>Ga0316204_10000842_pt1 | contig 97637 bp, 93 predicted proteins | sample 6monrhotite_MG_2_FD_205661 | JGI IMG/M metagenome (GOLD analysis project Ga0316204, IMG submission 205661) | Microbial mat bacterial communities from mineral coupon in-situ incubated in ocean water Damariscotta River, Maine, United States -... | ecosystem: Environmental > Aquatic > Marine >... | reverse complement strand
GTATTAAAGAAAAAGTACCATTCGTATACTCGTATGTTTTTTGAGTGAGTAACTTACCTCGCATCCATTCATTGTCACGAGGCAATGTATAGGGAAATACATAGAACTCTCCTCCATCGGCCATCGCGGTAAAGGTGTACTCCGTTTTTCCACCTTCTCCCTCTATACTGCTTGTATGATCGTTGATATACTCGGTTACACGACTATACCCAGCATGATTCCCTTGCGCATAACTTAGCGGACTTCCCGCACGGGAACCATAAGCATCAAAGACCTCTACTCCATTTATCGTTTGTTGGGTAAAGTAATAACTGGGTAAAGAGTAGATTAATCCACTGGTCTCTCCTTGAGTATCTAAGTATTCATAACTTCGGGTAATCTTTCCCCCTTCAGTGTCATTGATCTCGATACTCTTGATGCGATTCCCACCACTAAAAACAACATCCGAAGGACTCGCTATGAGTTCTTGCCAAGATAGACTTACAGAAAAAGCATTGATATAATCATTTGGGTCGGTATTAACACCGTCTACTATAATCTTATAATCGCCTGGTGGCAATGCTAAAACATCTGAATGTGTACCCATATAGAATTGTCCTGAATAACTGGTCCCATTGATCCCGACAATACTTACCTGATAATCACAACTTATAAGGTGTTGTGTGGTACTACAGGTACCATAATTTCCTGTAAAACCAACAGTATAAGTCATATAACCAATTGTTGGGTTTATCACGCTAAAAGTCTTTTCAAAATTCCCAGCTCCTACATATTCAACTGGATTTTTTAACATCCCTACATTAATTGTAGAAGTAGGGTTCATATTATTAAAAAGCATATCGCTAAAATAACTCGGAGACTTCGCTCTATTAGCCTGGTAGGTAAACTCACTATATCCTCCTGTGGCATAGGTAATCTTGTTGAGTAGGCCTGTTTGTGCCTTTACCGTATCTACTTGTCTGTTTACCGTGGTTACACCATAGTCAAAAAAAGTAAGGTAATGACCATTGTTCTTACCATTATAATACCCCCATAGGTCTTGTGAGTTTGAGAACCTGTTGGGCAGGCTGCTCTTGTCTGTGTAATCAAAACTATAGTAAGGAAGTAGCTCGGCTGTGGTAGATACTTGTTCTACTTTGTCTAAGAACAGTCTTTTGTTTCCATTATTAGCAAGGTTTGCTAACCGAGGATTGATATTAGCGGTATTAGTATCGTTGCTATAGCTGTAACTTAGTTGATACTTTTTTACTTGATTGGCATCACTGTCTTTGATAATCACTTCTTTTAGGTCATATCCTCCTGATAATAGATCCTCTCTCGAAGTTGTGTTGTTTACAAAATGAACACTCCCTCTATCAAAAGTGATCGTCTTTATTTTAAACTCCTCAGAACGTACTCTAGAAAAACTAGAGGTAACCACTCCATTGGAGACTTTATCATTGGAACGTCTGTAATAAACAGCGTTCTCCTTTTCATAACTAAAATCGACTGTCTTACCACTAGGAGCGACAATCTTTATAAGCTGCCAACTTGTGTAATGCTGGGGGGAACTTGATCCTGAGTTTGATAATTGCCCATTGACATCTGTATAGTTATCAAGGATAAAATCTTTATTAGATATAGGGATCGAAGGAATACTATTGTATTGACCAAAATAGAACTTAAACCCGTTAGCATCGGTAATGATCCAAGCTTTAATAATAGAATAGCCTGCACTTGTATAGATAGGTTCGATCTTAAGGTCTTGGTAATTTTTTAAAATCGGGTCCTTTGTCTTTTGATCGAAAATGAATTTTCCTGAACCTCCTGGAAAGTTAAATATAAATTTATCTGGTACCAGATCGGCTTCATCAACAATGGCATCTGCAAAAACGCTTTGCCTTGTGCTTTCGCTTGTGCCGAAAGTATCATAGTAATTTTGTGTTAAATAGCCTTTGCCATCTCCTCCATTTATATCATCGGGTTTCTCTCTGGTTTGACGACTGATAACACCACCATAATTCAATGCCCAACCGATTCCTACTCTAGGAGCTACCTCACCTACCTGAACACCCTTGGCGTGGTAAGAAAGACTTATCGGAATCTCTAGCCCATCTAAATTAATACTGTAAAAAGGAACTCCAATACTGGGGATTCCTGTGTAATGAGATACCGGTACTTCGGTAAATTTTCCCAACGAGGTTGCCTCGGGTGAGGGAGGTACTATCTGTGGTAACTCCTGTGAATGGACGCAAAGCGTCCCCAATGCCAATAAGGCACAGAACAATACTCTTTTCATAAAATTTGGTTTTTGGTTGTTTGTTAGCAATTCTTCTTTTTCTTTTACCCTGAACATATGTTGAACTTACTTCAACATCTCAAGAACAAGTCTTTTAATATCCATCAAAAAAGGGGTTCTATAATAGGTTTTATAAAACCTATATAGCAATAGCTATTGATTGCTCAATGCCATAACATCTCTTAGAATAAAAAAATCTTTTGTAAAAATATGGTAGTTCCTCTGTAGCAATTTTTATCTAGCAATTTTTTATCTCTTTTCACTACCAAATATAACGGAAAAAATCATTCGTCCATATATCTATTCCCTAAAATATTTGTTAATAAATGTTAACTGCCTGATAATCAGGATGTTTCTCTGCTCTCTAGTGTAGTTTCAACGGCCTCATTTGTTAATTCTTTGGACCCAACTTTTAATTTTTCTAGCAAGATTTTAGCTGTTTTCTGTCCAATAATAGTCCCATGCTGATTCAATGTTGTCAATGTTGGCGACAAGTTCATTGCCATTTTTTCACTAGCATACCCTATAATCGCCACTTCTTCAGGGATGGCTTTTTTTAATTTTTTGGTAACTCGTAGTGCTGCTAAAGAAGCATCTTCATCCAAAGCTATAATCGCATCGGCAGGATGACTTTTTATATAATCTTCCAGTATCGTATCTATAGTTTCTGATGTGCCTTCCAGCTGCACTCCATTAGGTGTTGCATCTGCATACCCTTTTGCTCTAGACACTCCAACGCTTAAATTTTGTATCGTCGTAACCAAGACCACTTGTTTTCGTCCGCTCTTCAATAATTGTCTGGTTGCATCGTGCACTATCTGATAGTCGTTTACCTGCACTTTGTCGCAAGGGAAATCCTTGAATACCCGATCGAACATCACAACCGGTTTTTTCAATTTCATCGCAGTATCAAAATGTTCCGATTCTTTTCGAATCTGTGTTTCTTCCGCTAAAGCCACAATAATACCATCTACCAAACCATGGGAAAAAGTCCTTACCGCTTTCCTCTCTTTTTCTAGTGATTCTTGTGTAATACTTACAATAATATTGTAATCAGAATCCGCAATCACCTTTTCTATACCAAACAGTACTTGCGCAAAAAAATAGTTTTGTATGCTCGGAATGATCACGCCAATGGTTCTTGTTTTGCCAGATTTTAGACTTACCGCCAATTTATTTGGCTGGTAATTATGTAATGTTGCCATTTCACGAATTCGTTGCTTTGTGCTTTCACTAATCTCATGACTGTCGTTCAATGCTTTTGAAATGGTAGAAATAGATACATCTAGTAATTTAGAAAGTTCTTTTAAGGTAATGGTTGTTGACATAAATCTTGAATGAATCATAAAAATACAGTTTTTAGAACAATTAGATCTCAAAATTATCTTAACAGCTTTCTAACATTTTTTTAGGTAAAATGTCTGCATTATAAACGGCTCATTTAATATATTTGATTTTCAATTTTTTATATGGACGATTTAATTACTTATTTTAAGCTGGGATTCAACCACGTACTAGACCTGGAAGCCTATGATCATATTCTTTTTTTGATTGTTTTAGCGGTGGTTTATAGTTTTGATTCTTGGAAAAAAGTGCTGTGGCTAATCACCTTTTTTACTATTGGACACTCATTGACATTAATTCTTTCTGCCTACGGATTATTGTTCGATCTGAATAGTAAGAACATGAAAGTCGTGGAGTTTTTAATTCCGCTTACCATCTTTATCACAGGAGCCATCAATATTGTACGCTCGAGCATGTCTAAAAAATTGAAAAACAATGTCAATATTATACTGGCGTTGGTATTCGGACTTATCCATGGATTAGGGTTTTCTAGCTATATTACTAGATTGGTCACTGGTTCGGACAATAAACTTGTATTATTATTAGAGTTTGCGCTGGGTATCGAGGCATCACAAATTGTAATCGTATTGTTTATTTTATTACTAGGATTTATCTTAAAAACCTTTTGCGGCCTCAAACAAAGAGATTGGGTAATTGTTACCTCTGCCATCGTAATCTGTTTTGTCGTTCCTATGATGATCGATCGAGTTTTTTGGTAAATTATTAACGTTGTAGTTCTACATTTTCTTTACATTAGCTTATGCTTACAAAACAACTGAAATACGATACAGCTTATTTAAAAATGGCCATGGAGTGGGCAAAGCTGTCTCATTGTAAAAGGAAGCAAGTAGGCGCCTTAATAGTAAAAGATCGGATGATTATTTCTGATGGTTTTAACGGAACGCCTTCTGGTTTTGATAACTGTTGTGAAGATGAAGATGGATTGACCAAATGGGAAGTATTACACGCTGAGGCCAATGCTATTTTAAAAGTGGCTTCGTCTACGCAATCATGCCATGGAGCTACCTTATATATTACGTTATCTCCTTGTATTCATTGTAGTAAGCTAATCCATCAGGCGGGGATTAAAAGAGTCGTATATGGGAAAGCCTATAGAGACCTTGAAGGTGTGGACTTCTTAAAAAAAGCGGGCGTCGAATTAATGCATTTACCTAATGAATAAAAATAACCTCCCAATATATCTGTCGTTAGCTACCATTTTTGGTATTGTCATCGGTGTGCTTTTTAGTGGATCTTCGAACAGCCTATCACTTACAGGAAAAACGAGTAATGAAGCAAAGATCAAACGGTTAATCGATTATATACAGCGTGACTATGTCGATGATGTAAATACGGATGAATTGCTAGACGGCGCGATTACCCAAATGTTAGGAAAACTAGACCCACATTCTGTATATATTCCTAAAGAAAACTTGCAACAAGTAACAGAGAGTATGCAAGGTAATTTTGTAGGGATTGGCGTGCAGTTTCGAATGATTAAAGATACGATTACGGTCATTCAAACCATCAAAGGAGGGCCTAGTATTAAAGCAGGTATTAAGGCAGGAGATCGGATTCTAATTGCAGATAATGACACCTTATACGGAAAGCGTTTACTTTCTGGAAATGTCCCTAAATTCTTAAAAGGCAAACCAGACACACAGGTAAACTTGCAAGTGTATAGAAAGTCGAACGATTCGTTGTTCAGTATCAATATCAACAGAGGGAAAGTAAAAATAAAAAGTGTTGATCTGTCTTATATGATGACAGATGAACTTGGCTATATCAAGCTCAATCGTTTTGCTAGAACGTCGTATGGCGAATTTAAAACTGCCCTCACTTCTTTACTAAATAAAGGTATGAAAAACCTAATCCTGGATCTTAGAGGCAACGGTGGTGGTTTTATAGACATTGCAAATCAGATTGTGGATGAGTTCTTGGAAGACGACAAACTGATCGTGTTTACTAAGAATAACAAAGGGCGTGTAGAAAAGTCCTTTGCGACATCGAAAGGAGATTTCGAAAATGGTGGACTATATATCTTGATCGATGAGAGTTCTGCCTCCGCTTCGGAAATTGTTGCGGGCGCTTTACAAGACAATGATAAAGGTACCATTATAGGCCGACGTTCTTTTGGAAAAGGATTGGTACAAATAGAAATGAACTTAGGCGATGGCTCTGCCGTGCGATTAACCACTGCAAGATATTATACCCCTACAGGAAGATCTATCCAAAAACCGTATGATAAAAATGGCGATGAAAACTACCGTCGCGATTATGCTAACCGTATGCGAAATGGGGAACTACTAAGCAAGGATAGTATTCCTATTGTAGATTCCTTACAATACAGTACTCCAAAAGGAAAGATTGTATATGGTGGTGGTGGGATTATCCCAGATGTATTTGTCCCTATTGACACTACGGCATATTTAAACAACTTTTATTTTAGAACCATTAATAGTTTTGCCTTCGATTATGTAGATAGTGACCGAAAGGATTTGATAAACACCTGGACGCTGGAAAGCTTTATTACAGATTTTGACACTGACGAAAGCATTTTCAATGCCTATATTTCTAAAGTTATCGATGGTCAACCTTCTTATAAGACCAGACAAACGATCCAGCGTTATTTAAAAGCGTCGATCGCCAATGAATTATTTGGGGATATTGGTTTTAATCGTATCATTCATCAGGATGATAAAATGCTTCAAAGGGTTTTGGAGTTGGAAAGTACTCAGGAATAGCGTTACTTTGCAGTAATGATTACAATCAACGTATCGAACACAAAGAAGGTCTATTTTGCTTCAGATCATCATTTAGGGGCACCTACTCCAGAGGCAAGTTTACCAAGAGAAAAAAAATTCGTTGCCTGGCTAGACCTGATCAAAAAGGATGCAGAAGCTATATTTATTCTGGGTGATCTATTCGATTTTTGGTTCGAGTATAAAACAGTGGTTCCTAAGGGTTTTGTAAGAGTATTAGGGAAACTAGCCGAGATACGCGATAGCGGAATTCCTATCTACTTTTTTGTTGGCAACCACGATTTGTGGATGCGCGATTATTTTGAAAAAGAACTCAATATTCCTGTATACCATAAATCACAAGAGTTTACCATTAATCAAAAAACTTTTTTAATTGGTCATGGTGATGGATTGGGGCCTGGTGACAAAGGCTATAAACGTATGAAAAAGGTATTTACCTTTCCTTTATTTCAGTGGATGTTTCGTTGGCTACACCCAGACTTAGGAATGAAGTTAGGTCATTATTTTTCGGTAAAGAACAAAATCATATCTGGTGATGAAGACGCACAATTCTTAGGCGAAGACAACGAATGGCTGGTTCAATATTGTAAGAAAAAATTGACTGAAAAGCACTACGATTATTTTGTGTTTGGGCATAGACATCTTCCCTTAGAAATTGACCTGGGTTCTAATGCCAGCTATATCAATCTGGGAGATTGGATTTCCTATTTCACTTTCGGAACTTTTTCTGAACAAATCTTTACACTAGACACATTTAAGCAAGACTAATTGCTATTCAATGCTTTTTACAAAAGCTTGAACTTGTGCTACTCCATTATAAATACTAGGGCAATGCTCTTTTATAAAAAGTGTATCTATCTTTGAATGTTTTTGGTAGGCATTCATAACTTGTTTCCCGTCAAAATCTACAAAGGCAATCCTGAAAAAAAGGTCGTCTTCTTGAAATCCGAAATCAACTCCTGGTAACATGGCCACTCCAAAATTTTCTAACATATAATGTGCTAGATCGCTACTTGTAGTAATGTTCTTTTTTGATAGTTGTTCTTTAAACCTGTTAAACCCGATGACCATATAGAAGGCTCCTTCAGACTTGGTACATTGCACATTTATTTCGGAAAATGCTTCATATAAATAACCTGAAACTCCTTTTAGGATCGCGGATGAATCCGCAACGTATTGCTTTAGATCTGCTTCATATTCGTACGCATTTATCGCTGCATACTGTATTGGTGAAGAAACACAACTAAACGTTTCACTGAATAACGATTTATAGACGTTTTGAAGGTTTTTAAACTTCTCTGGCAACATCATATAGCCCAAACGATATCCGCCAGCAGAAAACACCTTGCTTAAGCCTCCGAAGACAATTGTTCCTTCTGGGTAATGCGCAGAAATACTCGGTGAATATGATTGGTTGAAATTGATCTGAGAATAGATCTCATCTGACATCACTGTAATACCATACTGCTTGCATACTTGTGCCAAAGCCTTATACTCTTCAGAGGTATACACTGCACCGGTTGGATTGTTTGGGGAATTTAAGATTAATACAAACTCCTTAGCTTTAGCTTGGTCTTTTAAAAATTGCTCGAGTGTGCTCGCCGTTAGTTTAAAATCATGCTGTAAGTCTGTATCTAGAATATGATATTTCCCTCCTTTTGATTGAATCTGCGGAATGTAACTCACCCAACTACCTTTAGGAATTAGGTACTCAGCCTCAAAAATCAATATTGTTTGATACAATAGTTCCTTGCTTCCAGGTCCAATAAAAACTGCGTCTTTTGAAGTATGAATACCTTGTTCTTTTGCTAAAAAGGAAACGATATGTTCTCGTAAACCCTCTAAACCCGCAACAGGTAAATAATGATTGTTATCTGCATATTGTTGCAAAGCCTCAACAATACTTGGAAAAATAGGAAAAGGAGATTGTCCAAAACCAAAATGACTAATATGCCTTCCTTCTTTTCTAAGTTCTTTTACCTTTTCATTTATTAATAAGGTAGCGGATTGCTTTAACGAAAGTACGTTCTTGTTAATCATATCCAATAATTTTATGGTCTATGTAAACGTTATTCTTTAATAATAAGTTGGTTCTTTTTGACATTTCCTTCGCTATCTATAAACTGGGCAATATAAGTACCTGTTTTATAAGAGTTCATATCAATATAAGCACGATTGGTAGTGACTGTTTCTGTACGGATTAATTTTCCATACACGGTATACATCTTTACAGTATAGGCTTGATCTATTCCTGATATTTTAAGCTGATTTTTCACAGGGTTTGGATACGTAAAGAACGGATCTAACGCTTCATCTTCAGGAGTACTTAATGTAGATCCTTGAACAAGACTATACCTAGTATTTGCATCTAAGTTCAAAAACGTTTGTGTATCCGTAGCCGACCAGATTACTTTTAACTCGCTAATTGTAGTATTGCTCCCTAATCCAAAATGAAGTGTTAGTGAGTGTTGACTACAATGACTTCCTTGCCCATGTACTTCCTGAATCAATTTTTCTCCATTCACAGTAAGCTCTACCATGGCTCCCATAGCATCTCTGTTGATCGTCGTTCCCTGTAATGTGACTTGCGCCCAATTCTTATTATCCGATCCATTAGGATTCAGTTGATTTTGATACAATACGGTTTTGGCTCCTGCATTTGGAGTTCCGTCTTGTACGATCACTACTACATCTAAATCTCCATCTTTATCATAATCTGCATATGCCATACCTCTTCCTCGATGGTAATCATTAACTCCAGCAACATTTGAAACGTCATTAAATGTTCCGTCACCATTATTTACAAATAATTTATTGGGGTCATCCTCTCCTGTTGCGATAAAATTAACTGCAGGTACTCTACCGTTAGCAACAAAAAGGTCTAACCAAGTATCATTATTGATGTCTAAAAATGCTGTTCCCCAGCTTGTACTGTATAGCGTATTTCCAGTGTTTTCTGCATAGGTGTTTTGCACACCTGCTGTAGTACTTACATCAGAAAAATTTTGGCTTCCATCATTTTCGATCAATACATTTCTTCCTAGGTTGGTAATATAATAGTCGAAATCCCCATCTTTATCATAATCTCCATAAGCAATTCCCATTCCATAAATTCCAACATCCATCCCGGTAGCTACCGAAACATCGGAAAATGAATTTGTGGGATAATTGTTTTCTAGTAATGTATTAGCTACAACGAACTCGCCAAAATCATTTGCAATGTATATATCTTGATCTCTGTCTTGATCGTAATCTGTTGGCATTACTGCCAATGCACAACCATTATTATTTAACCCTAATGCCGCAGCCATTTCTGTAAAACTACCATCTCCATTATTTCGGTAAAAAAGATTCTCATAACACTGGTGGTCAAAAGCAATAGCCTCACCTTGGCTATCATATATAATAGAGCTAGCTTCTACATAGTTAACTACATAAATATCCAAATAACCATCTTTATTATAATCAAGCATCGTAGCTCCCATAGAAAATGCTGGGTCTGTAATTCCGTAATGCGTTCCTGCCTCGGAAAAAGTGCTGTTTCCGTTATTAATAAATAGTAAGTTTCTTGTTAATGGTCCTTCATTGTCCTCTCCTCTCCAGGTAGTAACAAAAAGATCTTTATCTCCATCATTGTCAATGTCACCGCTAACGGCTCCAATGGTATAAAAATCTTCAGTTATGTTAATCCAAGAATCTGTGGTTAACTGAAAGTTTCCATTTCCTAAATTTCGATATAGTTTGTCTTTATCTAAACCTCCAGTGATGTATAGGTCTTCCCATCCATCATTATCATAGTCAAAAAAAACGGCTCCACCGCCCATATTACTTGCCTGTTTATAGAGGTGATTGATTCCGGAAGCTGAAGTGACATCCGTAAAAACTTGGCTAAACAAAGCACTAGAGATCAATAAGAAAACTGCTGAGATATAACTTTTAAACATAGGGTTGCAAATTAAAAAAAGGCTTAGGTATCTATTTGATTCCTAAGCCTTGTATTATATACTTATAATTACTTTTTTACAATTGATTTACCAGTGTAAACGAGTCTCCAGAAACGGTTAGTCTTCCGAATTCTTCAATAGTGTTATAAATAATATTAAAGAATCCTCCAGCTCCTAATCCGCTATCTACTGTTCCTACAATAGTGCTTGCAGAAGTACCCATCACTACTGTCAAAGTAAATTCGATCGGCGTATTAAACGCTGCAAACGGAACCACACTTAACGCGTATTCACCATCAGGTAATGTCGCTGGGAATGTAATTACTTCTTCAGGAACTACTAAGATACTTAACCCAACAATTGGAGTCGTTGGTGCTGCTGTATCGAATGGTGGTGTCGGTGCTGGTGCAGCCGTCATTAACAAATCGATATCTGTATTATTACCCCATGTCAATACTGCAAAATTATCTGTTCCTTTTACAATAGTTGTAGAGTTATTTGTACTAGATACTGTCATATTATAGTCTTGTGCAGAAGCATAAAACATAATAATATCTTGTAACGACACTGTTCTAAAAAGTGAAGCAGACATATCTACAGTAATACTAATCGTATTTGACCCTTGGTTTCCTTGTACTACTAAATCAACACCATCTAAAGTATAATCTAATTGTGCGGATCTTGGTAAAGTCGCAGAAAGATTAACTGTCAAATCATAAGAAGTATCTCCAGGAGCAATTCTTACTACAGGGCTTGTCAAGGATGCCTCAATAACACTAACAGCATTTGTAACTGGATCATCATCATCTACCGCACAAGACGTAAGCACCAATGCAGCAATGATTACTAGTTGTATTTTATATATATATTTTTTCATATTTCTTATTTTAAAGTTCGGTAATATTGTAGGTTACATCAGCTCCCGTAGTAGATTTTGTAAACGTAAATACAAAACCGTCAGCAGAAATTGTTGAGTTTACAATTCTTTCTTGTCCGTCAGGGAATGTAAATGTCATTGTGTAATCTACAACTGCTGTAAATGCATATTGGTTAATATATACACTATATACACCATCTGGTGCAGCTCCAGGGAATACAGTCGCTTCAGTAGTGGTAAATCCTAAACTAGAATCTACTACTGTACCAAATAAATCTTGATCACCTGTTACCAAAAATAAATCCATATCTCTTGAAGCATCTGCCCAAGTTAATACTACATCAACATCTCCAGCAATAGTTACAATTGGCACTGGAATGTCTTTTACAGTAATTGTTCTTGAATAGTCTCCATTATATACATAATATTGAGTACTTCCATCAGCAAACTGAACATCAACTCCAGTTATTGTAACAGTATACACCTCTCCTGATTCTGAAATTCCATCATCAGTTATAGCAAAATCGATATACTTAGCAGCTTCTCCATTCTCTAAAGTTACGGTAGCTGGGTAGGTTGCTTCTACTCCTCCATCCGAAGATGTAACACTTAAAGAAATTACTACTTCACCGTTGATTGCTTGATTCATCCCAAGTCTGAAGCTAGTCATATCTCCTTCTGTTACTTCAGGATTAGGGTTCGTGTCAGTAAAACTAACTTTCACCTCTTCTGGTAAGGTAAACGTACCAGGGTTTGTAACACTATCGGTAGTATCATCACAGGAAACAACCAGTAACGACATAGCGAAAATGTATAGTAAATATTTAAATTTTTTCATTGGTATTTTTTTAAATTATAATTTATAGTTTAAACGTGCAAACACAGATCTTCCGTTAATTCCGAACTGAGAAGTAACACGTGGATATACAAATTGATTTCCGCTAGTTAAATCTGTCGGTGCAGCATCTGGATAAACGTCAAAAATATTACTTGAACCAATTGTTATAGTTAAGTTTTGATTAAAATCATATCCAAAAGTTAGATCTGTAATAATCTTCGCTCCAAACTCTGGATGTGTATCTCTAGTTCCGTCTCCAGTAGTATCTGTTAAATCTGGATTAGTAACTGAACCAAAGAAAGAATTTCTCATAAACACACTCCAGTTATCTCCTCTAAGCATGTTAGATAAGTTTGCTTTTACTCTAGGTGTAGCAAACTCTAAGAAATACTTTTCTCTTTCTCCGAAATACGTATCAATTTGACTCGCCAACTGTTGTGATGCATGAATATCATCTACTTGTTGTGTTTTGTTAAATGAAAATGCGAAATCACTTGTTAAAGTGTAATCAGAAACATTTGCTTTATGAGACACTACAATGTCTACACCTCTAGTTTCTGTGTCAATTGCATTTGCAAAGAAACGAGCTCTTGTAGCATTTGCCGAATCAAACAACGTTTGTAATTCTCCAGCTGTATCAGGTCTAGCGAAATTTCCAGTTAATACTACTCTATCTTCAATTGCGGTATAGTATCCATCAACAGTAAGTGTTAAGTTTAATTCTGGAAGTTTAGCTGTAAATCCTAAACTTGCGCTAAATGATTCTTCTTGCTTTAATTCAGGTATACCTAAGATTTTAGCAATTCTACTATCATTAGAAAAAGTACCTACTTCATTAGGAACACCGTTTACAAAGTTTGTGCTTGTAGCGTTAAAGTGTAATTGATGTAATGATGGTGCTCTGAAACCAGTACTAGCTGCTGCTCTTACATTAACATTGTCAGACAACTTATATAACGTAGCTAATTTCCAGTTTAATGTAGATCCAAAGTCACTATAATTCTCATACCTTACAGCTCCTGTTACAGTCCAATCTTCAGTAAAGTCTGCTTCTACGTCACCATATACTGCATAATTATTTCTGTAAGCATTTCTTTCGTTTTCTGGTCTAAATCCAGGGAATACTTGGATTCCTCCTGCTCTTGCTCTTCCGAAGAAGTCAAGAACCTGTAATGAAGTATCTCCATCCCAGATATTACCATTAACATCATATGTAGCCCAAGATTCTTCTTGTCCTTGGGAAATTTGATAATTCTCCATTCTGTACTCTGCACCAAAAGCAACGTTTAATCCACTAAATTCATCTTCAAAGAATCTAGTAAAGTCTAAATTCGAAGTGTTTTGTGCAAAAGAGAACCCTCCAGCATATGCTGTTAAAGGAGAACTATTTAATAAGGTAGCATTCATTGAGTTTCCGATAGTAAAGTCGAAAGAGTTTTCACCCCATGTGTTACTAAAGTCGATATCCCAATCACCTTGTTTACCTTTAATTCCGAAAGCCAATGATTTATCTTTTACATCACTGTTAATCTCTGGTAAGAAACCTGCTGGATATAATCCTGTAAAAGCTCTAGACTGATCTGGTCTTCTGTAGAAACCTGCAGCATTTCCTTTTCTGTAGCTCATCCCACCAAAAGAATATAATGTAAAGTCATCAGTTAATGGAATTTCCATATTACCAAAGAACTTACCACTTCTTAATTTAGATTGACCAACTCTCATGTTAAAGTCTCTTCTGTTTAATCCTCTAACTGCTAATTCAGAATTTGTAGTGTCAAAGTTTAACAAACCTTGTAAGTCTGCCATTGAAGTTGCATTTTGAATGCTGTTCTTTAAAGCTAAGTCGAAGTGTGTAACTCCTTGTGCTAAGAATTGAATATCAGTAAAAGAATACTGTGTAATATCAGATCCTAAACCACTGTTTGCTCCAACCCATTCAACTGAGTTTGCACCGTTAAAGATTGATCCAGTAAATCCATCCTTCCCAGCTCTAAAGCTTGGGTTTCTGGTAGAAACTGATCCTGTTAAGTTAAGGAATCCTCCCTTATCTCCTAAGGCAACTCCATAGTTAGCATCTAACTGGAAGCTTTCCCCATCAGTATCTGTGTGCAGTGGAAACTCATTATTTAAACTACTTGTTTCTTTTCCTGAGTTTGCTCCAAGGTTCATTTGAATTTCGAAACCTTGTTTCTTTTTAAGCACAATGTTAATAACACCAGCAATAGCGTCACTACCATACTGAGCAGCTGCTCCATCTTTTAACACTTCAATTCTTTGAATTGCAAAAGCAGGAATTGCGTTCATGTCTGTTCCAACACTACCTCTTCCTACAGTACTATTAATGTTTACTAAAGAAGTTGTGTGTCTTCTCTTTCCATTTACTAAAACCAATACTTGATCTGGTCCTAAACCTCTCAAAGCAGCAGGGTCAATATGGTCGGTACCATCAGACACTGTTTGAGCAGTCGAAGTAAACGAAGGAGCTACAAAATTTAATATGTCATTAATACTAGTCTGTGGGCCTGCGCTTACTAGCTCTGAAATGTCAATAATATCAACAGGTACCGGAGTATTAGCTACCGTTCTGTTTTTATTTCTAGACCCTACTAATACTACTTCATCCAAAGCTACTCCGCCCTCTTCAACAACGATTGTTAAATAAGCCGTACTTGTAACTTCTTGCTCCGTAGTTTTAAATCCTAAAGATGATACGACCAGTGTCGTAGGCATCTTCGTAACAGTTATCGAAAACTCCCCATTCTCATCAGAGGTAGTCCCGTTTGTTGTTCCTTTTTCTACTACATTCATGTACGGCAATGCTTCACCGTCTTTGTCTGTAATTTTACCCTTTACTGTCTGAGCGTTCACGGTAAATGAAAGCATAAAAACAAGGATAAATGAGAAAATTTTTAATAAGTCATTGTTTTTCATATAAAATTTGATTGATTATTATAGGCAAATGTTCATTTTTTTTATGGTAAAAACAAATTTTTAGCCCTTTAATATTAAGAAAACGCGATTGTTATTTTTCTATTTGTGCGTTTTTTACATTTTTTAAATAACTCCAATACCCTCCTTTATCTTCGCAATCAATATCTTTAACCTATATTTAACAATAAAAAAATAGCTATTATTGTAGTTTTGTTTTCCTAATTTTTTAATACTAAAATTTTATACTAAATGGATGTAGATGTAAGAGCTATCAATGAAAAAATAGAAAGAGAAAGTGCTTTCGTTGATTTGTTGACAGGTGAAATGAATAAAGTGATTGTTGGTCAAAAACAAATGATTGAACGACTGCTAATAGGACTACTGGGAAATGGGCACATTTTGTTAGAAGGTGTTCCAGGACTTGCAAAAACACTAGCAATCAACACTTTATCAAAAGCTGTTAAAGGATCATTTAGCAGAGTTCAATTTACTCCAGATCTATTGCCTGCCGATGTAGTTGGAACCATGATATACAACATTAAAGAGAATGATTTCTCTATAAAAAAGGGACCAATATTTGCTAATTTTGTGCTAGCGGATGAAATTAACAGAGCTCCAGCAAAAGTACAGTCTGCATTACTAGAAGCAATGCAAGAAAGACAGATCACCATTGGAGATACTACATTTAAATTGGATGAACCATTTTTAGTAATGGCAACTCAAAATCCTGTTGAACAAGAAGGAACTTATCCGTTACCTGAAGCACAAATAGACCGTTTCATGTTAAAAGTGGTTATAGATTATCCCGAATTAGCTGATGAACAGACTATTATGCGTCAAAATTTATCAGGTGGTTTCGCTACTGTGAACCCAGTCGTTTCTACAGATCAAATTATTAAAGCAAGAGCTGCTGTTGATGAAGTATACATGGATGAAAAGATTGAAAAATATATTTTAGACATCATATTTGCGACACGTTATCCAGATAGGTATAACCTTTCGAATTTAAATGGTCTGATTAGTTTTGGTGCTTCTCCACGTGGTAGTATCAACCTTGCAAAAGCATCTAAATGTTATGCCTTTATTAAACGAAGAGGTTATGTAATTCCAGAGGATGTAAGAGCCGTAGTTTATGATGTGCTAAGACATCGTATTGGAATAACCTATGAAGCAGAGGCAGAAAATATTTCATCCTTAGACATAATAAATCAAATTGTGAATCAAATCGAAGTTCCTTAAATAGAAATTCTTTCCCCCGGTTTTATAAATCTATAAATCGAAGAAATGAATTGTAAACTAATTACCTACAAAACATTATCGGGCGAAAAAAAGATTGCTCGTTATGAAGAAAAAAGTTCTGGAAAGTGGATTATTTATCAAAACAAAAAACCGAAATATCAGTTAGATTGTTTTGACCTTAAGAGTGAAGCAGGTTTGCTATTAAATGATCTTTTATTTTCCGAGAAAAAAACAATAAAACAGATCCTAAAAGGAGTAAATAAAAAATATGGCGCGAACCTGTCCATTGAAACACCTCCTTTGATCGAAATTATAAAAGACACAACCATAGAAGACATTGAGTTGGAAATGTTTCCCGTTGAGTGGTTACAATAAAATGGATACTAAAGAGATATTAAAAAAAGTTCGGAAGATAGAGATTAAGACACGACGTTTGTCTGATCATATTTTTGGAGGAGAATATCATTCAACCTTTAAGGGGCGTGGAATGACGTTTTCTGAAGTTAGACAATATCAATTTGGTGATGATGTAAGGGCTATCGACTGGAATGTAACAGCCAGATATAATGAACCTTATGTGAAGGTTTTTGAAGAAGAACGCGAGTTGACAATGGTGTTGATGGTAGATGTTTCTGGTTCTGAGTTCTTCGGAACTACAAATCAATTTAAAAAGGATATTGTTACCGAAATTGCAGCTACGCTTGCCTTTTCAGCCATTCAAAACAATGATAAGGTTGGTTTGATTCTTTTTTCTGATGACATCGAGTTGTTTATTCCTCCTAAAAAAGGAAAAAGCCATGTGTTAAGAATCATTAGAGAACTCATCGAGTTTAAGCCTAAAAGTAAAAAAACAGATATTGGTGCTGCTTTCAAGTTTTTATCAAATGTGATGAAGAAAAAAGCGATTGTATTTATGCTCTCCGATTTTATGGATGATACTTATGAAAGAACATTAAAAATCGTTGGAAACAAACATGATATTACTGGAATCCGAGTGTATGATAGACACGACGAAGAAATTCCAAACCTTGGAGTAGTTCCTATGCTGGATGCCGAAACCGAAAAAATTCAGTTGGTTAACACCGCTTCCAAATCAATTAGAAATAGTTATAAAGCGAATGCAAATCGACTATTAGATTATTATTTGACGACATTTAAAAGAAGTGGAGCTGGAACTATAAATACAAGAGTAGATGAAAGCTATGTGAAAAAATTACTGGGATATTTTAAACACAAAGGAAGATAGATTCAGAAGATGAAGAGATTAATTTTATACGTTTTTATTATATCGAGTTCATTTGTTCTTGGACAGAACACTCCAAAGGTAACTGCAAAGGTTGATACCACCAGCATCCGAATTGGCGAGCAGTTCGAACTAAAAATAGAGGTTAGCGATACCACCAGTGTTATCATTCCTAAATTAGGTAAGTTGACTGGTCTAGAAATTGTAGAAGAAGATAAGATTGACACCATCAAAAATCGTTTATTAAAGCGATATGTTTTAACCGGGTTTGATAGTGGCGCATATTATATTCCTCAGCAGCAAATCTTTATTCGTAATCAAGCTTTTCTAACCGATTCTATATTAATAAATGTTGCCACAGTACCTATAGACACTATTAAGCAAAAAATGTTCCCCATAAAGTCTATTCAGGGGGAACCTTATGTTTTTGACGACTTTAAACCTTATTTAATCTGGGTTCTTTTAGGCTTGCTTTTAATTGGGCTTGTGCTCTACTTTATTTTAAAGAAAAAGAAAATAGAAGAACAGGAAGAAGTCATTCCTTTACTCCCTCCATATGAAGAGGCATTGGAAAAACTAAAAGCTTTGGATCATAAGTTACTATGGCAAAACAATAAAATAAAACAATATTATAGCGAGTTAACCGAAATCATTAGAGAGTATATTGAAAAGGAATTGAAAGTTCCTGCTTTGGAAATTACTTCGGATGAATTGATCTCTTATTTAAGAGATTTCAAAGATGCTGAAACTTTAGATTTTTCAAAAGAAACATTTGAAAAGTTAAAAGCACTTTTACAAGAAGCTGATCTGGTAAAATTTGCCAAATCCAAACCACTTTCGCATGAAATTGAAGAAGATAGAAAAGATGCTGAAGAGATCTTAAATAGCATGAAACCTAAACCCGTAATTGAAGAGGAAGATGATGAATTGGAATAATTTCGAGTTTAATAATCCTGAGTTCTTTTGGTTACTATTATTAGTGCCTATTTTAGTAATATGGTACTTCTTGATGCGGAAAAAAGAGGCGGCTATTCTTACCATGCCAAGTGTAAAAGGTTTTATCACAAGTGGATCATTTGTATCTAAATTAAAACCGTTATTGTCTATACTCCGTTTGCTTGCAATCGCTGTACTATTTGTTGCGTTAGCAAGACCAAGAAACAAATCCGTAACCACCAAGACAAAAGCCAATAAAGGAATTGATATTGTTATGGCTATTGATGTTTCTGCCAGTATGCTGGCCAGAGACCTTAAGCCTAACAGACTAGAAGCTTTAAAAGTGGTGGCCAATAATTTTGTGAATAGAAGACCTAATGATAGGATTGGAATTGTGTTATATGCTGGAGAGAGCTTTACACAGACACCGATTACCAGTGATAAAGGAATTGTAAAAAGAACGATTTCTGAAATTAAGTGGGGCTTATTAGAAGGAGGTACTGCTATAGGTATGGGGCTAGGTTCTTCGGTAAACAGATTGAAGGATAGTAAAGCAAAAAGCAAGGTTATAATCTTACTAACAGATGGTGTAAATAACTCAGGGAATATAGATCCAAGAACAGCAACAGAGTTGGCAAAAGAATTGGGAATAAAAGTATATACCATAGGAATAGGAACAAACGGAATGGCCGATTTCCCTTATGCAAAAGATCCCAGAAGTGGAAAGTTACAGTTTAGGAAGCAACAGGTTGAGATAGACGAAGAATTATTAAAGTTCATCGCTTCAGAGACTGAGGGTCAATATTTTAGAGCAACCAATAATACTAAATTAAAAGAGATCTACGACGAAATAGATAAGCTGGAAAAAACGAAGATCGAAGAATTTAAATACACTAATTACCAAGAAAAATATAGATTCCTGGTTTTTATAGCCGGCGGACTATTATTATTGGAGTTTTTATTAAGAAACACCTTATTTAAAAGTTTTATATAGAGCGCATGTATAGATTAGAAGAACCTTTTTATTTTTATTTCTTTGCGATTATACCTATTATAATTGTTGTATTTCTCTTGACGCTGTTTTGGAAAAAAAGAACACAACGTAAATTTTCAAATGCTCAATTGCTTGAAAGACTAGCTCCAAATCATTCTGTTTTTAAATCCACTTTAAAGTTGATCTTCTTTAGTATTGGTATTTCATTCTTGATATTAGCTTTGGTAAACCCAAAAATGGGAACCAAGTTAAAAACCATAAAAAGAGAAGGTGTTGACGTGGTATTTGCTTTAGATGTTTCTAAAAGTATGTTGGCAGAAGATATTGCTCCTAACAGATTAGAAAAAGCAAAACAGATCATCTCAAAAATTATAGATAAACTTGGGAGCGACCGTGTTGGAGTAATCATTTATGCAGGAAACTCTTACCCACTATTACCAATCACAACAGATCATGCTGCAGCAAAGATGTTTTTGCAAAATGCAAACCCTGATATGGTATCTAGTCAAGGAACCGCAATTAATGAAGCGTTAAATTTAGCAAAGACTTATTATAACAACGATGAGCAAACCAATCGTTTTCTGATCATTATTTCTGATGGAGAAGATCATCAAGAAGAAACAAAGCAGGTGGCTGAGAATATGGCAAAAAATGGGATAAAAGTCTACACCATTGGTGTAGGAACTGAAAATGGAGGCCCTATTCCTATGAAAATAAATGGCTCACTTATTGGTTATAAAAAAGATAGAAAAGGAGAAACTGTAATAACCAAAAGAAGAGCTGATGTACTGCAGGCAATTGCTGATACATCAGAAGGAAGGTATATAGATGGAAACAAAACTGAGAAACCGGTAAAAATGATCGAAGAAATTATTGGCAATGCTCAAAAAAATGAGTTTGAGACCAAACAATTTTCAGATTATAAAGATCAGTTTCAATGGTTTTTGGGGTTAGGAATTTTGTTTTTAATTTTGGATATCTTTTTATTGGATAAAAAAACAAAATGGTTGCGTAAAGTAGATTTGTTTAACGAAGAAAAAAAGTAACAAATGAAGTGTAATAAATACATTGTTCTTGTAATGTTGATAATTTTTTCATCAACGGCTCTTTTTGCTCAGAAAGACACTATTGCAGAGCAAAGAGCTGCAAGAAAATTAGTGCGCGAAGGGAACAACCTATATAAGCAACAAAAATATACAGACGCTTCTGTTTCTTATAAGAAAGCACTAGAAAAAAACAGCAAGTATAAAAAGGCAAGTTATAATTTAGGAAATGCTCTTTATCAGGAAAAATTATATAAAGAAGCTGTTCCTCAATATGAGCTCATGTCCAAAAGTGCTAAAACAAAATTTGAAAAAGCAGAAGCTTTCCATAATATTGGGAACGCAATGATGGAGCAAAAACAATATCAACCTGCTGTAGATGCTTATAAGAATTCGTTAAGAAACAATCCTAACGATGATGAAACTCGATATAATTTAGCCGTTGCTCAAAAATTATTGGAGAAAGAAAAAAACAAGGATAAGGATAAAAATAAGGACAAGAACAACAAGGATAATAAAGACAAGAAGAATAAGAACGATAAACAAAAAGATAAGAATAAAGATAAAAAAGAAGGAGACAACAAGGACAAGAAAGATAAAAAGGACGGTGAAGGTAATAAGGACCCTAACAAGGATAAAAAGAAAAATGATAAGAAGAATAAACAAAAGCCTAAACCGAAGCAGGGAAAAATGTCACCTCAACAAATTAAGCAGTTGCTAGAGAGTCTTAAAAATGAAGAAAAGAAGACTCAAAAGAAAATGAATGTTAAAAAATCTAAAGGTAAAAAAGTTAAACAAGAAAAGGATTGGTAGGCTAATTTTAGCTACCTGTTCTGAGTGATTATGAGATTGAAGCTAATTTATATATCTGTTTTATGTGCTTTCTTAAGTATGTCTGTTGTAGGTCAAAAAAAACCAAAGCCAACTTTAACAGCTACTGTAAGTAAGAATAAACTTGGTGTGAACCAACGTTTACGTATAGAGTTTGCAGTTAATAAACGAGGAGCAGATCATTTTAAACCTCCCAATTTCCGAAATTTTAGAGTTGTTGGTGGTCCAAGTCAATCAATTCGTGAATCATGGGTTGGTGGAAAAGCCAGCTTTACACAATCCTATAGTTACATCATTCAGCCTAAAAGAAAGGGAGAACTTACAATCCCTTCTGCAAGCATTAAACTTAATGGGAAAGTTCTTAAATCAAAACCAGTTAAGATTATTGTATTAGATGCGGTAGCAATTCCCAAAAATCCAAATGATCCAAATTACATTGCACAACAAAACATTCATCTGGTCGCAGAAATATCAAAGTCAAGACCTTACGTAGGAGAAGGTGTATATGTAGAATATAAATTATACGTAAGTCAAAATATCAGTGTAAATGATTTTTCCATTACCGAATCTCCCCAATACAATGGTTTTTGGAATCAAGACATTAAAATAAATGGTCTTCCTATCAAACAAGGAAAGTATAACGGTGAATCTTATCGATATGTAGTCTTAAAAAAAGCACTTTTGATTCCAACCAAGTCGGGAAAACTATCCATAGATCCAATGAAAATGGATATTGTTATAGGTGTTCCAACAGGGAGGGCTGACTTTTTTGGGAATGCCATTACTCGAAATATTACCCGCCCTTTTGCTTCGGCAAAAAAGACTGTTAATGTAAAGGATTTACCTTTAGAAGAAAAGCCTGAAAATTTCAATGGCGCAGTGGGTGATTTTAATTTTACCGTTATTTCTAGTAAAGACGTTTTAAAGTCAAACGAGTCTGCACTCATAAAAGTGACCATTTCAGGAAAAGGGAATCTAAAACTTTTCGAAATTCCTGAGATAACCACTCCTTCAGAGCTGGAAGTGTATACTCCAGAACAAAAAGAACGTGTAAATGTAACGACTACGGGTTTAAGCGGGTTTGTTAGTAAGCACTACACAGTGGTTCCTCAATTTAAAGGTAAATACAAAATCCCAAGTACTTCTTTTTCTTATTTCAATCCTAAAGAGAAAAAATACATTACTCTACAATCCGATGATCTGTTTGTAAGTGTATTAGAAGGCAAAGAACTGATCACGAATTCTGATCAAAAAAATACTACCAAAAAAAATATAGCAGTTACAGGAGCCAATTTTAGATATATTCAAACTAAGACCACATTTGTTGCGGCGGAGAACGATGATTTCTTTCAATCAAATTTATTTTTCATACTGTTGTTTTTGCCTATCATTTCTATTCCTGTGGGTATATTTATCGCGAAAAAGCAACAGGAAAGAAACAACGACATCATTGGTAACAGGTTAAGGAAAGCTGACAGGCTTGCAAAAAAATTCTTATCCGAAGCACAAAAACAATTAGGCAAGAAGGAAGCTTTCTATGAGGCTTTGGAAAGAGCACTACATAATTTCCTAAAAGCAAAATTAAATATTGAAACCTCAGATATTAGTAGAGAAAAGATCTCTGAACTATTATCAAAAAGAGGCGTAAATAATACGACCATTAGCTCCTTTATTGATGTGTTAAAGAATTGTGATTTTGCACGCTACACTCCAATAAGTGATGTTGAGATGAAGAGTGAATATGAGAATGCAAAAGAAACCATTGCTCAAATAGACAAACAATTATAACATGAAAAAAATAGTATACATATTGTTTTTTATCTCCTCATTGCTGTCTGCACAAAATATTGAGAAGCTTTTTGAGGAGGCTAACGATATGTATAAAGTTGGTAAGTATGAAGAAGCTATCGCCGTATATGAAAAGATTGAATACAATAATGACATCTCATCTGAATTGTATTACAACCTAGGAAACTCTTACTACAAATTAAACAATGTAGCAGCAACTATTTATAATTACGAAAAAGCACTGCTAATCGATCCGCTAAATGAAGACGCAACCAATAACTTAATCTTTGCTAAAAGATTGACTATTGATAATATTGAGGCACTTCCTAAATCGGTTTTTCAAAAATTCGATGAAAACTATATAAAGAAATTGTCTTATAATAATTGGGCAATTGTGACTGTTATTTTTTCCGTTTTAGGGTCTTTATTATTTTTACTTTTTTACTTCTCTTATACCCCATCTAAGAAACGATTTTTCTTTACCGCAAGTATTATATGTATGCTACTGCTCATGGTTAGTGTAAGTGTATCTTACAAAGAATATTCATATAGCATATCGAATGTTGATGCCATCGTTTTTGCCGAGAAAACCGAAGTTAAAAACGCACCCACTTTTAATAGTGAAGATGTTTTTACATTACATGAAGGAACCAAGGTCAAAGTTCTAGATAGTATTGATAATTGGAAGAAAATCAAACTTGCCGATGGTAAAATTGGATGGATTGATGCTGAGGACATAAAAGTGTTGAAGATTTTTTAATTTTTATTTAACAAAACATAACGGCTTCTGTTGTATCTTAGCGTTTTTTAAAACTAACCATGATTAAAGCTTTAGCTACTTTATTTTTTTCTTTGGTACTCTTAACGTCCATTGTAGCTCCTACTTACATTACCTTAATGGAAGGAACTTGTGAGATTGCTGCATTAGCTGATAAAAGCGGTGAAGATGAAGAAAAAAAAGGAAAAGAAAAAGCTAAAGACTTGGAGATTAAAACCTACTATGCCAATGAAAACTCTTCCCTTTTTGTTGGTTTAGAAAAGAAAAAACGAATTCGTTTTTACTCCAAAAACTACGTTTCTTATCAAAAGAAACTACTCTCTCCTCCTCCAGAAATGCAGGCTTAATTTTCGGGATTTTTTACAATCAAAATTATTAAGTAAACCGTTAGCGTTTATGCTAACATTATGCATATTTATATCATGTTTAAATCTATTAAAAACGATTTACCCGCTAGTATAGTGGTGTTTTTCGTAGCATTACCTTTATGTTTGGGAATTGCACTAGCTAGTGGAGCTCCTTTGTTTTCTGGACTAATTGCCGGAATTGTTGGAGGTATTGTTGTAGGAGCTTTAAGTGGCTCTAAAATTGGAGTAAGCGGACCTGCAGCAGGTTTAGCTGCTATTGTATTATCTGCCATTGCTACCTTAGGTAGTTACGAGAATTTTTTACTAGCCGTAGTGCTAGGAGGAATCATTCAACTTCTTTTCGGAGTTGTTCGTTTAGGAATTATTGGATATTTCTTCCCTTCATCTGTAATCAAAGGAATGTTAACCGGGATAGGGATTATTATTATCCTAAAGCAAATTCCTCATTTCTTTGGTTATGACAACAGTATAGAGGGCGATTTTGCTTTTTTCCAAGTAGATGGAGAGAACACGTTTTCAGCCATCTTTAATTCTTTAAATTATATCAGTTTAGGGCCAACAATTGTTGGTTTGGTTAGTTTGTTTATCCTAATTCTCTGGGATAAAGTTCTAACAAAAAAAGCGAGAATATTTCAGTTGGTACAGGGCCCTCTTGTAGCTGTAGCTTTTGGAATACTCTTTTTTGTTTTCTTACAGTCATCCGACGTCTTAGGATTCAAATCAGCTCAATTAGTAAGCGTTCCTGTACCAGAGGATATTGATTCTTTCTTTGGGCAATTTACGTTTCCAAATTTTGGGGTGTTAGGAAATCCTGACATTTGGATCGTTGCTTTTACCATTGCTTTGGTGGCCAGTCTGGAAACGCTGTTATGTGTAGAAGCAACAGATAAACTGGATCCTGATAAAAATGTAACCCCTACCAATAGAGAACTATTAGCTCAAGGAACAGGGAATATTATTTCAGGTATGATTGGTGGCCTTCCTATTACTCAGGTAATTGTACGAAGTTCTGCAAATATTCAATCTGGAGGGAGAAGTAAGTTATCTGCTATCGTCCATGGGTTCTTTTTATTAATCTCCGTGATGTTGATTCCTACATTACTTAATAAAATTCCTTTAGCTGTTTTAGCCGCAGTACTATTCGTCGTAGGATATAAATTAGCAAAACCTGCGCTGTTCAAGAAAATGTTCCTGTTAGGATGGAAGCAGTGGATTCCTTTTGTAACTACCGTTGGTGGAATCGTCTTTATTGACCTATTAAAAGGATTAGCTTTAGGGTTAGCAGTTGGAATCGTGGTTATCTTAATCAAGAGTTTTCAAAACTCACACTTCTTACATATTGAAGATAAAAGTAATGGATTGCATAAAATAAAAATGACCTTGGCGGAAGAGGTAACCTTCTTTAATAAAGGAGCTATTTTAAAAGAGCTCGATAGTATACCAAGGGATACGTATTTAGAGTTAGATGTTCGAAAAACGAGATATCTTGATAACGATATTGTAGAGATTCTCCAAGATTTCCGCTTAAAAGCGAAAGATCGAAGTATCGACATCAAGCTTATTTCTGAGCGAGGTACTGTTGAAAACCCCGATAACTTTATCGAGTTTTTTAAACTAAGACCTAAAACTGCTTAACACCTAAACGTCATGAAAAATAACTATAAAATATTGGTATTATCCGACTTAAAAGGAAATACTATGAGCATGTTAAAAAGCACCGTACGTTTGGTTCAAATGATTGGAGGTTCTATTCAATTCTTTCATGTAAAGAGCCTCACAGAAATCGTTGAAAACGACAATCAATTATCCGCAAATCGTGCAGTTAATAAAGAGTTTGCTGCAACGGATAACAAGATAAAGAACCTAAAAACGCTCTTTTCGAAAGAATATAACACAGATATTAATTTCAAGTTTTCGTTTGGGAATGTAAAAAATGAGATCGAAAAGTGTATGGATGAATATGCTCCAGATATTGTTGTCTTAGGAAAAAGAAAAGTAAACCCTTTACGATTTATTGGAGATCGTATTACTGAATTCATATTGAAAAAACATTCAGGTGAGATTATGATCGCAGCGAGTGAAAACGGATTAGAACCTAATAAAGAAATTTCTTTAGGGGTACTTAATGGTACAGAAGCTTCTTTTAATATGAAATTTGCCAAAGACCTACTGGATAGTGCTGAAGAACCTTTAAAGTCATTTCAAATGGTTAAGAACCCAACAACAATGCAAAAAGCACACATTCCGAGTGATAAAAAAGTGTTAGAATATGTCTTTGAACACAACGATAGTGCAGTTAAAAATCTCTCTAAATATGTATCCAAAAATAATATTAACTTGTTATGCATAAATAGAGCGCAGAAAAAGCAAAATATCTCATTTGAGATTAATGAAATAGTAGAGAAGCTTAATGTTTCTCTACTTGTAACCAATTAAAAACAATAATAATACAATCATATTTAATTTTATATTATGAAAGCACATACACAAGAAACACAAGCAGCAATTACACCGGATGCTGCCATCAATTTATTAAAAGAAGGGAACACAAGATTCATGGCCAATCAAGCTGTAGATAGAGACCTTCAAGGGCAAGTGACTGACACAAGTACAGGTCAGTATCCGTTTGCAACAATCTTACATTGTATTGACTCTAGAGTATCGGCAGAATTAGTTTTCGATCAAGGAATCGGAGATGTTTTTAGCATCCGTATTGCAGGTAACTTCGTAAATGAGGATATCTTAGGAAGTATGGAATTTGCTTCAAAATTAGCCGGAACAAAGGTAGTTGTTGTTTTAGGACACACTGCATGTGGCGCTGTAAAAGGAGCATGCGATGACGCAAAACTTGGAAATTTAACTACTTTGATAAGTAAATTAAAACCTGCTGTTGCAGCCGTAGATACGCCAAGTAATCCTAGCGAAAGAACGTCAAAAAACATTGACTTTGTAAATACTGTTGCAGAGAAAAATGTATACATGACCATAGATAACATTAGATCTCAAAGTGCCGTTCTAAAAGAAATGGAAGACAATGGAGAGATCAAAATTGTTGGCGCTATGTATGATATCAAAGATGGTTCAGTAACTTTTTACTAAGAAAAATCAATGAAAAAAGTTGTACTAATTATAGCATTGATCTCATTTTCCTTTACCGCTAAAAGTCAAGATAGCGGTTTAGGAAATTGGTTAATCTATATTGGAAATAAACAGTTAAATGAAAAGTGGAACCTGCATCATGAAGTTCAATACAGAAACTATAACGGTATTGGAGACATGGAGCAATTACTAATCCGAACAGGTTTAGGGTATAACATAGGTTCTCGTAGTAATGTTTTACTGGGATATGGATATATTAATTCTGAGAATTTTACTGGAAATGCAAATGATCAATTAACTGTAGAGGAGCATAGAATATATCAACAGTTCATTACCAAACAAAATATAGGGAGTGTTAGTTTACAACATCGATATCGTTTTGAACAGCGTTTTGTAGAAAGTAATTTTAAAACACGCTTTCGCTATTTTTTGAGCGTGAACATCCCTTTGAAAAAAGAATCGAAGTATTACCTATCTGCCTATAATGAGATCTTCTTAAATGGAGAGTCTAATGTTTTTGATAGAAACCGTATCTATGGAGGACTGGGGTATAAAATATCGAAAGGTTTAAAAATAGAACTAGGCTATATGAATCAGGTTTTTGAAACTTCTAGCAGAGATCAAGTAAATATTATCGCCTTTGTGAATTTTTAACTCTTTTTAAAAATATGTTAATAAAAGCCAACACTTATGATGTTGGCTTTTTTGTATTAAAAAATAATAGTATTTTCGAGTTTGTTCAAAAAGTCAACTTACATGAAAAATTTATTTTCGAATATTAAGGGAGATGCATTTGGTGGAATTACTGCCGGAATCGTAGCTCTTCCGCTCGCTCTTGCTTTTGGGGTATCCTCAGGATTAGGTCCAGCTGCTGGATTATATGGCGCTATTTTTATTAGTTTTTTCGCTGCTCTTTTTGGCGGAACCAATACACAAATTTCAGGCCCTACAGCACCTATGACCGCCGTGAGTATGGTGGTTATTGCGGGCATTATTGCAGCAAACGATGGAGATGTACAAAAAGCACTCCCAGCAATCTTAACAGTATTTTTGCTAGCCGGTCTTATGCAAATTGGACTAGGTCTTATCGGACTAGGTAAGTATATCCGGTATATTCCGTATCCTGTGGTTTCAGGTTTTATGACCGCCATTGGTGTCATCATTATTATTACACAAATTTCTCCTTCTGTAGGGTATGATGCGAAAGAAGATGCCGAGTTTGTAAATAAGTTTAAGCCGCAGGCAGAGGAAGTTATTTTAGAAAACATCTTAAAAGAGGAGGCTGGAGAAGGGATACTGGTTTTAGAAGACTTCAGGGAAACAGTTACTAGAGCAAACAAAATAACTCAGGAAGATATTATGCGAGAGTCTAAAACTCTAGCGGCTAAAGATGCTTCAGGGGTTGTAGGTACACTTCGAGTTTTACCTAGGTCTTTAAAATCAATCAACTGGTTAGAATTAATACTATCCCTTGGTACGATCATTATTATTTTTGGTTTTAAACGAATTACCACCAAAATACCCAGTACGCTAGTAGCCTTAGTTGTCATGTCTGGAATTGCCGTAGGTTTTGGACTCGATTATAGACCCATAGAAGAAATTCCTACGGGCTTACCAATACCTAATTTAGAGATTATTACAGGTTTTAGTATTGCGAATATTACACCTTATATTTTTACTGCATTGGCCCTAGCATTATTAGGGGCTATTGATTCTTTATTAACAAGTGTGGTGGCAGATAATATGACCAAGACCAAACATAAGCCTAATAAGGAATTGATAGGGCAAGGGATTGGAAATAGTATTGCCTCCATCTTTGGAGGAATTCCAGGAGCCGGGGCAACTATCAGAACTGTTGTTAATATTAATGCAGGAGGTAAAACAAAATTATCTGGAATGATTGCTGGTATCATGCTGTTAGTTATTGTACTCGGCTTAGGGCCTATTGCTTCTAAAATTCCAGCAGCAGTATTAGCTGGTATTTTAGTTACTGTAGGTATTAGTGTAATGGACTACAAAGGGTTAAAAGCAATTCCTTCTTTACCTAGAGATATCAAGTTTAACATCCTTCCATTCAAATTAAGTTCAGAAGTATTGATTATGTTAGTCGTTTTGATCTTATCTACATTTTGGAATTTGGTAAACGCGGTTGGAATAGGTCTAGTTATTGCATCTCTAGTTTTCATGAAACGAATTGGGGATCTTACAGCAGAACGATCGAATGTTAAGTCATTAAAAGAAGAACCATGGGCTGATGAAATAGGGCTGACAAAAGCACTTAGAGAAGAGGTCTTTATTAAACACGTTAAAGGACCATTGTTCTTTGGCTCTACAAGTGACTTCCAACAATTAGCACAAAAAATACCTGGTTCGGCTTCTACTATTGTCTTTAGGATGGATAGAATGCAATATATCGATCAATCTGGACTATATACATTAGAAGATATTTTAGTGGATCTTAAAAAAGAAGGGAAAAACGTACTCTTTGTAGATGTACAAAAGCAACCCAAGTATATGATGGAACGTATTGATATTATTCCGGATCTGATTTCCAAAGAATGTATGTTCGAAGATTTCAAATCTTGTCTGGAATGGATCAAAGAACATAAGGATTCTTAATAAAAGATCTTTAAAAACTAAAAAACCACAGTGTATACACTGTGGTTTTTTTATGAAATATTTTTAGCGACCTCTCTTAATCGGACGCTTTGTTTTTCGTCATTCGGCCTTCCCATGATCTTGTTCCCATAGTAGATTTATAATATATCTTATTTCCTTTGATCTTCGTAATTTCTATATGTAATCGGGTACCGCTAGAAAAAGGAAAGTTAGGGAGCGTAGCTTCATCTATAGTTAAGTAGTACTCGCAATCAGAAATCCACTCTACGGTAGATTTGATTGTATACTTCTTATCATCATGATACTCTGTATGACTATTCTCTGTAAATACAACTAACACATTCTTTTTACCCAATTTGTATGTGAAGGAGTTGTTTTTTAGAACAGTACAGTCCTTAACCCTTGGGGTTAAAGAAAACAGAAGTACAAAAAAAGATATTTTATAAATTAAATTCATTTCCCCAATTAAACAGCAATTTACGTTTTTTTAATGAAAATTCTACACAATTTTATATTTCTGGTATTTCTACTCCATCATCTTTTATGATAGATGGAAAAATAGCAGGAGCGATACTCTTTATCGGTGTATATAAAATAGATTCTTCTAAGGTTTCCTTTTCTACAAACGAGAAGTTATAATTAATTCTATTAAAAAAGATTAGCAGAATACTTAAGATAAAAGCCGTTTTAAGAAATCCAAAAACACCTCCTAAAATCTTATTCACCAAGCCCAATGCTGCAAAATCAGCTAGTTTAGTAAACAGCTTACCTAAAGAAGAAACTGCTATAACAATAGCAATAAAGGTAATTGCAAAGGCAGTTAAAGAGATATAATTTTCTTCCCAAGAAACATATTTCTTTAAAATAGCTGTCGCAAAATATGAAAAGTGAATAGCTCCCCAAACCCCACCTACAAGAGCCACCAGAGAAGCAACCTCTACAAATAACCCTTTCATAAAGCCTTTTACAAAACCATATATCAAAAGTGCGGCAAGTATAATGTCGAAGACATTCATCTTTCTAATTTTTTTCAAATATAAGTAACTAGCCGTTATCTATATAAAAAAACTTATTGGATTACTTTCCCTGTAAAAGCTTCTAGTTCAACCTTTAGGTCATTAAACATTTTCAAAATGCTACTAATCTTTAAATCTCGCTCGTCGTACTCTTGTGTATTAATAGCACAAGTAAACTCCCAAAGCTCTAACACCTCTGAAATTGGAACATGGTAAGAAACATAATCTTTATTATCTGGCGATAACAACAATGCTTTCCTTTCTTCTATTTGATTGTATACTCGCTTATACGTCATACCGTCATTAGCTGTAACAATAACATAAGTTCTACCATCTCTTACATCTCGAATATCATCTATAAATTTTGCCACAACATAAGAGCCGTCTTTTAAAGGTAACATGGAGTCTCCTTTAATAGGAAAAGCACGATGTTTGCCTGTAGGTAAAAAAGGTAATTTTATTTTCTCAAGTTGATGGATATATTCTGGGTCATCATATCCTAAAAGATATCCCGCAGAAGCTTTTACCGGAATCACTTCAATCAGATTTTCATTGTCTTCATCAACTGCGATAGGAAATAAAACACGTTGATTTCCTACTTCTATGAACGAAAAATCATCTGCATAACTCAAATCACTTTTAATTAAAATATCAATGGGGAGTTTAAAGTATTCAGAAAATACAACCAGCATTTGTATAGGAGGCTCAGACCTCCCCTCTTCATAAGAGCCGATTCGAGATCGAGTTGTCTGTATTTCTTCCGCTAATTGTTCTTGTGTAAGCCTTTTTAAGGTTCTTAAATGCCGTATGTTCTTTGCTATATAATTCATTTGCTACAAATATAGGCAACACTTGCTACAATTAATAGTTATTTTTGATAAATGTTTTTAAATACTAACTCCCACTTTAGTCTTAGGTATGGAACCACCTCTCCTAAAAAACTCTTGCAGTTGGCGCAACAGATGTCAATCGATACGCTGTGCCTTACAGATATCAATACCACTTCTGCTTGTTTAGACTTTATTCGGTTAGCGCCTTCTTTTTCTGTTCGTCCTATTGTAGGAGTCGATTTTAGGAATGGCGCAAGGCAAGAATTCGTTATGTTAGCTAAAAACAATGAAGGTTTTCAGAACATTAACAAATACCTCTCTGGTCTTTTATTTGAAAAGGAGTATACGGTTCCTTACAGGGCTCCTTTCTTGAAAGATGTTTTTGTTATATATCCTTTTGAGAAACGTTTTAAATCCGAATTAGGCACTCATGAATTTATAGGTGTATCTATAGAAAACAGCAAAAAGGTTCCATTTTCTATATGGAAAAATTGCAAAAACAAACTCGTAGTTTTTCACACAGTCTCTTTTCAAAACAAAAGAGGGTTTAATGCACATCGCCTGCTTAGAGCTATCGATAATAATGCCTTGTTAAGTAAGCTATCTATCTCCGAACAAGGAAAAGAATCGCATGTATTCATATCTCCTAAAGAATTAAAAAAACACTTTCTAGAGCTTCCTGAAATCCTTAGAAATACACAGCATTTATTAGAACAATGTGGCATTCATTTCGATTTTTCTAAAGAAACTCCTAACAATCAAAAATCGTATACCAATAATGAAACCTTAGACTATCGATTGTTAGAAAAGCTTTCTTATAAAGGGCTTCAGTATCGATATAAAAACCCTGACAGTGCTATTCTTTCTAGGATTGAAAAGGAGTTAACTATTATTAAAGAGAAAGGCTTTGTTTCTTATTTTTTAATCAATTGGAAAATTTTAAAATATGCCCGTTCAAAAGGGTATTTCTATGTGGGCAGAGGAAGTGGCGCCAACAGTATTATTGCTTATTTACTACGAATTACTGATGTAGATCCTATTGAATTAGATCTCTATTTCGAACGTTTCATCAACCTATACAGAAAAAATCCCCCCGATTTTGATATTGATTTTTCCTGGACGGATCGCGACGATATTACGCAGTTTATTTTCAAGAGATTCCGACATACGGCTCTTATTACCGTATACAACACATTTAAGTACAAAGCATCCATTAGGGAAATAGGAAAAGTGTTTGGATTACCAAAATCCGAAATCGATCTTTTAAGTTCAGGGAATTATCGTTTTGATCAGTTAGATAAACTTTCTAAACTTGTCGTGATTTATAGCAAAGAAATACAAGGGCTTCCAAACTATTTGGGTATTCATGCTGGGGGTATAATTATCTCAGAAAAACCGCTCCAACACTATACTGCAACTTTTATGCCTCCAAAAGGGTATCCAACTACTCAATTTGATATGGTAGTTGCAGAGGATATTGGTTTGTATAAGTTCGATATTTTAAGTCAACGAGGCTTAGGTAAAATCAAGAATACTGTAGAAATTGTCAGAAAAAATCATCCTGACAAACCTCCTATAGACATTCACGACATTCAACGATTTAAACAAGACAAGCGTATTCAATATTTGTTAAAGCATGCAAAGGCTATTGGCTGTTTTTATGTAGAATCTCCTGCCATGCGTATGCTACTTACTAAACTAAGAGTAGATGATTATTTGGGTCTGGTTGCTGCTAGTTCCGTAATTCGTCCAGGTGTGGCAAAATCCGGAATGATGAGAGAATATATCTTACGCTATCGATATCCGGAACGTCGAAAAGAAGCACACCCTGTTTTACTTAATATTATGCCAGAGACTTATGGCGTCATGGTATATCAGGAAGACGTAATTAAAGTAGCACATTACTTTGGCGGACTCACCTTAGGAGAAGCTGATATGTTGCGTAGAGGAATGTCAGGGAAATTTCGTTCTCGAGATGAATTCTTAAAAGTAAAAGACAAATTTTTTGATAACTGTAAAGCTTCCGGAAAGCCAGAAAATTTTACGAAAGATGTGTGGCGACAAATCGAAAGTTTTGCAGGATATGCTTTTGCCAAAGGACACTCTGCTTCATATGCTGTAGAAAGCTATCAAAGCCTTTTTTTAAAAGCTTATTTTCCTTTAGAATACATGGTAGCTACCATCAATAACTTTGGAGGGTTCTATAGAACAGAACTCTATGTTCATGAAGCCAGAATGCATGGCGGGATTATTAGTGCACCTTGCATCAACAAAAGTTTTAAAGAAACTGTCATCTATAAGAATGAGATTTTTCTAGGGTTTATGTTTCTACAATCTTTAGAGGTAAAAACCATTCAAAATATATTGATAGAAAGATCACAAAACGGAATGTTTCTCTCTTTAAATAATTTTATTGAACGCATTTCCATTTCCATGGAGCAGATCAGTATTCTCATCAAAATAGATGCGTTTCGGTTTATGAAAATCAATAAACGAGAACTACTATGGGAGGCACATATGAAAATTAATAAAGTGACTTTTGAAGCACCAAAAATGACTCTTTTCAAAACGGAGTGGATCTCATACAAAACACCAAAGCTCACCTCTTCTAATCTGGAAAATGCTTTTGATCAAATAGAGCTCTTAGGATATCCATTATGCAATCCTTTTGAGTTATTACAAGAACCTTTTTCGAATTCCTTGAGGGCAGAACATCTTACTCGATTTGTAGGAAAGATTGTTTCTATTGAAGGGTATCTAATCACTACCAAAAAAACCAATACTTCTGGAGGCAAGCAAATGTACTTTGGAAATTTTCTGGATTACGATGGAGACTTTATAGATACGGTTCATTTCCCTCCTGTGGCAAGACGATTCCCTTTTAGAGGGAAGGGAATCTATCGAATCACTGGAAAGGTCACTGAAGAGTTTGAATGTATTAATATCGATGTTATTAAAATGGAACGCCTTTCTATTATTGAAGACCCACGATACGCAGATAGCAGGACTGCTCAAAAAATAAAACGACAGGTATTATGAGTGATTTTCGTTCTATTGTACATCTAGACCTAGATACTTTCTTTGTTTCTTGTGAGCGCTTATTAGACAGCAAGCTCATCGGAAAACCTGTATTGATTGGTGGTACGTCAGACAGGGGTGTTGTGGCTTCTTGTAGCTATGAAGCTCGGAGTTTTGGCATTCATTCAGCAATGCCTATGAGGATGGCAAAACAATTGTGCCCAGAGGCTATTATTGTAAGAGGGAACTCGGGTATTTATTCCAAGTTTTCGGATACAGTTACTGAGATTATAAAAGAAGATGTTCCATTATATGAAAAAACCTCTGTAGACGAGTTTTATGTAGATCTCACAGGAATGGATAAATTCTTTGGTTGCCATCAATTGGCTACAGAACTCCGAGGTAAGATCATTAAAGAAACAGGGCTTCCTATTTCCTTTGGTTTATCTGTCAACAAAACGGTTTCAAAAATTGCTACTGGAGAAGCCAAGCCTAACAATCAAATTCGAGTTGAAAAAGGTACCGAAAAGCCTTTTCTATCGCCCTTGTCTGTTAAAAAAATCCCTTCTGTGGGAGAGGTTATGTATCGTTCTATGTGCGATTTAGGTATTAAACGCATCAAAACTATCCAAGAAATGCCATTAGAAATGATGGGGAAAGTCTTTGGGAAAAATGGGGTTTCTATTTGGAAGAAAGCCAACGGTATAGATAAAAGCCCTGTAGTACAATATCACGAACGAAAATCAATTTCTACAGAAAGAACTTTTGATAAAGACACTACAGACATTAATAAATTAGAAGGAATCATCATGGCTATGGCTGAAAACCTAATCTATCAACTGCGAAGAGGAAATAAGCTTACAGCATGTATCACCTTTAAAATTCGATATTCCGATTTTCAAACCTATACCATGCAAAAAAGAATTCCCTATAGCAGTGCAGATCATAAGATCATTCCCATTGTCAAAGAATTATACAAAAAGTTATACCAACGCCGCATGTTAGTACGGTTGGTGGGAGTTCGGTTTTCTCATTTGGTCGCAGGAGGACATCAAGTAGACCTCTTTGATGATGATGAGAAAATCTTAAACCTATATCAGGCTATGGATAGAATGCGTGAACGTTATGGCGATCGTGCTGTAATTCGTGCCAAAGGAATGGAAGCAAAAAGTATTTCCAGATGGAATCCTTTTACAGGAGAACCTCCTCCACTATTAGCAAATCGTAGAACTTAGTTTCGGGGCATTTAATTTCTTTTTAAAACGCTTGTTTTTACGTAGTTTTGAAAGAAACCATTATTATAATATGTCCACTTTCCGTAGATTATGTATCTTTCTTTGTATAGCACTCTTTTGGGGAGTTACATCTGCTCAATCTTTTCAGGATACCATTCCTTTTCGAAATGACCTGGGCCTGATCATTATACCAATTACATTCAATGGCGTAGAAAAACAGTTTGCTTTTGATACAGGAGCGGAACGCTCTGTGGCCTACGGTTGGGCTAAAGAAGTGCTTAAAAGAACTAGCAAAACCATGACTATAAGTTCATCGAGTGGACTGAAAAGTAAAATGCGTTTTTATAAAAGTGGTATCATAGAAGTCGGAAGTCGAAAAATTACTGGGCACCGTATTTTGAATGCTAAAAAGAACGAGATTTTTTCCTGTTATCGTATCGATGGGGTTTTAGGTGTAGACATTATTAAAAAGCTCAATTGGAGTATCGATTATCAAAATAAGAGGCTCATTATGTACCCCTCCAATTACGTTCCACAACATGTAAAGAATATGCACGCATTGGATTTTGACTTTCTTTCCAATCGCCCCTATGTTTATCTCAAAGGCAAAAAAAACCGACTAAAGTTTCTATTAGATACTGGAGCTGGCGGTTCATCCAATATTTCTCAACGCAATTACAATTTGTCTAACATAAACGACTATCCTCAAACCTCCTTTTACACTGGAAGTTTTGATATCAATGGCACACTTACCTCATCACATCCCACCGTTTTTCAATTTCCAAAAGCGTCTTCCGATAAAGTAATTTTATCTCCTATAATTTACTACAACAACAAAAAGTCAAGCAAGATTGGGAACCAGTTATGGAAAGGAAAGCAGCTTTTTTTGAGCTTAAAAAATGATCAGTTATATGTTTCTTCTGCTACCATCGATCAAACATATTCAAGCTATCCTTGTTCAGTTATATATCTCAAGGGTAAGATGCGAATTATGGTACTAGAGGAAAATAGCACCCCATGGAATATGGGCGTGCGACAGGGAGACGAAGTCTTGTCCTATAATGGGAAAAAGTTTACAGATTTCTGTACTCTAGACCAATATCATCGGGCGATTGTCAGATCAGGAAAACCTTTTGAGCTGGAACTTGCCAGTGGGAAAAAAATGACCATCTCTAAAAAAAGAGGGTTCTAGTAATCAGGAAACTCTCTTCTTTTGTTAACATAAATTTCTTTCTTTTTTACGTAGTTTTGAAAGCAACTCATTAAATTTCATCAACATGCGTACGTCGTTTTCATTACTCATTGCCTTTTTCTCTTTGCTTCTTTTTACTAGCTGTCAACAAAAAGACGCATCTTCTAAAGCTGTGGTTTATACTATTTCATTTGACAATGCTGTACATCACGAAGCCGAGATCAATGTGATTTTTTCAGATGTTCCAGCAGGGAAATTTGCCTTTCGTATGAGTAGAACCTCTCCCGGAAGATATGCTTTGCATGAATTTGCCAAGAATGTATACAATGTAAAAGCAACGAACGGTGCAGGAGAAGCATTGAAAGTTACACGTCCTGACCCCTATCAATGGGTAGTAGATAGTCATGATGGAACGGTAAACGTATCGTATACACTATTTGCAAATAGAGGTGGCGGAACCTATGCTCAGGTGGATGAAACACATGCACATTTGAATATTCCTGCGACATTTATGTTTGCTTCTTCGCAAGCAGAAAGACCTATAGAAGTTACCTTCAATGTTCGAAAGGATTTGAATTGGAAAGTGGCTACGCAATTAAAAAAAGAAGGAGATAATACATTTTCTGCTCCAGATTTACAATACTTTATGGATAGCCCTACAGAGATAAGTGATCATCAAGTACGATCATTTCATGTCGATGCTAACGGGAAAACACAGACCGTCCATTTTGTATTACACCATAATGGAACAGATGTTGAGTTAGATGCGTATTTTGAGGATGTAAAAGCGATTGTACTACAACAAAAGGAAGTATACGGAGAGCTCCCAGATTTTGATTTTGGTGAATATCGTTTCTTGGCTTGTTATATTCCAAATGCAAGCGGTGATGGTATGGAGCATAGAAATTCTACTATTTTAACGACCACCAGAAGCTTAGCGCAAGGTGGTGCCATTAGTACCGTATCTCATGAATTCTTTCATGCTTGGAATGTAGAGCGTATCCGACCTAAATCCTTAGAACCTTTTGATTTTGAGGAAGCAAATATGAGCGGAGAGCTATGGTTTGCAGAAGGTTTTACGAGTTATTATACGGGATTAATCTTATTGCGTGCTGGTGTATGGGAACAAGATCGCTACCTAAGAAGTATTGCGTCTACCTTTAACTATGTATGGAACTCTCCTGGAACACAATTCTTTAATCCCATTGAAATGAGCTATCAGGCACCTTTTGTAGATGCTGCTCGTTCTGTAGATCCTGTCAATCGAGGCAATACCTTTATTTCGTATTATTCGTATGGAAGCACTCTAGGGTTAGCATTAGACCTTGCCTTGCGCAACGAGCCTGGAAACTTGAATCTGGACGATTATATGAAGTTCGTTTGGAATGCCTACGGAAAAGAAGAAATTCCCTATACGATAGACAACTTAAACCAGGCACTAAACGAGTATGCCGGAAAAGACTTTGGAGATGCTTTCTTTAGTAAATATATTTACGATAGCCAGATGCCAGATTATAAAACATTATTGGCTTCTGTTGGCGTGCGTCTAACACAAAAAGGAGACACTCCTTATTTTGGTGCCAGAGTGCGACAAGGGCGTATTGCTAATGAGCCAACTATTGGAAGCCCTGCTTACACTGCGAGGTTAGATCGTGGAGATCAATTGATCTCTGTTAACGGAAAAGGGTTAAATGACAAAAACACGTTTTCTGCTATTATAAACTCGCTCAAACCTGGCACCATCGTAGATATTGTATTTACACGTCATGGAGTTACCAAAAACCGTAAAGTTACTTTAGGTAAAAGCCCACGATATACCATTGAGTCTTTTGAAAAAGTAGGTAAAGATTTAACGGACCCTATCACAGCAAAACGTACTGCTTGGTTAGGAAAGAAATAGCATAAGGATTAATTCAAGTTTCTTTTTTCAATAAAGAATTTTTTTAATAATTGGCTACATTTTTCTCCTAAAATGCCGCTCACTACCTTTGTTTTGGGGTGTAGTTGTGTGTTTAGATTTACAAAACCTCGTTGTGGTTCCGGTGCTCCGTAAACTATTTTTCCTATTTGCGTCCAATAACTTGCTCCTGCACACATCTGGCATGGTTCCAATGTAACGTACAGCGTACAATCTTTTAAATATTTACCTCCTAAAAAATCAGAAGCGGCTGTAAAAGCCTGCATTTCTGCATGTGCAGTAACGTCGTTCAGTGTTTCTGTTAGGTTATGAGCTCTGGCTATGATTTTATCTTTTAAGGTAATCACAGCACCTACAGGGACCTCGTCCTTTTCAAAAGCTAACTGCGCTTCTTGCAGTGCCTTCTTCATAAAATAAGTGTCATCAAAAGGAACTATCATCGTATCAAATATTTCATCAATGATACAAAAAGGATTTGAGTTGTAAAATCGTATTTTTGTCAGATGGCAAAAAACTTGTTAGATACCATTTCTTTTCCTTCTGATCTTCGGAAGCTTTCACCTGAGCAGTTGCCTCAATTAGCTACCGAGTTACGCGAATTCATCATTGATATCGTTGCTACTAAAGAAGGTCATCTGGGAGCGAGTTTAGGCGTGGTTGAGTTAACTATTGCTTTGCATTATTTATTTGATACGCCTAATGATCTATTGGTTTGGGATGTTGGTCATCAAGCATATGGACATAAGATCTTAACAGGTAGAAAAGATATTTTTCATACCAATAGACAACAACACGGTGTTTCGGGCTTTCCAAAAAGAAGCGAAAGCCAATTTGATGCTTTTGGTGTGGGGCATTCTTCTACTTCTATTTCTGCAGCTTTAGGAATGGCCATTGCGTCCAACCTAAAAGGAGAAACAGAAAAACACCATATTGCCGTTATAGGTGATGCCTCTATTGCCAGTGGAATGGCTTTTGAAGCATTAAATCATGCCGGAGTATCTAATGCAAACTTACTCATTATCTTAAATGATAATGCCATTGGAATAGACCCTTCAGTAGGTGCTTTAAAAGAATATCTTACCAAAGTAAAAACCGATAGAACACTTGCCAAGAACAATATCATCAAGGCACTAAATTTTGACTATTCAGGTCCTATTGACGGACATGATATTGATAAGTTACGTACCGAACTGAAACGATTGAAAAAGAAGAAAGGTCCTAAATTTTTACATATTATTACGACAAAAGGTAAAGGATTACAAAAGGCCGAAGAGGATCAGGTACGTTATCATGCTCCTGGAAAGTTTGATAAGGTTTCAGGGGAAATATTCTCAAAACCTGAAGAAAATCAACCTGTAAAATATCAAGATGTTTTCGGCGAGACTATTCTAGAACTTGCTGCAGAAAATAAAAACATTGTTGCTATCACTCCCGCAATGTTAACTGGTAGTTCTTTGAATTTAATGATGAAGACTTTTCCAAAAAGAACTTTTGATGTAGGTATCGCAGAACAACATGCTGTAACATTGGCTGCTGGTTTTGCGACGCAAAAAATGGTTCCTTTTTGTGTGATCTATTCGACATTTCTCCAAAGGGGATATGATCAGATCATTCATGATGTAGCGTTACAAAACCTTCCTGTTATCTTTTGTATAGACCGTGCTGGTCTAGTAGGAAGAGATGGGGCTACGCACCACGGTATTTTTGACATCGCCTATTTAAATTGTATTCCTAATTTGATCATTTGTGCTCCAAGAAATGAGGTAGAATTTCGAAATATTTTATATACCGCTCAACAAGGTTTAGAGCATCCAATAGCGATCCGTTACCCAAGAGGGAAAGGAACCATCATAAACTGGAAACAACCATTTTCATCGACAGAAATTGGCACTGGAATCCGTTTACATGAAGGTTCTGACATGGCTGTGCTATCTATTGGCTCCATCAGTAAAAATATTACTGAAGCGATTGAAATAACAGCACATACAACTGATATTGGACATTATGATATGCGTTTTGTAAAACCTTTGGATGAGAAATTACTACATGTTGTTTTTAAGAAGTACAAAAGCATTGTTACTGTCGAAGATGGTACTATAAAAGGAGGGTTTGGAACAGCTATTTTAGCGTTTGCTTCCAAACACAACTATTCAAATACAATTGAAGTTCTTGGAGTTCCTGATCAATTTATTGAGCATGGAGACACTTTGGAACTTCAGCAAGAAATAGGCCTAGACCCTATTAATTTAGCAAAGAAGTTTCTAGAATATCTTTCATAAAAAAAGCGCCTTTAAAGGCGCTTTTTTTAGTTTTATATTGGTGATTATTCAATAATAATCTTTCCAGAAGCCTTTTTGTTATTCTCATCAATAAGGTTTACAATATATACTCCTGGTCTTACATTTATAGATATTTGTTGGTCTCTATTTTGGTTGAAGTCAACATTAGTAGTATATACTTGCTTCCCTGAAATATCAAAGACTTGCACCGTAGATTTACCCAATGTGTTCTTAGCAAATAATGTGAAGTCTCCTTTAGAGATTGTTGGATACATGGTAAACACTTTTTTGTCTGCCAATACCTCATCAACAGAAGCAGGTGTCGCTGTAAAATTCGCTGTGAACATTCCTCTACCATGAGTTGCTGCCAATACCAAGTTATCACTATCTCTGTATTGCAACATGTCTACACGCACATTCCCCATATTTGTACTAATCGGTTCCCAAACTACAGAACCAGCAGTGATATCTAGGGTTCTCCACATTCCTACCTCGGTTGCCAATATTACCTCTTTTCTATCCAAAGGATTAAACATTGCCCACCTTACTGGAATATCTGGTAAATTCCCTTCTTTATCTAACCAAGAAGTTCCTCCATCTGTTGAATACCAAACACTTTTTAAACCATAATTAGAGTATGTTAACAAAAGTTCATCGTCAGTCGCTCCTACATCAACACAAGATACACTTCCTGTAAATACTAAAAAATTAGAAATATCTGTAACAGTGCCATCGGCAGTTCTCTTTATTACTTTACTTGAATTCGTTCCAAAAAATACCGCTCTATTTCCTGCGTTATATGGAGATACTCTAATATGAGTTGTGGTTCCTAATAATTGCCCAATGTTTAATGTTTGTGAGGTTCCTGAGAATGTATTCCCGTTTCCTTGATCTGTATTATCAGCATTCAATGTGGTCTCAGTAATGTCTGATCCCCCATCATATGAATATAAAATATTATTTTCATCATCATAATCTGCAGGGTTTATAAAACTTCCATTATTTGTATTATTTACTATGCGAACCCATTTTGACGGTGTTTCAGAATAATCTAACAAATAGAATAAATTTCCTGTGTTTGATACAATTCTATATACGCCATCTGTTCCGTTATCTGCCGTTTGATCAATAAAACTGAAACCTCCGTCTCCTCCCCAAATCTCTTCAGTACTTCCAAAACCAGCATTGGAGAAATAGTTTGTTCCATTGTCTTGGGTACCTCCCATAAACCCATTTGTATTGATAGGGTCTATAGCTCCAGAATAAAATTGTGTAATATTGAAATTTAAATTTCTAGCTTCTATCCCTGTTGTATAAGCATTCGGTCCGAACGTAGGAATTAATGACAGGTCCGGAATATAGAAAACACCTCCGTCGTTCGTAATAATCATTTGATCATTATGATTTGGTCGAAATGCTATATTATGTTGATCTGCATGGGCAAAGCTCACAGAAGAATCCCATCCATCAGACCAGCTCGTTATTTTACTCCATGAAGTTCCTCCATCTGTGGTTTTGAATGTATTTACTCCTCCTACGTATACCTCATCAGAATTGGTGGGGTGCACGACAGCGATTAAATCATACCACGCCTGACCTCTCGTAAAGTCATCATTAGGAACGGAAGCGTCGAAATTATCAGATGGCTCAGAAACTGCTGTCCAATTATCACCCCCATCTGTTGTTTTTACAATCTCTCCGACAGTGTTTCCATCAGCAATTAAACCATATACTACATTCGCGTCAGATGGTGCTAAAGCTAGTTCAACATGTCTTGGGTTTCCAGTAGATCCTGTATATTTATTTGTCCATGTGGTTCCATCTGTAGAATTGAATATACTTCCGTTATTTGTAGCCATCCACAATGTGTTGTCTGCAGAAATTTCTAAATCTCTACCATTTTCAGTAGTCGCGTTTGTCCACGAGGTTCCTCCATCACTAGATTTCAACACATCGATACTATTATTTTCATCAACTATTGCATAGACAACGGCTGTTCCGCTTTCGTCTCTTATAACGATATCAAAAACATTATCAAAATCTACTGTAGATGCCAAGTTTGTCCATGTTGCACCACTATCTGTACTTTTCCAAATTCCATCCCCATCAACAGCATCAACATTTCCCCATCCTTCTCCTGTTCCTGCATAAAAAGTAGTTGTGGTTACAGGGTCGTAAGCTATTGCCGCTACTGCAAAATTTGTCATACTAACAGCTACCTGAGTCCAGCTGGATGCTGCACTTGTTATATCGTTATTCATCCAGATACCACCGCTTACTCCCCCAGCGAATACTTTTTTATCAGTATTATCATTTGGGTCAAACATAAATGCTCTTACTCTACCTGCCACCTCCTTAGGGCCTCTTTCTTCCCAAACAAAATTTGTGTTTCTATTTGTTGCATTAAAATCGTTAACCATTTGAATAGCGCTTTCTACTCTTCCTTTTGGAATAGTTCCTGTGGCTGGATCAAAGGTTTTTAAAAAATCTTGCTCGAACGCCAAATCAGGTCTGTCTTTTTTAGCAATGCTCTTTAGTTCTTCTTTTGATAACAAAGGTCTATTAGCATATGGGTGATTTTCTATAAATTCTAAATATGCCAATCTCTTTTCTTTATTGCTGTCCTCTTTATTTAATAAAAAGAGAGTTCCTGCTGCCAAGAACACAATCAAAACCAGTAGTAATTTTTTCTTCATGATTAATCTTTTAAAGTCTTTGTTTGTAAGATAAAACAGCTCGTTAAAGCTTTACCCTACAGTATTAATAGTTTAATTTCTGCCCTCTAAGACTACTAATTTAGCTCTTTTAAATAATATTTCCAGCTAATTTCTTATGAAGTCGAATCGCATAACTATCTGACATTCTAGACACATAGGTGCAAATCATCATCACTCTAGAGTATAAATCATTATGAGTGATTTTAAATTCATCTGGTAATAAATTCAAAATTAACGTGTCGTAGTTAGATGCAATTCCTAGAAATTTATTGTTGATGGCGCTCACAAAAACGTCTAATAGATCGGCAATAATCTTATATCCTGCCACCTCTTTTTCTACTACTTCGCTACTTAAATAGATCTTTTGAACACTTATCTTAATAATGTCGTTAATCTGTGCTTCATACTTACATTTGTCAAGTAAGGATTTTTCAAAATCACCATGTAAGATCTGTGTTTCATTCTCTAAAAAAATCGCAACTGCCTCGTTAATTAAGGTATTAATAGCTAATGCTCTTAAGTAACTAACTCTATCTTTTTTGAATTCTAAGGAATGATATTTTTGAGTATCAATAGAATCTTTTACCAGTTTTATTAAGTATTCTAAAGCAAACTCTTCTTCAATTAACCCTAAGTTAATACCATCTTCAAAATCAATGATTGTATAACAAATATCATCAGCTGCTTCTACCAAGTACGCTAAAGGATGTCTATAAAAGGAAACATCATCGGTAGTCGATTTTTGTTGTAGTCCAAGATCATTCACAACATCTAGAAAAGCTTCTTTTTCTGACTGGAAAAAACCATATTTCTTATCTACAATATGCTTGGATGGTTTTTTAGGTAAAGATTCTTTAGGGTATTTTAAGAAGGTTCCTAAGGTGGCATAAGATAATCGTAATCCTCCAGAGATTCCTTCTCTACTTTCTGTAAGAATCCTAAACCCATTGGCATTCCCTTCAAAATCGATAAGGTCCTGATATTCTTTCGCTGTTAATTCTGATTTAAAGTTTTGTCCTTTTCCTGTTTTAAAATACTCGCCAATTGCTTTTTCTCCGGAGTGCCCAAAAGGCGGATTCCCGATATCGTGCATTAACGCAGCAGCAGCAACGATCGCTCCAAAATCATTGAACGTATATCCTTTTTCTTGTAGTTCTGGGTGTTTTTCTAATAACGCTTGTCCTACTCGCCTTCCTAAGGTTCTTCCTACTACAGACACTTCTAAACTATGCGTAAGTCTGGTATGTACAAAGTCTGTTTCGGATAATGGGATTACCTGAGTCTTGTCTTGCAAACTTCGAAAAGCAGATGAAAAAATGATCCTGTCAAAATCTACATCAAACCCCAATCTGGTTTCATCTTGCGCTGTTCTTTCCCTTTTTTGCGTATCTCCAAATCTCTTTAAAGAGAGTAATTGTTCCCAATTCATCATAGTAAAAAAATATGTTCGAATTTAATAAAAAAGAGAGGCTTTTGACCTCTCTTTTTTACATTTAATTTAATACCTCTTTGTTTAAGAACCACACATTAAGCAATCATCTGGTCCAGCATTTTTAGATGCTTCTACCATTGCTTTAAACTCTTCTGGGCTCATTGGTTTCTCTTCTTCGTTTTCCTTCTTTTCTTTAGAAAGCGTAAACTGAATAGCATTTACCGCAGATTTGGTTCTTAAATAATACATTCCTGTTTTTAATCCAGACTTCCATCCATAGAAATGCATCGATGTTAGTTTTGCAAAATCTGGGTCTTTCATAAACAGATTCAATGATTGAGATTGATCGATAAAGTATCCTCTATGGCGTGCCATATCAATAATATCTTTCATACTCATTTCCCAAACTGTTTTATACAGTTCTCTTAGTTCTGCAGGAATTTTCTCGATGTGTTGGATAGATCCGTTTGCACGCATAATATCCTCTTTCATATTGTTATCCCATAAACCTAACTCTACTAGGTCTTCTAATAAGTGTTTGTTCACAACGATAAACTCACCAGACAACACTCTTCTTGTATAGATATTAGAAGTATATGGTTCAAACGCTTCGTTGTTTCCAAGAATTTGAGACGTTGAAGCTGTTGGCATTGGTGCAACTAATAACGAGTTACGCACTCCGTGCTTCATTACATTCTTACGTAGTTTAGCCCAGTCCCAGTTTCCGCTTAACTCATCATCTTTGATTCCCCACATATTGTATTGGAACTCTCCTTCAGACATTGGAGATCCTTTAAACGTAGAATATGGTTCTTTCTTTGCCTTAGCAATCTCCATAGAAGATGTTACTGCCGCAAAATACATCGTTTCAAAGATATCTTGATTTAGTTTCTTTGCTTCTTCGGATGTAAATGGTAGTCGTAAATTAATAAACGTATCTGCCAGTCCTTGAATTCCTAATCCAATAGGTCTGTGGCGGAAATTCGAGTTTTCAGCTTCTTTTACTGGATAGTAATTCATGTCAATTACTGTATCCAAGTTACGCGTTACCTTTTTAGTTACATCAAATAACTTTTTGTGGTTAAAGAACTTCTCTCCATTCTCTTTTTCCGTAACAAACATTGGTAGTGCAATAGATGCTAAGTTACATACTGCAACTTCATCATTTGCTGTGTATTCCATAATCTCTGTACACAAGTTAGAAGAACGAATGGTTCCTAAATTCTTATGATTGGTCTTACGATTTACCGAATCTTTATATAGCATATATGGCGTTCCAGTCTCAATTTGAGATTCTAGAATTTTCTCCCATAATTCACGTGCTTTGATGGTTTTTCTTCCTTTTCCTACTTTTTCATATCCTTCATATAGTTTTTCAAACTCGTCTCCATAAGTATCGTATAAGTGAGGGCATTCATTTGGACACATCAGCGTCCAAGTCCCATCTTCTTGTACTCTTTTCATAAATAGATCTGGCACCCACATTGCATAGAACAAATCTCTTGCACGCATTTCTTCTTTTCCGTGATTCTTCTTTAGATCTAAGAAATCAAAGATGTCGGCATGCCATGGTTCTAGATACATTGCGAAAGATCCTTTACGTTTTCCTCCTCCTTGATCTACATATCTTGCTGTATCATTAAATACTTTTAACATTGGAACAATTCCGTTTGAGGTTCCATTGGTTCCTCTGATATAAGAACCTGTAGCTCTTACATTATGAATAGACAACCCTATTCCTCCTGCGGATTGAGATATCTGAGCAGTTTGTTTTAAGGTGTCATAAATTCCCTCAATGCTATCATCTTGCATCTGTAATAAGAAACAAGAAGACATTTGCGGTTTTGGAGTACCTGCGTTAAATAGTGTTGGAGTTGCATGTGTAAAATACTTTTTACTCATTAACTCGTATGTTGCTATTGCCTCGTCAATATCTCCTTTGTGAATACCAATAGAAACCCTCATGAGCATGTGTTGAGGGCGTTCTACAATCTGACCGTTTAGTTTTAACAAATAAGAGCGTTCTAGCGTTTTAAAACCGAAATAGTCATAATTAAAATCTCTATTGTAAATAATAGTAGAATCTAATTTTTCTGCATTCTCTTTGATAATCTCATACACATCATCTGACAATAATGGTGCTTTCTTTTCTGTACGTGGGTTTACATAATGATACAGATCATTCATTGTATCAGAAAATGATTTTTTTGTATTCTTATGTAAGTTAGATACGGCAATTCGTGCAGCTAATTTTGCATAATCTGGGTGTGCAGTAGTCATAGTGGCGGCTGTTTCAGCGGCCAAATTGTCAAGTTCCGAAGTAGTTACACCATCGTACAACCCTTCAATCACTCGCATTGCTACTTTTACGGGATCCACAATATTGTTTAATCCGTAACACATCTTTTTTACTCTTGCCGTGATCTTGTCAAACATCACTGGCTCCTTCTTGCCATCTCTTTTTAATACATACATGCTCTATTTGGTTTTATAATTTGTTAATAAACCGTGTTCTGTTTATTTAGTTTAGTTTAAAAATCTGCATCAAAACTGATGGATCCTGTTCCTCCTGATTTTACTCCTGCTTTTTGGTATTCTGATACTCTTTTTTCGAAGAAATTGGTCTTTCCTTCCAGAGAAATCATTTCCATAAAATCAAAAGGATTCGTTGCGTTATATTCTTTTTCACATCCAAATTCTAATAACAGTCTATCCGTAACAAACTCTAGATACTCTGTCATTAATTTGGCATTCATTCCGATTAAACTCACGGGCAAAGATTCGGTTACGAATTCTCTTTCTATATTTAGTGCATCTACAATAATCTCAGTGATTCTTGCTTTTGGCACTTTATTTACCATGTGCTTGTTGTGCAGGTGTACTGCAAAATCACAGTGCATCCCTTCATCTCTAGAAATTAATTCGTTAGAAAATGTTAGTCCTGGTAATAATCCTCTCTTCTTCAACCAGAAAATAGAACAAAAAGCTCCTGAAAAGAAAATTCCTTCTACCGCTGCGAAAGCGATTAGTCTTTCTGCAAATGAATCTGACTCAATCCATTTTAATGCCCAATCTGCTTTTTTCTTTATTGCAGGAAATACCTCTATCGCTCTAAACAGCTTATCTTTTTCTATTTCATCTTTTACATAGGAGTCTATTAACAGCGAGTAGGTTTCAGAATGAATATTCTCCATCATAATCTGAAAGCCATAGAAAAATTTAGCCTCTGAATACTGTACTTCATTAACAAAATTCTCTGCTAAGTTTTCATTTACAATTCCATCAGACGCGGCAAAGAATGCCAGAATATGTTTTATAAAGTAGCGCTCATCATCAGATAGTTTATTATTCCAGTCATCTAGATCTGAATGCAGATCTATTTCTTCAGCTGTCCAAAAGCATGCTTGTTGTTTTTTGTACCAATCCCATAAATCGTTGTGCTGTATAGGGAAAATTACAAATCTGTTGTCGTTTGGTTGTAAAATAGGTTCTATTGCGGACATTTTTGTGTTGTTTTTTTGATTTTGGGGAATTTCCTCCTAAAAAAAGGATGCTAACAAAGATTGGAAAAATTGCTAAAAATTAAAAGCCATACTTATTCACAAAACATAGCAAGTTTTTAACAAAATCAACTTATGTTAAATTAAAATTGAAAAAATCAATTATTTTTAAACATCTGATTATCAATTATTTATAATGTTAAATTTTTGTTAAGCGCTACTGTCACTGACATTCTTAAAAAACTTTTTTTGCGTTTCTTTTTAAACAAAATATGGAATAGTAATGTATATTTTATACGCCTGTAAAATGAACTCTTTTTGACAGTCTATAAATTATTTTCAAAACCCACCTCATTATCAGTTTAATAAAAGTACCTTTGCGCTTTATTAACTATTATTATTATTACAAGTGAAAAACGGAACAGTAAAATTCTTCAACGAGTCTAAAGGATTTGGATTTGTTATTGAAGATGGTTCAAAAGATGAGTATTTCGTACATGTCTCTGGATTAATTGACGAAGTAAGAGAAGGCGATGCAGTAGAGTTTGAATTAAAAGAAGGTAGAAAAGGATTAAACGCAGTAAGCGTTAGAGTTATCTAATATTTTAGATTTAATTTTTTTTACAAAAAAGCCTGAGGTTAGACCTCAGGCTTTTTGTTTTATATATACTATCCTTTTTTAATTTGCTTCAATATCTAAATGAATATCTATATTAAAGTTTACAGGAATACTAGAGTTTATAGTTCCAGCAGCTTGCAAATTGACCACAGAAGTAGTCTCAAGAATATTCTCAATCTGACTAATTAACGAGGTGTCAGTGATTTGAAAGATTGTATTATTCGTTGCTTCTTGTGAAATATTAACATTAGAAATAGTCGCTATAACAACATTATTAATGGTTAATGTCGCAGCATCAATTTCCCCATTAGTATCTCCAGAAAAGTTTGTAAACTGATATGTTAAACTGTTTACCGTAACTGAATTTATATCATTGTAGTTTGTAATTAACTGACTTAAATCATGAGTGCTTTCTTCACTGAAATTGGTTTGCCCGCTTCCAGTTTGTGGAATACCTACTTCAAACGATTCATCTAAGGTATAAGGTGTAGATATATTTATAGTCTGATTATCTTCGCAAGAAAGTAAGACAAGAACAGCTAATAGTATTGGTGCTATTTTTTTCATAATGGATTGTTTTTCGAAGTCTAAATATACTAAAAATCAGGACTTTATTTGTGTTGTTCCGCCACTTTTTCCAAGTCTGCATACCAAGCTTTTCCAAACTTTCTAATTAATGCCTCTTTCACAAATTTATAAACTGGCACTTGCAATTCCTTTCCTAAAGTACAGGCGTCATCACAGATATCCCATTTATTATAATTCACAGCAGCAAACTCAGAATACTCCTTAACACGTACTGGATATAAATGACAGGAAAGTGGTTTTTTCCAGTCAACTTTTCCCTGATTGTACGCTTCTTCTATTCCGCATAATGCTGTTTTTTTATCATCAAAAATAACATATACACATTCTTTATGGTTGATTAAAGGTGTTTCCAGTTCGCCAAAATCACTTGTAATCCAAGTGCCGTCTTTTTCAATTACCTCAATTCCTTCTTTTCTAAGAAATGGTTTTACTTTTGGGTAAATCTCTTCTAATTTTCTAGTTTCCTCTTTAGTTAAAGGAGCCCCAGCCTCTCCATCTACGCAACAAGCACCTTTACAAGCTGCTAAATTACAGGCAAAATCCTTTTCAAGGATATCTTCGGAAACAATGGTTTTACGTAATTGAAACATGGGCTAAAAATACATTATTTTTTTCCGATTATTTTACCATATGATAAACTAAGTTGACTAATTTTGTAGTGTATTTTTTATGTATTAACTGATGGAAAACATTAAACAAATTTTTACGGCATTTATGGTATTATTTGCGGTAATTGACATTATTGGAAATATTCCCATTATTATAGACCTTAGAAAAAAAGTAGGGCATATTCAGTCTGAAAAAGCTTCTATTATTGCGGGAAGTATTATGATCCTTTTTCTATTCTTAGGTCAGAGCTTACTATCACTAATCGGAATTGATGTTAATTCCTTTGCCGTGGCTGGTGCATTTATTCTTTTCTTTATCGCTCTAGAGATGATACTAGGGATTACCTTATACAAAGAAGAGGATTCTAATTCTATTACAGCATCGGTTTTTCCTTTAGCTTTTCCGCTAATTGCAGGACCAGGAAGTTTAACGACTCTTTTGTCTTTACGAGCTGAGTTTGAGATACAAAACATAATTATTGCTATTATATTAAATGTGCTTCTTATATATGTTGTGCTTAAAACCTCGTCAAAAATAGAACGAATTATTGGTCCTAATGGAATTAAGATCATCAGAAAGGTTTTTGGAGTTATTCTTTTAGCTATTGCCGTAAAACTTTTCGCTCACAATATTAAAGCTTTGGTATAGTATGTTCGACGCATTGATCATAGGTGGAGGTGCTGCAGGTATGCAGTGTGCGTTGGTGTTAGGATCAGCAGCTAAAAAACCCTTTGCTATTGATAAGAAAATAGGCATCATATCTCATCAAAAAACATCTCATTTGCAAAATGCATTATTTAATAATGTATTAGGTTTCGACCCAGGTACTTTAGGAAAGGATATATTGATCAATGGCAAGAAACAATTAACGGATCTGTACTCTGAGGTTTTACAAATTGATGATGAAAAAGTTCTTTCTTTACATCAAACTGATGGAGTTTATATGGTAAAGACCAATAAAGAAACACATAAGGCTGCCATTATTGTCTTAGCATTAAATTATGCTAAACCTTTTTTAATTCGTGGTTTGGAAGCATATATAGAACCTCATTCATTAACAAAAATGGTTAAGGATCGGATACAGCTCAGAAATGAAAACTTATTGGTTAAAGAGGGTATGTATGTTTGTGGAACTATAGCGGGATTCAGAAGTCAGTTTGCCATAGCGGCTGGTACTGGGGCAATGGTCGCCACGGATATTCTCACTTTATGGAATAACGGAGAACATGTAAAGGTTCATGATAAAGCATAAAAAAAGCCAGCATATTGCTGGCTTTTTTTATGCTTTATTCTAGGTTATTCTACGGTAACCGATTTTGCTAAATTTCTAGGCTGATCTACATTTTTATCAAGCATTACTGCAATATGATATGATAATAACTGGAATGGAATCGTAGTTAACAAAGGTGTTAATGCCTCTTCAGTATCTGGTATTTCAATAACATGATCTGCAATTTCCTTTACTGTAACATCTCCTTCTGTGACAATCGCAATAATCTTTCCTGCTCTCGATTTGATTTCTTGAATATTACTTACTACCTTTTCGTAATGCCCTCTGTTTGTGGCAATGACAAAAATCGGCATATTCTCATCTATTAATGCTATCGGTCCATGTTTCATTTCTGCGGCAGGATATCCTTCAGCGTGGATATATGATATTTCTTTTAACTTTAATGCTCCTTCTAAAGCTACAGGGAAATTAAACCCTCTTCCTAAGTATAGACAGTTTTTAGCATCTTTATAAATAGCTGCAATCTCTTTTACCTTTTCATCTATCTCTAAAAGCTTTTGTACTTTTTCTGGAATCAGCTGCATTTTCTGAAGATACATATGAAATGCAGAATTTGACAATGTTCCTTTCGCTTTCGCTAATTTTAATGAGATCAATGATAATATAGTGATCTGTGTTGTGAATGCCTTTGTAGAAGCCACACCAATCTCTGGGCCTGCATGTGTATATGCTCCTGCATGTGTTTCTCGTGCAATTGATGATCCAACTACATTACACACACCAAAAACAAAAGCTCCTTTAGACTTCGCTAATTTAATAGCTGCTAAGGTATCTGCTGTTTCTCCAGACTGTGAAATAGCAATGACCACATCTTTTGGTGTGATAATTGGGTTTCTATATCTGAATTCTGAGGCATATTCAACTTCAACAGGTATTCTCGTCATATCTTCTAAAAGATATTCTCCTACCAATCCAGCGTGCCATGAAGTTCCACAAGCAACAATTATTATTCTGTCCGCGTTTAGAAAACGTTCCATGTTATTATCTACACCAGCCATTCTTATAATCCCTTCATCTGGCAACATTCTTCCTCTGTATGTATCAATAATCGCCTTAGGTTGTTCGTGGATTTCTTTCAACATAAAATGTTCATACCCCCCTTTTTCAATCTGTTCAAGGCTTAATTGCAGTTCCTGAATATTGGCCTCCACTAAAGAATCATCTTTAATTTTACGAACCTTAATTTCTTCATGCAATTTGATAATTGCCATTTCTTCATCTTCTAAATAAATAGCATCTTTTGTGTATTCTATAAAAGGTGATGCATCAGAAGCTACAAAAAACTCTCCATTATCCTTACCAACACCAATTGCGATAGGACTTCCTAATCTTGCCACCACTATTTCATTGGTTTTGGTCTTATCAAAAACCGCGATTGCATATGCTCCAATCACTTGTGTTAGTGCCAGTTGAACCGCCTTTCCTAACTTACATCCTTCTTTCTTTTTAACCTCTTCAATTAGGTTTACTAAAACTTCCGTATCGGTATCACTTTCAAAAGTATACCCTCTTGAAATTAGTTCTTTTTTTAAGGTATCATAGTTTTCAATGATTCCATTATGTACAATTACTAGATCTCCAGATGCCGAAAAATGTGGATGTGAATTTATATCATTTGGTACTCCATGAGTTGCCCATCTAGTATGGCCAATACCAATGTTTCCTTGTTTTCTAAAAGGTTCTGCTTCTGTAATTTCTTCTAAATCAGAAACTTTACCTTTAGTTTTAGACAAATGCATTTTTTCTCCATCAAACATCATTACTCCCGCACTATCATAACCTCTATACTCTAATCTTTTGAGTCCGTTGATTACTATAGGATATGCCTTTCTTGGTCCTATATAGCCTGTAATTCCGCACATAACTTTTTCTTTTAGTTTGGGTGGTTAGTATTAATTGTCTGTCTTCTCAGAATACGAAATCTTTAACTGGATCCTTTTGTCTCCATTCATTAATAAATGATTTAATAGCATCACCCCTTTAGGGTTCCAATTATAGGTATCAACTATCGTATCTGTAATAGTAGTTGGAAAATCCGTAGGATTTGCAACTTTTAATGTTAGCGGAGGATTATAGCTTGATGCTCCGCTTAATATGTCTGAAATATAATCTGTAATTCTAAACGTATACTTATCTGGTTTCTTTTCATCTGTCAACTCTAAAACTCCTCCAAAAGTTGCAGTTCCTTCAGATAACACATCCTTAATTACAGCTGGATGCAATCCGTTTTTGTATAAAAATAATCTAAAAGGTGTGGCTATCGTATCAAATCCAACAACATCTTGGTTAACATAGAATGTTAATCGAGCATCATTTATTAACCAATTCTTCGCCCTTAATTCCTCCATTTGATCTGGCAATCCATTACCATCAGTATCTGGTCCAAAAAGCGCTATATCTGCGTGATTTCCTGCTGTTCCCTGAATTTGGAAGTTTCCGATAGGGGAAGGGTTGTTTGTAGACATATCATAAACACTGTTTCTAACACCAAACAATCTAAATGAATCATTCTTTTTAATTGTATCTATTGCTACACCTGAAACTAATACCGTATTGGTGTAATACACTTCGATAGAAGGATTATACTCCGATAATCCGTTACTAAAGTTAAATGATATTAAAGATCCAGGGTCTGTTCCTTCGCTTGCTTTTAAGATTATTCCTCTAAAATAATCGTCAAAAGCTTCTTGAGAGGCAAAGTCTTCTGTCTCGTATCTGTCTAGCAAAATTTGTTTTAATAAATCCGCTTTAAGAGGTACTCTCCCAAAAGGAAGGCTATTTGTTAACTTAACTGTATCCTTATCATAGATGCTTCCTGTATTTAGTTTTCTGCTAACCACCATCATTGTATCTCCAGCTTTTGGAATATATTGGAAATTTGTGGTAGCATTTAATTCCGTTAGCGATGGTTGATACATTGCATCCGATTGGAATTCGTTAAACATAGCAGGATCATTAGGGTCTAAAACATTTAAAAACCTATCGATTTCATAAATATTTAAATTAAACGCCTTCTCTGTATTCCCAATAATAGAATCTAGTTCATAGGTTCCATCTGTCTGTAATGTTGCTTGATAAGGTAACTTCAAATACACAGTATCTATTTGTGTAACAACAGTTGTGTCTGCTCCATATTCTACATCAACCACTTTAAAAGAGCTGTTGATTTGCAATTGAGAAACAACTGAAGCTTCTATTTTCTCATAATGTGGATTGTTGTAGCTCCCTAACAAATATTGTCCTAATGCCCCTAACTCAATGCCATCTGCTCTTACGCTTGTTACTGGGTTTACAGACACAACAACATCTAATAACGTATCGTTTGTTGTAAACTCATTATTCCTGATAACAGAAGTATTAACATCAGTAAAATCTTTTTCACAGGAAATAACTCCAGATATAATTAACGCAAAACTACCGAGGACCGCTCCTCTTCTAATAAACTTTTTCAACATAAATTCTAATTAATTTGTAGAGATTATTTCTCTATAAAAATCTAAATACGATTCCGAATAATCTCCCGAATTGTATTCTAAAGACAGCTTGTTCTCCTTTTCTACTAATGAAGTTAATTCTTCATCAATTTCAGCACTTCCATAAACAACTGCATCAGAGTTTACAATAGCATTCTTTATAATATTTGTGTAGTTTGGTTTAGATAATTCTGATATTTTATCCTCAGATAATTTATCAAATTGAACTTTATTAATAAGTCCTTCATTTAACGATCCTTCGAAGCCATTATTATATACCGAAGTAACAATCTTACTTTCGGCAAATAAAGGTTCTTCAGAATAGTATTCCTTTAAGTATAAAGGAAGTAATGATGCCAACCATCCATGTACATGAATGATATCTGGAGCCCAGTTCAGTTTCTTTACTGTCTCCACAACTCCTTTTGCAAAGAAAATTGCTCGTTCATCATTATCTTGAAAAAGATTGTCATCTTCATCAGAGAAAATCGCTTTTCTTTTAAAATACTCATCATTATCGATAAAGTATACCTGCATTCTTTCTTTTGGAATAGAGGCTACTTTAATAATGAGAGGCATATCCATGTCATTGATAATAAGGTTCATTCCTGAAAGCCTTATTACCTCATGTAATTGATGTCTCCTTTCGTTAATTACGCCAAAACGCGGCATAAATATTCTAGTTTGTACTCCATTTGAATGTGCATTCTTTGCTACATTAAATGCCGTTGATGCTATTTCTGTTTCCGGTAAATATGGAATCACCTCTGAAGAAACATACAATATTCTCTTATCTTTCATTAAATCTAACTCTTTTACAAGAAGTGCAAAACTACGAATTTTTATGCAAAATTGTTGTTAAAATGCTAAGTTTGCACTCATTCTACAACGAAAACGGAATGCTGATTTTTAAGACTAAAGAAAAATTAATCAATCATTTAACCCTTTTAAAGGCTAAGAATCTTTCTGTAGGTTTTGTCCCTACTATGGGAGCGCTACATTTGGGACATCTCTCATTGGTTAAAACTTCCAAAGAAAATAATGATATTACAGTTGCAAGTATCTTTGTAAATCCGACGCAATTTGACAATAAAAAAGACTTAATTAACTATCCTTTAACTATTGATGAGGACATTAAGCTCCTACAAAGTGAGCTTTGCGACATCTTATTTTTACCTTCTGTAAGTGAGATGTATGATCAAAAAGTTTCTGCTCAAAATTTTGATTTTGATGGCTTAGAGTTTGAAATGGAAGGAAAACATAGAGAGGGACACTTTGATGGGGTTGGTACGATAGTAAAGTCTTTTTTTGATATCGTAAGACCTGATCATTCTTATTTTGGAGAAAAGGATTTTCAGCAATTACAAATTGTAAAAAAAATGGCCGAAAAACATGATTTACCTGTCCATGTTCATGGTTGTCCAATCTATAGAGAGGAAGATGGGTTGGCTATGAGCTCTAGAAACGCCCGTCTTACGACTAAGCAAAGACAAGAAGCCTCGTTTATCTACGCTACGCTTCAAAAAGCATCAGCATTATTTAAAAAAGATACTATTGAAAATGTAGTGGAATGGGTAGAAACTGAGTTCGAAAAAAATCCACTCTTAATATTAGAATACTTTACCATTGCAGATGTTGTAACCCTCCAAACAGCAACAAAAAAAGAAATAGAAAAAACCTACAGAGGTTTTATCGCTGCTTTCGCTGGAGAGATTCGTTTAATAGATAATATTGAGCTTGGTCAGTAGTCGCTCTTTTAATCAGATATTCTATAGTAACATTTAAAAAAATAGTACTTTTGCAGCATGTTAGTAGAAGTGGTAAAATCAAAAATTCATCGCGTTAAAGTAACGGGTGCTGATTTAAATTATATTGGAAGTATTTCTATCGATTTAGACTTAATGGATGCTGCTAATATTATTGAGGGCGAAAAAGTTCAAATTGTTAACAATAACAACGGCGAACGATTAGAAACCTATGCTATTCCTGGTAAAAGGGGGACTGGCGAAATTACATTGAATGGTGCTGCCGCCAGAAAGGTTCAAAAAGGAGATATTCTCATATTGATCGCCTATGCTTATATGGATCTAGAAGAGGCTAAAAACTTTAAACCTGCTTTAGTTTTTCCAAATGAAGCTACAAATACACTCACTTAATTTTGTCGACTAAAATCAAAAAAACCTTAAAAATTGTGCTTCCTTTGGTCTTAGGGGGTCTTTTAGTTTGGTACATGTTTACCAAGATTTCTCCTGCCAAATTACTTGAGTACTTTAAAAATGCCAATTATTGGTGGATTGCTCTTGGCTTATTCTTTGGTGTTTTAAGTCATCTTTCTAGAGCTTATAGATGGAAGTTTATGCTGGAACCTATGGGTTACAAACCAAAGTTTATGAATAGCACACTCGCTGTGTTAATCGGTTATTTTGTCAACTTAGCATTACCGAGAGCAGGGGAAGTATCTAGGGCTGCGGTTATGTCAAATTATGAAGACATTCCTTTTGAAAAAGGATTTGGAACTATTGTTGCAGAAAGAATCGCTGACCTTATTATGATGCTTATTATTATTGGCATCACTTTATTGATACAGTTCGATTTCATTCTTGAATTGGTAAAAAAGAACTTCGATCCGTTGAAAATAGGTATTGGCCTTGCTGCTTTAGCTTTGGGAATTTTCATTTTTACTAGATACGTTAAAAAAGCGAATTCGGGTATTGGTTTAAAAATCAAAACTTTTATCAAAAGTTTGGTAGAAGGTATTACCAGTATCTTTAGAATGAAGAAAAAGTGGGCTTTTATTTTCCATACCGTTTTTATCTGGGCCATGTATGTAGCCATGTTTTGGGCAACCATACCTGCTGTCGAAGGATTGCAAGTTCCACTAGGAGCCATTTTGGTTGGTTTTATTGCAGGCGGATTCAGTATTGCGGCAACTAACGGTGGAGTTGGTTTATACCCTATAGCTGTTGCTGGTGCTTTTTCTTTATTCGCGATTCCAGAAGAACCTTCTAATGCTTTTGGAGCCATCATGTGGTCGGCACAAACTGCCATGATCATTATTTTTGGAGGACTTTCATTTTTAGTGTTACCTCTCTATAATAAAGACAAGTAATTTTCTTTTCTTTGTGTAAATCTTCTTTTATAAATGGCTAAAGTCAAAACTAGTTTTTTTTGTCAAAATTGCGGTGCTCAGCATGCAAAATGGATGGGGCAATGCAGTACCTGTAATGAATGGAATACTATTGTTGAAGAAGTTATTCAAAAAGAGGAAAAAAGAAGTTGGAAACAATCGACTACCGCGAAAGCTATTTCTAAGCCGTTAAAAATTGACGAAATTCAACTTAATCCAGAGGAGAGAATTGCCACTAATAACGTAGAACTTGATACCGTTTTAGGTGGTGGACTTGTAAAAGGTTCAGTAACTTTATTAGGAGGAGAACCTGGTATCGGAAAATCGACGTTACTTCTGCAAATTGCCTTAAATATTCCTCATAAGGTATTATATGTTTCGGGAGAAGAAAGCCAATCTCAAATAAAAATGAGAGCAGATAGAGTGAATACCAACAACTCTAATTGCTTAATTCTAACGGAAACAAGCACACAACAAATATTTAAGCATATAGAAGAGGTTGCCCCTGATGTATTGGTTATAGATTCTATCCAAACATTACATACAAGCTCTATTGATGCTTCTCCAGGAAGCATTTCTCAAATACGCGAAACTTCTGCAGAGCTCATAAAATATGCCAAAGAAACAGCCACTCCAGTCCTCTTAATTGGACATATTAATAAAGAGGGACATATTGCTGGACCGAAGATTTTAGAGCATATGGTAGATGTTGTTTTACAGTTTGAGGGAGATAGGAATCACACGTATCGAATCTTGCGATCACAAAAAAACAGATTTGGTTCTACAGCAGAATTAGGAATTTACGAGATGTTATCCGACGGTTTACGTGAAGTTTCCAATCCGTCCGAAATTTTAATCTCCAAAAAAGATGCGGATCTCAGTGGAACTGCAATAGCTTCTACGCTAGAAGGGGTAAGGCCTTTGATGATAGAAATTCAAGCGTTGGTTAGTACGGCGGTGTATGGAACACCACAAAGATCTACTACAGGTTACAACCTAAAGCGTTTACATATGATACTAGCAGTCTTAGAAAAGCGTGCTGGGTTTAAATTAGGCGCTAAGGATGTATTCTTAAATATTACAGGTGGAATTCACGTAGATGATCCTGCCATAGACCTTGCGGTCGTCGCTGCTATTTTATCCTCTAATCAGGATCTTGCTATTTCTCCTCAGGTTTGTTTTGCTGCTGAAGTAGGGTTAGCTGGAGAAATTAGACCAGTTTCAAAAATTGATCAGCGTATTGTTGAGGCCGAAAAATTAGGATACAAAACATTCGTGGCATCTAAGTACAATAAAATAAGTAGCACTAAACACACGATTAAGCTTATTCTTGTTGGCAAAATCGAAGAGGCTTTTGCTACTTTATTTGCATAAAAAAACCGAGCCAAAGCTCGGTTCTTCCAATATTGTTGGTAAGAAATTACTTCTTATTTACTTCTTTGATATATTTTTCTAAAGCCATCGTCATAGACGGTGTCTCTGGTGCTGGTGCTGTAATATTACATTTCAATCCAGCGGCTGTCGCTGCTTTAACTGTCGAATTACCAAAAACAGCTATTCTAGTATTATTTTGTTGGAAATCAGGGAAATTCTTAAATAATGAATCAATTCCTGAAGGACTAAAGAATACTAACACGTCATAGAATACATTCTCAAGGTCTGAAAGATCACTTACAACAGTTTTGTATAAGATTGCTCTCTTCCAGTTTACTTCTAATTTCTCTAAAGACGAAGGTATTTCTGGCTTTAACTTATCAGAAGAAGGTAATAAGAATTTTTCATCCTTGTGTTTCTTGATCAATTTGCATAGTTCTGCAAACGTTCTATTTCCAACATAGATCTTACGTTTTCTGTAAACAACGTATTTTTGAAGATAAAAAGCCACGGCTTCAGACTGACAAAAATACTTCATAGAATCTGGAACTTTAAAACGCATTTCTTCAGCAATTCTAAAGAAATGATCTACAGCATTTCTACTTGTTAAAATAATCGCAGTAAAATCAGATAAGTCAATTTTTTGAGCTCTTACATCTTTAGAAGTAACTCCTTCCACGTGAATAAAAGATCTAAAGTCTATTTTTACTTTTTGTTTTTCAGATAAATCATGGTAAGGTGATGTCTCTGTCTTTGGTGCTGGTTGCGACACCAATATTGTTTTCACTTTCATACTCATTCTCTTGTTTTATAAAATCAATTTAAACAAAACTAATAACGGCGCTAATTTGAACGCGCAAAGGTACAAAATAAAATAAAACAACTTACTAATAATCAGCTTTTTGTTTGTGTTTAGAAAATATAAGAGTCCTACTCCTAGCATAAGAATAACCCCATAAAACAGATATTTTACATTCAGGTCACTGTAATAGAACAGAATGTTTAGTAAAAAAATAAAAATTGAAACCGAATACACATAGCTTCGTTGGCTTATAAGCAGTACCTCTACTACTTTATTCTTTATAGAAAACAAAGAACGTATCCCTGTTTGTATTAGGTTTTGTAGTATTTGAAATACTAATAAAGATGCTGATACAATTAAAAAATTCAGAAAATTGAATGTATTTGGGCTCAGATAAAAATCAATTATTGCAAGGATTAGCAATGAGAAAGATAGCGTACTAAAGAGTAAAAAGAGTAATGAAAAAACAGAGAAAAAAGCGTTGTTTTCTACTAATTCATTTTCCATAAAACTCTTGCTTCTATTCAACATCAGATGTCTTCTGAGTCTGTCTTGATTTACAAATTTTAATAAAACCAATAGGAAAAAGCACATTAGTATTATTATAGTGACCCAATCTTTAGAAATAATCGCTCTTTCTACTGCTTGCATATAGTGGTTTTTAAGAATCAAGATTAACACAAAATTAGTAATTAAATAGTGTATATTTGCCATACTGTTTTCATATTTTTCTACATGTCAGACGCTTTAGTAATTATACCCACCTACAATGAAAAAGAGAATATTGAAGCTATCATCAGAGCTGTTTTTAAGCAAAAGAAGGCATTTCATGTCCTAGTTGTTGATGACAATTCTCCTGATGGAACCTCAGAAATTGTAGAAACTTTAATGTCCGAATTTTCAGATTCTTTATTTCTTGAAAAAAGAGCAGGGAAAAATGGATTGGGAACTGCTTATATTCACGGTTTTTATTGGGCCATTGAAAGAGGGTATGACTATATCATAGAAATGGATGCTGATTTTTCTCATGATCCAAAAGATTTAATCCGTCTCTATAAAGCATGCAAAGAAGAAGGAGCCGATCTTTCTGTTGGATCTAGATATTCACAAGGAGTCAATGTTGTTAATTGGCCAATGAAAAGGGTATTGCTTTCTTATTTTGCTTCAAAATATGTTCGTTTAATTACGGGCATCCGAATTCATGATACAACTGCCGGTTTTGTATGTTATAAAAGACATGTGCTTGAGACTATTGAATTAGAAAAAATAAAGTTTGTAGGCTATGCTTTTCAGATAGAAATGAAATTTAAAGCATGGAAGCATAAATTTAACATCAAAGAGGTTTCAGTGATCTTTACAGATAGAACTCTAGGCGAATCTAAAATGAGCGGTTCTATTGTTTATGAAGCTTTATTTGGAGTAATTAAAATGAGATTTAACGGATTAAAATGAATTCCTACCTTATAAAAAACGCCACGATTGTTACGAATAATCAAACTTTTGTTGGCGATGTGCTTATCGAAGATGAGTTGATTAAAAAAGTTGCAGAAAGTATCGAAACACCTGATAACGCTGTTGTCATTCAGGCAAATAAAAAACTATTGATTCCTGGGTTAATTGATGACCAAGTACATTTTAGAGAACCAGGTTTAACTCATAAAGCTACAATTGCTACCGAAAGTAGAGCTGCCGTAGCAGGAGGTATTACAACATTTTTCGAAATGCCTAACACGGTTCCACAAGCAACCACACAAGATTTGTTAGAAGCGAAATTTCAAGTTGCTGCTAAAACATCCTATGCAAATTATTCCTTCATGTTTGGAGGTACCAATGATAATTTAGATGAGTTATTAAAAACGGATCCAAAAAACGTTGCTGGAATAAAGCTTTTTTTAGGTTCTTCGACTGGTAACATGTTGGTCGACAATGAGGCGGTTCTAGAAAAAATATTCTCCTCTACCGATCTTATTATTTCTGTGCATTGTGAAGACGAGGCGACCATCAGAAAGAATATGGCACATTATACGTCTATTCATGGAGACGATATTCCGATTGAATTACACCCTACTATCCGAAGTGAAGAAGCGTGTTATATTTCATCTTCAAAGGCGATTGCCTTAGCTAAAAAGACAGGCGCTCGATTACATGTTTTCCATCTTTCAACAGCAAAAGAGACGGCGTTGTTTAGAAATGATATACCTCTTGAAGAAAAACGCATTACTGCTGAAGTTTGTGTACATCACCTTTGGTTTTCGGATGAGGATTATCAAACAAAAGGAACACATATCAAATGGAATCCTGCCGTGAAAACGGCCAAAGACAGAGATGGTTTATGGAAAGCCTTGCTAGATGATCGTATAGATGTTTTAGCAACAGATCACGCCCCACATACATTAGAGGAAAAATCGAATAAATATGCAAGCGCTCCAAGCGGCGGTCCTTTAGTACAACATGCGCTTCTTGCCTTGTTAGAAAAAGTAAAAGAAGGTGTTATTCCATTAGAAAAGCTAGTAGAAAAAGCTTGTCACAACCCTGCAAAATTGTTTCAAGTTGAAAAAAGAGGGTTTATAAAAGAAGGCTATTTTGCTGACCTTGTTTTAGTAGACCTTGATAAACCTCAACAAGTTTCTAAGGAAAATATTTTATACAAATGTGAGTGGTCTCCTTTTGAAGGGCATACATTTTCATCAACGGTAACCCATACTTTTGTAAATGGAAACCTTGTATATGATCAAGGTGTTTTTAACGGTGGCGTAAGGGGTAAAAGAGTTACATTTGATAGATAATTATGAGAAAAGGTTTTTGGTCATTTATTATTCTGATTTCTTTGTACTCTTGTACTAGTCATACTATTTACAAGAAACCAAAGGATTTAATCCCAAAAGATACTATGGTATCATTGATGACTGACCTATATCTTGCCAGCTCGTCCAGAAACTTAAAAAACATCAACCTTCAAAAAGGCATTAACTACATTCCATTAGTCTATGCTAAATATGACATTGACAGTTTGCGTTTAAAAAGAAGCAATTTTTACTACACTTCTAAGGTAGATGAATATCAAAAATTATTAGAAGAAGTAAAGCTTAATCTAGAAGAAAAACGTAGTACATTTAGCAGACAGAAAAAAGTACGAGATTCCATAAGAGCCGATTCTATACGCAATACCTTATCGAAAGTCAAGGTGAAACCTAAAAAAACAAACAAAAAAGGGGTAGGTTCTTCTTTGAAAGATAACTTAGAAAAGCCTAGGGGAAAAACGAACTAGTTTCCTTAATAACGTCTTCAATTGTTTCAAATTTAAAGTCGATTTCCTTCTTTAATTTCTCAGAAGAATAGTTTGTTTCTTCGTGAGCAGATCTAGCTGAATGCTTGGTTATTAATGGTTCCTTTCCAGTTAAAAATGTACGTATCATATCTAACCTCCAAAAGATAGCTGTTTGCCAAGGTTTTATTTTCATTGATGGTCTTTTTACACCAAGTCCATCAGCAATGGAGAAGAAAATTTCTTTGAATGATTTATTTTCAGCAACAATAATATAACGTTCGTTTTTATGAGCACTGTCCATAAGTTGTTGCATGGATTTTACCACATCTTTGACCCCTACAAAACCAGTAACTCCTTCCGTGTAAAACCTAAACCCGCCATGTACTTGCAAGAACATTTTACCAGAACCCGCATCCCAAAATCCAGGGCCTAAAATAACGCCTGGGTTTACGATTATTACATCAACTCCCTCTTGGCTCGCCCGCCAGACCTCCATTTCGGCGCCATATTTTGAAATGGCGTATCCATGATTCTTACTGTTCTTGTTCCATTCATTCTCCTCAGTAACTATTTCCCCTTGTAAACTTTCACCAACCGCAGCAATAGAACTTACAAAGCACAATTTTTCAACTTTAGCATCAATAGCTAAATTCACAACAATTGCAGTTCCGTGAATATTTATTTTTCGCATGGCCCTGTAATCCTTTGGGTTAAAAGAGACCAGTGCAGCACAATGGTATACCTTTGTTATACCTTTAAATACGGGTATCATATCTGGCACAGAAGTAATGTCGGCCCGAATCCATTCAATCTTAGCAAAAGAACTTTCAGCAGATTTTGTATAATAAGAAAACACCGTTCTTACTTTTTCTAAGCTCGATTCTGTTCTATAAACGGCTCTAACCTTTTCTTCATTTATTGTTAATTGATATAATAAATGAGACCCAACAAAACCTGTACCTCCAGTAACTAAAATCATTCAGCTAATTTAGTTTTTTTGCCGTATAAATGTATCTTTGCTTTTTTAAATTTTGTGAAAGAATGACAAACTTTGTAGAAGAATTACGTTGGCGAGGGTTATTGCATGATATTATGCCTGACACCGAAGAATATTTATTGAAAAATAAAACTGCAGGATATATTGGTTTCGATCCAACAGCTGATTCTTTACATATTGGAAGTTTGGTTCAGATCTTAATATTGATGCATTTTCAAAAAGCTGGACACACACCGATAGCCTTAGTAGGGGGCGCTACTGGAATGGTAGGGGATCCTTCTGGAAAATCTGCTGAAAGAAATTTGTTAGACGAAGATACTTTAGCCAAGAATATTGCAGGTGTAAAAGAGCAATTGGCGAGATTCTTAGATTTTGATGCTACTTCAGATAATCCTGCGGAACTGGTAAACAATTATGATTGGATGAAAGATATTTCATTAATCGATTTTGTACGAGATACCGGGAAACACATTACTGTCAATTATATGATGGCCAAGGATTCTGTAAAGAAACGCTTAGGGTCAGAATCTAAAGAAGGTATGAGTTTTACAGAATTTACGTACCAATTGTTTCAAGGTTACGATTTCTATCATTTATACAAAGAGAAAAACTGTAAGCTCCAAATGGGAGGGTCTGATCAGTGGGGAAATATCACCACAGGAACGGAACTCATTAGAAGAAAAGCACAAGGAAAAGCATACGCCATTACGGTTCCATTAGTAACCAAAGCAGACGGAACCAAGTTCGGAAAGACAGAGGGCGGAAATGTATGGCTAGACGGTAATAGAACGTCTCCTTATAAATTTTATCAGTATTGGTTGAATTCTTCTGATGAAGATTCAGAAAAATATATAAAGATCTTTACATTCCTAAGTAAAGAAACTATTGACGCTTTGATTGCAGAACATAAAGAGGCACCTCATATGCGTTTATTACAAAAGAGGATTGGAGAGGAAGTTACTGTGATGACGCATGGTCAGGAAGCCTATGAAAATGCTATTAAAGCATCAAATATTTTGTTCGGAAAATCTACAGCAGATGATTTAAAATCTTTAGACGAACAAACATTTTTAGATGTTTTCGACGGTGTTCCGCAAGCTGCTGTTTCTAAAGAAGATATCGAAAACGGCTTAGACATGATTGCTGCTTTAGCTGCTAAAACAGGTTTCTTATCGTCGAATGGTGATGCTAGAAGAGCACTGAAAGAAAATTCCATTTCTGTTAATAAAGAAAAAATAAATGAAGATTATATCATTACTTCTGCCGATTTAATTGCAAACAAATATGCCTTGCTTCAAAGAGGAAGAAGAAATTACTTTTTATTAAAAGTTGAATAATTACAAACTGGTAGAACTGCCAGTTTTTTATCTATCTTTCTTACGGTACATAAACTTTAAACCGCTCCAATCGTTGTCGATTGCAGCGACTTTCACATCTACTAATCCATTTTCCAAACCGTAGTTCATCACCATATATTTATCAACTTCTGTTACTATTTTTGATGTTTTTTTTGGCCAGCTGATCCAAAGGCTTCCATTCTTTTTTAATGTTGGTTTTGCTTTCTTAAAACTTTCTTCCAGTCCTGCTTTTGTTGTAGCAAAAACATGGATAAAGTCTAATGATTCTTTTTGGTTTTTAGATGCGGTTATGATTACACCTATAGGGAATTCATGGAAGAAATCTGTATACTTCTTAGGTGCGTTAAAAACCTGAATTGTGAAATCTTCTTTAATCCCTAGTTTCTTAGCTAATGGTGTCCCTGAATATCCCGACGTTGTTGGCATTTTTAGTTCTTTTTCTAAAGATACTACAAAATAAAAAGAGCTGGATTGCTCCAGCTCTTTTAGTTCCCTCAGTCCTCATTTGTAAGCTCCTACGACTTACTTCCGTAGTAAAATTTTTATTTAGTAATCTTTTTCCAATTCTTATCAGCCTGATCTCTTAATTTTTCAGCGCCTTCCTTTGTCCAAAGCTCTAAGGTATTTGTTCTTCCTCTATTGTAAAACAGGTATAATTTGCCGTCTCTAATTTCAAAGGTTTCTGGGTTTATAGAAACTTTGCTTCCTTTAGCTCCAATGGCGTATGCACAGTACCCTCCATATTGAGGAGTGTACTGCTCTGGAGATTTTTTAAACGCTTCCAAGTTTTTCTTTGAAGAAAATTGAAACATGACTCCATTGTAATTTGTCGAAAATTCTTTAGATCCTTTTACTGCTACATTCTTAAAATATGCCACAACATCGTAGCCTTTGGCTACCGCTCCTTTTTGAATATTATAATGTGATTTCTGCCCAAAGCTTAGGCTCGTGACAAATAATAGAAGTAGTAAAACCTTCTTCATTATTTTTTCTTTTTATGCTTTAAGGTTTCCCAGTTTTTATCTCCCTTCGCTTGCAATTTTTTGGTATCCTCTTCTTGCCAATCCTCTAATTTACTAGATAACCAAGAACTATAGAATAGGTATAATTTTCCGTCTCTAATCTCATATTTCTCGGCATCTATATACATCTTCGTGTTCTTTTTTGCTACCGCATATGCACAATACCCTCCGTATTGTGGGATATATTTTTTAGGATCTGCCTTAAATAAGTTTGTGTTTTTTTCTGAGGAAAACTTAAACTTCACACCATCATGAGTCACTGTGAATTTCTTATTTCCTTTTACAGGTTTTTTATCAACGAAATAAGATACTACGTCGTACCCTTCCGCTACATAACCTTTCTTAGTATTGTAGTCTATTTCCTGTGAAAATAATGTCGCAGATATTGCCAAAAAAGCAATAGTAAAAAATCGTTTCATTGTTGTTAGTTTTGGGAGTAGTCGATGAAAAACGAATTTGATTACATAAAACTTTACACAACCATTAAATTACATCCTCGAATGTCGGAATGATCAAAACGACCAATAATCTCAAACTGTCCATTTTCGTATACTTTCCCTAAATCTTGCGTTGCTATAAACGAACACGAATTGTAATTTGCCAAGTCAATAATATTAATTCCTCCAGTCCTATTAGACTCTTGAATGGTTAATGCATCTTCTGTATCTCTTGTGAGTATTTTCATCCATGGTGGGCATTCAAAAACTCCATTTCCTACAGAATACGCCTGACTTAATAATTCGGTCATACCATATTCTGAGTGTATGCCAGATACTCCAAATCCTTTTTGTAATAGTTCATGCAATTCAAAACGTGTCATTTCCTTTCTTCTTCCCTTCATGCCTCCAGTTTCCATCACAATCGTATTTTTTAGATCAAATTGTTGGTTTTCTATCAAATCAAGCAAAGCAAAAGAAACACCAATAAGTAGTGTTTTTTGCCCATTTTTATCCAATTCTGATAGATTTTCACTCAATTCTGTCAAATTATTCAGAAAAAACCCGCTTTTTTCATTTTCAGATCTTTTAATTAAATCCTCCACCATATATATTAATGAAGATCCTTCTCTCTCTAAATAATTAGGAAGCAATGCCAGAATAGCATACTCATTAATATTTCCATAAAAACTTTCGAAACCTTTTAGATAACTCTCAATATACCAGGAAATATCTGTTACCAAATGTTTACTCGCGGCACTTCCTGTGGTTCCAGAACTTGTGAATATTTCTTGAATTGGTTCCTGAGATGAAACTACCTGATGCGATTTGAAAAACTGAATGGGTAAAAAAGGGATTTGGCGCACCTCTTTAATATCCGAAGGATGCACATATAAAAGGTCGCAAAAAGAACGGTATACACGATTATTCTCAAATTGATGTCGAAAAACTGCTAGTGCTCGATCTTTAAAATCCTCCTCTGAGCGTATGTTGAATATCTCGTTTTGCATGAACAGTACAAAAATAGAATTATTTAACGCAACCTTTTCATTATTTCTGTATCTACTTAATAAAGACACCACATGAATAAGCTTTTATTTTTTACACTTGTTCTCATATACTCTTGTCAAACAGATAGTATCTTTCAGAAAAATGATTGTGGTGCCAACCTCATAAGCAACCCTTTAGAGGATCTTCAATGGCTTAACAATATAAAAACAAGTTTCGAACAATCCTCTTCAGCTGTTAAGAAAAAAATTTATCAATATACATATAACGGAAACACCGTTTTTTTAATTGACCCTTGCGTTAGTTGCCCAGATGGCCTACAAACGGTATATGATTGCTCTGGGAACACCGTTTGTGAATTTGGAGGTATTGCTGGACTAAACACATGTCCCGGTTTTTCAGAAAACAGCACTAATGAAATTTTATTATGGGAAAATTAAAATACTACACATTGGGCATAGGTTGTTTGTTTGTAATTCTGAGTTCTTGTAGTTTAAACCGCTCATCAGGAGAAGAAGTTTGTGGAGATTTTGCAATAGAAGACGAATCCAATTACTCCTCCACAACTTCTTCAAACTACACAATTAAAGATGTGGTAGTTGTCGCAAATTGTTTAACAATTACCGTCGCCGCAAGCGGTTGTAATGGAGATATGTGGGAGAGTACACTGTACCTTTCTGAGCAAACTCTTCAGACTGTACCTATACAACGGTTTTCGAAACTATCACTAGTAACCAATGAGGCTTGTCTCGCGGTCTTTGATAAAAGTTTTTCGTTCGACATAAGCAATATAAGGCCCGAGAATGAGTCCTTCATATTAACATTGGAAGCCTGGGATCATCAAATTGTAATTAATTAAATCATTATGAAAAATATTTATCTTTTATGTCTTGCTGTATTGTTTACAGCTTGTCAAGAAACCCAAGAAATTAGTAATCCTACAATCAATCCTGACAATTTGTTGATTGGGATTTGGGGAAATGCACAATATGAAAACGATCAAATAGTTTTTGAAAGACTTTCATCATTGCCTACAGCAGCATACGCCATCTCTTTCAATGAAGATCAAACTTATAAAGAACTGACCTCTGGTTGGTGTGGAACTCCTCCTTTGAGTTTCTTTACAATAGATGGCACGTGGCAAACGGAAGGTTCTATAATAACTCTCTATACGCAAGCTTTTGCTTATACTTATAGTTGGGATATTGTTTCTCTAACCGAAGAAAAACTTGTAGTAAAATACCATTTTTCGGAACAGGAAGAAGAACATAGAGCTTTAATGAACTTGTTCGATGAAATCTACAATATGGCGAACAGTGTAACCTGTAATGATGAAAATAATTGGAATTTCACCTCTTATGGAGCAAAGGCATGTGGTGGCCCACAAGGGTATATTGCTTATTCAAATCAGATTGATGTAAGTGCTTTTCTTGCTAAAGTAGCAGCTTATACGCAGGCTGAGCATAATTATAATGTTAGGTGGGGTATTATTTCTACTTGTGACCTTGCTCCGCAACCCAGTGGTGTAAGTTGTCTCAATGGTAGCCCTGTTCTAAATTATTAGTTTAATTTTAGATAAACTATTTTAAAATTCAGCTAACAGAACTCATAGAAAAATGTTGTCAGAAAGATATTTCTGCTCAGGCAAAAGTTTATCAGATTTTTTCTAAAAAACTTTTCGCTTTATGCTTAAAGTATACTCAAAATTATGCTGATGCTGAAGATGTTTTACAAGATAGTTTTATCATTATTTTCCATAAAATCGAAAAATATAAAGGGCATGGCTCCTTTGAAGGATGGTTAAAACGAATAACTATTAATGTAGCCTTACAAAGGTATCGTCAAAAGACAAAACTTGAAGTGGTGAGAGATGATGAGGTTCTTAATGAAGTTTATGTAGATGTTGAAGACATAGTAGAAACTGATTTTTTATTAACGTTGATTCAGCAATTACCCAACCAATATCGTTTGGTGTTTAATCTGTATGTATTAGATCATTTTTCGCACAAAGAAATCGCCGAGATGTTACAAATCTCTGAAGGAACTTCTAAATCGAATCTTTCAAGAGCAAGATCGATTTTAAAAAACAAAATTATTGAGTATCAAAAAAAGCAACAAGGAGCATAGCATGGCAAATCAAAAAAACATAGATCAGCTTTTTCAAAAAAAGTTTAAAGATTTTGAGCAAGAGCCAAGACCTGAAGTTTGGCTGCAAATAGAAGAGCATTTGACAAAAAAGAAGAAACGTCGTGTTCTTCCTATGTGGTGGTATGGAGGTGTTGCTGTTGTACTAATAGGACTAATCTTATCCCCTTTCTTATTAAAAGAAAAAAACACTACAGATCCTGTTCATATACAACCTACCATTATAACAACAGTTCCCTCAGAATCTCTCAAAAAAACCATACCAAAAGAAAAGAATAATATACCTGAGGTTATCGAAAAAAGGCCTGATTTTAAGCAAATAATAAAAGAGAGTGCTGTTATTGCTAATACCAATAAGACTCGTGTTTCTAAAGACAAAAATTCTCCTATTGTCACAAATAAAGGTACAGAAAAACGTTACATTTCTCTTGCTAATGTTGGTACTCTGCCTCCTTCGTATCTGGAGAGGTTTCGTATTATTTCCTTTAAAGGAGACCTTTTAAGTCATAAGAGTACCATAAACCATGATTCTTCGGTTAAAAGTTTACTCGACGTCGTGAAGAAGAATGACTCCTTGTCTAATGAAAAAAATTCATTCAAAAAAAGGTGGGGAATTTCTCCTTCTTATGGATATACGAAATCTAATTCGTTTTCGAGCACGTCTTCTATTGATCAAAGTCTAGATAATAACCCTTTAAGAGGTAATAGCAATGCAGCTTTTGGCGTAAATGTACATTATACTGTCTCCAGAAAATGGGGCTTTCGTTCTGGAATATATACCCAACAATTGAGTTTTACTACAAAAAATATAGGAATTGTATCTGGGGTTAGTTCTAATGGACTCAGTAGTATTAATTTTGATCAAAACGTACTCACCTCAAGTTTTGGCGGCGCTGTTTATATTGGACCAGTAGAAAGCTCACAAGATATTGCTTCGTTAGTTAGTTCTGCCGATATAGTTTCAAATAACGCAGTTTTGTTACAGCGCTATGGGTATATTGAAGTTCCTTTAGAAATCACATACGCTCTAAAATCTACAGATCGTTTCTCTTTGGGGCTTGTTTCGGGCCTTAGTACACTCTTTTTAAACAAGAATGATGTTCAGTTAAAATCGTCTCAGTTTACATCAACTATAGGTGAAGCAAATAATTTGAACAAAATTAATATTAGCACCAATTTTGGTTTAGACTTTGACTATTCTTTTACTAAGAATTGGTCTTTAAATCTCAATCCGATGGTAAAAGTACATATGAATACTTTCTCTAAAAAAAACACTAATTTTCAACCGTTTTTTATGGGGATATACACTGGAGTCAAATATCAATTCTAATCTATGTCATTCGTTTTCAGTTATGACTGGAACAATTTTTGATGTATTTTTATAAAATAAATAAAAGGTCATGAAAAAAGTTATTTTTATTTTCTCGCTATTATTTTTAATGGCTTGTTCTCCTGATAATGACAATCAGTTTCAGCTTCATTTATTAACCATAAATGAAGCAATTACTCCAACGAGTCTTAACTCAGGAGGCGTAGATTTTATTACTGTAAAGTATACCTTGCCAAGTCCTTGTTATCATTTTCATAGTTTATATTATGAATATCAGGGTACTTCCAGAATTGTTGCCGTGAGAGCTTTAGAAGATCTAAGCACAGCATGTTCTCAAGTGACTGTTGAAGAAGAATACACATTTCCATTACAAGTTACACAAACAGAAGACTACACTTTTAAGTTCTGGAAAGGAAAAGATAGTAATGGAGAAGACATTTTTGAAGAGGTCATTATTCCAGTTAATTAATCTTTATAGATCTTAACAGTTAATTCTCCTTTGTCATTCATTGATGCCCTGTACATGCCTGCGGTATTAAACTCGAACTGCATATTTCCATTCTTGTCTAGTGCAACAATTCCTCCTGTACCACCTAATTTTGTCAACTTGTTCTGGATAACCTCTTTCGTTGCCTCTTGTAATGACATTCCTTTGTACTCCATCATGGCAGAAATATCGTAAGCGACCATTCCTCGGATAAAATACTCCCCCCACCCAGTGGAAGATACTCCACACGTTGCATTGTTTGCGTAGGTTCCAGCACCAATAATAGGAGAATCTCCAATGCGGCTCCATCGTTTATTAGTCATACCTCCTGTTGAGGTTCCAGCAGCGATATTCCCATTTTTATCTAAGGCCACACATCCAACTGTTCCAAATTTATTGTTCTTAATGTCTTCATCATAAAAAGCCGATTCTTTAGCTGCCTTCTTTTTTTGCTCTCTGTCGAGTGCTCTTTGCAGAGATTGATACCTTCTATCCGTATAAAAATACGTGGGATCTACAATTTCTAACCCTTGATCCTTTGCAAATTGAGAAGCTCCTTCTCTAGAAAGTAATACGTGATCAGAATTCGTCATCACTAGACGCGCTGCAGAAATAGGATTCTTAATATCCTTTACTCCTGCTACCGCTCCTGCATTTAAGTTAGATCCATCCATAATAGAGGCATCTAATTCATTAGCTCCTTCATGTGTGAAAACTGCTCCTTTTCCCGAATTAAACAAGGGTGAGTCCTCTAAAATATGAATGGTTTTCTCTACCGCATCCAAGCTAGTCCCTCCATTTTTCAAAATATCATATCCAACTTTAATCGCTTCCGAAAGTTTTTCTTTATACGCCATTTCTTTTTCAGGCGTCATGTTCTTTTTCAGGATCGTTCCTGCTCCACCATGTATTACAATAGCAAACTCATTTACCTTACTTTCTTTTACTGATTCTTTGGTCTCCTTGCACCCTAAGCATGCAATTATAATAAATAGACTAATACTAATTTTTCTCATGGGAAAGTTGCTTTTAAATCTGCATAAATTTACAAAACTTTATTTGTATTTTTGACGCACAAATCAAATCAAAAAAATCACAAAATGAATAATTTTGGAATTCAAGAAGCTCTTGTAGAGTTAGGGCTGAAAGACATAAACGAAGGGACCTCAACTGGTTCTAACCACTTTTCTCATGGATCGCTTATTGAAAGCTATTCTCCTGTAGATGGAAAATTAATAGGGAAGGTAAAAACGACTACCCAAGAAGATTACGAAAAGGTAATGCAAACGGCTACCGCTGCTTTTAAAGAGTGGAGAGTGAAACCTGCTCCGGAAAGAGGAGAGATTGTGCGTCAATTTGGAGAGAAGTTAAGAGAAAAGAAAGAAGCTCTTGGTAAGTTGGTTTCTTATGAAATGGGGAAATCATATCAAGAAGGTTTAGGAGAGGTTCAGGAAATGATCGATATCTGTGATTTTGCAGTAGGGTTGTCACGTCAGCTACATGGTTTGACCATGCATTCTGAAAGACCCGGGCATAGAATGTATGAGCAATATCATCCGTTAGGAGTGGTGGGAATTATTTCTGCTTTTAATTTTCCAGTAGCTGTTTGGGCTTGGAATACTGCATTAGCATGGATCTGTGGAGATGTATGTGTATGGAAGCCTTCCGAAAAAACACCTATGTGCGGTGTCGCTTGTCAGAATATCGCTGCAGAAGTTTTTGCTGAAAATAACCTGCCAGAAGGTATTTGTAATCTAATCAACGGTGATTATAAAGTGGGAGAAATGATGACTAAAGATACTCGAGTACCTTTAGTTTCTGCTACGGGTTCTACCAGAATGGGTAAAATTGTTGCGCAGGAAGTTGCTGCTCGTTTAGGAAACTCATTGTTAGAATTAGGAGGAAACAATGCCATTATAGTTACTCCAGATGCAGATATTAAAATGACCGTTATTGGTGCCGTTTTTGGTGCTGTTGGAACAGCAGGACAACGTTGTACCTCTACACGTAGATTGATCATTCATGATTCTATTTACGATCAGGTAAAAGATGCTATTGTAAAAGCATATGAGCAATTACGTATTGGAAATCCTTTAGATGAGAATAATCATGTTGGGCCTTTAATTGATACAGATGCAGTAGGCATGTATAATGCTGCACTAGAAAAAGTAGTAGCTGAAGGCGGGAATATTGTAGTTGAAGGCGGCGTGCTTTCCGGAGAAGGTTACGAAAGTGGTTGTTATGTAAAACCTGCGATTGCTGAAGCAAATAATTCATTTGAAATTGTACAACATGAAACTTTTGCTCCTGTGTTATATTTATTAAAATATTCAGGTGATGTAACGAATGCTTTAGACATTCAGAATGGAGTTGCTCAAGGATTATCTTCAGCAATTATGACTAATAACTTACGAGAAGCTGAAGCGTTTTTATCAGTTACTGGTTCAGATTGTGGTATTGCTAATGTAAACATAGGAACTTCTGGTGCTGAGATTGGCGGAGCTTTTGGTGGTGAGAAAGAAACGGGTGGTGGACGTGAGTCTGGATCTGATGCATGGAAAGTGTACATGAGACGTCAAACAAATACAATCAATTATACGACCGACCTTCCTTTAGCACAAGGAATTAAATTCGATCTGTAAAAACAGATTTAATCAAATATTTTTAAAACCCACTTCAGTAGAAGTGGGTTTTATTTTTTATTATTGTGATAATGGGCAACTCAATCCAATTAGAGCGCTATAAGAAGTTACTTTCCTATATTGATGAGCATTTCAAAGAAGACATCAATATTGATAAGATTGAGGACGTTTCTTTTTATTCATATCGTAATATTAATCGAATCTTTGAAGCACTGCATAACGAGACTCTAGGTAAATATGTCAAACGTCTTCGATTGGAAAAAGCAGCTCAGTATTTAAGTTATTCAGATATGGGCGTCTCCGAGATTGCTTATGAGGTCGGGTTTGAAGATAGGGCAGCTTTTAGCAAAGCTTTTAAAAATAAATACAACCTCTCTCCTTCTTCCTTTAGAGCACATGGTGAAGCATTATTGGAAACAACACAACGTTCATTTCTTCCTAAAGAAGGTATTCCAAGAGATGTATTAACATTTGATATAGAATACCTCCCTAGTTTTGAGTATTTGTTTCTGGAATATCGCGGGTCTTATGATGACCTTCCTGCTATCAATACCTCATGGGATGTGTTAATTGAATATCTCTCAAAAAAAGGGTTGCTTTCTGAGAACTCTATTTTTATGACGGAGATTGTAGATGATGCTGATATTAGCGATCATCTTAATTTTCGTTATCATTTTGCACTCGTTCTTGAAACACCTTTGTCTTTTGTCCCTGAAGGTTTTTTTAGAACAAAAGCTCACAAGCGGCAGAAGTATGTGAAGTTCACACATAAAGGTTCTGATAAAAGTAGTATCGATTTTTATAAAAAAATCTACGCATTTTGGATGCTAGATGTTAATTTAGAATTGGTAGACCTACCTACACTAGAGTTTTACTCAAACTACGATGAACATATTCCAGAAGATGAATTGATAACAGAAATTTATATTCCTGTAAAATAAATTGTCCAAAAAGGACACATTTTCTATTTCGGCTGTTTTTAGATTTGCTAAATGCTATGAGGAAAGCCTCTTAGCTTACTATAATGCAAAACCAAAAAGTGTATGGAAGAATTGATTAAAAAGATGGAAGATAATATTGGGGTAGCCTTTTTTATCATTATCGTCTTTAGTATTGGGTTGGCGATTGTTGAATTTATTTATGAGTTGTATAAGAAAAAAATCAACCCGTGGCGTTTAGGTGAAATGTGGGCAAGTTTTTCCGTTTTTATCGTCGCTCAACTGACTGAAAAACTTAGTGTTTTTGGATTTACAGCAGCATTCTATTTCTTGTCGAAATACATTCCTTGGCAAGTTCCAATAAATATCTGGACTACCATCCTTTGTATTCTATTGATTGATTTTCTATACTATTGGGAACATAGAATTGAGCATCAGGTTCGTGCTTTATGGAGCTATCACAGCATTCATCATAGCTCTCCTATTTACAATTATACGACTGCACTCAGGGTTTCTTTTATTGATTCATTTATTACATGGATATTTTATATTCCTGCTATTATTATTGGGTTTCATCCTTATGTAGTATTGTTAGCTGTTCTTTTTATGTTAACCTATCAATTTTGGTTACACACAGAGATTATTGGCAAATTAGGTTGGTACGAGAAAATATTCATGACACCATCTCAACACAGAGTACACCATGGGTCAGATGATATTTACCTGGACAAAAATTATGGAGCTGTATTATCTATCTGGGATCGTATGTTTGGTACATATCAGGAAGAATTACACAGGCCTACATACGGATTGACAAAACAAATCAACACTATCAATCCTCTAAAAGTACATTTCATAGAATATGTACATATATTCAAAGATCTAAGAAAATCCAAAAGTTTGAAAGAAGCTTGGAATTATCTGATAAAGCCTCCTGGGTGGAAACCAAAACTGTAAGTGACCATGAATATAATAAATGTCTTAAAAAAGTATCGATCTCGATTCATTTTCACCTTTTTACTGTTGCTTTTAGAAGCAGGGATAAGCATCCTTTTTCCTTTATTCATTGGATACGCTATTGATAGTGCGATTAATGGAAGTTATTCAGGAGCTTTACATCTTGGGGTTTTGAGTATAACGGCACTAATAGTGGGTGTTGGAAGGCGTGTATTTGATTCTCGGTTTTATGCTAAGGTTTACCAAAACATTGGCTTACGTGCAGACGCAAAAATACAGGATAAACCTTCTTCTATTAGGTCAGCACGTTTAAGTATGATAGGTGAATTGGTAGAGTTTCTGGAAAATTCTCTACCTGAATTGATCAATACAGTTATAGGTTTGATTGGAGTCGTCATTATTATTGCAATGCTTAATATGACTGTTTTTTATAGTAGCATTATTGTTACCGTACTTATTTTCCTCATCTATTGGTTAAGTAGTAAAAGAACAATCGCTTATAACAAGTCATCCAATGACGAGTTCGAAAAACAAGTACTCATTATAGCTACGAACGATAAAAAACTTTTGAGTGATCATTTAAAAGAAATGATGAAGTGGAACATCAAGTTGTCGGATTTGGAAGCTTTTAATTTTTCCATTTCATGGATTGTCTTGTCTATATTTCTTGTTGCTTCTATTGTCATTTCTATCCAAAGTGGAATTCTAAAATACGGTCTCTTGCTTTCACTAATCATGTATGTTTTTCAATACATGGAAAGCGTGATTAACCTACCTTTTTTTTATCAAAATTGGTTGCGATTGCAAGAGATAAAAACCAGGATAGAAGCTATTTAGTTTTTAACTGAAAATGGCTTTGATTATACAAAAGTAACCTTTTGTATCTGAGGTTTTTGTTTCATTTCATTCTTTTCTATTAGCTTTGTTATTATACTAACCCTAATCAATTGAAAATGAGTCATCAACCACACTTGGAAAAAAAGCATGTGAGAAGAGTTCTTGCGGCCGGATTAATTGGAAATATTCTAGAATGGTACGATTTTGCAGTCTACGGATTCTTTGCTGCAATCATTGGAGATCAGTTCTTCCCATCAGACGATCCAACAGTTTCTTTAATTGCAGCTTTCGGAGCTTTTGCCGCAGGATTCTTAATGCGTCCTGTAGGGGCTATTTTTTTTGGAAGAATTGGAGATTTAGTTGGGCGGAAGAGGATGCTTTTTTTATCCGTTATGTTAATGGCGATTCCCACTTTCATTATCGGGTTGTTGCCTACACATGAAAAAATAGGCTACGCCGCTGCTATTTTAATGGTTATTATGAGAATGCTTCAAGGGCTTTCTGTTGGGGGAGAATATACGGGTTCTATCGTGTTTTTGGTAGAGCACGCTCCTGCACACAAAAGAGGCTTCTTCAGCTCGTTTAGTATGATCGGCGCTACATTAGGAATTCTATTGGGTTCTGGTATGGGTGCCCTTATAACTGGGTTTCTAACGGAATCTCAGCTGGAAAGTTGGGGGTGGAGATTACCTTTCCTAATCGGAATCAGTATTGGGCTTATTGGGTTTGTCATTCGTAGAGGCTTGCATGAGACACCTGTTACCGAAGAAAAAAGCAAAGCGCCACTTAAAGAGCTCTTTAAAACACATAGTAAACCCATGTTTCAATCCATTGGTCTGAATATTATGGGAGCTGTTTGTTTCTATTTGATCTTCGTATACATGACAACTTGGTTAGTAACACAAGTACATGAAACCAAGTCCACTGCTCTAGATATAAACACTATCAGTCTTTTTGTTTTGCTCATTGCTGTGCCATTATTTGCTATGTTATCCGATCGGGTAGGTAGAAAACCTATGCTATTGGTAGGTTCATTTTTAATGGCTGCGTGTGCATATCCATTAGTCTGGTTAATGGATCATCATGATTTCACCTATATTTTAGTGGGACAATCCATTTTTGCGGTAATCCTTTCTATTTTTATGAGTACGATTCCATCATTTATGACCGAACTATTCCCGTCTAGAATTCGAGCAAGCGCAACGAGTATAAGTTATAATATTCCATATGCTATTTTTGGAGGTACCGCTCCTATGGTTTCTGTTTGGTTGATCTCTGCAACTGACAATTCGGAAGCTATTGCATGGTATTTGATGGCTGTTTCTGTACTGGCTTTTATTATTGCACTAACAGTACAGGAAACCAAAGGGAAAAAGTTAGACTAATCATCGAAGATCTGTAACTGTATTTTCTTTTTATAAAAAATGAAAGACCGAGTTTAAAACTCGGTCTTTCTGTTAATTCTTAGTAAATCTTTTAATTGCAGTTTACCCTTTCTTAATGGGTAGTATGTTTAAAATCCCATTTTTTAATTCAAGCTCTATATTCCCCGAAGAATTATTGTTTTTCGCTTTTTTATCAAGAATCTTTGTTATCTTTTTTTCTTTAGAAACACCGAAGGTAGTTTTTTTGTTATTCATATTCAGCGTTGTATTATAACCATAAACATTCATAAAATAATTACTTGCTTTTACATTGTAAAAAAATAGTTTAGAATAATCTCCAGTATATTTAAACTGATTAAACTGATTACTGAAATTATAAAAATAGATTTTACTGTTATAATCGCTACACTCTACGTTTTTACCTATTTCACCTATTTGTATTTTAGATGTTTCGGCACCTATTTTTGCGTTAGAAATGGATCCTATTGCTGTTTTGCGAAGGTCTTTTAAATTATATATACCTCCTATGATTTCTTTACTTTGGAAAATTCCGTTTGTCAGATTAAACTTATTTTCAGCGTTATTTATCTTTTTAAACTTTAGATATGTTAGAAAAGAGCTTACTTCAATGGGTTTATCAATATCATAGTGGAAGGTTATTCTAGAGTGAAGTGCTTTAATTTTAATTTTTAAATTCTTTGGCACCTTAATTATAAACTTCTGCTTAAATTTTCGGCTACTTTTACCAAAGTTTTTATTTGGGTATTTCTTTTTAAGTCTTTTAAAATAATCATGAAGGTCGGGGCCCAAGCTAAATTCTATTTCGCTTAAAAGAGCCTCTTTAGATTTATATAGAAACTGGTTTTCTTTGCGTGTCTTCATATAGTCTTTCATTAACTCCTTAAATCTATCTAAATCATTCATTACGTCTACATCAAGGTTGTAGAGCTCTTTAAGAAATGCAGAGTTTTTTACTTCTAGCTTCACAACATTTTCAGTTTTAGAGACCTTGGCATCAATATCTTTGAAAACCTTATAGATCAAATCCTCAGAATCTTTTTTAAAAACGATCCTATAGTCTAAATGAATCTTAGAGTCAGGTGATTCCTCAAATTCGATAGCTACATTGTCAACATCTATGTTAAGCATTGTGTTTTCATCGGTTTCAAACTTATCTTTTAAAACTAATTCTTGGGATTGAGAAAATGCTGTGTGTATTGTAAATACAAATAGAATACTATAAATAAATTGTTTCATTGCTTTTATTTTTTTGGTTTAATTCGATAATGTGTTCTTTAATATCTTTCAGTAATTGTAATCTTCTTTGAAGGTTTTCAATCAGATTTTCTAAGGCTGAAATATTATTAGAATCTTTTTTAAATTGCTTAGAAACCTCCTTATAACTATCGTCTAATTTTTGTAGTTTTTCTTTATACCTTTTTATCAGGTTTTGATCATCAGTAACTTCTATAAAAGCTTTCCATTCTTTATCAATACTTTTTAAACATTCTTTTTCTATTTGCTTAAACTGTACTTCCAGTGCTGTTTCATGAGTGCTCTCTTTTTTTAGATAAATACTAATGGAGATCAATAATGCGACTGCCACGGCTGCTTTTAAAAAAGGTCGAACCTTCTTTTTTTGTGGCACTTCTCGTTCTTCTCTTTTCAGTTTCTTTATGAAATCCTTCTCATGAGATATGGGCAGTTTCTTTTTAGGAAACTCATCCCTCCTAAATAAGTCCCTAATATCTTGCTTCATGTTTTTTTCCGTTTAAAAGTTCTTGTAATTGCAATTTCCCCCTTCTCAAATGTGTTCTTGATGTTTTAATCGGTATTCTCATAATTTCAGATATTTCTGAATGATCATATCCTTCAATCAAGTATAGGTTGATTACTACTCGATGTTTCTCGGGTAACTTTTCTATAGCCTCTATAACTTTCTCTTTTGTAATACCTGCATCAAAATTCCAATCGTCATCATCTACAATCTCTATATAGTGATCGTCTAGAGAAATAGTTTCTAACTTCTTTTTCTTTAATGCATCTATACACTGATTAATGACAATTCTTTTTAGCCAAGCTCCAAAATTGGTGTCTTTAACCGTAGTGTCAATTTTTAAAAATGCTTTTAAAAAACCCTCTTGCATTGTATCTTTTGCTTCTTCTTCATTCTTAAGATATCTACATGCTATAAAAAACATGGCTTCACAATAGAGGTTGTATATCTGTAATTGGGCTTTTTGATTTCCCTTTTTACATTGCTCTATTAATAAAATAGTTTCTTTCGACATTTACTGTGGTTGGTTCTACTATTAAAAACGAGGAAAACATAGTAGGGTTTCAAATTGAAGTAATTTTTATTGATATTTCACTTTACGCAATACACGCATGGTTTCTTTATACGTCACATACGCTGTTTTATCTTCTAAATTCTTGATGTATTCTTTTGCGCCTCTAAGCTGTTCTGGAGCATCTAAAAAACCATGCAGATAGCATAATAAATAATTGGTGGGTAACCTAAGTACATCTTCATGATCTAAAACAGACAACGGTTCTTGAGTGTTCATCTTTGCAACAATACGATTGCTATTTTCGTAAATGTGCTGAATCATTGTATCGTTAAATTTAGGAGGCTTGAACAGGAGCTCAGTAATGATATCGTGTTTTCCATTGTCCTTAAAATTGATAATGGTTTTCTCTAATGGATATCTCGTTTCTTTCTTGTCTATCCCAAGTAAAATATATTCGGTAATAATAAACGATTGATGGTTATGATTGATTTGTACATCGTCCATAGAAGAAAAGAAAAGTCTCACTTGTTCGTTAATCAATTCAATGTCGACTCTTGACAGAAAGATTTCTCCATTGATCTCTTTTTGCTCGCCTGCCCAGCAAAGGACAAACTGTTCTTTAAAGACCTTATATTGTGGATTGTATTCAGGTTTGTGATTGTTGAAAAAATCAAAAACACCATCTAAAGTTAACTGAATATTATTGTGAGCGTTCTTTTCAATGGCATCTACAATATGCTTATTTGTATTACGAAGTTCAAAATTCTGCGAAGCAGGCATTGAGTTACTGCCTCGACGGTAAAAAATAGTGCCTCTTCTATACTTCCATGCATTTTTAAGTAAAGATGTCACGCCATCATTTGAGTGAATAGTAACCAAACCCACTACCTTATACCTCGGAAGCCTAGGAAATGGTACATTCTCGTATTCGATCTTAGGAGGATTGTCCAAATAAGCGTTTACTAGGTTTTGAATCTTACTATCATCATAAAAATCAACCCCTATTATTTTATTTTCTTCATCCTCAATACCTATAATAATGTATGAATTATTATATGGGTTCGAGTTTGATAAAGCGCAAATATGCTTAAGGAATTTTGCCTTTCCGTCTTTACTTCCTAATGACAGTTTTTGCTTTTTATCATAAAAGCTATTCTCGTCATTATGACTAAGTAAGTTTTTAATTAAAAGGCGTTTATTGATCATCTTTATGGCACTTTATGTCCTTGACAAGCTACTAATAAAGAGAACCAATCTTCCATGTCCAGAACTATTTTTTCGGCTTCTACAGCGTTCTTAATCCTGTTCGTATTGGTAGTCCCAATAACCGGATGAATCTTAGCAGGGTGCTGCAAGATCCAACTCAGTAATAATTGATCTTCTGTAGCACTATACTTTTTCGATAATACTTCTAGCAACTCAAGAATTCTGAAATTTGCATCAGATTTTTCTTTGAAAATACTGCCCAATGGACTCCAACACATCGGTACAATTCCTTTTTGTAACATCTGGTCCAACGAACCATTGTGCATAGCCCTATGCTGACTTAATGAAAACTCAATTTGATTCGCTGAAATTGGTTCTTTGTCAGAAATTAGATCAACTTGAGAAGGCGTGAAGTTTGAGACTCCAAAATCCAGAATTTTCCCTTCCTCTTTAAGTTGCCGAATTGCTTCTGAAATTTCATCAGGATGCATTAATGGACTAGGTCTATGTAATAACAAAAGATCTACATAATCGGTGTGTAATTGTTTAAGTGATCTTTCGACGCTCCAGATAATATAGTCTTTAGAGTAATCGTAATGTTTAGTCTTATTACTTCTGCTTTCTCCAACATATTGAATTCCGCATTTAGAAATTAACTGAATATTTTCTCGCTGAACACCGCTTGCGGCTAAAGCTTTTCCAAACTCTTCTTCCGTAGTATAATCTCCATAGATATCAGCGTGGTCAAAAGTGGTAATTCCCGCTTCTAAAGTTGATATGATCTGCTGGATCATTTCTTGCTTAGAAAATTGCTTTCCCCAAGCACCCCATGACATACAGCCAGCAATGATTCTAGAATAGTTGTTTTTCATTTCGTTAAAGATACTTTATTCTTGCTTATTTTGTGTTATGACAAAATGAAAAAACCGCTCTCTAGGAGAGCGGTTTCCCTTTCAATTGGTTATTGAGAATAACCAACCAAAAATCAACTAACCAAACTTTATTTTAAATATTTTCTAATCTTTGTTTCTCTTTTCACTTTAGTTCGTTTCCTTCCACTATTCCTTACAAGATCTGAAGCTTTTGTTTCTCCTTTTAGGAATTGGATAAATCCTCTTCCTGCAAAATCATACGTTGTTTGCGTGACTACATTAAACAAACGAACTCGTTGGTCATTTATAACGCTTAACTCAAACTCCTCAGTATCCCCGCTGTCATAATTAAGTGTTAAAACTTTAAGGTCTTGATATCCATGCACATCAAACACTTGATAAGACCCTACAAAGTCCCATAATATATTATCAATATTTGTGCCAAATGGGTCGTGAGACGAATAAAAAGTGGTATTATTTTCAGGAGTGAATTGCAAATAATTTTCATCATCAAATGCTCCTGAAGTACCTGTAGCACTTATGGATATTCTTTCCCAAGCTACGTACTCTTGTAGAAAATATTCTATATTTTCATAGAACAACATATCATAATCAAAGTTGTTTCTTTGATATCCCACTAAATAATAGCTCACATTATGGAAACTATCATAAACACGAATCTCGTTTCCGGAAATTTGGCTTACCTCAAAAACATGTCTTCCATCAATATCATGGTAGGTTTCTAAAAAGCCGCTATAGGTATCATAGCTTCCTACAATAATACCTAATCCATTTCCTGTTCTACCTATATCGGCTATATTATTGTTTGCATACATATTTCCATTTAAGAAAGAAAGTGTAAAGGCCTTAGATACAAAAGGAACATCTCCTGTTCCATTAGTTCTGTGGTAGTCTACATACCATAAATCATAACTATTTACTAATTCTTCTAATGAAATAGAATCATCATAAATGTCATCTATAATAACAGAGCATGAGCTAAGCATGCTTCCTGATATGACTAATATTAAAAGTAATTTTATGGCTTTCATACGCTCTAGTTTTATGGTTATATACTAGCATTTCCAAATTGCGTGCCAAAAAAAATGTCGCTCTAGTAAAAGAGCGACATCTATTTGATTATCAGTGTTTTATTTTATGGATAAAAATCTGTATCCGTTTGTTTTATGTTTTCTACCTTCACATATTTTTTGGTCTCTCCATCCATATAAACAATCACAGCCTCATTTTCTTTGAGTTCAAATAAAGGCTTCTTTTCTGGCAATTTATTTTGCATTTCCTTTTTAGGGTCTTTATCTAAAATTCTATCTCTATCTCCCCTAGTAGACGTATCTAAGCGTCCTATTATATAGTTGTTTCCGCCATTTTTATAGAGTTCAACCTTCATTTCTTTGTTATAAAAAAAGATGCTCTTAAACGCTACATCTCGGCTAGATGTATATCCAATAATAATTTTCATTCCGCTTATACCTGGTTGACCTCCTACCCAATTGTTATAGGTAGCGCCTGTGATTTGAAAAGGAGGGTTCTTCTCAAATTTCAATGACTTACATGACATTAATCCTATGATCATTAAAACGTAGATTCCTATTTTCATAATTATTGTTTTGTTGTTCATTTCAAGAGTTATGCCAAATTACAAAAAAAGAGCGTATCAAAATTGATACGCTCTTCAATATATTATTCTAATATAAATACTAGTTATTCAAGGCTTCAGCACCTCCAACAATTTCCAAGATTTCATTGGTAATTGCCGCCTGACGTGCTTTGTTATATGTTAATAACAGCTCATCTCTTAGCTCTGTTGCGTTATCTGTCGCTTTGTGCATCGCAGTCATACGTGCTCCGTGTTCTGCTGCGAAACTATCTCTAATCGCTTTGTACAGTTGTGTCTTTAACGACTTTGGAATCAACGCTAATACGATCTCTTCTTTAGAGGGTTCAAAGATATAATCTGAACTGGTTTTTACACCGCCTTCTATAGGTTTGATTGGTAAAAATTGCTCTACCTGAGGAATTTGAGTTGCCGCATTCTTGAATCTATTGTAAATCAATTCGATTCTGTCATAAGTTCCCTCAACGTACATGTTCATCAAGTTTTGAGCAATTTCAGCGACGTTGTCGAAAGTTAGCTCGTCATATACCCCATTGTTATTGGTAATAACATTATGAGATTTTGATAAAATATCGTTTCCTTTTTTTCCGATAGTTAACAGATCAGCTGAAGCTCCGGTATAATTGTTTTCGATATTCCTAATCGTTTCTTTAATGATCGATGAATTAAATCCTCCACATAATCCTCTATTAGATGTTATCACAACTATTAACACTTTAGATACTTCTCTTTGTGTAGAGTAAGCTCCTCCCGCATCTGCATCTAATGTCGCACTCAAATTTTGTAACAACTCTGTCAACTTAGATGAATATGGGCGCATTGCCGTAATCGCGTCTTGAGCTTTTTTCAACTTAGCAGCAGAAACCATTTTCATGGCACTGGTAATCTGCATGGTTGAACCAATAGAGGTAATTCTGTTACGTATTTCTTTTAAGTTTGCCATACTTTTCAGTATTAAGTATTAAGTATCACAGAGCAGTTTAACACAACTCTGCTTTCCTAAAATCTATATTATGCTGAGTAATTCTTAGATATTTCTGCAGCAACACTTTCTAATGTAGCAATTACTTCATCAGTTAGTTTCCCTGCTTTTAATGTATCTAATGTATCTCTATGCTTAGCATTTAAATAGTCGATATAACTTCTTTCGAATTCTTTTACTTTGTTTACAGGAACATCTTTTAACAAGTTCTTAGAACCTGCATAGATAATTGATACCTGATCTTCTACAGTAAAAGGATCGTTTTGAGCTTGCTTTAAAATCTCAACATTACGCTTACCTTTCGATATTACGTTCATAGTAGCTGCATCTAAATCAGAACCAAACTTTGCAAACGCTTCTAATTCACGATACTGTGCTTGATCTAATTTTAATGTTCCAGATACTTTTTTCATTGATTTAATCTGAGCATTTCCTCCTACACGAGATACAGAAATACCTACGTTAATTGCTGGACGAACTCCTGAGTTAAATAAATCACCATCTAAAAATATCTGTCCATCAGTAATAGAAATTACGTTTGTTGGAATATATGCAGATACATCTCCTGCTTGTGTTTCAATAATTGGTAAAGCCGTTAAAGAACCTCCCCCTTTTACAATTCCTTTTAAAGAATCTGGCAAATCGTTCATTTCACTTGCAATTTTATCATCATTGATCACTTTTGCAGCTCTTTCTAATAATCTTGAGTGTAAGTAAAATACATCACCAGGATATGCTTCACGTCCCGGAGGTCTTCTTAATAATAAAGAAATCTCACGATACGCTACTGCTTGTTTAGATAAATCATCAAAAACAATTAAAGCAGGTCTTCCTGAATCTCTAAAATACTCTCCAATTGCCGCTCCAGCAAATGGTGCATACACTTGCATTGCTGCAGGGTCTGATGCATTTGCCGCTACGATTGTTGTATATGCTAAAGCGCCTCTTTCTTCTAACATGTTTGCAATTGCTGCAACAGTAGAAGCTTTCTGACCGATAGCTACATAGATACAGTACACTGGCTGTCCTGCATCATAAAATTCTTTTTGGTTTAAGATGGTATCTAAAGCAACAGTAGATTTACCAGTTTGACGGTCTCCAATGATTAACTCACGTTGACCTCTTCCCACTGGAATCATTGCATCAATAGATTTAATACCCGTTTGTAAAGGCTCAGTTACAGGCTCACGATAAATAACTCCAGGAGCTCTACGCTCTAGAGGCATTTCATACGTTTTTCCTTCTACAGGACCTTTACCATCAATTGGATTTCCTAAAGTATCAACCACACGTCCTACAATACCTTCTCCTGCTCTTAACGATGCAATTCTTTCGGTACGCTTAACGGTAGAACCTTCTTTAATAGAAGTTGAAGTTCCTAATAATACTACCCCAACATTGTCTTCTTCAAGGTTTAATACAATTCCCTCTAATCCGTTTTCAAACTCAACTAACTCTCCGTATTGTACATTTGACAACCCGTATACACGAGCAATACCGTCTCCTACTTGTAAAACAGATCCTACTTCGTTTAATGAAGCTTTTGCTTCAAAATTTGTTAATTGTTGCTTTAAAATTGCTGATACTTCAGCTGGTTTAATTGCTGCCATCTTTTATAATTTGATGTATAATTAAATTTTTGGAATATAATGACTATTGTCAAATTCCTTTCTTAATTCATTTAAATGGTTAGACATGCTAGCATCATACTGTACATCTCCAACACGTAATATAAATCCTCCTAAAATAGTTGGATTCACAATATTTTCAATATTCGCTTTATTCCCTGTTAATTCAACAATTTTAGCCAATACTTTTTCTTCTAACTCTTTTGTTAACGGTACTGCCGTTGTAACTTTCGCTACACCAATGCTCTTTGAGTAATCATATATAATACCATATTGATTAGCTATTACAGTTAACATATTCATTCTTTTGTTCTCTTCTAACAAATCAAAAAGCCCTAAAGAAATCACATTTACTTTTCCAGAGAACAACGTGTTTAATACTTTCTTTTTATCAGAAGCTTTTATCACTGGACTATTTAGCATTATAGCTAAATCATCGTTTTCAGAAATTGTTGAAGCAATCAACTGCATATCAGCATTCACTTCTGTTTCAACCTTTGTTTCTTTGGCTAAATTCAAAATTGCTTTTGCGTAACGTAATGCGGGTCTTGCGTCTCTCATGTTCTTAGTTTAACGTAACCTCTTCTAACATTCCTTCAACTAATTTTAGTTGATCGTCTTTAGATGCTAACTCTTTTTTGATCACTGTTTCTGCAATACCGATTGACAAATCTGCTACTTGCTTTTTTAACTCTGCAAGTGCTGCTTGTTTTTCTTGTTCAATTGAAGCTTGTGCGCTTTCAATCAATTTAGAAGTAACTTCTTTTGCTTCTTCTTTTGCATCAGAAATCATTTTATCTTTAATCTCTCTTGCTTCTTTCATTAAGGTGTCTCTTTCTGCTCTGGCATCTTTTAATAACTGTTCGTTATTTGATTGCAGATTTTGCATTTCCTTTTTCGCATCTTCAGCAGAAGCTAATGCATTCTTAATCCCTTCTTCTCTTTCATTTACAGCTCCTAAGATTGGTTTCCATGCAAATCTTCTTAACAGCACAATTAATCCTACAAAAAGAATTAGTTGCCAAAAAAACAATCCTACTGAAAAATCTCCGATTAATTTATCCATAATATCTAATGTATACTGTTTTAAATATTTTTTGTTTAATTTAAGTAAAGGTCATAGCCAACCGCCATGACCTTCACTTTAAAATGTTAGCTTATACTGCGAATAATGCAGCAAATCCAATACCTTCAATTAAAGCAGCTGCAATAAGCATCGCTGTTTGGATCTTACCTGTCGCTTCTGGTTGACGTGCAATAGCTTCCATTGCTTTTCCCCCAATTTGACCGATACCGATACCTGCTCCGATTACTACTAATCCTGCTCCGATAAAATTTAAACCTGTCATAATATATATTTAAAATTAAAAATTCAATTTTATAATCACCTTAATGGTGATCATGTTCTTCTACTGCCGATCCAAAATACAATGCCGACAGCATTGTGAAAATATAAGCTTGTAAAGCCGCTACTAACAATTCTAATACTCCCAACACCATTGCTAGCAAGAAAGATAATGATCCTCCTAACCAGTTTTGGAATGTGAAAATCATACCTATAATACTCATGATTACAATATGTCCTGCAGTGATATTTGCATACAAACGAATCATCAATGAAAATGGCTTAATAATCGTTCCCAGCAATTCAATCGGCATTAAGATAAATTTCATTGGCACAGGAACACCTGGCATCCAGAAAATATGTTTCCAATAATCTTTCTTTGCTGTAAAGGTTGTTATTAAGTATGTAAGTATTGCTAAACAAAATGTAATAGCGATATTGTTTGTCACATTAACTCCAATTGGTGTCAATCCAAATAAGTTAACGATCCACACAAAAAAGAATACGGTTAATAAGTAACTCATATATTTTTTGTAATTCTTCTCTCCAATATTTGGGATTGCAATATCATCACGGATATACAATACAATTGGCTCTAATAAACGGCCCATACCTTTAGGCATCCCCGCGTTCTTTTTATATGCTCTTGCCATACGGCTAAACAACAAGAACATTAGTAACCCTACAATCATTACCATAAATACATTTTTGGTAATCGAAAAGTCTAATGGTTTCACATTTGTTGCATGGTGATCTGCATCATAGTTGATAGTACCAGCAGCATCTGTCTTATATATTTTTCCGTGATCTAATTTGTAATAGTTCTCTCCAACTTTAGCTACACTTTCTCCGTGATGTAGTTTTGAAGACATAAAAACCTTTAATCCACCATCCCATAAAATTACCGGTAATGGAAACCCAAAGTACACATGTTCTCCTTCATCACTTGTATAAGAAAACAAGCTAAAATCGTGAGAATCTTGAAGGTGATGTGGGATATACTCCTCTACTTCCTTCTTTCTTTCTTCTTGAGTTTTTTCAGTTTGATGGGTTTTTTTTCCTTTACTTTTTTTATCATCATTTGCAAAAGTAGCAATTGAGAATAAAAGGAATACTAAGGTTAACGTTTTTACAGTTATTTTTCTATGCATATCACTCTAAATAATAGTGGCTTAAAAATCGCTGCAAAGGTAGGTTTTTATATTAAAACCGAAAACTATTTTAAACTTTATTTTGTTAAGTAATTAAAGACTTAAAAATCAATCTTTTTATTCTAATTTATTCAACCATTTTGTTAGGCTATATACCTCTACAATTAAAGTAACTGCATACGGAATAAAAAAGGCGGAAAACTCAAATCCGGAGACATCTCCATCTGCTCTATACGACCCATTAAAAAGAATAAAAAAGAGTATGAATTTAAAAGCGCTCCCAAACAAAAATAAAAAGCCTAATTGTTTTTTGAATTTCTCTCTAAAAACATAAAGTATATTAAAGACCAAGAGTGCGATACCTACATTTAACATATAGGCCAGTATAATTTTATTCTCGAAAAGGGGAAATCCTAAAAGGTGTAATGTTAGAATGTGGAGCCCAAAAACTGTTGCAGAAATTAGCACAAGTTTCCACAAGAATTGGATTTGTATTTGCTTCATGAATTATTGAACCTGTTTAGTTGTTTAACAACAGCATACAATGAAACTCCAACCCCAGCTAAAGTCATAATTATCACGTATAATTTCTCTCCTTGGTTGTAATTTGTGTCCAACCATTTTCCGAGCCATATAAAAAGGTACATGGTAATCCCCATCTGAAACCCAATTCCCGTAAGAATTAAGCCGTTTCTAAGCCGTTTGGGTTTGTTCTTGGGTTGTTTTTTGCTCATTTTGGTTCAGTTCTTTGATTGTTCCTTTCATTGAGCATGTAGCATTAAAAGTAGCTCCAGGTTCTACAGATAGTTTTCCTATAACAACGTCTCCAGAGATATTTGCTGTAGCTTTTATTGTAAGTGTTTTGTGGACAGATAATTCTCCTGAGAATTTTCCTTCAATATCTGCATTGGTCGCATCTACTTTTCCTTTAATAAAACCCTCTACACCGATAATAACTCGTCCGTTAGTCAGTAAAGTTCCTTCTAAAGTTCCATCAATTCTAAAATCTCCTTCCGATTTGATGTCTCCAACAATTGAAGTGTTTTTTGCTATTACATTTCTTTCCATGACTTTCGCTGTTTTTGGTTTTTCTTTACTAGTAAACATTAGGGTCACTTTTTTAGTCTGTTTAATATTTCTTTTGCTTCCTTTCCTTCTTCTGTTTCAGCATATTGTAAAGCGATATAATCTAATGCAGATTTATATGCTGCCTCACCTTGGTATTTTCCTATGGCATAAGCTTTTAGGAGCTCAAATTTAGGAATTAATTTTGAATTTGATAATGTAGGTACTATTTGTTCTATCTCACAAACAACATCTGCGAACTTATCTTCTTTATATAAATAGTATAATTGCTTATAAAATTTCTCTGTGTCAGACAGTTCTTCTTCCTCTTCTTTGATCTCTTTTTCGGGAAACTCAACGATCTGTGCAAATTTTGTCCCAGCGTAATTATCTAATATAAATTTCTTATATGTATTTGCCTTGGGGCTATTTGTTTCATTGTATAACTGAAACAAATGATAATTCGAAGGCAAGACAAGTGTAGAGTCAGGTTTACTGTTTAGTAACCTTTCTAAATACGATACCGACCTCGTCTTATTTTTAAATTGCTCTTTATAGATCAACCCTAATTCAAACAGCGCTTCATTTCTTGTTGTGGTTAATGAGTCTAGTTCTTCCTTTTTAGTAGGGATTCTCTTTACATAACTCTCTACATCATACCTGCTTTCATTTACGGCAATCGTATCTTTTCCTTCTTTCCGGGTACTGATCTTTGTTTTGTCCGACCATCGCCAGTTATCTTCAAGCGGTCTGTTTCCCCAAATTCTTTGAAATTCTGCCTCTCCAAAACCTAAGGATTGGGTATTGTAGAAATACCATTTCCCTTTATTTGTAGATTGTTGAGATCCAGAACCAAAAGCACTACCAAAGGAAATATTATTTAACTGCTGCTGGGCTAATGCTTCGTCCGCTTTTTTAATTTCGGCAATGTAAGCTTCAAAGAACTTTATTTGATCTTCTTTAGGTAGCGATGCAAGTTTAAGTATACTATCATTTGTCTCAAGTGTCTTTTCAAAAGTTATTAAAGAAGCTAAGCTTTTATATCTTCTTTTAATTCTTCGGATACGTAGGTTATTCGAATCTTTTGCTACGTTTAATACACTGTCATAATAAGAACTTGCTAATACATATTTGGTGTCTTTAAAGTAGATGTTCCCTAAGCGCTCATAGCTAAAGGTCTTTTGTTTTGCTGTTCCTTTTTTTGAACGAAGTGATTTATTGTAATAATCTATTGCATCTACGATACTATCTTGATTTTCTTCTAACACTCCTACTTGATAATATAAAGCGTCCAAATAAGGTCTATTATCTCTATTCTTTATCAATTTTTGAAACCGTTCTAATAGTACTAACGACGATGAATCTTTTGAGGTGTTCTTAACTACTTCAATATTGGCATAAATACGGTATTTATACGGCGCCTTTTTAAACTTACTTAGTTTTTCGAAAACCATAATCGACGAATCTTTCTTGTTTTCCAAACTATACACCTGGCCTAAAATAAATAAATTTCGAGCCGTTTGTTTTTTGTTTTCATGAGTCCTAGTAGCCAGTGTTAAATGCTGGATAACGCGTTGCGTGCTATCTAACTTTATATACGCCATGGCCATAGCTGTATGTGCTTGCTCCTTGATATCGTCCGGTAGCGTTTCCTCTTTTTTAAGTAATAGCTTCAAAGACTCTATCGCGAGTTCTTCGTTGTCTATCCTAATATTGGATTTTGCGCGCCAAACTTTTGTTTCATTGATTAAGTTGGCATATGGGTAATTTGCAATCACATAATTAAATGCTTCAATCGCTGGAACAAATCGTTGTGAATAATATCTAGACTTTCCTAATAATAAATAAGCATCATCAATCTGCTTGTTGCGCTCTCTTCCTCGAATATTCATGGAATGGCGCTGAATTGCTTTTACTGCTTTTTCCTCTGCTTTGTCAAAATTTGATTGATTATCTGTTTGAGAAGTATCGTTCGAATTGTTCGTAGTATTTTTTCCTTTGTTAAATCCTGTTCCTGGACCATTCAAAGATCCTTTAGGAGCTAATTTTGGAATGTCTATTTTGTTCTCATCAAACTTTATAGGCTCAATGGGCAATAGCTGCCAAAAATCATCTTCATATTTAACATCAATTTCTACAACACCTTTTCGAAAATATTCTTTTCCGTTAAAGAGCACATTATACTTAGTCGTTAACGCTTGATAGTTTCTAGCAATAAATGTATCCTTCTTTGTTCCACAAGCATATATGAGAACAAAAAGAAAAAGAAAAACACCTATTTTATGTATTCTATTCATAGAAAGAAAAAGCTCTTATTAACAAACATCTATTCCATAAAGATATTGTCAATAAGAGCGTAAAAATAGGAATAAAATCGAGATATATATTCTTACACAGAAAAATAGCTCTCTAACTCCTTTAGTGTTTCTTCTGAGGTCTGGATGTCTTTTACCACATTTCCTTTATCCAATACTACGATTCGCTCACATACTTCTGTAACGTGACTAAGGTCGTGACTCGATATCAATACTGTAACTTCTCTATCTTCGGTTAATGTTTTTAAGATCTTCTTCAATCGTATCTGGGTAGTGGGGTCTAAATTTGCAAAAGGCTCATCTAAAACGACCACCTGTGGATTTCCCATCATTGCAGCTACAATTCCTGCTTTCTTCTGATTCCCTTTACTAAGGTCTCTTAGGTATTTTCTTTTTCCAAGGATTTCCTCACTAAAAAACTCTTCAAATTGAGAAATAAACGACTTTACATCAGCTTTATTCATTCCTCTAAGATCCCCAATAAAATCAAAATATTCTTCTGGAGTAAGGTATCCTATTAAAAAGGTCTCATCAATAAAAGAGCCTGTAAATGTTTTCCACTCTTCGCTTTCGTTAACTGTAATGTTATTATTAACAATCTTTCCTGTTGTAGGGCGTATTAGATCTAACATCATATTAAAAAAGGTGGTTTTTCCCGCCCCATTATTTCCCACTAAACCAAAACTCTCTCCTTTTGGAATGTCCAGAGATTCTATATTCAGTACTTCTGCTGATCCGTATTTTTTTGAAATATTTATTGATTGTATCATGTTTTTCCGTTGTTAGTTATGCTTTTTGGTCAAAGGCATGTATCGCCGCATATTTATTGTTGATGTATTTTTTTTCTATAAGCCCCATAAAGTAGTTCCTAAAGAGTAATGCTAAAACTCCTACAGCTGCAATAGCAATAATTCCTGCGTTAAATCCAAAGAATGAACTAAAGCCCCAAAACAATAGCATTGGCAAGCCCATTAATGGAAGGATAATTATAAACTGTGTTGCACTGGTTCCTTGATAGTTTGCAAATGCACTTTTATCTAGATCGATCCGCTTTCTGTTGAAAGAGCCAGCATATAATAAGAACAGAGAATTGAAGCCTATATTAAAGGCTGCTCCTGCCGTTAACATTAAAAACTCGTCTAATCCATAAATAAACAAATATGGAATACAAAGAATGTATAAAAATGAAGTCATTACGACCATTAAAAACCACTTTGATTCTAAATATTTTCTATACTTGATGTTTTGGCTCATGAGCATTTTGTAGTATGAACTATCCCATGCTGGGATGAATTGTCCAAAATTCAAAGCGAAGCCCCCAGTTGCAAACACCGAAGCAAATATTAAAAAGGCAGGCATCTTCGTCTCATAGGTTTCGTTTCCAAAGAAAATCGTGACATAGAGTACAAAAATAAAAGACATGATAAATACGGTTTTTGGTCTTTTATTTCGCCAAATCAACCTAATGTCGTTCTTTATAAATGGCGCTACATCTCCCATTCTGTCCGCCCAAGACAAGTCTGCAGAGTTAGCTTCTTTTGTTTTTATAGACACCACATCGTCTAAATACACTCTATTTCTTAATTGCTTGTAATTGATATAATAAAAAGTTACTGTTAACAGCATTGGAATTACAACTAATATTGGCTGATTGAATATCGTGTCGAAAATGACTCCAGCATGGCTTGCTATATCGAAAATCTCGAGTGTCTGAACAGCGACTAAACCTCCTAGTATGACAAAAATGACGCCGAAGGCAATTTGACTTTTATTGATCATAAAGTTCAAAAAGTTCGATGCAAGCGTAATAAATATCATGGAAAATAGCCAGCCTAGCGCACCAGCCGCGTTATACTCTTTTCCTATTAACACTATCGCAAAAGGAATGTAGAAAAACAACGGCATAAAATTGAAAAAAGACATCGTAGATTTTCCTAAAACATAATGCACTAATTTGCTTTTTTTAACCGGTAAAATAAGCATAGGTTTTATGTTCATTACCGGTAGCTTTTGCATTAAGTATCGAAAAACAAGGTCTCCAAAAACAGCAAAAATCAAGAACGAGTTCACCACTTTTAACGGGTCTTTTCCTGGCATTTGCTCCTCAATTAAGAAAAAAGACGCGACTCCTAAACTTAAAAAGTTTACGACCATTAACAAGGCAAAAAACACTAAAAAAACATTTAGAACAATGCTCTTTTGCCAATATGAAGAACGGAAATACTGCTTCCATTCTAGTTTTAAAAAATGTCCAATCATAGGTTAGTTAATTTCTTTGATATCAATAAGTATTAAAAGAAGTTGGTTTGTTACAGATTATCACAATAATTTATATTCTGGATAGGTATCTTCCAGTAATTTTTCAGCTTTTGAAGGAATCACTTCCAAAGATACATATATCAAAATACTAATTAGAACAATCATAATACTCGTGAAGGCCGTTATGTACCCTTCTGTAAATCTAGATGTAAAATTCATAAAGTGAAGAGGGTATGTTGCAATAATAAATGCCATACTACTTCCTTGGGTGAGTAGCATTTCTTCCATCATCCATTTCCTTTGTTTTTTTCTAATTCGTTTTCTTAGTTTCATCATCTTATATGTAGCATAGATAATCGTTATTGCAAAAATCACAAACACACCTCCTCGTGCATAGGGTAACTGAATTAATTCATAGACCATATACATTGTCATAAGTGTTAAAACAATTTTAGGCAGTCTAAACCATTCTTTGGCAAAGGACCATAAAACCTTCAAATACTTCTTTGACATTTGTTTTTGTTTCTGCTCCACAACATTCATAAAACCAAACACCCCGAACTTTTTAAATGCTAACACCTTGGCTTCATTAAAAGAAAGTGTTGGTCTTTCTTTCCAAATTTCTTCAATATCGTTTGCTAAGTGATCCACCAATTCAGTTTGAAGATCGTAATGCTCTACATAATGCTGTCGGGTGAATTTGTACAATTCGTCAATATGTTTTTCGGTTAACTTCATAAAGTTTGCTTTACCTTTTTCATTTCTAAGACATCCGCCTGTGCTTTTCGATATACTTTTACACCGGCATAGCTCAAAATAAAATGAATCGAGATTAGGGCTGTCGTTGCTACAATCATTCCCGTGTCTTTAAGCGAAAACATATTCTTCGTCACCACTAGTAAAAGAAACATATTTAACACCAAGAACGATAAGGTCATATAGAAAAAACCTTGTATATGATAGATTGATTTGCCTAACTTATTCTGTATGTTGAGAAAACCATAATAGACAACTATTACTAAAGGAAGGAAGAAAAACTGATAATTTAGTTCCGTGAAACTTTCTAAGCTTATCGTATTAGAAAGATACTGTTCAAAAGCCACAAAGGAAAAAAGAAGCACTACATTTCTAGCAGATTTAAAAA
>Ga0316204_10000840_pt1 | contig 98028 bp, 93 predicted proteins | sample 6monrhotite_MG_2_FD_205661 | JGI IMG/M metagenome (GOLD analysis project Ga0316204, IMG submission 205661) | Microbial mat bacterial communities from mineral coupon in-situ incubated in ocean water Damariscotta River, Maine, United States -... | ecosystem: Environmental > Aquatic > Marine >... | reverse complement strand
CGCTCTGTTTGTCTGATAAGGACATGGATAAAATATCACAAAAAGGAAGCTCTGCTGGCATAAGTGTAGCTTGCCAGAAAGGTGAAGCGCATGAATGTACGGAATGACTTACAGTCGTAACTTCTGTCTTTTTATCTTGCTGCCAGAAAAAGAGTGCTAATCTGATAGCGATAATAATGTATTCATAGTTGGTGATGAAGCTTTTTCTTGGCGATATAGGTCTAGAAGCTTTAGTTTTCCGATATGGTATTGGATCGGTATATCTTCAAGCTGTGGTTTGGGCCTTTCATAGGCATGCTGCTCGTAGTAACGGGCGTGTTATTGCTTGGGCGGATTTTAAAATTATTGGGAATGTTTGCAGATAAAGGTGTGGAGTGGGGGATTATGCTCACCATGCTGACGGCAATTTTACCATACTTCTTGGTTCTCACAGTTCCGATGGCTTTCTTCTTTGCTATGCAGGCGATGATTTTGAAATTGTATGCAACCAGTGAGATGGATGCCTTGCGTGCGGCAGGACTCTCTTATATTCGAATCTTTAGATCATTATTTGTGGTGGTTGCAGTACTGTGGTTAGTTTTAACTTTTACAGCTATGCAGTGGATGCCGCAAGGGCAAAAGGCATTTCAAGGTTTACTGGTAGCGGTTCAAAAAATGAAGCCGGCACCAGGCTTTGAACCATTGCGTTTTTCAGAGGACTTGGAAAATTTTACTGTTTATGTCAGTGGTACGGATGATAAAAGTGTTTTTCAAGGATTTATGTTGGAAGATAGGCGTTCAGAAGTGCCCGTAGTGTACATGGCAGAGTCAGCAAAATTGGATCGTGTGGGTAGCGAATTACGCTTTACATTGTTTCAAGGCACACGTTTAGAGGGTGAGGCCGAGGATTTGCGCTCATTGTCTTTTGATCGTTATCAGATTGCTATGAATTTAAATGATCTGGGCCTGTTGAAGGTTCCAGTTTGGCGTAGCCGTGTGTTTGAGATGCAGGCTGAAGAGTTGTGGGACTTGGTTCAGACAACGCATCGCCCAGATGCCGTTGCAGAATGGCATCGACGCATCCTTATGCCGACATCCGTATTGGTACTCATGCTGTTTTGTTTGCCATTATCACATACGTCAAAACGTTCAGGAAAAACAGGCGCTTATATTGCAGGGGTAGGACTTATATTATTTATTTATAACCTTCAAATCATATTGCATCAACAAGTGCTTAATAATGCATCGTTATGGTGGGTGATGTGGGCAGGGCAGGTGGCACTATTGCTTTTGGCGACTTTCTTGTTTTATAAAGTAAGCAAGGGAAAAAAAGTATTCTGATCACTTAGAGAAGCCCTGAACAAATCATGCTGATGTACTTTTTACTTAGAAAATCCACAGCCATCATTGCATAACGTGTGCAGTAGGCATGCGATTTCATACGTTCTGCGCCTTGACTGTATGTTTTCTAAACTTCCAGCTGCTGCCTGCAGACTTATTTAGAGCTTGCTTAGTAGATATATGAAAAACCTTTGAAACAAAAGCGTTGTGTATGATTACGGCCCGACGAAATCATGCCCATGCCATTATTATCTTATTTAGGTTTTGTTTCATAGGTTCTGGAGGCTTCTTTCGCATCAGTAGTTCGCTGATACTGTATCTTTCTATAATGTTCACGGCTAGTCGCTTTATTTTCAAGTTCTTGTTTAGTCCATTTGCAAAATAATTCAATTTTCCAACGTTGTTTATATAGAGTCTGCGCAAAAATATTTTTTCCGTTATTTATTCTCCAGTAACTACCGGCATGGAAAAGTTCTCAAGCGCAACAAGGTAGACCAAGGTGGCCTTATGTATGACTCCACACACTGAAATACAACGTGAATCCCGGGTATTTGTCGTGCGGGCAGTATAAGCCTGAGCAAAGCCACTAGGTTCTCAGGCTTCGCCCTTGACTAAAGATACACGAATAATTTGACCTTTTAGCACCTCTTTACCCATAGGTTCAAGCTCTTCTACTACCTCAAATTGTGCATTAGATTTCATTCATCCAACAAAATAAATGTTCCGCTGACTCATACGATAGTACCACGTATAATTGTTGTAAGATCTATCAAAAGCATAGGTGAGCCATCTAAAAGCGGCATATTTTCAGCTGCCTTTTTATCATGTTTGCTTTCGTGATAGGAAAGAACGTCGGAATATTGGCTTTCGGATCATAGGCAGCATGAATCACCCCGATTGGTGTCGGATAACGCCGAACGCTTGGCCTCTGAAACACCAACGTGATAGTGCTTATGGGGGTGGCCTTCTCAAGTTAAACTCATAGCGTGGGAATTCAGACCTTTTTTAATGGCTGGTGTTTTTTTCGTCGGACCGTAGTGATTGTGTATAATTATTTTTGAGTGATGCAAGTCCAATAGAGAGAAAAATAGCTGTATATATGCTAGCATGATATTCTTCGATGGACTGCGATGTGAGCCCATGTACAGATAGAGCAATGCCTGACAAGGCAATGAGCAGAAAGTTGGGCTGTTGCCAATCAAGTTTCCAACCCTGACGAATCCAGAAACTTAAGAACAACAGTAATATAACAAGTCCGAGAGGCCCGCATCGAACCAACGCCATTAAGTAAATGTTATGGGGTACGGCAATATTTGTTTGACCATGAAGGTTTAAATTTGAGTGTTGCTTGGTAATAAAAGTATTGGAAACACTTGGAAAGCCACCTGTTCCAATGCCTGTAAGTGGTTTTGTTTTCCAGCTTTCCCAAGCTAGATACCAAATGGAGGCACGTTCTTCTGCATGTTCTAAGTCACCCTGTGAGAAAGCTTTAAGGCTATCTATCGTCGATAGTATACGTTCTTTAGCTGGCCCCATAGCAATTGCAGTAAATACAATGATAGAAATAAAAAGTGCATTGAAAATAAGGCGAATGTTTAAGTGTTGAATCCAGAGTTTCCACGTCATAGTGATGGCAAGCACCGTAATGACAATGTAGCCGCTTCTTCCCTGTACAATAAATACCCATACTGTTGCAAATGCGGCTAGAGCCCAGAGTGCATAACGTATGTTACCCTTCTTCAATATGCCAGTATGCAAGAGCCATGCTGCCCATATGCCATATACAAGACCAAAACTAATATGTCCAATAAGTCCAGCAGGGTCTTGCAGAGATGAGCCGCCTGGAGCTTTAACTGGCAGAGGAATGCCTTGTGATTGAGCTACACACAATAGTAGATGTAATAGTAAACCTATAGAGATACTAAATAATATGCGTTGGCGCCATTTTGGATCTTCACATATAGCAAGAAATATTGGAATGATAAGCCATGACCATTGCTTACTGATAACGACAAGGCCTCGTGGTATATCAGGGCTCCAAAGAAGGCCAGCAAGCATTAAAGCAATATAGGCAAACCACGTAATTGTCAGAGGCTTTGCTTGTTGCCAGAGAATGCTTGCACCATACCACCAACGCCCAGAAATCACTCCTATTAATAACGAACAGGCCAATAAAATATTCGCCAAGGCTACGGAGAAAGGTAATGATATAACTACTGCGCAGAGGAAGGCACCTATAGTGGGGGTATATTTGTGTGGTTGAAAAATTTGTTTGGTTGCTAACATCATATTTGATTTATGGTAGTGATGTAGGTTGTTTTTTATTCCACTTCTCTAGCACCTCAGCGGCTTTAGCGTAGCGGTAGAAAGTGCCCTCAAAATTGCCCAATGCGATAACAAAGCCAGCACGCCCATCAAGGATGCCAAGTTTTAAGATGTATTGTCTAAAAAAAGCCCATACACCATGGAGTAACCCTTTAATTATTCCTCCCCTCTGATTTTGACGCACAACTTTTTTAGCACCTAGTGTTGAGTAGCGTTGCATCTTATGTACCATTTGGGACATGTCTTTAAAAGGTATCTGGATAATATCCTCTTTTAAATATGCAAGCTTTCCTTGTATGGTATGAGCTTCATGTACTTCTTCATGGTTATCAAAGGTTAACGAGCCTTTTTTGAATAATTGTGGCTGGCGGTAATCGGGGTACCAACCAGAGTGTTTCACCCACTGACCGAGGAACCAATTGCGGCGAGGTATATAGTAGGCATCAGCTTGAGGGTTTTGAAGCGTTTTTATGATTTCTGCGTGAGAAGGTTCGGTGCAGCGTTCATCAGCATCCAAGCTGAAGATCCAGTCGTATTTGCAAGAGGCTATGGCGTCATTGCGAATTTGGCCAAAGGTTTTAAATGGAATTTGCACTACAGTGGCACCAAGCTTTTCGGCGATTTCAATGGTTCCATCAATACTGTTTGAGTCGGCAACAATAATTTCATCTGCCCATAGGACACTTTTAATAGCATCTTCAATTTTATCAGCTTCATTGTAAGTCATAATATATGCAGATATTTTATTCATTTTTTATAGAGGCTCTCTTGCTTTATTGTTTCATACTGTTTGGAAGGCGGTAAACTGCATATATACCTTTACGCCAGTGCTTAATGCTATCTCTAATTCGGGCTGCAAAAATGGCCAACCAACCTCTTTTTTGGCGATTACATGATGAATAATAGGCAATTTCTTCGATTTCTAAGTTGAAAAATTCGGCAATGGCTAGAAGATCTTCATAGCTGTATTCATGGTTATGGCGATCATAATATGGGATATGGTTGGCAATTTCAGGAACTTGCTCCAAATAGTGTTTTTTTAAATCCCAGTGTATGCTTTTGCCACGCAAAATCCGGGAGGCATTTCGGAAGCAAGAAATATTTGGGGCATCAATGATCATAATGCCGCCAGGGCGTAATATACGTACAATTTCTTTTAGTGGCTGTAGGGGTGAATATGTAAAGTGCTCAATAGTTTGCGACAGAATAACCGCATCGAAGCTGTTATCGGCAAAAGGTGCATTCTCTGCTTCTAAGTGCCAAGTATGATAAGGCACTTGCTCTGCATCAAATATAGCAAGACCTTTATGCAGATCTGATGCCTCGGCATGAAAATTACTATCTTTTAGTGCAATTGCTAGCACACCATGCCCTGCACCAGCATCTAAAACCTTAGCATTAGGTGGAAGATATTTTTTTGCTAAGTTTATAAGTAAAGAGAAGCGATAGGAGCTACCTTGAAAGTATTCATTAAGAGCATATAGTGATGACTTATCAGCTTGTTCCCAGGAATGAGAACGATTTGAGGAAGTGTTGTTGAGGAAGTGCCCCTCACACCTTCTCCAGACTGATTCCACAAGCTTTTCTGAAGCTTTCATATTCAAGGAACTCTCCTTTTTTTTAAAGGTCTTGAACACTATGGGATGCTATAGGTTAGGTCTAGTGTGAGAATCCCGAGCATTGTTTACAGTTTATTATGTATTGATAGTTTGATACACCTTATTGTATGCCAAAGCAACATCATACCAGCTTCGTTGATAATGGATGTGCTGATATAGATCTTCGTTTAGGCATGACTCTATTGCTTGTGCCCATGCGCTATCATTTTCATTAAGTGATAAAACACGGCCGCGTTGCGGTGTGACTTCACTTGCAGCACCGCATACATCTGATATTACGACTGGAACACCAGCACTAAGTGCTTCAGTAACTACCATACCATAAGGCTCATTTATGGCAGGGTGTAAAAGTACATCCATTTGAGGGTACAGTTCTTTGGTATTGACCTCGCCCAATAGCGTAACTTTAAAAGAGCTGGATTCAAAAAGAGAGTGAATATTTTTTTCTAATGGACCTGCAACAACAAATGATATGTTTCCTCTTGTTTCGGCTAATGTGGTAACGATTTGAATGGCTTTTTTTAGCCCTTTGCGTTTCCACTCTTTGCCAACAAACCCAATCACGCCAGCATCGGTTGCAATATGCCGCATTGGACGTTTCCCCCCGGCGCTAACACCTGGAGCCACGGGAGGCATGAGCTGCCTAGTAATCGCTGGATAATAGGCTGCAAGTTGCTGGCGGATATGAATCGAATTAGGTACAATCATTTGTACTTTCGGAGAGCAAAGCTCACGCTTTTCTAGCCATAAACTCATGTTAACACGTAAAGAAAAACGTTTCCAAATAGGTGCTTCACGAATTTGGGCAAAAGGAGGGCCATGAAATGTGGTGATATGGTGATCTCGGCAGCGTTCATGACTATGAATAATCATTTCATCAGTGCGGTGCTGCTCTAACCATGCGTGTACACGGCGAGAAAAGCGGATATGGGCGAGCCAACGTGGTTTAGGGCGAACAATGCCTAATTCATGGATTGTGAGTTCAGGTAAAGCTTCTTTGCAAAGGTTTGTTTCACATAGCACATGAACTTGATGACCTGCGTTAGCTAATTCGCGGCAAAGCTCCCAAACATAACGCTCCATGCCTCCAACTGGACCGAAACGGCGGCAAATTTGTGTAATGATTAATGCTTTAAACATGTTTCGTCGGATAATTCATGAATACCAATGATGGCTTGTTGCCGTTTTTTGTCCAAACAGACCTCTAACAAGGCATCATTGGTATTTAAGCACGCCCTTGAGTTTTCTTTGTGCCAGAGGTGAAGAACAGGTGTACCAAGCAAATTTTTACGTTGAACGTCGCTATGTAAAAGCCGTGCAACCAAATCAGAGTCTTCACGGCCCCAGCCTTCAAAACTTTCATCAAAGCCATTGATATACAGTAAGTCAGCAGTGTAACAGGCAAGGTGACAGCCATGAATGCCAGATAATTTATTCTTTTTAGGTGATAGACGAGGTGGCATAAGAAGGGGGAATATGCGATTGATCTTGCCGCTAAATCGATATTTCAAATAGTTCCAGATATTTTCATGTATTATTTCTTGATCGCTGCATAACTGCTTTGTCCATGCCGGCGATAATAAAATACGACTACCGCTTATTATGGTTTGAGGCTGTGCTAATTTACGATGTGTGGCAATCATATTTGGCAATGGAATGCAGTCGCCATCAGTTAGAATGATGTATGCTTCTTGGACAGCTTTCAGGGCAATATTATGCACACGTGCTTTGCGAAACCCCTTATCAGCATGCCAGATGTGATGAATGGGGACGGGAAATGTTTCTTTTATGTGTTCAATAAGTTCACGTGTTTCTTCTTTGGAACCATCATCAGCAATATAAATACTGAAGTGCTTGTCATCTTGTCGGGCATAGCCATTTAATACTAAGCGAAGAAAATCAGGGTTATTATATGTTGAAATAATCAGAGCTATGGAGTCAACCATAGCTATTAATGCATTGGTTTTTGCATAGTGACCAACATATCATGACCTTTATGTGTCCAGCGTGCGGGCAGAGCAAGAAGCTCTCGTGCAATTCTATTGAATTGATAAGCTATGTTACTAATATTTTTCTTTTCACCAAAGTTTACACGCTTGGTGCTAAGGTCTTTAATGTTTAATGAACAAAGTTGGGCGAGCTTATTCATGCTTTTGGGTGTAAAGAAGCTGATGTGTCCACCGTGCCCCGCAATATCAAAATATTCCCACTTTTCAACTTGTACTTTTACAGTCCAAGAGTCTGCATTGCCAGTTCCAATCAGTAGGATTCCACCTGGTTTTAAGATACGGGCAATTTCACTGACAAGCCCAACAGGGTCAGTGAGATGCTCAATGACTTCAAATAATGTAATGATATCAAAATGGTTGTCAGGGTATTTTGCATCATGAAGAAAGCCTTTAAATACATTGGCATTCGGAACTTTAGCTGCTGTATTGGCTGCTTGCTCAGCAGGTTCGGCCCCATGGGCAACAAAACCGCAGCGTATGGCAACCTCTAATAATGCCCCACTGGAACAGCCTACATCAAGAGATGTGATGCTATTTGTGTCGTAGAGCAAGTGGCTTTGTGCAGCTCTTAACATGCGAGACATACGCTGGTCATAACGTTTATCCATACTACCTTGAGGAACAGTGCCTTGGGCAACGTTAAATTCTTGCATAGATTCGTTATACCATTCTTGTCTACAGCTGCTTAATAGCTGTCCGCATGATGTGCATTGATAAAGCGCACCTTCGGGAAGAATAATATCAGTTTTTTCTAAAGAGGAGCAGCATTTTAGAGGGCAAGTTTCGAATAAAGAAAGAGTCATTGTATTATCCCGATTGTGTATTAAAAGCTTATAGCTGGTAGATATAAATAGCAATAAATAGGATCACTCCAGCCAGCATAGCGAGCGCATTTTTTTGTTCGCGATGTTTGGCAACCAAAGCCCAAGAAAATTTTCCTTGTGCAGGGTAGCTGGTCCACTTTGGCCAAAACATAGGCACAACGGAAGTCCATTTGGTAAATTCTTCGCCAAAGATGGGGGCAATAAACTCAGCTTCACTGCGCATGGTTGCGCGGTAAATAATGGTAAATGAGATGATTCCGAAGATGGCAGCCCAAGGGTTAAAAGCCATGATGCAAAAACCAACAAAGATCATGGCGTTGAAAAAATATAATGGGTTGCGGGTAAAGCGGTAAGGGCCAGCAGTAGCCAGCTTGGCATTTTTATCAATATAACCCGAAGACCAAGTTCGCCCCATTTCACCTAATAAAACGACAATGCCACCGATAGTTAGGGAAAAAAGAGTGGGGTTTGCGAAGACCAATAAAAGGATGAAGGCTGGTGCTGTTGCTGATTTTCGGTGAGCAAGACACCATGATTCAAGCTTCGCGTAGAGGTTGTTCACTTGGGCTCCTTATAATCGATGAGCGTCCCAACGATATGACCAATTTTTATTTTTGCGATTAACTTGATAGGGATATGCTTACTATCATTGGTAACCCAAATTTTCATTTTTCCTTTGCTGGAAAACATACCTGCCGTTTTGAGCATCGGCTCAATACTAATGCATTCAACATGCCCGCCCCATGGTGCGCGCAGCATTTTTGTTTTTTTGCCAACTGTCACAACAACATTATATGTTTTACGCGAATCAAAAACAGGAATACTCAATGTTTGACCCGGTACTAACTTTTCGCTGCGTACTCTAAAGAATGCATCGATGACATTCAAATGTCCTGAAGGTACATCGTAACTATCAGTTTTTTTATTCTGTGTGTAATAAACCTTATTATGCTGCCAGTCAAAGACAGTTTTCTTTTTTGCATGATAGGAGCGCTCATGCTGCTCTAAATCAAAAACTGTACTTTGCATCCGGCCATCGACACATACACCTTCTGATATAATGGTATCACGGACTTTTTTAAAAATATCCAAAAGCTTATTGGTGCGCGCGGCGGTGTGAACCTTGTATGACTTCTCTAATGGTGCGCTAACTAGCATGGTTGCTGAACCAGCATTGATGAATTCCCAGCCGACATTGAAGGTGAGCTGTTCACCTACATAAGGCATGCAGTGATTCTCTGCATAGGCTAGGAGCGGCGTGGTGATTAAGCTAATAAGAATAAATAAAATTTTCATCGACGAGTCTCCTGCCAAGCATGGTGAATATGCTCGGTATTTAATGACGGCATACAAATAAAATTATCACACTGACGGTTAAAACAGGGTGAGCAATCGCTTTGCGGGGTGATATGTCGATGTAATGCGCCTAAGGCTCCCATGCGCCATGGAGCAGTGGCTCCCCACAATGTAATGGTCGGGCAATCGCAGGCTGCGGCGAGGTGTGTGACTCCCGTATCTTGTCCCAAATAAGCAGATGCTTGTTGCAGTATTCCAACCAATGTGGGTAAAGAAAAACATTGGGGAGCCACAATGATGCGAGCGTTTTGTTTGGCAATGTTGATCGCGCGCTGTTTTTCTTCTTTATTACCCCACAAGATAAGCAGTGTTTGTTCTTTCTGCATGCGGCTTGCCAACTGTAGCCAGTGTGTATCAGGAAGGCGTTTGGTGATATAACTACCGCCTACATGTAGAACCGAAAAAGGGGTTTGAATACCCATGTCACGCAAGGATTTTTGGCCTTTTTTCTGCATGTCTGAAGTGATTTGAATATGCGGAGCGCTATAGGTCTGCTCTTTGTCTTCAGTGCCAAATGCAGCAGCAATGATGTGTCGATAAAGTGGCACAACATGCTTTTCGTCGGGATGAAATGTTACAGGTTGAACAAACCAACGGTTTGGCCACTCAGGACTTTGCTCGCGATCAAAACCAAATACTTTACAGCCTGACCTGGCAGAAGCCCAAGCCATGATACCCGATTTGATGAGCCCTTGTAGATCAAAAATCATGTCAAAGTTCTCATTGCGTAATGTTTGAATCATTTGCCAAGCATGATGTATACGACTGTCCCCTTTCAAGGCAACTTTATGCACCTTGACTTGAGGTGGGAAAACATCACAAACAAATGCAAAGCGTTGATCAACCAGCCAATGAACCTCGGTTACTTCAGGACGGGCAAGTAAATCATCAAGTGCGGGAAGGGCATGAATAATATCACCGAATGCCGATAACTTTACAATCAAGACTTTCAAATTGCGAGTTGCTCCAAACACGCATCACGAACCACTTCTGGGAAGATATTGACCATGCAAGGGTGGCCTGAAACAGAGCATTCACGTTTGAGACATGGGCTACATGGTGCAGGCTTGTATAATAAAGATACATGTTCACCAGACGGTGCTGTGCGACTTGGATCAGTTGCGCCAAATATGCCCACGGTGGGTTTGCCAAGGCCTGCTGAGACATGCATTAAGCCTGAATCATTGCATAAGGTGAGTCTGCTGCATGCGACCAGTTGTAAGGCTTGGCGTAAGCTTGTTGTGCCCGATGCATTCCATACGTTGCCGGTTGTTTTAATTAGGCATTGGTTGCCAATATCTCGCTCAGCCTGTGTGCCTAAAATAACGATTTGCCAGCCAGCTTCTGAAAGCCACTTCAAAACATAGGCATAAGCCTGAGAAGGATAACGTTTGGCTCCACCAAACTGTGCACCAGGGGCGACACAAACAGCGCGTTCAGGATCAATGTCGTGCTCTTTTAGTAACGTGATACCTGCATCTAAATCGACTTGTTTGGCGGTAAGAGAAACATGCCGCTGTTTGATAGGGATATGAGCTTGCTCTACTAAATCGAGAAAATAATCACGGTGATGTTCATGTTGCATATTCAACTTAGGCCGATAAGCGTGCGTAAGCAACAGTGATCGACATTCGTGTTTAAAGCCATGGCGTTCCTTGCTGCCAGAGCGAAAAGCCTGCCATGCTGCATGGAAGCTATTGCGAAATAAAAAACTTTTCTGGTGTGATACAAGTTCAGCTTGGTAGGTGGCTTTCTCTAAATTAAGAAAAGGTAATAAATCCTTTAACCATGGGCGACCGAAGAGATGGATGTCTCTGTCTGGGTATTGCTGGGCAATAGCACGCATCGCAGGTTGTGCCATAATGACATCCCCCAACCAATTGGGTGGAAATATACTGATGTTTTGTGTCATGAGTCTTGTAAAGGTTTGCAGACATAGAAGTATTCATATTTAAGATTGAAAATTTTCATGGATGGAATGCAATGACTTGATTGAATGTCGAAATGGCGTTGTAGGGTGTTTTCTATACCGCGCCTTGTATAACAATATAAGCGATTCTGGAGTGTGCGCTGTGGAAAAAAAGAAGCTGTGAAATAGTGTAGCTTAGCAAAATAAGTTGGCCATAATTCAACGCTAATAATGAAGGTGCCATTATCTTTTAATAAACGCTCAACTTCATGTAAAACCAACTCGGGATTTTGCACATGACTGATTGTTTTTAAGCATAAAATGCAGTCGTAATATGCATCGGGGGCATTGATGCTTTCCGCCATACCTGCGATAAATGAGCCTTTGGGTAAACTGCCTGGCCATGCGCGGCGAAAGTCATCCAATAAAGGGTCAAGAAACGTCTTTTTTCCCAGTTTAATAAATTGAGAAACACATGTGGATCCACAACCCAGCTCAAGAATTTGACTGTCTTCTTGAAGATTGGAGACATGTGGCTCAATGAGTGGAAGATAACGAGTTTTAACCTCTTCTTTCAAAGAGTCGATATCGATATTTCCCTGTTGAAGCTCGTTCAATAAGCTTAGCTCAGCTTTCAGAGAAGCACTCCAACGTTGTTTGTTGAATGCTTTATGATGTGCCATGAGTTGCCTGCGTGAGCATGTGTATTATTAAAATTAGTTGTTAGCCAAGGACTTCGCTTCATCAATTAACATAACAGGAATGTCATCCCGAATAGGGTACTCTAATTGGCATTTTACGCACAATAAAGAAGTTTTATCATCGTTATATTGCACGCTTTTTTTGCACTTCGGGCATGCAAGAATATCGAGTAAGGCTTGATCAATCATAGTATCTCCAGCGTTATGAATGGGGCGAGTCTAACACTGCTGCGTATTGTCTCCAACAATTAATCAAAGTTTTCCAAAGATGCTAAAATAGCCTCTACCAATCCAGCTTCCCCTTCAGAATCCTGCTCAAGAACCCATAATGCCCTGTTTTTAGGCCAGATAGGCAATAGTTTTACAGCATCTTTGGCGGTTACTGCAACGGCAGTATGTTGTTGCCATATATGCTGCATATCACTTTTTTTGAAGGTATAGTGGTCAGGAAAGAAAACACTAGATGCAACGTGAATATTTAGGTCTTGCAGGCTTTGTTTAAAACGTTGTGGGCGCGCAATAGCACTAACTGCAATCACGGATTTAGGCGCTGCTTTGCCGCATTGATTCCAATCATTCAAAGGTTGGGATTTGGTATGCCAGCACCATTCTTTGTTATCAGTGAGTGGCTTGTTTGTAGTAGAGCCAGTATGGACAATAATATCAGCACGATTTAGAGCTTCTGGAAGCTCTCTTAATGGGCCTGCAGGCAGCAGATGACCATTACCAACGCCCTCATTGGGAATTAATACAATATCGCACTGGCGTTGTAGTTGACGGTATTGAAACCCGTCATCCAGTAGAATGACATCGCCATACTCGGCAGCCATGCGACTTGCTTTGACACGATCTTGGGCTGAAATGACTGGACAGAGACTCATGCGGTGCAATAAGACGGCCTCATCACCCACATCTTTTGCAAGGCTGTGATGGTCAAGCAATTGCGGGGCAGCCTGCTTTCCACCATCACCGCGACATAAAATAACAGGTTTGAAATGGTGTTTTTTTAACTGCCCAGCTAACCAAATAGTAAAAGGGGTTTTGCCGCTACCTCCAACGCTTATATTGCCAATAGAAATAAGTGGTAAAGGGGCTTTGCTAGCGCCCTTGCAACGTTGTCTCTGATCATACCTGCTCGCGACACTGTATAGCTTACTAAGCCCTTGCAGCAGCAGATTAGGCTTTTTCTTGTGCCACCACATAGATTCAATGGATTGATAAATCTTGTGGATTACGCGCATTGGTTGGGTAGAAAGGGAGTGATAGTATCGAGTATTTTTACCAATACTTGTGACTTATTTTGTATGAACAATGCTGATTGACCGTTTAGTTGGCGTAGTTCATGGGGGTGTTGAAGCAATCTAGCAACAGCTGCTTCAAGCTCATTATCAGACTTGGCAATAATAGCCGCACCAGCTGTTTGCATATCATTCATAATATCACGAAAATTTTGAATATGAGGGCCTGTAATCACGCCGCGACCACACACCGCGGCTTCAATAGGGTTATGGCCGCCAATGGGGGCTAAGCTACCTGCAATAACGGCAATATCAGTGATACTGTAGAGTGACTGTAGGATGCCCATGCCATCAATGAGAATGACTTGGCTATTTTTGTTGATTTCTTCGTCGCTCCAACGGGCATATTGCAAACCTTGATCGTTGATAAGTTTGGCAACATGGTTAAAACGCTCAGGGTGACGGGGTACGATAACGGTTAATAAGTCAGGCTGTAAACGGTGCCATTCTGGGAGCATAGTTAGAAGTCGTTTTTCCTCATCATCATGAGTGCTGGCAAGTAAGAGAATAGGACGTTGCAGACTCTGATCGAGCTTTTTGCGCAGGGCAAGGCTATCAATATCGGGTGCTTGAACTGCATATTTTAAATTACCGGCAACATGAATTTTTTCAGGGTGGACACCCATTGCTATGAGGCGCTCTGCATCCAATGGGCTCTGTGGTAGAAAGAGGCTTACTGGTGCAAGCCAACGTTTCCAGAAGTAACGGCTGGCATGATATTTTGGAAATGAGCGGTCAGAAATACGGGTGTTAATACCTACGATTGGAATAGCGTTTTTTTGGCAGGCTTTGAACATGCCGGGCCAAAACTCTGTCTCGGCGAGTAAGAGTAAGGCAGGCTTGAGTGTGTCAACAAAGCGCTGCATGAGGGTGGGTAAATCCCACGGTAAATAAGAAATAGAAACGATATCACCCATTTGGCGTTGGGCATGCTGCATGCCCGTCCGCGTAATGACGGTTAAATGCAGGGAATGCCCCAATGCATGCAGTTGTTGTAACAAAGGGGTAATGGATGCGACTTCACCAACAGAGCAAGCATGCAACCAAATACAGCCTGGTCTTGGTTCGGGCATGTCCAACAAGAAGTGCTGTCGCCATTTATGTGGTTGTTGATGAGAAGGGGTATTGGCATGCATATTGCCAATTTCAACAAAATGTAGCGCTACCGTCTATGATATCTTCTTATATCATCTGCTTTTTGTAGGTGTGCAAGCAGTATAAATGTGTCTGTAATTTAACCTTGGGGGAAGAAATGTTCTGTTTTAGTTGCAGCGTTGTTATTTTATAAAGGCGTTAGAATTTCCCTAGCCTTAGTAGTTTTTGTGGATACTTTTAGCGCCTAGAGAACATCAGCTGAGAAGTTTCTCAATATCCCTTCAAGCTTTTGAATAATTTCTTCCTTGGAGGATGTTTTTCGGTAAGCCAGTCCGATGCTTCTGAATGGCGTTGGTTCCGTAAAGGGGATGTAGTGTATGCCTGTTTCAAGCTTGTTGATAGCAACTTCTGGCATAAGAGTTATGCCCGTACCAGCCTTGACCATCTGACGCAGGGTTTCAAGTCCTGTAGCTCGAAAATCCTGCTCTTCTGCAATATTGTGTTGCTGACATATTTCTAGCGCGTTATCACGCAGGCAGTGCCCTTCCTCAAGTAATAAGAGGCGGCAACTGGTAAGTGCTTCTACTGCTATTTCAGTGTTTTCAGCCAAAGGATGGTCAGGTGGTACGGCTAGGAAAAAACGGTCATTAAATAGCGGCTTTATTTTGAAAGAATCATCATGTACTGGCAAGGCAAACAATGCTGCGTCAATTTCACCGTTGTGAAGGCTCTCCATCAAAACAGATGTTTTGTCTTCGATGAGAATAAGGCGCAGCTCTGGCATGAGCTTTTTAATCTGCGGAACAATGCTAGGGAATATATAGGTGGATAGTGTTGGAAAAGCCCCAAGTTTGAATTTTCCAGCAAAAGGGTTCTGTGAGCATTCGGCAATCTCTTTAATTCTTTCCACTTCTTGTAGAATTTTTTTCGCAGACTGTATGATATCCAAGCCTTTTTCGGTGATCATAACATGCTTGTTATCACGTTCGAAAATTTTTACGCCTAGCCATTCTTCCATTTTTTTTATTTGTGTACTTAGGGTCGGCTGGCTGACATTACAGTGTTCGGCAGCTTTGCTGAAATTATGTAAATTGGCTACGGCAACAAGATATGACATTTCTCGTAAATTCATTGTCACTCCTTCCTATCATTATAGTTGTAGCCTATCGATATAATAGCATCAATCAATTATACATATACACAGGCCATTATTATAATTACACCCATGCATGCTGCCCATTATGACACATTGTGAATACGATGATTTAAATAGTGCAGCACAAGCAGAAATACAAAGGGAGAGTATGCCTTATGAGAAAACGTCATTTATTAACCAACATCGCGCTGACAAGTTTGATGGCCTTATTCCTGTCAACTTCTGCTTTGGCAAACCCTATGATGGACAAAGCCAAATCCAATCAATTTTGGTGGCCTGAACAGCTTGATCTCAGCTCACTTCGTACACACAGTGCTGAGTCCAATCCTTTTGGCAAAGACTTTAACTATGCAAAAGCGTTTAAGCAGTTAGACCTTCAAGCCTTGAAGAAGGATATTGATGTTTTATTAACAACATCACAAGACTGGTGGCCAGCAGACTATGGCAATTATGGCCCGTTATTCATTCGTATGGCGTGGCATAGTGCGGGTACATATCGTATACATGACGGGCGCGGTGGTGCAGCGGGCGGACAACAACGTTTTGACCCTCTCAATAGCTGGCCAGATAATGGTAACCTTGATAAAGCACGGCGTTTATTATGGCCCATCAAACAACACTATGGTGAGCAAATATCTTGGGCTGACTTGATGGTATTGGCGGGCAATGTTGCGATGGAAAATATGGGTTTCAAAACCCTTGGTTTTGCAGGTGGGCGTGAAGATGACTGGCAGCCTGACTTGGTTTATTGGGGCCCTGAAACGCAGTTTCTTGATCACAAACGCCGCGGCAAAGATGGGGCATTGGAAAAACCTCTAGCAGCTGTTCAGATGGGGCTTATTTATGTCAATCCAGAAGGCCCAAATGGTAATCCTGACCCACTTGCCGCAGCGGCAGATATTAGAGAATCTTTTGGACGTATGGCAATGAATGATGCTGAAATTGTGGCACTTATCGCAGGTGGACACACCTTTGGTAAAGCGCATGGAGCACACAAACCAGGCAAATGTGTCGGGGTAGAGCCCGCGGCAGCGGCAATCGAAGCTCAAGGTTTTGGCTGGAAAAACAAATGCGGTAAAGGTAATGCTGAAGATACCGTAACCAGTGGTTTAGAAGGTGCTTGGACATCTTCTCCCGCCCAGTGGACAACCATGTATTTGGATAACTTGTTCCACTTTGATTGGAAAAAAAGTCACAGCCCTGCGGGTGCGATTCAGTGGGTTCCAACGGATAAGTCTGCGGCAAATATTGTGCCTGATGCTCATGTTAAGGGTAAATCTCATGCACCTATCATGTTTACCACTGACCTTGCACTGAAGTTTGACCCAAACTTTAGAAAAATAGCAAAACACTTTCAGGAAGAACCAGCAGCATTTGAACAAGCCTTTGCAAGTGCTTGGTTTAAATTAACGCATCGCGATATGGGGCCTCGTGCACGTTACATTGGTTCGGATGTGCCTAAGGTGGCGTTAATTTGGCAGGATCCTATTCCAGAAGTTGATTACAAACTTGTAAGTCGTGCCGAAATTGCTGACCTTAAGCAGCGTATTCTTCGCGCGGGGCTAACTGTGCCAGAGCTTGTAAGAACGGCGTGGGCATCGGCTTCAAGCTTCCGTGGTAGTGATATGAGAGGTGGTGCAAATGGTGCGCGCATCAATCTTGAACCGCAAAAAAACTGGGCTGCAAATAACCCAAAAGAACTGGCAAAAGTGCTTACTTCTTTAGAACGTATTCAAAAAGATTTTAATGGGTCTTTCTTTAAGGGTTCAAAAGTATCTTTGGCTGATTTGATTGTGCTTGGTGGTGCAGTTGCTGTCGAAAAAGCAGCGAAAGATGCGGGTTATACGATTAAGGTTCCGTTTAGGGCTGGTAGGGCAGATGCTTTGCAGAAACAAACGGATGTAAAATCCTTTGCGGTGCTTGAACCAACAGCAGATGGTTTTAGGAATTATTTCCGCAAGGATAACAGTCGTTCACCTGCGGAAATGTTTGTAGATAAGGCAAGTTTGTTAAATCTTACCGTGCCTGAGATGACTGTTCTTGTTGGTGGTATGCGTGTGTTAAATGCTAACTTTGAACAATCTCAAGCAGGTGTATTTACGGACAAGCCTGGCGTGTTAAGCAATGACTTCTTTGTCAATTTGCTGGATATGTCTACGCAATGGAAGAAGTCAGACAAAGTTGCGGGTTTATATGAAGGCTATGATAGAAAAACAGGGCAACCTAAATGGACAGCAAGCCCTGTTGATTTGATCTTTGGCTCTCATTCTGAGTTACGTGCTGTTGCAGAAGTGTATGCATTTGATGATTCTAAAGAAAAGTTTGTGCATGATTTTGTAAGCGCATGGACAAAAGTGATGAACCTTGACCGCTTTGATCAGAAGTAAAAAAATGTGAGGTGTTTTTTTCAGATGGTGCAGTGATTCTCTCACTGCACCATTTTTTTACCCAAGGGGCTAAGCTTGAGGTTTATTATGAGTAATCGAAATGATTCATTCTTATCTTCGCAGGTGTATCTCTGTTGGAAAAGACTCACACTTGCCAGAAGCGTATAGATACGTTTGAATCTGCCGGCTGAATTTTTTATAAAGAAAGGAGCTGCTTTATGGCAATGGATGTAAAATGGTTGGAAGAAAAGGTTCTTTTGCGCAAGTTGGATACAGAGGAAGTCGCATTGCTTAAAGAGTTGGTAACGGTGACGGAGTATGCGCCTGGTGAGCAGATTATGGAGCAGGGAAAATCGGGCGGCGTATTGTACATGTTGTATTCGGGAGTGGCTGATATCACATGTAGTGGTAATGGCAATGACATGCGCGTGGCGAGAGCGCGTGAAGCGTCATTGTTTGGCGAGATGTCCTTTTTAACGGGTGATGAAGCCAGTGCGTCGGTAACTGCACAGAAAACATGCGTGGTATATAGCTTGACGCGAGCAGCTTACTCAGAGTTAATGCAGAAGAATCAAGATTTAGTATTCGCGTTGTTTACACATCTTTTGGTGCATGCTGCAGGTGTCATTCGCCATATGAATGAAGAGCATTTGGCCTTTCAGCAGTACATCATGGGACGTCGTGCTTAGGTAGTTTTTCAAAGGTGATCTGATGATCTGTTTTTTGTGATCTCAATGCATTAGGGGGGGGGCTGTATGGAAACGATCTTGATATTATTGGGTGCTTTGCTGGTAATTTTTTTGGCGGCGGAGCTATTTACCAATGCGCTTGAGTGTTTGGGTGAACGCATGGGCGTGTCAGAAGGCGTGACGGGGTCGATTTTCGCCGCAGTTGGTACGGCGATGCCTGAAACAATTGTGCCGATAGTGGCTATTTTAGCGGGCGGAGCCTCTATGGCAGTGAATCACGCTGTGGGTATGGGAGCAATTTTAGGTGCACCCTTTATGCTGGCAACGTTGAGCTTATGTTTACTGGGGCTATTTGTAGGTCTTAAACGAGGCTGGCACACGACATTGAAGCCAGAATCAACAGGCTTTAAACGCGATATTAAAGTTTTTATGATAGGCTATACTTTGGTTATTGTTGTAGCCTTTTTACCAGTTGATTGGCACTTGGCTCGTGTAGGTGGTGCTTGCGTGCTGTTTGTTTTGTACTTTATGTATTTATTACAAACGATTCAGGCAAGTAAAGGGCTGGTGGAAGAGGGTCATGGCACAGAAGCAGATTCTGAATTATACCTAAAACGATGGTTGGGCGACTCAACGGTAGTGGCAGCGGCACAACTATTGGTGGCACTATGCATTTTGATTATGGGTGCAAAATTATTTGTGTACGGTATTGAAGTTGCTAGTACGCTATTAAGTGTGGGTGCGCTGGTATTGTCGCTGCTTATTGTGCCGATTGCGACAGAGCTACCTGAAAAAATGAATTCTATTTTATGGATTCGCAAAGGCCGTGATACACTTGCATTTGGTAATATTACCGGAGCCATGGTTTTTCAGGGAACAGTTATTCCAGGCGTTGGGATGCTATTATTACCATGGAGTTTTCAAGGTGGGTATGCTGCAATGGCGGTGGCTTTAGCACTGGCAGGTAGCGCTTGGATATATTTCTTGCAAGCCAGTGGTCGCTTGAATGGCCGCATGTTGCTTTGTAATGGCTTTCTATACACGATCTTCATTGTATATATTATAGTGTGATGCATTGGCAGCCTTTTTGCTGGACGATATCGGGATATATTAATTTTAATGATTTTAGATAGTGAGCTGCACAAGCTTTGTCTATGGAGTGTAAGATGGTGATAACGTTATTGGCAATTGTGAGTGTGCTTTATCTTGCATTACAGCTAGAAGATAAATTCAAGGTTCCATCACCGTTGGGTTTGATTGTTTTATCATTTGTTTTTCATGCCTTAATGGGCGATGTTTTTATCCTCACAGGAGATGCTGAGCATTTCGCCTTATTGGTTTTATTGCTGTTGCCTATCCTTCTTATTTCAGACTCTCTTGAACTAAGCGTTGCCGATTTAAAAGAGCATGGGCTTAGTTTGTTTTACTTGGCGGTAGTTGCAGTATCGTTGTCGGTTCTAGCGGCATTACTTATGGGCAACACCTTGTTTAGTGAATACAACCTTTCAACAGCCGCAATTATTGTTTTATTTGCCATGGTGTTAGCGACCGATCCAGTATCGGTTGTGAGTATTTTCTCCAACTTTAATCTGCCACATAGGCTAAAGATTTTGTGTGAAGGAGAGAGTTTGTTTAATGATGCGACAGCATTAATTGTGTTCGTTTTTATTGGCCTGTATGCCTTAAATGGTGGTGAAATCACAGCTTCGTATGTGGCGCAAGTAAGTGTGCTTGTAGTCTTAGGTTCTTCCGCTTTGGGCGTGGCATTTGGTTACCTCGGGCTCATACTCATGAAAACCACAACGAATCGTACAGCGGAAATGTTAATTCTAATTTTGGTTGGTTATGGAGGTTTTGAGTTAGCAGAGCATTTCTACGCGCTTCTCAATATGCTTGGTGTGTATTCACATATGCACCTTTCAGGTATTTTAACATGTATTTTTGCCACGATTACAGTTAACCATATGATGATGCAGGAAATGGCCAAAGAAGAAGCTGTGATTGATCAAGAAGAGGCTATCTTACATCGTAATTCGGCGGTTTCTGGTGGTGTGATTAGAGCGGCGATTGATAAAATAAAATCCACTGTAGAAGAGCGCGAGCGCTATCTGCGTACCAAAGAGGATGTGCAGTTATTGGCATTGGTTGCCAATACTATGTTGTTTGTTGCCATGGCAGAGCTGATTAATGTGTCATTATTATGGCAGTATAAAACGGAAATTATTGTCATGTTTTTAGCTACGACCGTTATTCGTGCCGTAATGATGGCGAAATTTGCTGTTATTACCAATCAGACCAATAAAATGACCAGTATCAATTTTCGCTGGTGGGGGGTGCTTACTTTTGCTGGTATTAAAGGAGGCTTATCCATCGTGATGTTGATGATGATCCCTGCATCTTTTGAACATCTAGAGATGTTTAAGGCTGTGGTGATTGGTGTTATTTTGCTTTCGACCTTTATTTATTCAGGGATCTTGGTCACCTTGATTAGTAAAAACCAAGCTATTTTTTCTAAAGAAAAAGAGGCTGAGGGTTCACACTGATCATGCTTGGGTTGCTGAGTTGTTTCAAGTTGTAGGTAAAACGTGATACACTAAGTTTTAGATGCCTATTGGGAGAGGGTGATAGAGGAGGGGTCCTTGCAAAAGATTGCTGTGTTGGTTGTTGGCGTATTGTTGCTGTTTGGTGCATGGATACTTTTGCATAAAGAGCCGTTGCCGCCTATTAAAGTGGGTGTATTGCATTCACTTTCGGGCACGATGGCAATTAGTGAAGTATCTGTAATGGAAGCAACCTTGTTGGCAATTGAAGAAATTAATGCTGCGGGTGGTTTGCTGGGGCGTAAAATTGAGCCTGTGGTTGTGGATGGAAAATCTGATGTGTCGGTGTTTTCTGAGCAAGCCGAGCATTTGATTGTTGATGAAAAAGTTAGTGTTGTATTTGGCTGCTGGACTTCAGCCTGTCGTAAAACAGTCAAACCTATTTTTGAAAAGTACCATAATTTACTTTTTTACCCTGTGCAATATGAAGGCTTGGAGCAGTCACCTAATATTGTTTATACAGGCGCAGTCCCCAGTCAACAAATTTTACCTGCGGTATTCTGGTCATTAGAACATTTTGGGCCACGTGTTTATTTACTTGGTTCTGATTATGTTTTTCCGCGTGTAGCAAATTGGTTGATTCGCAAACAAGTGACATATTTAGGTGGAGACGTGGTTGGTGAGCGTTATGTGCCATTGGCTGGCAAGAATATGGCGGCGATTATCGCAGATATTCAAACGCTCAAGCCGAATGTGATACTGAATACTATCAATGGTGACTCTAATGTTGCTTTTTTTCATGCTTTAAAAGAAGCAGGTATTGATGCTGAAGATATACCTGTGATGTCGTTTAGTATCGGCGAAGCCGAGCTTCCACAGTTTTATGCTGCTGATGCGGTTGGACATTATGCAGCTTGGAACTATTTTCAGAGTATCGACTCTCCCGTAAATCAACACTTTATCGAGGCTTATCAGACACGATTTGGCAAGGGTAAACCTGTGAGTGATCCCATGGAGGCAGCTTGGATAGGCGTGCATTTATGGGCAAAAGCAGTTCGTTCCGCACAAACGTATGAGATTGACATTATCCAAAAAACCATCAGTCACCAGAGCATGCAAGCGCCAGAAGGCATTGTGACTGCTGAGAATGATAAACAAAACCTCTGGAAAAGGAGTCGGATTGGAAAAATTCGCTCAGATTATCAGTTTGATGTGCTTTGGACATCTCCTCAACTCATTCGGCCATCATTATATCCTGTAACGGTGTCCAAGTCCGAAGCGGCTGCATTTTTGAAACAGCTATACCAAGGTTGGAATGGTCACTGGGAAGCACCATCAACAGTGGTGAATGGTGATGTGAATGAGTAAGCGGATGCGTTCAAAAGGTTCATTGCTGCATTCGATTTTTGGTGAATTTATTGTTTTAATCAGTCTTGTGCTAATTCCTGTCGGTATAACGATTGGTTATTATGTATTCAAGCATGTGAACCAAGTAATTGAACAGCAGTATTTACAATCGTTGGAAAATCTGGCGGATGAAAAAGTTTCTACCATCAATGAGTATATTGATGATCATCTGAAACATATAAAAGTATTAAGCCATATACGATTATCGAGAGAAGCAATGGTAGAGTTTTCTCAGGTATTTCACGGAGATGGCGTGGATTCCACTGCATACCAACGGGTTAATCAAGCATATGGGGCATATTTTAAACAGTTTCTGGAGGATGAGGGTTATTATGACCTCTTTTTGATTGATACAGAAGGTAATATTGTTTATACCATTCAGCATGAATCTGATTTTTCTACGAATTTGAAAACAGGGCCATATAGTGAGACAGGTTTAGCGCAAATTTTTAACCAAGCAATCAACAATTTGCAAGCTTCCAACAGCACATTTGCGTATTATGAACCATCCAAAGAGGCGACTGCCTTTATTGCAACGCCGCTCATCGACCGTGGTAAGGTGATAGGGGTAGTCGCACTTCAGTTTGATACGCAGCGTTTTTATAATGTAGTGAATAACTATGCTGGACTGGGTGAGACTGGCGAAGTAGTTGTTGGTCAAAAAATAGGTGAGCATGTGCTTATTACTGCGCCTCTGCGGCATGATGTAAATGCTGCTTTTCAGCGCAGGGTGGCATTGAATACGGATGACACACTAGCGCTTCGAGAGGGAAGTGAGGGTGAAACAGGTTCCGGTAAACTGATAGATTGGCGTGGTAAAGAAGTATTGGCGGTATGGCACTATATACCATCTTTGCAGTGGGGGGTGGTGGTTAAAATAGATGCTCAAGAAGCCTTTTCTTACTGGTATAGCCTTCGAGAATCACTGATTATTTATAGTGTTTTGGCTTTGTTGTTGATGTATGGCCTATTGTTTATAGGAACCCGACGTGTCACGCGACCACTAACGAAGTTAACCAAGGTTAGTGCTGATATTGCATTAGGAAAACAGGGTGTTCAGTGGCCCAAATCTGCAGGTAATGAGGTAGGAGTGTTAGGTGATGCTTTTCATGGCATGACTCAAAAGCTAGAATCTTCTCAGCAATCTTTGCAGCATATGGTCAGGTCATTGGCTGAAAATAACCGCTTGCTGGATCAACGGGTGAATGACCAGACTTCACGCATACGTGCAGTGCTAGACTTTACAACGGATGCTATCATTACCATTGATGCACACGGGCTTATTGAGCGAGCCAACCCAGCTGTCTGCGATATGTTTTCTTATGCAGAAGGCGAACTACTAGGTTTGTCGTTTACGCTGCTTCTGCCTGAAAAAAATCGTGTCGAATACACCCATATTTTTAAACAGGAGAAACAATACAAAGGAGCGATAAATATTTGCCGCGAACTGAGTGGTTTAAAGCAATCGGGCGAGCTGTTTCCTATCGATATCCGTATCAATCATATGCAAGTGGGCAAGCAGCAGTTATTTTTGGCAACCATCCGAGATATAAGCGAGCGTACAGAATTAGAATATCAACAATCGCGTTTGATGGAAGCAATGAATCAGGCACAAGATGCAGTGCTTATTACAGATGCCAATGCTGTCATTGAATATGTTAACCCAGCTTATCAAAAACTATCTGGTTTTTCAGAAGAAGAGTTAATTGGAAAAACACCAAAAGCTGTGAACAGTGGCAAAATGCCAAAAGCATTTTATACGAAGATGTGGGGGCAATTACTGAGCGGGAAGCGGTGGCATGGAGAGTTTATCAATCGCCATAAAAATGGTGAACTGTATGAAGTGGAACAATCTATTTCACCCATTTTTGATGCCAGTGAAAATATTGTAGGGTTCACCTCCGTTCAACATGATATTACAGCCGAGAAAGAGCAGCGTGAAAAGTTGGAGCATATCCAGCGTTTAGAATCGCTTGGGGTTTTAGCCGGTGGTATTGCCCATGACTTTAACAATTTATTGACTGCGATCATGGGCAATGCCGCCTTGGCAAAGTTACAGATAGACCGTTTATCACCTGCGACACCATTATTAGGTAATATTGAGCAGGCTAGTGATCGCGCTGCGGCGTTGTGTAAACAAATGTTGGCTTATTCAGGGAAAGGAAAATTTATTGTCGAACCCGTGAATTTAACCCACATGGTGCGTGAAATGATGAACCTTTTGGAAGTTTCGATTGATAAAAATGTTGTCATGCGCCTGGATCTTTCGGAGCAATTGATGTCTATTGCAGCAGATGTAGCACAAATGCAACAGGTGATCATGAATTTGGTCATTAATGCTTCGGAGGCGATTGGTAAACATAGCGGTACGCTAACCATCTATACTGGGCTGGTAGAAGTTGATGAGCAATATATTAAAACCACATATGTTGATAGTGACTTAAAGCCAGGCCGTTATGTTGCTTTGGAAGTATCGGATACAGGCTGTGGTATGAGTAATGAGACGCAGAAAAAGCTATTTGACCCATTTTTCACCACAAAATTTACAGGGCGAGGCCTAGGTATGAGTGCCATACTTGGTATTATTCGCGGTCATCATGGTGGTATTAAAGTGTACTCAGAGCTTGGGAAAGGCTCAACATTTAAGATACTGTTTCCATGCAGTGATGCGCAGAAAGTGGAAACGAAAGCGCAACCAGTAGCTATTGTTCAAAAGCAAGGGCAAGGCACTGTATTGGTAGTAGATGATGAAGAAACGATTCGAGTCACAGCTTCGATGATGCTTGAAAACTTTGGTTTTACGGTATTGACAGCCCAAGATGGTGAGATGGGCGTGCAGATGTTTCGTGAGCATCAAGATGAAATTAGTGCCGTTCTTTTGGATATGACTATGCCTAAAATGAATGGTGAGGAGTGTTTCCGTGAGCTGCGTGCGGTTGACCCACACGTGGTGGTAATCTTGTCATCGGGTTATAATCAACAAGATGCAACGAACCGCTTTGCTGGTAAAGGTTTGGCAGGGTTTATTCAAAAACCTTACCTTCCAGATGCATTGCGAGACGTTATTTTCAAAGCATTAGATCAGTGATAATTGCTTATTACTCTAGGATTTTGGTAGCAGCCTTTAGCCCATCCACGGCAGCAGAAGCAATGCCTCCTGCATAACCAGCGCCTTCACCGATAGGGTATAAATTGGACAAGGATACCGATTGCATGCTTTGACCCCGAAGCATGCGAATAGGTGAACTTGTGCGTGATTCAACAGCCAATATATTGGCATCATCACTCACATAACCTTTCATCTTCCTATCAAATGCTGTTAAGCCTTCACGCAGAGGCTCGGATAGCCACGCAGGAAACAAATCATGTAAATCAGCCGCTTCGACAGCAGGTTTGAAACGCGTTTGCGCCAATGTCCCAGTGGCCTTTTTATGTACAAAATCTGAAACGCGCATGGCAGGTGCTGCATAGGGTGTTTGTGTCATTTGGAAACATTTGCGTTCTAATTCGCGTTGCAATCGAATGCCACATAAAGCATCATCTCCTAGACCATGACGCTTAATGTCATCAGGGGTGACTTGCACCACAACGCCTGAGTTGGCGAGTGGGCTGCGACGATGAGCATTGCTCATGCCATTGACTGCCATCATGCCCTCCTCGGTTGGTGAGGGTACAATCAGGCCGCCAGGGCACATGCAAAAACTATAAATGCCACGTTTTCCAAGATATTTATCACTCACCTGATGGGTCAGTTTATATTCTGCTGCGCCTAGGGAAGTATGCTCCGAAAACTGAGCGTATTGACAATTATTAACCCATGTTTGTTTGTGCTCTGCCCGCACACCTACGGCAAAATCTTTGGCTTCAATTTCAATGCCCTGTGTGTGTAAACTTTCAATGGTGTCCCGTGCCGAATGACCAATGGCCAATACAATATGATTGCCCATGATTTCTTCACCATCGGCTAAGCGCACACCTATTGCCTGTTGTTCGTGCTGTAGTATATCATCAACACGGGCGTTAAAGCGGTAATCAACACCGAGCTCTAAAAGGTGTTCGCGCATGCGGCGAATAATGCGAACCAATTTATCTGTGCCTAAATGAGGGTGAGCATCGACTAAAATGCTTTTATCAGCACCAAAACGTACAAACTCTGCCAAGACCCAGCGAACAAAGGGGTGTTTAATACGGGTGTAAAGTTTGCCATCGGTGTATGTGCCTGCGCCACCTTCACCAAAACAGACGTTGCTTTCAGGATTCAATTCACCGCGGCTGCGTAAACGCCCAATATCACGCATGCGCTTTTCAACTGCTTGACCGCGTTCTAATAATGTTACGCGCGTGCCAGCTTCAGCCAATGCAAGGGCTGCAAATAAGCCTGCGGGCCCTGCCCCGACAATAATGGCATGTTGGTCGGTTTTACTACCATTCAAGGCTTCGGGTTTATTCACATTGAGGCTGGATATTTTAATAACTTTGGCTTGTGGTGGAAGCGTAGCCGCAGCACTTGTTTCGCATTCAATGCTGCATACAAAATGAACTGCACTGCGTTTGCGCGCATCAACTGCACGGCGTACAATCTTTAAATCTGTAATTTCATGACTTGATATTTGCAATAATTTGGCAATACGTAGTCGTAAGTAAGTGTCAGACTCATCGAGTTCGATGGGTATATTGGTTAGGCGAATAAGCATGGGTGAAAGACTACCTTTGAAAGGTTTGAACAGGAACAGCGACGGATCTTGTGCATTACAGTTATATATTTGCTACAATATAAAAGACGTTAATATTGGGAGTTTGCATGAAAGAGAATCAACGTGAAATTGTGGTGGTAGCGGGAATTCGAACGCCTTTGGGTAAAATGGGAGGGGCACTTGCTGGACTTTCGGCAGTAGATTTGGGTATGCAGACTGTGCGAGAGCTTTTGGTGCGCTCAAAGCTTACCCGTGATGATGTTGATGCGGTTATTATAGGAAATGTTATTCAGCCTGTGGAAGCCACCAATATCGCGCGTGTGATTGCTTTGCAAGCAGGTGTTCCGCGCGCTGTTCCGGCGCATACTGTGCATCGCAATTGTGCATCAGGCATGCAGGCTATTACGGATGCTGCGGAGAAAATACAGCTTGGGCGTGCGGATGTTATCTTGGCTGGTGGTGTTGAATCCATGACCCATGCCCCTTTATTGTTCCATGATAAATTTCGTGAAAAAATGGCAATAATGCAGCGTGCTAGAGACATACCATCGCGTTTAAAGGCTGCGCTGGGTGTGATGCAAGCGCCTTGGAAACCACGTATTTCATTGATGGAAGGCCTAACCGATCCCGTGGTGAACATGGGCATGGGTCAGACGGCGGAAGTGCTGGCACGTGAGTTTGCCATTTCACGTAAAGAGCAGGATGAATGGTCTTTGCAGAGTCACCAAAGGGCAGCAGAATCTTGGGCAGAAGGTTGGTATAATGAGGAAGTGATGCATCTGTTTGCAGGCTCATCCTATGCCCCCGTGCATATGGATGAAGGGGTTCGTGGCGAACAAAGCATGAAGGCATTAAAACGTTTGCGTCCTGCTTTTGAAAAACCGTTGGGGACAGTCACTGCGGGCAATAGTTCGCAAATTACTGATGGGGCGGCGATGTTATTGATATCACATCGCGAAAAAGCTGAGGCTGAGGGTTGGCCGATTTTGGGTTATATCCATGATTGGGCGTATTCAGGATGTGATCCAGAGCGTATGGGAATGGGTCCAGTGCATGCTAGTCACAGTGTGTTGTCCAAGGCGGGTTTACATATGCGTGATATGGCCAGAGTGGAAATTAATGAGGCGTTTGCAGCTCAAGTATTGTCGAATTTAAAAGCTATGGATTCTAAAGGGTTTGCCAAGAAAGCATGGGCTGAAGATGCACCGATGGGCGCACCAGATATGGGAGTGCTTAATGCACATGGCGGTGCAATTGCTATGGGGCACCCCGTAGGTATGACAGGGGCAAGGTTAATTTTAACGTTATTGCGACAGTTGAAACATGAAACTGGTGGAGGTTTGGGTCTCGCAAGCCTGTGCATTGGTGGTGGACAGGGTGGGGCAACGTTGCTTGGGAGTGAGCCATGGTAGTGAAACCAGTACTTCAATTAAAACGTAAAGAATCGCACGCAGTTTTATTGTTCTCTCGCAGGGATAAGCCAGTCAATGTATTGGATGAAACGTGTATGTTGGCTTTGGAAGGCTATCTGGATGAGTTGGAAGCAAGTCCGCCAGATGTATTGGTGCTACAAAGTGACAAGGCAGGCTGTTTTATAGCAGGGGCGGATATCCATGCTATTGCCGCAGTCGATGATGCTGGAAAAGGCACGCAATTGGCGAAACGTGGTCAAGATGTTTGTCTGCGTATTGAACAGCTGTCCAGTGTGTCGGTGGCAGTGGTGCAAGGTGTGTGCTTGGGCGGTGGTTTAGAGTTGGCAATGGCATGTGATTATATCGCTGCTGTTTCCGATGACAAAACACGCTTGGGCTTGCCAGAAATAAAAATTGGCATTCACCCAGGCTTTGGCGGCTGTGTGCGTTTGCCCCGTCGAGTGGGTTGGTCTGTTGCGACCCAGATGATTTTGAGCGGCAGAGCTGTTGATGCCAAACATGCTAAAAAGATCGGTTTGGCAGATATGCTGTGTCATGAAGAACAGCTGGAGCAAGCCATTGAGCAACTTGCACTAAGAGGCAAGGCGAAGCGTGATAAGATCAAGCCGCGATGGTTTGCCTTATGGCCTGCTAGACAGGTTTTTTTTATGTTGGCAGAGCGAAAGTTGCGGGCACGATTTAAAGATTTGGATATGGATCAGTCCTATCCTGCATTGATCGGAGCACTGAATGCATTGCGTGCTATTTCAGGTTTGTCAGGTGCTGCTGCTTATGCTTGGGAGTCTGATTCGATAGGCCGTTTGGCAGTAACGCCAACATGTAAACATCTGATTCGAGTATTCTTTTTGGGTGAAGCGCTAAAACACCAAGATGCAGTCAAAAAAGGCAAATCGGCTGTTGCGAAGTTGCAACACACAGCGGTGTATGGTGCAGGCGTGATGGGTAGTGGTATTGCTTGGGTTGCAGCCAAAGATGGAACGGCAGACCTGCATGATGTTTCCCCCGAAGCTTTGAGCGGGGGGCTGCAATCCATAGGTGCTATTGCTAAACGTGACCGAAAACGAGGGCAAGAGCGTTTGCAACGCATTCGTCCGAGCTTAGATGGCAGCGGCTTGTCGACAAGCGATGTGGTGATTGAAGCTATTTTAGAAGAAATAGAAGTAAAAAAATCACTTTGGGCGGATGTGGAGGCACAAGTGAGTCCTCAGACATTGTTATTAAGCAATACCTCTTCGTTATCATTAAGTGAGCAACAGTCCGGTTTGAAATACCCGGGGCGTTTGGCTGGGTTACATTTTTTTAATCCTGCACCAAAGATGCCATTGGTAGAAATTATTGCAGGTGAAAAAACTACGAAAAAGACATTGCAGACAGTGGCTGCACTTGCTGTTCGCTGGGGGAAATTCCCTGTGATCGTGGCTGATAGACCTGGTTTTTTGGTCAATCGTTGCCTGATGCCATTTATGACAGCGGCATTGCGATTGTTGGAGAAAGGGCAGTCGGCGCAGCATATTGATGGGGTTTTAAAAAACTTTGGTATGCCCATGGGGGCTATTGAACTAGCAGATCGAGTAGGTTTGGATATTTGCTTACATGTGGGTGAGCATTTAAGTAATGCACTGGCTAGTAATGGACAATTTACGATGCCGGATTGGTTTGCCAAGATGGTAGCAGACGGCCTTCTTGGGGAAAAAAGCGGCGTCGGATTTTATAGTTATAGCAAAGGTAAGCGCCAAGATTCCAATGAAGCCTTAGATCACTACTTACCATCTGATTCGCATTCTAACACCGTGCAAGAAAAAGAATTTGATGCGAACATGGTGGATGATACTTTTATAATGGATGGGCAAGAGGTGACAGATGCATGTTTGATTCCGATGTTGCTTGAATCCTTGTGCTGCCTTGAAGAAGGGGTGTTGGACAGTGCGGAATATCTAGATGCTGCATTGGTTTACGGCATAGGATTCCCTCCATTTCATGGTGGTTTATTGTGTTATTTTGCTGCTCGTGAGCGCCCAGAATTGCGGCAGACGATTGTTAACTTGGGTTTTGAGCCACCCGTAAATTTGGAGGTGTTAGATGACTTCTCCTAAGGTATGTAGAGGTATAGAGCGATCTGAACAAGCTTCATCGTTATCCGATTTATTGTTGGCATCACCTTCGGAGTGGTTGGATAAACCTTTATTGCGTTTTCGCAAAGCGGATGGTGAATGGGTGCAATGGTCACGTATTAAAGTTCAGCAAGGAGTTCTAAGAGTAGCCGCATGGCTGGAGCAGCAAGGAATCAAGCCTGGTGATCGAGTCGGCATATTAGGGCATAATTGTCCTGAATGGTTGATTGCAGATTTTGCTATTTTACGCATTGGTGCGGTAACTGTGCCCGCGTATTTTACAGATAGCCCCGAAGCTGTGCGCTATGTGTTTGATGATGCAGGCTGCTCATTGCTCTTGGTGGAGGAGGGGGCGCAGCAGGCAAAACTGGATGGCTATGATAAACCAATGTTGGTGTTTCATGGTGAGAACGAGTCATTGGCTGCGATTGCCCGTGATGATGCATGGGATGGACAGCTGCAAGCTCCATGCCCTCTGCGCGATGATTTAGCGACATTGATTTACACCTCTGGCACAACGGGGCACCCCAAAGGTGTCATGTTGACGCATGGCAACCTGCTATCTGATGTTTGGGGTGGTTTGGGTGTGGTGCCGGTTTTTTCTGATGATGTGTTTTTATCCTTTTTGCCAGTATCACATGCTTTTGAGCGTACAGTTGGACATTTTTTGCCTATGGCATGCGGTTCTGAAATTGCCTATGCCGAGGATGTCACAACCTTGATGCGAGATATGCCAGATGTGCAGCCTACTGTGATAATCTCTGTGCCTCGTTTGTATGAAAAAATCTATGCCGGTGTGCATGCAAAAATGGAAGCTTCGGTGGTAAAACGCTTCTTGTTTAAACAAGCACAATCACTGGGTATGCAACGTTTCGAGCTGCGGAAAAGAGGTGAAGATTTACACGGTTTGAAGGCGAAGGTGTGGGAGCTTCTGGATGGTATTGTGAATGCCAAGCTGCGTGCCAAAATGGGTGGTAAGTTACGTTTATTCATTTCGGGTGGCGCGGCTTTAAGCCCTCGCATTGCAAATTTCTTATTGGCGGCCGACATTACTGTATTGCCTGGTTATGGTTTGAGTGAATCATCGCCTGTCTTGACTGTAAATATCGAGGAAAATATCAAGCCAGCTAGTGTGGGGCCTGCTTTGCCTGGTGTGGAACTCAAACTTGCAGATGATGGTGAGCTGTTGGCAAAAGGCGCGATGGTGATGCAGGGTTATTGGGGAAAAGAGGTTGAAAGCAAAGAAGTCTTGGATGACGATGGCTGGTTGCATACGGGTGATATCGTTGAGATAGATGCTGATGGATATGTGTTTATTGTGGATCGCAAAAAAGAAATCATGGTGCTTTCCAGTGGTGAAAATGTGCCACCGGCATTGGTAGAACAACACTTAACCCATGACCCATGTATTGAGCAAGCGATGGTGGTTGGTGAGGGTCAGGCATGGCTGGCAGCCTTGTTGGTTGTAAATGAAGAGCAATTACAATTGCTCTGGCGCGGTAAGAAACAAAGAGCAATACCTGAAAACTGGCGAGAAGACAAAGCCTTACACCGCTGGTTATTAAAGCGTATTAAGCAAGAATCACATGATTTGGCGAGCTATATGCAGGTGAAAAAAATAGTTTTGGTGCCCGAGGATTGGACACAGTTAAATGGCTGTTTGACACCAACGTTAAAACTTAAGCGTCATCATATTCGAGCACTACATCAGGAGGAAATCGATGCTTTTTATGGCTCTCTCGGATCAATATGACGTTTGACGTGGTGATGCCCATAGCGCCAATAAATGATAGTGGCGATAATGGCTGCTACGCTGAGTGCGATAATCAGCCCCCATATGCCGAATTGATGAAGGATGCCCATAGCTGCCAAGCCTAAAAAATGTCCCACCGTGTAAATAACGGTGGCCCATGTAATACAATTGATAATTTGCAGAAAGAAAAATCGCCAAAATTCAATGGATGAACAGCCAAAAAGGATTGCAGCGGCTAAGCGTGTGCCGTATAAGTATTGGAAAATGAAAATCGACCAGTGAGCGTATTTGTTAAGAATAATATTGGCTTTGGGCACATGCTTACTGAGCATGGGAATCGCATTGATGATTTTTTTTCCGCGCCAGCGTCCCAATGCAAAAAAAAATAAATGGCCGGCAAATGCACCGCATGCAGCGACAGCAATTACTTTCCATGTCTCTAGCACGCCAGCAGCTGCCAATGCTGCCGCAACGATAAATACCGTTTCGCCTTCGATAAAAGTCCAAATAAATACAGCCCAGTAGCCATACTGTTCGACAAACTGTTGTGCCCATTCCATGCGGGCACTATAACGCACTACAATATAAAATGGTATGTGGATTGCAGGTTGGAAGCAGTTAGTCTTGCGACATGTCTGTTTATACTGAACTTACCCACGAAAACATTTCTTATATTCTCGAAGATTACAGCCTTGGTAGACTATTGTCCTTTGAGGGTATTGCTGCGGGCATTGAAAATAGTAATTTCTTTATTGATACCGAACAAGGCCGCTTTGTGCTCACAGTTTTTGAGCGCATGAATGAACAAGAGCTGCCTTATTTTATGCGTTTGATGCGTCATTTGGCTGCAAAAGGTTTGTCGTGTCCTGATGTGATGAAGCGGCGTGATAATTCTCTTTTATTCGATGTGCAGGATGAAGGAAATGCGAAGTGGGGCTGTATTGTTTCGTGTTTATCAGGCAAAACACTAAATAATATTAATGACGTACAGCTATATGCATCAGGTCAAGCTTTGGCGCAGTTGCATTTGGCAGGTGAGTCCTTTGCAGAAAAAAGAGCCAACCCTACTGGTATGGATTGGCTGCAAGAGCATGTGGGTAAAGTGGTGCAGGGCACCTCTGAAAATTATGGTGATGTCGCAGCAAATTTATTGCGAGAAGAGCTGGAGAGTCAGCGGCTATACTCGTGGAGTGGTTTGCCACAGGGCGTAATTCATGGCGATTTATTTGCCGATAATATTTTATTCGATGGCGATAAAGTGTCAGGAATTATTGATTTTTATTATGCACACACTGCCCCATGGGTTATGGACATTGCAATTACACTTAATGCACAGGCGGTGATGCTTGGTGATCAGGATGATAGCCGAATTCGGTTGTTTTTATCAGGTTATGAATCAGTCAGGCCCTTGCTGGATAAAGAGTTTCAAGCTTTGCCTATGTTATTGCGCTTGGGAGCTTTGCGTTTTTGGGTTTCGCGTTTGTATGATGCGCTGTTTCCTCGTGGGGGAGCGATGACACAGACCAAAGACCCTGAGGAGTATCGCCTAAAATTATTATTTCACCGCGGAGAATGATGGGAAAGATCAGCAAATTCCTCGGTGAAAAACAGGCAGCATGGTATTGTGCTCTTCTTTTATTGAGGATGTATTAGACAATGTTCCAAATAAACCTAAGCTTCACATTTTTAATTAATATAGAGTTTTAAGGAGTAGTTATGATTTCTCGTATTTTGGCAACTGGTTTTTTAGTAATAGGTTTATTGGCCTCTGCCAATGTTTATGCAGGTGAGTTAAAGGTTGTGTTTGTAGATGTTAAAAGTGCGATTGAAAATACGACGCAATATCGGAATGATATTAAGCACCTTGAGCAAATTAAAGCTGCTAAGCAGAAAGAGTTAGAATCACTTCGCAATAAAATTAACCAGATGGATAAAGATTTATTGAGCCAATCTATGGTAATGTCTCCAGATAGGCTTGCGAAAAAACAACAAACAATCAACAACATGAAGAAAGATTTCAAACGCAAACTTCAGGATGCCCAAGAAGCAATGACAGCAGAGCGTAACCGTCTGTTGCAAGGGATTAATACGAAGTTTGGCGAAAAAATTCGCGAGCTGGGCGAACAGAAAGGCTATGATTATATTTTGACCAAGCCATCTGTTTTGTATGTTAAGAATGTACACAATATTACAGCCGAAGTTACGAAGCTGTTGAATGAAGGTAAATAAGAGGTCTGTGCAGGCTTACGCTCTGCAGAAGTAGATATACTGTTGTTTTTCACCCCTCTTTCATGGGGGGGGGTGAAAAGCTTCAACTGCATTGGACGAGGTGACTGCTAAAGGGCTGCTTTTTTTTACATCTCAAGCAATTAGTTTTAACTCAGCTTCGGTGATGATTTTTTCGCAGTGCTGGGCATGAGATATATAGAATAAAAAAGCCCATAGTGCGGTCTCATCTTCAAAATAGGCTCGAACGCCACGAAAATGGACATCGATACCGTAAGTTTTACGTTTTACCGTGAATATGCCTACAGCTGCGAAGTGGTCTGAGATTTTCTTAGCTCGAAAAGAGTTCATGGCGATCTCCTGTGTCTGCATTCCTATATACTATCGCAATGAGGTGCTTTTTCTTTAATTACGATTAAGTAGACTGAGATGCGTAGCATTGATTTGCTGGGCAGCAAGTTTAAAGCAGGCTTGGGCCTAAAGCATGGAAGAGGCCTTTGTGTTGGGTGACTTCTGAGCGAAGCAATGCAAGAATGCCTTTAAAGCTGTGGTTTATTATAAGGTGTTAGGACTGAAGCGTTGTTTTTAAGGTGGATGCAGTAAAAAAAACCGTACGGTTTATAGGCTTCTAAAAGAGTGCTGAAGTAGCTTTTATGATGCTATGAGGACAATGATTGATTTTGCTGAGTGGGGTGGCATAGTTCGCGCCCGCATCGCTTGGCAAGGTCTTTAACGCTGGAATATGCCTGTGCGGTGCTTGTTCTTTTATTTTTTTATCTCATGCGAGGGTGGCGGAATTGGTAGACGCGCTGGTTTTAGGTACCAGTATCTTTTGATGTGGGGGTTCGACTCCCCCCTCTCGTACCATATTTATAAAGCCACATTCGTGGCTTTTTTAGTTTTGAGACAACGCTTATTTTCTGTGATGGAGATCATCAATGATTCAAACAAATGTAAAACAACTCAGTGATACCGAGCATCAAGTTCATGTGACTTTGCCACAATCTGAATATGAGCGCGTTTATGCAGAACACGCCAGTAAACTAGGTGGCCAAGCGAAATTGCCTGGTTTTCGTCCAGGTAAAACACCTGCTAACGTAATTCAAAAACAATTTGGCCCTAAGCTGCATGAAGATACTGTTTCTGAGCTGTTGCAAGCTCACTATGTTGGCGCGATTGAATCTTCAGGCTTGGTGCCTGCACTTCAGCCTGAATTGAATATGCCAGCAGTTCAGCCTGATGGAGAATTTACATTTACTTTAAATGTTGTGACATGGCCCAAGGTGGAAGTGGCAAAGTTGTCCAAGCTGAAATTTGATGAAGTAACTGTAAATGTTGAAGATGCTGATGTGGATGCTGTAGTTGAGCGCTTGCAAAAATCACAAGTGAAGTATGACATTGAAGATGGACGTACAGCTGAAAATGGCGATCAGGTAACAATCGACTTTGTTGGTTTTGTTGATAATGAAGCTTTTGAAGGCGGTGATGGCGAAGGTCACGCGCTGGTGTTGGGTTCAGGTCAGTTTATTCCAGGTTTTGAAGAGCAGTTGATTGGCAGTAAAGCCGGTGAGCACGTCGTTGTGAATGTAAGCTTCCCAGAAGCATATCAGGCAGCGCATTTGGCAGGTAAAGAAGCGCGTTTTGAAACAGATGTGAAATCAGTGGCGAAGCCAGAGACGGCTGAAGATGATGATGCACTGGCGAAAATGTTAGGTTTTGATGATGCCGCGGCATTGCGCTCGGATGCACAAGAGCGTTTGGACAATGAAGCCAAGGAAGCATCTTTCCAAGCAACGCGTGATACGGCTTTGGACGCGTTGTTGGCGGCTAATGAAATGACAATTCCAGGGCGTTTGTTGGAAGAAGAAATTAAAAACACAACGCAACGCGTTATGCAAAACATGCAGCAGCAAGGCATGGAAGCGAACGATGAAATGTTTGCCGATGAAGCGTTTAAGAAAGAAGTGCGTGAACGTGCGGAGCGCAGCTTGAAATTGTCTGTGTTGATTCAGGCAGTACGCGACATAGCTGAAATTGAATTAGAAGAATCGGCTGTTGAAGCAGAGATTGAACTGATGTCCAAACAGTACCCTGCTGAACAGCACGATCAGTTTATTGCTTGGATAAAAGATCAGAAAGAACAGATGGCTGGTATTCGGGATCGCCTTCTTGAGCAGCTTTGTGTGGCGTATGTTGTTGCAGAAGCGAAAACCAGCAGTGTGTCTAAACCATTGTCTGAATGGCAGCAGGAACGAGATGCTCAGGCTTAATTTATTTGCCTTTAAGCGCGTTGTTCAGTAGAAATAATATGATGAATAATTTGCAAGGAGTTTCTATGAATCTAGTCCCAATGGTAGTAGAGCGCACATCGCGGGGTGAGCGTTCGTATGATATTTTTTCACGGTTGTTGAAAGAGCGTATTATCTTTTTGAGCGGCCAAGTTGATGATAATATGGCGAATCTGATTACGGCTCAATTGTTGTTTTTGGAAGCTGAAGGCCCTGATAAAGATATTTTTATGTATATTAATAGCCCAGGCGGTTTGGTGACTGCTGGTATGGCGATTTATGATACTATGCAATATATTCGTTGTGATGTTTCAACACTTTGTGTTGGGCAGGCTGCGAGCATGGGAGCGCATTTGTTGGCTTCTGGTACGGCAGGCAAGCGTTTTGCTTTACCCAATGCGCGTGTAATGATTCATCAGCCTTTGGGTGGGTTTCAAGGTCAGGCAACGGATATTGAAATTCATGCGCGTGAGATTCTTAAATTAAAAGATCATATGAATGCCATGATGGCAGAGCATACAGGCCAACCTTTGGAGAAAGTTTCTGAAGATGTTGAGCGCGATTATTTTTTGAGTGCTCAAGAAGCCTGTGATTATGGCCTAGTTGATAAAGTTCTGACGTCTCGTTCTGAGATAGAAAGCGATTCATGATGCAGGGCTGATTGCGAATGCTTTCAGTCACTGTATTTACTTTTATTTTGAAAGTGTTATAGAAAACCTGAGTAGATAGATACTGCTGGTTGTTGATAAAACTGTGCAATATGCGATATTGTGTATGCCTGTGAGTTTGTTTTCGACGGCGAAGTAATGCTGTTGTACGATGTTATTAGAGCATGATGGAGGTTTGACATGAGTAATCAAAGTGATGGTGATGCAACACTGTTTTGTTCTTTTTGTGGTAAGAGTCAGCATGATGTTAAGAAGCTAATTGCTGGACCAACCGTTTTCATCTGTGATGAATGTATTGATTTGTGTAATGAGATTATGGTGGAAGAGCTGGCTGGCTCGGCAGCTTTAAAGGTCGATGCTGACACATCAACTATCCCAAAACCTACGGAAATAAAATCCTTTTTGGATGACTATGTGATTGGGCAAGATGCTGCGAAACGAATGCTTTCGGTGGCAGTGTATAATCATTACAAGCGCATTGAGCATAACCAGCAGAGTGACGTTGAAATATCCAAGAGTAATGTGCTTCTTTTGGGTCCAACAGGTTGTGGTAAAACACTTTTGGCACAAAGTCTTGCCCGTGTTTTTGATGTCCCTTTTGTGATGGCAGATGCAACGACATTAACTGAAGCTGGTTATGTGGGTGATGACGTTGAGAATATTATCTCGAAATTACTGCAAGCTGCCGACCATGATGTTGAGCGCGCTCAGCGTGGTATTATTTATATTGATGAAGTCGACAAGCTTTCACGCAAGGCGGATTCTCCATCGATTACCCGTGATGTATCGGGTGAGGGTGTACAGCAGGCCTTGTTAAAGCTGATTGAAGGCACGGTTGCCAATGTTTCGCCACAGGGTGGGCGAAAAAATCCTCAACAAGAGTTCATTCAAGTGGATACAGCGAATGTGCTATTTGTTTTGGGTGGCGCATTTGCAGGTTTGGAGAAACTAATTGAATCGCGTGGTAAAAGTCGCTCCATTGGTTTTGGTGCGAATGTTGTCTCTGAGGATGAGCAGGATATCAGCGTGCTGTTAAAACAGGTTGAACCAGAAGATTTAATTCAATATGGATTGATCCCAGAGCTTGTTGGAAGACTTCCTGCTGTGGCGACATTAACCGAATTGGATAAAGAAGCCTTGTTAGAGATTCTAACAGAGCCTAAGAATGCTTTGGTGAAACAGTATCAAGCATTATTATCTTATGACGGCGTGGATGTTACGTTTACAGACGATGCTTTATCAGGCATTGCCGATAAAGCGTTGAAACGGAAGACGGGAGCACGTGGCTTGCGTGCTATTATGGAAGCGGTAATGTTGGATGTGATGTATGAAATTCCAACGATGGGAAATGTGGAAAAGTGCGTTATTAATCGCAAGGTTGTAGAAGGTGATGCAGAGCCTGTGTTGGTGCTTCATGCGGATGATGAAGCAGCATAAGTGAAGTCTAGATAGTTCTGAAACCAGAGTTGTTTGATGTGCAAGGTAAGGAGAGTGATGTGGCAGAATTGGAAAGTGGTAGTGAGCAGGCTGATGATGTAGATATGGCAGGTATTTTACCAGTCTTGCCACTGCGTGATATTGTTGTTTTCCCTCATATGATTGTGCCTTTGTTTGTAGGGCGTAAAAAAAGCGTGAGTGCTTTGGACGAAGTCATGCAGTCGGGCAAAAAGATTATTTTGTTGGCGCAAAAAGATGCCGATAAAGATGACCCTGACCCAGAAGATCTTTATCAAGTTGGGACGTTAGGAAACATCCTGCAAATGCTGAAATTGCCAGATGGTACAATTAAAGTGCTGGTAGAAGGCGGCGCACGTGTACGCGTGGCAAGCATTGAACATGATGGCAATACTTTGCGTGCAAACTATGAAATTATGCCAGAAGCCGATGATGATTTGCGTGAGCGCGAGGCGGTTGCTAAGACAGTCGAGCAGCAATTTGAAGCTTATGTAAAATTGAATAAAAAGACACCACCTGAAGTCTTGGTATCTGTTGCTGCCGTAGAAGAAGTGGATAAGTTGGCAGATACAATTGCTTCGCATTTGAGTTTAAAGCTAGAAGAGAAGCAAGCGTTATTGGAGCTTTCAAGCGTTATTGAACGTTTAGAGCGTTTGTATGCCCATATGGAAGATGAAATGGAAATCTTGCAGGTGGATAAACGCATTCGAACACGTGTGAAGCGTCAGATGGAAAAATCACAACGTGAATATTATTTATCCGAGCAAATGAAGGCAATTCAGAAAGAATTGGGTGAAGATGATGTGCAGGGCGACATGGAAGCTCTAGCGAAACAAATCGAAACGTGTGGTTTGAATAAAGAAGCTCAGGAAAAGGCGAATGCTGAGCTAAAGCGTTTAAAAATGATGCCGCCTATGAGTGCGGAAGCGACAGTTGTGCGAAATTATTTGGACTGGTTGCTTGATTTGCCGTGGAAAAAACGTACCCGTGTGCGTCGTGATCTTAGTGCTGCAGAAGCTGTCTTAAATGAAGATCACTTTGGCTTGGAGAAGGTCAAAGAGCGTATCCTTGAGCACTTAGCAGTATTACACTTGGTGCGTAAGATGAAAGGTCCGATTCTTTGTTTTGTAGGCCCTCCAGGGGTAGGTAAAACATCGCTTGGTCGCTCTATTGCTCGCGCTACAAGTCGTAAATTTGTGCGTATGAGTTTGGGCGGCATGCGTGATGAAGCGGAGATTCGCGGGCATCGCCGTACATATATTGGTTCTATGCCGGGCAAAGTCATTCAATCAATGAAAAAAGCAGGGGTGAAGAACCCACTTATTTTATTGGATGAAATTGATAAGTTGGGAGCCGATTTTAGAGGTGACCCTTCATCGGCATTGTTAGAGGTGCTTGACCCAGAGCAAAATAACACCTTCAACGATCATTACATGGAAGTGGATTATGATTTGTCTGAGGTAATGTTTATTACTACGGCGAACAGCCTGAATATCCCCGGCCCACTGTTGGATCGTATGGAAGTGATTCGTTTGTCAGGTTATACTGAAGCTGAAAAGTTAGCGATAGCCAAGCGTTATTTACTCTCTAAGCAGCTTAAAAATCACGGTCTTAGTGAAGATGAAGGCTTTGATGTAGATGATAAGGCTTTGCTTGATGTGATTCGCTATTATACGCGTGAAGCAGGCGTGCGTGGCTTGGATCGTGTGTTGGCGAAACTTTGCCGTAAAATGGCGCGTAAGTGGGTACAGGATAGCCCTAAAGTTGCTTTAAAAGTTGGTCGTGATGATTTGGAAGCATATTTGGGTGTGCGTCAGTACAGCTTTGGTATGATGGAAGAAGAGCATCAAGTCGGCGTGGTTACAGGGCTTGCTTGGACTGAAGTGGGTGGAGAGCTTTTGCAGATTGAAACGGCATTGATGCCAGGTAAAGGCAAGTTGACGGTTACTGGTCAGTTGGGTGATGTGATGCAAGAGTCTATTCAAGCAGCCTTGACATATGTGCGTTCGCGAGCGGCGAGTTTGGGTTTGAAGTCCGATTTTCATCAGAATGTGGATATTCATGTGCATGTTCCTGAAGGTGCAATTCCAAAAGATGGCCCTTCGGCTGGCCTCGGTATGGCAACATCTATCATCTCTGCTTTGACGGGTATTACGGTGAAGAAAGAAGTGTGCATGACAGGTGAAATTACTTTGCGTGGTAAGGCATTGCCTATTGGCGGCTTGAAAGAGAAGTTGCTAGCTGCGCATCGCGGTGGCCTGACTGAAGTGATTATTCCTGAAGAAAATGTTAAAGATCTCAAGGAGATACCTGATAATATACTGAAAGGTTTGAAGGTGCATAGTGTTTCGCATATGGATGAAGTCTTGAAGTACGTCTTGACGCGTGTTCCAGAGGGTATGAGTATGCCGGAAGATTTTGTAAAAAACTCTTTGATGGATATTTATTTAGATAAAAGCTCCGTTTCAAGGCATTAATAATGTGTGACTGTCAAAAAATAATTTGACAGATAGTGGGGTAAGCAAACTATAGTTCGCCATACCTTTATTTCTGGGAGGAAAAGTATGAACAAAGCAGAATTGATTAACCATGTAGCAGCAAGTGCTGACCTAAGCAAAACCGCGGCAACTACAGCAGTTGAAGCTGTACTCAGCGGTGTTACAGGCGCGTTACAGAGTGGTGATAGCGTTAGTTTGGTAGGCTTCGGGACATTTTCAGTAGCTGAACGTGCTGCCCGTACTGCACGTAACCCACGTACTGGCGAAGCGATTGAAGTAGGTCCTTCAAAAGCACCAAAATTCAAGGCAGGCAAAGGCTTGAAAGACGCTGTAAAATAAGCTTGCATGTTGGCGGACAGACGTTATTGTTCGCCGCGCTGAAGAGGGAGAGATCCTGACTCAGGGGCGCTTAGCTCAGTTGGTAGAGCACCGCCCTTACAAGGCGGTGGCCGCAGGTTCGAGTCCTGCAGCGCCCACCATATCCCGTATGGGAAAATTTTTGAAAAGTTTATTATTTATATAATTTACATTTCAATTGGAGCGGTAGTTCAGTTGGTTAGAATGCCGGCCTGTCACGCCGGAGGTCGCGAGTTCGAGTCTCGTCCGCTCCGCCACTTTAAAGGCTGTATATCTTTGGATATGCAGCCTTTTTTTGTATCTGCTCTTAAATTTTGTTAGGATGCCCCGCAAGTGATTATTCAGTTTTCTTATATTCTATTTGCATGTCTTTAGATGATTCTTTGTAATGTTGTAGTGGGTGCTGTCAAAGCTGGGAATCTGTAGTTTCAAGTAGTTGATAAGTAGCTGGGGTTAATGAACGGACGGGAGGGCTATATGCCACTGACATTGAATAATATTGCCAAACAGGGCAAGCATGGATCAACAATGATGCCTGTGATTCAGGGTGTGGGGCGTGCTGCTATTGAAATTGCAGCCGTTTTGCGCGGCGCTGTATTTCGAGGTGCACTGGGTGAAGCTGGTGGTGAAAATGTTCAGGGTGAACAACAACAGCTTTTGGACGTGTTGTCGGATGAAATTTTTCTTGATGAAATGCGTTCGACTGGTTTTGTATGTGCGGTAGGTTCGGAAGAGCAGGAAGAGTTGTTGGTTATTGAAGAGTATACAGATGCAGATTATTTGGTGCTGGTTGATCCGCTGGATGGTTCTTCAAACCTTGATGTGGATGGCCCTGTTGGAACAATTTTCTCTATTGTGAAACGTAAAACTGCCAATACAGAACGTCCGCATGTATCTGATACCTTGCAGAATGGGCGTGAAGTGATTGCTGCGGGTTATGTGTTATATGGTCCATCAACGATGTTGGTTTGCTCAGTAGGTGAAGGTGTGGATGGTTATACATTCAATCCTTCAACAGCACGTTTTGAGTTGAGTCATGGTAATATGCGTATTCCAGAAACGGGTGGTTATTACTCGGTCAATGAATCGAATGCTGATGAGTGGTTGGACGGCATGGGTGCTAAGTTGAGCAACTTGAAGGCTGAAACTGGTTTGGGGATGCGTTATGTGGGTGCGATGGTTGCTGATATGCACCGTACAATTCTTAAAGGCGGTGTGTTCTTGTACCCCGCAGATAATAAGAACAAAACAGGCAAGTTGCGTTTATTATATGAAGCAATTCCTATGGGCTTTATTATGGAACAGGCCGGCGGAAAATCGATGTCCAGTGATGGTGTGGCGGTGTTGGATTTGCAGCCTGAAGCATTGCATCAACGTGTCCCTGTGTATTTGGGTTCAACGACCAAAGTGGACATTTTGTTAGGCTGATTGTTACAGGGGCGTATATGTCCGAAGTTGATTTTGTAGAAACGTATTTAAGGGAAATTGGTGTGCAAACACCCGTTTCCCTTGTTCGTTCAGGGAATAAGCCAAAGAGAATAGAGCAGCCTGTTACTCAGAGCATGGGGAGTGCTTCAGGCTCTGAGTCTCAGATTGATTCGAAAGCCATGCACATGAAGGAAATGGATTTGCGAGGCATGGCTGTAGAGGCTATGCAGTGTCGGCGTTGCCCATCGCTGACAGAGTCTCGTGAGCATGTTGTGTTTGGTCAGGGTAACCATGATGCTGATTTATTGTTTGTTGGCGAAGCGCCGAGTCGTGCAGAAGATAAACTTGGGAAAGGCTTTACAGGACATGAAGGAAACATATTTTCTAATATGTTAATGGCGATAGGCTTGGATCGAGAACAGGTTTATAGTTTGAATGTTTTACAATGTTTACTTCCCAATCATCGTGACCCTAAGCAGGATGAATTGGATGCATGTAGTGTTTGGTTGGATGGGCAGTTGGATAAGGTTAAACCGAAAGTGATATGTGTACTGGGACGCGTTGCAGCACAGGCATTGTTGCAGACGGATGGTGTCTTGCATGATTTGCGTGGTGCATGGCACCACTACCATGGCATTCCTGTATGGGTGTCATATCATCCAACATATTTATTGCGCTCACCAAAAGCAAAGAAAAAGGTTTGGGATGATTTGCTGGTGATTCAGAAGCGGCTTGCAGACTATAAATAATGAAAGTGAGCTGACTACATTTTAGTAGATTTTTTTGTAGCATGCACACTTTTCGCCAGACAATAGTGATTGAACCTCTGCAGCGTAAGGATTATTTATAATTAAGCAGTTTATTGATTTGCAATGGTCAAACTAAATTTTATCAATTAGAGTGGTACCTTAATACAGTTAATGGGCGGGGTTCTGCATGAGTAAAAGCGATAAAATATCAAAATCCGAATATGAAAGCGCATTGTCAGATATTTATGTTGAGTTGGTTAAGTGGCAGTATTGGATTAAAGAGAAAGGGCTGCGCGTTGTTATTATTTTTGAAGGGCGTGATGCTGCGGGGAAAGGCGGTACAATCAAGCGCCTTCTTGAGCCTTTAAACCCCCGAGGTTGCAATGTCGTGGCCTTGCCTGCGCCATCAGATCGCGAGAGAACACAATGGTACTTTCAGCGTTATGTAAAGCATTTGCCTGCTGCAGGTGAAATCGCAGTATTTGATAGAAGTTGGTATAATCGCGCGGGAGTGGAGCGCGTGATGGATTTCTGCACAGATATCGAATACAGAGAGTTTTTACGCGCTTGCCCAGAGTTTGAACGCATGCTTACACGTTCAGGGGTTATTTTATTGAAGTATTGGTTTTCTGTGAGCGATGAAGAGCAGGAGCGGCGTTTTCAAAAGCGAGCAACGGATACCTCTAAGCACTGGAAACTTAGCCCTATGGATTTGGAGTCGCGCAATCGCTGGGTGGAATATTCAAAAGCCAAGGATGAGATGTTTTTTTACACTGATATTGCCGAGGCGCGATGGAATGTGGTTGATGCAGATGTGAAAAAACTGGCTAGATTAAATTGTTTAAGCCATGTTTTGGATTCAATTCCCTATCAGGATATTATACCTGAGCCTATTAAATTGCCTAAAAGAGAAAGCCAAGGTGATTATAAACGTCCTGATATCGATACTCAGAGCTTTGTGCCTAAAAAATATGGTTCAAGAGAGCATGGTTAGTGATGTATATAACATACTCATGACTTATTCAGAGTCTTCTTAATTCGTTTGAGCCATCATGCCGGCCAAAGCTGTAGGCCGAGATAAATAAAACTGAGGGTAAGGGTAAAGCAGAGAGCCGATACGGTGCCATATAGCGCTTGAAAGCCTGTTTTCTGGAGATGTTTGATACCTATGTATGTTGCGCTCGCACTAAGGAAAAAAGCGAACTCATTCATGATTAACATGCTCAAAAGAGGGATGCGTGTGATGCCATCGGTATTTTCTTTACTACCAATGATGATAATGAGTATGAAAAAAAGCCCCAAAGGCAATGCTAAGTACGGTAAATGTATTTTCTGCATGTTTGAGTCCCCTAGGAGTCTATCGGATTTAGATGGTTGTTGCGAAAAATAGCGGAATGAATGTAAAAAGCAGCCAACCCTGACAGATTTTCAGCTTCCTAGCATAAGAATATCGCAGCATTTATTCAAATGGTGTGATTTGATAAGCGTGAACGGTTACTCTGGGGCACACATCTACTTTACACATTACTTTATAGGAAGCTACTTTGAGTCAGACACCTTTTTCAGATCTTAAGCTACAAACAAATTTATTAGAAAACTTGTCATCATTGAACTATGACACGATGACCCCTGTGCAAGCAAAAAGTTTGCCGCATATTTTGACGGGTAAAGATGTGATTGCGCAGAGCCAGACGGGGTCAGGTAAAACGGCGGCTTTTGGGCTGGGACTACTTGAAAAACTCGATGTGAAAAATTTACATGTGCAATCTTTGGTGCTTTGTCCGACACGGGAGTTAGCGGATCAGGTGGCTAAGGAATTACGTAAATTAGCGCGTACCGTTGCGAATGTTAAAATACTAACATTGTGTGGCGGTATGCCGATGCGCGCACAATTGGCTTCGCTGGAATATGGTGCGCATATTATTGTCGGGACACCTGGGCGTATCGAAGATCATTTGAATCGAGGCTCTTTGCAATTGAAAGGTTTGCAGATATTGGTGCTGGATGAAGCGGACAGAATGCTTGAAATGGGTTTTCAGTCTGCCTTAGATGCAATTGTGAAACAGACACCTTCAGAGCGTCAAACATTGCTTTTTAGCGCGACGTTTCAGGCTCAAATCAAATCAATTGCTAAACATATGATGCAAAAACCTGTGATGGTGGAAGTGCTATCCACACATGATGATAAAAGTATTGAACAGCATTTTTATCAGGTCGGTGATGGTGATGAAGCACGCTTGCAGGCAATACGCTTCCTGCTATTACAATACCAGCCTGAATCATCGGTGATCTTTTGTAATACCAAGCGTGAGACAGAAGTCGTTGCCAATGCCTTGATTTATGAAGGCTTTAGTGCGCTTGCTTTAAATGGTGATTTGGAGCAACGCGACCGGGATCAAGTCATGGTGCGTTTTGCCAATAAGAGTGTGTCGATTCTTGTAGCGACGGATGTTGCGGCGCGCGGCCTAGATATTGAAGGCTTGGATGCTGTGATTAACTATGAGCTTGCTCATGACCCAGAAATTCATGTGCATCGTATTGGACGTACAGGCCGAGCGGGGGGGCAGGGCGTGGCATGTACCTTATTTACTTCTCGAGATGACTACAAAATGACTGTGCTGGGTGATTACCTTGAACGAGCTCTCGATGCGGAAGAGCTACCCTCAAGTAAGCTTCTTAAAGAGCCTGCCTTTAAGGCTACGATGACGACCTTACAAATTGGGGGTGGGAAAAAACAAAAGGTACGACCAGGTGATATTTTGGGTGCTTTGACAGCCGATAAGGGTATTTCGGGTAAACAGGTTGGAAAGATTCACGTGATGGATCAGTGGGCATATGTGGCTGTGAGCCGTGATGTGAGCAACCTTGCTTTGAAAAAGCTGGCTGATGGTAAGTTGAAAGGTCGCTCATTTCGTGTTCGTATCATTTGATAAATAAGTTTATACTTGCAGCATGTTAGCAGCGGAATTTGAACGGGTTGAAGGCTTATTGCAGCGCTTGGCGATGCTGCGGAATTGGTCGCGCCAGACGCTTGCTGCTTATCGCAGTGACTTGATGGATGCTCATGATTTTTTAAATAAATCAAAAACGACGCTGTTTGAGGCACAATCAGAAGTGCTAGTTTTGTATTTAGGAACATTAATGAAGCGAGGGCTGCGTGCCAGTAGTATCCAGCGTAAACGTAGTGCTTTATCGACATGGTATAGCTTTTTACAGCAAGAAAGTTTTCGAGAGGATCACCCTGTACGTAATCTTCCCAAACAGCGGCGTGGACGTTCTTTACCTAAAAACATGAGTGAAGATGACGTGGATCGTCTGCTTCTAGCGCCCAATATAGATAGTATGCATGGCTTGCGAGACCGTTGTATGTTGGAGCTGATGTATGCTACAGGCATGCGAGTGTCCGAGTTGGTGGAGTTACAGCTGGGCTGCTTGGATATGCAGGGCGGTGTTGTGCGTGTGGTTGGAAAAGGTGACAAGGAACGTCTAATTCCGTTTGGGGAAGAGGCAGGGGTATGGTTACAGCGATGGCTGGAACAGCGAGCTCACATTAGCAATGCTTTTGTATTTCCAGGGCGAGCTAGCAAAGCGATGAGCCGTCAAAATTTTTGGTTGCGGATGCGAAAGTATGCGGAAGAAATTAATTTAAAGCCTTTACCATCGCCGCACGTGCTGAGGCATGCATTTGCAACACATTTATTGAGCCATGGAGCGGACTTGCGCAGTGTTCAAATGATGTTGGGACATGCGAATATTACAACAACAGAAATTTATACACATGTGAGTCGTGTTCGTTTACATCAATGGGTTGATGCTGTGCATCCACTGGGAGGTGGTGCTTGAATGTAGATGTCATGATGCGTCAAGCTCGTAAGGCTGCCAATAAAGAGCAGTATCAAGAAGCATGTGAGTTGTATAAGCAGGTGCTTGATACGGGTGAGATGAAGAATAGTTTGGATGTTCAATTACGCTTGGCTTGGTGTTATGAGAATTTAGGGCAAGTGAATGAGGCCTGTGCTTTGTATCAAGGGGTGATTAGGAAATATACAAGTGAAGGTGAATTAGGGGCTGCTGAGGCTTTACAAAAATCTGTGGATGCGCTTGTTGAGTCTGAGGATGTTAAAGAAAGGCCTGCTAAGATTGAGGATGTTGTAGCTTTGAATACGGTGCAGCTCATGGATGCATTGCAGGCGATGGGCACAGATATCGAATTATTGCCTGGCGATAAGCTATGTGATGAGGGCGGTATGCCGGATACCTTGTGGTTGTTGACGTTAGGGACATTAACCATACAGATGTCTGATTATACGGAAGATAAACCTGACAAGCTGTGTGCCAAAGAAGGTGAATTTGTGCTGGTGGGTGAGTTAGGCATATTCACGGATCAGCGCCGCTATGCTACGGTATATGCAGAGAGTTTGTGCCGCTTGTGTGCAATTCCTGCCAGACAAATTAATGATTGCAAAGAGCTGCCATTCCAAAGTGCAATGGAGGATCTTTTGCGCAAGCACTGGGTCGATCCAGTGCTTGCGCAGCACGCTATTTTTGATCGTGTAAATGAAGTGGATCGCTTGCGTTTAAGCCGGTCTTTGAAGGTTGTTGAGCTAGAGCCTGGAGAGTGCTTAATCGAGGCCGGCAAAGAGAACGATGGTGCTTATTTATTACAAATAGGATGTTTGTTCTTTCTGCATGATGTTGATGGCCCGCTTGATGATTGGCCTGATGATGAAGATGGAAACTTACTAACCAGCGTTGTGCCTGGTGATATGATCCATATGGGTGGTGTGTTGCATGGCTATCAAAGTCCATACCGTGTTGTTGCCGCGACCCCTGTACGATTATTACATTTATCACGAGAAGCCTTTGAGTTTTTCTCATTGCGTCGTCCTTGGATTGTGCAAGCTGTATTACGTTATTGTCGCCGCCCAGTGCATTTACAGGTTATGCACCCCAATGATGACTACTTGTGGAAAGCTAATAGACATATCGAATTGCCGAGAATCGTCTAGACTAAGGGGTACTGGCTTTGCGGAGGTAGTAATGCAGGATTTTCAAAAAACATTTCAACGAGCACGGGATGCTGCGGCTAAGGGTGATTTCCAGATGGCGCGTAAGTTATACGCAGAATTATGGCAATCTCCGACATGGAAACATGATACGGATGTGCAGTTGAGTTATGCGTATTCGTGTGAGCGTACGGGCGATTATACGGAGGCATTACAGGCTTATAAGGTATTGATGGGAGATAGTGTCAATCAACTTAATGTGGTAGGTGAGCAAGATTTGCTCGAAGAGAGTATGACGCGCTTACGCGAGTTAATGTCGGATGTTGGGGAGTCCGAAAACAATCCCGTTATTGATGCTAATCGTGATGCTGCGGAAGCCAAATTTGTAACGCGCTTGTTTGAGCATGGTTATAGCCGCTCACTATTACCTGGCGATGTATTGTGTCACAAAGATGAGATGGCTGGACATATGTGGTTATTACGAGAAGGAATCATCGATGCGATTTTACCTCATCAAATAACTTCGAAATTAGAAGGTACGCCGAATCGTCCGTGTTTGATGGGCGAGTTGGCATATTTTACTGGTATGCGCAGGTCTGCGACATTATGTTGCGCAACAAATGTGGAAGTTATTGAATTATCTTATGAAGCTATTCGGGCATTGTTGCAGGAAGATGCATCGCTGTATGAAATGATGGATTATCTATTTCGCCATAGACTTGTTGCACATGTGCTATCACGGCATCAAGTATTTAAATTATTCAATGACCCTGACCGTAATCGGTTAACATCTGTTTTTGAAAATACTATAACAAAGTCAGGGCAAACATTGATGGAGCAGGGCGAAGACCACCCGCATGCATATATGGTGCAGAGTGGTGTATTGCTGTTGTTGGACTGTAGTCAAGGAGAGGAGCGGCTACTTGCTAGTGTGCAGCCAGGAGATTTTTTTCACCTTGGCGGCTTGTTGCGTGGGCATCATACTGCATATAAAGTGCTATCAGGCACACCCTGCCATTTATTGCGTTTGCCTCAGCATGATTTTGAACCATTTATGCTGCAACGGCCATGGTTGATAGGGGCGATCTTGAAGCACGTTCGCTTGTCTTCATGTGAGCAGATTATGCGTCCAGAGGCGGGAAATATATGGGGCGCAGATAATTATATTGATATGAAATAAGTACGCGTTAGGCACGACTTGTATATAGTTTTAATAAAATAGCGCGCTATATGGCTTTGTGTTAAAATGTGCCAAATTTTGTTGTACTAAGCTAAGCATCTACCTAGGAGATTGAAAGTCATGGCGAAGAGTCAGGAAATTACGTGTTACTCACCAGGTTTGGCAGGCATACCAGTGACAGAGTCGGCTATTTCATCGGTAGATGGAAGTGTTGGACATTTGGAATACCGTGGTATTGATATTGAGCAGTTGGCAGAGCAATCCTCCTTTGAAGAGACTTCGTTCCTATTAATTTATGGGCATTTGCCTAGTGAAGATGAGCTGGCTGAATTTACCAGTGAGCTGTATCGTCATCGACGTATTAAATTCCGTATCCGGGATATTATGAAATGTTTCCCCGAATCAGCGCACCCAATGGATTCGTTACAGACAACTGTGGCAGTGATGGGGATGTTTTATCCTTTGCCACATAATCTAGACGGTCATTTAAGTGATGAGCATGTGCGTACGGTATGCTTAAATTTGGTGGGTAAACTACCAACGCTGGTGGCAGCACATTCGCGTATGCGTAGAGGTGATGATCCGATTCCTCCGCGTGATGATTTATCACATGCTGGTAATTTTCTATATATGCTGACGGGCAATGAACCAACGCTTTTGATGGAACGTATTATGGATGTGGCAATGATTGTGCATGCTGAGCACACTTTAAATGCCAGTACCTTTTCAACGATTGTGACGGCGTCAACTTTGGCAGACCCTTACACTTGTATCAGCGCAGCGATTGGGTCGCTTTCGGGTCCTTTGCATGGCGGAGCAAATGAAGATGTATTGCACATGCTTGATGAGATTGGTGATGTGAGTCAGGTAGAAGCTTATTTGCACGATAAGTTGGCAAAAAAAGAAAAAATTGCTGGTTTAGGTCACCGTATTTACAGAACAAAAGATCCCCGTGCTACTCTTTTGCAAAAGCTTTATGTCGAGTTAACGAAAGAAATGGGTGAAGACCCGACCTATGCAATTGCCAGTCGTATTGAAGAGCTTTCACGAAGCACATTGGGTGCGAAAGGTATTTGTCCAAATGTTGATTTTTATTCTGGTATTGTGTATCGGAAATTAGGTATTCCAACAGACTTGTTTACACCTATTTTTGCTGTTGCGCGTGTATCTGGTTGGTTGGCGCATTGGCGAGAGCAGTTGGGTGTTAGTCGTATTTTCCGTCCTACGCAAATTTATACGGGGAAAAATGGACAGAGTTACATTCCGATAGAAAAGCGTTAACGCTAAAGGTTCGGCTCTGTAGACTTTATGTCTTTCACCGCTCCCTTTGATCTGATTGTTGTTGATTTAGATAACACGATTTATGCTGCAGATAATGGTGTTTTTGCACGTATGGATGAGCGAATGACAGCATTTATTTGCAATGCTTTGGCTATGCAGCATATAGAAGCAAATGCTTTGCGGGTGCGTTATTGGCGGCAGTATGGCACGACTTTGCGAGGCCTTGTTTTGCACCATGGTATTGACCCTGAAGATTTTCTACATGATGTGCATGATATCAATGCACACGAATTACTTCATGAGAATGTGCAGTTGAATGTTGCATTGGCTCAGCTTCCTGGTCGTAAGGTGATTCATACCAATGGTACTTATGAGCATGCAGAACGTATTTTGGATGCGCTTGGGGTACGCCACCATTTTGAGGAGATTTATGATATTCGTTATAACGAATATTTGCCCAAACCATGCGCAGCGACTTTAAAAATGTTGCTACATGATGAGGGTGTTTTGCCTATACGAACCTTGGTGCTGGATGATATGCAGGAAAATCTTGTCGTGGCCAAAGAGCTTGGTGCACGAACTTGCTGGGTTACACCAGAAAAGTCGGAGAATCATTGGAATTACCAGGTTGTTACGGTTGAAGCTCTGGCTGAACACTTTAAGTTATAAGCGTGAAAGTGGTTTGCGAAGGCTTTGTTTTTATGCTTTCCTTGGAGCGGGTGTTTTTTCAAGAGAGAGGGGGCTAGGAATGGGCTGTAAATTAAACATGCGGATAAAATATCTTGGTGTGCCTTATGCCTTCTAAAAAATTAATTGTATGTATGACGCATGGCATGGGGGAGGTAAAGGAAAACGAATTTACTGAGAAAGTCGAAGAATTTAGTCGTCAAGTTGGTAAACTCATTGGCTCCCGCTTGAATGCGCAGGTGCTTTACTGTCCAATTTTCTTTCAGGATATTTTTCAAGGACGAGAGAGTGCTGTATTTGAAAAAATGGATGAAGTGGGGCGGTTTGATTGGAAGTGGAAGTTCCTTCGTAAATTTCTGTTATTTGGTTTTTCTGATGCTGCGGGTTATGAAAGCCGCGCGCATGTTGGAATGAGTGAATATGAGCGAGTGCAAGAGCGAATTCGTGATGCCATTGATAAAGCATATGACGCTGTAGGGAGTGACTCAGTAGAAATTTTAGTCATTGCTCAATCATTGGGTACACAGGTGTTGAGTAATTACATTTGGGATGCTCAGCAGCATTCTGATCGTGTTTATTCTGGAATTTGGCGGAATGATTATGATGGTAACAGCACAGTCTCCATGGAACGAGATGCTGCTAGGCGGTTGAAAAATATGCGTTATTTTTTAACGACTGGTTGCAATATTCCCATATTTATTGCGGGAAAAGAGTCCATTCAAGCCATTAAACCCGATGCTGAAGGCTATCATTTTAAATGGCATAATTATTATGATAAAGATGATGTTCTGGGGTGGCCATTACAGCCGTTGGGATACTTTTATGATGCGCATAGTAAAGGTGTGGATGCCTCGTATGCAAAGGCTGTAATAGATCATCGCATCAATGTGGGTAATATCTTTACAAGCTGGAACCCTTTTAGTCATACGTATTATTGGTCGGATAAAGACTTCATTAGACCTGCGGCAGTGATGATTGAGGGGTTATTAAAGTCATAAAACAGGCAGTTATTTATCTGTAGTTAAAGTCATGCAAGTATGAGGCTTTCTTTTAGAACTACCTCAATAACTTGAATGTTTGCATTACAGCAAATAATACGTACGGTGCAAAAAAACGTATCGGAGGAAAAAAATTATGTCTAAAAAGAAAGTTACCAAAAAAGAATTATTAGAAAAAGCAGCTGAATTTAACCTTAAAGGTATTAAAAAATTGAAAAAAGAAGCCTTAATCCATGCGATTCAGATTGCAGAAGGCAATGATGCTTGTTTCGCTAATATTCAAAACTGCGCGGTCAGCCCTTGTCTTTACCGCGCTGAATGCCAAACTTCTTAAAGCGGATGTTTCATTTACTGTAGACTTTCTGGTGGTGCAGTGGCTGCACTGTTGGGAAGTTTATAGAAAATTGAATGACAGTAGTATTTTATAGGGGATTTTAATGCCGGCTGTTGAATTGTTATATCAGGCTGGTTTATCTTCCTTGCAAGGTAGTATCGCCGTGATAAACGCTCAAGTTGGGCCTCATTTGCGAGAGCTTTGCTTAGCATCGGAAAAGCATCATTTGCAACAGTCATTTAAGCCTGTGTGCGATGAAATGATGGCTATGGGCTTGCAGCCTAAATGTGAGATTGATGGGAAGTTTGATGGAATTCTTGTTTTTCCATCAAAAAACAAACTTTTAACGCTCTCAAACATGGCAAAAGCGATGTTTTTGCTGCATGAAAGTGGAAAAATAATTATGGCCTGTGCTAATGTGCATGGCGCTAAATCGTATGATGCTGCTTTGAAAAAATTGGCAGGTCACTCGTCCTCGTCATCAAGGTCTAAATGTAGAGTGTTTTCTGCTCGGCGAGATGCTAATTTTAATGAAGCGCTGGCCAAAGAATGGTTGAGTGCAGCAGAAGTACAGCGCGTTGAATCACATGGTTTGTGCTCTCAGCCCGGCTTGTTTAGCTGGGATCGTGCGGATATAGGCTCGCAATTGTTATTACAGCATTTGCCTGAGTTGACAGGCGATGTTATGGATTTATGCTGTGGTTATGGCTTGTTGTCAGAGCGTGTTTTGAAACGCTGTCCGGCCATTCGTCAATGGCATATGGTTGAAGCGGATAGCATGGCGTTAGATTGTGCGAAGAGAAATATCCAGCTATGGCAGGATAAGGTACAGCTTTACTGGCAAGATGCTCAGTTGAATGACTTGCCGAGAAAATTAGATTATGTGATTTGCAATCCGCCATTTCATACAGGGCAAGATCAAGATATTGAATTGGGCCAGTCGATTGTGGAGCAAGGGTGTCGCAGCTTGAAACGTGGTGGGCACCTTTATATGGTGGCAAATCGAAAGCTGCCTTATGAAGCAGTATTGACGAAACATTTAAGGAGTCATCATACTGTGATTGAGGCACAAGGCTTTAAAATTATGCATGGAGTGCGATAAACGTGGCAGAGAAAAAAGAACGGTTGGAAAAAATTCTGTCGAATTTGGGTTATGGGGCGCGCAAAGATGTGGGTTATTGGGTGCGCTCTGGCTGGATAACAGTGGCGGGGGAGCCTGCGAAGACTGCATCGCAAAAAGTTTTAGCATCGCAAGTAATGTTGGAAGGCAAAGCCTTGGACCATCCTTATGGGTTAACACTGGTTTATAATAAACCTCTAGGGGCAGTGTGTTCACGTAAAGAGGATGGGCGACTCATTTACGCTGACTTTCCAGAGCGCTGGTTGGGACGAAAGCCTGCTTTATCCAGCGTGGGCCGCCTAGATAAAGAAACTTCGGGTTTGCTCGTCTTAACTGATAATGGCGCATTGAACCACCAGTTAACCAGCCCAAAACACGATATTTCTAAGACCTATGCAGTCACACTTGCTGAGTCTTTGAAGGGTGATGAAGCGGAAAAGTTAGCCAGTGGCACCTTGATGTTGGATGCCGATGATAGGCCATGCAAAGCAGCAGAATTAGAAGTTACAGGTGATAAGAGCGCAAATTTGGTGTTGCATGAAGGTCGCTATCATCAGGTGAGGCGCATGTTTGCGGCATTAGGCAACCATGTAGTTTCTCTAGAGCGGATTAAAATTGGTGCTTTATCGTTGAGTTCTTTGTGCTTGGATGCTGGAGCATATCAAACCTTTGAACCGGATGAACTCCTAAAACTTGTTTCATAAATGGTTCTATAGCTATATTAGAAAGGGATAATTAAATATGAGTATTTTGGCTGGCATTCATGCTGTAAAACATGCGTTGGATAGCGAAGAAAAGTTAGATGAATTATTGCTTGTAAAAGGTAAGGCCCATCCGCGCTTGAATGAATTAGTACATTTGGCAAAAAAAAATAAAGTGCGTGTGTCCTTTGTGCCTCGTGAAGCGTTAGAGCGTTTGGCGGAGGGTGTTCCGCATCAAGGTGTCGTGGCACGCGTGCAGCCCAAAGGCTTGTTAGAATTTAAGCCTTGGCTGTCGAATGTGAAAGGTGAAGATGCCGCCTTGGTTCTTCTACTTGATCAAGTGACTGACCCACACAATCTTGGCGCATGTATTCGTACAGCAGAGGCGGCGGGTTGTGCAGGTATTATTGTACCCAAAGATCATGCGGCAAGCCTAGATTCACCTGTTGTTGCTAAGAGTGCATGCGGAGCATTATCACGCCTGCCTGTCTTGAGGGTAACAAACTTGGCGCGCAGTATGAAAGACTTGCAAGATGCAGGCTTTTGGGTGTCTGGCTTGGCCGGAGAGGCTGAACATAACATCTACCAGACCAAATTCAGTGGTAAAAATGCGATTGTGATGGGCGCTGAAGGTACAGGTATGCGCCGTTTGGTGCGGGAAGGTTGTGATCAGTTGTTAAGTATTCCGATGCCAGGAAAAGTTGAATCCTTGAATGTATCTGTGGCGACGGGTGTGACTTTATTTGAAGTGGTTCGCCAGATGCAATGAGATTTAAATATAAAGACTGGCTCGTATTGGTGTGACTAGGCAGCCGTTGTTTTGGCTAATTCGAAAGATTGACCACAATATTGGCACTTTCCTTTACCACCTTTAAGGTTAATGTAAACCAAAGGGTGTTGACCATTGTCGGAACAAGAAACAATTTCATCAGTTGCTTTAATGGTGTCTACAGTCATTTTTGTTCCCTCCCAAGAAAGCGGCGCATCCTGTTGCTTTGTGGTTAAGAGTCAAGTTTAAATACAATTTTTTTAGGGTAATTAGAAATGAAATGTGATTTGGTATTGATTGAAGGTTTGGAAGTTCGGACGGTGATTGGCATTTATGACTGGGAGCGAGAAATTCGCCAAACAGTACGCTTGGACATTGAAATGGCGTGGGACATTTCCAAAGCAGGAGAAACTGATGATATTGCCGATACTTTAGATTATAAAGCTGTGTCCAAGCGATTGATTGAGTTTGTGGAAAGATCTTCATTCGGGCTTATTGAGAAGCTGGCCGAATCATGTGCAGCTATTTTGTTGCAAGAGTTTCAAATTCCTTGGGTGCGTTTAAAAATGTCCAAGCCGGGTGCTGTGCGCGGCTCTGAAAATGTAGCTGTGTTGATTGAACGTGGTGCAATGTAGTGGCAACAGCTCTCATTGGCATGGGGTCGAATATTGACCCAGAGAAACACTTGCAGCGTGCTAGTAAGGATATAAGACAATATTTTCCAGGTGTTGTATATTCAAAGGTGTATCAATCTTCTGCGGTTGGTATGAACGGTGATGACTTTCTTAATGCCTGTTGTTTGCTAAGCGCTGTCCCTGCAAAGGAAGAGCTTTTTAAGTGGTTGAAACTATTGGAAGATAAGTATGGTAGGGATCGTTCGGAAGGTTCTTGGAAACCTCGTACCTTGGATTTGGATTTGGTGATGTATGGCGATGAAATATTGGATGATGACTTATTTCGTTATGCGCATGTATTTGTGCCAGCATCTGAGCTGGTAGATTTAACACTGCCTATCGCCAAAGAGGGAATGCTGACACAGGTGTCCTTACGCTTGTAAATCACTGTGGCGTGTTTAAGGTTCTGCTTTCTTTTATCCAGTGAGGAGAATCTCTGATGCGCATTGCTATTCCAACTGAAACTTTGGCTTATGAAACGCGTATTGCGGCAACGCCTGAAACGGTGAAAAAATTTATCACTGCAGGTTGTGACGTTGTTGTTCAGAAAGGTGCTGGAGAACACGCAGACCTGACAGATGCTGCTTTTGTCGATGCAGGTGCAAGCTTGGCTGATTCGTTTTCAGATACGTGTCAGGGTGCTGATTGTATTGTGAAAGTGCGCGCTCCTTCTCAAGAAGAATTGACACATATTCAGTCTGGTACGGTGGTTGTCTCATTGATGGCGCCATTTTCAAATCCTTTGCTGAATGATTATGCGAAGGCGGATTTGAGTTGTTTTTGTTTGGAAATGATTCCTCGTATTTCGCGTGCGCAAAGCATGGATGTACTTTCTTCACAAGCTAATATTGCAGGCTACAAAGCAGTGCTTTTGGCGCTTGAACATTATAAGAGTTTTATGCCGATGTTGATGACAGCAGCTGGCACAGTTCAACCTGCTAAAGTCTTGGTGATGGGTGCGGGTGTTGCAGGCTTACAAGCTATTGCAACGGCACGCCGCTTGGGGGCAATGGTCGAAGTTTTTGATGTGCGTGAGGCAGCCAAAGAACAGGTAGAGAGCTTGGGTGCGAAGTTTGTTGAAGTGCCTGTAGAGGATATTGATGGTGAAGATGCAGGTGGTTATGCCAAAGAAATGTCGGATGATTATAAAGCAAAACAAGCGGCACTGATTGCCGAGCATGCGGCTAAATCTGATATTATTATTACTACGGCATTGATTCCAGGTCGCCCAGCACCAGTGCTGGTGAGCGAAGAAACACTTTCAAAGATGAAAGCTGGTAGCGTTATTGTGGATATGGCGGCAGAAGCAGGCGGAAATTGCCCACTTACAGAAAAAGATGCAGTATGGGTTAAAGATGGCGTAACGCTGATTGGTATAAGTAATATCCCTGCTTTGATGGCAACGGATGCTAGTCAGCTGTTTGCACGCAATGTATTTAATTTTATTTCGCCAATGTTGGACTCTGAATCAGAAAGTGAGTCTGTTATATTAAATATTAACATGGATGATGAAGTGATCTCAGCATCGTTAATTTGTAAAGACGGCGAATTTTTAAAATCACAACTATTGGGTGAGAAGGAGTAGCTATGTCTGATGCTTTATTGGTGGGTGATGTTGTAGGTCAGGCAGCGCATGGCGTTGGGCAAAGCGCTGATCCATTCGTGATGTCTTTTTCAGTGTTTGTTTTGGCTATTTTTATCGGATACCACGTTGTTTGGAATGTGACACCTGCATTGCATACGCCATTGATGAGTGTGACCAATGCGATTTCCAGTATTGTTATTGTCGGGGCGATTATTGCAGGCGGGCCACTTGAAATGAATTTGGCAACGGTGTTGGGCTTGATTGCAGTTGGACTAGCATCGGTGAATATTTTTGGCGGCTTTATGGTGACCCAACGCATGTTAGCCATGTTTAAAAAACGCTCGTAAGACAGAATTGTAAGGTAAAGGGGAAGTTATGTTATCCGCAAACATGGTGGCATTGGCCTATTTGGTCGCATCGGTCTTGATTATTCTAGCATTGAAAGGTTTGGCGTCGCCTGAATCTTCGCGTCGTGGTAATACCTTTGGCATGATTGGCCTGTTTATTGCAGTTGTAGTGACCTTGCAATTACCCTCTGTCCAGAATTACACATGGATATTTGCGGCAATTGCAGTGGGTGGCTTGATTGGAGCTGTAACAGCCAAGAAAGTGCCGATGACACATATGCCACAAACCGTTGCATTTATGCATGCATTGGTGGGTTTGGCGGCTGTGTTTATTGCAGTATCTGCTTTTGCCAATCCAGTTGGTTATGGTATTGCTGATGCAACAGGTAGCTTACATGTTACAAGCCGTATTGAGCTATTCCTAGGAACCTTTATTGGTGCCATCACCTTTACAGCATCGTTGATCGCTTTTGGTAAATTACATGGATTATTATCGGGTCGTCCAGTGACTTTTGCAGGGCAGCATTTGCTCAATTTATTGTTGGGCATTGTGATGATTGCTGCAGGGGTGATGTTCTGTATTGAACCTGCGTGGACACCGTTTTTGATTATGCTGGGTATTGCCTTATTGCTGGGTGTGTTGTTGATTATTCCAATCGGTGGTGCTGATATGCCAGTGATTGTATCGATGTTGAATTCATATTCAGGTTGGGCAGCGGCAGGCATTGGTTTTACGTTAGGCAATGATATGTTGATTATTGCGGGCGCACTGGTGGGTTCATCGGGTGCTATTCTTTCGTATATTATGTGTAAAGCGATGAACCGTTCATTGTTTAATGTGTTGTTGGGCGGTTTTGGTGGTGATGGGCCTGCGGCAGAAGCAGGTACCAAAGAGGATCGACCTTTCAAATCAGGTGCGGCAGAAGATGCTGCATTTTTGCTTAAAAATGCCCGCAGTGTGGTGATTGTTCCTGGTTATGGCTTGGCAGTGGCACGCGCGCAGCATGCGTTGAAAGAAGTGGTTGATTTATTGTTGAAACAGGGTGTGCAGGTAAAATTTGCTATTCATCCCGTGGCTGGGCGTATGCCTGGGCATATGAATGTATTGCTAGCAGAAGCCGATGTACCATATGATATTGTGCATGAGATGGATGAAATTAATCCAGAGTTTGCTGATACGGATGTGGTACTGGTCATTGGCGCGAATGATGTCACCAACCCATCTGCGAAAACCGATCCAGCCAGCCCAATTTACGGGATGCCGATTTTGGAGGTGTCTAAGGCAGCCCATGTGCTTATAATTAAGCGTTCGTTGTCTGTGGGTTATGCTGGTTTGGATAATGATTTGTTTTACATGGATAAAAGCATGATGATTTTCGATGATGCCAAAAAAGCATGCGAGTCACTGATTAAAGTCTTGGATTGATTCCAATGCATGTCTTTTAGCAAAGAGTAAAATCACTATTTTGTGATCTAGGTCATTTTAACGTAAAACCAAAGCCTTAGCGTTGAGCTCTCTTGACGATAAGGAGTGTTCGTAATGTTGAATTATATATTGCTACTACTACGTACTTTAGTGAGTTTTTTTGCACTGATGTTTTTTACATCGGTAGCCTGTGCGGTGACTATGGACGATGTCGAAAAGCGCATGGGGGAAGCTGATCAGCTTCGAGCAGCTGAGTTTTCCCCCAATCACTATAGCGATGCAAAGAAGTCTTTGCTCGATGCCAAGGAATATCTACGTGAAGGGGAAAGCGGTAAAGCTCGAAAATCACTGGATAAGAGTGCGGATGACCTTGAACAAGCTATTTCAGCTGTACAGACGATGAGCTCGAAATTTTCAGGCCTAGTGGAATCACGTGATCGTATGCAGATGGCGGATGCAAGTTATTTACGTGATGATTTAGTACTGCGTGCTGAACAAGATTTTTATCGCGTTGTTGAATATGTCGAAGCAGGGAATATGGAACGAGCAAAGGAGCGGGCTAAATTTGCATTGCAGACACTGCGCTCGGCGCAAGTTGTGTCTTTGCGCAAGCAGTTTGTGCGCCCTGTGACGTTGGAAGTGGCTAAAGGGCGTAAATTAAAAGCCAGAGAATATGCGCCCAAGGCGACGGCTGAAGCTGTCGCTTTGAAAAAAGAAATTGAACGTTTGGTTAAAGATAGTCCAGATAAGCAGGTGAAAATGCATGCGCTCGCAGAACAAGGTCAATCGAAAGCGGAGCGTGCGATTGAAGTGGCGAAGTTGGGCCGTGAAATGCGCGGGAACCCTGCCATGGTTGAGGCTTTGCGTGATTCTGAAGAAACTCGGTTGAGTGCTCTAGCGCAACAGCTTGGTGTTAACCTTAGTGGTGCGCATAGCGCGAAGCAGCAGGCTCTACTATTGCAGCAAGCAGTGGTTGCGATGCAAGATAGTTACAAAAAACAACTTCAAGATTCTGATCAAGTCATTGCATCACTGAATGCGAAGATGGGTGTCTATGAGGGTGATCTTGCTAGTATGAACGAGTTGCGTAGAAAATTACAGCTTAAAAGGGATGCTGAGGCGAAAATTGAGCGGCTGACTAAGCTGTTCGACCCTGCGAATGTTGAGATTCTTTTAACGCCTGATGCAGATGTTATTTTGCGCATGAAACGCCTTAATTTTCGTAGCGGTAGTGCCGTGATTCCACCAGATACCTATGCGATGATTGATAGTGCAGTACAGTCTATTTTGATGTTCTCGGATCGTTCAGTGCGTGTGGAAGGGCATACTGATTCTGCGGGTAGCAATCAGTATAACCAATCATTGTCTGAGCGACGCTCGGATGCGGTAAAAACGTATTTGATGGCGAAGCTTGAAATGCCTCGTGCAGTGGAATCGGTAGGCTTTGGTGAAGAAAAACCGATTGCTAATAATGAAACATTGCAAGGTCGTGAAAAGAATCGCCGTATTGATATTGTGTTGTTGGTGCCTCAGCCTTAATTCGAAGAGGGTGATGGGTGTACTAGCCTTCGGCGTGTAATGCAGTTAGTGGCTGAAAAGACTCAGCGCACGCATGTGAAAATAATAAAAAAGTATGACGCTTGTACACTTAAAACTGAGAAACAAGATTAAATTAGTCCTTTATAGACAGAGACAGTAATCAATGCTTAACTACTAGTAGGTGATTGTTGCAAAGTGATTTGTTGAAGGAGGCTGTCATGTTTTTGAAAGATCTGAATAATGGTGACTTGGTGGACGTGTTGGATGTCAATGCCTTAATGGATCCGAGTGCTGGTGATATTTTGGTGCGCTATCAGGCAGGTGAAGAAGTGGGTGACCCGATGGCCGCGAGTAAAGAGCGCTTGGCATTTCCTTCTGGAGAAGTTTTACCCGAATGTTGGCGTAATGTGCATTATAGGGTGAACTTTTGATGATGGTGTAAATAAAATGGATGGGCGGCCTTGGGTCGCCCTTTTTTATTTTAAGCTAAGCTTATTGAGAGGTTTGTTTTAGAAGCCAGGATTGAAATGATTGTATATGAGGGGTAGCCGCTGGTTTCTCTGGATAAACCAAATAATAAGCACTTTTATCAGCTAAAGTTTGTGAGAATGGGAATACTAGTCTTTCGGCTTTAATCTCTTCGGCAACAAGTGATGGGTCGACAATAGCGATGCCTACACCATCGACAGCAGCTTGAATGGCAAAGTTGCGTGTTTCAAACGTTTGCTCGTGCATTGTCTGAATATGACTGTTTACAGAATTTAACCAAACTTGCCAATCATCAGGTCGCAAGTGGGCATGAAGTAATGTTTGTTGCTCTAGGTCTTGCGGCGAGTTCAATTGCTTGGCGAGTTTTGGGCTGCACACGGGGGTGAATGTCTCTGTAAATAGGTATTCAGCATGTAAATTTTTCCATGCTCCGGTGCCCGACCGAATAGCGCAATCGATGTCTTCGTGTGAGAAGTCGACGGCATGAATGGATGTAGAAATACGCACCTCAATGTCTGGCTGTGACTTTTGAAAGTCGGATAGTCGAGGGATAAACCAGCGCATAGCAAAGGTGGAAAGCATGCTTATATTGAGAATTTCTTTATGCTTAGGTTGGCCTAACTTAGAAACCGTTTGATGTATCGACTCAAATGCATCGGCAAGGTCTTTGTAGATTAGGTTTCCTTCTTGGGTGAGTGATAAGCCAGTTTTACTGCGATGAAATAATTTAACATCAAGTATTTCTTCCATATTTTTAATTTGATGACTGAGTGCAGAAGCGGTAACAAATAATTCTGAGGCAGCGCCTTTCAGGGTTCCGTTTTTACCGATAGCGACAAAAGCACGTAGAGCATTAAGGGAAGGTGTTTTTTTAGGCATTAGTTTTTCTCAACCATAAGAATAGTTTATTTCATTTTTCATAAAATGCAAGAAAAGGTACCTTTCGTTGCCTGTTAAGATAACGTTGTTTTTTATTAGGCGTTTTGCATGAAAATGGTTAGTAGTTTCAAGAGGTGAGTGATGGCAAAGACATTGTTTGAGAAAGTTTGGCAACAGCATGTGGTAAGGGCCAGTGACGATGGTTCCATCTTATTATATATTGATAGGCAATTGGTGCATGAAGTTACCAGCCCGCAAGCATTTGAGGGCTTGAGAGAAGCTGGGCGCAAGCCTTGGAGGGTGAGTGCGTCGATAGCAACACCTGATCATAATGTACCTACAACTGGTTTGGAGCACGGTATTACGGATCCTATTGCACGCACACAAGTGGAAGCATTGGGTGCGAACTGTAAAGAATTTGGAATTGAAGAATTTTCTATGGGCGATATTCGTCAGGGTATCGTACATGTGGTTGGTCCGGAGCAAGGTAAAGTATTGCCAGGTATGACTGTGGTATGCGGTGATTCGCATACTTCAACACATGGTGCTTTGGGTGCAATTGCTATGGGTATTGGTACATCTGAAGTAGAGCATGTACTTGCAACTCAGTGTTTAATTCAAAAGAAACCACAGGTCATGCGTATCAATGTGGAAGGTGATTTGGCTGCTGGTATTACAGGTAAAGATGTTGCTTTATATATTATTGGTGTGATCGGCACTGCAGGTGGCAATGGTTATGCCATTGAATTTTCTGGTTCTGCTATTCGTTCATTATCGATGGAAGGCCGTATGAGCCTTTGCAATATGACCATCGAAGCAGGGGCACGCTGTGGTATGGTAGCAGTCGATGATAAAACCATTGATTACGTGAAAGGCCGTCCGTTTTCCCCAACAGGTGAAACCTGGAATCAGGCAGAAGCAGCATGGCGTACATTGCACTCAGATGCAGATGCGATCTTTGATAAAGAATTAAACTTGTATGCCGTAGATATTGCGCCGCAGATAACGTGGGGTACGAGCCCAGAAATGGTCGTGCCGATTACAGGCTCAACACCTGCTTTGGCAGAAGCTAAAAATGATGTGCAACGTGAAGGCTGGATGCGGGCATTTGAGTATATGGGTTTGAAAGAGAACACGCTCATGCAGGACATTAACATTGATAAAGTGTTCATTGGTTCTTGTACAAATGCGCGTATTGAAGATTTTCGTGCAGCAGCAGTGATTGCCAAGGGGCATAAGGTAGCCAATAATGTAAAATTGGCGATGGTTGTTCCTGGTTCGGGATTGGTGAAAAAACAGGCAGAAGAAGAAGGCTTGGATGTGATTTTTAAAGAAGCTGGTTTTGAATGGCGTGAACCAGGTTGTTCCATGTGTTTGGCGATGAATGCAGATCGCCTCAATGCGGGAGAGCGCTGCGCCTCAACTTCCAACCGTAACTTTGAAGGCCGGCAGGGTGCAGGTGGGCGCACGCATTTGATGAGCCCAGCTATGGCAGCTGCAGCGGCAATCAAAGGACACTTTGTTGATGTAAGAAACTGGGCAGGAGAATAATCATGCAAGCATTTACAACGTTAAATGGATTGGTTGTGCCTATGGATAGGGCAAATGTGGACACTGATGCAATTATTCCGAAACAATTTTTAAAATCAATTAAACGTACTGGTTATGGGCCGTTTTTATTTGATGAATGGCGTTATGAAGATGTTGGGCAGCCTGAAATGGATTGCACCAACCGTCCAGTTCGCAAAGATTTTGTATTGAACCAAGCACGCTATCAAGGCGCACAGGTGATGCTGGCAAGGGAAAATTTCGGTTGTGGATCTTCGCGCGAGCATGCGCCGTGGGCGATTTTGGATTATGGCGTTTCATGTGTTATCGCGCCAAGTTTTGCTGATATTTTTTATAATAATTGCTTTAAAACTGGCATTTTGCCGATTGTTCTCTCTGGCGATGAAATGAATATTTTATTTTCTGAAACGCAAGCCCAAGAAGGTTATCAGTTACACGTTGATTTGGCTGCGCAAACGCTTACAAGCCCAAAGGGGCAAGTGTTTTCATTTGAGGTGGATGACTTTCGTAAACATTGTCTATTGAATGGTTTGGATGATATTGCATTAACCTTGGAGCATGCAGAGGCGATTTGCGATTATGAGAAAAAACGTAACAAAGAAGCCGCTTGGCTGTTTTAAAATATGTTGGCGAATGTAAGAGTGAGTTATTGGCAGAGGCTTTTTTTTGACTGCAAATTAATTTTTAACACTGCTATAGTTGAGGCAAGGTGAAGTTTGCATGCAAATAGGTGTAGAAATTCCCTCGTTGCGATGCTTGCGGCAAACGGAAAAAAGTATCAACCTTGCAGCCATATAGAACACCTATTAAATGGGCTTAAACGGACTTATCAACAGGAGATGAGAAAATGAAGAAATATGTATTGCTAACAACGGTTTTGCTTCTTACATCATGCATATCGCCGAATGACCCGAATAAGCATACCAAACAAAATGCTGCGGGCGGTGCGGCTGCTGGTGCTTTGATTGGAGCAATTGTTGGTTATCAGGGTGATCATTCTGGCGGTGCATTGCGTGGTGCCTTGGCTGGTGCTGCAGCGGGTGGAGTACTTGGTGCAGGTACGGGCATTTACATGGATAAACAGCAGGCAGAATTTGAGCAGAAATTAGCCTCTGAACGCAGAGCAAACCAAATTGAAGTGGAACGTTTGAAAAATGAAAATCTTAAAATAACCATGAATTCTGAAGTCTCATTTGATTTTAACTCGTCTGCATTAAAGCCAGCATTTACGCGTACTTTGGATAAGGTCGCGAGTATTTTACAGCGTTATCCTCGCTCAAGTATTCGTATTATCGGGCATACTGATAATGTGGGCTCGGTGGCATATAACCAGCGTTTATCTGAAGATCGTGCTAGTGCGGTTGGGTGGAGCTTGGAAGATTCTGGTTTGAATCCGCAACGTGTACGCACGGAAGGGCGTGGCGAATCACAGCCGCGTGCGAGTAATGATTCCGAGGCTGGCCGCCAGCTCAATCGCCGTGTTGAAATGTTGATTGTGCCAAATAACGATATTCAGTAATTATCTTTATGAAAATTGGTTTTTTCAGCCTCTTTTCTGATATTTAAATTGAAATATTATGAGTTTTATTTCTTTTTTTACTTGAAATAAGAATATTTAAAATGAAGTATGTAAATAAATTGTGGAAAGTTGTGCGCAAGCACAACTTTCACTGAAGGTTTTCTATGGCTTCTAAAGTGCAAAGAAATGATGGTTGCCCCTGTGGTAGCGGCAAGAAATATAAAAAATGCTGCATGCAGCAAGAGCGAGAGAAGAATGTAGCAAGCTTGGGTCGCAAAGAGGGTGTTCAACTTGCATTAGGTTGGTTAAATAAGCATCACAATGAGGCGATTGAAGCTTGGGTTGAAAATGTTTGGTTGACTGGAGTCTCTGATGAGCAGCGTACAGGGATTGCCAGTGCTGATGCTAGGATTCGCAGTATTCATGACATCAACCTATTAGAGCAATTGCTTGCAGAGGGCAGTTTTCCCGATGTGGATGGTGAGACTAACGCATTAAAGCTGGTGCTTACTGCTGATGGTTTGATGTTGAACGATGCACAGCGTGATTATCTAAAACAATTGCCATCATGTGCATTGGAGCTATATCAGGTCACAGCTTGTGAGGCAGGGCAAAGCTTTAGTGTGCGTGATGCTTTGAAGGATAAAGCAAAAACGATTGTGATTGCTGATAGTTATGCAAGCAGGATGTTTGATGTGGGTGATGTGGTTGGTTTACGTTTGCTGGAAACACCTGCCGGCATGGAAACATCAGGCGCGATTTATCATATTCCTGAAGCTTATGTTGCGGACTTAAAAGAAGAGCTATCAGCTGCAAAACCAAAAGAGCGTGCCAATATTTTGATCGCAAACTGGTTAAAACTCGTGGCACTGCATGTTTAGAAGTATCTAAAAGTCTAACCTAAGGGCAGGTCTGTCCTGATTTGGAAGGACAATTTTGAGTAATTAAAGTTTTTTAAGCACTCTATCAGCACTCTCACTAATTGGTCAGAATACAATAACATTAAAGGGGATCTTTTTTGTTATATTTAAAACTTATGAGATAATTAAATCTCTTGATTTGCCTTCCCTTAAATAAGCTTAAAGGTATGTTTTATGAAAGATAATGTGTGAAAACTTTATTTTTTTAAGCTTGATGCTTAAAAAGTGATGCTTTTCAATTATCGCCCTATTTAACTGCTGCACAAAAAACAGCTTGTAAGTGAGTAGCGATGGCATAAATTGTTTTTTTGTTTTCTGAGATGCTTTTTGGATGCGCTTGTTGTAAAGTTTTCGCATGTCTTATTTGGTATTGGCTCGACGCTGGCGGCCGCAATGCTTTGCTGATCTTGTGGGTCAGGATGTTGTGGTTCGCACCCTTAAAAATGCTTTAAGCTCCAATAGTTTGGCGCATGCCTACTTGCTGACGGGGATTCGTGGTGTTGGTAAAACGACGATTGCACGGTTGATGGCGATGTCGGTGAACTGTGCCTGTCAGGTTGATGGTGAGCCGTGTGGGAAGTGCGATGCTTGTACGGCAATTGCTCAAGGAAGCCATTTGGATGTGCTGGAAATGGACGCAGCCAGCCATACGGGTGTGGATGACATTCGTGAAATTCTTGATGGTGTGCGTTATCCACCCGTGAGTTTGCCGTATAAAGTTTATATCATTGATGAAGCACATATGCTGTCCAAATCAGCATTCAATGCGCTGTTGAAAACGCTTGAAGAACCACCCGCGCAAGTCTTATTTATTCTCGCAACGACAGAATCAGAAAAACTACCTGTCACGGTGCGCTCACGTTGCCAACGTTTTGATTTGCGTCGCCTAGCTGTACAGGAACTTGCCAATTATCTTGCGCATGTGTTAACCACAGAAAAGATATCGGTAGAGCCAGAGGCCCTATTAACGATTGCTCGATCCGCAGATGGAAGCGTGCGTGATGCTTTATCACTGATGGAGCGTGTATTGGCTTATAGCAATGAGAATATCAAAGCGACTGATGTTCGTCAGGCTTTGGGAATGATTGGGCCTGAAATCGTGCAATCTCTTTCTGATGCGATTGCGAAAGGCGATGCGGCAGCGGCAGTGTTGGTGATGCGGCAAGCAGTCATGCAGGGAAGCGCACCGCGTGCCTTGTTAATATCTTTATCGGAGTTATGGCATCAGTTGGCATGTATGCAAGTGGATGAGAGCTTGATTGCCGATGTGCCTTCGGAGCAAGCGCAGTTATGGCTTCAGCAAGCGGTGAAATACTGGTCTTCGTTAGGGCTTGATATGCGTTATCAGGTGCTGGTTCATGGGCTGCGTGATTTGGGTTTGATGGATGAACAGCGTGGGGTAGAAATGATTACTATGCGCTTGTGTCATTTGAGTATTTTAGAGGATGGGGATGTAGCGCCTGTCATTGCGCCAGCGCCAAAAGCTGATGTAATTGTGGAAAAGCTTGAAGTGCAGACTCCAGAGCATGTTGAGCAGAAAAGTGAAAGAAAACGTGAAAATGAAAGTAAACTGCCTAGAGGTGAAGAAAAAACCGCTGAGTTAGTCGAAATAAAAAAATCTGTATCATATGAGCGATGGGAGGATGCCGTTGAGGCATATAGTAAGGTGCGCCCCGCTGTAACAGCTTTGTTGGAGCATGTGATTTGTGTGTCGTATCAAGAAGCACAGGTGCGTTTAGCGCTGGATGCGCATCAGCAGCGGGCGATTGTGGAGCAAGAGCGTGCGGCATTTGAGACATGGTTGGGTCGTGAAGTATTGTGGGATAAAAAATCGCATGGTGGGCATGTGGAAACGATTTCTACAGCCAGAGAACGTCATGCGGATGAAGAGAAAAAACGTGTATGGCAGCAGGCAGAGCAGGATACTGCCGTAAAATTGTTAAAAGAAAAAATGGACTGTCGTTTACTAGATGTGCAGCCAGCTGAGATAGAAAATGGAGTAGGTGAGGCATGATGAACATTGGGAAAATGATGAAAAAAGCTCAGGAAATGCAAGCGAATATGAAAGATTTGCAGGAAGAGTTGGCAGCCATTGAAGTGTGTGGTGAATCAGGTGGCGGCATGGTGAAAGTAACGATGTCGGGTGATCGTAAGGTAAAGTCGATTGCTATTGAAGATGCATTGTGGGCAGATCAAGATAAGGGTTTGATTGAAGATTTGGTGGCTGCGGCAGTGAATGCAGCAAGTCAGATAGCCGAAGAAAAATCCAAAGAAGAGCAACAAAAACTTATGTCTGGCTTGCCATTGCCTCCAGGCTTTTCGCTTTGATGCATCATTTCCCAGGCATGCCCTTGCCTTTGGCACAATTAGTTGAACAATTAAGTGGCTTGCCAGGCATTGGGCCGAAGACGGCCATGCGTTTGAGTTTAAATTTATTATCCAAGCCTGAAGAGGAAGTGAAGCAGCTTGCTGGAACACTGGCTGGCCTACATCAGACGATGGCTTTTTGTTCACGCTGTGGATGTTTTGCTGAGCATGAACATTGCGGAATTTGCGACCAAGTGCGGCGTGATGGCTCTGTGGTTTGTGTGGTTGAGCAGCCTGTAGATGTGTTGATGCTGGAGCGTGGTCAAGGATTTACAGGGCATTATCATGTTTTGCATGGGCGGTTAAGCCCTGTCGATGGTATGGGGGCAGCGCAACTAAACTTATCAGTATTGGACAAACGCGTGGCATCAGGCGCGATTCAAGAATTGATTTTAGCGACCAGTGCTACAGTGGATGGTGAAGCCACGGCACACTTTGTCGCTAGGCGTTACAGCACCTCTGATGTAAAAGTTTCTCGTATTGCACGAGGTGTGCCTGAAGGTGGTGAACTGGAATATTTGGATGAATATACCCTAACCCGTGCTTTGGATCAGCGTGTGTTATGGGAACAGCCATCCATTTAACTCGATGAGCCGTTGGCAGGAGCAAAGCTTAACGCAGGCTGAACTCAAACATGCTTCTGTACGTGGTGGCGTGATTACATTTACTGCACAATTGGTGAAGTTTTTATTAAATATGGCTGTCACGGTTTGGTTGGCGCATATATTACTTCCTGAGGATTTTGGCTTGGTGGCGATGGTCATGATCATCGTGAATTTCTTTGTGTTATTTAAAGATGCAGGTTTTTCTATTGCAACGATACAGCAGGAAACAGTGACGCATGAGCAGGTTAGCCTGCTCTTTTGGCTGAATGCTGCGATAGGTTTAGCATTGGCTGGTATTTTGTATTTTATAGCCCCTGTTATTGTACTCTTTTTCCATGAACCTCGGTTGCTTGAGATTGTACAGGTTTTATCGCTGGTATTTGTGCTAGGTGGTTTGGCCATTCAGCACGAGGCATTGATGCGCCGACAGATGCGCTTTCGCGGCTTGATGGTCATAGAGGTTGTAGGACTTTTATTTGCTGCGGGAACGGCAGTTGCCTTGGCTGCGTCAGGAGCAGGCTATTGGGCAATGGTTTGGATGCAGGTGGTAGCGATTGTTGTAAGGGTACTCTTGCTGTGGGTCTTTTCGGGCTGGCTACCATCATTGCCAGCCTTGAAGGTGGGTGTACGAAAAATGATTGTATTTGGTAGTCAAATGACGCTTGCCAATGTGGTGCAATATTTATCCAAACAGTCTGATCAGATTTTATTGGGCTGGTGGTCGGGTGCACATGCCTTGGGTTTGTATAGTACTGCTATGCAAATGTTGTTATTACCCCTTCGGCAAATGCTTGCACCTTTAACAAGTGTCGCGCAGGTAACACTAAGTCGTTTACAAGGTGATGATATAGGCTTTCGCCGTGCTTATTTGTTATTGGTAAAGATTGTGTCCTATGCAACGATGCCTTTAATGGCGGTGCTTGCAGTGTTGGCTGAGCCCGTGGTAAAAGTGTTTTTAGGCGAGCAGTGGCTGGACGCAGTCCCTATTGTGATGATTTTAGCATCTGCAGGTTGGATATTAGCAGTAAATAACACCATGGGGTGGGTGCTCATGGCGCGCGGGCAAGGGCGACGGATGTTACGTTGGAATATGATAATGGCTCCTGTAATGATCGTGGCATTTTCGATTGCTTTGCCTTGGGGTGCCGTAGGTATGGCATGGGCATTTTTACTGGTTGTTTATGCCAGTCGTTATTTCCATTTTCGCTATGTGTTAAAAGGAACTGCCATTACACTGCTTGATTTATGTCAGACTATATTGTGGCCTGCATGTCTAAGTTTCTGCTTGGCATTGGTAGGCTTTGTTATGATGCAGCTGACTGGAAACTTTAATGCGGCTGCGCTTTTGATGATCAGTATACTTGGTGTACTGACAGCTTTATTGTTAAGCTTATTGTTACTTACACCACTCAAGCGTGAATGCAGGGAAATATGGCAACTATTGATGAATCTAAGGCAGCGTAAGGAGCTATGATGAGCAGTTTGGCAGCATGGCGTGATGCGGCGGCAAGGCTTGGAAAAATCCTAACGCGCAAGCCTTATCCTTTGCATCGAAATGAAAATATTTCACCTTTTTTCATCATTGGGGCAGGGCGTTCTGGAACAACCTTATTGCGTCGAATTTTGGTAGCATCTGAACAGGTGCATATCCCGCCTGAGACCTATGTGTTGGCACAGGTGATTGAGTATTATCGCCGTAATGCATATCAAGATTGGGAAAGTTTGGTGTTACAGTGCTTGGCACTCTTTGAGCTACATCCTGAATTTGACACATTTCAAATTACTTTGCGCCCTCTTTTACCCAAGCTATATGCCTTGCCTGAAGAAGAGCGTAGTTTGGCTAGGATGCTGGATATGCTCTATCATTATCATGCTGAAAAAATGGGTGTGAAATGCGAACGTTGGGGCGATAAAACCCCGATCAATACTTTTGCACTAGATGATATTCATGCTGTGTTTCCTCAAGCAAAGTTTATTCATTTGTTGCGCGATGGTGTGGATGTGGTGTCTTCATGCATACAGCGGGGCCTGGTTCCTAACCTCAATGATGCAGCATACCGTTGGCAGCAGGCTCTGAAGGCTGTGGAATGTTTTCGAGAGGGATACAACGAAGGGTGTCTGGATGTGCGCTATGAATCTCTTGTGTCGCAGCCAGATCATACAGTGCATTCACTTTGTACTTGGTTGAACTTGACTTATAGTCCTCGTATGATTGATGAAATCGGGCATGCAAGCGTGCTGGGCGACATGGATTATGAACATTATCAATCCTCTCTGGAAAAGGTCAGCAGCAAGTATATCGGACAAGGACGCAAAGTATTGGCTCTGCAGGATCGGCAACAATTACAAACTTTGATAGGTAAGGATTTGCAGCGTTTGGGTTATGGACGGGCAGATAAAGGTGAAGTATGAGTGACGCTTTTGACCCCAAAGAATATTGGGAAAAACGCTTAAGTGGAAATTATGATTTGCACGGTGTGGGACTGATTGAATGGGGCGAAGGCTTTAATCGGTGGCTTTATCGTGTTCGCAGGCACAGTTTTTTGAAGACGGTGCGATCCATGCAGAAAAGTTGGCAAGACGCACACGTATTGGATATTGGCTCGGGTACAGGCTTTTACCTTGAACGCTGGCAAGAGTTGGGAGCAAAAGAAATTTGCGGCATGGATTTGACTGAAGTGGCAGTCAAACAGTTGCAAACTAAATTTCCGGATGTGGTGATTCATCAAGGGGATATAGGTGCTGAGACTGCACCAGATTTAGATGCTGATTTTGATGCTATTTCTTGTATGGATGTACTATTTCATATTGTTGATGATGAGCATTATACGCATGCATTTGCCAATATATCAGCGATGTTGAAGAAAGATGGATTGTTCATTTTTTCAGACTCTTGGTTAAAAGGGGATGATGTACATGGTGTGCATATTGTACATCGCTCTAGAGTTCATGTGCAGGAGGCATTGAAGCAAGCTGGCTTTGAAGTTGTAGATGTTTACCCGATGTTTGTATTGCTTAATGCGCCTGTGGATAGTCACAACCCGCTGCTACGTTTTTGGTGGTGGGGTCTGTACCAAATTGCTGCTCGCTACCATAGAGTCGGAGGCCTTTTGGCCGCGGCAATTTATCCGTTGGAGCGTTTATTATTAAGCATGGGTAGGCATGATGGACCGACCACTAAGGTGATCGTTTGCAGGAAGGTTAATTGATTCTCTGATGAGAATAGCTTATTTTCTTAGTGCGTTTCCGAGCACATCAGAAACCTTTGTATTGCATCAAGCTGTAGGAGCGCTGCAGGAAGGACATCAAGTAGATATTCATGCCTATGAGGTGGCGGGACATGTCAAACATCCTCTGTTAGATGCCTATGGCTTATTGAAGCATGTGAATTATCGCCCATCGGTGCCAACGAATAAACTGATTCGGTTATTTAAAGTATGTTTTTTGATATTTTTTTTACTCTTTATTGATACACGGCGTTGTGCCGGTTTATTTTCCTTATGGAAAGAAACACCCTTAAATGAGTGGCTGGAACTTTTTTTTCTTGCTTGGTCACTGCGGGGTGGGAAGTCTTATGATGTTATTCATGCGCATTTTGGTCCCAATGGTTTGATGGCGATACGCTTGCGGCAGGCAGGCTTCTTGCAGGGTAAAGTTGTAACATCATTTCATGGTTTTGATGCCAATGTAGTGCCAAATATTTTGGGTAAAAAATATTATCATTCACTATTTGAGCAGGGTGAGGCGTTTGTTGTAAGCTCAAAGTTTATTCAGAAAAAGCTTTTAGCACTGGGTTTGAATAAAGAGAAAGTACATAGGATTGCTGTGGGAATTGATGTGAATATGTGGACATTTCAAGAGCGGCAAGGCTGGCAGCATGCGTTTCCGATGGTATTGAGTGTTGGAAGATTGATGGAAGTCAAAGGCTTTACTTATGCCATGGAAGCGATGGTGAAGGTCAGGAAGTTTTTTCCTAGTGTGCAATACCATCTTGTAGGTGAAGGCCCGTTGCAAGGGGTGCTGGAGCAACAGTTAAGGGGCTTGGACTTGCAGGATTGCGTACATCTGTTGGGGAACAAAAATCAAGCTGAATTAAATGCTATTTATCAAAAAGCAGACTTGTTTGTGATGCCATCGGTGCGTACGAATGATGGTGCAGAAGAAGGGCAAGGTATGGTACTATTTGAGGCGCAGGCGGCTGGCTTGCCTGTGGTGGCAACATGCAGTGGTGGCATTGCAGAGAGCTTGCCTGAAGATGCCGTATTAATACGAGAAAGAAACAGTGATGATTTGGCAGAGAGAATTATTGAACAATTGCAGGCATTACAAGAGCAGGGCTATGACGGCATTAAAGGGCGCGTTTTTGTACAGCAACATTTTGAGGTAGGGCGTTTAAATAAAAAAATATTAGAGCTTTATCAGGGGCTTCTATGAGAGTTTTATATTTAACGGATGCTGACCTAGCTCCGCATAAAGCACCGCAAATTCATGTTAGCCAGTTTTTAAAACATTGGCATCACTCAGCTTGTGAGGTTTTACTGCGTGCACCGCGCACGCGTGATGATATGCCTGAATTTGAATTTCCACATGAGTGGTTGCCGCATTCAGGCGTTCGCTTGCTGGGCGATTGGTTGTTTCAGAGGCGTATATACCAACAACTGAAACAAGAATTGAAAGAAAGGCGCTGGGATGTGGTGTACACACGTCAAATTTCGACCTTTCCTGCTTTGTATCGCTTATGCCAAAAATTCTCTGTGCCTATCTTGTGTGAGGTGAATGGTTTTTTGCTGGAAAACTATCAAACAGGCGGCGCACCAGCTTGGAAACTACGCATGGTAGAGCGTATGGAAGCCTCAGTTTTGCAATATTCGAGCCTAGTAGTTGTGCCATATAAGGCATTAAAAAAACGGATGATGGGGCATTATGACTTGGCGGATAGTAAGGTCATGGTGGTGGAAAATGGTGTGGATCCTCAGTTGTTTCGATCTCTAGCCAAGCAAGCATGTCGTAAAGCCTTGGGATTGGAAGCGGGTGCTGTGTATATTGGTTATGTCGGTAGCTTTGATTTTTATCATGATATGGAAACGATTTTCCAAGCATATCAGGGCATTGCTGAACATATAAAACAGCCTGTTTATTTTTTAATGGTGGGAGATGGCGAGCGTAAAGTGGCGATGCAGGATTTGGCAGCATCTTTGGGTATTGCTTCGTTTGTTCACTTTATTGGCACAGTGCCAAACCAAAAGGTGCCTGAATATATTAATGCCTGTGATGTGATGTTGGCATTACAGCCCAAAGAGCGTCTGCAAAAGATGGGTGAAGCTGGTTTTTTGAAAACACGTGAATACTTAGCTTGTGAAGTGCCTGTGGTGTTATCGCATATTCAAGGTGAGCCTTATCCATTTACAGAAAAGACGTGTGTTTATATTGAACCTGAATCAGCTGAGTCATTGACGAAAGCAGTGGTGGATGTTGTGAACGGTAAGCAATATTTGTCTTCGATGCGTGATGAAATTGTAGCGTATGGTTCTTGGGCTTATTCTGCGGAACGTTTACGGAAGAAAATGCAGGCTTTGGTGGAGAAGCGTGGATGATTGAACAAGTTCAAGAAAATTTAAAACTGCGTGCTTTATCATTGTTTAAAAAGGATAAAGTGTTGGTTGTAGGTAGTGCTGGCAGTGGTCAGATGCCACGTTATCAGACGGATTTTCCTGCTGGTGCGATAGGGCTTGATATTGATGAGCCTGCTAAGCCAGATGTGTTGGGTGATGCTTTATATTTACCATTTCAAGATGGCAGTATGCCTTTTGTGCATTGTGAGGCCTTGCTGGAGCATGTGCCCGAGCCGCACAGGGTTGTCGATGAAGTCTACCGCGTATTGAAAGAGAATGGGCAAGCATTCTTTTATGTGCCATTTTTATACCCATACCATGAGTCGCCTGATGATTATTTTCGTTTCACCAAAAGTGGTATGGCTTACTTGTGCCGAAATTTTTCGCACATTCAAATTCAGGCCGCGAATGATGGTTATGCTGGCGTGAGTATGCGTTTTTTGGGTGGTTTCACCTCACCTGTTGGGAATATTTTAAGCAAGCTTGTTCGTCACCCTGCTTGGTGGTGTATTGCAGGTGCTTATTCGCTGTTGCGTTTGTTGCAAGGTAGGAAGCCTGAGCTTGAACGAGTACGCCAACATTTCTTTTTTGAAAACTGTTCAGGCTTTAATGTGCTGGTGAAAAAATAGTGTGTGGATTAGCAGGTTACGCAGGGCAAGGAGATGCTTTTGTTTTAGAGCAGATGGCGCATGTATTGCAGCATCGCGGTCCAGATGCACATGGAACCTGGTTGAATGATCATGCTGGCCTAGCTCATGCGCGACTTTCGATTCAGGATTTAAGTGAAGCTGGCGCGCAGCCGATGTCGGCACAGGGCATCCATTTGTCATTTAATGGTGAGATTTATAATGCGCCAGAACTGCGTGAGCTATTGCTGAATGCAGGACATACATTTCGAGGGCACTCCGATACAGAAGTAATTTTACAGGGATATTTGCAATGGGGGAAAGCTGTTCTTACACGGCTTTCTGGCATGTTTTCCATTGCACTTTGGGATGAATCAGAGCAATCAATGCTTTTGGCACGTGATAGGGTGGGTATCAAACCGTTATTTTATACTCAATACGAGCAAGGCTTGGTGTTTGGCTCTGAAATTAAGGCGCTATTTGCACACACTACAATCAAAAAAGAGCTGAATGCACCCATGATTGATGCTTATCTGGCATTGGGTTATGTGCCACGACCACAAACTATATTTGCAGGTGTTTGTGTATTGCCACCTGCTCATATGCTGATTTGGCAAGCTGGCGAAACTCATATTGAGCCTTATTGGCAGTTATCAAATGGTACGGTGTTACAAGGCAATGAAGCTGATTTGACCGATGAGCTGGATCAGCGACTCAATGAGGCGGTGGCCTCGCATTTATTGGCAGATGTGGATATTGGGGCGTTTTTATCAGGCGGAGTAGATTCGTCCTTGGTGTGTGCGATTGCTTGCAAACAAATGGCAGCCAAAAAAATAGATGCACCACTTCAAACATTTACGATTGGTTTTGAAGGTGGCGGTGATGAACGTGGCTGGGCAAAGCAGGTAGCGGAACACATTGGCAGTGAGCATTACGCCCATATTGCAGGTTTGGATTTGATTGAGAAGTTACCGACTTTCTTACAACATCTTGAGCAGCCCTTATTTGATAACTCGATTTTACCAACTTATTTGGTATCACAAATTGCCAGTGAAAAAGTGAAGGTTGTGCTGGCGGGAGATGGTGGTGATGAACCATTTTTGGGATACGACTGGACACGCCGGGCCTTAAGTTTGCCGCGATTATTGCCCAATGTTGCGTGTTCGGGGTGGCAGTGGGCATATCAAACAGGAAAAATAGGTTTGTTACAGCGCGGGTTATTTGATGTTTCTCATGGTGCTGATGCGCGTTATTTAAGACGTATGACAACTTCACAGAGTTTTAGGCATGAGTTATATGCGGATGACTACCGCTTGAGTTTGAAAAATGATTCGCTTGATATATTGGCAGAGTCATTGATGGAGCATGATGATGACACGCGTTTTTCACATACTGATTTGAATTGGTATTTACCCGAAGACGTATTGTTTAAGGTAGATCGTATGAGCATGGCGCATGGTTTGGAGGTGCGCGTTCCTTTGCTGGATCATAAGCTTCTTGAGTGGGAAATGCGTTTGCCATTGGATTTGCGATTTAAAAATGGGCATGGGAAATATCTGTTGCGAAAAGTTGCCGCACGTTATTTGCCTGCCGATATTTTAAAGCCGCGCAAACAAGGTTTTACCATTCCGATTGGGGCATGGCTCAAAGGAGACTTGGGGGTATGGGCAGAAAGTTTGTTTACATCAGATAGATTTGTGCGACGTGGCATTTTTAAGTCTGAGAAGGTGCTGGAATTATTACGCATGCACAAGAGTGGCAAGTTTGAGCTTGGACACCGTATTTGGAGCCTGATTGTGCTTGAAACATGGTTTCGAGAGTGGATCGACTGATGCGTTGGAAAATTGCAGCTCTGTTATTGTTTAGTGTGCTGTGTTGGGAGTTGATGATACGTCTTTTTGTATTATCGCCTGCCCAAGAAATTTTCGAGCCACGTCTGGGTTATGTGCATGCCCCACATGCCAATATATTACGAACCTATGAGGGGTATGCACGCTTTAAGCTAGATGAATTTGGCTTAAATAATGATAAGGCTCCAATTCCACTGCCTGCCAAACGTGTGTTTGTGGTGGGGGACTCTTTTGTAGAGGCTTATCAAGTGATGCGTGAAGAAAACGTTGTACATCGTTTGGGAGATGCATGGCAAGATAGCTGGTTGTTTAATGCAGGAAGCTCTGGTGCTGCACCTGACCAATCATGGACTGCATATGATATGCTGAAAAGTTCCGTGCGATCTACCCACGTTTTATTATGTGTGAATGCCAGTGATCTTTATGAATTATTATCAGCGAGAGAAAAGCGAGATGCGCAAGGGGAGCTAACGGCATTAACTCGGCCTGTGGACAAGCCTGGGTATTTTACAGGTATAAAGTTATGGCTTTATGGGCACTCGGCATTGGTTACACATTTAAAATGGAAATATGAGCATGATATTCGAACATGGTTACTAGGCTCTGATGAAAGAAAAGAAGCACGGAAAAAGCATGAGTTAACAGGAGCACGTTTACAGAAAGCGATTGAACGTTGGCGTTTTGTATTGGCGATGTTTCAGCAACAAAATGTAAAGCTGACAGTGTTGATGATGCCAGAGCTTGAATACTTACCACATAAAACAGTGCGGCAAAAAGTAAGGCAGGGGCGTAGCGTACTTATGGATGAGGCGAGGGCAGCAGGGACTCCTGTGCTGGATAGCAACCCCATATTAGCGGCTGATTTTGAGCGAACGGGTATGCCAAGTATTGGTTTTTCCAATACACATTATGGTAAAGGGCATATCAATGCTTATGGACACCAAGTCTTGGCGCATTGGTTAGATTCTCAGCGGGCAGTGATTGTAAGGTGATTTTTTCCAGTTTAAACTTTCTCTTCTTTTTTATTGCTTTGGTTGGGGCTCTTTGGCTACTTCCAAAACGTGCACATAGTTGGGTGTTATTGCTTTTTTCTTATGGTTTTTATGCCGTGTGGGATATACGTTTTGTCCTGCTTCTTATGTTTGTTTCTCTGGTGGGTTATAGCTGTGCTCTGGTAATTGAACGGCAACACCAGCAAAATCATCAACCCAAAACAACTTGGTTGTGGCTGGGTATCGTAAGCATGCTAATGGTGTTGGCGTATTTTAAGTATGCAAACTTTTTTATCGATAATGCGTCAGCCCTGTTGGGTATTAACGCAGAGCACTTAAACATTGTGTTACCTGTTGGTTTATCCTTTTTTACGTTTCAGGTTATATCTTACTTGGTAGATGTCTGGCGAGGGGATATTCGAGCCTGCACATCGAAAAAAGAGTTCTTTTTATATGTAGCCTTTTTTCCACAACTGGTAGCAGGGCCAATCGTACGAGCCAAAGACTTTTTACCGCAGTTACAACAACATGTTGGGGTTAACTGGGATTATATTTACCTTGGAGCACAAGTTTTTGCTCTTGGTTTCATTCAGAAGGTGTTTATTGCGGACCGCTTAGCGATGTTTTGTGACCCAGTATTTTCACAGCCTGCTTTGTATGGTGCGATGACTTTATGGCTGGGTTTGCTTGCATATGCTGTACAAATATTTTGTGATTTTTCAGGCTATTCACATATGGCGATTGGTATTGCTTTGATTTTAGGCTTTAAATTGCCTGAAAACTTCCGCATGCCTTACTTGGCAACATCGATTGCTGACTTTTGGCGACGTTGGCATATATCCCTATCGAGTTGGCTGCGCGATTATTTATATATTCCCTTGGGTGGTAGCCGTGTCGCGCCGACTATGATTTATGTCAACTTGATGATTACCATGTTGCTGGGTGGTTTGTGGCATGGCGCATCTTGGAACTTTGTATTGTGGGGTGCCATGCATGGTGTGGCTTTGTGCGCGCACCGTGTGTGGAAACAAATGGGCGGTGAGTTGCCTCACTTGTTAGGCTGGGGATTAACATTTTTATTTGTACTTTTGACGTGGGTTCCTTTTCGTTGTGCTGACTTTGGGCAAAGCATGGTCTATTTTTCAGGGTTATTGTCGGTTGATGGGGCTGGTGATGGTATCACTTGGATGATGCCACAAGTGATGGGTTTATTGTTGCTGGTTATGGTTGCCCACCTTGTAATGGCGTTTAAGTCACATCGCATTGGTGATTGGCATGTAGCTTTGCCAGTATTAGAAAAAGATAAAATATTACATACTGTGGTATGGTTTTGGCTTGTGATGGCACTGTTGGTATGGTCGCCTATCAATAGCTCACCATTTATTTATTTTCAATTTTAGGGGTGTAATGTGTCACGTGATTTTGAACAGTTATTTAAAGATGCAGCTTGGTTTTCACCAGAGTTGAACCGTGATTGGGTTCGTTATCGCAATGATGAAAATACAACAGGTGTATGTTGGCACGTGAAGGTTAGTCATGAAACGCCGTTGCTTTCTGTGATAATCCCGACTGCTGATGCGGATCGTGGCGGTTATTTTGTTAAACTGATGACATCGCTTACGCAGCAAGATATGCAGGATTTTGAATTAATTGTGCTTAAAGGCGATAAACGACAAGGGCGTGGGATTAATATTTGTGCGTCCATGGCAAAAGGAAAATACATACTTACGGTGGATGATGATTCTTCGCTGCCTGACCCTCAAACCTTTGCTAAAATGATTGCGGCTATGGACGAGCACGATGATATTGGTATGGCAGGTGGTAACAATACTGTACCTGATTGGGCGACGCCATTTGTAAAACGGGTGATGACGCAAGTGCCGCGGCGTAGTTGGGAGCCTGTCTCTGAAATGATTGATTCGGATCTGGCGGAGCATCCATGTTTGATTATGCGGGCTAAATTGTTTCGTGAAGTCGGCGGTGAGAATGAGGTGATTCCGCGTGGGCTTGACCCATATTTAAGGCAGGTTTTTCGTGAAGCTGATACACGTGTGGTGGTATTACCCAATATTATTTATCATCATTTGCCGCCAGAAACATGGTCAGGTTTATTGGGGCAGATGTATCGCAATGGTTGTCAGGCGGCCTTTGCCAATATTCATTCACCCGAATGGGTGATCGAAACACCTGCCGAACATGGTGAATTTATCCTGCGAGTGCCTTTATGGAAGCGTATTTTACGGTTCCCCTTCAATATGTTGAAAAGCCTATTGCAAGGAAAATGGCTTTGGGTGCTGTGTGAAGTGTGTTACGCATGGGGATTTTTACGTGGCTGGATTAGGGAGAAGTAAGCATGTCAGATAAACAGGACTGGTCGAGTTCGGAGAAGTTTTTTGCGCGTTCATGGACGCATATTTTTTACTTTTGGAAACTACGCCAGGTTATGCTGGCTAAAACAGTAAAAAACCTATTAACACAACGTCAAGATGACGCGCCAATTCGTATTGTTGATTTGGGTTGCGGGCCCGGAACCAATATATTTGATGTGTTTGATGCCTGTGTTGAATTTAAGCATGTGCAATGGTTTGGGCTAGATCTGAATCAGCGTGAAGCAGGCATGGGCGCAAGCCGTAGTCATTATCGTGTGCAAGAGAGAAACATGGAAGCGATTCATTTCATGTCGGGTGATATTTTTAAATTGCCATTTGCCGATAACAGCATTGATATCCTTATTTCTTCGGAAGTTGTGGAACACCTACCCGAGCCGTTACCCGCGATGAAAGAAATGCAACGTGTACTGAAATCAGGTGGTTATGCCATGGTGACCACACCAAACCCACGTAATTTACCAGAAATGCTGGGTTATGCTTTGGATAAAATAACCTTGGGTGGCTTTAAGAAGCTTTATTGGAAGGGGCAAGATGAAGTGTCGGCTCCACCACTATCAGCAGAAGTTGGGTTTGGACATGTGTCTGTCCACCCATACCCAGTTTGGCGAGATTGGTTTGAAGAAATTAATATGCCTGTCGTGAAAAAGGTTCGAGGCCCGATGTTATTTGGCAGTCCGTTCTTTGATAGGCAGCGCTTTTTAGTAGGTTTATTGATGATGCTTGACCCAATATTGGATCGATTACCTTTTCGTTTTTTAACGACTACAAACCTTGGCATGTTATGCCGTAAGAAGTAAGGCTAGTTATGCAAATTAATTTTTGGGATAAGCCACTGCAAGACTTAAACCAAGAGGAATGGGAGCTGTTGTGTGATGGCTGTGGACAATGCTGTATGCATAAATTTGAAGATGAAGACACATCGGAGATTTTAAACACAGATATAGCTTGTCGCTTGTTTAATTCAGATCAATGTTGTTGTAATGATTACGCGCAGCGCTTGTCGAATGTAGAGGGCTGCCTGAATATTCGCACTTTTACGGCGGAGCACTACCGCTGGTTGCCCGAAACATGTGCATATCGTTTGAGGTTTGAAGAGAAACCGCTTTTTTCGTGGCACCCGTTGATCTCTGGACATGCTGAAAGCATCCATGATATGGGTATTTCCATGCGACGGCGTTGTATTTCTGAAAAGGATGTGCCTGAAGAAGCATGGGTTGATCATATTCAGGAAGTTTTATAATGAATCAGGCTTGCCTAAAGCACATGGCAATAGCAGCCTTCGCGCTATGACAAATAAGCATTACGACCCAGAAGAAATTGCCAAATTTGAAGCGATTGCAGCCGAGTGGTGGGATCCTAATGGACGTTTTAAACCATTACATCGCATAAACCCATTACGCTTAGATTACATTGATAAAGCCTTGAGTTTGCATGGTAAAGAAGTATTGGATGTTGGTTGTGGTGGTGGTTTGTTGGCCGAAAGTATGGCGCAGCGTGGTGCAAAGGTGAGTGGTTTGGATCGCTCGCCCAAGGCTCTGGGTGTGGCGCGTACGCATGCGGAGCAAAGTGGTGTAGCACTTGAGTATGTTGAAAGTGATGCGGAGACATGGGCGCAAGAGCACGCTAATCAATATGATGCAGTGACATGTTTGGAAGTGCTTGAGCATGTTCCTGATGTGCCGCGTACTGTTGCGGCATGTGCAGCAATGACCAAACCCGGCGGTTTATTCTTTTTCGCGACATTGAATCGCACGCCCGCTGCATATTTGAAAGCCATTATCGGAGCGGAATATGTTATGGGCTGGCTGCCCAAAGGTACGCATGAATATGCTAAGTTTATTAGGCCTTCAGAAATGCATATGGCTTTGAATCAGGCGGGTTTGGAAATTCAAGATATATGTGGCATATCTTATGCAATGTTCAGTGATAAATTTTCGCTATCTAATGATCTTTCGGTGAATTATTTGGGTGTAGCTCGAAAGCCTCTTTGATGATTAAATATGTTGTTTTCTTTGCATTGTTGGGGTCACTATTCATGCCTGGTTTGGTTACGGCTAAGGGTGTTGATTTAGCTGCGGATACGATGGTCCGTGATGAGCATGGGGTTATCATAGCCACGGGTGATGTGGAAGTGAAACGTCAGGGTGAGACGTTGAAAGCTGATAAGCTGCGTTATGATGCTGAGAATAAGCATATACAAGCTACGGGGCATGTTGAGATTTTGTCACCCAAAGCACATATTAAGGCTGAGTCGGGCTCTTTGTATACGCAAGACAAAACAGGTGAGTTTAAACGGGCTAGCCTAGCTTTTCCTCAGGGAGAAAGGCTGCAAGCAGAGTCACTCCGACGCCTTAGTGAAGTGAAATTTAACGCGGATAATGTCAGCTTTACAACTTGCCCCCCAGATGCCGAGGCATGGCGATTGTATGCAAATCATGCAGAAGTCGATCAAGAAGAAGGGCTGATGACGGCGCAAGGGGCTCGTTTTGAAGTTGCGGGCGTGCCTGTTTTTTATACACCATATTGGCAAAGCGCATTACGCCGACGCTCTGGTATTTTGTTGCCAGATTTTACTACCAGCCGTAACCGTGGAACAGAGTACGCGCTGCCATATTACTGGGCTCCAAGTGCGAGTTTTGATGCAACGATTACACCCCGTTGGATGACAGCGCGCGGTTTGATGGGGGAGGCTGAGCTTCGCCATGTTTCCACACAGGGCAGTGAAAAGGTTCAGTGGGCAGGGCTGCGAGACAAACAAACACAAAATTATCGCCAGCATGTGCAAAGCACTATTGTACATAGGCTTCCTAAAAACTGGCAGTTTCATGGCAATGTTGACCACGTTTCGGATCGTGATTTTTTGTCGGATTTTTCCTTGGATAATGCAGGCAGCGCAACACGTTATTTAAGTAGCGATATCGGTCTTGCTTGGCAAGGGAAGCTGGCTGATATCAGCCTTAAAACACTCTATAATCAGGATTTAACAAGGCCAAATGATGATAGCACGTTGCAAATCTTGCCAAGGTTGGAAAGTCATTATGCCATACCTATCAGTAGCGCCCAGTTACATATAGAGCAGCAAACCTCTCGTTTTGACCGTAAAGTGGGTGTGGATGGTTGGCGGGTGGCTGTGCATCCGTGGTTAGAGTTGCCTTTGAGTATGCAGGGTGGAGCGGTGAGTAGTACGTTTCAGCTGGGTCTGCATCATACTCGTTATGGACAACTAAATGGAGCTCCTAGCCTTACCCAAAAAAACACACGTACCACATACGATGCGAGCTTTGAAACGCGTAGCTCATTTGAACGTATTAGCTCGAATAAGCATTGGCGGCACAGTATATCGCCGATTTTCCGCTATGATCTAGCGAGCGCTCCAAATCAACGGGGAGCGGTAAATTTTGATAGTGGGTTTGGTCAGCTAACACTGAATAATTTATTGCAAGGCAACCGCTTTGTGGGTTTGGATCGCTTTGAACGTATGAACCGCATTAGTTTAATGCTAGAGACAGGGCTGCAGCATAAAAGTCAATCCACAGATGCTGCTTTGAATATACTTACAGCGAGAATGGGCGTGGCTTATGATATGTTACGCCAAAGCGTGGACTTAAATCTTCAGGCTGCTCCAACACGGCCTTTTTCCAATGTTGTTGGAGAGGTGATTATGTCACCGATGCAGGGCATTAGGGTTGATGCCAGTGGGCAATATGACCCTGTAAATAAGTTTTGGGGCACAGCGCAAGCAGGCATACGTTTACAGCATTCGCAAGGCCATGAGTTAAATGTTCGCTGGCAACGGGTGGATGCGCGTTACAGCACAGCGACTGAGTTAATCAGTGGAGGGCTTGATGTGAAGCTTGCATCACGCTGGAAGGCTTTTGGAAAGGCGCGATATGATGCTCGAATTAAATTGACACAGCAGGCATCTGCAGGTTTTCATTATCAACATAGTTGCTGGGACTTTAAGTTGGAAGGCTATCGTAACCTGAGTGCTGGTAGCACAGGCAAAGCAAATTTGGGTTATCGTTTCTTGCTCGGCTTTAAGGGGCTGGGTAGCGTCGGCCAATAGTCAGTCATTATTGATGTTTAGTATATTTATTGTTGGATAAGTCACTGTCGTAAGTGACATTAATTCATTTTGAGGTTTTCATGCGTTTTACTGCTTATTGTTGGATGTTTTTTTTGTCTTGTGCATTGTTTCTACACACGCCTTTGGATCAAGGTGAAGTAAGTGCCAATGAGATGGGAGCTACTGAATTAGATGGCATTGCTGCAACTGTTCGTGGGCAAGCTGTTACCTGTTACGATGTTGACAGTGCGATGCAGGTACTGCGTCAGCAATTACAGCGGTCTGGCATGACACAACTCGATCACAGTCAGCTTTATCAGCGTGCCTTAAATACAGAGATTATGACGCAGTTGCAGAAACATGAGGCGCATAAATTAGGCATTAAGGTGACAGACTTAGAAGTAGATAGGGCGATTGAAAATATCGCAAAAAACAATCGTATTAATGTTGCGCAATTGAAGGAAGCTCTGAGAGCACAAGGTGTGCGTTATGATGATTACCGTGACAACTTCAGAAAACGTATGCTAAACAATAAGTTGATTGATATTGCTGTGCGTGGACGTCTCAAAATTAGTGATGAGGCAATGCGCGAGTATTATCGTAAATATATGGAGAACCCTAAGCCTATTCGTGAAATTCATTTGGCACAGATTTTTATTGGGGTAGAAAATGGCTCTAGTATTGCTGCGGTGAAAAAGAAACTGAAAGCGATTAAGTCTATACGTGAAAAGCTACTTTCGGGCACAGCCTTTTCAGATTTGGTAACACTATATTCACAGGCTCCTGATGCTTCTTCGGGTGGTGATATGGGATGGTTTTCACTTGGCGGTATCTCACCAGCTTTTGCAGAGGTGTTTAAGCTACCTATAGCCGGTTACACCCATGTTATTCGCTCTCCTGCTGGTTTTCATATTGTGAAGGTGCTGGAAGAGCGTTGGAAAGAACCTCAACTTGGTGAAAGCCGTGATGAAGTACATGCCCGTCACATCTTATTGAAAGTGCCAGATCAAGCTGATGAAGCAATACGCGCTAAAATTATGAATAGAGCGCAGAATATTGCGCGTGAAATGCAGTCGGCGGATGATGAGGCCTTTGCAACACGTGCCAAAGAAATATCTCAGGGGCCTAGTGCAAGTCGCGGCGGTGATTTGGGTTGGTTTAAGCGTGGACAGATGGTTGCAGCATTTGAAAATGTAGCATTTGCGTTGAAGGCAGGTGAAACAAGTGGTGTGGTTAAATCACCTTTTGGGTTGCATATTATTCGCGTGGTTGAAAAACGGCATGTTAATCCGAATAGCTTTGAGGCAAAAGCTGGTCAAATTAAGCAGGCTCTGACCAATGCCGACATGCAGACTCAAGTACCCCGCTGGTTGGCTTCCTTAAGGGCAAAAGCGGTTATTACAGAGCAATCTTGTCCACAATTGGAGGGCATGGGAAGTGTGCAGAAAGGTGCATCTCAGGCCCATTAATGTTACCAACATTAATTACCTTAGGAGAGCCAGCGGGCATTGGCTCTGATTGCGTTCTTCTGGCTCATCAAGCTCAGCCTGAATTATTTTCAGACATACGCATTGTTGCACCTGTTTCATGGCTAAAATCACGAGCCCAAGAGCTGGGTATTGATACGCCCATCGAGGCGGTTGAATCACTGGATACGCCGTGTGATAATCAATCTGTATTGTATTGCTGGAATCCTTTACTGGCAGAAAAACAAGGGGAACCAGTTGTTCCGATTTCAGGGGAGCCATCCACACAAACAGCGCATGCTGTGATTGCATGCATTGAAGCGGCCGCATTAGCCTGTATGCGCGGCGAAGCCGCAGCACATGTTACAGGCCCTATTGAAAAGGCTGTATTGCGTGATGCGGGCTTTGATTTTCCAGGTCATACTGAATTTTTAGCGCATTTGAGTGAACGCTATTTAGAAACAAAATGTGATATTGTAATGATGCTTGCATCCAAAGTGTTACGCGTTGCCTTGTTAACCACACATATGGCGATCAGTGATGTGCCATCGAATTTATCTATTGAGCAAACGTTGCGCTGTATTCAAATTACGAATGCTGATTTACGGCAGCGTTTTGGTATATCCAAACCTCGCCTTGGTATGTGTGGTTTAAACCCGCATGCTGGAGAGCAAGGGCATTTTGGGCGTGAAGAAATTGATATTCTTATGCCGGCTGTATTACAAGCTAGGCAATCAGGCATAGATATTTCCAGCCCATTACCTGCGGACACCTTATTTTCAGGGCAAATGCGTGAGCAGTTTGATGCGATTATATGTTGCTATCATGATCAGGCATTGATTCCGATTAAGGCCTTGAGCTTTGGTGATGCGGTGAATGTGACGTTGGGCTTACCCTTTATTCGTACAAGTGTGGACCATGGTACTGCATTGGATCGTGCAGGAAGTGGAAAAGTGTCCTACAGTAGTCTTGTGGAAGCTATTAAGTTGGCTCATTTTATGCAGCAGAGAGTGTAGTGTACTTCAGCATCTGTTCGTAGGGAGATTTGGTATGGTGCTAAATGATTTGAATGGAAAGTTGTTATTGGCAACACCAAGCCAGCAAGAGCGGCAGTTCAAAGATAGTGTTATTCTGCTTTGTCATCATGATGAAGAGGGTAGTATGGGTTTGATTATTAATCGCCCGCAAGAAATTACGATTCGTGATGTTTTGGAAGATCTTCAGCTATTTTTAAATGAAGATGTTTTAAAAACATTCCCAGAGCATCGTTTGCTATCGTATGAAGGTGGCCCGATGGACTCTTTTCGTGGTTTTGTCTTACATGATGGTTGGCATATGTATGAATCAACGATGCAGATTACACCAGAGCTTCACCTAACAACATCGCGCGATATTTTAGAAGAGCTGGCGAAAGGACTCGGCCCTGAACACTTTATGTTAATTTTGGGCTATGCTGGCTGGAGTGCTGGGCAACTTGAGCAGGAGTTGATGGATAACTCTTGGCTTATTGTGGGCTCTAATCATCACCTTATCTTTGAGGCAGCACCCGAACACCGCTGGGCATTGGGGGCACAAAGTATGGGTATTAGTAAATCTCATTTGTCATCTCAAATTGGCCATGCCTGATGGGCCATGCCTGATTGCAGTGTGCTGGTTCCGTATTAAAGCTGTTGGTTAGACCTATAAATATTGTTTGAGTAACTGCTTGGCATGCTTACAAAGCAGCCTGTAACTGAATAGTTGCGTTTTTAGTATAACTTTGGGGAGGGTTTCATGCGTATTTTGATCGCATATCATTCTGATTATGGAAGCACCGAGAAAATGGCAAAAGCAATTTTTGCGGGGGCCTCTGCCAGTCAGGTGGATGGGAAAATTAGCATTCAAAAGGCGGTAGACACGACCTTGAATGATTTGGAAAAGGCTGATGTCATTTTCTTCGGCACACCGGTCCATATGGGATCGATGGCATGGCCTATGAAAAAGCTTATTGATGAAACATCTAAGCTTTGGATGGAAAACATATTGGAAGGGAAAGTGGGGGGCGTCTTCGCAACTGGCGGAGGGTTTGGTAGTGAAGGAGGAGGGGTTGAACAGACGCTAATATCGTTACACTCTAACTTTCTTGAGCATGGCATGAGTGTGATTGGTTTTCCTAAGAGTTTACCCGGTTATGCAGATGCTGGTTTGCAGTGGGGTGTTTGTGCGCGCACAGGTAATCATGAAGGTATGCCGCAGGGTATGAGTGATGTAGCACTTGTGGCAGCTCGCAGCTATGGCGCACATGTTGTCACGATGGCAGAGCGCATTTTACGGGATGAGCTTTAATTTTTTTAGCTACCGATGTAAATGACACCGCGACATTGGTCAGCTTAGCTAGGATGTGGAGGTGTAAACGAGCATTTAAAAAACGTATAAATGGAATTAAAGAAAATAGGGTCGTGGCATTTTGCATCAATGTTGCCACTCTTAATTTGAGTGTCTGCTTTCGACCATATGCGACTACACTAGTCAACACCTTCTTTTAACTACAGGGATACAGATAACCTATTAGTATAAATTTTAAAAAATTTACTATTCCAGCATGTCAGCTATGCTAAAGAAGTGGGATCTGATTAAGGGAAGTGCTGGGGGGGAGGGAGTGATGAGGGAAGTATGTTTTTAGAGAAATTAGAAATAGGTTTTAAAAAGGGTAAGTTTGCAACCAGTTACTTCAAAGGGATATTTACTTTCAATGACGCTTTTGTGATAAAGAAGGGGTAATACGTGCCTACGAGTGACGAAGATCTTCCACACACGGCGATAACCATATGGAGTGGTTTCGTATATCAGGGTAAAGTGGCTCTTTATCATTCACTTGAGTTAATTTCCTCATTAGGCGAGGAAACATGCGGCGCTTATCAATTGCAGTTAGATAGCCTAGATGATTTTGCAATAATAGATGTTGGAAATAATATTATATCTCTTCACCAAGTGAAGGCGATGAAGTCTCAGTATGCGAGCACTTATATAGGTGCGTTTAAAAAACTAAAGGAAAATGCTGACAGTAACAGTTGTAATGACGCTTACTTCCACATAGCACGACAAATTACAGATAAAACACCAGCGGATATAGCATCAGAATACGATCCTATTAAGCTTTACTTATATGGCTCAGATTGCTGGTGCCTTGTAAATGATATTGATAATAAAATAGAAGAAAAAATAGCTGATGTTTGCACACATATTCATCCAGGTGATACATCAAAACAGACTCCAGAATATGTTCAGTTAGTTCGACATTATCTTGATGGAATTGTTCTAAGTAAATTACTGAACATTCATAAAAAGGTCCATGATAACTTAGCATCTGACCGACAGGCGGCACTGGATGAAACAATCTTGTTCGAAGAATTTTTCACCTTGCTTAAAGAAGATGTGAATCAAAAAGCCACTGGCGAAGAATATTATTATAACCTGCTATTGAACGACCTTTATTCATATTATCAAGAGTATTGTATTGAAAATACAGACACGCATAGTGAAGAGGAAAAAATTAAACTTTCTCAAGTCATGTTATGGATAGAGAGTTTGGATAAAAGTTCTATGCTTCAATTCATAAGAAGTATCATTCCACATAGAGAGTTTAAATTAGATAGTTTAGATGCCTATAAGAACAACACGTTTGATAGGGAAGATATTCGTGATGTATTTTTAGTTACCCTCCATGAGCTTAAAGAACCAAGCTTCAACTTATCCAAATTTCTACATTGGCATGCTGGTGAAAATATATTTACCCCATCAACCATTATGCAATCGCAGCGAAACTCTGAGAATATTTGTGAACGTATCATCAAAAATGCGAAAGCATCAGATTTAAACGTACTATTTGAGGCGGATAAAATAGTTACTGATAGTATGGATGTAGACTCAATCCCTAAACATGTCCCAGAGGCAATATCTTCGGATGAAAGTGATGAAGAGATAAATCAACAACGTATAACTAGATGGCGTGATGTTTCTTTAATTTCACTGGAAAAAGCCAAGGATGAGATAAATGATTGAGATGATTAACGGCCTCTTTGAGGACTCAGGGTTTTCAAAAAGCTCTTTGCAAGAGTCCGTCCATTTATTTTCATCTACCAATGAAAACAGGTCGGTGTACTGGTTAGTTATTAAAGTGGGCGATCCTAGCCTAGCTCTAAAAGGTCAGGCTGATTTATTCAGTCTGTGTAAAGAAGCAGTACATAATACAGCATTAGATAAAAACATCTCTCTTCTGATGATTTGGAATACAGGAGGTGGCCTCGACCAAGTAGACATGAAACAGCAGATTATGCGCGTAGAGGAAGACCCATATTTCTTTAAAAAATATGTATTATACTTTTCTACTGAAGAGCTGAAATGCTTGGTGAATAGTTTGGATCAAGTTTCTTTAGATAGCTTTCTCCATGATAACCTTACGTTGACGACAACTTTTTCTGAGTACAAAAACAACCCTATATCCCAAGAAAGTTGGCAGCCTCTTTTGTACCGAATATCGATTAAACTTCCTTTCATCTCTGTGCCTACTGAAGAGTCTAGAAGTTTGGATTCCCTGTTTAGTCAAAATGAGCAAGTAGTTCTAGAGCATAGAGACCAAAGCTTAGCTCAGCTTGATAAAATTCTTTTTCAACAGCCCGAAATATTGGATAATGAAACGATAAGAGATATGAAAGCTATTAGCCTTCTGGAGAAACTCAGTGTTTCTCAGGATGATAAAGATGACAGTTAAACTTAATCAATTGCGAATACAAAACTTTAAAATATTTGACGATTATTCGTTTCACTTTGACCAACCAAATTTAGTTGTTTTTGATGGCCCAAATGGTTTTGGAAAGACTTCGTTTTATGATGCTATTGAACTCCTCCTGATTGGGAAACTTCGGAGATATGGTGATTTAGAGCACCTTCTAATTGATAGAAGAAGTAGAGTTGAAGGAAACCACCCACTACTGAATTGCTATACTGATTCTGGAGACTTGGTCATAAGGGCGGAGCTTGAAATTCAAGATAGTATATATTACTTGATGAGGCGAGCAAAGAGAGCATCACTAGTTGATAAGAACCGAGTAGAAGAAGTTGATTTTCAACTTTACTTACTTCCTGAATTTGATAGCGATGAAGGTGAACATCTTGTCGATGATGAACCTGACTTTTTATCTAAGGTGCTTGGAGATTATTACGAGAGAAATTTTGAGCACCTGCATTACATTGAACAGGAAGAAAATATTCACCTATTGAAGGAAAAGGATCGGAAAAAGGGGATTGGTCACTTATTTAATACAACAGAGTTTGATGACCGAGTCACTACAATCAAATTAGCCTATGACAAAGTTGCATCACTTTGTCATGCCGCAGTAAGGGCTGACCTTCAGGCAAAGGACGTTCGCATTAATGAGTATAGGGAAAAGTTATTTACTGAGGAGGATCATGTCACCTTTACCCAAGCTATTCCTTGGAAAGTCGTTGAATGGGATGCTGAGAGCATAGATGCTTCTGATGAGAAATTCGCGCAGTGGTTAGGTGAGGATGGAGACCTAGCTAAACTAGAGTATTTCCTATCAAACACTCAGGATTTCCTAAAAGACAAGGACAATAAAAAGCTTGAGAAACTAGTCTCAAATGAAGGACTACTGACTCAACTTTTGATGAACTGGAAGTTTATTGATAAGGCGGAAGAGTTTTCGGAAAAGCTTTCCAATCAACAGATGTGCGTTGGTTTTATTGAACTAAGTGATCAAGAGCCTCTTGAATTCATTCGTCAGGGGAAAGCCAACCTTTCACCAAAGTTGTTAAAAATAATTGAGGCGGATTTCTTAGAGCCTAAAGTTGATGTTGCTGGGTACTCAAAAGTAATCGAAGAAATTCTTCAACATTATAAAAATGAAAGTACCTTTTCACAATTACTCTTGGGGGTGAAATCCTCAAGGCAAACATTCATTGAGAAATTCATAAGATATGAGAATAACTCTGGCTCTGAAAGTGACTGCCCTCTTTGTGGTTATTCATGGAAAGATGCAGAAGAATTAAAGACGAATTTCGATAAGCAGGCTAAGCAACTTGAGGAGTTAGTTAGTGACTCTGGTGCAGGCCTCCATCAATTGTTGGAAGTCTTTTCACAAACATACTTGAAACCTATTAAGAAAATTCTTTCAAATCACCTTCAGCAAAATGCTGTGGACGACGCATTTGTTCAGCAGCTACACACGGCCGCAAAAAATAGAACTGTACTGCAAGAGTTGGTCAGAAGTTTTGATGCCTTGGGCATTCAGCTAGAGCCTTATTTAAATGCTAATCCAGACAGCGGGACTAAGAGTAAGTCACAACAGTTGAAAGAAGTTGTGCTGCAAAAACGTCAATCAACTAGTGCAGAAAATCTTCGTAGTTATTTTGATACCTTATTTATTAATGTGTTTGATGAGAACCCTGATAATATTCAAAGGGTTGATAAAGAAATGCTTAAAGGGAAGCGAAAATATGTTGAATGGCAATTGTCCGCCCATCAGAGCCAGGTAATCAATGGGATGGAAAAAGAATACAATCAGAATTTATCTATATTCAATAATGCCAGCGAAACAAAAGGTAAATTAAAAAAATTACTCGACGTATATAAGAAGTCTTTGGTGGAGCATCAGCAGCGTATTATTGAAGATATTGAGGTTCTCTTTCACATTTATTCAGGGAGAATTTCTCAGGAGCAGCAATCTGGGCTTGGTCTTTTTATTGAGACTGAAAAAGATAAAATTAGGTTTGTTGGAAATCATTCATTAAATCATGATGCAGTATTTACTATGAGTTCAGGTCAGCTAGCGGCGTTAGTGATTGCTTTTACTCTTGCCTTAAACAAAAGGTATTCTAAAAGCCATCTGTTGTTTATTGATGATCCCGTTCAAACACTTGATGAACTTAACATAGCAGGCTTAATTGAACTGCTAAGAAATGACTTTTCTAATCGTCAAGTATTCATGTCTACTCACGAAGATATGATGTCAGCATTTATGCGGTATAAGTTTGAGAAATATGGTTTGAAAACGCAGCAAGTAAACTTTAAAGAAATGCAATTAATGAGACGCGGATTCAAGTCGTAAGTGCAACTTTGGAAGTCATTTAAAAGAGTAAGCTGCGGTAGCAGTCTTGGTCTTTTCAAACACGACTTATCAAAGGACAAGAAATGAACTACACGCAGCTTACCTACGAGCAACGCTATCAGATTGCTATTCTCAAGAAAGCGGGGCATTTTCAAGTTGAGATAGCCAAGCTCATTGGCGTAAATAAATCGACTGTTAGTAGGGAGCTACGGCGCAATCATGGTCGACGTGGTTATCGTCCCAACCAAGCTCACCGTCTGGCATTGGAACGTAGAGTAAATAAGGTGATAACCTTTATTACAGCAGAACAATGGCAACGCATTGAGCTACTATTGAAAAAAGAGTGGTCACCCGAGGAAATTGGGGCTCGTTTGCGTATGGAGGGAGGCCGCTTTGTTAGCCATGAATGGATTTATCAGTATATCTACACGGATAAGGCAAATGGAGGTGACTTGTATACCTTTCTACGTTGTCAGAAGAAACGTAAGAAGCGTTACGGTTCAAACAATCGACGAGGTAAAATACCCAACCGTATTGGCATTGAGAAACGACCATCTATTGTTGATAAGAAAGGACGAATCGGTGATTGGGAAGGCGATACCATCATAGGTAAATCTCATAAAGGAGCTATCGTTTCACTGGTTGAGAGAAAATCGAAATATACCCTATTGGAAAAAGTGGCAGGCAAAAAAGCCGGCCTTGTGGCTAATGCTGAGATACGTCTGCTAACGCCTTTCAAAGACAGGGTTCACACTGTTACCAAAGATAACGGCTTAGAGTTTTGCGACCATGGCAGAGTAGCCAAAGCCCTTGAAGCAGATATGTTCTTTGCAAACCCTTACGCATCATGGGAAAGGGGCTTAAATGAAAATACCAATGGGCTGGTGAGGCAATACATTCCCAAGAGCCGAAAGTTTAACACAGTCTCTCATCAGGAGATTGACTTCATTATGCACAGACTCAATCATCGACCTCGAAAAATGCTGGGATACAAAACACCTCACGAGGTGTTCTTCAATACAAAGATCAAACTCACTGGAGTTGCACTTGGGACTTGAATCCGCGATGTATATGAAACAAAAAACGATACTATTTAGCAAATGCATTAAAATCTAAATTGACGTTTTGATATACAAATATAACAATACATTCCATGGGACATGATACCCAAAAAACGGAGTTCAAGTATTAAACGTAAATTTGTAATCTATTCCTGCTTAGTATTGGTAACTATGGTTGCAGGTTTACTCTCTCGGTCAGAGGTAGTGCAATTACCCAGTTTCGCATCAGCGTATGCGGCTGATACTTTATGGGCGCTTATGGTATTTTGGCTTATTTGCATAGTTGCGCCAAATACGAATATTGGATTCAAACTTCTTGCTGCTATTATATTTGCGTTTGGTATCGAATTCTCTCAGCTTTACCATGTACCTTGGATTGATGAGATTAGAAGTAATAAATTAGGTGGGCTAATTCTTGGCTATGGTTTTAAATCAAGCGATCTATTGTGTTACTCGGTAGGTGTGTTTTTCGGAGCATTAGTAGATTTTACAATATTGAGAAAGATTTTTGCCAACCTGGGTATAACAAAGTGATGCAGTCAGACGTGTATAAGCAGTCACCTTTTGTGCAAAAAGACGCACAGAAGTCGCCAGCTCATCCACGCCGTTAGGCACATTTGATGTTTTTATGAACCTTCTGTTTATCTGCACTGAAAATAAATTGAGAAGCGCAACTGCAGAAACTGTATTCTCAAATTATCCAGGTGTTTCAGCTATCGGGGCAGGCACAAACAAAGATGCCGAAACTCCTATCAGCGGGGATTTAATCGAGTGGGCCGATACGATCTTAGTTATGGAGAAAACTCATAAGAAGAAAGTAACGACCAAATTTAAAAACCTTCTCAAAGATAAAAAGATTGCAGTTTTGGCTATCCAAGACAATTACGCTTATATGGATCCAGAGCTTATACAAATATTAGCGTCCAAGGTACCCAAGCATGTGCCACTACAAAAATACACATAACAAAAGAAGCCAGCGGACTAATTTTTCCGCGACTACTAGCGTTATGCCTATAAAGGAAAATAAATGGAAGTTAAGATAGTCGAATTCCCCGAAACTAAAGTTGCTGTTTTGGAACATATAGGACCTCCTGAAACAGAACATAATTCGATAAAGAAGCTCATAGCATGGCGCGTTGAAAATAAGCTGCCACTTGAGAAGCACCGAAACTATGGCGTGCATTTTAATGACCCAGCAACAACGCCAGCCAAAAAATATAGAGTGGACTTGTGCATATCTGTTGAATATGAAGTGTCAGAGAATTCATATGGTGTAATCAACAAAATTATTCCTTCTGGGCGATGTGCTGTTATTCGTCATGTTGGCTCCCGAGATAATGTATTACCCGTAAAATATTTGTATCAGGAATGGTTACCAAACAGTGGGGAAACGCTGCGAAATTTCCCCATATTCTTTCACTATGTAAATGTTGGCCCCACTGTTACAGAAGAGAAAATGATTACAGATGTATATCTCCCGCTGCAGTAAATACAGGCATAACAAGGCGCTTGTTCGGACGCAAAATAAGTTGTGCGTCACTTGCGGCCCTTATTTAAGTCGTTATGTGTAATAATAAGAAAATAATCTAGATGGAGGGTTTTATGCCAAGTACTTTTCGCGGAAAAGGAAGCTGCCTTTGTGGCGAAGTTAGTTTCATAGCAGATAACGCAAGTAAAAGCGTTGGAGCCTGTCACTGTAGTATGTGTAGAAAGTGGGTTGGTGGGCCATTAATGGCAGTCGATTGTGGAGCCAATGTTTTATTTAAGGGGGAAGAAAATATATCAGTTTATAACTCGTCTGAATGGGCTGAGCGTGGTTACTGCAATAAATGTGGAGGCAATTTATTTTACCGTTTAAAAGAAACTAAGCAATACATGATGACTGCGGGTCTATTTGAAGATAATTCAATGTTTGAATTTGATCATCAAGTATTCATAGACGAAAAGCCAACGTATTACTGCTTCTCGAATAAAACGAATGAAATGACAGGGAAGGAGGTGTTTGAAAGGTATGATTCAGAGCCAGAATAAACACATAGCAGGAAGGTCAACTGGACATTTAACACCGAGCGGCTTTTGTGCGTTTTGTGTCCCTCCATTTTTAGCACAAAGTATGTGCAGTATTAAATATCACTTACCTAAGCGTTAGGCCTAAAAAATTATGAGACACAATCATAAAATCACATTTGCATATCTGCTATGGCTGTATTTAGGGTGGACAGTATATGTTGCTTACATATATCAAAATTTAATCACTTATGGTGCATACGGTGAAATTATTAACGAGTTAGCACGATTTGTAATTTATGTTATGCCTCTGTTTTGGATACTCCCAAAAATTGAATTTCCAAAATTTACTGATTTAGGATTTCATGGCGATTTCATTAAGAATATATCTATAGGCATTGTTGTTAGCATTATCTTCATTGCTATTGCGGCTCCCTGTAGTGGCTAAGTAAATTTGGCCATCAATTAAGAGCAAATATAATGTTCAGATTGATGGAGAAATTGAAATGACAATAAAACGACCAAGGTTCAGCCCTGAATTTCGTCAGGAATGTACAGAGCT
>Ga0316204_10000839_pt1 | contig 98254 bp, 78 predicted proteins | sample 6monrhotite_MG_2_FD_205661 | JGI IMG/M metagenome (GOLD analysis project Ga0316204, IMG submission 205661) | Microbial mat bacterial communities from mineral coupon in-situ incubated in ocean water Damariscotta River, Maine, United States -... | ecosystem: Environmental > Aquatic > Marine >... | reverse complement strand
GCACTTTTAGCATCCAACACCTATCACTAGGAGATAGTGTGACTTTGCTCGGATTTTCAGCATATTTAGGTTGGTTGGGTGCATGGTTTTCTGTTTCACAGCACCTCTGGCAAATCGAACCAAAATAGCCTGTAAACCTAATAAAGATTCAACCTAAAAACCTCACCACAGAGACACAGAAAAAAGCAAAACATCAACAACTTACAGTCGTGGCGGCAAGTCCACGTAGTGAGAACCAGAAAAGCAGGGGGATGCTGTTGTTTTTACTCTGAACTCTGTGGTGTGACATAGGTTTAGCGCGGGCAGCTGGGACGCCCGAGCAGCTAAGCCGCCTTAAGAAGCATTACATTGAACTGAATATCATGAATGAAAGATGCTGCAATATCTAAGTGCTGTTCAATTTCCTCACTTGCAAGTTTGATTTTGGCACGATTTAGCGCATCAATTGCCGCTGTAATTTGATGATTTAAAATATCTTCCATATTGCGTTCCATGCCAATCACCTCTCACTTAATTTTATAACTGGATCAAGTTTATGGATGAAGTGTGACAAACATATGAATGCGATTCATTTCAGATTAAATATAATTGCTGACATGGGTTGATACAGTCCGGTCAGCCCCGCTTTTACGAACTTCATAGACAGGCTGCTAGCCTTTGCGGCCTACTTTATTCTCAGATAATTTTGAAATCTGCTTTATTAGCTCTGCTTGACTCATCGCTGACAATGACATCAAGCCCGCACGCAACATGTCACTTTTTTTCACTGCAAGCCCTGCCGCAAGACACTTTTCTCTAAGATCAGCCAGTGATTCGTATTCGCTCTCAGGCATAGTAAAGCTATCGCGAATGACCTTCAGTTTGGCATGTGATTTTTCAGCATTTTTGCTAGTAGAAGATTTTTGTGCCCGTTTAGTGGGGACTAACTTAGCGGCAAGTTTAGCCCGGCTCGCTGGCAATGTTGCTGTACGTGATGCCGCAGCGGGCTCTCCTGCAATCACTTTTTTTTCCTCTGCTTTAAGTGATTTAGTCAATGCCGCTTTCAGCCTATTGCTTTCCATTTGATCCCGCCTTCTTAACTTGCTTATTTGCCCGACCTTTTTTTCGGTGTAATAACTCAAGCACTTCATCAATCAACAGTTCCACTTCAGCTTTGGCTGGCGCAGCTCTTACGCCGAAATTATGCACGGTCTGTCCGTATACCGCACACTGACGATACACAGTTCGTTGATGGAATTGACTTTCAGCCATCTGTATTCCAAATTCTGGGAGGATATCAAGCACATCTCTGGCTAACTTGGTGTTGGGTTGGCATTGATTTACCACCAACCTTGATTGCAAATTTTCATTAATATCAGCTGCGTCTTCAATCGCTTTTCTTATGCCAACTGATGCCCACATATCCAAGGGAGAGGGAATGATCGGTACGAGTGCTAAATCAGCAACCATAAGAGCACTCTGCGCCACGGGAGAATCCGAAGCAGGGGGGCCATCAATAATAATGTAATGATAGTTTGAAATTAGTTTTTTTACTTCTCGGTGCAACTTCCCTTGTGCTGCGCTCAAACCGACCACCGTGGCAGGAAAAGGATTACCGTCATCAGCTGAAGCCGCCCAACGGGTAGCCGTTCCTTGCGTATCCGCATCGACAACCAGCACATCAAAACCGCGAAGCCCCAGAGAACCCGCAAGCTGCATCGCAACCGTTGTTTTCCCTGCCCCTCCCTTCTGATTCACAACTGCAATGATCTTTGCTTTCATTGATGCTTCTCCGCATGAGTTGATAGGTGTAACGCTCTAATAACAATATTTGTTGTCCCTTCTAAAATCATGAGGGAGGTGTAATTTACTAGAGATAGTGTAGTGCGATGATGTTTCAATGTGATGAAAAAATCCATTGAGTAATTTATCCTAAAAATACCAGCTGCCCACAGATCACGCAGATTAAACAACATCTAATGCTAAACTCCTGAACGCACCCATCGGGTGCGTATGCGAACATCATCAAGCCATTGAAAGTTTGCGATTATTCCCTATCAGGCAAACTTTAAGCTAGAGGATAAGTTACGTCAACTCATTGCAAGAAAGCTTACATATAGTTGAACATAGACAGTTCAGCAACTTGTTTAAAGGATTTTTGTGCCGCAGTTAGGCTAGTAGTCTGACGGTTCAAATCGCTGATTGCCTTATTATAGTCAAGGTCTTGCAATGTGGATAAGGTTTGCTTGTATTGCAAACCCAAATCTTCCCCTGTTGCTTGCAGAGAATCTAGTTCGTTCAAACGTGCACCGAGCGAAGCTCTGGCAGTCAACACATTATCCAGCCCCCGATCAAGCCCGCTCATTGCCTTGCTTAGACTGCTGGTCAGTTGTGAGCTAGTGGCAGCATCGCCCGCTGGATTCGTTGTATTCAAGGCGACGATCAAATCCGCCAGAGTCTTGAACAAGCCTTCATTCGTACTAGGTGTAACCGTAAACGTATCTCCCCGCTCAGGTGCACCCATAATGGAAATGTGCATACCAGGAAGAGTTATAGCTTCACCACTGGCATATTGAAATGGTGGCTCTGGCTCTTGAGGCACTGGAGGTAGCACCTCTCCAGTGGATTTCGTCTCAGTTAGCGTATAAGAAAATGGGCTGTTAAAGTTTAGTTTATATGTGCTGCCCGTGAGCAAGTTAGAATTTGTCACCGTCCCTTGACCAATGGAAGCCGCCCCCGTATTCGCTGAGTTCCCCTCGGTTACAAAAGCACCATTGCCATTTTTTACGCGCATAAAAACATCAGAGCCGGAATCGCTAGCCGCCATTTTCCTTGAGCTACCCACCTGCACCATTCGTTGCCCATCGTCTGCCATGTATTGCACACCCAATGCCGTTTTCAGGAAGGGAATAGTCTTACCCTGGAAGCCAGAAAACAAATAATTACCCGTACCATCGGTGCTATTTGCCAATGCAATAAGCTCATCTAAACGACCTTGTAGTGTTGAGGCAATAGACTTTCTATCTGACCCAGAAAGAATTCCATTACCTGCCTGCACGGCCATTGTCTTTGCTTCTGTAATAAGTGAGCTTACACTCTGCAACACAGATTCAGCCATCCCTGTAGAACTCTTAACTGCATTACGATTCACCTCAAGTTGAGAGTTAGTTCCATCTGCTTGTGCAACTAGCAAAGCACTCGCAGATGCCGCCGGATCATCTGCCGGGGTCAACATGCGTCTGCCAGACGCAACCTGCTGATTGGTGTGCAACAGCGATGCCTGCTGGTGATTTAGCATCGATACATTGGTGTCAAAAACGCTACCTGAGCTGATACGCATGATTCACCTACCTCCCCAACTGCAATACGGTATCAAATAGCGTATTGGATATTTGCATAGCCTTACCCGCAGCCTGATAGGCGCGCTGATAACGCATAAGATTTGCGGCCTCTTCATCCAAATTAACTCCGGCAAAAGATTGTTGCGTAGCCACCGACTGCTCTGCCATGCTGGTCTGGGCCGTACTAGTCACTTGCAACTCACGGGTTTTATTGCCTATTTCGCTCACCCACTGAGCATAAGCTCCTTGAAACGACATAGTAGCCGTCCCGCCATTGGCTGCCCCCAAGGTATCCTTGGTTTGCAAGCCCGCGATAATTAATGAATTCCTACCGTCAGCGGTGGCGTTCAGATTCTCACCTACCGAAAAAATATCTCCCTCTGCTGGCACACCTGAAATCTGGGTTGTCCAACCATTAAAACTGATATCGCGCCCATCCGCATAGGGAACGGCCGTAGCAATTTTCACTCCCGCTTTCATGTCGAATACATCGAAAGTTGTCGCACTAGTGAAAGAAATTGCGACTGGATTCTTCAAATTCACATCTGTTCCTGGATGCATGGGATCAGGGTTAGTTGGTGGTGTATTCACCGAACCTGAAGCGATCTTGGCGCTGCCTTGATTGCTAAATTCAGCATTAGCCCGAATAGGAAGTGCCGCTGCAATCTTAGCTGGATCTCTGATGTTCAAGGTGAAATCCCGTGCTCCATTCACAGTAGGGCGTATCAGGTAGGTATCTCCCGCCTGAGCTCCCTCGGTCGAAGTGAACCTCAAGCCGTCTACAGGTGTATTGGGCAAACCCGATGCAAAATTAGTCTCTTTGTGGTCGGACTGACGAATCAAAGTGTAACTCGTACCGCCATCAAATCTAAGCTTGTAATCACTCCCTGTCAATGCCGCGAAATCTTCCGCCGAGTCAATGCTGGCTGCTACTACGCCACTGCCATTATTCGTGGTATTAGAATAGACAGCAGGGACAGTCGGGACAAATAAATTCTCACCTAAGTTATCGTTTAAATCTTGACCCAGTTGATGCTGTTGATTCAAAACCCCACTGATACCCATTGCCACACGCCCTAATGAATTTTGGGAAGACGCTAAGGTTGTATCACGGAAGGTCAGAAATCCACCCAGATTACCGCCTTGTAAACTACTCTGCTGTATGACGCTCTGCGTACCATTCTTGTTGTTATAAACAACATCCTGTTTAGACGGCTCAGAAGGCGACTGCGCGAGAGCTAATGAAAATGAATCTGAGCCAACAACTAACGATTGCCCACTGCCTACAAATACATTGTAAGCACCATCGCCTTGCCTGACCACGGTCGCTTTTAACTGCGTATTTAGCTTCGCAACAAGCTGGTCGCGCTGATCGAGCAAATCATTAGGTGGCTGATTACTCACGGCCGTCTGCTGAACAATATTCTGATTAAGCAAAGCTATCTGTTTAGCATAACTATTTATCTGCGTAACACTATTGGAAATTTGGTTCCCGACGGAATTATTAACATCAATAAATCGCTGATTAAGCGATTGAAAGCGCGCAGCTAGCGCATTTCCGCTATTCAGCATCGCTTGGCGGGCGGGTTGCGACTCGGGCGATGTCGATACATTATTTACAGCACTAAAGAAGCCCTGAATCGCCGGAGAAACCCCTGAATTGGAATCGGCAATGACATTGTCGATTTCTTTTATCTGCGTATGGTAGGTATTTAGCATCGCAGCTTGGCTCTGCTCAGACAGCACCTGCCCGTTAAGAAACTCACTATATGCCCGCTTAACGGTGCTCACTTCAACGCCCTGCCCTAAGAAACCGGATCCGGAATATTGCGGCTTACGGGTGTCCATCTGGACTTCCTGACGGGAGTAGCCAGGCGTGTTTGCGTTGGCAATATTATGCCCGGTGGTCTGAAGACCCACCTGCGCCGCATTTAAGGCGCTAACGCTAATTCCCATTACTCCACTTACACCCATGACCCTCTCCTACCGCCCCACTCGGGAGCTTCACATTCCTACTATCGGCGGTTTTTTGCTAATCTTTAATCAACCCACCACCCATTAGGCTAACGTGCTCACACTCTTTATCACACTACTCAACTTATCCTCGTAGCGGGGATCTGTCGCATAACCGGCCTTTTGCAAGGCATGCGCAAAGCCTTGCGCGCTGTCACCCTGCTTCAACACATCGGCATAGCGTGAATTGCTACTCAATGTATTGGCATAATCTTTAAATCCGTCCGCATAAGAGTCATAAGCACGGAATTTCTCTACCTGTTTATTGGCCACGCCGTTGTGATACTCAGTCGTCATCACCTCGGCCACTTTGCCCTTCCAGCTTGCACCGGCTTTGATTCCAAATAAATTGTGGCTATTTGCACCATCCGCCATCTTGATTTCACGCCGCCCCCAACCACTTTCCAAAGCAGCCTGACCAACCATCAAATGAGCTGAAATACCTGTTGATTTGCTTGCTTGCTCAGCATGCGGCATCAGTTTTTGCACAAAATCTTGTTGAAAATTGTCCTTATAGGCAGAATTGACTGCACTTTTGGTCTTCGTAATCTGAGCATCAGGAGCGACCGCATCTGCGCTCATGGATGAGTGGCGTAGCTGTCGCACCATAATATCGGCCAAACCTACACTATGGCCTGCTGACATGGATTGCGCTAACTGCTGGTCCAACATCCCGGTAAACATCTTGGTTTGCTCGTTATCAAACATGCCACCTTGTGGGCTAGCTTCACGCATGCTCTTCAACATCATATTCACAAACACTTGCTCGAACTGTTGTGCGACCCCTTTCAAGGCCTTGTCTGGAGACTGTCTCGCCTCAAAGCGCAGCTTATCCAGACTTTTCGTGTCTAGCGCTAAACTTCCAGCGTCAGTAGCAGAAACACTAGAGATACTCATGAGTACGCCTCCAATCAAACAATTCTGTTAAATAATTTCAAGTTCGGCGCGCAATGCACCAGCGGCTTTCATCGCTTGAAGTATAGCCAACATATCTTGAGCTGTCGCACCTATAGAATTCAGCGCGCTAACAACATCGCTTAATGCTACACCACGTTTCAACTCAAGCAAACCTCCCCTTTCACCCTTGCTGTCAATAATTGCCTGAGTGGCGGGAGCAGATTGTGCGCCCCCATTCCCGCTTCCGGCACTGATAACTACCGATAAGTTACCGTGTGCCACCGCACAATTATCGAGTTGCACCGACTGATTCATTACCACCGAACCCGTGCGCGCATTAATCACCACCTTGGCGACAGGCTGCCCTACCCTTACCTGCAAATTTTCAACACGAGAAATGAATGCCACACGTGCATTTCCTGTGGGTGCTTTAATTTGTATCGTACGTCCATCTAGTGCGGTTGCAATCTCTGCCTCGGGAGAAATCTCCCGATTAACTGAATCTGCCATACGTGCCGCCGTAGTGAAATCGCCTGTATTCAATTCCAGATAAATAAAATCACCTTGCCCTACAGAAGTCGGCACTAGACGTTCAACTGTCGCACCGTCTGGAATACGCCCCACTATCATATGGTTGATGTCATTTTTTGATGTACCAGAATTTGCCACTAGCAAATTCCCCTGCGCCATTGCATATATCTTTCCATCCGCACCCTTGAGCGGTGTCATCAACAAGGTACCGCCACGCAAACTTGTCGCATTCCCGAATGAGGAAACGGTAATATCTATCACCTGACCGGGGCGAGCAAACGCTGGCAATGATGCGGTTACTGTGACTGCCGCTAGGTTTTTCAGCTTCAAGTTGGTTCCTGGTGGTAGTGCAACCCCCATCTGAGCCAGCATAGATAGTGAACTATTTACAGTAAACGGTGTTTGCGCAGTCTTGTCACCCGTGCCCGCCAAGCCGACAACTAAACCATAACCGAGCAATTGGTTTTCCCGTACACCCAAAACACTCGCCAAATTTTTGATGCGCTCAGCTGACACATCTAAAGATGTCAGTGTTAACAATCCGATCAGCGCCCACTTTAATATCGTTTGCATGATTAACCTCTCTAGAAGTACATCTTTTTCGGTGCGAAGAAGCGGCTCAGACGACTAAACAATGTTGGAGGTCTTGATGGTGAGTCAATATTGTCTGCATTTCTATATTCAATTTGCACATCCGCTACTTTAGAAGATGAAACAGTATTCTTCGCCGAAATCACATTGGGATTCACGGTGCCTGAAAAACGTATATATTCAAAATTCGTTTCACCATTAGCATACTTAACAAGCTTATCGCCACACACCAACAATTTGCCATTGTCCATCACCACGATCACAGTTGCGACAATCTCACCAGCAAATACACTAGCCACCTCTGAACCACCTGATTTTTTGGTCTTAGTGGGCAGGGTTGCATCCGCACTAGGTTTGCCCGGATTTTTACTTGTTTTCTCGGTTTGAGCTGTAATTTCGTCTAAGGTAATCGTTAGCTCATCGCCTACATTGCGAGCATGGCGATCCTCAAACAAAGGATAATTCGCAGATGCCTGAAAGATAGAGCCATTATTCAAAGGAGGAGCCTTCTGCACAAGCGGGCAGGATGTTAATGGTGTTTTGGTTCTGATGGGAGTACACCCTACCATTAGCAACATCATCCCCACTAGAATCCAACTTGTTATGTTACGCATCATCATCTCCTAAATTCAATTATATCTGAGCCAGTTTCTGCAACATCTGATCCGATGTCGTAATTGCCTTGGAATTGATCTCATATGCACGTTGTGTCTGAATCATATTCACCAACTCTTCAACCACGTTTACGTTGGATGTTTCCACGAAGCCCTGACCTAATGTTCCTGTTCCATTTGTCCCAGGTGAAGCAATAGCGGGAGCGCCAGAAGACGCTGTTTCTAGATACAAATTCTGCCCACTACTTTGCAAGCCAGCTGGATTAATGAATGTTGCCAACTGCATCTGACCCACTTGAACAGGTGCCACACTGCCCGCCTGAGTAATAGATACCACGCCATCCTGTGCAATCGTCACACTTTGCGCATCAGCAGGAATCGTCATTGCGGGCTGTATCACAAAGCCACTAGAAGTCACTAGTTGCCCCTGCGCATCGGTTTGAAAGGAACCATCACGAGAAAAGCCAGTCGAGCCATCTGGCATCAACACTTGGAAAAAACCACTGCCCTGAATCGCTACATCGAGCTTGTTTCCTGTTTGCTGTAGATTACCTTGTGTATGAATACGCTCTGCGGCAACTGGACGAACACCGGTACCGATTTGCAAGCCCGATGGCAACTGCGTTTGTTCGGATGACTGCGCTCCCGGCTGGCGAATATTTTGGTATAGCAAATCTTCGAATACCGCACGTGATCGTTTAAAACCATTGGTGCTCACGTTTGCCAAGTTATTGGCAACCACGTCCATTTGGGTTTGTTGGGCATCTAGGCCCGTTTTGGAAATCCACAAGGAACGAATCATGTCGGTACTCCTTTATTTGTCGACGCTTCAAATAGCTCTGCAGGTATATAACCATTGCACATGAGCCTATGCTACGCAAAAACAAATAAATCTAAGCGACAATGAGAAGCAGAAAAAGGCGCTAATTCGCGCGGGGGAGGAGATAGCGACTAAAAAATGCAATTGTTTCACGCGTGACGTGTCACATTTCACATTTCACATTTCACATTTCACATTTTTAAGCATTGATATTAAGCAATTGACTAGCTGCTTTGGCATCATTATCAGCAGTTTGCAACAGCTTCATCTGGGTATCGAATTGGCGCGCCAAGGTAATCATGTTTACCATCGCTTCCACTGTACTTACATTGCTACCTTCCAAGTTACCCTTTACCACCGTAACCTTGCTATCGGCCTCCGAGGCCTTGCCATCGCGGTTACGAAACAGACCATCCTCTCCCCGCACCAACTGATTTTCCGGCGGATTGGTTAATTTGATGCGACCGACATTAACCACTTCGGTGGGATTCGTTCCAGTAGGAACACTAGAAATCGTCCCATCCTTGGCAATGTTGACTACAGAATTCGGTGGCATAGTGATCGGCCCCGCATCACCTAATACATTTAAACCGCTACGGGTTTGTAATATTCCATTATTGGTTATTTGAAAACTGCCGTTACGTGTGTAGGCTTCTTTGCCATCTGGCCCTTGTACGGCAATCCAACCTTTACCATTAAGAGCGACATCTAAATCTCGACCAGTGGGTTCCATCGCCCCCGGTGTGAAGTTTGCACCCGCGACCGAATCAACAACCAATACACGCGTAGGCAATCCCTCACCTTCCACGGGTACGGCACGAAACGTATTGATTGCTGCACGAAAACCAGGGGTGTTGGTGTTGGCCAAGTTCTCCGATACCGCAGCTTGCTGCTGCAGTATGTGTGAAGCACCCGTCATCGCGGTGTAAATTAGCTTATCCATAACACCCTCCCCTCAACTCAATCTCTCTTAACGCAGGTTAGTAATGGTTTGTAGTACCGCATCCTGAGTCTTAATTGATTGCGCATTCGCCTGATACACACGCTGCGCAACAATCATACTCACCAACTCACCTGTCAAATCCACATTGGCCTCTTCCACTGCACCTGACTGCAAAACCCCCAAACTCGCGGTCCCAGGCGTACCCGGCAATGGTGTACCCGCAGTGGACGTGGCCGACCAGCGGTTATTCCCCATTGGTTGCAAACCTTGCGGATTAGCGAAGTTTGCAATCGTTACCTGACCTAGTTTCTGCGACTGACCGTTGGTGTAGCGTCCCAGAATCGTGCCATCCGGCGAAATATTAAATCCACTTGGCATACCCGTTGTATAACCATCTTGCACCATCGAACTCACGCCGAACGCTGACCCGTATTGGGTAGAGTTAGAGAAATCGAAGGTAAGTTGCATCGGATTTGCCGCAGCCACGATACCGCCCCCAGCAGGTGCAGCTAAAGGTGGCACGTAGGCAGTCGCCATTTGCAAAAGTGTGCCGGGTGCTAATTTTCCCGTCGTATCAAATGGTAAGCCTGCACCCATTGGCGTTGCGCTAGGCGGAACCGTCGCCACTGCTGAAGGAGGCTGCAATTCATTATCAACCGACAGATATACGTTCCATGGGTTAACACCTGGACTTGGCATCGATTTCTGAAAATATAAAGTAGCGACGTGTGGATTACCCAAACTATCGTAGATTGTCGTTGAAGTTGAATTGTTAAATGTCGTTGGATCTGCAGGATCAAACCTGAACGTTCCGGCAGCACCGGGAGGAACGGTCGCGCCGAGGCCTGTATCTGCGCCAAGAGCAGTAACTGCACCGCGCGCATCCACATTTAGCCCCGCCTCAATATTAGGGTGGGCAGACGTTCCAGTAGCCCGCGCAGGTATCTGTTCGGTAGGGATTTGCAAAGGGCCTGGAACACCAGTCTTGTCGACCCCGAACAAACGCATTCCTTCACTCGTCACAATAAAGCCACTGCTATCCGTTTGAAACTGCCCGTTGCGTGTATAAAACTGTGGGGCAGTGCTGGCAGAGGTGCCAAGCTGAAAAAAACCTTGACCGCTAATCGCCGTATCCAGTGAATTGTTACTAGCCGTAATATTCCCTTGCGAGAACTGTTGAGCAACCGTAGACAACTTGGTACCAATACCAGCGCTTGTACCGGCAGAGCCGCCAACTGTATTAGCATAAACATCAGCAAACTGGGCCTGCGATCCTTTAAATCCGACGGTATTCGCATTGGCAACGTTATTGCCGATCACGTCCAAATTCTTGGCTGCCGCGTTAAGTCCACTTAGTCCTTGTTGAAAGCTCATGATGTTCTCCTTTGGTTTTGCATAAATCCCGCTGTCTTCTACGACACGCGGGGTATTGATTTACATAACTTGTTTTATATCAGCTAGATTGAAAGCACCCAATTTACCCATATCCAGTTTGGCTCCGCCAGATCCCGGCGCAACTCCATTCACCGTGCCAAAAGATAAAGTAGTCGCAGCGGTAGTTTTTTCTCCAGCGGCTACCTCAGCAGAAATTTTGTAAGCGCCGTCAGCCATGGCTTTGCCTGTATTATCTTTGCCGTCCCACGCCACTGGCACTACACCTTGTTTTTGTGCGCCCATGTCCAGAGTCCGCACTAGGTTGTTGGCACCATCTTTGATAAGTACTTTAAGAGAATCAGCACCTTGTTCAAGATTAACACCAGCAACCGACTGCCCATTCTTTAAGTCTATTGCCGAACCAGGAACCAAAGCACCATGTCCTATCATTCCCGTGGCCGACATGGCTTGTCCAGCTGACAGGCTGTCAGTCAAAGATTTCAGGGTTGCATTCACTTTATCAATACCGCTCACCGTACTCAGTTGCGCCATTTGCGAAGTGACTTGCGCGTTATCCATTGGATTAAGCGGATCCTGATTCTTCATCTGGGTCACCAGCAGCTTCAAAAAACGATCCTGAGTATTCCCCGGCGTATTGGCGGCATCGCTGAGCGAAGCCGCTTGCGAGGGCTTGCCCGCAGCTGCGGCAGGCTTGGCATTAAGAGCACTCGATAACGGTTGTCCCGCTGAGAGTGGATTTGATCCTTGCACGTTATTTACCATGACTATTCTCCTTATTGTCCTATGGTCAGCGTTTTAAGCAACAACGCTTTGGACGTATTCATCACATCCACGTTATTCTGATAAGAACGTGACGCTGAAATCATATTTACCATCTCATCCACCGGGTTTACATTAGGCAAAGCAACATATCCCTTGGCATCTGCCATCGGATGGTTTGGGTCGTACATCATTTTCATGGGCGAGGTGTCTTCTACAATCTCTTTAACCCTGACACCGGCACCAACTTGTCCGTCAAATGCAGTGGTACTAAAAACCACCTGCTTAGCATGATAGGGCTTCCCATCCGGGCCTGTCGTGCTTTCCGCATTAGCCAAGTTACTGGCAACCACATTCAAGCGCTGAGATTGCGCGGTCATGGCCGAGCCGGAAATGTTAAATATATTGAACAATGACATAATAATTATCCTTGTAAAGCCGCCAATACGGCTTTGGTTCTGCCACTGATAAACCTCACACTCGCCTCATAGCGTAAAGCATTGTCCGCAAACTGGGCTCGTTCCACATCCATGTCTACTGTATTACCGTCTGCACTAGGTTGCAACGCATTACGATATAAGACTGGAGCGCCCATCACCGTGTCTCCGCTCGCATCGCCCAGATGCTTATCTGACGTAGCCGCCATTTGTAACTTCGACCCATCACCTGACATGGCACCCTGCAAAGCACTTGCGAAATCAATATCTCTTGCCTTGTAATGAGGAGTATCCGCATTGGCGATATTGGATGCAATCAACTCCTGCCGAGCAGCACGCAAGTTTAGCGCTGCTTGATGAAATTGGAACATGCTATCGATTCTGCTGCTCATTTCTGCCCCTCCCTCTACTCATTACGTCCTTGTGGTGCATACTAACCATACTGCGCCGAGGTGCATCACCCAATTAGAAGTAGAAAAACACGCTATTTCCCCCTTTTAATAAATTCACAACACGGCGACAATACCTCCATGAAAAAACAGATCATTGCATTACTCATTCTTGCGTTCCTGTTTTCACCTATCGCTTGGTCCCAAGAGAGGCAAAGTCATGCTGAAATTCACAAGGTGGCAATAAGCTTTCTTCAACAAATAACACATAGTATGCCCGGCAAGATTACACTTAAAGTGGATGCCATCGACTCTCGTCTAACCTTTCCTCCTTGCCCCCAACTCGAAGCGTTCATGCCTACGGGTGCACAAATGCAAGGCAGAACGAGTATCGGCGTTCGCTGCAATAAGCAAAACGGCTGGTCTATATATATACCCGCCACAATCACCGTCACCATGGATCAACTCATTTCCAGTAGGCCATTGCGACAAGGACAAATTATCGACAGCGGGGATTTCCGCACTCAAGCAGGCGCACTCACGCAAGTCGGAACCATCACCAAGGAATCCCAAGTCCTAGGAAAAGTCCTTAAGTACAGCATTAGCGGCGGGCAATTACTCAGACAGAACATGTTTCGGGCACCTTATGCAGTCACACAAGGGCAAACAGTACAACTCATTGCCAAAGGGCGCGGCATTAAATTGCGCAGTAAGGGAAAAGCATTAAACAATGCTGCCGAGGGGGAGTCCGCGCGCGTTAAAGTTGCGTCAGGACAAATAATCAGTGGCACCGCAAAAGAAAATGGTATTGTAGAAGTACACCCTTAATAGATATTTACTCTGCAACAACAGTGCGTTATTGTGCTCGCATTAAATTTTGCAAAAAAAAATGTATTTTTTGCTAAAGTTTCCAGAAAAGCTGCCGATGGTGCATATGAGTACGACAGTTGAAAGGTGATTCAAATGAAAATCGAAAATAGCATCAGCCCGTTACCGCCATCTTCTCTGAATGAGTCGAATACACGTAACGCGCAATCCAAAGCGGCAAGTACACCATCCTCCTCTCAGGGGGTGAATGTGAGTATCGGCTCAGCTAGTAGCCAAATGCGCACCATGGAGGCCAACGTTAACAATTCATCTGCAGTAGACTCAAAGAAGGTGGCTGAAATAAAGCAAGCTATCAGTGAAGGACGCTTTCAGGTCAACACTGCCGCGATCGCTGATCGCCTGATCAATGACGTAAAAGACCTGATAGACGCGAGTAAACGTTGAACAGCAATCCGCCTGACTTTCTTTCTCGCCTAAATGTGGAGCTTAGCGCCATGCGCAACTTCATTGCATTGCTTGAGAAAGAACAGCAGGCTCTGCTGAATCAAGATGCCGAACAACTGCTTCCAATAGCAGAAACCAAGACTGCGTTCGCCAACAAACTATCAAAAATAGGCAATGCGCGACGCCAACACCTGAGTTCTATCGACCCCGATTTAGAAGCAGCGGCGTGGATACTTAAACACGCACCATCTGCTCGTCCAGCTTGGGATGAATTGCGCAAACTAGCCGCACAAGCACACCATATCAATCAAACCAACGGCGAAGTAATTCAACTCAAATTACGCAGCAATCAGCAAGCATTAGGTGCGTTACTTGGCGCAGCAAAAAGTACGGCAAGCCTATATGGTAAAGATGGTCAGCGTAGTATCGCCGTATCAGGGCGCACTCTCGGTAGTGGCTAAACTAATTAGCATTGCCCGAACTTATTAACCCCATTGATTCATTGTCCGACTGTTGCGGGACTGAACCACGCTGGGTGGCCAGAACTGTAACCGTGACGCGCCGATTACGAGCACGTCCTGCTTTGCTCGCATTACTTAATACCGGATTATTATCTGCCGACCCTACCACCGTAAGACGTTTTGCAGCAATACCCTGCTCAATAAACAGCCGCACCACGCTGCTTGCTCGCGCCGAGGACAATTCCCAGTTTGAAGGATAAATAGAGGTGCTAATCGGCTGGTCATCTGTATAACCTTCCACCTCAATAGATTGCTCTCCATCAACCAGCAGCTTGGCTATCTCCGCCAAAGCTTTCTTCGCCCTGCGAGCCAAGCTCGCCTCTCCGATAGCAAACAATGTACTTGCATTGATATCCAGCATCACACCACGACTGGTTTTAGAAACTGACATTTGGCCACTCTTCACAAACGGAGCCATTGCCTGATTAAGCTTTTTAACAAGAGCTTGCATGCGCTCATTTAATTTGCGTTGTTTTTTCGCTAGGCGAGCATTGCGTCGATCAATAATAGATTTGAAATATATTTGTTGCTCGCTCAAACGAATAGCACCAGATTCACTCGAATGAACCACACTCATACCAAATGCGCTTCCCAACGCCTGGCCTAACACTTCGTATTTTCCATCGTTTACGGATGAAATAGAATACATCACTACAAAAAAGGCGAACAGCAAGGTAATAAAATCCGCATAGGAGATCAACCAGCGGTCATGATTATCTCGATCAGCTCTTTTTCTGCGTAAGGCCACGGAATCTATACTTGAGAAATAATTAGATTAAGCTCTCGCTTACTTAGCAAACAAGCAAGCTCATGCCCAACTTTCAGCCAACCGCATAGCCGATTTTCCTTAACAAGGGAACGATTAGAAAGCACTCTAGCGGGAAGAAATAGAAACTTAGACATCATATAAAAGCTTTATTTTCATGATGAAATATAACCACTTAATTTATGCTCAATAAAGCGTGGGCTTTCTAAGTTGGCAATCATCTGCAAACCGTCAATCACCATTTCCCGCATGACCATCTGCTGCAAGGTAATCGCCTTCAGCTTGCCTGCTATAGGAAGAAACACCAGATTGGCAAATCCCACCCCATAAATCGTAGCAATAAATGCAACTGCGATACCGGAACCCAACTGAGACGGATCTCCCAAGTTCTGCATGACGTGAATCAAACCCAGCACGGCTCCCATAATGCCAATAGTTGGCGCATATCCTGCCGCCGCCTCCCACACCCGCGCACCCTGCCAACAAGACTCTTCGTAAACACTCACATCAATCTCAAGCACCTCACGAATTTTTTCAGCACTATTTCCATCCACCAACATTTGCAGGGCTTTAGCAACAAACGGATCTTGGATTGTACTAACCCGACTTTCCAACATCAGCAAGCCTTCTTTCTGCGCCAAACTACTCCATGCAGTCAACTGGTATGCCATCTTTTGCAAATCAATCTTAGGGGTGACGAATGCCCAACGTCCCATTTTGATCCCGTTGAGGAATATACGCGCAGGGTGTTGCAACATAACCGCGCCCAGAGTGCCGCCGAATACAATGAAAAAAGCCGCACTTTGCAACAAAGCGGATGCAGTTCCACCTTCTAACAGTTGCCCGCCAATGATGCCGGAAAACGCAATCAGCAATCCAAATAAACTCAACTTATCCATTAATGCGCCTTCAACCAGCCGCGCAAACGCGCCACGGCCTGACTATGTAATTGACACGCGCGCGACTCACTCACGCCCATAACCTCACCAATCTCACGCAAATTCAAATCCTGTTCATAGTGCAAAGCCATCATCAATCGCTCCCGTTCAGGCAAACCGTCAATGGATTTAATCAAAGCCGTACGGAAACGTCCGTCTTGCAACAAAGCTAGCGGATTCCCCTCTTCAGCAAATTCGTGGCGATCAAAGAAATCCTCATCACCTTCGCCATGAAAATCTTCGTAATAGACCAGTTGCGCGCCACGCGCCTCCAAGAGCATTTGCTGATATTCGCTTAAGGATACGTCCAATTCCTTTGCAATTTCCGATTCAGCAGGTGTACGCCCGAGCACTTGCTGCAAACGATTTATCGCAGCTTCGATACGACGCATATCTCGCCGCAAACTCCTTGGCAGCCAGTCGGCTCCACGCAACTCATCCAACATGGAACCACGTATACGTTGTGCGGCGTAAGTCTCAAATTGCGCACCGCGCAATTCATCGTAGCGACCTGCCGCATCCAATAAGCCCATCATGCCAGCTTGAATAATGTCATCAACTTCAACGCTACTCGGCAATTTAACCATCATATAGTGCGCTATACGCTTCACCAGAGGCGCATACACTTTCAGACATTCTTCTTTGTCGCTTAATCCGTTTGCCGTATACATAGCGTCAACATAACTTCTCATTAAATAGCAGCCACCACACTCATGGGGCGCGTCTGCTGGACAAGACGCTGCATGATTCTAGTCAAGCTACTCGTCTCTTCGTCAGTAATATCTTTTATCTTCATCAAATTATTGGCCAAATCACCGAACGCCTCAGAACAATGAGCAGCGGGGAAAAGTTCAACAACAGGTCGGCACAATTGTGTCGCACGTTGCAGCTTTTCATCAGCCGGAATATATCCCATATATTCAAGATGCACATCTAAATTGCGCTTAGCCAATTGTGCCATATTATTGAAAATCGCCCGCGCCTCAACATCGTTATTGACCATATTCACCACAATATCAAAACTCTGCCGGTCATTCTGTTGCGCCATTTGCTTAAGCATGGCATAACTTTCCATAATTCCGCTTGCGGTTCCGTTCAGCACCAACATCAAAGGCTCATCACCGGATAAGCTGGCACAAACCGAATGTCCCTCACGTGCGGCCGCATCAACCAGCACAACATCCATGCCTCTAGCCGCTTGAGTCAATGAGGCCACAAGTTTTCCGCGCTCAGCCTCTTCCAACTTTGGCAACAGCTGCATCGCCCGAGCGACCGGCAACACGTGCACACCATCACTACTCAGCATCACCCCATGCAGTGTTTTGTCACCGCGCAACACATTCAACAAATCATAACGTGGTTTGAGTGCCAAGCTATTAGCTACATTGTTAGAAGAAACATGTTCATCTATTATGAGCACATTTTTACCAGAATTCGCCCAGCAAGCGGCTAAATTCACCACCACGCTCGTCGCCCCCAAACCATTGCGAGCACCCACTACCGCAACCACACGTGCGGCAGATCGGCCTAGCAAACGTCGCAAGCCTTCTGCTTGGTCATTTATGTTTTCATGCTGCATGTTCAGCTCTCATCTTAGGAGTTAAAAGCGCCCCAGCCATAAATGCTGGGAATTCCAACTCTTGCACCTCAAACGCGCTTGGTGTAGCGCTCGCTTTGAACGCGCGATGCAAGAGATATTCCAAATTAACCTCATGCAAATCCTCAGGAACACGCTGACCACTGGCAATATAGTGCATAGTGAGTTTATGGCGAATAACCACATCCAGCACCGTACCCAATGTTACCGCCTCATCCAGTTTGGTCGGAATACAGCCCACAACTCCACTGCCTTTATACATACGCACCACGTCTTCCAATGTGCTGCCACCGCTTGTCGCATTCAACAGCAGCAGACGTTTCACGCCGGCAGCATCAAACATTTCCGCTTGCCCTGCAACACGACTATCGCGCTGCCCCACACCCATTGTATCGATCAACACCAAATGCTTATGCTTCAGGCCAGACAGTGTGAGCTTGAGATCTTCGGTATCACGCACGGCATGTACAGCCACACCCAAAATCTTGCCATAAATTTTCAATTGCTCATGTGCACCAATACGATAACTGTCAGTAGTGATAAGTGCAACCTTATCAGCGCCGTAACGCACTACTGCACGCGCTGCCATTTTAGCTGTAGTCGTAGTCTTGCCGACACCAGTAGGACCAACCAAGGCATAAACACCGCCACGAGCAACAACATCTTCTTGTGCCGATGCCACACGAATATTGTGTCCCAATATTCGACGCACCCAAGTAGTGTCGCCATCAGCAGGCATTTTGTCGAGCAATGTCCGTGACAAGGTAGGGCTAAATCCCACGTTAATCATTTCACGCATCAATGAGCTTTGCTTAGGATTGCGATGCTGCATATCGCTCCAGTTCATACAAGCTAGTTGCTCTTGCAACATGCTATGCATCACCTTAATCTCACTCATAATGCCAGCATTCTCTGCGGCTGATGGCGCAGGCACAACTGCCGCAACTGCCGCAACTGGTGGAGCAATTTCTTGTTTAGCTGCGGTCACTTCACGCTTAGTGTTCGCATCCAGCACCTTTGCGCCCAGAGCTGCCGCCTGATTCAAAGCCTGCTTACGTAGGGCGGGTGTCGGAGCAGATGTTGCTTCGGCTTTCGCAAAACTTGGCTCGACATGATTCGCCAGCGGCTTAACCGCGCGAGTCTCGCTCAACTTTGCCAGCTCTGTACTACCCATTGCCACGATCTCTACGCCTTCGGAGACTTTGCGATTTGAAAGAATAACTGCATCTTCCCCCAGTTCGAGTCGCACCAGCTTGAATGCTTCGCGCGAATTCACTGCGATAAATTTTCTTGCGTTCATGCTCTACCCCCTACCAAAGATGTCACTCTAACCGTTTTAAATCCCGGAACTTCCTCATGCGAAATAACTTTCAACTGCGGCAGCGAACGCTTCAGGAAGCGTGCTAACAGATCACGAATCTGCCCCGGCACTAACAGCACGGTTGGCAAACCCATTTGTTCCTGTGCGTCGGAAGCAGCACGTGCCTCGTTTAATAAAGTACTGGCCAAACCAGGCTCAATCGCAGAACCACCACCCGCCTGCATTGCTTGTGCAAGCACATACTCCAACTCTTTATCCATACCAATAACCTGTAACTCCTGCGCAGAAGGATAGAACTGCTGCACAATCGCAGGGCCTAGGGCAATGCGCACCAAGCTAGTCAACACCATCGCATCCTGGGTATAAGTTGCATGCTCCACCAGCGTTTCCAAGATGGTACGCATATCCCGTACGTGCATGCCCTCATCCAGCAAGTTCTGCATAATTTTCTGCACAGTGGAAACAGGCAACAGCTTAGGCACAAGGTCTTCAATAAGTTTAGGAGCCAACTTGCCAATATGATCGAGCAATTGTTGCAACTCTTGACGGCCTAACAATTCAGCCGCATGTGTGTGGATGAGATGACTCATATGTGTTGCAACCACCGTTCCAGCATCCACCACAGTAAATCCCATAGCCTGTGCGTTCTCACGCATATCTGCCTCTATCCAAGTTGCTGGCAAGCCAAATGCGGGATCAGTTGTCTCCACACCCTGCAACATGCCATTCGCGCTTCCGGGGTTGATCGCCAAGAACATATTAGCGAACGCTTCACCGGTGCCGATCTCAGCTCCCTTCAAGGTGATGCGATAAGCATTGGGACGTAGATCTAGATTGTCACGAATATGTACTGGAGGAGGCAGAAAGCCCATTTCCTGTGTGAATTTTTTACGGATACCTTTGATGCGGCGCAACAAGTCACCATCCTGCGCCTTATCCACCAGAGAAATAATGCGATAGCCCACTTCCAATCCCAGCACATCAACCTGTGCCACATCTTCCCAGCTAGCTTCTGGTGCTTCGCTTTCAGCCGCTTCAACAGTTTCCACTACAGGCACTTCCGCAGCTTTCTTAGTGCGTTGCAACTGATAGAAAGCCAACCAAGCCAGAGCGCCCGCGAAGAATAGAAAAGCAAAGTGCGGCATACCGGGAATCATGCCCATCATGCCGATGATGGCTGAAGTCAGAATCAAAACTTGCGGACTGGTGAACAACTGCTTAATTAATTGCTGCCCGATATTTTCATTACTAGTCACACGACTCACCACCAAACCAGCAGCAGTTGAGATAACCAGTGCGGGGACTTGAGCCACCAAACCATCACCAATTGCTAACAGAGTGTAAGTCTTAGCGGCTTCAGCAAGCTCCAGATTATGTTGCAACACACCTACAACAAAACCACCAACCAAATTGATCGCAAGAATAATGATGCCGGCAACCGCATCACCTCGCACAAATTTACTCGCACCATCCATCGACCCGTAAAAGTCTGACTCTTGTGACACTTCGGCACGACGCTGACGCGCTTCGTCTTCGCCGATCAAACCGGCATTCAAGTCGGCATCAATCGCCATTTGCTTACCAGGCATCGCATCCAAGGTAAAACGTGCGCCCACTTCTGCGATACGTCCAGCACCCTTGGTGATAACCATAAAGTTGATAACCACCAAAATCGCAAATACCACAATACCGACTGCGTAATTTCCACCGACCAAAAAGTGACCGAAAGACTCGATCACCTTACCCGCAGCATCAGGACCTGTGTGACCTTCCAACAGCACCACACGAGTAGAAGCAACGTTGAGCGACAAACGCAGCAAAGTAGAGATCAACAAAACAGTTGGGAAAGAAGCAAAATCCAGCGGCTTCAAAGTGTTCATGCTAACCAACAACACCATGATCGCCATCGCGATATTGAAAGTAAACAGAATATCGAGCAGGAACGGAGGCAAAGGCAACACCATCATCCCCAAAATCAACACGATCAGCACTGGGCCAGCCATGCTGCGCAAGCCTAAACGCTTGAATGTGTCTTGAAGTGTAAGTAAGAAGTTCATTTGCTGCATCCATCCTTCCGAATTAGTGCCGATCACATCGGCCCTCTAGTGAGGCTTATTATCGGAACTTCAGGAAAAAACCAGCCAAGGAATAGAAGGGGATTTATAGGGCTATTTGACTTTCCGGCAGACGGATTGAGGCCAATAAAAACGACAACAAGCTCAATAAATAATAATTATCCAAATTTAACAGTCAGTTACGCAGCACAAGTCGAACATTGTCCGTATTGAGCACGCACTCTGGCATTTGCCTCAAACCTTGCGCAATTTACAAAACCAAAAAACCCATTGAGTTTTTAACTTTCTCTGTGGCTAGGTTTTAGGAACTGCAACCGCAAGCCTCCATCACCACTCAATAGTGGTGACAAATGGCTATATGCGAACCACAGCTCTTCCAAAACCATGCCATTACTAATCATTCTGTTCGTGGCAATCCTTTCTAAATTTGATCGCAATAAAGCTACACCTATTAATTAATACAAACTATATTGATCTATAAATATCACTTACATCATTCCGCGCTTGCCCCTAGACCTTGCACCACCCGCGCAATTATCGAGTCAGTTCATACCAATAGGCATATGCCTAGGCACTTCAAGGCTGGTCGAATGGACAGCGGCTTCTCAGCGCCGCCTAAATCATGTATCCCTAAAACCACAGCATCCCACGCTTCCTTGGCTCACCCGATAAGTAGTCGCCGCCACGCCTGCAAGCTGTTGATGTTTTGCTTTTCTCTGTGTCTCTGTGGTGGAGATTTTTAGGTTTATAAAATTCCAATTTAATCCTCCTCAAACGCCAACTCTGGATTAGCCGTGTATGGATCCAATTCTGCTGGCACTGGCAGCTCACCAGGCTCCTGCGGACGAACACCACCAGTTGCTTGATAACGCTTCAACTGGAACACATAAGCCAATATTTCTGCGACTGCGGTATACAAAGCCTCAGGAATAACCTGTCCGATCTCAGTATGTTTATGCAAGGCACGCGCTAAAGGCGGTGACTCTAGAATCGGAATATTGTGCTCCTTAGCGAGCTCCTTAATTTTAGCTGCCATCAAATGTGAACCTTTCGCCACCACGACAGGGGCGCGCATACCGTTCTCACTGTACTTCAAGGCCACCGAGAAGTGCGTTGGGTTAGTCACCACCACATCAGCGGTCGGAATCTCTGCCATCATGCGGCGGCGAGCCATCTCTCGTTGCAAGCTACGGATCTTGCCTTTGACCTGCGGATCGCCCTCAGTCTCTTTGGCCTCTTGACGCACCTCTTGCTTGGTCATCTTGAGTTTCTTCGTGTGCTCCCACAACTGGAACGGCACATCAACCGCCACGATTATTAGCATCCCGCCCATGATGCTGGCAAAACACATCCACATCACGCTGCCTAGGTGCGGAATAGCCAAAATTGCTGGCTCACTCACCAGCATCAACACATTTTCCTTGTTGTGCCACACCACCCATGCGCCCACCCCGCCCACAACCAATGACTTAGCAATCGCTTTTAGCAACTCGATCAAACTATGCATGGAAAACATCCGCCCGATGCCCTTAATTGGACTCAATTTAGTCAAATCAGGCACAAGTGGTTTAAAAGTGAATAACCAACCGTTCAACAACAAAGGAGAAAATGTCGCCACAGCCAGAAGTAAAATAAAATACGGCATAAAAGCCAGCAAGGTTTCCATCGCCAAAAGATGTAAATGCGGCATCAAGGTGTCAGTCTTAAATACAAGATCAGAATTAAAAGTCAAACCTTCACGGATCAACGTAACTAGATGTCCAGATAGCGAAGAGCCCATCAACCACAGCCCTGACCCACCCGCCGTCAAAACGGTAAACGTAGAAAGCTCACGCGAACGCGCGACCTGCCCCTCCTCTCGCGCCTGATCTAATCGGCGCTGTGAAGGTAATTCGGTTTTTTCTAGATCACTATCTTCTGATGCCATGTCGAGTCACTCCATTAGTCATAGCAATTATCTAGACTCTCTGCTAAATCAATACGACGAATAGAGGCTGGTTTACGGTGTATTTTCCTCAAAAACTCACTACAGAGAGACACGCTGCTAAAGCCAGCTACCTATCAGCCTTGATAGCTATTCAAGCAAGTGAATATCTGGAACAATTAGCACGGTCTTCCTCAGCAATGTAATACGCGTCGTGCCGATGACCGAAATCAAAGGATGAGAATGCAAAATGAATGCTAAATTAGCCTTTTCCAACCACTCACCACTGCCCATCGACCCTAAAAAATTTTCGATGACTTTCATTAGGTTCGTAGACACTGACTCAGTTGGTGACGTTGTGTCTCAACTACAACAGGCTAGTCATCCGGCCTCAGACCTAACGGACATCAATAGTCTGAACACATCTAAGTCCGAGCATGGCTCCCCAATGCTGGTGTTAATGCAGCCTGCAGCAAATACGCCGCCTATTACTAGCCACTCTAAAGAAAGTCAAACCAAGACACCCCGCAATCGACGTCAAGCAAGTTGGCTCATCAATTCGGCGAAACTCGAATTAACTACGCCCTCTGATGTTGCAATATCGTTATCACATAACGAGTGTTGCATCCTTCGTGCTGCTGCAAATATGAACGGACAGCTACTCAGCCGCAAGACACTCATTGAGGCCATGGGACATAAATTCTTGCATTATGACGAGCGAAGACTTGAAGCACTTATTAGCCGATTACGTCGAAAACTGACACCTTACACCTCAAAAACATCCCCGATTAGATGTGTAAAAGGGCGGGGTTATTTATTCGGGGTGATGTTACAAATCGTCGCGATGCCAGTCTTCTGAGGATCAGCCTGCATTCCTTAGTAAAAGCCACTTGAACCTTAAAACCGCAGTTCAATCCACAGATTTCGCAGATTAACGCAGATTTGCAAACGCTTGAAGATGTTCACCTTAGCACCCAATGGGTGAGTTCGAAGTTATGCATTATATGTTGTTTAATAAGTGGAAATCTGTGCACCCATAGGATACAACAACCTCTTTGAGGTATTCTGCGGGCAGCTGCTTTTTTTGATTGAACCGAAAATCTCACCACACAAACACACAGAAACAACTAGCCCTAACTAAGGAGAAATACTATGTCAGGTGGATATACTCACATCACATTAGCTCAACTGGCTATTGAAGAAGTACGCTATCGCCAAGAAGGCTTATTACATGAAGATGCGAAGCTGGCGCTTGGATACTGGAAGAAATTTTGCATCGTTGGCTCAGTTTCGCCCGACTATCCCTATCTTGACTTGCTAGGCAGCGGCTCCAGCTCTTGGGCCGATGCCATGCACAAAGGCCATGCCGTAGCGATACTGCGCGAGGGAGTAATTCGAGTACGCGACATGGCCGATGACAATCTCCACCAGAAATGTATGGCCTGGCTGTTTGGCTTTGCCGCACATGTTGCGACCGACGGCACGATACATCCGGTAGTCAACCTTAAAGTAGGAAAATACGAAGAAAATAAAACTGCACACCGACGCTGTGAAATGTCTCAAGATGTCTACGCCCACGGCAGATTAAATTTAGGTGCGCTTGAGTTCAATCAGCAAATATCCACCAACGTTGACGGCACCTCTGACCCGAGCAATAAAAACCATCTAGATCCAGACATTGCTCAACTCTGGCAGGGATTACTAACAAGCGTTTATTCCGCTACTGACCCAAGCCTGCAAGCACCTAAGGTACACGACTGGCACAAGGCTATGCGCAACATGATGAAAGTTGCCGAAAGCGGTAACGTGCTATTCCCATTCGCTCGTCACGTAGCGGCTAATCAGGGGCTAGTCTATCCAGCCAAACCCGACAACGACTATATCCAAGGTCTCGCCGTCCCCGGCAATCTCAACATGGATTTCGAAGACATTTTCCAGATAGCCCTCAACAATATTATAGAGTTATGGGGTTGGATGGCCTTGTCATTACAGAACACAGAATCACCACTGGATACGTTGGCAAGCTGGAGTTTGGATACCGGCATCGACGAAAACAACCGTATGACATACTGGAGCTAACATCATGAAACATATAACACGACTAAGTATTCTTGCCACTTTGCTATTATTAGTTGCGTGTAGTACGAATGGGTCCTCACCCAGTGCCAAAGAACGCGGGCTTTTATCCACCAAAATGGTGAACCTTAGTTCAGGAGTTGATACCTATTTTCACCTCTTACCAGGAGCCCCCACGGGTAGCGACGCTAGCATATTAGAAGCAGCAACCCGCCATGACAAAGCACTACTAGCGCCCGAGTTCCAAAACTATATTCTCAGAACACAATATCAAAATCCTTTCGCTGTAATATTGTTATGCAGCAAAGATGGCAAGCAAGCCATCATCGAAGATGCGGGTTGCTCCGCACGCCTTGATCGTCAGGTAACTGAAGACGCACCCTGTGAATTCACCTTGCATATTACCCAAGGCTGCCGAGTACAAGGTGCAGACCCGCGTCAATAAATGATGCGCAGCAAGCTCAGACCCGCCACTATCAAGCAGGGAAAACAATGAAACAACTAATGAATGTATTTGCGCTATTTATGGCGCTGCTCTTGAGCGGCCAAGCTCAAGCACGCAATTTCTCCATGTTCTCACTCGAGAACAAAGTTTGTTACGACAGGAAAACAGAACCATCTACATTTGCAGTAGATGCTCACGTCCACTTCCAGCCCTTTGGCGGGCCAGCACTTCCTTTTGAAGAGATGCTCGGCTATCTACAAAAACAAAGCATTTACTTTGTAAACATCTTTGGCATCGGTCAAAAACTCCCTGCCAAATCACCCTGCACCTATTACCTCGCTTGTCCCGGCACAATGGTCACGCCCAGCATTTCCAATGACTTCGTCAACGCAACAAATATCGCAAAACGGCTTCCCAACAAATTACCGAAAAACCTACATCTCACACTTTCCATGTCGTTTACCAATCTTGCAGAGCCGGAAACTATCGTTCCGCAGATTGAACTACTGGACAAGGAATTTCCCGGCATGTTTACTTGGATGGGAGAAATCAACGTAGTAAAACAAGCAATCTTCCCCAACGGGCATTTCGCAACACCCCAAAATGAGATCAAGAAGTGGAAGGCGTTTATGAAAATAATGGCGGAGAGAAATATTCCCGTCTCGTTTCACTCCGATTTGGGCAACGATAAAGAGCCATTCAAATACCTGCCCCTTATGCAGGAGATTCTCAGCAGCTACCCTGGCAACATCATCGTCTGGCATCACCTCGGACTATCCAAGGAGCTTAGCCACTTAGATCCAAAAAAACACATCAAGATTCTTTCGGGATTTTTGGATGAACATCCCAATCTCTACCTTGATATTTCTTGGCGGGTACTTTACGACAACTACTTCTCCGAACCAGCAAAGCGCAAACTTTACATCGCGTTCCTAGAAAAACATTCCACACGAATTTTACCCGGAACCGATTTCGTTGCCGCCGCAAACAAAACCTACAAGATTTACAAAGAAGAAGTCGCCGCTAACAGCGACATTTTGAAAGATCTTAATAATGAGGCATTCAGGAACATTGCCCTTGGACAAAACTATTTCAACATCTTAGCCCTGCCCTTTAAAGCACCTGAGATTTGCAATAGCATACGTTGAGTAAGCAACTTAGAGAGGCTTTGAAAATGCTTAGCAAGCAATATGATGGGATGGAATGAGAAGACCGAAAACAATACGACTCTCTGTGCATCTGTTCTGCTCTGATGCAACAAAGCCTTTCAGGATTAATTAATGCGGCGAAACAAATGCACATTCCCCCTAACTAAGGGGGAATGTGCAGGGTTGTTTTTCCTTGTTGCTCTACAGTACTATAGACCCCAACGGTGCCATCAGCTAAACCTTAAACACCTCAACGGCTTCCCTGACTTCGGATACTTTAGTTTCCATATCATTCGCTAAATTCAACAGATTTTTCGCTGCACTTGAATTCTCTTCCGACATAGAAGAAATACGCTCTGTGCTTTGTGACAATTCGGTAGCGGCAAGAGATTGCTCAGTTAGAGAGATGGCAATATCATCGCTAACACTGGCTACTTCGCTAAAGCTTTGCTGAATCTGGACAATAGACTCTTGCGCCGTCTCTGCATCAATTACACCCTGCCTTGTGGTACTTACCACCTTATCCATACTGCTCAGTGCACGGGTAGCAACTTCACCAATTTTACCGGTCATCAGATTGATCTCACTGGTAGCGTTTGAAGTACGCTCAGCCAACTTACGTACTTCGTCTGCCACAACCGCAAAACCACGTCCCTGCTCCCCAGCTCGGGCGGCTTCAATAGCAGCATTCAGAGCCAATAGATTTGTTTGATCAGCAATTTCTTTAATCACCGTCACCACTTCAATAATATTCGATGCATCCTGCCCTAACAGCGAGACTTCAGCAGAAGCCGCTTCAATCTCCTGCGCGGCAGCTAACAATCCAGCTACCGTCTTATTAACCACCTCCGCACCATGCTCAGCGTTACTACGCGAGCTATTGGAAATATTCTTGGCATTTTCACCCTGCTCACTTATATGTACAGTAGAAACACTCAGCTCTTCTATCGCGGCCGCCATGCCATTCACAGCATCGGATTCTTCATGAGCATTGTTGGACATCTGAAGTGCGGAAGCTGCCAAACTGTTAGCCATATCGCCGACCTGATAAGATTGACTTTTAACTTTGGCAAGCATGCTACGCAATGACGACTGCATCTGATATGCGTTCGCCAGCAAGCTATTACTTGGGGGAGGGGTGTTTGGTTGACGTGAAAAATCACCAGCAGCCATGGTGTTCACCACAGAAGCGACATTTTTCGGGTCACCGCCCAATTGATTTAAAACTGATCGAATGAGCATAACCGCGCAGATTATTGAAATAATAATAGCGCCAATATTTAATACTGTAGCAACCATTTTTACCCAGTGCGCCGCGTCCCTAGTTTTGTTCAATGCCGCTGCCGATTCATCTAAGCGCCTTTGAACAAAAGGCTTTAGCGTATTTTGCAAGGACTTACTGGCTTGATCGAACTCACCCATCAGCTTATTACCTGATTCAGGCCCACCGTCAATGTATGCTTGAGCCAGCTTCTTGCCCGTGGCGTAATAAGTATCAAAATTTTCTTTTAGCACCTCTATTGTATTCAAGCCGTTCTGATCTCCCTGAGCCGTGAACATTTGTTGAAATTTGGCGGCTTCTTTAATAAAGCTATCGCTATATTTTTTTGCCATCTCCAGACCGTCGTTCAAACCATCCTGAGCGCGAGTTGCCGAGATATCCGATATATATTGCTGTACCTGAACAACGTCTTTTTCCATACCCTTCGCTAGGATCGCTTTAGCATATTGCACCTGGGCGGTCGTCACTGAGACATTTACGTTTTCCATAACGTACCACAACCATGTGCCTAAACAAGCTGACAACACAAGTGGTATCGCGACAACAACTGCTAATTTCTGGCTAAGTGTCATATTTATAATTGGCATGTTTTCTCTCACTCATAGTTAATGGCATTGTTCAACAACACCTGTATCGGCGATCACTCATCTTTAGCGGCTAGCCACCACTATCACTAATGATGTTGAAGGCGCTGGTGCTACGAGGGTAATTCCTTTTCTTAATGCCTAGTCGAGCTACTCTATTAGTCATGTCCATTATCCACATGCTGCGAAAAATCAATGCCGTGAATAGCAGCACTTTTTCTAGCCATTTCCTCGAATAAAACAATTGCCAACATTAGCTACCTATCACTTTTGATAGCTATCCAGACAAGTGAATATCTGAAACAATTGCACAGTTCAATATTTATGATTCATTTGAGGGGGAGTTATTATGAATAAAGTTTGCTATACATTACTCGCGCTGTCGGCGTTTTCGATCTTTGCCTCATCTGGCAGTGCCAGTGCAAAGGACTCACAGCAGTCTGCACCGCAATACTCTGCGGGTGATTCACAGCAAGTGTTGCCATACCCGCTTCCAAACACCCCAGAAGAGTGGGTACGCCGTGATGGCGAGCCCAGCAACGCTGCAATTGCCAAGTTATGTAGCGGCCCACGTGGGACACCGCTACGCATTGGCACCCCCCCAAACATTGCTCACTTAAGTGCAAAAAACAAATTCGATAAAAAATTTAAAGCGTTTCTTAATTCATTTGAATATCAAAAACATGGATGGCTGTTTGATAAAGCATGGCGCTTAACTGGCCCCGTGGCTTATAAAAAAACAGGTGGCGGCGGCATACAAAATTACGGCATCCATCCTGCGGTACGCATATATTATTCACCCGAAGCCGTGCAATGGCTTTGTGATGGTCGTAAGGCTGGGAAAATCCCCAACGGCGCGATGATTATCAAACAAATGGTAGGAATCGGCCCAGATTTGCCGATGTCCCCAGACAAAGATGGTTTTGTAAATCTAAATACACCCAAAATAGACATGCAATTCAAGGCCTCACCGCAGTGGACTGTGATGCTCAAGAACGACAAAGCTTCTTCTGACGGTTGGTATTTTGCCTACTATGGAGATAAAAAAGCTCAAGGAAATCCGCCAATTGTTAATCGTTCCGCATTTGTCAAAAACGTACACCTCTCCAACTCAAAACTTCGTCCAACTGGCACTAATTCAGTAGTTTATCCAAATGGAATTTACGGCAACACTGGTTGCATCAATTGTCACGCTTCCGCCGCTGTAGAAACCACCTTCATCACCCTAGATAACATCTTAACCAAAGGCTGGCGCTACAAATGGTATTACCAAGATCAAGAATCACCGGTCTACACACCTAGCTACCCCGGTTATCCAAAGCCCTTGAAGGCCGCCAGCAAAGCGTTCCTAGATAACTATAAGGAACTACATAAAGTTAAATTTGCGGATGCTTGGAAGCTGAGACTACCCGCAGAAACTTATGACCATAATGTCGCTCTAGGCAATGGCAAACAACAGTTTCTAACATCGGATCAATGTTTCGGCTGTCATGATGCCTCTTTAGCCAACGCATGGCTACCGAACATGATGTTGCAAAACAACGAAACCGGTTACCGCACTAACTTATCAATGTATGGCGAATGGAAATCATCACCGATGGGACTTGCCGGTCGTGATCCGATTTTCTTTTCCCAGCTGCAAAGTGAAACCAACAACCTTCCTGCCTCGCTGAGCAGTTGTATTGAAAATACCTGCCTTAAATGCCACGGAGTTCTTGGCCAACGTCAGTTCTCACGCGATACACAGGGCAGCAGCGATGCTGCTCATGCATGTAACAAAATAATTTATCCAGTTCAACCGCCAAGCGAATTACCGACTGGCAAATTGTATACATTAACAAATGTTACCCAGTATCAAGGCAAGGACGCTAAATACGGCGCGCTTTCCCGTGACGGCATTTCATGTATGGCATGTCACCAAATGTTGACCAACCCTACTGCCTCAGGAAAGTACGCCGACAAAGATAACGAGAAGTATTTCACTGGCAACTTCCTAACCACACCAGAGAAACGCATATTTGGCCCATTTGCGGATGCAGACACCGTGCCTAAACCTATGCAACATGCTGTTGACTTAACACCTGGCTACGGCAAGCAGATCAAAAGCTCACAGCTATGCGGTAATTGCCACAACATCATCCTTCCAGTGGTTAACCGAGCAGGTCAAGTTTTCAACGGCACACAAGGCCTGCCCAACTTAGCGGGCTTTGAGCAATCTACCGAACTTGAATGGCAAAACAGTGTGTTTGGTCAACCAGGCTCTAAGCAATTTGCGAGCTGTCAGGCTTGCCACATGCCTCACGGTCATAATGGCAAAAAACTCAACTTCAAAATTGCTAATTCGCAAAGTGCCGACTTCCCACCCACCACGGAATCGCTAGATAACAAAGACATTAACCTTAAAAAAGTTGATCCTTACGCTAGACATACATTGCATGGACTAAACGTCTTCCTCAATCAAATGTTCCAGCAATTCCCCTTAATCCTCGGCTTTAGACAAGTCGACTACGAAACCACGGACAATGTAGAACCATCGCTCATCACCAATCAATATTCGATGAACGAAATGGCCAATAAGGAAACGGCCAGCGTGGAAATCAAAAAACTAGAAATGAGTAATGACACTATCAATGCAACCGTAAAAGTCACCAACAAGACAGGCCACTACTTCCCGTCTGGTGTGGGCTTCCGCCGCGCATTCATAGAACTATCAGTGATAGCCAAAGATGGCTCCACCCTCTGGGCATCGGGCCGCACCAACAAACTAGGCCAGCTACTTGATGGGACGAGCGACAAAGTCTTACCGGGCGAAAACCCAGTTGCCAATCCAAAAGACTATCAACCTAGTTATGCCCAAATCAGCAAAAGTAATCAGGTACAGATTTACCAAGAAGTGATTTTGGATGAAGAGAAGAATATAACCACAAGTTTTATTCGCCGCTTTCAACATGTGAAAGACAACCGGATTCGCCCACAAGGATACGATCCAAAGTTTTTCACAAACAATCCATCGACCTACGTACAACAACTCGGAGAACTGCATGGCAGCGTCAAAGACGACCCATATTACAGCGACCCGAATTTAACCGGCGCGGATGAGGTGGATTACAAAATTAAGTTATCTAAAGATGTAATGGCGAAAGTCGATCATGTACAAGCGACACTCTACTACCAGTCGATTCCGCCAAGCTATCTGCAAGAGCGTTTCCGCGATGCGAACGTAGGCGCAAAAAAGAAAAATGAAATCGACCGCTTGTTCTACATCACCAGCCACATGAATGTAGAAACACCAGCAAAGCGTGATGGCACACCTTATATGAAAGACTGGAAGCTTAAAATATCAAGCGCAGTAGCGAATATGTAAAGTGAAATAGCATGACCTAAAACCGCCCTCTCGTAGGGCGGTTTTTTTCAAGAGTAACAATATAGCAACAAGAACTTCACTTACTGCCCCCGAGGCACCTAGTCAGACATTGCGCTTCAAACTTTCACCCATAGGAGAAAACATAATGGATAACAAAACAAAGCAAGCAATAAAGATTGCAGCAGGCGTTGTGCTCGACCTATGGATGCCAGTCAGCAAGGAGGCAACAGCTTCCTATATGAATGACTTGCGGGAGAAAGTAAAAGGGCAGTCTCTCCCTCCTGCGACAACAGCAGCGCTGGCGGCGGTAAAAACACTGATTACTGGCATTGAACCCGTGATCCTAGAGTTCTATGACCTCATAAATAACAATTCCATTGTGCGAATGAACTTCAAGAAGATGATTGACGAGGTTCCGTCCTACTATCGAGAGCCAGGAGCGCCAGGATTTTATCTAAGCAGTGTTGAAGAGATGCTTCTTCTCATCAATCACATATTGAAGACAGCTCCTAAATACAACGACACAGATCTGGTTGGGTTTCCTATAAACACCATATTGAATTGGACAATGGGAGTCCCTTCTGGGGCCGCCGCCTTTCGTAACGAAAGCGTAAACAAAATGTTCCGCAAAGTTCTGGCGGTATGGACGGAATACTTGAACTCGCGTGATTCACTGTCCGTGTTTACCACGGAAAAAGATGGGTGGTGCTGTGATGAGTCACTGGCAAAACTAAAGATGGAGCAATATCTGAACGAGCCTGAATTGACGCAGTTCAAGCAAGGAATCAAGAACGTTGATGATCCATTCCCCTATACATCATGGAATGACTTTTTCACCCGACTGTTCAAGGACGAACAGCAACGTCCCATTGCCGATACCCCAATCGTAAGTGCGTGCGACTCCCAAGTCTACAATACGCAAACAGGGGCAAAGCTTCAGGATTGGTTTTGGCTGAAATCACAACCCTACTCCCTATGGGACATGCTTGCCAACAAGGATGAGGACGGCATTGAGGACGCAGAGAAGGGCAAACGCGACGAGGAACATTTTCATAAATATGTAGAGCCGTTTGACGGCGGAACCGTGTATCAGGCCTTTCTCTCCGCTTTCAAGTATCACCGTTGGCACAGCCCAGTTGCAGGAACGATTAAAAAGGCCTACGTCAAGGAAGGCACTTACTATTCAGCAACTCAGGCGGAAGGAATGGATCAAGGCAGTCCTGATTTATCACAGGGCTATATTGCCCACACGGCGGCACGCGCCCTTATTTTCATCGAAGCCGATGATCCGAGAATTGGTTTGCTATGCATGATCCCCATCGGCATGTCGGAAGTCTCGTCCTGCATCATTAACGACCTCATCAAGCCGGGAGCAAAGGTTAGCAAAGGGCAAGAATTGGGATATTTCCAGTTTGGTGGCTCCACCCACTGCCTAGTATTTAAAAAAGATGTTATCAAGGAATTCACCGTAACGAAGGACACACAAGTCAAAATGGGACAGAGTATCGCCGTGCTAAAGCCCCTGTAGATGCAACAGTTTTATCGCTGCAAGTAGGTCTGGGTAGCGCAGCGTGTGTTGCTGGGGATTTAGTCGCTTACAAGCGAGGACGGCTCTTTGTGGATGGTTGTTAATATTTTCATTCGTAAGCACAACGCTTTGATGTCGGGTTACGCCCAAAGACGGGCTAACACGACCTACGAAAACTAGCTTGAACGAGATGGGGAAAATTGATTGATGGAATTCTTGACTAAACGGACATCCCCCCAGACAAGGGAGGAATGAGGGGGGGCTTTGTGAATTTATCATGCGAGAAACTTCAAAACCTAACCCCTCCCAGCCTCCCCTTGTCAGGGGAGGAGCCGGTCAGTAGTTGAAATTATTGCTGCGAATTTATGTGGCTAGTAGGGCGCAATCGTTATGGCGCCGGAGGGTGTGTGTGATTTTATAAAGCAAGCTGCGTCGGTACGCTTAGTTCTCGTAGGGTGGGCACGTCTCCTTGTGCCCACGCGGAAGCAGACAGCCTAGGCACAACAGCGCGCCCACCCTAGGAATGACACTCCGGCCCCATCGCTAAGCGATAGTAATTAAAGGCTTCTTCTTTTTTATCCAGCTTTTCGGCTAGTTGCGCGAGCGCTGAATAGGCTGCACGGCTAGGTTCTAGGCTGATGCTGGCATCCAGATAGCTCTGGGCTTTGCCCCACAGGCCTTGGTGTAGGCATAATTTACCCAAGGCCAGCAGTAGTCCGGCATCGTCGGTGTGTACTTTAAGCCAGCGTTCTGCTTGGTCAATTTGGGCGACGAAGTCGTCGCTGTGGCAGTCGCCATACAGGCTAACAAGTTCGCTGTCCCATTGCGCGTTGATACTTTCTAACAGCAGCTTGCTGGCGCTAACTACATCCCGGCGTTTTAAAAATTCTTGTGTGGCGGTGGCTACGATCTTGGGACGGCGCTTGAATTCTGTCGGTACGGATTTCCACTGGCCACGTAGAGAGGCAATGTCTAGAGTCGGAAGGCGTAACTTCTCCAGCCAGACTTGTTGGTGCATTTGCGTCGCTAAAACTTCATCAATGGCGTTGCGCTTTTCGAGTTGCGATACGACATCTAACACCGCATCCCAGTTTCCAGCTTGCTGTTGTGCCTTGAGCTCCAGAGTCAGTGCGCCGATATGTTTACGCCCCCCATTCTGCCCAAACTCTTTGAGCGATTCCAAGGCTGATTGGGCTTGTTTCTGGTCGAGCTGAAATTCTGTTTGCGCCATTAGTCGCATGGTATTTTCGCCTAGGTGCTTGCTTTGGGCATCGGCTAGATAGGCATCACGCTTTTCAAACTCGCGCTGTTCATGAGCTGCGCGCGCGGCGACGATGGGAATTAAGTCAGATTTTTCACCTAGCTCCATCGCGCGTACTGCGGCTTTTTCAGCTGCGGCATAACGTCCTTCAAAATAAGCCGTTAGTGTTTCCGACATTGCAGCACGGCCTTTGTTGTGTGATCGTTCTTCACGGAAGTTACGCACATAGGCTGGCAATAGCACAACGGCAAGTAGCATACGGACAAGCGCATAAAGCAGCGCAAATAGGCCCAGTAAAGATAGGCCAAATAAGGTGAGCGACACTTCGATGCGGTAGGGTGGATAGACGAGTTGCACATAGCCGGGATTATGCGAGGCCAGTGTCAGTGCCACTGCGGCTGCAAATAACACTAACAACCAAATTATGAATTTCATCGCACGGCCTTATCGTGCGAGATTCTATAGTTCCGCACTGCTTCTAGACTGTCAGTGATATCCGGCAGCTCAATATTGATATTGGATGTGGCTAGCTTTTTTAAGGTCGCCAGCATTTGAGTGCTTTGCGTCGAGCGCATATCGAAGTATGTCTGCGTCCATTCCTGAGCCGTTTTTAAGTCGCGCTTAAAACTTCTTTCATCGTTTGACAGCAAGGCTAGGCGCGCTGACAGCAAACGTATTTTGAGATTTTCCCGTAGGAAAAATGTTTGCGTGGGCGATAACAAAGGTAATTCCATTTTTTGCGTATTTTCAATGCGCACGAGTTGCTTTGCCTCTTGCCAGAGTTCTATCAAAAATTTAGTCCATGTATCGGATTCAGCAATGGGTAGCGGCTCCGCAACTGCGCTGCGCATGGTTTCCAGCAAAGGCAAGCTATCTACCGATGCTATTAAGTCATTTATATGCCCATTGATTCCAGAGGAATCAATGTCTGGCACGTTACGCAGTTTAGCGATGTCTTGAGCAATCAATTTGCGCAGGCCATTCAATGCGGAACGATCCAGACGTTTTAAACGACTATCGGCATGCTGCATGGCAATCAATGCCGCTTTTGCATTCGCCGAAAGCTGTAACTGTTGCTTGGCGATCATCAGCATTTGTTCAACTTCGGTAAGAGCGGTCTGATCGTAGCTGCTGGACATTTCCTGATACAGCGCTTCTAGTGAAGTACGCTGACTTTGCGATTCCGCATACTTGCTTTCCAGCAAACTCAGCTTGCCGCCTAACTCGCGCACCACTTCCTGATTCTGGGTAAGCAAGGTCTGATTAGCCTTGTTGCTGCCATCCATTTCTGCCAAGCGCTTGGCCAATATTTCTTGCACTTGATTGATCTTCTGATGTGCGTCAAACCATTGCCATAAGAATATCGCCACCAATACCGCCAACGTCATTTGCGTTAGGCTCATATGCGAGATCAGATTCACCACCGGGTTGCGGCCAGAAGTGTTTAACATGGCGCGAAAACGCCCCGATTCTGAACCGGTTTTATTAGGGGTGATCTGCTCTGGAGATTGCTCAGTCATAACTTATCCGATACTTACTAGGCTAGCTAATTTGCGCCCTTATTATACCCGCAGGAAAACGGATCAATATTCACTGCACAAGTCTTAGGGAAATATCCTGCGACCATGCTAGCAAACCCGAGAGGACTCCGTCATCTCCTCCCGTCGTTTGAATGATATTTTGCCAACCTTGTTGCCGTGCTTTTTCTGCAATACGCGCATGTGGAACGAACAATGGCAGGGCTGCAAAATGCGCCTTGCCCGCTTCATCAAGCATATCCCACAAATGTCCCAGCGCTTCGCTGCTGCTTAATGTAATAGCGTCCGGCTTGGCATGCATTAGTTCAGCAATATCTAGATGCGGTTTGCTACGTTGGTAACAACTGACATATTCCACATCGGCACCGCGCGCCTTAAGCGTATCGCCCAATAGTTCGCGCCCACCATCACCGCGAAAAATGACGATCTTCCATGTCTGAATGTTTTGCAACTCGGGCAAGGCCAGCAAGGCCTCGCTATCACTGCGGTCTTGCGGCGCAATGACATCTTTTACGCCCGCCGCATGCAATGCCTGCGCACTACTCTTGCCTACCGTGGCGAAACGCAAACCTGAGGGCAGAGCATGCGCAGCTTTAATCGCTTCCATGCCGTAACGCACTGCATTGGGACTAATAAAAACAGCTAGATCAAAATCAGCTAAACGACTTAGTAAATCCTGCAATGGCTGCACATCCACGACTGGGGTAATTTCCAGCAAAGGAAACAGCAGTGCATGAGCGCCGAGTTTTGCTATACCTTGCTGCAAATCCAGTGACTGCTCACGCGGACGCGTCACCACGATATTCAGCCCTGCAAGCGGCAACGTTTGCATTGATACCCCACTATCGAGACACTAAAGACACTGAGAAAATTCGTTTAACTCAAAGAGACAACTCCGCCAATATCTCGCCAGCACCTTGCTTTAGCAAAATATCTGCAATTGCTACGCCCAAGGCTTCTGGATCGTCTAGGCTGCCCATCAATTCTGCGCGCAGCATTGTTTTGCCATCTGTGCTAGCAACGAAACCGCGCATACGCAACTTATCGCCCTGAATTTCTGCAAAGCCGCCCAATGGCACTTGGCAGCTACCACCCAGTGTGCGACTCATCGCACGCTCTGCCAAAACACAAGTAGAACTGTCGGCATGATGCAAATGCACAAGCATTTCTGCCAAATCAGGGCGGTCAGCACGAATCTCTATACCTAGCGCGCCCTGGCCTACTGCTGGCAGGCTATCATCGCTGGAGATTACGTTACGAATGCGTGCGCCTAGGCCCAAACGCTTCAAACCAGAAGCGGCCAAAATAATGGCGGCATACTGGCCTTCGTCTAGTTTGCGTAAGCGTGTCTGCACATTGCCGCGTAGCGGTAGCACTTCAAGATGAGGGAAACGAGCGCGCAACTGGCTTTCACGGCGCAGACTTGATGTCCCGACCACGCTCCCTGCAGGAAGGGCTGCGAGATTCTCAAAGTCATTAGAAACAAAGGCATCACACGGGTCAGCACGTTCGCAGATACAAGGCAGTGCAAAACCTTCTGGCAGATGCATGGGCACATCTTTCAATGAATGCACGGCAATGTCAGCGCTACCATTTTCCAATGCAGTCTCTAACTCTTTGATGAATAGGCCTTTGCCACCTATTTTAGACAGCGAGACATTAAGAATCTGGTCACCTTTTGTCGTCATGCCTAATATACTCACCTCGGTTTGCGGATATAATGCACGCAATCGATCCCGTATATGTTCTGCCTGCCACATGGCCAAGGCGCTTTCACGCGAGGCTATTACAAGTTTTGCGGGGACGGTTTTCTTTGGAGATGCTGAGTTCATGAGTATTTCCTGAATATTTAATAATTATTTTTACGGCTCAATTCTAACATGAGCCACACATCTGCCATGCCAAAGAAAAATGTAATGAATTTATTGCCTGACCCAACCGAGCTATCCAGCAAAGATAAGCCATTGCGCGAAGACATTCGCCTGCTGGGACGTATTCTGGGTGACACCCTGCGCGAACAAGAGGGTGAAGAAACTTTTGCACTGATTGAAAATGTGCGGCGTACCGCTGTGCAATTTCGCAAAACTCAAGATGATAGCGACGGCACGCAGCTAGAAGAAATGCTGGATGGTTTGTCTCCAGAAGAAACGTTAGCCGTGGTGCGTGCCTTCAGTTATTTCTCACAACTATCAAACATTGCCGAGGACATGCATCACAATCGCCGTCGCCGCGCGCATCAAAAAGCGGGTTCCAAGCCGAAAGAAGGCAGCTCGCAACTCGCTTTTGATCGTGCTAAAGAAAAAAATCTCGGCATAAGCGAAATCAAAGATTTTTTCGACAAGGCTTTAATTTCGCCGGTACTCACCGCTCATCCGACCGAAGTGCAACGTAAAAGCATTTTGAATTGTCAGCGCTTAATTTCCAGCATGCTGGACGAGCGCGACAGATTGGACATGACACCGGAAGAGCTAGTCGAGAATGAGGATGCACTGCGCCGCTTTATTTTGATTTTGTGGCAGTCGCGCATGTTGCGCACCACCAAATTGAGCGTGCATAACGAAGTTGAAAACGGCTTGTCATTTTACCATTACACCTTCCTTAAAGAGATTCCAAAGGTTTATTTTGGCCTGGAAAATCAGATCGAACAAACTTTCGGGCAACGTATAAAACTTCCACCTTTCTTGCAGGTCGGCAGTTGGATTGGCGGCGACCGTGACGGAAATCCCTTTGTTACCCATAAGGTAATGTTGGATGCAGCTGAGCGCCACTCTGCAACCGCACTGGAACATTATCTGTCTGAAACTCGCTTAATGAGTGTGCGTTTGAGCCTATCTGATCGCATGGTGGAAGTAAGCCCTGAGTTGGAAGAACTCTCGGCCACTTCACCGGACAAGGCGGTAAGCCGCGCAGATGAGCCCTATCGTCGCGCTTTAATCGCCGTGTATGCGCGTTTGGTCGCCACTTCTGAAAAACTTGGTCATCACGTCTCGCATCTTGTTCCGGTAAGCAAATCTGTTAAGGCTTATGCCAATGCGGTTGAGTTTATTGCCGATCTTGATATTGTCATCCATTCACTGGAGCACCACAACGCCACTTATTTGGCACGCGGACGTATGGCGGAGCTGCGCCGTGCGGCGGAAGTTTTCGGCTTCCACTTGGCACCGATTGATATGCGCCAACATAGCGGCACTCACGAACAAGTGGTGGCAGAGATGCTTGCCCATGCTGGCATCGAAAACTACGCTCAGCTTGATGAGACAGCCCGCCGTGAGACCCTATTATCGGCACTTAAAACGGACAAGGTGCTGACTGGCGATTTAGATAAGTTCTCCGAGCAGGTGCAAGGAGAATTGCACTTAATGCAGACTGCGGCTGAGATACATCAGCGCTTTGGTCGCGCATCTCTGCCCAATTACATCATCTCCATGACCAAAGATGTGAGTGACTTATTGGAAGTGGCGTTAATAGTCAAACAGACCGGACTGCTCGAAATAGGCAAGCCATCTGCGCTGCATCTCAATATTATCCCACTGTTCGAGACCATTACAGACTTGCAGGGCTGCGGCCCCATCATGGATGAATTGTTATCCATTCCCTTCTATCGCGAGCTATTAAGTAGCCGTGGCAATACGCAAGAAGTGATGCTGGGCTACTCCGACAGCAATAAAGACGGTGGCTACCTAACTGCCAATTGGGAGCTATATAAGGCCGAGCTTGAGCTGGTTAATGTATTCGAGAAGCACGGTATTGAGTTACGCCTGTTCCACGGACGCGGCGGCACAGTTGGTCGTGGCGGTGGCCCCAGCTATGAGGCCATACTGGCGCAGCCGCCGGGTAGCGTGAACGCCCAGATTCGTATTACCGAACAAGGGGAGGTCATTTCCAGCAAATACTCTGACCCAGAAATTGGTAGACGCAATTTGGAAATTCTCATTGCCGCGACGATGGAAGCTACGCTGGTTCACCATCACGGTGATGATTCCACCATGCCGGGATTCCACCGCATCATGGAAGACTTGAGTAGCAACGCTTTCTCTGCATATCGCAAGCTAGTGTATGAAACTCCGGGCTTCACTGATTATTTCTTTGCAGCGACACCAATTCGTGAAATTGCGGAGCTTAATATTGGTAGTCGTCCATCGGCACGCCGCGCCACAAATGCTATAGAGGACTTACGTGCCATCCCTTGGGGCTTTAGCTGGAGTCTAAACCGCGCGATTTTGCCCGGCTGGTATGGTTTCGGTAGCGCAGTACAGCAATTCATCGAACGCGAAGGTGACGCTGGACTTGCCCAGTTACAGGCAATGAATAAGGATTGGGCATTTTTCCGTGGGCTGCTCTCCAATATGGATATGGTGCTCTCGAAAACCGATATGGGCATTGCGTCACGCTATGCTGAATTGGTAGAGGACGAAACCTTGCGTGATCTAATATTCGGTGAAATCGAAACCGAATGGCAGCGCACGGTGAATATGTTGTTTGCCATCACTGGTGCAACGACATTGCTGCAAGATAACCCTATCTTCGCGCGCAGTCTGACGACCCGCACGCCCTATATTGATCCGCTCAATCACCTGCAAGTTTCTCTGTTGCATCGCCATCGTGCTGGAGATAACGATGAGCGGCTTAAGCGTGCTATTCACATCACCATCAACGGCATTGCAGCTGGATTAAGAAATAGCGGTTAAAGGTTAACAAGAAGCATCTTAAAGACAGGGTGCCAGGTCATTTGATCTAGTGCCCTGCTCGCATGCAGGCGCGTCGCTGCCACGGCACCTCCTCCTTTCGTCCGCCCACGCCCATACTGAAACCGCTTGTCCTGTTTCGTTCACCATCTGTCAGGTGCGCATGGCAATGTGGGCTTTGAAAATCTAGTATCAGCTAACTATTTGGAGACGAGCATGAAAATGGTACGCAATAAAGGATTTACTCTGATCGAATTGATGATTGTCGTAGCCATCATTGGCATTCTTACTGCAATTGCCGTGCCCTCCTATCTTCAGCACGTAACAAAATCCAATCGTGCTGCAGCCGAGAGCTTTATGCTGCGAATCTCCAATCTGGAAGAGCAAGTCATACTAGACATGCGAAGCTATGTTGCAGTATCTGCAAATGCGAATTTTCCGAATGCGCCAACTGCAGGATCTCCCGGCCTAAACACAATCATACCTAGCAGTGTTTCTAAATATTACAACGTCGTCATCACGCTTCCAACTACTGCAAGTTATTTGATTACTGCGACCCCAGTTGGCTCTCAGTTAACTGCCGACACCAAGTGCGCAAATCTGACACTAGACCAAACAGGCGCTAAAGGAATATCAGGCACTGGCTCAGCAGCAAATTGCTGGTAACTTCAACAAGAGTGAAAATCATGTCTACATCTAATTTTCGACCCATACAATATCGCAAGAATCGCGGCTTTACCCTTGCAGAGGTATTGGTCGTGGTTGCGATTATGGGCATTTTAACTGCGGTTGCCATCCCATCTTTCGGCCCATTCGTAGCAGGGCAGCGCATTAAAACCGCCTCCTTTGATATGATGTCGACCTTAACGCTAGCTCGCAGCGAGGCGACCAAACGCAACACCAATATAGTTATATCGCCCACTGGCGGCAACTGGCAAAACGGCTGGACAGTGGCAAACGGAGCCACCACTTTGAGCACACAGAGCGCGCTAAAAGGGCTGTCTATTGATTGCTGGTCTGGCTCCGTGACCGCCGCCTGCCCTGCGACCATTACCTACACCAACAATGGTCGTCTATCGACTGCATCCCCTTCATTTAGGATGTTCAACACCACTGTCACCACTAGCGCCAACACGCGCTGCATCGGTGTCGATCTGAGTGGCCGACCCAATAGCAAGAGGGGGAACTGTTAATGAGTGTCCCACAAAAAAACTTAGCTCGCCAGAACGGCTTCAGCATGGTCGAAGTGCTAGTGACACTTGTCATCTTGCTGGTGGGACTGCTAGGTCTGGCAGGTGTCATGGTGCAAGGTCAACGCTCAGAAGTGGAGTCTTACCAGCGTGTTCAAGCACTGATTCTCTTGCAAGACATGGCTGCACGCATCAATGCAAACCGCAATGCCGCGACCTGCTACGCCTATACCACTAACACCACCAATGGCACGCCCTATCTGGGCACGACTGGCACGGGAGTGAAAGCAACACCAGTACCTGCTACAGCATGCACCTCTGCTGCCATTATCGCCCTCTACTCGACCATCTCCGTGGCTACCGCGACACTACAGGCCACCACTGCGGTAAACGACATGAATGCTTGGCACAATACACTGCTGGGGGCTTCGGAAACGTCCTCAGGGGCTAATGTCGGGGCCATGGTGGGCGCACGCGGATGTGTCAGTTACAACAGCACAGCGACACCAGCTAATGGCGGGCCACTACTCAACCCAGTGAACGGCGCACAAATCCCCGGCACTGGCGTGTATACCATTTCAGTCGCATGGCAAGGGCTGGGCAACACAGCGATTGCTACGCCCAACTGCGGACAAGGGCTGTATGGGGCTAGCGATGCGATGCGCCGCGTAGTCAGTCTGACCATAAGAATAGCTTCACTGACCACATAATGAATACTATTACCCTACAAACTCGCTTAAATACTTCGCCGCGTCGCCAAGCAGGACTGTCGCTTGTCGAACTGATGATCTCGCTCACCATTAGTTTATTTTTATTAGCGGGCATCACCACGCTCATTGTGCAACAAAGCAATAGCCGCAATGAGCTAGAAAAATCTAGCCGAGCAATTGAGAATGGTCGCTATGCCATGCAGTTATTGCATAACGACATTCAACATGCGGGCTACTATGGCGACTACTCTCCTAGCACTGGGGTCACTTACACGGTGCCGAGCGACCCATGTAATCTAGCACTTGGCTCCGCCAATTCAGGCTGGCTTACCGCTCCGACGGTGCCCGTGGCTATCTTTGGCTACGCAGGTGCCGCCACCGACCCGACCGCCGCAACAACTTGCGGCTTAACTAATTACCAAGCTAACACGGCAATCCTAGTAATACGACGCGCATCCACCACCCAAATCGCCGCTGCTGCTGCTGTAGCAGGAAGCACTTACTTGCAAGCGAATAGATGCAGCACCACCGCAGGTAGCCTGTTTGTTTTCGGCACCAGCGGCTTCACCCTGAATGATAAAACGTGTGCCGCCCCAGCGCCGCTTAACAGATACATCGTGCATGTTTACTACATTAGCACCTGTGACATTTGCTCACCCTCAGACGGCATTCCCACCCTCAAAATGGTAGAGCTAGGTGACGGTGCAAATACCATCCTGCCATTAACTGAAGGGATCGAAAACATACAGTACGATTATGGCATCGACAGCACTGCCGATGGCTCTCCCAACACCTATTCTGCAACACCACTTACAACTGACTGGGCGAATGTCATGTCAGTTCGCGTCAATCTATTGGCGCGCAACATTGATGCGACAGCTGGCTATGTTGATGGCAAGTCCTACCAGTTAGGTTCGGTTGCTGTCGCAGCCAAAAGTGATAACTACAAACGCCACGCTTATACCGAGTTAGTGCGTGCGGTCAACCCCAGCGAATTAAGAGAGTGATGCTATGAATTATGCTAATCACAAACAGCGCGGCTCTACCCTCATCGTCGCTCTAATCATGCTGGTCGTGCTGACCCTATTAGTCATATCCTCGGTGCGTTCCGGCAATACCAATTTGCGCATCGCCGGCAATATGCAGATGCAAAGCGAAGCTGCCGCCGCCGCCCAACAAGCGATTGAGCAAGTCGTCAGTGGCAACTTCACAGCCACGCCAGCCTCCTCTGTCATTTCAGTGGACATCAACAATGATGGAAATCCTGATTACACAGCAAATGTCTCTGCGCCAGCTTGCACTGGTTCGGTGCCGCTTACAAATGCCAGTCTCAACATGAGCAACCCCAATGATGTACCCTGCTTCAGCAGCAGCACGACTAGTAACACAGGAATCATGTTTGCTTCCGGCACCCCCGCCACCTCATCTCAGTCATGGTGTTTTGACCAACAATGGGACGTTGGCACAACTGCCACTGGCGGCACGGGAGCGAGCGTAGAAGTACATCAAGGCGTATCACTGCGAGTACCGGCCGGAACGTCTTGTTAAATCAGACCAGATAGCAACTAACCGCACTATTAGGAGGACTACACCATGAACACTATACGAATATTACTGGCTAGCGCGTTCGTTGCCATGCTGGGAAATCCACTTCTGAGTCAGGCACAAGACATCGACCTGTACAGTTCAGCCGCCAGCGTGACGGGAACCGACTTACCCAATGTGATGTTCATTCTGGACAATGCGGCCGGATTTGAAGCAGAGAGCCACTCATCATGCACATATAAGGACACGGGTGGCTCCCCAAATATGGGGACCAAAGCTGGCGGCATAGAACAATGCGCATTAGTCAATGCAATCAATGGATTGCCGGATGACACCGTCAACATCGGCATCATGGTCTACAACATCAGTGGGACATTCAGCGGATATAGCTGCAATGGTGGAGCTGGCGGCTGCCTAGTACAACCGCTTATCAAAATGACTGCCGCGAACAAAGCGAACCTAGTGAGCACAATTAAGGGATGGACCCTCGCCAGCATCAAAGGAAATAATGAAGCGACTACTCAGGCCGTACAAGAAACTTGGGCCTATTATGCGGGCAAAACAGGTATGTCGGGCAGAACCTACTCATCACCAGCATTAACGGGCTGCCAGAAAAACTACTCCATTTTCATAGGCAACGCTGTCGGTTCGAACGGCAAGCCCGGCGATGCCGGTGCAAATCCAGGTGTCAAACTCACCACTACCGTTGATGCCAATACTGCTCTATCTGCGGCTCAGAAAACCCTACTTAAAACAAATATTCAAATACCTTCTGGTGCATATGGCAGCAGTGCTTATACCTGCTCACCCAATCCTTATACATTAAATTTATCAAACGGCCACGGCGATAACACAGGCCTGTACGCTGACGAATGGTCGCGTTATATGTATACCGTTGACCTCAGCACAAGTGCTATGCCTGCCAATCGAAAAATTCACACTTACACTATCGGCGTATTAGGTAGCAGTTGCAAAGCCGATTACCCAGCCCTGCTTACTAGTATGGCACTCAAAGGGGGCGGGAAGTATTTTCCTACCGCTAGCTCTGCTGACATAACACAATCTATATTAAGGATACTTAATGAGGTACAAGCTGTTAACAGCGTATTCTCTTCAGCCAGCTTGCCTGTCAGTGTCAATACTCAAGGCACTTATCTTAACCAGATATTCATGGGCATGTTCCGCCCAGATGCGGGCGGAACGCCAAGGTGGAAAGGCAATCTGAAACAGTACCAGTTCACATACAACGCAACCGCAAAGCAGTTAACATTAGCCGATGCAACGGGGGCGGCAGTCATCAGTGCTGCAGGCACAGGCTTTCTCTCGCCAAATGCGATCAGCTTCTGGACTTGCTCAAGTGCGACGAACCCAGCCAACACGACCACCTGCAGCAGCTCAACACCTTACACTGATGTTGCAAAGGGCTTTTGGCAAAACAATCCCAACGGAATTGGAGATGCATGGGACTTGCCCGATGGAGAGGTGGTGGAAAAAGGCGGTGCTGCACAGATTCTGCGTCTAGCTAACCTCAGCAACACTTATACGGCGACACCTGGCACAGCCAGCAACCCACGCAATCTTTATACCTATTTGACTGGTACAGACCTTAGAGTCGCAGCCAATGTCTTTGATACATCGAATGCCGCCATCACCGATGCAATGCTGGGAACAGGTTCGATAAGCATCAGCTCTATTACCAGCGCGCCCACAGTCTTGGCAAGCAGCTTCACCCCCGGCGTTAGCGGAACACCTCTGACAATTACGATCACTGGCTTTGCCAAAGGACTAGGTAGTGCTTCAGCCACGATAACGGCAACTGTAGCCTCGACAACTAGCCTTACCCCTGGCACGACGCAAATAGCTGTAACCACCACAAAGTCAAAATACAATTGCACGGCCTGTACTGTGGCGAGTGTCGTAGATGCAACCCACTTCACCTATATTGCATCAAATGGCGCTCAAGCGGCCCCTGCCACGCCTTATGTTGCAAACATTTTATCCAACTTCATTACCGTAAGTAGCACTGCTCATGGCTTGGCAGTTGGGCAGACTATGACGATCTCGTCATGCACTACACACACTGCATTAAATACGACTGACGCAACAGTTAGCTCAGTGACGAATGCAAATACTTTCGTCATTTCCACCACGGTTGTTCTTGCTTCAACAGCAGTGGATACAGCATGCCAATACTCTCCTAAAACGGCAAGTGTCACGACTTCGGCGGCGCATAACATCCCTACGGGAGCACTAGTTAGCATCACAGGTGCCGCCCCAACTGGCTATAACGGCTCGTGGATTGCTACTGCCACAGGCTCCAGCACTTTCACTTACCAATATACGGCTGCAGCACGATTGGCCAGTTTTGCTGGCGCTGGTGCCACTGTTAGCAGTACGGGCACCACTCGCGATGCACTCACCAAATGGGTGCGCGGTGAAGACAATTACGGCGATGAGGCCAGCCTCTGTCCGCCGGGCAGTACAGCAGGCACCCCGCCTTGCCCAAACCCTGCCATTAATATCCGCCCCTCAGTGCATGGTGATGTACTTCACTCCCGTCCGCTGGTACTCAATTATGGAGGGACGAAAGGCGTAATCGTGTTTTATGGCAGCAATGATGGCGTGTTCCGCGCGGTCAATGGCAATCAAACCAATCCAGCTTCCAGCACCCTGCCCACTCCGGGCAGCGAACTGTGGGGCTTCATTCCCTCTGAATTTATTGGTCAACTTAAACGCCAGCATGACAATAGCCCAGCGTTGCTATTGCCTTCCACTTCTGCAGGCATAATTCCCACGCCGCAGACGAAAGACTACTTTGTGGATGGTTCGACTGGGGTATATCAAATAATTGATGGTGCAGGTGTCACCACAAAGGCTTATCTCTACTTGGGTATGCGCAGAGGTGGGCGTTTTTTATACGCATTGAAGGTCACAGATCCAATCAATCCGAAATTCAAATGGAAGATTCACAACACAGATACCGGATTTAGCGAGCTGGGACAAACTTGGTCACAACCCAAGGTTGCCAATGTCAAAGGCTACTCAAATCCGGTATTGATTTTCGGTGCTGGCTATGACGCTCCGGCAGAAGATACCGAACCACCCACCGCCGATACGATGGGGCGCGGCATTTTCATTGTGGATGCGCTTGACGGTAGTCTCGTATGGAAGGCCACCTATGGTGCATCCTTATTATGCCCATCTGCTTTAGCCGCATGCACTTTGCCTGAAATGAAATACAGCATCCCTTCGGATATCACACTTCTGGACAAAAACAATGACGGCAATATTGATCGCCTATACGTAGGTGATGTGGGTGGCAACGTGTGGCGCGTGGATCTTGAGCCAACTGCTGGCAATACCCCTGCTTTCTGGCAAGTAGAAAAACTGGCTGCGCTTGGCTGTGCCACGGGTCCATGCCCTGATGGCCCTCCCCGCACTACGCCACGCAAAATTTTCTATCCACCAGAAGTGATTTCAACATCAGGCTACGATGCTGTTTTTACCGCCACTGGAGATCGCGAGCACCCGCTCTACAGCACTACCGCTCAATCTGCTTGCTCCGTAACCAACCGCGCTTACTTGCTTAAAGACACGGCAATTGGCTTGGATGGCAGCGCCATCACCCCCATTACAGAGCTCACAGGGACGACGGCAAATTTATTCGATTCCACATCCACCCCTTGGGACGGCACACTCAATGGTTATTATGTAAGCTTCAATACCTGTGAAAAATCCGTCAATGCACCACTCGTAACGGCAGGATACATATACTTCGGTACAAACCAAGCGAAAGCTCCGAACAATCATAGATGTGAAGAATCTCTTGGTGAAGCAATCGGGTATAAACTCAAACCATTTGCGGGTACTTATGCTGCTGGTGAATTTGAGGGAGGTGGCTTACCCCCTTCACCCGTATCCGGCGTGGTCAATATCGTTGATTCCTCAGGCAAGACAATCCAAGTTCCATTCTGCATTGGCTGTGGCGGCGAAGAAGATGACGGCGGCAATTCTGGTTGTGGTAGCGAATCGGCTCTGGCGGGTTGCAGACCGCCCATCAACGTTTCAACAAGTCGCAGCAGAAGCTATTGGTACATCAAAGATAAATAAACCTACAAACCACAGTTCAATCTGCAGATTAACGCAGATTTTCACTTAAGCACACAATGGACACATCGGAAGTTTGACAACTGATGTTGTTTAATCGGCGAAAATCTGTGAAATCTGACTAAGACAACTGGTGGAGCAACTAGCCATCTCACTAAACCGCACAAAACGCGGCAAGTGACTGGTTATAGCCATTAGACTAAGCACGATGTAGCCGCGCAAATACCCTGGCAAGGGTGTATTCCGTGGTTGCAATGGGCTGTACCCCCAATAACGCACGCAGGCTGGTTATCCGAGCAACTGGTTTTTCTAGGATTATCCTTGTAATGACAAATAAGGACGAGGAATATACTGAATGTCACTTAGCTCGCAATAACTGTTAAAAACAGGTGATTCATATACGACGAACGCGCGCTTTGCCAAAAAAATAAGGTGTAGTGCGCGATGATATTTCGTCGGGAAAATTGTACAACAATGTGCCCATGGAAAGTTTCTGGGGACGACTTGAAAATGAACTTGCGCTTCAGCGTCGTTTCAACACTTGCATTGAGGCCATTCAAGCGATTACTGAACACATCGCATACTTTACAGACGACAACACAAATAGGCTTGATTAGCTTATATATCTCGGATTACTTTTGAAAGCCAGTTCTACGGAAAAAACTAATTGCATGACTCCGTTCGTGTCCATTATTGACTATCTACCACAGTTCTACGAGTGGTTTTAAATTTGGACTGGAAGATTCACTAATAAGAACCCACACATAGATATAACCAACAACATCATGTGAACCTGCTGCACCTGGGGCATTTTAATCCAGTACCCGAACCACATTCCACCAGACCAAAAACATATCCAGATAGCCGCAAATGCTCCCAGACCCAAATCTCCTAAATAAATTGACCTCGCAAGGGTGGGTGCGTTTGTAAAATGCATTGCGATACAAAAAAATGCGATACTAGCTCTCCAAAGTAATATCACCACTACGATTTGCACCAGAACTACGCAATAAAAAACTAACTTATGTACTAATATGCCACTCACCGCCCGCCATTGCAGACCATTTCCCAAATTGGGATCCTCCTTGATCAGGTCCATTCGCATCATTTGTCCAATCAAATATATGTTTGTCCCAGAATCTGTGAGGTTATTGAAGATTGCTAGCGTAAACCAAAGCGATAAGCCGGAGAGGAATAGCGTCTTTAGTGCAAACACTGCAGAAATAGAATCCATCATTTACAAGCTCCTTTAAGGAAATTCCCTCCATCAAGACAATCCGTTTTGAGCTTCGGAGGGGCTGGTCTTTATATATGCAGCAGAACGGCGCTGCCCCGTTATAGTTTTTATCCGTTGATGCCATTTAACCTTACCTTACCGTTGAGCTTGTACTCAAGGTCTGCATGTCTGGGTTATGCCCTCGACAATCTTGTCGCTGTACACTACGAGCCAAAGCCAGTAATACGTTAAAGGCATAAATAAATCATAGCTTGGCATCAATGTGCACCTGAGGCTTCAATTTGGATAGCTTTGGCTGGTCGGGTCAGCCAGACCAATGCGATCAAACCAATGTACATCCAGACGTTCAGTTGAGACATTTCATCCAACGCGATAGTGTAGGCCTGCTGGTTGATCAGACGGTTGATTAGTCCCAGCGCCTGTTCGTGGTTGAAGCCGTTCGTCTGTAAGGTTTCTATGAACGCGCTGGAGACGGGATTACCAACGTAGATTTGGCTGACTAATTGTTCATGGTGCGTAGTAGCTCTATCCGTCCATATTGTAGTGTAGATCGCAGTGCCAAATGAACCAGCGATGATGCGGCCAAAGTTAGACAAACCTGCCGCTGCGGGGATGCGTCCTGGCGACAGACCGCCCAATGTGATTGTAACCAGCGGAATGAAGAATGTTGCCATGGCAATACCTTGAATCACAGTGGGCAATGAATATCCCCAATAACTGTCATTGATAATGAAGTGAGAGCGAAGCCAGAACATTAGGGCAAACATTAAAAACGAGATGGTGGTTATCCATCGCGCGTTGCGCGAATTGACATAGTGTCCAACGATTGGTGATAAGATGACGGCAAATATTCCCACCCATGCCAGCGTGCTACCTGCATAGGTGGCTGTGTAACCTGCGAACTCCTGCAACCATAGGGGCAGGAGCACTAATCCGCCGAAGAACATGCCATATGCCAGTGACAACATGATGGTTCCTAGGGTAAAGTTTGGTAGTTTGAATAACGTCAGATCCACCACGGGATGCTCGTCGTATATCTCCCAGATAAGAAACAGCACGAACCCCACCATGGCGATGACCGCCAGCGTGGTGGTTATATTTGAGTTAAACCAGTCAAGCTCCTGCCCTTTATCAAGCATAATTTGCAATGCACCAACCCAGACCACCAGTAAGCCTAGCCCTATCCAGTCGATGGGTACTGGCCGGGTCGTAGTTTCACGTTTGAAGTAAATCACCCAGGTCAACACGACCGCCAATAACCCTATTGGTATATTGATGTAAAAAATCCACGTCCAGGAGATATTGTCGGTGATCCAACCACCCAACAGAGGCCCCATTGCAGGTGCGATCAACGTTGCCAACGACCACATTGCCATCGCCATGCCAGCGCGCTTCGGCGGGTAACTGGAGAGCAACAGAGTCTGCGATAGCGGAATCATTGGCCCTGCGGATACCCCTTGCAGCACACGAAACAGGATCAACATATCTAAACTAGATGCCAGTCCGCACAACAAAGAAAATAGCATAAACAGCAGGGTACTGACGAGAAACACCCTGACCGCACCGAAACGCTGAGTTATGAAACCCGTTAGAGGTATGGCGATCGCATTGGCGACACCGAAGGAGGTGATCACCCAAGTGCCTTGGCTGGAACTCACGCCTAGGTCTCCTGCGATAGCTGGAATTGACACGTTTGCTATAGACGTATCCAGCACGTTCATGAAAGTGGCTAGACTAAGCGCGAAGGTACCCAGCATTAGTGCGCTGCCCGACAGAGGCTGCAAACGAGTTGGTAGCGCGGACTTGGGTTCGTCAAACGCCTCTTCGTTCGTTCTGATATCGGTCATGGTACTCCTTAGTTGTTGGTGACTTGGCCTACGATGCTGGGCATGCCGCCGGAGTTGGAGGCGATGATGCGCGTCACCAGTGCATTGGCCTTGTCCCAGTTAGCGACATACACATCGGTCTGCATTGCTGACCGGATGGGCGGCTCGACCACCACCATCGGCCCACTGTGTCCGGTAATGTTCACTGTCACCTTGGTGGACATACCCACACGTAGCGGATACTTGCTCAATTGCGCGGAATCCAGTGCAATGCGCACTGGCACACGTTGCACAACCTTGATCCAGTTTCCGGTGGCGTTTTGTGGCGGCAACAGGGCGTAAGCCGAGCCGCTGCCGGCGGAAATTCCGACGACCTTGCCTATGAAATTTACCTTGTCACCGTAAATGTCGGTGGTCACATTTGCTGTTTGCCCGATTCGTATTTCACGTAACTGAGTTTCCTTGAAGTTGGCTTCAACCCAGACTTCACTCAGTGGCACTACGCTCATCAGAGGCGTGCCTGAAACCACGCGCTGCCCGAGCTGCACGGTGCGCCGCGCTACCATACCGGTGACTGGCGCGAGAATCGTGGTGCGCTCGTAGGCTAAGTAGGCTTCGCGCACGCGCGAGGCGGCTAGGCGCACATTAGGGTTTTGCGCCAGCACTGTCCCGTCAGTTTGCGCCTCGTTGGCAACTACTTGGGCTAGGGCGGTCTTTACCCCAGCCTGTGCCATATCCAACGTGCTCTTGGATGTCTTCACCGCGATCTGCGCTTGGCTCAGCTCTTCGGCCCCCACAGCACCGGTGCCGCTTAGTTCCTGTCGCCGATGCAAGATATCCTCGACCTTGGCGAGATTGGCCTGGGCGGTGTTCACATCGGCCTGATGCTCGACCACTAGCAACTGCAAAACCAATGTCTGCGCATAGGTCACGCGTACCGCGCGTACCGCCTGCGCGAGTTGTGCCACCGCCTGTTCCAGTACCATGCTGGTTTCAGCACCGTCGAGTTTCACCAGCACCTGCCCGGCCTGAACGAACTGGGTGTCGTCGGCAACAATGGACGTGACTGTGCCGCCCACTTGCGGCGTGATCTGCACAAGGTTTCCTCCGACATAGGCATCGTCGGTATCCACCTCGTTCAGCGATGTCCAGTGGTAGCCGCCATAGCCCATTCCAGCGATTAGGAATATTGTGATAGCTGTGATTATTAACTTGCGACGTTTTGCAGCCTTGCCGTTATTCGATGTGGGCACAGAGGTCTGATTTTGCGATTGTGAATTTGTATTCATTCAAAGTTCCTTGTCAATTTAACGTGCTGAGTGCGAAGTTCTACTGGCGGCAATGTCGGCGCTGTGTCAGAAGCCGTGGCGGGTTCGTTTGCTGCGGTGCTCGGCAATTCTGGTAGAGCTGTCGCCACAAAGCCGCCGCCAAGAGCACTGATCAAGGCAACGTTATCCATCAAGGCCTGCGCATTAAAGTTTGCATCGGCCTGCTCCATCTGTAGCACGGCATTTTCGGCGATTAACACATTGAGATAGTTGTCAAGTCCAACCCCATATCGCTTTTGTGCTAGGTCATAGGCATCTTGCGCTAGCTTCAGAGCCACCTGCTGCTGCTTGATCTGCTCCTGTAGCGAGTACCAATTGCTGATGGCATCGGCCACTTCGCGCACCGCATTCACCAGAGTAGCGTTGTACTGGTCGATCGCGGCATCTGCCGCGGACATCTGGCCGCGCAGATTGGCTCTGAGCTTACCGCCTTCAAAAATTGGCAGTGTGAACGCTGGCCCAATGCCATATACACGGCTGCTTGGAGCAAGTAATTGGCCAAACAATGTTGTGTATCCGGCGAATGCGGTGAGGTTAATGTTTGGGTAAAACCTAGCACGTGCGACCTTCACCCCCGCCAATGCCGCTTCTACCTGCCATCGTGCGGCCACGACATCGGGTCTGTGTCCGACGAGTTCGGCCGGGATATTCGTCGGTAATGTTGGCAAATTTTGGGCGCACAGGCGTGGAGCGAGTCTAGCCGTGACCTGCGGCCCCTGCCCGAGCAGCGCGGCCAGCGCATGACGCTCCACGTTTAATGCTTGAATGTTTTGCTCGATCTGCAGACGTACCTTCGGAATCTCGGCCTGCGCCTGACGTTGCTGCAGAGTGGTCTCCAGACCTGCGCGCACGCGGTTGCTGACTAGTCGCTCAACGTGCTGGCGCTGTGCCAGAGTGCGTTCGAGCACATCGAGCATGGCCTGCAGTCGAGCGAGGTTGAAGTAGCTACTGGCCACATTAGTCGTCAGTAGCACGCGTGCGGCTTGAGTCCCCGCCTCGGCGGCACGTGCCTGACCAATGGCGGCCTGGAGCTGGTAGTGGTTGTTACCGAAAAAGTCCAGCTCGTAGCCGCCTCGCAACAGTGCGTTGTTCTCGGTATGGATTCCTCCGGCTAGGGGGGGCGGGTAGATGTAGTTTTTGCTAAAAAGCTGAGTGCTGGAGTTGATGTCTACACTCAGATTGGGTTCAAGGGTGCTTTGCGCCACGCCCACCGCGCCCACCGCAGCCTGTTGCAGGCGAGCCTGAGCTTCCTGCAAGGTTGGATTGTTGGCTATGGCCTGTTTGATCAGGCTGCCTAGTTCGGGGGCGTCGAACTGAGTCCACCAGTCGATATGGGGGAAATCGAACTGGCTGCTGCTCAGGCCCAGTTGCGCAGGCTGCACGGCCTGCGCGCCACGCTGGATGTCGTCGGTGCTGGCGCAGCCCACGAGCAGGAACGCAGCGAGTGTGTTTAAAGCTACTATACTCAGCAGAGGCCAGCCACAAGCTTGCTGCAGTGAACTTGAACTAGTTGGGCTGGGCTGTACAATATTGTTGTCCTCATACCCTACATGTGTCTCAGGGTATTGTGGCTCAGTGCCGAGCCTGCATTCTTCATCGAGCTGGAAGGAAGTCTCGCCCCTGGTGCGCGACGCTAGATTCGTCATTGTCATTCCTCTTTGCTGTGTCAGTATTTAGGCTTAAATTGAAATTTTTTGCTGTCTATGTTCAGTGATCCACTGGTCGTGCAACCACTTCTCTGTCTGGCGATGACCGGGGAATGTGATCCAAACGATGTCTCGTTCGAATACCATCACGCGTTCATTTTGGCCCACAATCACCCAGAACCAACGACCATCGCCTGTGTTCTTGACCTTTACCTTCATTCCAGTCAGCACGATACGTTCCGTTCTGCCATTACGCACCACGCAAAAGACTTCGTCGTGTGGATTGATCCAATGAATTTTCATCCGTAGTAACAAGTCCGGTGCCGATTCGTGGAGAAAGTTGAGTGCAATCTCCTGTGCGCGTTCACGAGAAGGCAATATCCCACTTGAGTAAGCAAGGCCAAAGTGTGTGAAGCCCTTAAGCTGGCCATTCTTGCTCACAACAACGCTAAAATGCTCGCCACCTAGACCGCTGTTATAACCGTCTTCTCGCTCGAAACGTGTCAGGGTTGCCTGCTCGCCATCGACAGTTACTTGACGTGCATAAACTTTCACATAGTCTGAAGGAATTTTACGGGTGATCTCCTCTGGTATTGCGAGGGTATTAACGGAATCGTTCTGCATCTTGATGCTCCTTCACGATTAGGTTTGTGCGGTAAATGGTGTTGCCGGAACAAGGTCGGCGATGAATAAAGCTAGTTTTAATATAATGTTTCATGAGATTGGCTCCATGGTGAGGGCAGCGGTCTGATCTGAGGATCACGGAGCAGTGGTGACTCTCGTAGAGTCACTTTGCACATAGAGCAAGGACGCGAGCGTGATGAGAATCAGGGTCATGTGTACAGACTGGATGACACCCTGTTTCAACCAGTAACCAAACCACAGTCCCCCGCAAGCGAAAAATAGCCACAGCATCAGGAAACACGTGAGTGCTAGAACGGCCCGATCACGAGCCTTGTCTAGGGCATGGATCGATTTTTGAGCCATAGAGCACGCGTAGCTTCCGGCTGCATACCATAGCAGGCTTGCTATGAAAAACTGCATGATCACAATTCCGTATAGGATGTACTTGGACCACAGTGCAGGCCATGCTCGCCAGGTTAGACCGGAACCGAGTACCGGCTCAGCTTTGACCATCTCCATCGATAAAGTCTGCCCCAAAAATAGTCGATTGGTCTGTGGGTCAGTTAGATTGTTGATTGCTGCAATGGTCAGCCAAGTAGCTAGGCCGAAAAGCAGAGCGAATCTGCTAAAAGCATAGAGTCGAATGTTCATGTCAATACTCCTGAAATTGATGGTTGTGTGAGGATAATTGGCCATCCACGTTCTCTTGCAATAGCGATTAGATCGTTGTTTCGAGCGACTACCGTCGGGTGTCCAACTGTTTCAAGAAGTGGCAGATCGGACAAGTGGTCACCGTAGGCAAAGCAGCCACTGGGTTCCGCGCCATGAGCCATCAGAAAGAAATTGACCGCCTCGCGTTTACCAGCACCGATAGTTTGCGGGGACAATAGCCTCCCGGTATATCGACCGGCATCTACCTCTAGCCGATTCGCCAGTATGTGATGGACTTGGAGTTGGTCTGCCAAAGGCTGAAGTATTTCGACAGACGAACCTGATACAAAAACTGGCTTTGTTCCATCCTGTTGATGCTTACGCAACGCAGCTAAAACGGGCTCAATGAAAAAGTCGGCTGATGTTCGGATGTGTTCAAACCACGAGATAGCTGCGACCTGTACTTTTTCTGGACGACCCCCTCGAAATTCCTCGAAGAACGCGGTATTGACCTGTGTTCGGTCAGCACCTTTTATGATTAGCCGTTCGAGGCGTCGGCAAGATCGCCAGTCGGCAATTTGACTTCCCAAACGTCCCCAGCGGCGACGGTGATAAAATGACTGAAAACTGTCCATACTTTTGACATTTTTGAGCGTCTCATCAACGTCAAAGAAAGCGAATCGAGGCGTGTTCATCGTTAATTCCTCCTAGGTTATCACCTCCATCACACAGAAAGCTGTGATAGGAAATACCTATTTTTATCGTAAATATATGCTGGTCTATTGCTGTAGTTTTTATGTATCCATCCTGTGTTTCAGTCACGGGACGGTACTAATGTAAGGAGTCGATTCCCTTACGCTCGAGCCAATCGTGTTAGTCGCACTGTTCATGCACCGCACCAAGGCTTTTCCAGCCAGCAGCTCCTCGTGTTTTGCCAGATACTCAGCAGCAAAGACCGTAAAACGCACCGTCATTCCTGCGACCTGACGATGATTTTGCCAAACTTCTATTTCTGCTTCATATGAGATCTGATCCGCTTTGGATTGTTGCTTGTCTCTCAAGTTATAACGAATTTCAGTTGGCAGAGGAAAGGCAAATTCCATGTAACTAACGCAAATATCTTTGATCGCGAAATAGTGTTCTGCCGCGGGAAACTCATCAAGACAGAATCGTTCGGTGGTGGCGAGGAACATCTATCTACAAGCCTCTATGAGCACCATGCCTTGTACGTGCTGCCCTGTAAGGTGATCACTCATCAACTCGCTTTGCGGGTTCAGAAATACAGCGGCGGAAAACTGATCATCAGCAGTTCGTTGCGGTTCCGATATCAGCACATTCTCAGGTTTTTGCTTGTACGGCAGTGAACAGTCAGCTTTTGGATGTCGGTTCCAGTGATACCAATGGTTGAATTCCTTCTCCATACCAATGCTCATTGAAAGGCAATAGGTATAGTCAATTTCCGAGTCGCTCAACCCCTGTCCAGCGATGATATTTCGGTTCAAGAGGTGAGCCGTGTCGCTCGAGGATAGCTTCTTAATCAAGTCGCTATAGCAGATCACACCGAGTTTCTTTGAAAACTCTTCAAAAGCATCAGATACGACAATTACCATATTCATGTACTCCCTTTAAAACCGCACGATTTATACTGGCTCGTGCCGATATGCCAGTTATATCCAGAATCGCCGCCACACATTCAATTCTGCGGTCGATACTGTTTATTTCGTAATCACGTTCAGATTCCCTATAAAACTTCAGTGCATGGATCATGATTAGCACTGCTAGGAAAAATATCGAACGGATACGCCATATAGTTAGCCAGCCACTAGATAGTAGGCTACCTATTTTTTAAAAAAACATTAGCCCATTTCGCCCTTAAGTTAGTCTGCTATTTGTACACCATTACCCCCCTTGTAACACGACCGAGCTTGGTCATCAGATGGCAAATTTGCCCACGTTCAGCAGTATCGAAATGCCCCATCAACTCAGCTACCCAAGCGTAATGATCAGGAATAGCTTTTGACATAATCAAATCCCCTTTGCTAGCAATACTGACAACCCATGCTCGGCGGTCGTTAGCATCTTGTACACGTTTGCACAAACCAGCAACTTCCATACGGTCAATTATCCTCGTCATCGTTGGAGAGGTAACATTCACACCTTGGGCCAGTGCAGCTATGCTAAGCCCAGTTGGATTACGCAGCAATAGTAGCAAGACAAAGAACTTTGCCTGTGTGAGTTTGTGTTGTGCAAGATTAGCGGTAAAGGCGGAAAGCATCTCTTCGATCGAAAAGGCAAGCTGCAACCATACGCGAAGACCTTCGACATCTGGGTTGTGATAGCGTTTACTAAACGCTTCCAGCGTATCGGAGCTAGGTAGATTCTTAAGTTCAAACATTTTTATTCAGCAATTAACATAGTTACATTGATAATAGTAGCCTACTACCTATTAGTCAAGGCGTGTAATAAAAACAATCCGCCTGTTGATGCCTAGGCGGCTGAACGTAACGACTATGTCGAAATTAAAAAAGTGGATACGTACGTTTTGATAAACTTAAATCAGGAACTAAGTACCATTTTGTGGCGATTTATTAGCAATTTTTCGTGCCAAATGTACTGCTACTAACAACTGCTTTCGATCTTGCGACAGCGTTTTGTATCTATGTTCTAATTCCTTAAGTCTACTGTTCACTCCACCCTCAACGTGATTTGTTGTTCGTGGCACATACGGGCGGTCAATGAAAGTAAAAAGATCCGGCAGCGCATTACTAATTAGTGAACGTGCAGCACGTATATTGCGGTGTGTGTGCCACCATGTGCGTCACCTTCCTGTCTGAGGCACTGCATCCCTGCGCTCTTTAAGAAAGGCTGTATGTCGTCGATCTCAGCGTCGAGGCGCATTGTCAACGTCCTCGTCTTTGTACGCACAGCAGGCAGTCGCTACGTAGGGCTTGGCTAAGTAGCTCTGGCAGTTGAATTTATTCCCACAGGAGTGTGAGCCACTGCATGAGCGTCCGTCGAGTTGCGCCATGTTCGTCAGCAACTTCAGACTGGGAATGATTGCCAGTAAGTCATCGAATGAATCGTGCTTTATGGTGGCGTTAATTTGTGTCAGGTTGATTCTGCACCGTGCTTGATGTACATAAACCGCAATGCCATCGTTGCGAACCCGCCGCAGTAAAACCGCGTTTATTTCAAGGTGTGAGAGCAGACAGAAGAAAGCCTCCACTAAACCTCTATTGCCCCGCAGTTTAGGGCTTAGCGGAGTGGCTAGTAATTTCACCAGAAAACACCCAATAGAAACGAGTCACTATCACGGTTTGATAGTTCTCAAATTTGGTGAACATTTCAAACACACCAAGCCATTGAGTGTTTTTGAATGGAGGCTCTGATGAAGCAACTAGCCATCGACTAAGGGCTGGCATAAGCCGCAAGCGCAAGTCGCCGCTTATGTGGTGAGATTTTCAAGTTAAGAAAATTCTTTGACAATAAACTGTTGGCGACGACTGATCGGCAATAGCTCATCCAAGCCTTTCAATTTAACGGCCCAATGCGCATCACTGCTATCTGTTGCTGCGACTTTTTCAAAGCCTTCGATTTCATCTTTTGCCACGAGGCAGTTACGATGGATACGCACAAAACGCGCGGCGAATTCTTTTTCTAAAGAGATAAGAGATTCTTCTATCAGGTGCTCTTGTTCAGCTGTACGCACCGTGATGTATTTCAGCTCGGCACGTAAATACAATATTTTTTCAATCGGCAGCAACAAGATCTTGCCACGCTCGTGAATAGAAATGTTTTTGCGCGGCTCAGGTGTCAGCTCTTGCAGCACTTCGCTACGCACCGGAACCGCAGTACGAGCACGGGTAAGCGCTTCAAACAAGCGCCCCAATCGAACCGGCTTAAGCAAATAATCAATGGCGCGCTGTTCAAACGCGGTGATCGCATAACTGTCATAAGCGGTGGTAAACACAATGACGGGCGGTTTATGCAATTTATTCAGGTGCTGTGCCAGTTCTATGCCATCCATCTGCGGCATGCGAATATCCACCAAGACAACATCCGCCTGAACTTCAGATAGCTTGTCCAGCGCTTCAACTCCATTAGCAGCCTCTCCAACTAGAACCAAAGGCAACTGTTCAGCGCAATCGGTGAGCAGGTCTTTGAGACGATTACGCGCAGGAGGCTCATCATCCACAATAAATACAGCCAAAGGCAATTCTACAACACTCATTTGGATTCCTCTCTTAAATAGGGGATCTGAATATGTACATGATAATAATTTTCAGCCGCGTCTACATTATATTGCGCCTCAAGGTCGAACTTCAAAGCCAGGCGCTCACGAATATTAAGCAGCGCCATTTTATTGCCACTGTGGCCTTTGATCCGGGGCTGGCATGGATTACGCACCTCCATATGCATCTCCTTACCGCTGCGGTAAAGCTTGATGGTAATTTCGCCGCCCTCATGCATAGGCTCAATGCCGTGATACACCGCATTTTCCAGCAAAGGCTGCAATATCAGCGGCGGAATAAGCGCATCTTGCGGCATATCTTGAATTTGCCAATCCACTTTAAGACGATCTCCCAAGCGCAATTGCTCCAAGGCCAAATATTGGCTCGATAAATCTACTTCGCGCTTTAGAGTAAGCAGCTCACTATTATCCGCCATTGCCATGCGGAACAGATCTGCCATGTCTTCAAGCGCAGCTTCGGCTTGTTTGGGGTTGCTGCGTACCACCCCGAGCACTGCGTTGATGCTATTAAACAGGAAATGCGGACGAATACGCGCTTGCAAAGCCTGCATGCGTGCCGCAGCTAAAGCAGGAGAAAGCGACTGTGCGCGCAAACGAAAATAAGCGAGAACTAGACTCGTGACCAACATGCTTAATACCATCTGACGTAGTGAATCAAACACACTACTCTCGGCAAAAGGATCGAACAGCACAGCCGCAAATTGCGCAACAGCCCAAGAGACCGAGGCCACCAGCGCCAATATAAGTAGCGCCGCGCGGCGATAAGTCATCTCTGCAATAAATTTATTTAATATGTATAGGAGTAGCAAACAGACTAGCAATGCAGGTTGTAAATATGCTGAGCCGCTGAGCATATGCTGGACAAGATCCTGAATTGAAAAAGCTTGTGGCAACACCGCGAACAATGCGGCAGCATTTACAATCAAGATAATACGCAAGGCAACGCCAAGATTGCGAAAGTTCGGTAACGCATCCGGTGTAATGTTTTGATTTATAATTCGCATCTCTGGCATAGCAGCTCCTCTGTGCCGAACATTCTGGACAATACACGATGACGATGCAAGATAAACAAGCCTGGTCGGGTAGATTCAATGAACCCGTAGCCGAATTAGTAAAACGCTATACCGCGTCCGTAGACTTCGATAAGCGCTTAGCATTATTCGATATTCAAGGCTCTCTCGCTCACGCGCAAATGCTGGCGGCAAGCGACATTATTAGTGTACAAGACTTGAAAGACATTCAGCACGGCTTGGCGCAGATTGAAAACGAAATACTAAGCGGTGATTTCGAATGGCTGATTGATCTGGAAGATGTGCATCTGAACATTGAAAAACGCCTAACCACACTTGTTGGTGACGCAGGTAAGCGCCTACACACAGGACGCTCACGCAACGATCAAGTAGCAACCGATGTGCGCCTGTATTTGCGCCACGCCATTGACGAACTAATTATGCTCACGCATGAATTACAAACTTCACTACTTGATCTAGCACAGCAACACACACACACGATCATGCCCGGCTTCACCCATTTGCAAGTCGCACAGCCAGTGAGTTTCGCCCATCACCTGATGGCCTACTTTGAAATGCTCAAGCGCGATGCAGAGCGTCTTACTGATTGTCGCAAACGGGTTAATCGCCTGCCTTTGGGCGCGGCGGCACTGGCTGGAACCAGCTATCCAATCAAGCGTGAATATGTTGCCGAACTATTGGACTTCGATGGTGTTTGCGAAAACTCTTTAGATGCTGTCTCAGACCGCGACTTCGCCATCGAATTTTCCGCTGCCGGCGCGCTGATCATGACCCACTTGTCACGCTTGTCAGAAGAATTAATCCTGTGGATGAGTCCACGTTTCGGCTTTATAGACATCGCCGACCGCTTTTGCACTGGCTCCTCAATCATGCCGCAAAAGAAAAATCCTGATATTCCAGAACTGGTGCGTGGCAAAACTGGGCGAGTGAACGGCAATCTCATTTCTCTGCTAACGTTGATGAAAGGCCAGCCACTGGCTTACAACAAAGACAATCAAGAAGACAAAGAGCCATTATTCGATACCGTGGACACACTCACTCAGACATTACGCATTTATGCGGACATGATGAGAGGCATCACGGTCAAACCCGAAGCCATGCGCAGTGCTGCCTTGCAAGGTTATGCTACCGCAACTGACTTGGCAGACTATCTGACTAAGAAAGGGCTGCCATTCCGTGACGCGCATGAGACAGTCGCCTTGGCGGTACGCTTCGCTGAGCAGCAAGCTTGCGATCTAGCCGAGCTTAAATTGGAAGATTTGCAGCAATTTTCCAGCCTGATAGCGGATGACATTTACGCTGTACTTACCTTGGAAGGCTCATTGGCAGCGCGCAATCATATCGGCGGAACAGCACCACAGCAGGTGGAAGCCGCAATTGAGCGAGCTCGCAAATCACTGACATAAAATCTGGGTAAAAAAACGGGCGACCATTTGGTCGCCCCGAATAGGAGGAGAGTAGGAAAACTCGAATAATTAAATTCGACGCTTTGACACTCTGACTGGATTGTACGAGGCATAAATCCAACTGCCTATATGCCAAATGGCCTAGATACTTTCTATACCCTCCCATTAAGGCTAGGCAGAACTACTATTGCGATTGAAAATACTTATTTACAAAACACAAGCTTAAACCATGACGCAAAATGAAAAGCACCCTACAATGCGTAACAAAACAGGGATATGGGTATCCGTTGTTAAACCTTAATTTTCGCCAATAGGCGATACCGAGTGTGCCTCCATGAGTCGTTTAATTTATATATTTGCAATTATTGCCGTTGTTTATTGGCTACTTAGCGCTTACCGAAAGCGACCTAGCAAACCTGTCGAACTAGCACCTTCGGAACAGATGGTTCAATGCGCACACTGTGGAGTGCATCTCCCCAAGAGCGAAAGCCTATGTGTGAACGAAGCGTATTTCTGTAGCGAAGCGCATAAGAGCGCACATTCGGAACTCCGCAAATAAACCCTATGCGGGATACACCATCGCCTTCTTTAGGTCTCTTGACTCAACTACTAGCCCCTTCGGCGCAGACCACTGATAACTTGTGGCGGCCTCTGTATCTATTTGGCTTCTATCGCTTAACCCTTGGCGGATTACTTTTATTTATATCCGCCGTATTTAGCGAGGCGCTATCTCTGAGCGCTTTTGAGCAGACTTGGGCTTTCCGCATTTGCCTGTTATACATTTTTCTGTCGCTAGTCTCACTGTTCGGCGTAAGAATACAGTATCCCAATTTCTCGCTTCAATTGGCCCTCCAAGTTGGAACTGACATCGCCATCATTACACCGCTGATTTATTTTAGCGGAGGAATTCAAAGTAATTTGGGAATGCTGCTACTTGTTTCCCTCGCGGCAGTAGGATTAATTGCACGTGGACGTATCACACTGTTTTATGCTGCCATTGCAAGCATCTCCATCCTATTGGAACACGCCTATTCGGTGTTGACACATGAGGCTGAAGTCGCTCAGTTTTTACAGGCAGGCATACTGAGTGCCGCGTATTTTGCAGTAGGATGGCTGTCACACACCTTATCCAAATATGCTCTCGCCAGCGAGAAATTAGCGTTTGCCCGTGGCGTAGACTTGTCCAATATGGCCGAGGCCAACCGTTTAATGATTCAAGATATGCCGGATGGCGTGCTGGTGGTAGATGAGCGCAGCGCGGTACGGCAATCGAACCCCAGTGCGGAAAGACTGCTTGGTCGCGTTTTCCCACAAAACCAAACCAATATGCTGGCAAACATCTCCCCTTTGCTTGATGCCATGTTCGCAGCTTGGCGACAAAATAAGGCACTAGGACAAGAAATATTACGCTTACCCGCAACTAATCGTTTAGTGCGCGTACGTTTTTCACCCGTACAGCGCGAAGGATTCTGGGGCGCGGTGATTGTGCTTGAAGACATGCAACGCCAACAAGAACAAGCACAGCAGATCAAACTTGCGGCGCTGGGGCGGCTAACTGCCAATATTGCCCATGAAGTGCGAAATCCTCTATCATCAATTAGTTACGCTGCTGAATTATTAAAAGAAGGGCAACAAGATCCAGCGCAGATCCGCCTTTCTCAAATCATTCTAGACAACTCAGCGCGCTTAAACCGTATCGTTGAAGATGTAATGCAATTAAATCGACGTGATCGCGTCACGACCGAAACATTGGATTTAGCACTGCGCTTACCAGGATTCATTGAAGAGGTTTGTCAAACCAAGCATCTAGCCGCAGAGCTTATCCAGCTCACCATGCCCTCAGAGTGCTCCGTAGACTTTGATCGCGGCCATCTTGAGCAAGTACTATGGAATCTATGCCACAACGCCTTGAACTATAGCCAAAGCAAAGTAAGCAGCGTCCAGTTGCGCGTCAGTCATATTAGTGGCGGACGTTTCATGCTAGAAGTACTAGATGATGGGCCAGGAATAACAACAGAAGCAGCACAAAAGTTATTTGAACCATTCTTCACCACTCATAGCGGAGGTACTGGCTTAGGTTTGTACATCGCCCGAGAATTATGCGAAGCGAACGGTGCAATACTACAATACCGATCCCGCCTCGAAGGCGGAGCCTGTTTCCGCATCATATTTGGAGTGCACAATGAACCCTGAAATCCGGCCCAGCATGCCGCGCATTCCCAAAGTATTAATCGTTGATGACGAACCCGATATTCTGGAGCTATTGGAATTAACCTTAAGCCGCATGGGACTGGAAGTGGCGCGCGCAGAAAATGTTGCAGCGGCCCGCGCGCAACTGGACAGCACACACTTTGATCTTTGCCTGACCGATATGCGCATGCCGGACGGACTAGGCTTAGATCTGGTTCGCCACATTGCCGAACAGAATCTGGATGTTCCCATCGCGGTCATTACCGCACACGGCAATGCGGAAAATGCGGTGGCGGCCCTGAAAGAAGGTGCTTTCGACTATCTATCCAAACCTGTTGCGCTGGATCAATTACGTTCTCTAGTTAAATCCGCACTTAAATTACCCTCCAGCAGCCCGCAAAAAACTGCCGATGCACATATCATGCTAGGCAACTCTGCGGCAATGCAACGAGCAAGAGATCTAATACAACGCGTAGCTCGAAGCCAAGCTCCAGTACATATCTCAGGAGAATCTGGTAGCGGCAAAGAATTAGCCGCAAGATTGATCGTGGAAAAAAGTGCACGTCACGATCAACCTTTCATCGCCGTCAATTGTGGCGCGATTCCAGAAACGTTGATGGAAAGCGAATTTTTCGGTTATCGCAAAGGGGCATTTACCGGCGCGGACAAAGACCGCGAAGGATTCTTTCAGGCTGCGAATGGCGGCACACTGCTACTGGATGAGGTGGCAGACCTCCCTCTTAATATGCAGGTAAAACTACTGCGCGCCATACAAGAAAAGAAAGTGCGCAAAGTTGGCGCGACAGAAGAAGACCCTATAGATGTTCGCATCATCAGCGCGACCCACCACAATTTAGCCGCCCGTGTACAACAAGGACAATTTCGTCAGGATCTTTTTTACCGCCTCAACGTAATTTCTTTGCCAATGCCCTCATTACGCGAAATGCGTAGCGATATCGCTGACATAGCCTGCCGCACCCTTGCTAGATTCGGCGAGAACGCAGACATCCAATTTTCCGAACCCGCTTTACAGGCATTATGTCAGTATGACTTCCCTGGCAATGTGAGAGAGCTAGAAAACATTATTGAACGAGCATTAGCTTTGCGCATGACAGATGTCATCACACCAGAAGACTTGCAACTTACCCCTGATGAAGCTCTTAAATCAGACCAGAGTCCTTGCGTATCCTGCAAATATCCACTTACCGACTATTTGGATCGCATCGAACGCGAAGCCATATTGGAAGCACTAGAACAAACCCACTTTAATCGCACCGCTGCGGCCAAAATCCTCGGCGTAACCTTTCGTGCCCTACGCTACCGCATGGAACGTCTATCTATCACCGATAAGGATAAAGCAGATTGAAGCCGAATCCACAAGGCTGGTTTAGCGGCATGCGCCGCGTAACATCACCTAATTTCGATGCTCGTCCGACGAACACCCCAATTTGCCTGTTAGTGATTCACAGCATCAGCTTGCCGCCGAACGAATTTGGCGGCAAAGGCGTTGAGCAGCTATTCACCAACACCCTTAAGCCGCAAGAGCATCCCTATTACGAGCAATTGCGCGGCGTAAAAGTATCCTCACACTTTTTTATACGACGTAGCGGGGAAATCATCCAATATGTCTCATGCCTGCAGCGCGCTTGGCATGCAGGTGCATCACATTGGCAAGATCGAAGCCGTTGCAATGATTTCTCTATTGGCATTGAGCTAGAGGGAAGTGATTTTGTCCCCTTTGCTGACGCGCAGTATCAAAGTCTGGCATATTTAACTCGGCGTCTAAAACGGGCTTATCCCATTGGCGACATTACAGGACATAGTGACATCGCGCCTGAACGCAAAACAGATCCAGGGCCGCACTTTGACTGGCCGCGATACCTGAATAGACTCTAGAAACATCCTCTCGCACTTGCTGGCTTCTCCAATTTGCCACAACATTCAGCTATCCACTCTCCCGTAAGCGGGAGAGTGCTAGGGTGAGGGTCGTAAAGCACTAAAAATGTATTTTCATCACAATTCCCCATACTCTGCCCTTGCATGCTTTAGGGCTATGCCACTAGAAATCCCGCAGCTTCATTTCTGGTAGAAGGGAGCAAAGCGCTTGCCTGCCAACACCTGAGTTTCCTAGCTAATCAGGCGCTGTTTTTGTATTCAAGTAGTTACGGATTGACCGCCAAATACTGCTTGCATAAATCCAGATATACACTAGAATTAGCGTAAATATCAAGGGAGACCACTACATATAGTGGTTTTAGTTTAATGGCATTACTGAACTAAGTTCAGAATGTTACTGTTTCAAAGGGGAGTTATATGCAACTCGCATCAGAAAATGTTACGCCGTCTTTCTCCATTCCTCCGCGCCAAGATTCCGCCTCTACAGTTTCATCAAGTAGCAGCGTACAGCTCGACCAATACAAAATAATTCGTCGCAATGGCTCTGTCGTCCCATTCGAGCCTGGCAAGATATCTATCGCCATGACGAAGGCCTTTCTTGCCATTAATGGTGGACATGGCGCTGCCTCCGCACGGGTTCGTGAAATGGTTGAACAACTCACCGCCGGCGTGGTAAATGCATTGGTGCGTCGCCAGCCACATGGCGGCACATTTCATATCGAAGACATTCAAGATCAGGTAGAACTTTTCTTGATGCGCTCAGGCGAACATGATGTTGCGCGCTCTTACGTGCTGTATCGTGAACAACGCACACAAGAACGTAGTAAAGCCAAGGCTGAACATGAGCCTGCTCATGTATTAAATGTAAAAGAAAATGGCAGTCTGCGTCCTCTAGATATAAGCGCCTTATCAGCACAAATTGCATCGGCATGTGAGGGACTTGAAGACGCTGTCAAAGCTGACACCGTTCTTAAGCTCACACTCAAAGACTTATATGATGGCGTGCCCATTGAAGAAGTTCGCAAGTGCATCATTCTGTCAGCACGCTCACTAATTGAGCAAGACCCAGCCTACGGCTTTGTAACTGCCCGCCTGCTGCTGAACAACATCCGCTGCGAAATCCTTGGTGAAGAAGTGCCACAGGCTGAAATGGCCTCGAGTTATGCGGAATACTTCCCAAAATTTATTAAGCGCGGTATCGCTGCTGAATTACTAGATGAAAGACTGGCGCATTTTGACCTGACACGTCTAGCAAATGAATTAGACCCAAGTCGTGATTTGCAATTTGGCTATCTCGGCTTGCAGACTCTGTATGACCGTTACTTCCTGCACATTGAAGATGAGCGCATCGAATTGCCGCAAGTATTCTTTATGCGTGTTGCGATGGGACTGTCGCTTAATGAAATTGATCGCGAAACTCGCGCCATCGAATTTTATCGTTTGCTATCTAGCTTCAGTTTCATGAGCTCGACACCAACACTGTTCAATTCTGGCACACGACGTTCACAGCTGTCCTCCTGCTACCTGACCACCGTGCCGGATGACTTGGAAGGTATCTACGAATCTCTAAAAGAGAATGCATTGCTCTCCAAATTTGCTGGCGGCTTGGGCAACGACTGGACGAATGTGCGGGCTTTGGGCAGCCACATCAAAGGCACCAACGGCAAATCGCAGGGCATTGTGCCATTCCTCAAGGTTGTAAACGACACCGCAGTGGCTGTAAACCAAGGCGGCAAGCGTAAAGGCGCAGTGTGTGCTTATCTGGAAACTTGGCACCTAGACATTGAAGAGTTCCTAGAGCTGCGCAAGAACACAGGTGATGACCGCCGCCGTACGCACGACATGAACACATCTAACTGGATACCTGATTTGTTCATGAAGCGCGTTATGGAAGGCGGAGAATGGACACTATTCTCCCCCTCGAACTGTCCAGATTTGCACGACAAGTTCGGCGCAGATTTTGAGCAAGCCTATATCGCCTATGAAGAAAAAGCAGCGCGCGGCGAAATGAAGGTGTTCCGCACCATTCCGGCCGCCGGATTGTGGCGCAAGATGCTAACCATGATGTTCGAAACAGGACATCCATGGATTACATTTAAAGACCCATGCAACATTCGTAGTCCGCAGCAACACGTTGGCGTAGTACACAGCTCAAACTTGTGCACAGAAATCACGCTCAATACTTCTGACTCAGAAATTGCCGTTTGTAACTTGGGTTCGGTGAATTTAACTTTGCACCTGCATCCGAAAGGACATGAGAAATTTGGTCAACTCGATCACGAAAAGCTACAGCGCACCGTAAGCACGGCAATGCGCATGCTAGACAACGTAATCGACATCAACTACTACGCAGTTAAAAAAGCGCGTGATGCAAACCTCAGACACCGTCCAGTTGGAATGGGCATCATGGGGTTCCAAGATGTCTTACATGAAATGCGCATCCCTTACGCTTCGAACGAGGCTGTAGAGTTTGCGGACCGCTCAATGGAAGCCGTGTGTTACTACGCTTATCAGGCATCTTCTGAGCTAGCCGAAGAGCGTGGTCGCTACTCCAGCTATCGCGGTAGTCTATGGGACAAAGGCATTTTGCCGTATGACAGCATTGACATGTTGCGTGCTTCGCGTGGTGGCTTCGTAGACGTGGATGATTCCATCACGCTAGACTGGGACGCTTTACGCGAACGCATCAAGCAGCACGGCATGCGCAATTCCAACTGCGTGGCTATCGCTCCTACGGCAACGATTTCCAATATCGTAGGTGTTTCTGCTTGCATCGAGCCGACCTACCAGAACATCTTCGTTAAATCGAATTTGTCGGGCGAGTTCACCATCATCAACAACTACTTGGTGAGAGATCTTAAAGCGCTTGATCTGTGGGATGAAGTCATGATTGCCGATCTTAAGTATTTTGACGGCACCTTGGCCAAGATTGATCGTATCCCTGCCGAATTGCGCAAACTGTATGCGACCGCATTTGAAGTCGAGCCAGAGTGGCTAATTGAAGCGGCTGCACGCCGTCAAAAATGGATAGATCAAGCTCAGTCCTTGAATATCTACATGGCAGGTGTTTCAGGGCGCAAGCTGGATGAGACCTATAAGCTTGCTTGGACGCGTGGGCTGAAGACCACCTATTATTTGCGTACCATGGGTGCAACTTCAGCTGAAAAATCCACTTCACGTGCAGGATCGTTGAATGCGGTTTCTAATGGCAGCAACACAGGCGGAGTTTCTGCAGAGCCAGTAATTGAAGAAGCTCAATTTTGCTCGATTGATAATCCTGAGTGCGAAGCCTGCCAATGACCGTAATAAGGTTGTAGAAAAACCCAGTTTTTCAAACAAATGCATTGCACGCTACTTATGGCGTGCAATGCATTTGGGGGTTCTACGGTGTCAACGCCAAGTGCATGAGATTCGAAGAATTGGATAAGTCATTACCCAACTCAGCAAATAAACCTAAAAACAGTAGTTCAATCCACAGATTTGCGAGTTGTTGCCTATGGCAACATCCCTGCGAAAAGCTAATTCGCAGATTAACGCAGATTTTCTAGCACTCGCAAAAATGTGCATTGGCACCCTATAGGTGTGTTCGAAGTTCTGCATTAGATGTTGTTTAATCGGTGGAAATCTGCGGACGAAAGCTTTTTCTAGCTTAAATGCGAAACTTTGCTCAAGCTGCGGCTTAACTACAATATGGCTCCTCACACATAATGAAATACTGGGTTTTAATTCTTATTTTATTGATGACACCCATGCTTGCACGGGCAGCAGAGCCGTGTGCTGCGGACTGGCCGTTGTGGAGTGAGTTTGCCGAAACGTATATTCAGGCAGATGGGCGGGTAATCGACCGGGGAGCGGGAGGTATTTCTACTTCCGAAGGACAATCCTACGCATTGTTTTTTTCATTGATCGCGGGAGATCGGCAACACTTTGACCGCATATTGAAATGGACAAACGATAATCTGGCACAAGGAGAACTTGGCAAGAATCTCCCGGGTTGGAAGTGGGGGCATCGCGATGACGGAACGTGGGCCACTCTGGACAAGAATTCCGCTAGCGATGCCGATCTCTGGATTGCCTACTCCCTGTTTCAGGCTGCGGACATCTGGAAAAATCGGGCCTATCTCGATACCGCCACAGTCCTGTTATCCAATATTGCTAAACAGGAAATTGCGATTTTACCGGCGCTGGGCAGCATGCTGTTGCCCGCACCACACGGCTTTGCTCTGGATGCCAATACATGGCGGCTTAATCCCAGCTACTTGCCGATTCAATTGTTGCGCTATTTTTCGGCGGCCAGTCCCGGTGGCCCTTGGGAAGAATTAGCGCGTAATACATACCGGATGCTGTCGGCAACATCCCATCACGGGGTGGTTCCAGATTGGGTACTGTACCGAACGAGAAAAGGTTTTGATGTTGATTTTGAACAGGGGAAATTCAGCAGCTATGACGCGATCAGGGTATACCTTTGGTGGGCAATGCTGAATCCTCAGGAACCGTTGTTCGAAGCGATACGCCCCTATATGGGGGCAACTCCGTTTGCTCCGGCGCATGTGCTGCCAGAACGTATCAATGCGGCTAACGGCGAAACCAGCGGTCGGGCTCCCGTCGGTTTCGCCGCCGCTTTAGCACCATATCGTTTTGTTTTATACGGCACAAAAACAGCGACTCCAAATTCACTCAGCGCAAGTGCCGGATATTACAACCAGGTGTTAAGTTTGTTCGGTTACGGCTGGATGGAGCAGCGCTTCCGATTTAATGCAGACGGCAGCCTAAACACCAGACCACAAAGCTGTCAGGATTAAATTTTTAGCCCGACAGTTATTCGCCCGCAACTAAGGGCGAACAACTAAACACCCTTAAACTTAAAACCGCAGTTCAATCCGCAGATTAACGCCGATTTCAATCTCAGCATCTAGTAGGCAGCTCAGCATTAAATGTTGTTTAATCGGCGAAAATATGCGGACAACTGCTTTTCTAGGCTGAACGGTCTTATGGAGATCACTTGTATTCGGCCCAGTCCTCATTGCTCTGCTGCCAGAAATACTGTCCCTTGTTGCGTAAGACAACCGAGTTTTCGTTCTGAGATACCAACGCGGTGGTGGGCAGATCTTTAACATAATCAGCGGGCTTATAAGCACTGCCATTGAAAGGGGAGGTTTTCAGCATGCGGGCCACGATTTCGGAAATAGCAAGGTAGCTGGTTTCCGCATCTATCATCAAGGTTTCTCCTTGTCGCGAGCCCCCCTCACCGATGACCTTGATCGCAACTGGAACAAGCGTGATGCGTGGGCTGGGAATTTCACGCAGACCGGGTATTTGCATTTTGTCGCCACGCACAGCAGCGCCGTGTTCTGGGACCATGACTACCACTGCACGCCGCCCCGATTGCTCCAAGTCCACCATGAATGTTGACAATTCGTCCAGCAGCTTTGCCAATCGGATTTTGTAAGTTGCCAAACTATCCAGTTTCAAAGCGCGTCCCTCCAGACGGTTGCCGTCATGTAGGCTGATTGTGTTGTAGTACAGCGCTACTCGAGTGTTGTTGCTTTCCTCGCGCAAGCTTAGCCAGTGTTTTAACACGGACAGGTCGTCATATATAGGAGCCTCGTCAAAGGCATGCTGGGCAACAAGCAGGCCATTGAGTGACATTGGTGGAATATTCAGGTGCTGTGCTTGAACCGTAGAGAGGAAATCGTCGAAATGCCCGTCGTGATTCATTACCAGATTAGATTCAAAGCCGCTGCGTTTAAGGCTGCTCATCAGATAGCACTGACCTGAAGCAGGCTGATATACCCCGTCATTCGACGACTGCCCGCAGTTTGCACGCAGAATACGGATCGCAGCGGGGCCACTGTAAGAGGCTGCAGAATTAAAGCGAGTGAACAGGAAGTCAAAACGCTTCCACAGGGGATGCCGATTCAGTCCCATTGCTTTGACATCGTCCCATGACAGAGAGCAGATATGCATAAATATCACGTCGAACGGCAGGGCTTCCGCCGAAGGAGTGGGGAAAGAAACGGAACGTGTCGCTTCTTTGGAATAAAAATCACTTAGCACTTTGTCGAAGTCAGGTTTGTGGTTCTCCTGCGTCTCCGATGCTGCTTCATGATGGGTGTGATTTTCCTGCGCGAGCGAATGCTGCCCAAACTGTTGAAACACGAGCATAACTGTCAGCGTGGAAACCACGATTGCCCCCAATCTGACCCGCAACATAACTAAGCGAAAAACCACCCATGCAATAAACAGCATTGCCAGCAGTGGAACATTGACGAAACGTCCCGCCAATTCCAGCAGATAGGCTGCATCAAAATGAGACAACAGAGATGCCTGTGAGAGCACACGATTAATGGATGGGAGCCATGAATCGTAGTACAGCAGAACCGTCGCAATGAAAATGGCGGCAGAAAGTTTAAGCTTTCGCCCCAAAGAGGACTGTACGGGAAACAGCAGAAACAGCGCAAACGCCAGATTTTCCAAAGGGTGGAAACCGATCATGCCTTTCCATAGCAGCAGAAACTTTACTAGGAAATAGAAATTCCATTTGCCCAGCATGATACTGCTGCCTTGCACAAAATGCGCTTGCTGATTCGCTGGCGTGCTCGATTCGGATGGTTTCATGAGCTGGGTTTTGACTTTTCTTCTGCAGGCTCAATCGGTGATGGAACATACTGTTTCAACGCCTTAATTTTGAAAGTTTTGCGGCGGCGGTAAGCGTGCCAAGCGGTTAACCAGATCGGCAGTTGATACCCGGCCAAAACACCCAAACTGAACGCAAATACAATGATGACAATCCACATGGCGATTCCCTAAGCTTATGTGACCCGCACGGGCAAGGCATACGGCGCGGCAGTGAGAACTCTGCCTGCGGACGAAGCGCCAACCGTGGAGGCGGGGTGAAATGTGGGCAATTGCGTATCCGCAAGACTGAGCGACTTCAATGCCGAGCTTAAGTCCTCTAACTTCAATTTAGCGGCACGCTGATCGAACTTATGCAGTGCCTCGGAGATGTCGTCTTCTGTCAGGTAGCGTATCTCCTCAGAGAACAAGACGGAAATCGGCAATTTAAACATGTGTCCAAGCGCTACTCCGATGTGCCGTGCCTCGCAGGAAGAAAGAAAGACATACAGGCTGTCATTATCTGCCGTCACTAAATCCCCCTTACGTTTTACCGTACAACAGCGCAAAGTTTCCAGTGTTCCTAGCCCTGGCATCAAGCTCATATTCACAAGTGCACTATGCAGTTCAAGTGAGCGTGTGCGATCTACTACATCTGCCACGGCTTCACTAAAGTCTTGCGGAGCGCAATATCCCATTTGCACAACCCCCGTGAAGCTGCTCATCGCCTCATCGAAAGAAACTGGCAGGGTTCGAGAATACACATGCCCCTGAATAGAGGTCAACTGACTCTGCATGCGCGCAAACCCACTTTCACTGGCAATCATCAGGTTTGCACCAAGACTCAGCAACAATTGTTCGTGACTATGCCGCAAGGGCTTGCTTACCCCCTTGACGACGATTTTAATGTAAGGGCCTATCGCTCCTCTCAATTTGTAAATTGAACTTGCCAGCATTTCCAACGATGAACTAGGGCCAAAATCGAACACGACGGTAGGGCCACGCGATGAGACGAGTGCCGCCTCCAACTCGCCGATTGTTTTGAACACATACCAGTTCTCCGGCACATGCTCTTTTTCGGGCAGGGCTTCGTGCAGAATAAATATTTCATCCTCGTCGGCCATGTGCCCAGAGGCTTCAGCATGCAGCTTGTCTTTATCGTTTACCCACCAGTTTCCCTTGCCATCTGTGTCCAGACAGAAGGATTTGTCTACCAAAATCCCTTCGCCGGTGAACCAGTAAAAGACATCCCAGCGGACTTCATTACCTGCTTGGCGCAGACGCACTATTCCGGAAAAACGGTGTGCCAAATTCATTAATTTGGCTTCAAATCCGGCTTGATTGACAGGTCTTTGACACATCCATAAAACCGAGCAACCAGTACGCTCGGCCCAGCGCTGCCAGATGGCAACATCTTCCGCCCAAGCTTCAGCATCAGCAGCCTGCTCGACGAAGTGGTCTATTCTTTCAACTACAAGCAGACTCTTTGCCATCACACCGATGAAATCTAGCTCCTTGATTATTCTGCGGCATATATTGTCGCCTGACCCCATTTCTCGGTGAAAAATGCGTAAGCTGCCCCTGTTCAAGCATTCAGTCACATCCTGCTTCAAGTCCGTCGGCAGAGCCTGATAAGCCGAAGGTGTATCCGTCACCCACTCGGTCTGCCCCATTGCACTGCAGTCGACCAGTGTTCTGCAAATCAATTGCAACTCCGTTCCGGCATCATGTATTACGACATACACGCGCCCACCGCTCAGTTTGCTGGCTACATCGGGAAGTTTTTTTATTCCGATAAAAAAATTTTGCACACTATCCTTGGCATTATGTTTCAGAAGATTAAGCGGGCTTAATGTGAAGTGCGACACCAGACTTAAAGAATACCTGATTAGGCGTTTGCTATCCAAGTCATGTTATCTTTAAAACCGCAGAACAACCCACAGATTTCGCAGATCAATGCAAATTTTCAAGCGCTTGCTAATATACACATGCGCACCTTATGGATGATTGAGCAGCTCAGGATTAGTTGTTGTTTTATTATCATAAATCTGTTTAATCTGCGGACAACAGCTTTTTTTAGCTTGAAGAATCTTCCATGAAAACAACATAGATATTCAGCCCTTAATCATGTATTCTTCAAGTTTTACACTCTATAAAAAATGAATTTCCCATCCGATATTAGTAAGCTTTTTTCTAAGCTACTTACAAACGAAAAACAGTATCAGGAAATTCACTCTAACGAAAATCTAGGCGCAAGTGGCACTCATTGGAAATTGTTGCATGAAATTCACAATGCGACCCCCTCCTTGCGCACTGAGCCTGCTGCCAAGAAGAATGAAACGCCCAGCCGAACATGAACGTTGTTTCAGTAACGGGAATAACTGGCGGTGTTGGAGCCACAACACTTGTAGCCCAATTAGCTTTTGCTTTACGCGCTCGCGGCAACCGTGTTATTGCCTTCGACCTCTCCCCTCATAACATGCTCAGGCTGCACTTCGGCATGCCGTGGGCTGAGGGTGTAGGCCTAGTGCCTCATGTGCTGTCGGGAAAACCGTGGAATGAGTCCGCTTACCGCTGCGAAAACATGGTTGAGTTTCTGCCTTTCGGCAAATGCAGTGAACATGAAGTTGCTGCGTTTTACCGCATGCTGGATAAAAATCCGTCTTGGCTGGCAGAGCGACTGGCAGAGCTGGAAACCGACGACAATACCTATGTTCTGATTGACTCACCACGAAGTGGGCACGGCTTGCGTGCTCAGGCACATGCTCTGTCGAATCTTATACTGATTGTACTGGAGGCGGATACACAGGCCTATGCGGTGCTTGATCAGGCTCAAACCAGTCTATCCCTAACCGATGCGGATATGGCGGTTTTACTGCTGAACGGTTTCGACCCGACCCGTACGCTTGATTGCGACATCGCTAAATTGCTGCGACATACGCACGCGGCGAGCCTGTGTCCAGTGACAATCCATCGCGACGAGTCCGTGCGCGAAGCATTGTCCAGCAAACGCAGTCTCAACGAATATGCGCCCTATAGTCAGGCTGAGAGCGATTTTTCGACATTGACTACGTGGCTGATTGCCTGGCTCGCCAACTCACCCTCCTCATTAAGATGACAAGTCCGTTCCGAAAATCATTTCAGAGTGTGTTCAACTCACTCCTAATGGCGTGCGGCATTGATCCGGCTCAATCGCGCGGGCGGCTGATGCTGTCCTTGTTGTTCATCCTGCCCCCCCCTAGACCGGCAAGCTATTACGCGAGATTTTTTCCACATGTAAACTTCGGTCATTTGCGTATCGGTGACACTATTCGCATTCCCTTGCAGTTTCTTTGGCTGACTTTGATGCATGTCAATCCGCATGAAGTCCAATCGCTTGCAGCGCCCAAAATCAAATCATCCCGGCCTTACGTTTTTCGCTACATTCGCAACAGAGTTCATGTCCTTTCGCGCCGTCTCTCCAAACGCCTGCACTTCAGAACCAAGGCTGATTTTGCGCACATCCAAAAGCTTGCCGAAAGCGCTGCCAATCACCGCTACTGGGATAATAAATTAGTAAGCTACCTCGCTTATGGCGTGTCGGCAATACTGGCTTTATTGTGCATCACCACACCGTTCAACACCGTGTCGCAGTTGTTGTTCATTTCACTGCTGTGGATTACGGCGTTAGTCATTCGAAACATTCCCGGCCAAGTAGTCACACTGCTGCTAATGGTTTTATCGGTGGTCGCCTCAACGCGCTATTTGTGGTGGCGAATGACATCTACGCTAAACTGGGATAGCAGCCTAGATCTCATATGGGGCCTCCTTTTACTTATTTCTGAACTATACACTTGGACTATTCTGTTGTTTGGCTATGCTCAGACAGCATGGCCACTTAAGCGGCCGCCGCTGACGCTGCCAGCAGACTCCGGGATATGGCCCTGTGTAGATGTCTTCATTCCCACCTACAACGAACCTTTAAAAGTCGTCAAGCCGACTGTTTATGCGGCGCTCGGCATAGATTGGCCGAAAGATAAACTCAACATCCACCTGCTGGATGATGGTCGTCGTGAAGAGTTTCGCTGTTTTGCCGAACAGGCAGGCATCAACTACATTGCCCGCCCCAGCAATGAACACGCTAAGGCAGGTAACCTCAACCATGCGTTAACCAAGACGAATAGCGAGTTCATCGCCATTTTCGACTGCGACCACATTCCGACCCGCTCCTTTTTGCAATTATGCATGGGCTGGTTCCTGCGCGACCCGAAACTGGCTCTGGTACAGACACCGCACCATTTTTATTCGGCAGATCCGTTTGAGCGCAATCTAGGCATATTCCGCACCGCGCCTAATGAAGGCGAACTGTTCTACGGCCTAATTCAAGACGGCAACGATATGTGGAACGCGACTTTCTTTTGCGGCTCCTGTGCCATTATCAAGCGTGCCCCACTGGAAGAAATCGGCGGCATCGCGGTGGAAACCGTAACCGAAGATGCCCACACCGCGTTAAAACTCCAACGGCTGGGATACAACTCGGCCTATATCAATATTCCACAGGCAGCCGGGCTGGCCACCGAAAGCCTATCCGCACATATTGGCCAACGCATCCGCTGGGCGCGCGGCATGGCGCAAATCTTCCGACTGGACAACCCCTTTCTAGGGAAAGGACTGAAATGGACTCAGCGCCTGTGTTACAGCAACGCCATGCTGCATTTTTTCAACGGCATTCCTCGGCTAGTTTTCTTGACGGCACCGCTGGCCTTTCTGCTATTCCATGCCTATGTTATCTATGCCCCCGCTCTTTTCGTTGCCCTGTACGTGTTGCCACACATGGCGCATGCCACCATCACTAATTCACGCATACAGGGACCATTTCGCAATTCGTTCTGGGCTGAGATCTATGAGACGGTGCTATCTTGGTATATCGCTCGTCCGACTTTTGTGGCGCTGTTCGCGCCGCATAAAGGCACATTCAATGTCACATCCAAAGGGGATGGTGTCGATAAAGGCTACTTCGACTGGACAATTGCCTTACCCTATCTGCTCCTGATTGTCCTAAATATTATGGGAATAATCGCGGGTGTATGGCAACTTTACTCTGGCCCTCTCGACGAAGTGCCAACCCTCATTCTCAATTTATTCTGGGTCTTATATAACATGGTGATTCTAGGTGGAGCCGCCGCAGTGGCACTGGAATCAAAACAAGTGCGGATGACGCACCGGGTGCAACTGACGCTGCCTATAGTTCTTCATCTTACTAACGGCAAACGTATTCGTGGCGAAACGGCCGATTTTTCCGAAGGTGGCATCTCGATAGTGTCAGCGTTCATACCGGCAATGCAACGAGACGAGTCCGTCATGGTCTCGCTATGGAGGGGGAAAGAGGAAATGACATTCCCCGCGCGCGTCATGTCAATTACGCCAACCCAGCTGCGCTTGCGCTGGGAGTTGCAAAACGCGCAACAGGAGTCAGCGTTGGTACAATGTACTTTCGGGCGTGCGGATGCATGGGTGGACTGGTCCAAAGAACGCAAGCCTGACAAGCCAATCGAAAGTTTAGCTACGGTAATCTCGGTCGGTCTGCTGGGTTATCGTCGACTTTTCGAACAGCTTCTGCCGCGCCTTAAGCCTACTTTGCGCCGCATCTTCACACTCAATGAGTTTGTCGATAGCTTCCGGCCGCGCGCCCCTGTTTTTATGGAAAAAAAGTGATGAAAATAAAGAACCTGATTGTATTTCTCTGTCTACCGCTGGCTGTGGCGATATTCGCTGCTCCCACTCTTGTACAGGCGGAAGTCAAACAGATTCAAGCTCCGTTTGTTCCGTTCAAAGAGGTCGGGAAAAGTTCCTTGGACAAGATGCTTCCGAAAGTTAACATCATCACGCTTAAACAGATGTCCAACCGGGATGAGTTAAATTTACGCGGCACGGAGAGCATCGATACGCTCACGCTGGGCACCCGACGCGACGAGTTGATTGTAAAAGCCGTATTGCACCTGCGCTATACCTTCTCTCCTGCGCTGCTGCCCGGTGAATCGCACCTGAAAATATCAGTCAACGATGAAGTAGTGACGGTATTGCCAGTAAGCAAAAAGAATATCGGCCTCAGCATTACTCAAGATGTGCTAATAGATCCCTTACTGTTTACTGATTTAACCCGCATCAAATTCCAGTTCATCGGTCACTATACTCACGATTGCGAAGACCCGTACCATTCCAGTTTGTGGATGCAAATCAGCGGAAGCAGCCAGATGGAGTTGAGCACTGTTCCGCTTGTTCTCGATAACGATCTAGCACTGTTGCCTGAACCATTCTTTAACAAGCGCAACTTCAGCCAGCAGTTGGTCATCCCGTTTGTGTTTTCCGAGGCTCCGGGAAAGGATACGCTCAATGCGGCTGGGATTATTTCCTCTTGGTTTGGCGACCTGGCCGCCTGGCGCGGCACACGCTTCCCAGTTAGTTTAAAAACACTGCCGGTGGGGAATGCCATTGTGTTTGTCAGCAACGAGGATCGCCCAGACTTCCTACATCACTATCCCGAGATCAACGGCCCCGCTCTCGAAATAATGACGAGTCCAGCCGACCATCATTCCAAGCTGTTATTGATTTTAGGGCGCAACGGGGCTGATCAAAAAATCGCGGCGCAAGCGCTGGTGCTGGGCAATGCAGCTCTAGCAGGCAGTAGAGCTACTATTCAGAACATCCGCCAGGAATTGCCACGCAAGCCTTATGACGCGCCCAACTGGGTGCATCTGGATCGCCCCATGAAGTTTGGTGAAATGGTGGCCTCAGCGCAAACTCTGCAAGTCGCAGGCTATGCCCCGCCACTAATCCGCATCCCTTTTCGTGTACCGCCAGATCTATTTACCTGGCGTAGCCGTGGCGTGCAGATTGATCTGAAATATCGCTACACGCCACCATTGGTGGTTAGCGAATCGCGTTTGCGCATGAGCGTCAACGATGAGTTGGTAAAGTCATTTATTCTGCTACCTACTGGAGAGATTGCGAAGGACCGTATCCGCTTGCCGCTTATTGACGACATGATATTCGGTCAGTCACAGGAGTTCCTTTTACCGTCATTCAAGCTCGGTTCTAGCAACGAACTGCTATTTCAGTTCAGTACCGCAGCCCAGAAGGAGGGGCTCTGCCGAGAGTTCTTTAGCGAGAATGTACGGGACATGATTGATGCTGATTCAACGATTGATTTCTCCGGTTTTCCACATTATTCGGAAATGCCGAATTTGGGTTACTTTGCCAGAGCAGGGTTCCCGTTTACCAAATATGCCGACTTGTCACAGACTGTGGTTGTTCTGCCAGAGCATCCGAGTACTTACGACATTGAAGTCATGCTCGCCCTGATGGGACGCATGGGCGAATCGACCGGCTACCCCGCGACTCAATTCGACATCGCACATGCCAATGAAAGTGAGCGTCTGAAAAATGCCGACCTGCTTGTAATTGGCGCGTCTCTAAATGAGGGGGTGTTGAAGAGCTGGTCGAACCAGCTTCCTGTCGCTGTTCGCGATGGAACTGTGTGGAATAGCGAACCCAACAGCAACCGCAACTCTCTTTTCGACTGGTTCAACAGGGATTTTGTTTCGGAACCTGCTCCCGTTGCGCAGCAACAGATCACGCAGAATGGTTCACTGGCAATCATGATGGGCTTTGAATCTCCGCTTTCAGATAAACGCAGTGTCGTTGCCGTGGTTTCCAGCCATGCAAAGGACATGACATTGACGCTTGATGCGCTGGATAAAATGAATAGTGATTTCCACGGCAGCGTTGCTTTCATTCATCCCAATAAAATCGAGAGTGTACTGGTGGGTAACACTTACACTATCGGTGAGTTGCCGTTCTGGTTATCCATCTGGTACCCGCTTGCCAACCACCCTGTAATACTTGGCATTCTTGCCGTGCTTGCCGTACTGGTGTTTGCCTTTGCGCTGTGGCGTACGCTCAAACTACTGGCCGGCAAACGATTGAGAGCAGAGGACTGAGCGTGGATGAACGTTCACTGCGATGAAGCAGCACATTAAACTCTCATTCTGGATATTGGGGCTGGTTTTAAATGCGCCCTGCCTGTCGGCTTGGGCGGAAGGAGCGCCGCTACCCTCTCACTCTTCCGCCAAAAGACTCGGCAGCCCAGAAAATGCTTTATTGAAACGCGCACAATGGTGGGAAGCAAGGGATCGGCTCGATCTGGCACAGGAGTCCTTGGATAAACTATTCAGCATTGCTCCCGGCGATCCGTCCGGACTGGCGGTTCGGGCGCAGCTCGAAATCAAGCAAAATAAAATAAAAGAAGCGCAAGCTAGCCTCGCCGAGTTACGGCAAGTGCAAGCCAGTCATCCGGCGATTCATAAAATTGAAGCCTTGTTGCGCGCAACAGGAGAAAACAAGGACGAATTGAGTCATGCACGTGCGCTGGCCAAACAGGGCGGGCTTTTGTGGGATCAGGCCGGCCGTCTGCGGATGCGGGGCAAAAAAGTGCAAGCGAATGCTCGCGTAAGGCAAAAAGAACAACGCTATGCCGAAGCTATCGCCATTTTTCACAAGCTGTTTCCTCGGGGCGCACCCAGCGAAGACTTAGCGCTGGAATATTGGCGCTGGGTCAGCAACACGCCAAATGGCTGGAAGCAGACCCGCGACGGCCTTACCCGATTGCTCCGCAACAAGCCAAACAATTTGCGTTATCGGCTGGCATTAGCAGAGCATGAAACGTCACGCTTACCGCTAAAGCAAGAGGCTTTGCAGTTCCTCATCAAGATGAGCAAGGTGCCTGCCTATTCAAAACAAGCGCGACAAGCATGGCGTAGCGCGATGCTGCGGCTAAAAAATACGTCCTCTAGCTTACGACCTTTGCGAGCTTATCTTAAAGCGGAACCAGGCGACTCCGCCGTACGTGAAAAACGCAAAGCGATTGTTCTTGCGTTGAAACGTGAACGCAAGCTTGCGAACAATCCTGATTACAGGGCCGGACTGGCTGGTCTTGCCCTGTTAGAAAAAGGTAAGCTGGATGCCGCCGAGCCACTATTGCAACGGGCATTGCGCGCACGCCCCAGAGATAGCGAGCTGGTTGGCGGCATGGGCATGCTGCGCTTGCGTCAAGGGCGGCATACGGAAGCTAAGCGATATTTTATCGCAGCCGCACGCCTGTCCGGTCGAAGTAATAAGAAGTGGCATGAACTGAGCAAAGTCGCCCAATTCTGGCAACTCATGCGTGAAGCACGCGATGCCCGCAAGGTCGGTAATTTCACACAAGCCGAAAGTAGTTTAAATATTGCGCTGCAACTGCAAGCCAACGATCCAGATGCACTGGTCGCACTGGCTGCAGTACAGACTGACCTCAACATGTTTGCAGCAGCGGAAACCAGCTATCAACGCGTATTGGCTGTCGACGATGCGAACAGCGCTGCGCTGGCAGGACTAGCGCAGATGTACCGCAGACAACTCAAGCTGCTCCGCCGCACTGAGGTGGAGGCATTGCAGGATGATGCCGATATTTTGCTGGCAGAGGGGCTAGAGAAAGAGGCTATCGCATGCCTTAATCGAGCTGTTCAGTTGGATGCTAAAGATCCCTGGCTGCGTTACACCCTAGCCAAACTCTATGCGAAACATAAGCACCCAGAACAAGGTCAGGCCTTGTTCGATAATCTGCTGGCCAAACACCCAGACAATGTAGAAACGTTGTACGTCCTAGCTTTATACCAATCCGGCATTGCACCAAGACTTGCGCTAGCTACGCTGGCGCGCATTCCCGTCGCGCAACGCACGACTAAAACAGTGCATTTGTGGGGCAAAAGTATAGAGCAGATGGTGGATACGCAAGTGCAGGCAGGTCACAAAGATGAGGCTAAAAAAATGCTGCGCGACACCGAAAAACTAGCTGAGAATCACGAGGAGGCCAGCCTTGCCATTGCTATTGCATGGGGGAAAATTGGCGAATACCGCCAAGCTGATCGCATGTTCGACAAGCTGCGTGGCAATCCACCATCGCGGCGTTGGCGCATACGCCATGCCGAATATCTCACCATGCAGGATTCACCACAAACGGGCGAAGAACTCGCAGCACTAGCCGCACGGCCCTCCGGTTCCAATGACGATGCACAGGAACTGTATGCCATGCAAGAAAGCTATGCTCTGCGCACCGCTAACGCCCAGATTGACGAAGGTAAACCCAGCGCAGCGCGGAAGATACTTAGTCCATTTCTAAGAAAATCACCGCGACACATCCCGCTGTTGCAGACTTTGGCGCGCTCCTTCCGCGCGGAAAAGCAATGGTCGTCAGCAAAGTCCGTGTATGCCCGCATACTCCGCCTGCAACGGGATGACGAAAATGCCCGCCAAGGTTTGATCGAAATAAAAATTGCTAGCAACGAGCGCCCCGCCGCACTCGAACAAGTGAACACATGGGCTGCCGACAGCGCAAAAGACAGCGTGGGCATCCGCCTGCAACTGACTGACTTTTACCTCCTACTGAATGACGCGCCGCATGCACACCGGCAACTTGATGCATTGCTAGCACAGTATCCGCGCAACGCGCGCGTACACGACAAGGCCTGGCAATTGGCGCAACGCGAAAATCGCCCAGATGAAGTGATTGTCCATCTGCAACAAGCACTCGCCGCCGACCACCCCGCCAGCGCCACTCCCACTCAAGCTACGGACGCAGCAATAGATGATCTCGATGCATGGAAGCGCGTCGGCTTTGACGAACTGGGCTCGCCCAAAAAAATCCACCGCGACTGGAAACAAAAGAAATTGGCGGCGCTACTCGACCGTCGCAGCACATGGCTATCCTCTGCTATCGACATGCGCAGCCGCAGCGGCACACCGGGTGTTTCGCAATACAACTCGATAGAAATCCCGGTCGAGTACAAGACACCCTGGCATGCCAGCGATGAAGTATTTTTTAGAGCGGATATCGCCCAACTAAGCTCAGGTACACTTGAGGCGAGTAACACCAGCTTCGGAAGCATGAATCTTTGCCAGCCGAATTGCAGCGCAGGCCCGCTATCGCAAACAGCGCAGGGCATGAGTTTTATGGCAGGCTACCAAGGCGCGTTCAGCGCCGACATTGGCGTCACTCCGCTTGGCTTTGCGGCCACCAATGTTGTGGGAGGAATACGCTTCGACGAAGACCTCGGGCCGCTGTCGGTTTCGCTCGAAGCCTCGCGGCGCCCAATCACCTCCAGTCTCCTTTCATTTGCTGGCACGATTGATCCCAACACCGGCAGGACATGGGGCGGCGTAGTAGCGACTGGCGGACAGCTCGGCCTCAGCCTAGACAATGGCGGGAGGTTTGGCTTCTGGGCATCGCTCGGACAGCATAAGCTGAGCGGAAGCAATGTATTGAGCAATGACCGCACTCAACTAATGTCGGGCGCGCAATGGCGTGTTATCAACCAAGAAAACCGGCTGCTCTCGCTCGGAGTCAGCGGCATATACTGGCTCAACAGCCAAAATGCGGGCGAATACACTTTCGGCCACGGCGGCTACTACAGTCCGCAATCCTACCGCTCGCTGTCGCTGCCTATTGCTTTCGGCGAGCGCTACCCGCGCTTCTCATATGTTTTGCGCGCCTCAGTGTCTACTTCACAATCACAAACACAGGCTGCCGACTACTATCCGACCGATGCCGCATTACAAGCCGCCGATCCGCGTACATATAGCGGCGGACCGGGCGGCGGCACTGGTTATTCGGCAATGGCTGCATGGGAATATCAAGCAAGCCGGAAACTTTTCGTCGGCGGGCTGCTGAACATAGAACGTTCCGATTACTATGCTCCGAACCGGATATTGTTCTACCTGCGCTATTCGCTGGATCGCCCCGCAGCGCAGCCAGTGTACTTCCAGCCATTAGCAGTCGAGCCGAGTTCGCAGTTCTGAGTTTACAGATTACGTACTTAAATCTACAAGCCTCACCACATTAAGCAGCGACTTGCTTGGCGCAGTTGCCAGCCTTAGTCGATTGGCTATAAGCAATCACTTGCCGCGTTTTGTGCGGCTTAGTGAGATGGCTAGTTGTTCCACCAGTGGTTTCATCAGAGACACCAGCAAAACATCAACAACCTACGCCAGCCATCGGGTGACTTTGTAAAGTGGGGGATGCTGTTGCTTTGGCGTTCTCTGTGTCTCGCGGTTTTAAGCTTAAAGCGACACTCCCACCCCTTTAGCGTCCAATCTAAATTAATCAGAAATTTGATCTTCGCGTAAGTAATTGTATTCAATATTAGCGCTCATTTCCCTAGCTCAAATTAGCAATTATTAGTTGCATTTACTTAAAATTCAGCTATAGTTGAAACCACTAGATGTAGTTATTTTATTTACCAAGACCACTATCTGTAGTTTACGGCAAATGATTTACACTAAAAAAAAGAATAAAAACAAAACTAAGTTTACGTTTATAAAGGGTGATTACAACATGAGTAACGTACTTTCAAGCCTCATATCAATGTTTACCATTTCTGCATTATTAGAAAATCAGTAAGGCGGCTGACTCAACGCCCTCAGCCTCACCTTCCCTCTTCGGGGAAATCAAATATAACCCGCTCCCCGTTCCATATGGAGAGCACCAGCACTGAGGAATAGAATGCTAAATTTTGATGACGACGTGACACCATCAACCGTCTCACCCGCTGTGCTCATGGCCTCACCCAAAACGCCTAGCCACAGCGCCACCGACAACGGCTACACGATTGCTTCAGTCTCTACCGGACGCATTAGTGTGGAAGACAAGCGCATTATCAACTGCAACGCTGACGTAAATCAGCTCGTGCCTTTCAAATACAAATGGGCTTGGGAAAAATATCTCGCAGGTTGCGCAAATCACTGGATGCCGCAAGAAATCAACATGTCTGCCGACATCGCACTGTGGAAAAATCCAAACGGACTCACCGATGATGAGCGTCTTTTAGTTAAACGTAACCTAGGATTTTTTAGCACTGCCGACAGTTTGGCTGCAAATAACATCGCTTTAGGCACATATCGCCACATTACCAACCCTGAATGCCGCCAATACCTTTTGCGCCAGGCATTTGAAGAAGCGATTCACACGCATGCCTACCAGTACATCGTAGAAAGCTTGGGCTTGGATGAAGGCGAAGTCTTCAATATGTACCATGAAGTGAAAAGCATTCGTGACAAAGACGAATTCCTGTTGCCATTCATCGACGTACTGACCAACCCTGACTTTAAGACAGGCACACCAGAAAACGACCAGAAACTGCTACGCAGCCTGATCGTATTTGCCTGCATCATGGAAGGACTGTTCTTCTACGTTGGCTTCGTACAAATCCTAGCGCTAGGCCGTCAAAACAAAATGACTGGCGCAGCGGAGCAATACCAATACATCCTGCGCGACGAATCAATGCACCTGAATTTCGGCGTAGACGTCATCAACCAAATCAAATTGGAAAACCCACACCTGTGGACTCCAGAATTCCGCGAAGAAATACGTGGCTTGATCCAAAAAGGTGTAGAGCTAGAATATCGCTACGCCGAAGACACCATGCCACGTGGCGTGCTGGGCCTGAACGCAGGTATGTTCAAAGAATACCTACGCTTCATCGCCAACCGTCGCTGCCAACAAATCGGCGTTGACCTGCTATACCCCGGCGCAAGCAACCCATTCCCATGGATGGCCGAAATGATCGACCTGAAAAAAGAGAAAAACTTCTTCGAAACACGCGTAACCGAGTATCAAACAGGCGGCGCGTTGTCTTGGGATTAAACGGTATCGTTGGCGGACACATAACCCCGCCCTGTGGACACGATTCTCCGCCCTGCGAAAAAAAGTTACCCTAAAGTTAATTCGTATTTTTAACTGCTGGGAATTCAAGAAAGCAAATCGCTCCCAAAAGGGAGCGTTTTGCTTTCTTACTTAATGATTCCGCATAGTGATTCACCTTACACCGTTAGCCCCGCACCATACTTACGCAGCCATTCCTTGCGCTCGCGATAGTCCGGCATCACCTTATCCAACTCATTCCAGAAGGCATCACTATGGTCGCGCTGGTGAAAATGGCACAGCTCATGTGCCACGATGTAGTCGATGATTTTTGGCGGAGCCATCATGCACTTCCAGTGAAAGTTAAGCGTACCGGTTGTGCCGCAACTGGCCCAGCGATAGCCCATCTCCTTCACTTTTATGCTGCCAGCTTTCACACCCACCTTCGGGGCGAAATAGCTGATGCGATCAGTTAAACGTTGCGTGCCTTTATCTATAAAGTAAGACTCAAACGCCTGCTTGGCCGCCTCGGCACCACCCAGTTCTATCACCTCGCGGCTTAGGCAAAAGCGGCCCTCCTTTAATTTTAGAGTGCAGTCCTGACCTGACATCAGTGACAAACGATAGGCACGGCCTAGATATAAAAACGTTTCACCATTCACCCACTCCCGTGCCACAGCGCTGGCATTAAGATCTTTCCATTCGGCTAAGTTGCGGTAGATCCACATACGCTTGCTTTCTACCACCGCATCCACCTGCTCCGGTGTGTAGCCAGCGGGGGGGCGTACAGAAACAACACCGCTGCGCTCAATGACAATATCGGTCGTCTTGCGCGGGCTACCTTCCAGCAACTGGTATTCAATATCTCTTACACGTCGCGCGTTCATGTTTTGTCACTTTCCGCTACGCCCTTGAGCAATTCGTCGTGGCGATTTTTTGCAAGTTTCATAATCTCGATGGCGATACGTTCGCGCTTAGCCTTTAACTCGGGTATGTCGGTCAGGGTCAGCGCGGTCTTGATCTCGCTGCGGGTCTTCTTCTGTTTGTCGGCATTGTGCCAAAAATCGATACTGGAAATGCTCTCTTGCAGCGTTTCGACAATATCTTCCATCAATGCTTTCATCTTCGACTTCGCTGCGGACGGCACCTCACCATTTTCGAAAGCCTCATTGGCGATATGATCGAAGAAGGTTGAAGCTTCGCGGCTCATGCCTTCCTCATCCTGCCCCCTACCCTCAATCGCTTCCGTGCGCAGTTTCTCCAGCTCCTCGGCCAGTTTCTCCCACTGCCCCTGATGCTGGACAATCAGATTCTCAACCTTCTGCGACAGGCTCTTGTAGAACGCCGGGTCTTCGTCATGATGCACGGTGCAATGTTTGCGGATGGCATGTTCCATTTCGCTGGCCTTGGCTTCGGCATTGCCCCCCGCGTGCTGGTTGAGCTGCTTGATAAAATCCTCCGACAACAACTCCACTGGCGGCACCTTCGGATTAATCCCCAGACTGATCAAATGTTCATTAATCAGATCGCGTACCTTCTGACCCGCGTCGCCCAGATTCAGACTCTCATCCTTGTAACGCTCTTTGGTCACGCGCAGGATATAACCCAAACGCCTAGCCGGAACCCGGTAGGGATGAGCGGTCTGGTGCGGCAGAATGATATCCATACTCATCAGGAATTTTTGCAGGTAGACATCAAAGTCCGCGCGGATTTTTTCATCCTTCAGTAGCTTGACTGCCTCATGCACCACCGCCGCATCCGCTTCAATATTGGGCAACTTTCCTTCAACAAATTCACGCAGCCGCGCCACCTTGTGCGTAGCGAATAACTGCAACAATCGCTGATAACGCTCTTCCAACACCGGCACTTCAGAAGTGATGCTCTTCAAGACCTGCGCCAACTCCTGTTGCTCATCGGCAGCGGCGTACAGGGTCAGCGCATCGGTCAGATTCGTGGTCAGACCAATGTAATCGACAATATAGCCGCGCTGCTTGCCCTTCTTTACCCGGTTGGTGCGGGCAATGGCTTGCAGCAAGCTGTGTTCCTTGATCCTTTTGTCGATATACATCACCTGCTCGATAGGCGCATCAAAGCCGGTAAGCAACATGTCGCACACCACCAGAAAAGCAATGCCGCTATAAGCTTTGTCCAGGTCATTAAAATCAAACGGTTTGCAAAAATTACTCACCGCGTTCCACGCTCTAGCCTGTTTGCGCGCCTCGGTGATAAAGGCGGCTTCATTGGTACCATCGCCGGAAATCACCACCGCAGCCTTCAAAAAACGAATTTTTCTGATCAGCTCATGGTTAGGCTCAGGTGCTGCTTCCAGTTCGCTAACCGTATCGACCAGCGCCTGATCAATCGCCTGTTGATAGCGCACCGCCGCCAGCTTGGAATGGCACACCACCTGCGCCTTAAAACCGTTGGGAAAAATATGCTCCAGATAATGCCGCACCATATCTTTGGCGATAGCGGCAATACGTTGCTCGGCCTCCAGCAGATCACCAGTGGCACCGTATTTTTTCTTGATCGCCAGCAATTCCTCTTCGCTGCGGTCTTTAAACAGGTTTTCAAATTGAGTTTCAAAACCGTGCTTGTCATTCAGCGCAGCATCGGCGGTGCGGCCTTCATATAGAATCTGCAAGGTTGTTCCATCCGCCACTGCGTCCATCAAGCGGTAGGTGTCGATGTAGTCGCCGAAGCGCTTATCGCTTTTCTTTTCACCGTGGCGCTCGCTAATCAGCGGCGTGCCGGTAAACGCGACACGCGCCGCATTGGGAAAAGCCTCGAAAATATTGTCCCCCAAGTCCGAGCCTTGAGTACGGTGCGCCTCGTCTATCATCAGCACAATGCGCGAAGAATCATTCACCACACCAAAAGTCTGGCTGGTGGGTATCGCCAGATAAGTGCCTAGCGCCTCAGACACCTTCAGCGGCAGGCTTTGCTCGCGCACTTGAAACTTATGCACCATCACCATATTAATGTCCGAGCTATCGGTGGCGAGGTGATCGCGCAGCGCCTTGCTGCTGTCGATGCTGTGAACCCGCCCACCGATCAGGGTGGCGGTGGCGGCGAGCTGATCTTCCAGATCCACCCGGTCGTTGATCAGCAGAATTTTATAATCGTTCAGGTCTTTTGATACGCGCAGCATGCGCGCCACAAAGACCATGGTCAGACTCTTGCCGGAACCCTGAGTGTGCCACACCACGCCGCTCTTCTCCTCGGCACTTTGACCGTTACGCAGTCGCTCGACAATCTTGTTGGCGGCGCGAAACTGCTGGTAGCGGCACACCACCTTGATGCGCGGCCCGCCGTCGGTATCCATAAATACCGACGAAGTGCGCAACATACTCAGCAAGTTGGTTTTGTTCAGCATGCCGTTAATCAACTGCTGTTGCTGATTCATGCCGGAGGCTTGCGTATCGGGCTGCGGCCATTGAGTTTTCCAAGGATAAAAATGCTCATCCCCAGAAGTAATCGTGCCGAAGTTCGCTTCCACGCCGGTGCTGCGAATCAGCAGCATATTGCTATGAAACAGACGCGGCTCGCCCTCCTTCAGCCCCTGCTGCTGGGTGGCCTTGCGCTGGTTGCTATAGCGCTGCAACTGCTCAAAGGCTTCCGCCATCGGATTGGCGCAGGTCGGCCCGCCCTTCTTGCACTCCACCACGATCAGCGGAATGCCGTTCACGAACAGCACGATGTCGGGAATGATGAACTGCTTCACACTGCCCGGCGTGTCGATGCGGAACTGGTTGATGGCAAGAAAGTGATTATTCTCTGGCTTGGCAAAGTCGATCAGTCTCACCATTGGGTCTTGTTCGCCAGTGCTTTCATTCACATCCACCTGCGCCTTGAACAACAGCTTTTGAATCGCCTCGTTCGCCTCCAGCAAAGTGCGATTGGGTTGGCGCAAAATCTGCTCCTGCAAGTCTTGCAGTTGTTTATCTGTCAGCCAGGTTTTGCCATTGGCGCTGGTGTTGAGTGCGGCCACGGCTTGGGCAAACACCTGCGGCAATAACCACTGGCGGAAATTGACGCGCAGGCTTTTTGTCGGGTCGGAGGGAATATCCTGCCCTTGGTCGATAATCGCCCAACCCAGCGCGGCAAGCTGTTCAAGAAAAGGCTTTTCTACATGGAGGTATTCGGACATGAATTAGTAAATTACCAAGCTCGGGCCTAAAAGGTGAGGAGGCTTCAAGCCGCCATCAGCGGACGTTCTACTTTGGCAGTCAGACGATCCAGCGCAATGCCAATTGCCCGATCATCGAACAAGCGATTCTTGCGTTCGGCTGCACCTGCGGGCCATTGTTGCAAACCCTCACGGATAGCGCTTACCGTCGGCGCGATGCCCTCTTTGCATAATAGCCAATCGACACTTGCCAACAATTCTATTCCAAACGGCGATTCGAAGCCGTCGATCAAAGAAGCGGTATATTCCAGCGCCTGCTCATAAGGCTTAGCCTCAGTCTTGAGATATGTTTGCACCAGAGTCTTGTGCGCATCGTCGAACCAGATCACATCCAGCGGATCGGCATCGCTGATGCGCTTGTCGCAATGCAGATAGCTACCATCCAAGTTATTGAGCAAATGATCGAGCTTGTTGGCATAAGGGCCATATTTGTGGGCGACAAATTGCAGTTTGAGCGGATTTTTTTCAGGGTTAAAACGCTCAATGGAACGTTCCAGAAACCACGCCAATTTTTGAATTTCCAGCAGGCTGCACTCCATGCCCAGCACCCAGTAGCGGCGAACCAGCTCGGCAATCAACGCACGCGCGGGGGTTAACTTCTCCACGCCCGCCCGCTTGGCTACATTTTGATATTGTTGCGTCGGCTCGAACACCACAATCTCGACATTCGGCAAATCACCCAAGGCGCTCTCTATTTGCTCACGCACTGCTGACCATTCCAGCCCACCGTTACCAGCGCCCAGTGGCGGGATGGCAATGGACTTGATCTGTTTTTCGACAAGAAAACGGCGCAAATCCTGCAAGCCTTCCTCCACCCACACCATCTGCGAAGGCGCTTTCCAATGCTGCTTGGTGGGAAAGTTCACAATCCAGCTCGGCCCATCCAGTTCACGCACTTCGGTGACAAACATCTTGCCAGTCACAACCTGCTTGGCTTTGCAGGCGGCTGCGTACAGGCGCATGTTTTCAGTAAAGCGCTCCTTGAACATCAGCGCGATCCCCTTGCCCATTACCCCAACGGTGTTGACCGTATTCACCAGCGCCTCGGCGCGGGCTTCGAGAAGGTTGCCTTGTGTAAATTTAATCATTAGAAATACCACCCTGGTCTAGCGCGAACATCCAGTGTTAAACCTCTGATCTGCACCTGATTATCAAGCATTGTTTTAACCGCCTCCGTATAGCAAATAACTCCCAGCAATGCCGCAGTAGGCAAATGCCCATGAACCAGCGCTTCAGCTTGATAGCGCTCAATCTGAGCCGGATCATCCGGGTTGCGCATGAAATTCCTAGCCTGCAATAACGGCCAGTCGATCTCACACAAGTGCTCAATTTTGTTGAAATATCTTGCCAAAGCCGGATAGGCATGGCGATCAGTAAAGGCAAACCGCAGTCCCAAAGCGTTCACGCGCGGCAAGCTGGAAACCAATATACAGATTTCTTCATTGCTGCGCTTGGGCACTTCGCCCCGCCCCGTATATATGTTGTACATCATAGGCGAAAACGGGGTGAAATAAAATGGCACGTAGTCCGCCAAAGTGCCGCCGGGCGCAATGGGAACCTCGCGGTGCGTACGCCGACTTATCAGGTCTGAATTACCGATAGCCACATAGTGTGGAGCCTGTGTTGACGAGTTCGCACAATGTACCCCGTTATCCAGAATCCACGGCAGATTATCGCGATGGATGATGCGCCAGATCAGCGCCTTTTCAGGATTAAGGTTGGGATAGTGGTTAGACACCTGCCATCTCCGATGTTTTTGAATCCAACTTGACCTGGACTTTGCCGGTGAGTAGGTCGTGCATCAGACCGAATTTCAAAGATCTCAACTTATTTTGATCACAAGAAAGCGAGTCAATTCGTGTATCGCATGCTTTGAGCCTAAGGACTATTTTCTTTTGCTCATCCGGCGAGGGTTTGCCGACTGGTAACGGGTGAACGTCATTTCTATTCAATGATGGCGAACCACTCTTGGTTCCGTATTTCGCCAAATCCATGTAAATGCACAGGTAATAAACAAACCAGGGTTCGTTATCGAACAAATTAGTGGAAAATAAACTCGTGTCATGCGCCCAATAATCAGAGTCAACATAATGCACCTTGCCAATAGTCCCTTTTCTTCCCATGACAACACTCGGGCCTTGTGAGGTAAATTGGTTATGAAAGCCTATTACTCCTCCAGAGGAAATAACTGGGTAAACTCCTTCAACGAAATCTGCTTCTACGATGTCGTGACCACGCTGAAAATGTACCAGCTCAACTAATGTTTTATCCTCCCACTCCTTCGGAATCCACCCAATAGGGGTTTGCTGGTACAGCTCTGGCGCGTGTTCGCGGGGGGGGCGCAGTTTGCCGTCGGCAGCGATGCCACGGGTAAACAGGTCGTGCATCAGCCCCGCTTTGATCTGCTGGTATTTTTCAATCAGCGCTTCGGTTTTTTCGATGGTTTGGTCGATAGTTCCCAGAATTGTTGCGACTATCTGTTGTTCAGATTCTCTTTTTGGATATACAACTTTAAACCGCGAAAGCTCTTTTCTTGTAACGTGCTTCATGGTTGAACCTTGAGACTGCCCGGCCAACTTGCTCATATTGAAGTCAAGGATATGCAAGAGCATAAGGCGACTAATTCCCGGCTTAGGAACAACCTTGTACAAATGTTGGTTGAGTGCTCCAGGCCCCCGATTCCAAATAACAACTTTAAGTGTTGCACTCCATGAAAAAATTAGATCACCAGTATCTATAAAGTTATTGGGAAGTAACGCGCCACCATATTTATCAGTTTCAGCATTAGCCTTATTCAACTGTTCAATTCGAATTATAGGTAAGCCATCCTCAATCCAATCTTTTGGTTTGAATGCACCACCATTGTGATAATCAGCGATATTGATAAGCGTATTTGATGCCCAGTTCGCTGGGATATTTGTAACATCACTCATACCCCAACTCCACCAAAAACGCCTGCAACTGCTGCGATGCCTCATCCTGCTCAGCCTCAATCGTCTTGGCAGTTACCGCGTATTTACCCCACAGGTTTTCAATCGCCTTGATGCAGGCGCGCTGGTCGGCACGCAGGTAGGCTTGGTAGGTGTTCATCAGCAACTTGCGCAGGCGCTCAATGATGACAGTGCGAGCTTCGTCGGTGGCGATTTTTGCGCGGGCGCTCTGCACCAGTTCATCGCGCTTGCCTTCGATGCCTTTGATGGTGGCGCGCAGGGTTTTGACTTCATCTTCCAGCAGTTTGTGGCGTTGTAGTTGCGCCTCGATCAGTACGGCTTCGCACTGGTGTAGTGCGGCATCGCCCATGTTGGGATCGCATTTGCACAGTTTGGCCATGCCTTTGGCTTGTTTCAATTTCGCCTTAAGATTTTTGACCTGCTCTGAATTCATCACGCCTGTATCGTCGGAATCTTCAAACTCCTCTTCGTCGGCAGCGGCGAACAGCGCCTGCACTTCGGCCAGCCGGGTCTGGGTCTGTTCCAATTCTTCGAGTATCTCGGGGAACTGGCTTTGCAAGATGTCTTCGTCCGGGATCAGCTCCGCGCCCCAGCCGCTTGCGGAGATGGATTTGAAATCAGCCTTGAGTACATCGACATAATTGGCAAAAGCGCCGCGCACCTGAAACGGGGTGAGCAGGTTTTGCCCATGCTTACCTTCCTGGCCTAGTGCCTGTTCGATGCTGGCCAGCAGGCTGCTGCGCATCACGTAGACGTTGCGCGGTTTCGCCTCTTGATTTTCTGCATCCGGGGCCAGTGCCTCGACGATGGGTAGGTTGGCCTGCCACCAGGTATCCAATGTAACCATGAACTGTTTATGGCGCGTGGTGACGCTTTGATGCGCTGCGACAAACTCGGCGATGGCGCGTTTGTTGCTTAATACTGGGGCGAAGTCGAGATAGTTTGCATCTCTTGCAACGAAGGCATCGTCTTGCAGTTGCGGGTAGTTTTGCCAGAAGTGCGCAAGGCTAACCACTTCCACCTTGGGCACACCGCCATGCAGATGAGCGCGCACGTCGTGCGGTTCGGGTGGCGGGGCGTTATCCACATAGCGGCGGATGTTGCAGTTGTATTCTTCGGCGACGATCTCGGCTTTGGGCACGGGGCGGGCATAGCCGGGCAGCGCCTCGCCTTTGCGGTAGGCATAGATGATCTTGTCGATGTCTTCCGGGCGCAGGTGATTTTGTGCCTTGCCTTCGCGGTATTCGCGGTCGGCGTTGATAAACAGCACATGCTCGCGTTCTGCCGCCCCGGCCTTGTTCATCACCAGTATGCAGGCCGGAATGCCGGTGCCATAAAACAGGTTGCTAGGCAGGCCGATGATCGCCTCCAGATAGCCGTGTTCGATAAAGTGTTTGCGCGCCTCGCGCTCTTCACCGCCACGGAACAGCACGCCGTGCGGCATCACCGAAGCGAGGCGACCATCGTGCTTGAGTACCGCCAGCATGTGCTGCACAAACATCAGGTCGGCCTTCTTGCCCTTTTCCGGCATCATCACCGGGAAGCGCCCGGGGAATTTCAAATCTTTCTTGATGTAGTTCTGGCTGAACGGCGGATTGGCGACCACGCGGTCGAAGCGCTTCAATTCGTTGGATTCAGCCATGTGCTGCGGTTCGCGCAAGGTGTCTTCCTGGCGGATGTCGGCGTGGGAGATGCCGTGCAGCAACATGTTCATCTTGCAGATCGACCAGGTCGTGCCCATCTTCTCCTGACCGTTGAGCGAGAGTTCTTCGGCACTGCCGCCTTTTTCGAGCAGATAGTCGCGCATCTGAATCAACATGCCGCCGGAACCTACAGTTGGATCGTAGACGCTCATGCCTTCAGCGGGGTCGCAGACTTCAACGCAGATGCGCACCACTTCGGCGGGGGTGTAAAACTCACCGGCCTTTTTACCGGCGGAGTCGGCGAAGTATTTAATCAGCCATTCATAAGCCGCACCGAGCAGGTCGGGGAATTCAAAATCTTCATCTTTGAGCGGGATCTTCTCGAAGTTCTGCACGAAGTCGGTGAGGGTATCGTCATCCAGCGTGCGCTGACCGATTTTGCGGTTGAAGTTGATGCCTTTGAGCACGTCCTGTAACGCTTCAAAGTTGGCATCTTCGATGGCTTCCAGTGCCTTGTTGAGGGTGCTGCCTACGTTTTCTTTGACGTGCTTCAGCGCCGGGCGCTGGATGATCTGTATCTGCCCATCGACTACCACCTCTTCTGCCCAGCCCTGATTCCAGCGCGCACGCGGCGGCACAAAGAAGTATTTGCCGGAGTAGTTGTCTTTATCGTTCAGCTCAATTTCAATATCTTCGGCGTTCATCCCTTGTACGGTGAACTGCTCATGCAGCTCGGCCTGGCGCTGCTCGAACAAATCGCTGGCGCGTTTCAGAAACAACATGCCGAAGATGTATTCCTTGTATTCGCTGGCATCCATACTACCGCGCAAATCGTCACAGGCGGTGAGAAGTAAATTTTCGAGACGGGAGAGGGTTAGTTTCATCTTGATTTTGGTTTTTTCTAATTGTTGTTGGTGTACTGCGATTCCCCTAGGTTTCCTATCTCCCAAGAGTTGGGTTTCATGCTACCAGCTTTTCCAGTTGCAGAGCATAGATCGTAGAGCATAGAGCATAGATCGTGAAAATTACATCTGTGATTTAAAGACTAGTCTTTTACATGCGTGACCTCTCATTCTTCAAGCCTCAAAAATCTTAATTCGCACTAAAAAAGCGCTAATTCTTAGCATTTTCATACTTTATTGCCCAAAACCTATCAGGGTTGCTAGGTTCATTAAAAAAAAATTTATGCTACTAATACGACTCTCGCAGCGGGCCTAAAAAGACACCTCATTCAAGAGGCTTAGGGTAAACAATGCTGCTGCGCTTAATTGTGTGAATGCTAGGCAATGTTTCTGTGAATTGCGACTCGCCTGGCACTTTATCTTTCAGGGTACTTGCGAATGAGATATCTGATTAATACGGCATCATGAATAGCATAGCAAATGGCATAGATAACACTAGCCTCATTTCGGTTGAGGATGTGCAGCTTGCTTGCCATGAAATTTTGCAAAGTAATGCTTTTCTGCATGCGCCGTGCATGACTCGTTTATTGAGTTTTCTTGTTGATCAGGCAATTTCTGGTCGCACCCAAGACACCTGCGAATATGCTATCGGCATTGAAGTATTTAATCGCAAGCCCAATATCTACAATACTAGCGAAGATCCTATTGTCAGAGTTCAAGTTGGGCGCTTGCGCTGTAAACTTAGGAATTACTATGCCAATTCAGGAAAAGATGCCGACATAGAAATAATCATCCCTCTTGGTAGCTATATGCCCGTCATTCGGCGTAAAAAAATGCTGAACAATGATTTCACCTTGATCCCCATGTTTGCTATTCATCCCTTTAAATGTCTTTCGCATAATGAATTTGATGCAGATTTTACGCACGGCTTGCATGCCGAACTAGCTCATCAATTATTCAAAGCGTTTGGCAGAATAGTGGTAGAAGATGCCGCTTTCGCACCCGATATTTCAGCAGGCAAAATGCGAGCACCCAATCAAGCTTCCCGTGTGGGAGTAAACCACCGACTGGAAGGCAGCGTGCAAATTGACTCAAAACACATCCGCACGTCTGTGCAATTAATTGATACATCAGCAGGATGTATCGCATGGTCGGAACAATTTAAACGCAAGGCTTCTCTTGCTATTGAGAGTCAAGAAGAACTCGCGACTTCGATTTGCTGCGCGCTAAAGATTTTTTTCGAGCAAACTTAATCGCGTCTGCTAAGGCCCATTATTAGCGCCCACATATTCTTATTTACATGCTCGAAAACCCATAATTCGGCGCTGCCTCTCTTTTCTTAACACACCTTTTATGCCATGTAACTATCAGGGTTGATAGGTTCGAAACGGCTACATATTTGCTATGGTGTGGCTATCTGGATACGCAATGACAACTGACCTTTATGGTGGACCCATCCGTCAAGACAGAAATCAGTCTAGTTTAAGCTGGTCTGTCCATCCTTCTCGCAGCTGCTTGGCGCTGCCCCAGTCTTGCTGAATTTATCTACTATTCTCGCGCCACCTCCCCT
>Ga0316204_10000838_pt1 | contig 98358 bp, 90 predicted proteins | sample 6monrhotite_MG_2_FD_205661 | JGI IMG/M metagenome (GOLD analysis project Ga0316204, IMG submission 205661) | Microbial mat bacterial communities from mineral coupon in-situ incubated in ocean water Damariscotta River, Maine, United States -... | ecosystem: Environmental > Aquatic > Marine >... | reverse complement strand
AAAGCCTCAAGGTGATACTGAGAAGCATGCCTGAGTTGCCCGAAGTCGAAACCGTTCGCCGTGGATTGGCCCCTGTGATGGAAGGGGCCGTTTTCGCGCGTGTCGATCTGCGCCGCGCCGATTTGCGAAAACCGTTCCCTGAGGACTTTGTGACGCGTCTTGAAGGTGCGCGTATCGTCAAAGCCGGGCGGCGTTCGAAGTACCTTCTTATAGAGACCCAAAATTTGAACGGGGGCGACACCCTTATATGGCACCTCGGCATGTCGGGTCAGGTGCGCATCTACGCGCCCGGCGATGAAGTCGCCCCGGTGGGCAAGCACGACCATGTGCAGTTTGATTTGGATAACGGGGCGGTGATCGTGTTCACCGATCCGCGCCGCTTTGGCCTGATGGATTTGTGCAAGACCGAAAACCTCGCCGATCATCCGTTGATCCGCAACATTGGTCCCGAACCGCTGGGCAATGCTTTTAGTGGCCCCGCGTTGGCAAAAGTACTCAAAGGCAAAAAGGTCGCCATCAAGCAAGCTATCATGGATGCGCGGGTGGTGTGCGGGGTGGGCAACATCTATGCGTCGGAAAGTTTGTTTCGTGCAGGCGTCTCGCCCAAGCGTTCGGCGGGCACGGTTCAAGGCGGGCGGGCGGAAAAGCTCGCCGCCGCGATCAAGGCGATTTTGACGGAGGCCATCCAAGCGGGCGGATCAACACTCAAAGATCACCGCACCACCGACGGCGGATTGGGATATTTTCAGCACAATTTCGCAGTATACGACCGTGCGGGTGCGGCCTGTCCGGGATGCGATTGTGATGTTTCCAAGACGGGTGGCATTCAGCGCTTGGAACAAGGCGGGCGCTCAACGTACTATTGCCCGCGCAAGCAGCGCTAAGGACAGAAAGGCTTTTCATGCGACCGACGATTATCTCTCTAGCTATGTTGGCCGCGCTGATGGTCGCGGGATTGAGCCTCGCGGCGGAGCAATCGCGCTTTTCCAGCGTAGTTGACGACTTGCCACTGATGGACAGCATGGTCGAAGCCGATGACGCCATGACTTTCACCACCCCCGCCGGGCGCATTGCAAATGTGGATACGACCGTGTCCGCCAGCCGCAAAGAGGTGCTTGCGTTTTACGCTGCGACCTTGCCGCAACTGGGTTGGACCAAAACGGGCGAGGCGACGTTCGTGCGCGAAGGCGAAATGCTGAATGTGACGTTTGAACAAGATGGCTCAGACCTAAAAGTCCACTTCGCCATTTCGCCCAGCAAAAAATAACCCCAAAAAAAATAACTGCCCCCCTCAATCGGAGACCTTCTTATATGACCTTTGAAAACATTCTCACCGAGGTCAAAGACAACATCGCCGTCATCACCTTCAATCGCCCCGAGGCGCTGAACGCACTGAACGCCAAAATGATCATCGAGATGGGTCGCGCGCTGGATCAGTTCGAATCGGACGACAATGTTCACGTGATCGTGCTGACCGGATCGGAAAAAGCTTTCGCCGCGGGCGCCGACATCAAAGAGATGGCCGACAAGACCTTCAACGACGCTTATCTGGGCGACTTTATTTCTGGTCCGTGGGAACGCATCGACAGTTGTCATAAGCCGGTGATCGCGGCGGTGTCGGGCTTTGCGCTTGGCGGCGGCTGCGAAATGGCGATGATGTGCGATCTGATCGTGGCGTCCGAAACCGCCAAGTTTGGACAGCCGGAAATCACACTCGGCATCGTGCCGGGCATCGGCGGCACTCAGCGCCTGACCCGGGCCATCGGAAAGGCCAAGGCCATGGACATGGTGCTGACCGGACGCATGATGGACGCGGTCGAGGCCGAGGCTGCTGGCTTGGTGGCGCGGGTGGTGGCGAAAGACAAGTTGATGGATGAAGCCATGAGTATGGCGGCGACCATCGCCAGCTTCTCGCGCTCCACCGTGATGATGGCCAAAGAATCCGTCAAACGCTCGTTCGAAACCACCCTGAGCGAAGGCGTGCGGTTCGAGCGGCGCTTGTTTCATGCGTGTTTCGCCACCCATGACCAAAAGGAAGGCATGGCGGCGTTTATCGAAAAGCGAAAGCCTAAATTCGAGAACCGCTGAGCGCGGGCCTCGGGGAATCAAAAAGGCCTCAAAAACAGCTGCAATGGGGCTTGACGGGTCGTGCAGACCCCTCTATAAACCGCGCTTCCGTTCGAACATGCGTTCAACGCAAAGGTTTTTAAAAAAAATGGCAAATCACAAGTCCGCTAAAAAGCGTATCCGTCAAACCGCCCGTCGCACCGATGTGAACGGCGCGCGTCGCTCCAGCGTCCGCTCCGCGATCAAATTGGTCGAAGGCGCAATTGAAGCTGGCGATAAGTCCGCAGCCGAAGCAGCCCTGAAAGCTGCCGAGCCGCAGATGATGCGCGGCGCTCAGTTGGGCGTGTTCCACAAGAACACGGTTGCACGCAAGGTTTCGCGTCTCAGCGCTGGTATCAAAGCGATCGGCTAAAGCCTCCCCGGTTCAAGCTTTTGCTTGAACCGAGAGCTAAGGCGTTCGCTTCACACATTTTTGCCGGACACCTGTCCGCGCACGCAATTTAAGCCGCATGTTCCTTTAAGGTGCGGCTTTTTGCGTGCCTGAAATTTACATCTCAGGTTGATGTGCTCGAGCATTTTAAAGAGCGCAAAATTTACCTTCTGGACTGTTTTTTCTGAGCATGCGCGAAGTAAACTTAGGTATTGCGAAAAGCCTTAGTCCGAACGTCTTAAGCCTATTCAACGATGCCAGCATATGGGGTGGATTGGGATGGCTTGGTCCATATCTTGTGGGTTTTGACGTAAATCGAATGAAGAGTCATTTTTCCTTAAATTGTCCCGGTTTTCCACCCCCTGTGGATAGCGTGGATGGATTCTCAAGCGGTCTTTGAGTCAAGTTAATTTTTTTGCCTGTTCCCCTTTCGGTCTTGTTGAAACGTGCACGAGAGGTCTCTAGTATCACCTCTCAACAACGGGGCGGCTAGACTCCGGTTCAGTAATGCTGGAAGTACATCGTGAAACAGAGGGTGGGGTTTATTCGACTGTAAAATGCTTGTGGCCGATAAATGACAAGCAAATTTCCAGAATTACTTAAGCACTGAAGTAATTGACCTCTGATATGCAATAAAAAAACAAATGCTCTTGTGCCTGTTTAAGGGCCAGTTCGGTGTTTCAATTCCGATGTTCATCGGGTGCCGGCGGGGAAGAAACGTTCTATTTTGAGGCGCCTTGTAAAAATGATGAAACGTGAAGCGTTGGCCCTAACATCGGCGTGCCCTGGTGGCGTGAACGACGGTGGCATAGGCACTGAGCTGCAAGAACAGAAGTTCCTAAGGTTACTGTCAAAATTACACCAGGTCTGGACGAGAATTTCCGCGCCTCAAAATATCAAACAAACTTATGGCCGTTGCGGGGGAATGTATCGATGACCGGGGGGAACGTTGACGCCCAAGTGACGGCACAGTGGGATGATGTGCTGAGCAGCTTGCGTGACGAAATTGGCGAAGCCGCTTTTCAAAGCTGGCTCAAACCGATGATCGTGCGCGAAGTGAGCGACGGACAGGTGCGTATTTCCGTGCCGACGCGCTTCATGAAAGATTGGGTTGTCGCCCATTATGTCGACCGTCTTGGTGAGCTGTGGAGCTCCATCAACACCGACGTGCGCGATGTGGATGTGTTTGTGCAGGCCGACTACGGGCAGTCCGACGAAAAAGCCAAGGCCGCGAAACTGGCCATGGAAAAGTCTTCGAATGTTTCGGCGAGCGCCTCGGCGCATCATGGATTGGCCCAGCATACCTCCCTGCACACCTCCAGGTCGAGCAGCCGAGAAAACCCGAGCGTCAGCGCGGGCATGCCGATGGCGCCTGCGCGTCTGGAGTCCGCTCACATGGCGCCCGCTCATTTGGCAAACGTGCGCCCGGCCAACGATGCCGCGTTGGAAATCAGCGCGCCGTTGGACCCGCGCTACACCTTTAACAATTTTGTCGTCGGCAAACCCAACGAGTTTGCCTACGCCGCCGCCAAGCGCGTCGCCGAAAGCCCGACCGCGCAGTTCAACCCGCTGTTTCTGTACGGCGGCGTGGGGCTTGGCAAGACCCACTTGATGCACGCCATCGCATGGAACATCCGCGAGGTCGATCCCAATCGCACAGTCATATATATGTCGGCGGAAAAGTTCATGTACCGCTTCATCCGCGCACTGCGCGAACAGAACACGGTCGATTTCAAAGATCAGTTTCGCAACGTCGATGTGTTGATGATTGATGACGTGCAGTTCATTTCCGGCAAGGATTCCACCCAGGAAGAATTTTTCCACACCTTCAACGCACTGGTCGACCAAGGTCGCCAGATCGTGATTTCGGCGGATAAATCTCCGTCGGACCTGGAAGGTATGGAAGAACGCCTCAAATCGCGCCTCAACTGCGGTCTGGTGGCCGATATTCACGCCACCACGTATGAGCTGCGCCTCGGCATCTTGCAAACCAAAGCCGAACGCATGGGCGTTGATGTGCCGCTTAAGGTGATGGAATTCTTGGCGCATAAGATCACCTCCAACGTGCGCGAACTCGAAGGCGCGCTCAATCGCGTCGCCGCGCACGCCTCGTTAGTCGGCCGCGACATCACGGTGGAAACCGCGCAAGACGTCTTGCATGATTTGATCCGCGCTCATGATCGTCGCGTGACGATCGAAGAAATTCAGAAAAAAGTCGCCGCACACTTCAACATTCGCACATCGGACATGCATTCGGCGCGTCGCGCGCGGTCCGTCGCCCGCCCCCGTCAGGTGGCGATGTATCTGGCCAAGCAGCTCACCAGCCGCTCATTGCCGGAAATCGGCCGCAAGTTCGGCGGACGCGACCACACCACCGTGATGCACGCGGTGAAAAAGGTCGAAGAGCTGCGCGAACGCGACGCCACCTTTGCCGAAGATGTCGAACTGCTGCGCCGCATGCTGGAAGGCTGAAGCCGCTTTTCACGTTCCAGATCACGTCGCCCCCGTACAGTGCTTGTGCGGGGGCGGTGTCGTTTTTGTGGGGTGTTTTCACCGCAGCCTAAGCTGAGCGCGAATCGCAGATGTGCGCAATTTTCGCGTGCGCGTTTCACAGTCGCCGTTCTAGGCTGTCATATACTTATTAGGGCATTGTTTATAAACGGTAATTAAGGTTAATTCGAGGGTGAGAAAAGGCTTCGGATTTAGGCCTGCTTTGTTATAATGACTTCCCTTTTTCAAGGGGGGCTCCTGGGGGCGTTCTCCATGCTTGATTTGAGCGTCGAAATTCTGGTGAATTTTGTGCGTAAAAACGGACGATGAGCATCGCCCGGATCGTGGTGGGCAGCATCTCCCCAGCGGAGTCCTCAGCATAGATTTAAGCGTAATCGCAAACGAACGGTAGTGTTGGACGAGATATGAAGCTGATCATCGAAAGAGCGGCCCTTTTAAAATCCTTGGGCCACGTGCAAAACGTTGTTGAACGTCGGAACACCATTCCCATTCTGTCCAACGTGAAGATGAGCGCGGGCGACGGCAAGTTGCGCCTTAACGCCACCGACATGGATTTGGACATCGTCGACGCCACCGCCGCCGAGGTCTCGGAACCGGGCGAGACCACCGCCCCGGCCCACACGCTTTATGAAATCGTGCGCAAGCTGCCCGACGGTGCGGATATCGAGCTCGACGCCACCTCCGGCGACGGCCAGATGGTTTTGCGCTCTGGGCGTTCGCGCTTTTCGCTGTCGTGCCTGCCCGCCGGTGAATTTCCGGTGATGTCGGGCGGCGAGCTTCCGGTCAGTTTCGACTTGGCTGCAACCCAGCTCAAAGATCTGATCGACAAAACCCGCTTCGCGATTTCCACCGAAGAAACCCGTTATTACCTCAACGGCATCTACCTGCACGCCGCCGAACAAGACGGCGAAGAAGGCGTGCCGGTGTTGCGCGCGGTTGCCACCGACGGTCACCGTTTGGCCAGCGCCGAAACCGCCTTGCCCGAAGGCGCGGGGTCGATGCCCGGCGTGATCGTGCCGCGCAAGACGGTCCAAGAACTGCACAAGCTGATCGAAGAAACCGAAGCCGAAATTCGCGTCACCATGTCGGATGCAAAAATTCAGTTCTCGTTCGACGGCGTGGTGCTGACGTCCAAATTGATCGACGGCACCTTCCCCGATTACGAACGCGTCATTCCGCAAGGCAATGACAAGGAAATGAAGGTCACGCGCAAAGCCTTTGGCGATGCGGTCGACCGCGTGTCGGCGATCTCGACGGAAAAATCACGCGCCGTGAAACTGACCTTGGACAAGGGCTCGTTGGTGCTGTCGGCATCCAGCCCCGATAGCGGCAGCGCCACGGATGAGTTGGAAACCGATTACGCGGGCGAACGCTTGGAAATCGGCTTTAACTCGGCTTACCTGCTGGAAATCATGCGTCAAGTCGAAGGCGACACCATCACCATGTCGTTGTCCGACGCGGCGTCGCCGACCATCATCCGCGAAGAAGGCGACGACAGCGCGCTGTATGTGCTGATGCCGATGCGGGTATGAGTAGGACGAAAGAGCAGACGTGACGCAAAGCCAGGCTTCAGTTGCTTACAACGGCCCGGATCTGAGGGGATACGACCTGTCTCGGAACGACCCATCTTGCGAAGATGCGCCCCAAACTGGCGTGACCCCAGAGCCTGTGGGACGATTGGCGTGCGCGCGCCTGACGTTGAGCAATTTTCGCTGTTACGAACATCTGCGCCTGGAGCCGGGAATCGCTCCCGTGGTGCTCACCGGCGCCAACGGTGCGGGTAAAACCAATGTGTTGGAAGCGCTGTCATTTCTGGTTCCCGGCAGCGGTTTACGCCGCGCTAGGCTGAGCGACATTGGACGGCGTAGCCCCGGCCTTTCTGATGGCCGTGCTTGGGCGGTGGCCGCAGACATTGCGGGTGGCACGGTTCCCGTTTCGCTCGGCACCGGTATCGAGGCAGCGAGCGGGGCGAAACGTGTGGTCCATGTGGACGGCGAGGCGCAACGCGCGCTTTCGGTGCTCAGCCAGCACTTCGCGGTGCATTGGCTGACGCCGCAGATGGACCGTTTGTTTTTGGACGGCTCACAAGAACGCCGCCGCTTTTTGGATCGTTTGGTGTTCGGTTTTGATCCTGCCCATGCGGGTCGCATCACCGCTTATAATCATGCGCTGCGTGAACGCGCGCGCCTTTTAGCGGATGCGAAAATGGACGATGCGTGGCTCAGTGCGCTGGAAGACACCATGGCGACACGCGGCATGGCCGTCGCGGCGGCGCGTTTGGGCGTTGCCGAACGTCTGGCCGGGGCTTGCGAAAAGATCAATGGGCCGTTTCCGGCCAGCACGTTGGCCATCGACGGATTGGCCGAAGGCTGGCTGGTGGAATTGCCCGCGTTGGAGGTTGAAGACCGGCTGCGCACAGCGTTGAAAAATTCGCGCACCGCGGATGCGGCGCACGGCGGCGCGGGTGGCGGTATCGATGGCCGCTTGCCGCACCAAAGCGATTTACTGGTCACCCATGCGGCCAAGGCCATGCCCGCAGAGCACTGTTCGACCGGCGAGCAGAAAATGCTGCTGGTCGGTTTGGTGCTGGCGGCGGCGCGCCTCAGCGCCACGGACGAAGGCCGCACGCCGGTGTTGTTATTGGACGAAGTCGCGGCGCACTTGGACGTCCGCCACCGGGGCGCGCTGTTTGATGAAGTTGTGGCGCTGGGCTGTCAGGCTTGGTTCACCGGAACAGATGCGGAGCTGTTCGCACCGTTGTCCGCAAATGCAAAATTTTACAGCATCGATAACGCCGCCATTGCTGATGTGCAGTGATCGCGTTGTGGATGCAACCGAAACGAAGACAATAAAAGCCAATAGGCAGAGACCGATATGAGCGATCAAAACGAAGACCAAACCCAGCACACCAGCGGTTCCGCCGATTATGACGCGGACTCCATTAAGGTTCTTAAAGGGCTGGAAGCCGTGCGCAAGCGCCCGGGTATGTACATCGGCGACACCGATGACGGCACCGGCCTGCACCACATGGTCTACGAGGTGGTCGACAACGGCATCGACGAAGCCTTGGGCGGGTGGTGCGATCTGGTCACCGTGGCGCTCAACGCCGACGGTTCGGTCACCGTAACCGACAACGGTCGCGGCATTCCGGTCGACATGCACACCGAAGAAGGCGTGTCGGCGGCCGAAGTCATTATGACCCAGCTGCACGCCGGCGGTAAGTTCGATTCGAACTCCTACAAAGTTTCCGGCGGACTGCACGGGGTCGGCGTTTCGGTGGTCAACGCGTTATCCGATTGGTTGGAACTGACCATTCATCGCGACGGCAAAGAGCATTCCTGCCGTTTTGAGCACGGCGACACGGCACGGTCATTGAAAGTGGTCGGCGATTCGCCCCTTAAAGCAGACGGCACCCCGCACACCGGGACCGAGGTGACCTTTCACCCCAGCGTGGGGACCTTCACCATGGTCGAGTTCGATTTCGCGACTTTGGAACATCGTTTGCGTGAACTGGCGTTTTTGAATTCCGGCGTGCACATGGTGCTCACCGACGAACGCCACGTCGATAAGGTGGAAGTCGATCTGCACTACGAAGGCGGGCTGAAGGCGTTTGTCGAATACCTGGACCGTGCCAAAACGGCGCAGCTTGATGAGACCATTTATGTGACCGGCGAAAAAGACGACATGACCGTCGAAGTGGCGTTGCAGTGGAACGACAGCTATCACGAACAGACCTTGTGCTTCACCAACAACATCCCCCAGCGTGACGGCGGCACCCACTTGGCGGGCTTGCGCGGCGCGTTGACCCGCACCATCAATTCGTATTTCGTCAAATCGGGCATGTCGAAAAAAGAAAAGGTCGCCATCACCGGCGACGACGCCCGCGAAGGCATGACCTGCGTGCTGTCGGTGAAGGTGCCGGATCCAAAATTTTCGTCGCAAACCAAGGACAAGCTGGTCAGTTCAGAAGTCCGCCCGGTGGTCGAAAGTCTCGTCGGCCAGGGCATGGACCAGTGGTTCGAAGAACACCCGGCTGAGGCCCGAAAAGTTATCGGCAAAATCATCGAAGCCGCCGCCGCCCGCGAGGCGGCGCGCAAGGCTCGCGAACTGACCCGGCGCAAGGGCGCGCTGGACATCACCTCGCTGCCGGGAAAGCTGGCCGATTGCCAAGAACGCGATCCAGCTAAGTCCGAAGTGTTCCTGGTCGAGGGTGATTCCGCCGGTGGCTCCGCTAAGCAAGGCCGCGATCGCTCCAACCAAGCGATCTTGCCGCTGCGCGGTAAAATTCTCAATGTCGAGCGCGCGCGTTTCGACAAGATGCTCAGTTCGGCGGAAATCGGCACGATGATCGCGGCGCTGGGCACCGGGATCGGCCGCGAAGAATTCAACGTCGACAAATGCCGCTACCACAAAATCATCATCATGACCGATGCCGACGTGGACGGCAGCCACATCCGCACTTTGTTGCTGACGTTCTTCTATCGCCAAATGCCGGAATTGATCGAGCGCGGATATCTCTACATCGCGCAGCCGCCGCTGTATCGCGCCAAGCGCGGCAATTCGGAAGTCTATCTGAAAGATGACGACGCGCTGGAAGATTACCTGTTCAACACCGCCGTCGATGAAGGCACGATGTTCACCGATTTCGAAGGCTCTCAGCTGATGGGATCGGATCTGCGCAATTTGGTTGAAGAGGCTCGCGAAGCGCGTCGATTGCTGATCGATATCTCAAAACACGTGCCGTTGCGCATGGTTGAACAAGCCGCCATTTTGGGCGCGCTGAACGCTCAAGTGCTCACCGACCCGGAACACGCCGGTGAAGTCGGCGAGTATATGGCCAAGCGCATGGATGCGATGGAAACGGAACTGGAACGCGGCTGGGTCGGCTCGGTCTTGGAAGACGGTGGTCTGCAATTGTCGCGGACCTTGCGCGGCGTCACCAACACCTACGTGATCGACAGCGCCTTGATCAAAAGCGCCGAGGCCCGTCGCCTCGACGCCATGGCGGGTCAGTTGCAAAAAACCTTCATGCGCCACGGCACCTTGACGGCCAAGGATAAAGACAGTGTCATCACCGGGCCGGTGGACCTGATCGACCGCATCACCGAAATGGGCCGCAAAGGGTTGGCGGTGAACCGCTATAAAGGTCTCGGCGAAATGAATCCCAATCAACTGTGGGAAACCACCCTAGACCCCAACGCGCGCATTTTGCTGCAAGTGAAGGTCGAACATTCCGAAGACGCGGGTGAAGTGTTCTCGACCCTGATGGGCGACAACGTCGAACCGCGCCGCGACTTCATCCAAGCCAATGCGCTGAAAGTGGCGAACCTAGACGTCTAAAGTTTTTGCGCGGGTTCGTCGTCTGTTTGGTTGGCCTCTTCGGCCACCTGCACGGCCATCTCAAAGACTTGGGTGGTGGTTCTCGGCATGCTGATGAAGTCTTCTTTGTTTTCGACTTTGATGGTATGGCCGAAATACAGGCGATTGAGGGTGAACGCGAACAGCGCGCAACTGACGGCGGCGTTGTAATAAAACAAGCCCGGCGCGCCAAAGGTCTCAATCGCGGCGCCACCGACAAAGGGCCCGAACACCGCACCAAGGGCGTAAAGCAACAGCAACGCGCTGCTGGCGGGGACGAAGTCTTCACTGGACAGCGCATCGTTCACGTGGGCGATGGATATGGCGTAAAGCGGAAAGGCCGCCGCGCCGAACAACCATCCCAAGCCAAACATCAAATCGTGAGATACGCTGCCAAAGCGGGCGATGCCGAAGCTGGCCACGGCGATGGCGGCGGCCAAGCCCGCCAGCACCACGCGCCGATCAATGCGATCGGAAAGTCGCCCCAATGGCCACTGCGACATGATGCCGCCCAGCACCACGATCGCCATGAACAGCGAAATGCCGCGTGGGTCCAAGCCCGCCGTGTGGGCGTAAACCGCGCCCATGCCCCAAAATCCGCCGTTGATCAATCCGGTGGCAAAGCAGCCGACTGCGCCCATGGGGGAGCGCTTCAAAAGAGCACGGATTTTCATCCGCGCCGTGGGCTGAAGCGCAGGCATGGACCGGGACGTCATCAGCGCGATGGGCACCAAAGACAAAGACACCAAAACCGACACCAAAACGAACAGTTCCATGCCGCCAATCGGTGCAGCGTTGAGCAACAATTGGCCCAACGCAGTCGCGCCCAAGCTGGCCACCATATAAACAGAGAGCATGCTGCCTCGGTTCTGATTGGTGCTGGCGTGATTGAGCCAGCTTTCGGAAACGACCAATAGCCCAGCGAGACAAAATCCGGTCATGACGCGAAACAGAACCCACGTGGGCGGGGTGATGAAAATCGCATGCAGCAATGCCGCCGCGCTGGCCAAAGACGCCAGTGCGGCGAACACGCGAATGTGGCCAACATTGTGAACAAACCGAGGCGTAAGCAGGGAGCCCACAATATAGCCGGCATAATACGTGGCCATGATAAAGCCGGTCACGGTGACGGGAAAGCCTTCAATCCCGGCGCGCACGCCCAACAGCGTCGCCTGGAGGCCAAAGCCCAAGTTCATGGCGAAGACGCCGACCAGCAGTGCAGATATGCCGAGCAAGGTGCCGTACATGTGATCTCCAATAAGAAGGATGCATTTGGCGCGCACCGCGCTGATATTGCAAGCGATGGCAGTACATGGTATGTAAGTGATCGATTACTCAAATTAGGAGCAGCCATGAGATCCGGCGAAGCGACACGGGAAAAGATCAAGCGTGCGGCATTAGAGCTGTTCGTTGAAAAGGGCGTCGATGGCGGCGGTATGCGCGACATCGCTAAGGCGTCCGGCATTACCGAGGGTGCGATCTATCGCCATTTCAAGGGCAAGGAGGAGTTGGTTTGGACGTTGTTTCGCGACAACTTCACCGGCTTCGCCACCACCTTAATCGATTTGCAAGCGGGCGAAGTCAGCACGGCGGCAAAAATCGAGGCCATGATTCAGGGCTTTTGCCAGCTGTTTGATCGCGACGAAACCCTGTTTCGGTTTTTATTGCTGGTTCAACATGGTCAGCTCGCCAAAATCACCGACGACATGGCCAATCCCATTGATGTGGTGCACGGGGTGATCCAAGCGGGCATAGACGCGGGTGAAGTTGGCCACGCGGATGCGGCCGAGGCCACCGCATGGCTGTTCGGCATCGTGCTGCAAACCGCAACATTTCAAATTTACGGGCGCCTGCCCGGTCGCTTGACGCCACGCGCGAACGCATTGGCTGGGGCGTGTTTGGACGCGCTGGGGCTGTAGCAAAACAAAGAGTGCAGTTTTAGGAAAGGGTGTGGACATGTGGATATTGATTGGCTTGGCCTTAACCATTTATGTCTTTGTCATGCCCGCGTTGGCGTACCGCAAGGCAGCGGAGGCGCAAGCCCAGATCGAACAGTTGCGGCGCCAATTGCAAAGCACCCAGTCCAGCACCCAGGCCAGCGCACAGACCGAACCACGGGCTGAGGCTAAACCGTCACCGACGTCAGCAAAACCGACGACTGCGCCCATTTCCGCGTCTATGCCCGCGCCCATGCCCGCGCAACGCGTGTCGGTGCCACCGGTCGCCGCTGATAAGTCCGCGCCGAAGAACCCACCCAAGTCAGACAGTACACAAGAACCCGCGCCAGCCTTGATCCAAGGCTGGGAGCGCACCTTGGGATCGAGTTGGTCGGTGTGGGCCGGTGCCGCCGCGCTGGCCATCGGCGCCATCATGCTGATCAAGTATATGATCGATATGGGCACATTGAGCCCGCTGGTGCGTTGCGTGCTGGGGGGTGTTTTCGGCGCTGTGTTGATTGGCGCGGGAGAATGGTTGAACCGCAAGGATGGGCTGCGGCCTATACCCGGGCTACCGATGGCGTCGATCCCCGAAGCGGTGGCGGCGGCGGGCGTGGCGGCGGTATACGCAAGTGTTTATGCGGCCTTTGGTTTTTATGATTTTCTCGGTGTGGGGGCAACGTTTGCCGCCTTGGCTGCGGTGTCGCTTGGGGCGATGGCCCTGTCGTTGCGCCACGGCATTTTGCTTGCGGTGTTGGGCACGGCGGGTGCGTTCGCGGTGCCCGCGCTGGTCAACGGCGCCGAGCCGTGGGCTTTGGGTTTGTTTGGGTATCTGTCGTTGGTGACGTTGGCGTGCCAAGGAATCGCGCGCCATCGCGGCTGGATATATTTACAAGCCTTGGCGGTGATTGCGGCGACGGTTTGGTTGGTGATTTGGTTGGTTACGACCAAGGTGGTGGACCAAGGCTACGTGGTTCATCTGTACGCGCTTGTGCTGCTCGCCTCTGGATTTATTCTGCGCAAAGCCGACGAGGCGACAACGTCGCGGTTTAACTTTGGTGCCGTCATAATGACGTGGTCCGAGCTGATCGATTTGTCTGCTGCGGTGGTGGCGGGGGTGACGGTGTTCGCGCAGGTGCGGATGGCTGGTTACGGATCGCTTGACGTTGCATCCGGCGCGCTGGTGCTGAGCTTCATGATGTTTATGGCACGGCGTGATGAACGGTTGGTGGCGGTGGCGTTTGGGGCCGTGGCCGTGGTCGCGGGCTTGATCGCCAGTTGGGGGATTGGCCTGCACAATTTTGTGCCGATACCGGACTTGGGCGTTACCATAGCATCCGTGGCTGAGGTGCTGACGGCGGTGGTCGTCGGCTCAGTGGCCTTTATGATTTTTGGCGCGGTTGCACTGTGGCGTGTTCAGCCGCCGTCGTTACGGCCCGGATATTGGGCGACGTTGAGCGCATTGGCCCCTGTGGTGTTGATCGCTGCCGCTCATGGTCGGGGTTACGTGTTGGCACAAGCCGGACCCTGGCAATTTCTGGCGCTTGGGGCGGCGGCGCTCAACGCCGCGATGGTCGGTATGCTGTTCAAGCGCGGTGCACGCGAGAAGCAACCCGTGGTGCTGGCAGCGTATACGATGGGCGTTCTGGCAGGGTTGTGTTTGGCGGTGGCATTGCTGCAAAACGAGGTGTGGTTGAGCGTCGCACTGTCGCTGTCGCTGGTCGCCATTGCCGCACAGTTGAAATACCTGAATTCGAACGCTTTGCACTACACCCTGGCAGGCGTCGCAATCGCCTTGTTGGCGCGCTTGGCGCACGATCCGTTGATGCTCAGCGATTTGCGATCCGGGCTGGCGGATTTGTGGTGGGTGGTTGTGGCCTATGGCGTTCCGGCGGCGTGTTTTGCCGGGGCGGTGCGGGTGGCCAAAAGCGAATTGCCAGTGCGGATACTGGGTTTGTTGCAAGGCGGATCGATCCTGTTTTCCATCTTGATGGTCAGCGCGGCAATCCGTTTGGTGTTCAGCCCATCCATCGATGCGATGGCGTATATGGAAATGGCGTTGCACTCAGCGGCGTGGCTGGGTATCGCCTATGCGCTGTATCTGGGCGAAGAACGCCAAGATAATGCTGCACTGCCCCTATGGCCGCCCCGCTGGCCGCTCCACTGGCAAGTCGTGACCTGGGCGCGTTGGGGGCTCTCGGTGCTCGGCGTTTCGAGCGCCGTGCTGGGGCTCTTGCTGGGGCAAGGTCCATATCGACAGGGGCTGGATGTGGGCACCACGCCCTTGTTCAACGCCTTGTTCGTATCGCTTTGCGTGCCTGCGATTGTGTGCATCTTGTTTGCCCGCACGGCCAGAGCACGCGACGACCGTTTGGTGTTGATGCTCGGCGGCGCAACCGGGATCGCTTTGCTGTTCGCGTATGTGAATTTGAGCGTCCGCCATCTTTTCCATGGTGCGGTCTTCACCAACGCTGTGGTCTTGGACGCAGAATTGTATGCGTATTCTGCTGCCTGGATCGGTTTCGCCGGGGCGATGATGGCCTATGGAATGATGCGGTCTTTGACGGTCTTGCGAAAATTGGCGTTGGGACTGATGGGCATCACGATGGTCAAGGTCTTCCTGTTCGATATGGCGGCGCTGACGGGTTTGCTCAGAGCGTTATCGTTCTTGGGGCTTGGCGGGGCGTTGATTGCCTTGGGTTACACCTATCAGCGCTTCGCCCGATCCGAAGCGCAAAACGCGCCGTTGGACGAGGTTCACGAAGGCATTAGCCGATCATGAGTGTTCACCGCCTGTTAATGGCCAGGGCTTAGAACTAAGCGTTATGAGAAAAAAAGCCAAATCTGACACCCCAAAAGACGCACGGTTCCTCGACGATGAGGATGGCGCGGCGCCGAAACGCTGGAAGCGCATTGCCTATTGGGTGATGGTCGCCAGTGTTTGGGGGGTGATGGTGCTGGGCGTGGGAGCGGCGTATATCGCGTGGGATCTGCCCAACATCGACGAAGCCATTGGCGCAACGCGCAAACCTACCATTAGGGTGGTGACGCGTGACGGGGTCGAGTTGGCGCGGCGCGGCGACCGTTACGGCGCGCCGGTGCGTCTGGACGAAATGCCACCCGAACTGCCCCAGGCGATTTTGGCCACCGAAGACCGGCGCTTTTACGATCATTGGGGTGTCGATCCCATCGGCATCGCACGCGCCATGTGGGTGAATATTCGCGCGGGCGGCATTCGCCAAGGCGGATCGACCTTGACCCAACAAGCGGCGAAAAATTTGTTTTTAAGCCCCAAACGCACCTTGAAACGCAAGCTACAAGAGGTTGTGTTGGCGTTGTGGCTGGAAGCGAAATTTTCCAAAGACCAGATCCTCACCATCTATCTCAACCGGGTCTATTTTGGACAAGGTGTGTATGGCGCTGAAGCGGCGGCGCGGTTCTATTTCGGCGTGCCCGCGCGCGACATGTCGGCCTACGAAGCGGCGATGCTGGCAGGCATGCTCAAGGGTCCGAACAAGTACAATCCGATGATCAATCCCGACTTTGCGCGCCAACGTACAGAGGTGGTGCTTAAAAACATGGTCGCGGCGGGATATCTCAGCGCAGCGGATCGCAAAACCATCGTGCAGCCGAAAAATTGGTGGCGTTATGAGCGCACCAACACCAAGCCGCTGGCACACCACTATACCGACTGGGTGTTGGATCAAGCCGGTGATTATGTGACGCTGGATCAAGACGTCACGGTGATCGTCAGCCTCGACGCCCGCATGCAGCGCGCGGCACAAAAGCTCATCAAAAATATCATGAAAAAAGGCGGCGCGGCGGACAAGCGCGCGGTGTCCGAAGTCGCCTTGGTGGCGTTGGCCCCCGATGGCGCGGTGCTGGCGATGGTCGGCGGGGCGAACTACGCCAAAAGCAAATTCAATCGCGCGGTCCAGGCCAAACGCCAGCCGGGTTCGGCGTTCAAACCGGTGGTGTTTTTGGCCGGGTTTGAAGCGGGCCTGGCTCCCGACACGGTGTTGCGCGATGAGGCATTGACCATTGATGAATGGTCGCCGCGAAATTTCAAAAATGAATATCTGGGCGATATGACGCTGACGGATGCGATGACGCGCTCGATCAACACGGTGGCGGTACAAGTGTCGGAAAAAGCCGGGCGCGAACGGGTTCAAGACATGGCGCGCCAGCTTGGCATCACCGCTGATTTGACCAATGAGCCATCCCTTGCGCTTGGGGTGAGCGAAGTTTCACTGCTGGAAATGACCGCCGCCTACGGCCCGTTTGCGACCGGTGGACTGGGGGTGTGGCCTAACGCGATCAGTGAAATTCAAGACAGCGCCGGGCGACCTTTGTATGTGCGATCCGGCGGCGGACCTGGTCGAGTGATCCCCGCTGAATTCGCCGGGGCTATGAACGGCATGCTATCCAATGTCATCGCCAGCCCCAATGGCACCGGCAAAAATGCCCGCCTCAAACGACCGTCGGCGGGTAAAACCGGCACTTCGCAAGGCTATCGCGACGCCTGGTTTATCGGCTACACCCCGGACTTGATCGCTGGGGTGTGGATGGGCAACGACAATGGGCGGCCCATGCAAAGTGTCACCGGCGGCACCCTGCCTGCGCGCCTGTGGCGCGATTTCGCCAATGCCGCACTGCAAAAAACGCCGGTGCGAAACTTACCGATCGACGTGCTGCCCGCGGGGCCGGACCGACCGGCGGCGGGCGACAAAGTTAACCCGGTCGAGACCTTCATCAAAGATTTGTTCAAGTCGGTGTTCGGCAATTAAACCGTATTGAGGGCACGGCGTTCCACCCGCCGGGTGAACAGCCACGACAAAATACCGCATGCGCAAATGACCGCCATCATCGGCACCGGGGTGCCATCATACAGGTAGCCAACCAGGGCGCCGCTGAGCGCCGCCATTGTCATCTGGACAAACCCCATCAGCGCGGATGCCGCCCCGGCCATGTGCGGAAACGGTCCGATGGCTCCGGCCATGGTGTTGGGCATGATGAAGCCGACGGCGATGTTGTAGCAAAACATCGGCACAATGACGGTGAAGATCGAAGGCGGCGCGATCAACACGGTGAGCAATCCGCCAATGCCCGCAATTAAACCGATGCGACCGCCCAGGCCGACCACGTTTTTCAGCGCCATTTTGCGCGATAAACGAACCGAGACTTGGGTTCCGGTCATATAGCCCAAAACGACGAGACCAAAGGCAAAGCCGAAGGCCTTGGGCCCTAAGCCAAATCCGTCGATCAGCACAAAGCTTGACCCGGAAATGAAAGCAAACAGCCCGGCGAAACCGAACGCGTTGCTCAGCGTAAAATTGCGAAATTCACGGTGTTCGGCCAAAACCTTGTAGTTCAGCCCCATGCGTCGGGCGGACAACGCCAACAGATCGGGTTGGGTGTGCGTTTCAGGCAGCGTGAAGACACTCAACAGCAACAAGATCGCGGCGATACCGGCCAGCACAACAAAGTTGGACTGCCATCCATAGCTTGCAGTTAATTGGCCGCCGATCAACGGGCCCACCAACGGGGCGGTGGCCATGGCGGTGCCCATATGGGCAAGCAATCGGGCGGCGTTTTGGGTGCCGTGGATGTCGCGCACCATGGCGCGGCTGATGGCCGTGCCGGCACACGCGCCAACGGCTTGAAACAAGCGCGCCGTCATCAACGCGACGATAGAGCCCGCCAGAAAACACGCGATCGAAGAGATCAAAAAAATGATCAAGCCCGCGATCAGCACCGGCCTGCGCCCGAAACGATCAGACAACGGCCCCATGATCAGTTGTCCACCGGCAAAGCCGATCAGATAGACGCTCAGGGTCAATTGCACCTGGGCGGCATCGGCTTGAAAGAATTGGCCGATGGCGGGCAGCGCAGGCAAATACATATCGGTCGAAAGCGGCGCGACCGAAACCAGTACCGTAAGCAGAACGGCCATCAGAAACGACTGGGGCTGAAGGCGCATCGGGGAGGTCCTTCGAAATCCGTATGTGGGCGGGGGGCCTGATCGGATTGGCGGATTTTAAGAATTCATCCGTTCGATGGTGTTGGTGGTGCTGTGCCCGTCAAGCAGTTCGGCCAGCACCACACGTCCGCCATAGCCGTGAACGATGTCCGCGCCGACCACGGTATCAATCGTGTAGTCGGCACCTTTGACCAGTACATTCGGCCGCAAGGCTTCGATCAACTGAACCGGCGTTTCGTCGGAAAACAACACGATCAAATCCACCACCGCCAGTGCGCCCAACACCGCGGCGCGCGCGGCTTCTGATTGCACCGGGCGGCTATCGCCTTTGAGCCCGCGCACCGAACTGTCGGAATTCAAACCCACCACAAGGCGGTCGCAGGCGGCGCGCGCTTGGCTCAACAGCGAAATATGGCCGGGGTGCAAAAGATCGAAGCAGCCGTTGGTGAAGCCGACTTCCAGGCCTTGATCGCGCCACAACGCGACCTTGGCGATGGCGCGGTCCAAATCATTGAGTTTGGCTTCGGCGTGACCCAAATCTTGATGATGCAAGGCGCGGGCGAGTTCCGCGCCGCTGACGGTCGCGGTTCCGGCTTTGCCGACCACGATTCCGGCGGCCGTGTTGGCCAGGGATGCGGCGTCGTTCACATCCGCGCCGCCCGCCAGCGCCAGCGCCAAGGTCGCCACCACCGTGTCGCCTGCGCCGGATACGTCAAAGACTTCGCGGGCTTCGGCTTTGAGATGAAGTGGTTCTCGGTCATTCGTTACCAAGGTCATGCCGTCTGCACTACGGGTCGCCAGAACGCCGCCGACGCCGCAGGTTTCGATCAGATGGGTGCACGCCGCGACAACCTCATCGTCGGTGTGTGCAGCCATGGCGGTGGCGTCCATCAATTCTTTTTTGTTGGGCGTGATAATGTCGGCGCCCCGGTAGCGGCTGTAATCAACACCTTTGGGATCGATCACGACGGGGATATTGGCCGCGCGCGCTTGGGAGATCACGGCTTGGATGACGGTGTCGCTCAACACGCCCTTGCCGTAATCAGACAGCACCACCGCACCAATCGTGTCGGTGGTGTGGGTGACGTGTTCCAATACTTGGGCTTGGCTGTGTGCGGATAAGGCATCCGTGCTTTCCACATCGGCGCGCATCAATTGCTGGTTGGCGCCGACAAAGCGGGTTTTCAGTGTGGTGCGCCGCTCATTGTCACTGACCAAATCGGCACGAATTGTTTGAAGGTTCGCGAGCAGGCGGGTAATTTCATCACCAGCCTCATCCTCACCGACCACGCCGACGAAATGACCGCCGCCGCCGAGCGCCGCGATGTTGCTGGCGACGTTGCCTGCACCGCCGAGCATCGATGTTTCGCGTTGGGTGCGCAGCACCGGGATCGGCGCTTCGGGGGAGATCCGATCGACCGCGCCCATGACGTAGCGATCCAGCATCACGTCGCCGACACACAAAACGCGCGCGCCGTTCAGACGTCCGATCAGGTCCGCTAAGCTGGACAGTGTGGTCATGGTGCCTCCCAAGGCCGTAGCAATCAGTGTCTTAAGTGTCATCACTTGTAGCGTGTTCGCACGCCATCGCCAAGGCGATGAAAACAACATATTGCATTTGGCGCCATGTCATCACCATGTCAGCTACATGCATTGATATGTGGCCCAGTTTGTCAGCATTACGCCTCGGGGTAAAAAGAACAGGCAAAGATGAAGCACATTCCTTTAACGTCTGGATTTTTTAGAAATTATCGACTGACGTTTGTGATGGGCATCAACGTCGCCACGCACGCCACCATCAGGAGCTTTCCGCCCAGCGGGTAGAGGCGATGGCTTCGACCATGGGTGAGAAGCATCTGCAGCTGTTCGACGACTTGATCGCCGAAACCGCGCGAAAGCTCAAATCCATTGATGATGGGGGGAATATGGGGGATAAAAACAAACAGATATCTCTCTTTCTTAAGGACACGAAGTCATGACCCTCAAGACCATCGGGCGTCGCTATCCTGTGTTTATCGCCGCGTTGAACCTAAGCGCGCTTTATCTTCTTTCCGACCCGTTTGCGGATTATCAGGTGTTCGACGGGGTGATCGCATTGCTGTCAAAGTTAGAGATGGTAAAAACTCATGAAATCATCCTCTTGTCTTTGGTTATCGTGCTCGGAGTTGCGATTGACCAAACCCGCAATGCGGTCCGCTACCGTAGTCAGCGTCGGCTGGATGGGGCTCGTCTTCAGGTCGTAAAAACCACGATGGCAACGGTCCAAGATATTGTGAACAACGCTTTGAACAACTTGATCTTCATCCACATTGAAGCGGAAAAAAGTCAGGCTTTGTCAGAAGAAACGTTACACACATTTGAAAATTTGATTTCGGAAACGGCGGAAAAATTGCGTGACATTGATAAGTTGGAGGCTATTTCTGAGCGTTCCTTAGGGGGCGGCATCAGCAGTCTCAATATCGATCATGCTCATAAATAAGAGAAGCAACACGATGGACGAGGAGCTAGGTCGACAAAAACCGTTGCTCTGAGCCTTCCAACACCAGCGCCGTGAGCGTGCCTGACGCCCATGCACGCGTGTCGATGGCAATGCGGTTGTCCAGCACTTCAGGTACATCGACGGGGGTGTGGCCGTGGACGATAACCGCCCCGAAATCTCTGGTCGTGTCAAGGAACCGGGCGCGGATCCACAACACGTCTTCGGCGCGCTGATTGTCCAGATCGACCCCGGGGCGCACCCCGGCATGGGCAAAGGCGTAATCGCCTTCGCGGTGCATCAACGTTAAGCCGGAAACAAAGCGTCGATGGCGCTTGGGAATGCGCGCTATGGCGTCACGCGCCGTCCATTTCGCGCCGTAACTTTTGAGCGTTTCCGCACCGCCGCAACCCAACCACATGCGGCCATCGTTGCGGCGTTCGAGGAAATGTTCCATCAGCAATTCGTGATTGCCTTTGAGAAAAATAAGTTCAAAGTCTTTGAACGGCGCGTTTTGGTGCAGGGTTGAAAGGCGCTCAATCACCCCCGCACTGTCCGGTCCCCGGTCAATATAATCGCCCAAAGTCACCAGCACGCAGCGCTTGGGCGCGTCTTCAGCGTCCTTGGTGATGGTTTTGAGCAACCGGTCCAGCAAATCAGCGCGTCCGTGAATGTCACCAATGGCATACACCCGGGTGCTTTTGGGCACGGCCGGGGCGCTGATGCGGAGATTGGGAGCCTGGATCTTGTTCATATGGGAGTACATGTGTGTTTTGCGCTCAAAACGCAAGCATAACTGGTTTATGGATTGATATTAGGTCATTGCCTATTAACCACTTATCCGTACCATGTCAGAATCGAGTTTTTAAGGAGGCCCAGCGTCAGGTATGGCGGACATTTCCGAGGCATACGGCACCGGACAGGGGCAGAACGCACCCAGCCATGAAAAACGGCTGTTGGATGTGCTCAGCCGCATGCGCAATCACACGGCCGGTGTGTTCGCCGTGCATCTCCACTTGTCCGAATTGCGCCCCAGTCACCGCCAGCCGCATTTCCTGCGCATGGTGGGGCGTTCGCTCGACAGTTTGGCCTCGAATCAAGACGTTCAGGTGTTCGATTTCACCAACGCCGATGTGGCGCTGTTGTGCCGAAACACCCCTGTCGATGAGGTGGACGACGCGGTGTTTCGGGTGCGCGCGTTGTTCAACGAAGACCCGCTGGCCTTGACCGAAGACGGTTCGGCCGAGGACCGTTTTTCCACTTGGTACGATCTCAGTCAGCCCAAGGACCTTAAAGATTTCGTCGAGGCCGTCGCCGAGGCGCTTGAGCATCGCGAAGAGGTTAAAAACCAACAAGCCGAAGGTGTCTCGACAGGCCGCGCGTCCAAGGCCATGAGCGGCGAGCCGTTGGTGCCCGATATGCTGCAAGCCATCGTGCAGAACTTACTGGAAGCGCGGGTCGGCGACTTGGTGCATCGCCAGCCTGCGGTGGTGGTGACGGCGGGAAAATCGCAACAGCTGGCGTTTCGTGAACACTACGTCGCCATGGAAGAGCTGCGCAGCCGCATCGCATCGGAAATCAACATTTTTTCCAGTCATTGGCTGTTTCAATATTTGTCCGAAACCATCGATGCGCGGGTGTTGGAGGTTCTGGCGCGCCTCGATTACACCAACATGGATGTGCCGCTGAGTGTGAACTTGAACGTCTCGACGATCATGGCGCGACCGTTTCAGCAGTTTCATGCGATGGTTGGCGAAAACACCCAAAATGTCATCGTTGAAATTCAAATTATCGACGTGTTCGCCGATATGGGGGCGTTCGCGTTTGTTCGCGATTGGTTGCAAGAGCACGGCTACCGCGTTTTGATTGACGGCCTCAATCCGTTGACCTTGCATTTTTTCGACCCGTCCCTTTTGGCCGCCGATTACATCAAGATCACCTGGGGGCCCGAGGTGCGCGGCGGTGTCGGCCAAGATCAAACCCGCAACATTCGCAACGTGGTGTCTAAAATGCCCGATGGTGGAGTGGTGCTGTCACGGGTCGATTCGGAAGAAGGCGTGAGCTGGGGCCTCGATCTCGGCATCCGCTGTTTCCAGGGGCATTTCATCGACAAGGTCGTTGAGGCGATGGCGCATAAGGGTATTATCAAATGAGCGCCCTTGTAAAATCACGCATGAAGAACCCGCGACAGAGCCTGCGACACAATCGGGAGGATGGCTGACATGGCTGTACGACCCACATCGTCGCCCACCCACATGCATCGGCGCACCCAAGAACAATTGCTGCTGGAATATTTGCGGCGGCTGGAAAATCGCCGCGAAGGCCGCAAGGCCGTGCGCATCAACATTTCCAGCCTGATGCCCGCCAACCGCCGCGAACACCACATTCGCGCCGCCACCAACAGCTTCGAAGCGTTGGTCAGCGAACTGATGGGCCAAATGTTCGAACTCAAAAACCTCGATCTGTTTTTTGTCTATAAAAGCGAGGCCCACACCCGCGTCGAAGACACGGTGCAGAAGATTAAGTTCCTGTTTTCCGACGATCCGCTGTTTGACGAGAAATCGCGTTCCGAATCCGAATTCGTGTCTTGGTATAACGTGGAAACCGGCTACGACGATCTGATCAAGATGGTCCGCGGTATGAGCGAGGACTTAGCCGCAGTCAAACGCCCGGCGACGCGTTCCAATGTGCGCGCGGCATTGAAAGCGCGCCAAGATCACGGTGATCCGCTGTCGCCTGAAATTCTCGGCCGTGCGGTCAAGGCGTTGCAGCGCACCGATTTGACGTCTCTGGTGCGTCGCCAGTTCGTCTGCGGGGTGAGTAAAAAACTGGTGCCGGAACCGATTTTTTCGGAGCTCTTTATCTCCATCATGGATTTGCGCGAAACCATGATGCCGGGCATCAATCTGACGTCGAACCGCTGGCTGTTTCAGTATCTCACCGAAAGTTTGGACAAGCGCGTTTTGTCGCTGCTGTCCAAAACCGACCGCTTTTCGATCACCGGCGACATCAGTTTCAACGTCAATGTTTCGACATTGATGAGCCCCGAGTTTATGGCGTTCGACGATGGCATCTCGGCCGCCAGGCGCGGCTCGATGGTGTTGGAGCTGCAAAAAATAGACATCTTTGCCGATCTTGGCGCGTTCTTATTCGTGCGTGAGTTCTGCCAGGAAAAAGGCTACCGCATTTGTCTCGACGGCCTGACCCATCAAAATATGTCGATGATCAACCGCGAACGCCTCGGCGTCGATTACATCAAGGTGATGTGGAACCCGGAACTGGTCGATGGCGGCCAGCAGATGCGCAAAAAGCTGCGCGATCTGGTTCAAGAGGCCGGGCGCACCACCGTCATTTTGGCGCGCTGCGACAACCGCGAAGCCGTCGATTTCGGACGTTCGGTGGGCATCACCATGTTCCAAGGCCATTATATCGAGCACTTGATCGCCGAAGACGAGCGCCGTCGCCAGTTGCTTAAAATCAAGCATCGCATCGAACGCGATACCACATAGATCCCATGGATAACGACGCGCCGGTCATCGAAGTTACCGATCTGTATAAATCGTTCGACGGCGTGCAGGCCGTAAACGGCATTTCGTTTCGCGTCGAGGCGGGGCGCACGGTGGCGCTGTTGGGCGGCAACGGGGCGGGCAAAACCACCACCATTTCCATGTTGCTGGGGCTGCTCAGCCCGACCAGCGGCGAGGTGCGGGTGCTGGGCGCGCGCATGCCCACTGAGCGTCACAAGGTGCTCGGCGCCATGAACTTTTCCAGCCCTTATGTCGATTTGCCCAAGCGGTTGAAGGTGTGGGAAAACCTCACCGTCTACGCACACCTCTATGGGGTGCGCGACGTTAAAGGCCGCATCAATGAGTTGAGCGAGGATCTAGATCTGTCCGCTTTCATCAAGCGCCCGTTCGGCGATCTGTCGGCGGGTCAAAAAACCCGCGTGGCGCTGGCCAAATCGTTGCTCAACGCGCCCAAATTGATGTTGATGGATGAGCCCACCGCGTCGCTCGATCCCGACACCGGCGATTGGGTGCGCAGTTATCTGGAACGTTACCGTGCGCGCACTGGGGCGACGATCTTGCTGGCGTCGCACAACATGGCTGAGGTCGAACGCTTGGCTGATCACGTGTTGATGATGCGTGGCGGCCAAATCGTCGATCAAGGCGCGCCGACGGAACTGATCACCCGCCATGGCCGCGAGACGTTGGAGCAAGTGTTCTTGGACATCGCGCGCGGTGGTGGACAAAGCGTGGAGGCTGCATCATGAACGATTCAGATAGCGTTTGTGTACCGCAAGTCCATTTTTCGTTTCGCCGTGTTCTGGCGGTGATGTTGCGCCATCTTTATGTTTTGCGCCGGTCTTGGCCGCGTTTGTTGGAACTCGTATACTGGCCGCTGATCCAAATGGTGCTGTGGGGATTTGTGACCAAGTTTTTCCTCGGCCACAGCTCGTGGGTTGCCGAAGCCGCAGGCGTTTTGATATCCGCCGTGCTGCTGTGGGACGTGTTGTTTCGCGCCAATTTGGGGGTGAGCTTGCCGTTCATCGAAGAAATGTGGTCGCGCAATTTGGCGCAAATGTTCGTCAGCCCGTTGCGCGATGCGGAACTGATCACGGCGCTGGTCTCGATGAGCCTGGTGCGCACGCTGATTTCCGTAACCCCGGCGGCCTTTTTGGCATTACCGTTTTTCGATGTGTGGGTGTTTGAACTGGGTGTGCCGCTGGTGGCGTTTTTCACCAATCTGTTGGTATTCGGCTCGGTCATCGGCCTCACCGTGGCGGCGCTGATTTTGCGTTTTGGATTGGGCGCGGAAAGCTTGTGCTGGCTGGGTATCTTTTTGCTCGCCCCGGTCAGTGCGATTTATTACCCGGTCAGCGCCTTGCCCGGGTGGCTGCAAATGATCGCCCTGTCGCTGCCCGCCGCGCACGTGTTTGAAGGCATGCGCGGGGTGCTGTTCGATGGCGTGTTTTCATGGAACCATTTCTTATGGGCGGTGGGCCTCAACGCCGTGCTGCTGAGTTTTGCAACGCTGTTTTTCCTGCACATGATGAAAATGGCCCGCATCAAGGGTCTGTTGATGCAGCAAGGGGAGTGATCGCAGATTTTCCAATGGGCGGATCACCGAAGAGCGTGCCCTGAGACAAGCGCAAGCGCGCGTCGGCCGGATAGGCCGCAAGCCAAGGGAGGCACAGCCGACCGCCCGGCGCATGAGGGGCCATAAAAAATGAAGGAAAAGGCGTTAGCCTTTGTCCGATACCCCAGCCTCAGCAAACGTTGCCATGTCGTTGTGGCACGCCACGGCGGCTTTCAACAAGCCCACCGCCAGCGCCGCGCCGGTGCCTTCGCCCAGGCGCATGGTGTGGTCTTGCAGGGCGTTCTTGCCGAGCTTTTCCAGCAACAATTTATGACCCGGCTCTTGGCTCATGTGGCCAACTTTGCAGTGATCCAGCGCGCGTTTGTTGATGCTCGGCAGCACCGCTGCGGCGGCGGTGGACACAAAACCGTCCAACAACACCGGCACTTTTTTCAGCCGTGCGCCAATCACCGCACCGGCGATGGCGGCCAACTCGCGTCCGCCTAAGCAGCGCATCACATCAAGACCATCGTGCATGTGCGGTTTGTAAAGCTTCACGCCCAGGCCGATGACTTCGGCTTTTTTGCCGATGCCGGGTTTGTCCAACCCGGTACCCGGCCCGGCCCATGTCAGCGCGGCACCACCGTACAGCGCCAAACAGATGGCCGCGGCCGAGGTGGTGTTGCCGATACCCATTTCGCCCAGACACGCCACGTCGGAGGTGTCATCGATGACGTTCATGCCGAACGCGATGGCTTCGGCGCATTCGGTGTCGGTCATGGCGGGGTTTTGCGTGAAATCTTGGGTCGGGTTGTCGAGGTCCATTTGCTCGACGCACAAACCGATGCCGAAGGTTTTGCAGATCTGGTTGATGGCCGCACCGCCGCGTTCGAAATTCGCCACCATCTGTTTGGTGACCTCGGCGGGAAACGCCGACACGCCTTGCGCCACCACGCCGTGGTTGCCCGCGAACACGTGAGCGTTGGGGTTTGTCATGCGCGGCGGGTAGCGGCCTTGCCAGGTGGCGGTCCACGCGGCCAGTTGTTCCAGACGGCCCAGCGATCCGGCAGGCTTGGTCAGCTGCGGCTCACGCGCTTGAGCGGCGCGCGCAGCCTCGACATCGGGGCCCGGCAGTTCGGTCAAAATTTGGCGCACATCGTCAAGTGTCGTGATGGTGGGCATTTTATTCATGGAACAGACTCGCGGCTGGAACGGAAAAAACATAAGATTTGTAATGTGAAACACATTTATACACGCTGGCGTTCAAGGCGCATAAAACAAAAGAGAGAGCTCCGATGAAAAAGCCCCAAGATCAATCTTCGGAACAAAATGATGCATTACAGCCCGATCGCATGCACGGCGAAGGCCCGTCGATGTCATTTTTTCGCCGTATGATGGACCGTTTCACCATCGCGTGGCTGTTTCTCACCCGCGTGCCGCTGCCCGGTTGGTGGAATGCGCCGCTGCCCGACGAAAACGTTGAAATCGATGATGCGGACAAAGGCAAAGGCATGACGCCGTTGGCCGAAACCGTGCGGGCGTGGCCGGTGGTGGGCTTGTTGGTCGGCGCGATTGCCGCTTTGGCGCTGTGGGGCGGGGCGTACTTGGGCCTGCATCCCTTGGCGGCGGCGTTTTTGGCGTTGATCGTCGGTGCCGTGGTGACCGGCGCGCTGCATGAAGACGGCTTGGCCGACGTCGCCGACGGTTTCGGCGGCGGGGCGAGCAAGGCCAAAAAACTTGCCATCATGAAAGACAGCCACATCGGCACTTATGGGGTGTTGGCGTTGATTATGGGCGTGGGTTTCAAAGCCACCAGCTTGGGCGGCTTCAACACTCCGGTTTTGGCGGCGAGTGCGCTGATCGGCGCGCATGTGCTATCGCGTTCGGTGATGCCGTTGATGATGGTGATGCTCACGCCCGTGCGCCGTGGTGGACTGGGCCGGGGCGCGGGCGTGCCGGACCGCGACGATGCGGTGATCGCCGCGATCTTGGGCGTGTTGATGGCCTTTTTGATTTTGGGACTTGGGCCGGGTTTGTTGGCGGCCATGCTGGCGGCGGGCGGTGCGGCGGCGGTTGGTTGGTTGGCGCATCGCCAAATCGGCGGCTTCACCGGCGACGTCTTGGGTGCGGCTCAGCAAGTGGTCGAGGCCTTGGTGCTGGCGGGCATGGCGGTGGCGTTTCGCACGGTGTTTTATGTATGAGTTCTTCGTCTGAGATCATCGTCACCCGCTGGTGGTGGGTTCGTCACGCCCCGGTGGCGGATGCCAAATTGGGCAAGCTGTCGGGTCAATTCGACATCGACACGGACCTGTCCGACACGGCGTCGTTCGACGCCGTTGCGGCCAGGTTGCCCAAGGGCGCGGTGTGGATCACCTCGCCGCTCAAACGCACCCGCCAAACCGCTGAAGCCTTGTGGGCGGCGGGGGCGGAGCGGATTGATCCGCTGGTCGAAAAAGACTTCGCCGAACAGGCTTTTGGCGCTTGGACCTTGAAGACCTGGGCGGACATTGGCGCGTTGGACGATGAGCAGACGCAAGCCTTTTGGGCCAATCCGGCGGAAGTTGCGCCGCCGCCCAGCGATGCATATACCACGGAGAGCTTCAAAGATGTCTGCACCCGCGTGAGCGCGCGGCTCGAAGACGTGACGGCTGCGCATCCTGGCCGCGACATCGTGTGCGTGGCCCATGCAGGCTCGATCCGCGCCGCCGTCGCCCATGCTTTGGGGCTCAGCGCGGCGCAAGCCTTGGCCTTGGATGTGCAAAACACCTCGCTCACCCGTCTCGATCACATTTGTGATGGCCTGCGCGTCAGGCGTGGCGGCAGTTGGCGGGTGGTCGGCCTCAATATGATTTGATAGCGTGAGTTTGATTCGGGAGTAAAACGTGACTGATCTCAATACGACATTGCCGGCTTTGACCTTGGTGCTGGGCGGCCAGCGTTCGGGAAAAAGCGCCTATGGGGAAAGCTTAATGACGGCGGGCGGGGTGTACCTCGCCACCGGCCATGCGACCGACGACGAAATGGCGGAACGCATCGCGGCGCACCAAGAACGCCGTTCTGAGGGCTGGGTCACGGTCGAAGAACGCCTGGATTTGCCCCACGCCTTGGCTCAAGCGAAAAAGCTCTATGCCGACAAGCCGGTGCTGATCGATAGCCTCGGGATGTGGGTGTCCAATATGCAGTTTGAGGGCCGTGCTCCGGTGATGGAGGCAGAAACCTTGGCCCACGCGATGTTGACGCACCCTGCCCCAGTGATCGCGGTGTCGGAAGAAGTCGGCCTTGGCGTGATCCCGATGAATAAAGTTGCCCGATCTTTTGTTGACGCGCTGGGTATTGTGAACCAAATAACAGCAGCACAAGCGAACCGCGTGGTGCTGGTTGTGGCCGGATTGCCGCAAATTCTCAAAAGCGATTAAATCAGATCGATTAAGGACGTCCCCCTTCCATGAGCCAACTGAAAAAGATTCCCGCCACCGTGATCACCGGATTTCTCGGCGCGGGCAAGACGACCTTGATCCGCCACATGCTGGAAAACGCGGGCGGCAAGCGCATCGCGCTGATCATCAATGAATTCGGCGATCTCGGCATCGACCGCCAGATCGTCAACGGTTGCGGCATCGAAGGCTGTGATGAGGACGACGTGGTGGAACTGGCCAACGGCTGCATCTGCTGCACCGTGGCCGACGATTTTTTGCCGGTGATGGAAGCCCTGGTCGAACGCGACTCCCCGCCCGATCACATTGTCATCGAGACCTCAGGCCTGGCGCTGCCCAAGCCGTTGATCCGCGCCTTCAATTGGCCTGAAATCAAGACTCGCGTCACCGTCGACGGGGTGGTCGCGGTGGTCGATGGTCCGGCGCTGGCCGCCGGGCAGTTCGCCGCCAACATCGCAGCGGTGCAAGCGCAGCGCGATGCGGACGCCAGTCTCGATCACAACAACCCGTTGGAAGAGGTCTTCACCGACCAGCTGCTCGCCGCCGACATGGTGCTGCTCAACAAAGCCGATGTGATCGGCGAAGAGGAAAGCAAGCGCTTGATCGCCGAGCTCGGCGAAAAATTACGCCCCGGCGTGCACGTGGTGGCGACGTCTCACGGCAACATCGGCGTCGATGTGTTGCTGGGCCTGGACGCGGCGGCGGAAGACGATTTGGATGTGCGTCCGTCGCATCATGAGCACCATGACGACGACCATGACGATCACGATGACCATCATGACGACGATCATCATGACCACGATCACGACGACTTCGACAGCTTCATCGTCGAGGTTCCCGTGCAGCAAGACCCCGCCGTCCTGGAAGCCCGCCTGATCGAAATTGTCGAGGCCCACAACGTTCTGCGCATCAAAGGCTTCGTCGAGGTCGCGGGCAAGCCCATGCGCCACGTGGTGCAAGGTGTCGGCACCCGCTTCACACGCTATTTTGATCGGGCGTGGGCGGATGGCGAAGATCGCCAGGGCCGCTTGGTGGTGATCGGCCAAGCGGGCATCGACCACGCTGCTATTGCCAGCGCCCTGGCTGAAGACGCCCAAGAAAGCGCCGCCTGATGCATTTGTTAGCCGCCCAGCCGGGAAGCGTTCAAGACGGATCGGAAGCCATCGATCTGGGCCAGACGCCCGGCGACATCGTGGTGATTACGGCTGCGGATACGGAAATATCGTCGCTGGCGTTGGCGCGTCGGATTGCGGCTGAAAATGCGCCTGACTTTCCCGCCGTGCGATTGGCGAGCATGCTGCACCTCGGCCACAACATGTCGGTCGATCTGTATGTGGAAGAGGTGGTGCGCCACGCCAAGTTGGTGATCGTGCGGGTCTTGGGCGGGCGCAGCTATTGGACTTACGGCGTCGATGAGGTTGTCAGCGCGTGCCGTGCAGCCAAAATCCCGGTGGCGTTTTTGCCCGGCGACGACCAGCCCGATGCGGAACTCAGCAGTTTTTCGACCGTGGGGCGCGAAGACGCTCATCGTCTGTGGCAGTACCTGGTGCTCGGCGGGCCGGACAACGCGCGCGGTTTTGTCGAATGTGCGGCGTCATTAATCGGTTATGAGGCGGACTACGCAGAGCCGCGTCCGGTGCTGTCTGCGGGCGTGTATTGGCCGGCAAAAGGCGGCGTGGCGCTGTCCGATATCAAATACCCCTTATGGCGCGAAGGCCTGCCCGTCGCGCCGGTGATTTTTTATCGCGCGCTGTATCTCAGCGGCAATCTCGCGGTGATCGACGAATTGGTCGATGCGATGCAAAGCGCCGGGCTCAACCCGCTGCCAATTTATGTCGCGAGCCTCAAAGACCCGGTCAGCAAAGCCACAGTGTCGGATCTGTTGGAGCGTGCTTTTGACGAAGAGATCTTCCCGCTCGGCTGTGTGCTCAACACCACCGGTTTTGCGTCCTCAAGCCCCGGCGCCGCGCGTGCTGAAACCCCGTTTGATGCCTTCGATCTGCCGATTTTGCAGGTGGTGCTGTCGGGCGGCAACGTGGAAAGCTGGACGGAAAACACTTGGGGGCTGGGCCCGCGCGACATCGCCATGAACGTGGCGCTGCCCGAGGTCGATGGCCGCATCATCAGCCGCGCGGTATCGTTCAAAGACCTCGCGGAACGTGATCCCGATACCCAATGCGACCTGATCAGCTACAAACCGGTCGCCGACCGCATCGATTTCGTCGCCGACTTGGCGCAGCGCTGGTCGTGGTTGAGGACCCAGGAAAACTGGTCCAAGCGCGTCGCCATCGTACTGGCCAACTATCCCAACCGCGACGCCCGCTTGGGCAACGGCGTGGGGCTCGACACACCGGCTGGCGTCGTCAATACATTGCATGCAATGAAATCGGCTGGTTTTGAGGTCGAAGACATCCCCGCCGACGGCAACGTGTTGGTTGAACGCATCAAAGCGGGGCCCACCAACACCCACAAAGCAGAAAATATCAGTACTGCGCAGGTGACGTTAAGCCTGGACGATTACCGGGAATTCTTTGCCGCCTTGCCGGAAAACGTGCGCCGTCGCGTCACCAAGCAATGGGGCAGCCCCGAAGCCGACCCATTCATGCGCGGCGACATGCACTTTGCGATTTCGGTGTTTATGTGCGGTGACGTCGCCATCGGTTTGCAGCCCGCGCGCGGCTACAACATCGATCCGGAAAAGACTTATCACGACCCCGATTTGGTGCCGCCGCACGGCTATCTGGCATTTTATGCGTGGCTACGTGTTGAGTTCGACGCCGATGCGATCATTCATTTCGGCAAGCACGGCAATCTCGAATGGCTGCCGGGCAAGGCCGTAGCGCTGAGCGAAGAATGCTTCCCTGAGGCCGCGCTCGGTCCGTTGCCGCACCTCTATCCGTTCATCGTCAATGATCCCGGCGAGGGCACCCAGGCCAAGCGCCGGGCCCAGGCGGTGATCATCGACCACCTGACCCCACCGCTGACCCGCGCCGAAAGCTACGGTCCATTGCGCGATTTGGAACAGCTGGTGGACGAATATTTCGAAGCCTCCGGCAGCGATCCGCGGCGCACCAAAATCCTCAAACGCGATATTTTGGAGCTATGCCACGTCACCGGGCTGGCCCAAGACGCGGGCATGGTTGAAGGCGGGGCGGAAGACGAGAACCTCGCTCAACTGGACGCCTATTTGTGTGAGCTCAAAGAAATGCAAATCCGCGACGGTCTGCATATCTTTGGCAGTTCGCCCACCGACGATTTGCTGCATGCGCTGCTGGTGGCGCTGGTGCGGGTGTCGCGCGGCACGGACGCCAAAGACGCCTCGCTGATCCGCGCGCTGGCCGATGATTTGTGTCTCGACTTTGATCCGCTCGATTGCGATATGTCCTCTCTGTGGACCGGACCCAAGCCAGATGCATTGCAAGCTTTGCAAGACAGCTGGCGCAGCGCAGGCGATACGGTTGAACGCCTTGAAGCGCTGGCGCTGGCGCTGGTCAAGAGCGACAGCCAAGTGCACGGCGATTGGAGCCGCACCGCGTTGGTGATGGAGGAGCTCGAAAACCGCATCCGTCCGGCGGTCGAGGCCTGCGGCGACGCGGAAATTCAAGGTATTATTCGTGGTTTGGCGGGCCGCTTTGTCGAGCCCGGCCCGTCCGGTGCGCCAACCCGTGGCCGCCCCGATGTTTTGCCCACCGGGCGCAACTTTTACAGCGTCGATACCCGCGCCGTGCCGACGCCTGCGGCGTGGACGCTGGGTTGGAAGTCGGCGGGAATTTTGCTCGACGCGCATCTGCAAGCGCATGGTGAGTGGCCGAAAACCATGGCGCTGACGGCGTGGGGCACATCGAACATGCGCACCGGCGGCGATGATATCGCCCAAGCCTTGGCGCTGATGGGTGTACGCCCGACCTGGGATGCGGCGTCACGGCGTGTGACCGGCTTTGAGGTTCTGCCCGCCGACATCTTGGGCCGTCCGCGCATCGATGTGACGCTGCGCATCTCAGGCTTTTTCCGCGATGCGTTCCCCAACCTCATCGATCTGTTCGACAGCGCGGTGCGCGCCGTGTCGGTGTTGGATGAGCCCGCTGATCAGAACCCCCTGGCGGCGCGGGTGAAGGCTGAAAGCAACGAACTCATAGCAAGCGGTGTAGACGCTGATGAAGCCACCCGCCGAGCCGGATTTCGCGTCTTTGGCTCCATGCCTGGCGCTTACGGCGCGGGCTTGCAGGCGTTGATGGACGAAAAAGGCTGGGACACGGAAGCCGATCTCGCCAAAGCTTATGTGGCGTGGGGCGGATATGCCTATGGCTCCGGGGCAGAAGGCGAAGCGCGTCACGGCCTGTTTGAGACACGGCTGAAATCAGTCGAAGCGGTGGTGCAAAACCAAGACAACCGCGAGCACGATTTGCTGGATTCGGACGATTATTACCAATTCGAAGGCGGCATCACGGCGGCGGTGCGGGTGCTGTCGGGCAGCCAGCCGGCCACCTGGCACGTCGATCATTCGCGCCCCGAAACGCCCAAGGCCAGAACGTTGGAAGACGAGATCGGCCGGGTGGTGCGTGCGCGGGTGGTCAACCCCAAATGGATCGCCGGGGTGATGCGCCACGGCTACAAAGGCGCGTTCGAAATGGCCGCCACGGTGGACTATCTGGTGTCGTTCGCCGCCACGGCGAGATGTGTCAAAGACCACCATTTCGACGCGGTGTTTCAGGCTTACCTGGATGACGAACGGGTGCGGGAGTTCCTCCGCGACAACAACCCCGACGCCCTCAAAGACATGGCCGAGCGCCTGCTCGAGGCCCAAGACCGAGGGCTGTGGAACCCGCGCCTCAATTCAACGCGCGCGATGTTGGAAGGGCTGCTCACTTCATAACGCCGTCATTCCCGCGCAGGCAGGAATCCACTTCCGCCACACACCGCAACGCAAGCAGCGTAGGCTCCCGCCTACGCGGGAGCGATGGTGTGGGGTGCGGGACGACGGCGTGGGGTGCATCTTATCCCCACCCTCCGTCATGACCGGACTTGATCCGGTCATCTACGACTTCGCCCGGTGAAACGAGAAAAAGTCATGGATACGCGGGTCAAGCCCGCGCATGACGGGGTGGGGGCAGGTTAGTCATCACGATCCCAGGCCTTCGGATCATCGTCGTCGGGCCAACGGGCTTGATCGGCACCAGTGACGGTGGCGCGAAAATCGCGGGCCGGTTTTGCGGGAATGTGGCTTGCGCCGCGCAAATCGGCTCCCCGAACATTGGTTTGTCCATTGAAGGTGACTTCTAAAAGCATCGCACCTTCGAGGTTGGCATCCGCGAGGGACGCACTTTCGAGATGGGCGATCCAGAGTACCGCACCTTCGAGCTGGGCTCCCCTGAGGTGCGCGCCCATGAGGTGGGCGTTCAAGAGGTCCGCGCCTTCGAGGTGGGCGTGCCCGAGGTCCGTGCCTTCGAGGTGGGTTCCCATAAGGCTCGCGCCTTCGAGGCGGGCTTCCCTGAGGTTTGCGCCAGCTAGATGCGTTGCGGTTAGGAGGGCGTTTTCGAAGTGCCCTTCGCTGAGATCGCATTTACGCAGGTCGGTTTCGAGCAGGTCGAGACGGAAGTCTTCGGGATCGCGGGCGGGGTCGCGGCGTCCGATCACGGTGAGGATGGCTTGCACAACCACATTGGGCTTGTTGGCTTCTTGATCTTTCTTAGGCTCAGGCGCTTTGTTGCGTATGTAGGCACACAGCGTCTCAAAAATAGGGCCGTGCAGGTCGTGGGCGGATTTTGCCAGCGCCTCCAACGCATACACCGCGCCCAAACGCACGGCGAAGTTTGTGTTGCCTAGCTGCTCGATAGCGGTGGCGAAGGCTTCGGATTGGTGTTTTTGGGCGTTGAGGTCGGACTCACGTTGGGCTGTGTTGGCTTGGCGGTGCAGGGCGGCGGTGCGGATGCCTGCCATCACTAGGCCGATGAAACCGGCGATGACGGCGCCGATTGTGCCCATGGACCAAGTGAGGTTGCGCAGGGCTTCGGTTCTTGGCACCGGGTCAGTATTTTTCGGATCGAGGTAGTTGGTCCAAGCGTCAGAAAAGACGCCGTTCCACAACGCCCAACCAATCAAAACTGACACCACCACGGAGGTCCACAAACCGATCTCGGCCCAATTGGGCTGGGCTTGGTCTTTAGGCACGGTGGTGGTTGGGTTGCTGTCGAGTTCCATACCCGCGATGGTAGCGGCTTAGTCGGAGGGCGGCAACGGTTGAGGATGGGGGCTAAATGATTTCGTCTTCGTCGAACAGCGGATCGATGTCGAATTCTTTTTCGGCTTGGTTGACGAAGCGTTCGACCACGCCTTCGCGGCGCACGTGGGCGATGTGAAACAGCGCGTCGCCCTGGTTGATCACCGGCAGGTTGGTGCGGCCGATGATCACCCCTGGGACGGTGGCGGCCAGTTCGTGTTCCTGGTCGCCGACCGGGTCGGAGATCACGCCGATGATGTCGCCCACCTGTACGGAATCGCCGATGGTGCGATACGCCCTGAGCATGCCGCCGCGCGGCGCGCGCATCCAGTGGCTGGCATTGGCGAAGTGCGGTTTGGTCTTAGTGTCGCTAACACTTTTGGGCCCGATCATGCCCAGCGATTTCATCACCCGCAGAATGCCCTTGACGCCGACGCGCACGGCAAATTCGTCAAAGCGCAAAGCCTCACCGGCTTCATAGACCAAGACATCGACATCCAGATCGTGCGCCGCCATGCGCAGGGAGCCTTCGCGGTAAGCCGATTCCAAGACCACCGGCGCGCCGAACGCTTTGGCCAATTCGTGAGAGCGGGCGCCTTCGTCCGATACGCGAATTTGCGGCAGGTTGGTGCGGTGCTGGGCGGCGGAGTGCAGATCGATGCCGACGTCGGATCGCTTGACCACTTCGTTCATGAACAGGTGCGCCAACTGCCCCGCGAGCGAGCCTTTGGGGGAGCCGGGAAAACTGCGATTGAGATCGCGGCGATCGGGCAGGTAGCGGCTGTGGTTGATGAAGCCAAAGGCGTTGACGATCGGCACGCACAACAGCGTTCCTTTTAACCGACGCACGGCGGGCGCATTCAACAATCGACGCACGATTTCGACACCGATGATCTCATCGCCATGCACGGCGGCGGAGATAAACAACACCGGCCCCGGCCGTTTGCTGTGCACCACGTGAACCGACATGTTCATTTGCGTGTGGTTGGCCAATACGCTGACCGGGATATCAACGGTGCGCCGCTCACCGGGCTGAACCGATGTGTCGTGAATGACGAAAGGCGCGTTGACCATCGTTTAGCCTTTGCCTTTGGTTTTGGTTTTGTTGGGCTGGGCGTTCTTTTCCAAAAATTCGATGATTTTTCCGGCGACGTCGATGTTGGTGGCGTTTTCGACACCTTCCAGTCCGGGCGATGAATTGACTTCCATCACCACGGGGCCATGGTTGGAACGCAACATGTCCACACCGCAGACATTCAGGCCCATGGACTTTGCCGCGCGCACGGCGGTGGAGCGTTCTTCAGCGGTGATCTTGATTTTAGCGGCGGACCCGCCGCGGTGGAGATTAGAGCGGAAATCATCGCTGGCGCCGGTGCGCTGCATCGCCGCCACCACTTTGCCGCCGACCACCAGGGCGCGGATGTCCGTATTACCAGCCTCTTTGATGAATTCTTGAACCAAGATGTTCACTTTTGCGCCGCGAAACGCTTCGATGATCGACTTGGCGGACCGTTGGGTTTCGCCCAAAACCACGCCGACGCCTTGGGTGCCTTCCAACAGCTTGATGACCACCGGGGTGCCGCCGGCAATTTCAATAACCTCTTCGCTGCGACTGGTGTCATGGGCAAACGCCGTCACAGGCAGGCCAATGCCGTCACGGGCCAGCAATTGCATGGAGCGTAATTTATCGCGAGATCGGCCAATGGCCACGGACTCGTTGAGCGGGTAGACGCCCATCATTTCCAATTGGCGCACCACGGCCATGCCGTAAAAGGTGATCGATGCGCCAATGCGCGGGATCACCGCATCATAACCGACGATTTTTTCACCGCCATAGCGCAGTTCGGGTCGGTGCGATGTGATGTTCATGTAGCACCGCAAGGTGTCGAGCACGGTGATCTCGTGACCGCGTTCTTCGGCGGCTTCGACCAGACGCTTATGGGAATACAGCTCAGCATTTCTGGCCAGCATGAGAATCTTCATTTTAAGTCCCTTTTCATTTGGGCGAATTTAGCTGATCTGCGTGCGTTGCGATTTGTATGAAGACCCTGCATTGATGAGAAAGCGATTCTTCACGGCAGAGCGACCCAAGAGCAAACGAAAACCCATCTTATCACGGTTTGTGAGCGTCACTTCAATAGGCCAACTGACATTGCCGAGCGTCACGCCGGTGGTGATGACGTACCGCATTTCTTGTTTGCCGCCGGTGTTGCGCACCTCGCGGCGGTCGGTCACCCGCGCTGCGCACGACACAACAGTGCGATTGTCGCGCTGATTGGGGTGCAGTTGGAACTGCACCCACTGTTCGCCATCACGTTCAAAAGGTTGGATATTCCATGCATGCAACGCGGATGTGCGCGCGCCGGTATCGATCTTTGCCTTGATGTGATCAATGCCAAGCTGGGGAAATGTGACCCACTCACGCCAGCCGATTGTCGGCTTGGGCGCGGCTTTGGGCGCGCGGGTTAATTTTTTCGTCACGGCGGCCTCATTGATGCCTTATGTCCCAACACATTGGGCCTCAAGGCGCCGATGTGAACTCGTGTTATGAGAACATAGCGAACCTGATCAGGGAGCGGTAGCCGAAATCAAATGACCGCTGGACCAAATGCTTGAGGCTTTAACCTGATGATTGCTGCGGCGCAGGGTGGCTGTCGGCATCTGCGGGCGCTTCAAGCGGCAAGGTGAAGCTGAAGGTTGAGCCCTTTTCCAGCTCACTTTCGATGGAAATTTCCCCACCGCTGCGTTCCACCAGTTCCTTGCACAGCAACAAGCCAAGGCCGGTGCCTTTTTCGCCGTTGGTGCCTTGGGTGGTGACGTTGTCGGCCAGGCTGAAAATCTTTTCAGCGGTTCCGGGGCTCATGCCGACACCGGTATCGACGATATCGATGCGCGCGAATTGGTCGGGTGTGACGCTATATCGAATGGTGATGGTCCCGCCGCTGGGGGTGAATTTGATGGCGTTGTTGACCAGATTGCGAATGATCGCATCGACCATGTACGGATCGGCGAAGACATGGGGGGCTTCGCCGTGTTCTTGCAAGATGAGGCCTTTTTCTTCAGCCACCGGGCCGAAAATGTCGACGGTCTTTCCCGCCACATCGTCGAGGGGAAAGTCGCGTGGGTCAATATCGACCCGGTCCATTTGCAGGCGCGACCATTCCAAAAGATTTTCCAGCAGCTTGAATACACGGGTTGCGCTGTCGTTGACGGTGACGGCGTAGTCCTTGACTTTTTCCGGGCTAAGTTGGTCGGCGCGTTGCTCCAGCAGGGCGGTGAAGCCCAGCAGCGATGTGAACGGACTGCGCAGGTCATGGGCGATGATGGAAAAGAATTTGTTCTTTTCTTGGTTCAGTTTTTCCAGCTCTTCTTTCGCCAGGGCGTAATTTTCGGCCAGCTCGACGTACTGCGCGCCCATGCTTTCGGCGCGTTCGCGTTCGTCTTGGATGGTGAGCATTTCTTGAACCAAGCGATCATTGGTTTTGCGTAGATTGTCTTCCGATTGGCGCAAAATCACGGTCAAGCGCACGAAATTGCGCAGCATCGCGTCCTGGCTGCCGTCCCACGGCATCGCCGCCAGGGCGCCGGCTTTTAGAAATTCGTTTTCGGACTGGCGGCTGGTGATGTCCATCAAGACGATGATGGGAATGCGTAGGCCCGCTTCTTTCGCGCCTTCGCACACCGAACTGGCGAATTCTGGTCGGTCCGAGATGCCACGCACCACGCACAACTGGAATTTTTGGCTGACCAGGGCCGTGAGAGCGTCATCGGCGTTGATCGCATGGTCGAGATCAACGTCAATGCCATCACCCTCGAAGGATGCCCGTAGCGCATTCGCCGTTTCTGCGCCGCCGCCTGCTAAGAGGATTCGTGCGGAATGCATATTCCTCAACCGTTCCTATTTTTTTTATGTCACTGCAAAAGCAATCACTTGATTAATATAAGAATGCATCAATCTATTGCCTAAGCCTAAATCATTTTGCTTGTATTGACGAAAATATTGGAGAAAACACCATGTCCGGTAGCGACGACGCTGAGCGCCACAAATCAAAGATGGAAAAGAAGAAGGCCGCCCGCGATAAAATCATGGCGGCGAAGACCGATACGCGTGGACTGGTGATCGTTCATACCGGCAAGGGCAAGGGTAAATCCACCGCCGCTTGGGGCATGGCGTTGCGCATGCTGGGCTATGGTAAGCGCGTCGGCATCGTGCAGTTTGTCAAAGGCAAGTGGGACACGGGCGAGCGCACGGTGTTCGAAAAGTTCGGCGATCAATGCGAGATCGAAGCCCACGGCGAAGGCTTCAGCTGGGAAAGCCAAGACCTGGAACGCGACAAAGCCGCCGCCATGCGCGCCTGGGACGCGGCGTGCAAAATGATGGCGGACGAAACCATCTCGCTGGTGATCATGGATGAAATCAACATCGCGCTGCGTTACGGCCAGTTGGACGCGGATATGGTGGTGGCTGCGCTGAAAGCGAAGCGGGAAGACCTTCACGTGGTGTTGACCGGGCGCAATGCGTTGGAAGAGGTGATCGAGGTCGCCGATTTGGTGACCGAAATGACCCTGGTCAAACATCCGTTCCGATCCGGCATTAAGGCGCAACAGGGCATCGAATTTTAACGTTTCGTATGATATCACTGCTTCAGCTGGTGCATGAAAACGAGTGGGGGCGAGTGCGATGATTTTACGTGTATTGACGGTGTTGGTCTTGGTGGCAGGCTTGGGCGCTTGCGCCACATTCTCGATGACGGACGAGGAGCGCGCCAACCAAATCGTTCAAGCCGCGCAGATGACGGTGCAAAAATTCAAGGCCTCGAACGAACACCCTATGGAGCAATATCGCGCGTTGCTGCCCAAGGCCCAGGGCATCGTTATTTTACCCGGTGTGGTCAAGGGTGGTTTTGTGCTCGCAGCCGAAGGCGGCAGCGGCATTTTGCTGGCCAAGGACGCCAGCGGGCGTTGGGGCAATCCGGCGTTTTATTTGATGGCGTCGGGCAGCGTCGGCTTGCAGGCGGGGGCCCAGATGGGCGACGTGGTGTTGTTGGTGTTCAGCCAAGATGCGGTGGCCGCGATCATCGAAAGCCAAGGCAAATTGGGCGCGGATTTGGGTCTCATCGTCGGCACAGTCGGGGCCGGGGTTGAGGCTTCGACCACCACCAACGTCGGCGCCGACATACTCGCGTTTTCTCAAGGCATCGGGATGTTTGCTGGCGGCTCGTTGGAAGCCACCGCACTGATCAAGCGCAACGATTTGAACGAGGCTTTTTACGGTCAAGCCATCGGCCCCGCCGACATCGTGCTGCACGGCGCTGCGCAAAACCCTGCGGCCGACAGCTTGCGTGCGGTTCTCGATGTTCAATAAAGATGCCCCTGCCCCTGCTTCTGCCCGGGCCATCATGGTGCAGGGCACCGGGTCCGATGCGGGCAAATCGCTGATCGTCGCGGGGCTCTGTCGGGCGTTCGCCAAGCGCGGCCTCGTCGTGCGTCCGTTCAAACCGCAAAACATGTCCAACAACGCAGCCGTCACCGAAGACGGTGGTGAAATCGGTCGCGCCCAGGCGTTGCAGGCGCGCGCTTGTGGCGTTCAGCCGCACACCGATATGAACCCGGTTCTGCTCAAGCCCGAAGGGGAAACCGGGGCGCAATTGGTGGTCGGCGGGCAGATGCGCGGCCAAGTTACGGCGAAAGATTTTCGCACCTTCAAAGAAACCTTATTGCCCGAGGTTCTGAGCGCGTTCGAACGTCTCAAATCCGGCTGCGATCTGCTCATTGTCGAAGGCGCGGGCAGCCCGTCCGAAGTCAACCTGCGCGTCGGCGACATCGCCAACATGGGCTTTGCCCAGGCGGCAGGCGTGCCGGTGGTGTTGGTCGGCGATATCGAAAAGGGTGGCGTGATCGCGCAGATCGTCGGCACCCACGCGGTGCTGATGCCGTCCGAACAGGCGCTGATCAAAGGCTTCGTGATTAACAAGTTTCGCGGCGACGTTTCGCTTTTTACGCCCGCCGTCACGGATATAGAGGCCCGCACCGGCTGGTCCGGCCTGGGCGTGATCCCATGGTTTACAGACGCGGGTAAGCTGCCCAAGGAAGACAGCGCCTCATTAGGGAGATGGGCGGAAACCGGGTGTGGCGACGGACGCGGCGATGGGCAAGGCAACATCCGCATCGCCGTGCCCAGATTACCGCGCATCGCCAATTTCGACGACCTCGACCCGTTGATGGCGGAAGACGACGTCGATGTGTTGATGATCGAGCCCGGTCAAGCGATCCCCGGCGACGTGGACGTGATCGTGCTGCCCGGTTCCAAATCGGTGATTTCGGATTTGCGTGCGGTGAAGCATGAGGATTGGGACATCGACATCGCCGCGCACATCCATCGTGGTGGATTGGTGGTGGGCCTGTGCGGCGGCTATCAGATGTTGGGTGCGCGCATATCCGATCCCGACGGCATCGAAGGCGAGATGGGCGAAGAGCTGGGGCTGGGGCTGTTGGATGTGGAAACCGTGCTCACCGGCGACAAAACGCTCGAACAAGTTACCGGTGTTGAGCTCGAAACCGGCATAAACATCGCAGGCTATGAAATGCACATCGGCCTCACCGAAGGTCCCGACCGCCACACCCCGTGGTTCCATCTGAAAGATGGCCGCGAAGAAGGTGTGCTGTCACCTTCACAGCAAGTGATGGGAACCTATCTGCACGGGGTGTTCGCTTCTGACGCCTTTCGCCACGACTTCCTCAGCCGTTTGCGTGAAAACCGCAGTGGCGGCGTGGCCTACGAACAAGGTGTGGAGCAGGCATTGGACGCCCTGGCGGAACACTTGGAAAACTGCCTTGATCTCGACGCCCTGTTGACGCTGGCGCGCTAGAGCTAAAGAAACGCCAGCCAGCCGCCGACGCCGACCATTAGGGTGCCCGCGACCCGGTTGAGCAGGCGAACATTACCGGTATTTTGCAGGAATTTTCTCAGTGTTTTACCGCCCGAGGCGTAAATCACCAAACACACGAATTCCATCACCAAAATCAGCGCAACCAAGATGGCAAGCTGAGGTGCTACGGCGCGGTTCAAATCGATAAACGGCGGCAACAGCGCGATCATAAACGCCCACGCCTTGGGGTTGGCGATGGCGGTGACGAAGCCTTGCACGGCCAATTCCGCTCGGCGCGGCAGCGGCGCGGCTTCATCGTCCAGACGCAAGGCCATGCGGCCTTTGGACAACCACAACTGCACACCCAAATAGGCCAGGTACGCGCCGCCACCGTATTTGAGGATCAAAAACAGATCGGGGCTTTGCGCGATGAGCGCCGCGACACCCATCACCGCCGACGCGGCGACCAGTCCGACGCCCAGCAGTTCGCCGGTCATCATCCACATGGTCTTGCGCACGCCGATGGTCATGCCCATCGTCAACGCCAAGGTCATGCACAGTCCCGGCGTCAGCGAGACGAAAAAGAAGGTCGGCACGAAAACGGCCAGCAGGGTGAGGTCAGCCATGGCATGTCCTGAGGAGGTGAAAAGCGCTTAGACCTAAATAATCTTTTTGAGCGATAAGTCGATATATTTAAACGCGCAGCGTGAAAAAAGACGAGACATTCAGGCCCCGACGCCAAAGCGAAACACCGCAATCACCGCAACGATCAACGCGTTGATCAGGCACGCCACCACATAAAGATACAGCGCGCGTTCGATGTCGTTTGCGGTGGCTTTGGCGCTGCCGTCACCGACCCATGGGGCGTCGGTGGTGTGGTGGGGGTATTTGCGCGGGCCCGCCAGCGCCAATCCCAGCGCCCCCGCCGTGGCGGCTTCAGGCCAGCCGGCGTTGGGCGAATTGTGCTTGGACGCGTCGCGCCACATGGTCTTGAACGCCCGCACCGGGTTGCCTTTGGGCGTGGCGAGCGCGGCAATGGTGAAGATCAGACCCGCCAGCCGCGCCGGAATCAGATTGAGCACATCGTCAAGCTTGGCGGCGGTAAATCCAAACGCGTGGTAGCGTTCATTTTTATAGCCGATCATCGAATCGAGCGTGTTCACCGCTTTGTAGATCAGCAAGCCCGGAAAGCCGAACAGCACATACCAAAACACCGGGGCGATAACGCCGTCGGAAAAGTTTTCCGCTAAGCTTTCGATGGCGGCGCGACACACCCCGTGTTCATCCAATTGGGATGGATCACGGCCGACGATTTCCGACACCGCTCGGCGACCGTCTTCGATGCCGCCGTGGGTGAGCGCCACCAAAACCTTGCGCACGGCGGTGTAAAGTTCGCGTTGTGCCAACAGCGCGATGATCAAAAACAGCTCCACCGCCCAGCCGAAATCGTGGTGCAACGTCAGCCACTGCACACCCCAACCCACCGCGCCCGCCAGGGTGACAATGATGACCACCGTCAAAGCGCCACGAATGGATCGGTCCACTTGGCTGCGGTTGTCGCGGTTGAGTTTGCTGTCAAACCAACCGATCAATTTGCCGATCACCACCACCGGGTGGGGCACCAACTTGAACACCGGGCCCATGCCACCCACCGCCGCATCCAGCACCAGGGCTAAGACCAGCAAGATGAACGGATCGAACACGGTGTTCGCATTAAGGGTGCCGAACGTAAACATGGGCGCAGTCTAACGATGAGATGATGAGAGAAGAATTAAAATTGTGCGCAGGTGCAACAAAGCTTATAAACGGGGCTCACCACAAACGGAATCTGCGGACGAAGGCCAGGACCACCCGCACCGTTGTGAACGCCGAAGGCCATGCACCAGCGTAAGGATGACCCATGACAAACGATGCCCAAAATTCACAGCTGCCCGCGATCATGATTTGCGGCCACGGCTCGCGCGACCGCGGCGCGGTTTCCGAATTCAACCAACTCGCCGTGCGTATCAAGGAACGCCTGCCCAATCACCGCGTCGAAAGCGGCTTTTTGGAATTCGCCACCCCGGTGATCCGCACCGGCTTGGACAAGCTGCGCGATGCGGGGGCAAAAAAGATTGTTTGCTTGCCGGGCATGCTGTTTGCCGCCGGACACGTCAAAAACGACCTGCCGTCCGAAGTGAACAATTACGCCGCCGAAAATCCCGATTTGGACTTGGTGTTCGCCGCCGATCTCGGCATCGACGCACGCCTGCTGGACGCCGCCAAGCAGCGCATCGAAGAAGCGCTCGACGCCGCCGGTGCCGATGTCGCCCGTGAAGATACAGTGTTGTTGGTGGTTGGGCGCGGCACTAACGATTCCGACGCCAATTCCAACGTCGCCAAAGTCACCCGCATGCTGTGGGAAGGCCTGCAGGTCGGCTGGGCGGAAACGGCGTTTTCGGGGGTTGCCTATCCGTTGGTCGATCAAGCCTTAGAACGTGTCACCAAGATGGGCTTTAAGCGCATCGTGGTTTTCCCGTATTTCCTGTTTTCCGGCATTTTAGTGACCCGCATCTACAATTGGGCGGACGAGGCCGGGGCCGCCAACCCGGACGTCGAAATCCTCAAAGCCTCGTATCTCAACGACCACCCCAAAGTGATCGACGCGTTCATCGGGCGCATGGAAGACACGCTGAACGGTGCGGGCGTGATGAACTGTCAGCTGTGCAAGTACCGCGAACAGATCATCGGCCACGAGCACGACCAGGGCGCGGCGCAAGTCGGCCATCACCACCACGTGCAAGGTGTCGGCACCGAAGACAACGCCCAAGACCACGGCGTGCATCATGGCCATGGCCATCATCATCATGGGCATAATCATGGGCATTCTCACGGAGAAGCGGAGGGCTAAGTATGTCTTCACCAAGCTCTCCTTACGAGTATATCCGTGAGCCCGACGCCATTTCGCGCGAAAGCTTTGTGCGCATCCGCGCCGAGGCCTCGCTGAGCCATTTGCCGGGTTTGATGGAAGCGGTGGCCGAACGCGTGGTGCATGCCACCGCGCTGATCGAAGCCGCCGACCATCTGCGCTTCACCCTTGATGCGGCGGAGCGCACGCGTGAGGCGCTGCAAAAGGGTGCGCCGATCTTGGTTGATGCGCAAATGGTCGCGCGCGGCATCACACCGCGCTTTTTGCCCAAAAATAATCTGGTGCGGTGTTGTTTGACCGACGACGGCGTGGCTGAGGACGCCAAGGCGCGCGGGGAAACCCGTTCGGCGGTTGCGGTGGAACGCTGGGGGGATCAGTTGGACGGCGCGGTGTGCGTGTTCGGCAATGCACCGACGGCGTTGTTTCGTTTGCTGGAAATGTTGCACGGTGGCGCGGCCAAACCGGCGGCGATTTTGGGTTTTCCTGTGGGCTTCGTCGGTGCGGCGGAAAGCAAGCAGGCGCTGATGGACTTTGCCATGAGCGACGGTGTGGACATCCCGGTGATCACCACGGCAGGGCGGCTTGGCGGCAGCGCGGTCGCGGCGGGTGCACTCAACGCCATCGCGTTGGGGGGCAATCCATGATCGATACGACTCTCATAACCGTGATCGGTATCGGTGAGGACGGCCTGGATGGCCTCAGCCCCACCGCGCGCGCAATGGTCAATGGGGCCGAGGTGCTGATCGGCGGCGAACGTCACCTCGACAAAGCCCCCGATGTGCAGGCGGAACGTCTCGACTGGTCGGCGGGCTTCGTCGCCACGTTGGATCAGATTGAGGCTCGATTCGGCCAGCGCATCGTGGTTCTGGCGTCCGGCGACCCGCTGCATTTCGGCGTCGGTGCGACCTTGATCCGGCGGTTCGGTACTGAGCGTGTGTTTGTGCTGCCCGCCCCCGGTGCGGTCAGCTTGGCGTGCGCGCGCATGGGCTGGTCGGTGCCCGATATTCAGGTCGTCACCATCCACGGTCGGCCCATTGAAAGCCTCTATTTGCACCTTACGCCAAATGCCCGGCTGGTGGTGTTGGCGCGCGACGGCGACAGCCCGGCGGAGGTTGCGCAGTTGCTCACCGCCAAAGGCTTCGGTTCCAGCCGCCTCACGGTGTTGGAACATCTCGGCGGCGCGTTGGAAAAATGTCTTGAAGGCGTGGCGGAGGCTTGGTCGGCAGACACATGCGCCGATCTGTGCACCTTGGCGATTGAATGCATCGCTGGTTCCGACGCACGGCCTTTGTCGCGCTTGGCGGGGTTGCCCGATGATGCTTTTGAGCACGACGGCCAACTCACCAAACGCGAAGTGCGTGCGGTGACCTTGGCGCGCCTTGCACCGTTGCCCGGCGAGGTACTATGGGATGTCGGCGCGGGCGCGGGCTCGATTGGGATCGAGTGGATGCGCGCAGACCGCTCAAATCGCGCCGTCGCCATCGAACGCGACCCAAGTCGTGCGGCGAGGATCGCGCGCAATGCCCATGCCTTGGGCGTGCCGTATCTAAAAGTTGAGCAAGCAGACGCCTTGGCAGCGTTGAACAGCCTTGAAGGCGAGCCCGATGCGATGTTCGTCGGCGGCGGCGTCGGCGCACCCGGCTTGCTGGACGCCGCGTGGACGCGCTTGAAACCCGGTGGGCGGCTGGTTGCCAACGCGGTCACCGTTGAAGGCACGGCTGAATTGGCAAAAATGAAACAGGCGCACGGAGGTGATCTTATTCAGATCAGCGTCTCGCGCGAAGATAATAAGATAAGCTCGCTGACGCTATTTCAGCCGATGCGCACCGTGACCCAATATTTGGCTTATAAGCCATTGGAATCGTGACATGACTGAGAATAAAACAGAAATGAATAAGGGCAAACTGATCGGCATCGGCATTGGGCCCGGCGCGCCGGATCTGATGACGGTGCGCGCCCGCGACGTGTTGGAACAGGCTGAAGTGATTGCGCACATGCACGCCAGCACCAAAGCCCCTTTGGCCTTGGAAATCGTGCGGCCATTCCTACGCACTGATGCGCAGGTGTTCGCCATTGAGGTGCCCATGGGCGCGAGCGGGGCGGAACGCCAGACCCATTACGACCACGCCATCCCCGAATTTCGCGGGCACCTGGAACAAGGCCGCGACGTGACCTTCATCTGTGAGGGCGACGCGTTGTTTTACGGTTCGTTCCAATACGTGATGGAGCGCCTGATCGATGAATATGAAGTCGAAGTCGTGCCCGGCGTGACCTCGGTTCAGGCTTGCAGCGCGGCGGCGAATTTAGCGCTCACGCGGGGCGACGATACCTTCCAAGCCCTGCCCGCGACCTTGCCCGAAGGCGTGCTGGCCGCAAGGGTGCGCGATCCGCGTTCGGCCATCGCGGTGATGAAAATCGGCCGTCATGTAAATAAGGTCAGGCGCGTGCTCTTACGTGCGGGGCGCTTGGACGACGCCATGTGGGTTGAACGCGCATCGACATCTGAGCAGAAAATGGCAAAATTTGCCGATTTTGAGGGTGAAACATCGTATTTTTCGATGGTTTTACTTCCTGCGTGCAAATTGAATCATGTCGGTGACGCACCGCAAAATGCGGTGGTGGTGTGTCTGAATAAGGCTGGGCTGGAAACGGCGCAGCGCATCAAGTCCGCATTGCCCGGGGCAAAATTGTGGGGACGCAAAGATCGTCTCGACCCGGCAGACGTTGACCAAGTGTTTGCGGACAGCGCCGAAACGGTGCGCGATCTGTATCGACATGGCACGCCCATCGTCGCCGTGATGTCGGCGGGCATCGTGATGCGCGTTCTGGCCCCTCTTTTGGCCGACAAGCAAACCGAACCGCCGGTGGTGGCGGTGTCGCCGGACGGCGCGTTCGCGGTGCCGCTTTTGGGCGGCCATCACGGCGCAAACCGATTGGCCAGTGCCATTGCCGAGATTTCACACGGCCAAGCGGCGATCACCACGGCGGGCGATGCGCACCTGGGCGTTGCCTTGGATGAGCCGCCGCATGGCTGGTCGGTGGCGAACCCGCACCGCGCCAAATCGGTCGCGGCGGCCTTGCTCAGCGGCGATGCGCTGTCTATGGATGTGCACAGCGGCGATGCGTCTTGGCTTGAGCCCGCTGGGTTTTCCGAATGTGGCGAGCTGAGCGTGCGCGTCACCCATAAAGCGGTGAGCACTAGCGATGACGCGCTGGTGCTGCACCCGCCGACGTTGGCGTTGGGTGTCGGGTGTGAGCGCGATTGCGATCCCGCCGAGCTGTCGGCGCTGGTCAACAAGACGATAGAAACGGCGGGATTGGCGAAGCAGTCGATCGCCTGTGTGGCGTCCATCGATGTGAAATCCGATGAAGCGGCCGTATTACAATTGGCCGACGAGCTAGGCGTGCCAGCGCGGTTTTTCAGCGCCGACGCATTGGAAGTCCAGTCGGCACACCTCAAAAACCCCTCCGATGTGGTATTCGCCGAGGTTGGCTGTCACGGCGTCAGCGAAGGTGCTGCTTTGTCGGCGGCTTCGGGCGGCGAGCTGATCGTCGAAAAACACAAATCCAAGCGTGCCACCTGTGCGCTGGCGCTGAACCCGGATGGCATCAAACCCGTCGAGGTCGGCAAAGGCCGCGGGCGCTTGTTCGTGGTCGGCATCGGCCCGGGCACGGACGCGTGGCGCACGCCCGAAGTCACCCGCGTGATCAGCCAAGTCACCGACGTGGTCGGCTATGGCTTTTACCTCGACCTGATCCCGGATCTGATCAAAGGCAAGGTGCGCCACACCTCGATCTTGTCACAAGAAGAAGCCCGCGTGCGCCAATCGTTGGAGCTCGCCGCGGAAGGGCGCGACGTGGCGTTGATCAGTTCCGGCGACATCGGCATCTATGCCATGGCCTCGTTGGTGTTTGAGCTTTTGGACCGTGAAAATCGCGATGACTGGAACCGCCTGTATATCCAGGTCGAACCGGGCATCAGCGCCTTTCAAGCCGCTGCCGCGCGCATCGGCGCGCCGGTCGGACACGATTTTTGCCTGATCTCGCTGTCCGATCTGTTGACCCCGTGGGCGGTGATCGAACGGCGCTTGAAAGCCGCAGCCGAAGGCGGTTTCGTGGTGTCGTTTTACAATCCGGTGTCCAAACGCCGCCGCACCCAATTGGCTGAGGCGCGCGATATCTTGCTGACCAAGCGCAGCCCCGACACCCCGGTGGTTCTGGCGCGTCAATTGGGCCGTGCGGACGAACGTATTGACGTGATCCGCTTGGCCGACCTGACCCCCGACCATGCAGACATGCTCACCTTGGTGATGGTCGGCGGCGAGGACACCCGGGTTATTGAGCGCGGACAAAACCGCTGGGTCTATACCCCGCGCGGCTACGGCGGCAAAATGGACGCCGCCCAAAACATCACGTCTTCAGGAGAAAAACCATGACCGTTCACTTTATCGGCGCGGGGCCGGGCGCACCCGACCTCATCACTGTGCGTGCTTTGAACCTGATCAAAAGCTGTCCGGTGGTGCTGTATGCGGGATCTCTGGTGCCCACCGAAATCGTCGCCGAGGCGCAAGACGACGCTCACGTGGTCGACACCGCGCCGTTGCATTTGGATGAAATCATCGCCGAAATCGAAGCCGCGCACGCCAAGGGTCAAGACGTCGCGCGGGTGCATTCGGGCGACCCGTCGATTTACGGCGCGATTGCCGAACAAATGCGCCGATTGGACGCGCTGGGTATCGATTACGACATTACCCCGGGTGTGCCCGCATTTGCCGCCGCCGCTGCGTTGCTCAAGCGTGAACTGACCTTGCCCGACATCAGTCAGAGCATCGTTTTGACCCGCACATCGGTGCGCGCCAGCGCCATGCCCGAAGGCGAAACCTTGGAAAACTTCGCCAAAACCGGTGCGACCTTGGCGGTGCACCTGTCGGTCAACAATTTAGGTCCGGTGATCAAACAGTTGAGCCCATACTATGGCGACGACTGCCCGGTCGCGGTGGTGTATCGCGCCAGCTGGCCCGATGAGGCGGTGGTTACCGGCACGCTCAGCGACATCCGCGCCAAGGTCAAAAAAGCGGGCTTTACGCGCACGGCCTTGATTTTAGTGGGACGCGTTTTGGCTTCGGAAGATTTCACAGACAGCAAGTTATACGATGCCGCGCACAGTCATGTTCTGCGTGAGGTTAAAGCGTCTTAAGGGTGTATATTTAAGTGCATCCATATAAGTATATTTAGCTGAGTTTATTTTTCAGGCATGAACATAGAGCCAGCCGAGAACATCTTCGATATTTGACACCCGATCACCACCCGGCGGCGGCGGGCGGCGAATCAGCACGATGCGCGCACCGACTTTGGCCGCCGCGTCGATTTTCGCGCGGGTGGCCTCGCCGCCGCTGGCTTTGCTGACCAAGGTGTCGATCTGGTGTTTGCGCATCAAGGCTTCTTCTAAGGGCTCATCGAACGGTGGCCGTCCAACGGTGATGGTGTAATTTTCAAGACTGAGCGGTGCATCCGGCTCATCAATGAGCCGCACCAACAGCTTAACGTCGCACACGCCGTCGAATGCGCCGAGCTGTTTGCGGCCGATGGTGAGGAATGCGCGTTCCGATGTGCGCGCCACCAATCGCGCGGCTTCCTCGGCGTCGGGCACGAACACGATGTCGGCGTCCGGCGGTAAAATCCATTGCGGACGGTCCAGACGCAAGCGCGGGGTGTTGGTTGTTTCACAGGCCTCGACGGCATTTTGCGTCATGGTCGCGGCGAACGGGTGGGTTGCGTCGATCACCACTTTCATGCCCCGGCGTTGGATGAATTCAGCCAAGCCCTGAGCCCCGCCAAAGCTGCCGACGCGCACATGTCCAGGCATGTCTGACGGCGCGCGCGTGACCCCGGCCAGCGCAATCGTGACGTCTAAGTCCGGTCTCTGGGCGGCAAGCGCATGGGCTAACCCAGCTGCTTCGCTGGTGCCACCAAGAATCAAGATACTGGTGCTCATGAAGCGTCCCCAATGCGTTTGCCGCTGCGGTCATAGACCCAAATGCTCACGTTTGTGCCGCCCGCCAAAGTCGCCAATGCCACCTCGCGGGCTTGGCGCGCAACGCGGTGCGCGAGTTCATCAGCTTTATCGCCCGCCAGCTCAAGAACCCGCAGGGCAGTGTTGGCGTCGCGCGCGGCTTGAACTGTGGTTTCGTCGGCGCCCAAATGCGCCAATACGTCCGCGAGCCTTGCGAAATCGACGCTGGAACGCGCCGAATGCAGATCCATTGAACCTTGCGCCAGCTTCGCCAGCTTGGCGAAGCCACCCGCGATGGTGAGCCGTTCAACCGGGTGCGCACGCACGTATTTCAGTAAGCCGCCGGCGAAATCACCCATATCAATGAGCGCTTCATCGGGTAAAGATAGCTCACTATTCGCAGCGTGTTCCGAGGTCCGTCCGGTTGCCGCAAGAACGTGTTTGAAGCCCTGGGCGCGCGCCACATCGACGCCGCGTTGGATGGAATGGATCCAGCTGGAGCACGAAAACGGAACCACGATACCGGTGGTGCCCAAAACAGAAAGTCCGCCGATGATGCCGAGTCGCGCGTTCATGGTTTTTTTCGATGCTTCAAGCCCGCCGGGTATGGAAATCGTCACTTTGACATCAGGCAGGCCGTTGGCATCTTGGCCAAGCGCTTGGGCCACCGATTGCAGCGCCGTGGTGATTTGCGCACGCGGACCGGGATTGATGGCTGGTTCGCCGGGGGGCAACGGCAGGCCCAACAGGGTCACCGTGCCGACACCTTCACCGGCGGCGAAGCTGACCCCGCCGGGCGGGCCGGGGCGCACTTCGGCGATGATTTCCAGGCCGTGCGTCACATCGGGGTCGTCGCCCGCGTCTTTAATGATACCGACGCGGGCAAAGCCATCGCCCAGCTCGCAGGTTTCGAGCGCGAACGTCGGCGTTTCGCCGCGCGGCAAGCGAATCGACACAGACTCTTCAAAGCACCCCGTTTGCAACGCGCGGTACGCCGCCGCCGCCGCCGCCGCCGCGCACGCGCCGGTGGTCCAGCCTTTGCGCAAAGCCTTTCCGGTCGGTTTGCGCACGATTGGTGCGTCGGTGGGGTGCTCGACCTTTTTCATGGCGACACTTTAGGCACGGTGCGGGGCTTGGGCAACGGCTGTGTTGGTTGCGTTCATTCTGGGCCTTAAAAGGCCTCTTCGCCCTTGCGATGGTGGGGGAGGGCTCGTATTGTCGCCGTCAAAGAAGGGACAACCGCAGGGGATACCCATGAAACGCATCGCTGTCATTGCCATCGCCGCTTTAGGCTTCGTCGTCGCCGCCACGGTAGGGCGTTATTATTTGGTCGGGAACGGCGGGGGGACGACAAGCTCCAGCTCCGTGAGCATCGGCGGACCGTTCACGCTGACGGACCAAACCGGAAAAACGGTTACCGATCAAGACTACCGCGGCAAGTATATGCTGGTTTATTTCGGCTACACCTTCTGTCCCGATGTGTGCCCGACGTCGCTTGGCATCGTTTCCGATGCGCTCGACCAGTTGAGCGCGGAGGAATTGGACAAAATTGTGCCGATTTTCATTTCCATTGATCCCGGTCGCGATACGCCCGAATCGCTCGCCGATTTCGTGCCGCATTTTCATGAAAAGTTGGTCGGCCTGACCGGCACGCCTGAGCAGGTCAAAGCCGTCGCGCGCGCCTACAAAGCGTATTTCGCCAAGGTCAACGAAGACGACCCCGATGGAAATTACCTGATGGACCATAGTTCCATCACGTATCTGATGGGCCCGGACGGCAAATACACGGCGCATTTCAGTCACGGCACACCGCCTGACACCATGGCCAAGCGTTTGGCGGAAATCCTTTAAGGAGCTGGTAAATATGCCCAGCGAAAATACCGTCAACGGCCTGATCATTGCGGCGCCTTCGTCGGGCAGCGGCAAGACCGTGGTCACTTTGGGCATTCTGGCGCACTTAAAAGCGCACGGTGTGCGCGTGGCGTCGATGAAGTCCGGGCCCGATTATATTGATCCGGCCTTTCATGCTCGCGCCACGGGCCAGCCGTGCTTTAACGCCGACAGCTGGGCAATGCGGCCTTCGACCTTGATGGCCGCCGCCGCCACGGCGGGTGAAGACGCCGACCTGGTGGTTTGTGAAGGCGTGATGGGTTTGTTCGATGGCGCCAGTGCGACCGAAGGGTCCACCGCCGATATTGCGCAAAGGACCGGCTGGCCGGTGATTTTGGTGGTCGATAGCCGCGCGCAGGGTGCGTCTGCGGCGGCGCTGGTGAAAGGGTTCGATACCTTTCGCGCATCCGTGAACATCGCCGGGGTGATCTTCAACCGGGTCGGCAGCGCGCGCCATCAGCGTGTCATCCGCGAAGCCATGGCCTATGCCGTGCCGCATATCCCGGTCCTGGGCATGATCCCGATGGAACCGGGCCTCGAGCTGCCGTCGCGTCATCTGGGTCTTATTCAGGCCGCCGAACATCACGGCCTGGATGCGCTGATGGCGCATGCGGGCAACGTGATCGGTCGTCATGTAGATATGGAGGCACTGCAAGCGTTGGCCGCTCCCTGGCCGGCATCGGGTGAGGTTAAGCCGTTGCCGCCGCTGGGCCAAAAAATCGCCGTGGCCCGTGATGAAGCCTTTGCGTTCGCTTATCCGATGGTGTTGAAGGGTTGGCGCAACCAAGGTGCCGAGATCAGCTTTTTCTCACCGCTCGACGATCAAGCACCCGCAACCGACGCGGATGCGGTGTTTTTGCCTGGTGGTTATCCCGAACTGCATGCCTACCGCCTGTCCAGTGCCGAGCGCTTTTTGAGCGGTCTGCGCGATGCGGCGGGGCGCGGTGCGATCGTCTACGGTGAATGCGGCGGCTACATGGTGTTGGGCCGCGGCATGCAGGATGCCGACGGCACCACCCACGCGATGGCCGGGCTGCTGCCCTTGGGCACGTCGTTTGAGCGCCGTAAACTCAGCCTTGGTTACCGGCGCTTGGTGCAAATCGCCGACACCCCGCTGGGCGCGGTGCACACCCGTTTTCGCGGCCATGAATTTCACTACGCAACGGTCACCAACGAAGGCCCGGGCACGCATTTGTTCGAAGCACAGGACGCCGACGGTGCAAAGCTTGGGCGCATGGGTTTGGTCAATCAAAATGTGTTCGGCTCGTTCAACCACCTGATTGATCGTGAACCCAAAGAGTGAGCTTATGGTGCAGTGCAAAATAATGATGTGCAGTGCAGCGAAATCGGGTAACCTGGTAAGCTAAAGATCGCGACGAACCGGCTTGGGAACTCACATAAATCGTCATGCTTTACCATTTTCATGAACTCCAGCATGCTGCGCTCGGCCCCTATCGCGCTTGGCTTAAAGCCTCGCGCACGGCGCTGACGCCGTTTCACCAAACCCCCTATGGCCGCCCGATGGCGGCTGGACTTGAGGTTGCGGAACGTCTCATCCGGCGCTACGGCAAGCCTGAATTCGAAATCCATCATGCCCAGGTGGATGGCTCCGACGGTAAGCGCACCGTGGCCGTGCGCGAAGAAATCGTCGACGAAACCCCGTTTTGCAATCTATTGCACTTTAAAAAAGATGGCGTCGGCAAACAGCCGAAAGTTTTGCTGGCGGCGCCGCTTTCGGGCCATTACGCCACCTTGTTACGTGGCACCGTCGAAGCGATGTTGCCCGAACACGATGTCTATATCACCGATTGGATCGATGCGCGGGACGTGCCGGTTGGCACGGGCGCGTTTCATCTTGACGATTATATAGAACTGATGGCCCGCTACTTCCAGCTTTTGGGTCCCGATTGCCACGTCGTCGCGGTGTGTCAGCCCTCGGTCCCGGTGTTGGCGGCGGTGGCGGTGCAAGCCGAGGACACCGCAAACGGCAAACCCGGCGTGGTGCCCCGCACCATGACGTTGATGGGCGGTCCGGTGGATACGCGGGAAAATCCAACGTCGGTGAACGACTTCGCCAAGGAACACGATCTGGGCTGGTTTAAAAGCCATTCAATTCATTCCGTACCGCTGGTTTATCCCGGCTTCGGTCGCCGGGTTTATCCCGGGTTCTTGCAGCTGCAGGGCTTTTTGGGCATGAACATCGACCGCCATATGAACGCCCACATGGATCACTTTTGGCACCTGGTGAAGGGCGACGGCGATGGCGCGTCCCAGCACCGCAAGTTCTATGATGAATACATGTCGGTGATGGACCTGCCGGCGGAATACTTCGTCGAAACCATCCAGGCGGTTTTTCACGATCATGCTCTGCCCAAAGGCGAGTTGATGTATCGCGGCCGCCGGGTCAATCCCGCCGCCATCAAGGATGTGGCGCTGATGACGGTGGAAGGTGAGCTTGACGATATTTCCGGCGTCGGCCAAACCGCCGCGGCGCACACCATCTGCCCTGAAATCCCCGAAAATATGCGTGCGCGTATCGTGCAAATGGGGGTGGGGCATTATGGTATATTCAACGGACGCAAATGGCGTGGTATCATTCAGCCGCAATTGGCTGAATTTATCAAAACCCACGGTAAGGTGAGCGGTGCCTCTCAATCCAAACCCAAAAAACCTCGTAAATCCAAAGCCTAACGCTGACGACGACATCCCTTTTTGGCGTGCAAAGCATTTGGAAGACATGTCACCGACCGAGTGGGAATCGCTCTGCGACGGCTGCGGGCGGTGCTGTTTGGAAAAATTGGAAGACTATCAAACCGGCGAAATCAGCTACACCAACGTGGCGTGCGGGCTTTTGGATACGGAAACATGTCGCTGTTCACGTTACGTGGAACGCCGCCGTTTCGTGCCCGATTGCGTGGCGCTAACCTCGGACAATGTCGCCGATTTGCATTGGATGCCGTATTCGTGCGCCTATCGCCGCTTGGCCGAAGGCCGTGATCTCGCCGACTGGCATCCGTTGGTCAGCGGTGATGCGGGTAGCGTCTTTGCAGCGGGCATTACCGTGCGCGGGCGCTGCATCACGGCCAAGGAGGCTGGCGATTTGGAAGATCATATTGTCAGCTGGCCGGACTAAACACTGACCGGACTAAACATAGCTCACAATGCAATGGAAAATAGGCGCGCGCGTGGCGGCTCGAAAGACCCAGTCTCAGCACATTCTACAGATCGACGGTGAGGCCGTGCCTTTGGTGGTGCGCCGTCATCCTCAAGCGCGCCGCCTGATTCTGCGTTTGAATGAGCACGGCACCGGCGCGGTGGTGACGATCCCCAAATACGCCAATTTTCAAGACGGCGTCGACATGGCCGCGCGCAAGGTTGACTGGATCAAGCGTCAACTGGCCAAACAGGGCGGATCGGTGGCGTTTGCCGATGGGATTGAGCTGCCGTTTCTCGGCACCCCACACATGGTGCGCCACAGCCCGACGGGACGCGGAATCCAGCGCATTGATGACGTTGAGATTCACGTCGCCGGGCGCGAAGAGCATCTTAACCGCCGTCTTACCGATTGGCTCAAAGCCCAAGCGCGCAGCGAAATCAGTGCCCGCGCCCATGAAAAAGCCGCCACCGTCGAGCGGCGTATCAGTCGCATCACCATCCGCGACACACGTTCGCGCTGGGGGTCTTGTGGAACCGGCGGGACGCTGAATTTCAGCTGGCGGCTGGTGCTGGCGCCCGAACATGTTCTCGATTACGTGGTCGCGCACGAGGTCGCGCATTTGGTTCATCACAATCACGGTGAACAGTTTTGGGCGCTCGCCGACAGCCTCACCGATGGTCCCCCTGGGCGCATGGATGAAGCCCGCGATTGGCTGTCGGCGTTTGGCCGCGATTTGCACCGCTACGGCTGACCTTTATTTTGAGACGGATTTTCGACCTTCAAGGAAACAATACGATGCGCCAAGATCACACCACTCTCACCATCCGCACCACGCGCCAAGGGCTGTTCGAACTCACCAACGAGATCAAGGCGTGGGTTCAGGGCACCGGCATTAGGGACGGTTTGCTGACGGTGTTTTGCCGCCATACCTCGGCCAGTTTGACGATCCAAGAAAATGCCGACCCCGACGTGCAATACGATATTGAGACCTTTTTTAAGCAGTTGGTGCGTGAAGACCCGTCGCTATACACCCACACCAACGAAGGCGCGGACGACATGCCCGGCCACATCCGATCCGTGCTGACCGATGTGTCGCTGTCGATACCGTTGATCGGCGGCGCGCTTGCGCTGGGCACGTGGCAGGGGGTGTTTTTGTACGAGCACCGGGCGCGCGATCACGACCGCCAGGTGGTGTTGCAGGTGATGGGCGACTAGATTTTACGGCCTTTTTCACGCAGCACGTTTTCCACTTCCAACCACACTTCGCGCAATGCAGCATCGCTTTCGTCGCCGAAATGAACGTGGAAATACGTCTGTAATGCCTTGGCGACTTTGAAAATGGTTTTGTCGGTTTCCTCATCGGTATCGTCGAGACGAAACAGCAAACCATCGGTGAGCGCGGTGACGATGTCTTCGGTTGAGACGTTTTGCGCGCCGATCTCGAACACCCGCGTCAGCAGACTGAAGCGCCGCGCGGCGCGGGACAAAATGGCATACAGCTCATTGAGGTTCAGCGCGCTTTTTTGTTCCTCGATTTCTTGGATGAGGGCTTGGCGATTGGCTTCGCCGCCGGGCTCTTCCAGCTTGGCTTTCAGGCGGGCTTCAAGTACGGCGAACTGACGTTCGACGTCTAAAAGTTCACGCGCGGCCCAATCGAGCTCTTCTTTTACTTCGTGCAAAAGATGGGTCATTGTACATTGGCCTTCATCAAGGACTTGCGACAGTTGAGGTGTGACCCCACATTCGACGCGATCAACTGCATATAAGTAGGCCTCCCCGGTTTTGTAAGATTAAAGGCTAAAGAGATAAACATGAAAGCTCTGATTTTTGATGTCGATGGCACCCTTGCCGATACCGAGGACGCCCACCGGGAAGCTTTTAACGATGCCTTCGCCAAAGCCGGCTTAGCATGGAGCTGGGATCGCGTGCTTTATAAACACCTTCTCAAGGTGACCGGCGGTAAGCAGCGGATTCGCTTCTTCCTCGAAGAACAACACCTGGACTTTCTCGAACGCGACGACATCGATGAAGTGATCCCGGCGCTGCACAAAAGCAAAACGGATTTTTTCGTCGCCCGTCTGAAAAACGGCCAAGTGCCACTGCGCCCCGGTATCGAAGACCTGATCAACGAATGCCGCGCCAACGATATGACCATCGCCATCGCCACCACCACCACGCCGGTGAACGTGGAAACGCTGTTGCGGGTGAACTTGGGTGACGACAGCCTGAACTGGTTCGCGTGCATCGGCGATGGCGGCAAGGTACCGGTGTTGAAGCCCGAGCCCGATGTCTATGACTGGGTTGTCGAAAAGCTGGGCCTGCAAGCGAAAGAAACGCTTGCTTTGGAAGATAGTCGTAATGGCTTGGTTGCTTGCGAACGCGCAGGGGTGCCGTGCTTGATCGTCACCAACGACTACACCCTGGGCCAGGACTTCACAGGCTGTCTTGATGAATGGGAAAGCTACGAAGGGGTGACCTTAGCGAAGCTGCAAGCGGTGCATGCGGGCACCGTTTAAGCCCGGCTAAGTGTCAACATCTTGTAACGCTACTAAGGTATATATACTAAATAGCGTGCTTTTTACACCACAAAAGAGGTGAAATTGCCAGCTGTTGAGCCTATATAAGATATAGACCCCCGATCCAAAGGCTTTGGGGCCGCCAAGCCAGGATCGCATCAAAAGGAGATCCGCTATGCGTGATGCTCAGTTTGTGTTTGTGACCGAAGATGCCCGTGTGATGGCAATGTTGATGGATGGCCGCCTTGAAGATGTGACCGCGACATGTGACTTGCTGCCGCGCTCCAGCGTCAAGGCCAGCGCCTTGGCGTGCGCCGACAAGCGCGATACAGAGGATATGCGTAAAAAACGGCGCGCCTTGATCTTGAAGTTCGCCGCCTAACGATCGCCTGTTTGAGTTTTCGAAACCTTCATATTTGCGTATGATCAATATGAAGAAGCGATTCGAAAGTACAAACGGGACGGCGCTGGGGTCAGCCGCGCCGGAAAGGGCGCTATGAGCGACACGGTTGAAATCTATATATGTCGGGAAGGCCAAGCCCTAAAAGATGGCAAGGTCGAATACAGTCAATCCATTGCCGACAAATACGCCGCAGAGCGTGATGCGCATGAGCGGGTTAAGCTCAACCCGTCGATCCACAAGATCGCCTACTATCGTGTCAACGATGAAGGCGATTTTCGTATTTTTTATTCCTTCACCAATAAAGACGTGCACCGACCACAGACGGTGATCCAAGAACACTCCCTTAAGCCCAGACTGAAAAAACCGCCCAAACGATCATTTCTGGAACGCTTGTTCGGTGTTGGATCGGGCAAAAAAACCGTGCTGAAAAAGAAACCTATCAAATAATAAGCGCGTTTAAGTCCCAAAGCGCTGCAACACCGCCATCACCGCACATAAGCCAAGCGGCTGCGTCTGCATGTCCTGACGTTGTTTGAGATACTCGGCCACGATGTTTTCAAGATCTGCGGCATCCAGGCTGTGATCGGGTGATGGATTGAAAAGGGTGGCGCGCCCATTGCTGACTTGCACGGCATTGAGCCCGGTTAACGCGTGACTGACGCCGGTCAGGTATACATCCAACACAGCGCGTTCGTCTAAATTGAGCTCGTCACGGTGCAGAAAATGGTCCATTGGGGTGTCAAGTGCGGGACGTTTTTTGAACAGCATCAGGGCGGGTCTTTCTCGCGGTTGTATTGATCGGCGTTCCATCTGTGATCAGTTTAGTCATATCAGTAGACCATGCAAAGTGACGCTGCACGCGTTTGTGTGTTGAGAATCAATTCGCTGGGGTCTAGTGTGATGATGCATTTGGGGGGGCCACTCAATGCGGAAATGGAGACTATCTTGCGCATCAAGTTTTGGGGAGTCCGGGGCAGCGTTTCATGCGCCTATTCCGACTATCTCGAATATGGCGGCAACACCTCGTGTGTCGAGCTCGAAATCATGGGTCGGACGATTATCCTCGATGCGGGGACCGGCTTGCCGTGGTTGGGCAACGACCTGCTGAAGCGCGGCGTGCGCGATGTGTATTTGTTGATGAGCCATTTTCACAGCGATCACACCAACGGCTTTAATTATTTCAAGCACATTTATATCCCCGAACACTCGGTACACATCCGCGCCGCGTTGAATTATGGGGAGCTCACGGTCGAAGACCTGATCCGCAGTCAGCTTTCGGAAAACCTGCACCCGGTGCAGTACGAGCACCTGCCTTCGACACTGGAATGTGTCGGCTTTCATGCCGGTGACGTGTTCGATCTGTTTGACGGACTGCACATCAAAACCTACATGCTCACCCACCCGTCGGGCTGTACCTGCTACCGCTTGGAAGCCGAAGGCAAGGTTCTCGTTTACGCCACCGACACCGAACACACCATCGGCGGCACCGACGAGGGCCTGGTGGAGATGATGAAAGACGCAGATCTGGTCATCTACGACTGCACCTACACCGAAGAAGAATTGCCGACCAAGCTGGGCTGGGGGCATTCGACCTGGAATGAAGGCGTGCGTCTGTGCAAGCTAGCGGGGGCCAAACGCATGGCCATGTATCACTATTCTCCCGATTACAACGATGACGTCGTGCGGGATCTGGAAGCCCAAGCCCAAGCCGAATGGGGCGGAGCGTTCGGCGCCAAAGAAGGCATGGAAATCATTCTCTAAGGGGCGTGTCGTACGCGCGCTGTGCAGCGACGCCCGCAACCAACATTAAAAAATAGTATATAATGACCTATTGTGCGGCGCCGAGTAGCAAAATATAGTCAATGCCAATTGTAACAAGGCAAATACGCTGAAGAGTGAACATGCACGGTGAGTATACACTGATTCTCATCACTTCGCTGGCATGCGGTTTGGCTGCCGGGTTCCTTCTTCATCGTTCCGAATTTTGTGTCACGGGCATGTTCCGTGACTTTTTTTTGTTTCGCGATGTGCGCATGTTACGGGTGCTGGTCTTTATGATCGTTGTGTCCATGGCGTTGGTGCACGGCGCGCGGGCTGTTGGTTGGATCGCTTACTATCCTTTTCCCTTGTTGGGCTCGATGTCCTTGACCAACATTTTGGGCGGGGCGCTGTTTGGCATTGGCATGGTTTTGGCCGGTGGCTGTGTGGTCGGTACGTTGTATAAGATGGGTTCGGGCAGTGTGCTGAGCGCGGTGGCATTCTTCGGGCTGTTGTTCGGCAGCGCCTTGTACGGTGAATTTCACCCCGCATGGGCCGCACTGACCCAGCAGCTTTCGGTGTTCGGTCCGGCGAAAACGCTACCGCAAGCGCTTGGTTTTGCGCCAAGCGTGCTGATCATTCCGACATTGGCGGTGGGGGCGTGGTTGGTGGTGCGGTGGGCGCGGCGTGGCCAGTTGATCATGCCAGCGCACGCCGACGGCTATATTCAGCCGTGGATCAGCGCCATGGCGTTGGCGGTTATAGGACTGGTATCGTATGTCGTGGTAGGCATGCCGCTGGGCATCACCACGTCGTATGCCAAGTTGGGGGCGACGGTGGAATCGTGGATTGCGCCCGATCACGTCGCTTCACTGGAGTATTTTCAAGGCAAAGGTCTCAACTACACGCCGCCGTTTGGTGAGCAAGCGATCACCGGCGGTGCGGGGCCCGAACTGGACGCCATAGCCGCCATCCAATATCCTTTGGTGGCGGGCATCGTCTTGGGGGCGTTCTTTTCCGCATTGTTGCTGCGTGAGCTGAAGCTTCATTATCGCCTGCCGGTACGCCAATATGCTTCCGTGTTGGTCGGGGGGGTCTTGCTTGGCATGGCGGCGCGCATGGTTCCGGCCTGCAATGTTTGGCACCTTTGGGGCGGTGTGCCGATTTTGGCGGGACAGAGCCTTTTATACGTGGTGGGCTTGGTTCCGGGGACCTGGATCGGCAGCCATATTTTATCGAAATATGTGGTGAGGGGACCGTCATGACGGAGCATAATGGAAATATCCACAAGCTCGACATGTGTGGGCAAATCTGCCCATCGTGCTTGCTGATCGCTTTGAAAGAGGTGAATAGCAGACGCGAGCTGCTCTCAGGCGGCGGCGCGCTGCATATTTATACCGACAGCCGTCAGGCGATCAACACCATTCCCGGTTCCGTGCATAACATGGGCTATCAAACCAACATCGTTAAATCCAATGGGCTTTACTGCATTGAAATTCAAAAAACATAACAGGACGACCAGGCGGCGTATGGGGCTATGAGCCACAAAAAGAACACCTCGACATCAGGCCACGATGAACTGGAGTGCGTCCATTACGGCGCAGGTCGCCATTGCGATGTCATTTCGTATGTGCGCGACAAAGTCAATCAACTGCTGGGCATCATGGGCACGTTGCCGCTCAAGCCCGAAGAGTTGGATGACGATACGCTGATTTCACTCGATCCAATTGGCATCGTCGCTGAATCGTTTGAGCAAATATTGGAGCACCAGCGCGAAACGAACATAGCGTTGGGACGCGCCCGCGATGAAACCCGCGCCGTGGTGGATGCGGCCGGTGCGGCCATCGTGGTGGTCGATGAAGGCTTGGTGGTGCAAGAATACAATCAGCTGGCCAAAGAATCCCTGTTCGGCGGGCTTGAAGATGCGACCGGCGAAGTGATCTGCAATCTGTTGATGGCGGGCGGCAGTTCGATCGATCAGCTCGGCGGCGATGTGCGTGAACGCCTGGAGCAGATGTTCGAAACCGATGGCGCGGGCGATGATCTGGACGTCACCATTGGGGCTAAGACCTATCACTTAGCGGTGACGCCAATGCATGTTTTGGAATCTGATAATCGCAAAGCCATCTTGGTGTTTTTCGATGTTACGGAACGTTATGAGCTTGAACGCGAACTGCGCCGCCTGAACCGCGATCTGGAACAGCGCGTGAAAGAACGCACCGGCGAATTGGAAGCGGCCAAAGAACAGGCTGAGCACGCCAACAATGCAAAATCTGAATTTCTCGCTCACATGTCGCATGAATTGCGCACACCGCTCAACGCGATCATCGGCTTTGGCGAGTTCTTGAACTACGCCCCCCAAGACATGAGCAACCAACAACAAGAATACACCTTGCATATCGTTGACAGCGGGCGTCATCTGCTGGGTTTGATCAACGACATTCTCGACTTGGCCAAAATTGAAACCGGCGAGTTGAAGATTGAAATGGAAGACATCTCGGTGCGCGATGTGGTTGAAGATTGCGTCCAGTTGGTCAGCAATCTTGCTGCGGAACACAACGTCAAGCTTGGTGTGGCATGCCTATGTAAGGATGAACTGGTGGTTCGCGCCGACGCTGGACGGTTGCGCCAAGTTCTGATCAACATCATGTCGAATGCGGTGAAGTACAACGTTACCGGGGGCGAGGTCGGTATATCTTGTGAAGCGATAACCGACAGTTTCGTGCGCATCAGCGTGACAGACACAGGTGTTGGAATTCCCGAAAGCTTTCACGCCGATGTGTTCAGCAACTTCGCCCGTGACAGCACCACGGCCAAGCTCACGGAAGGCCACGGCATCGGCCTCAGCATCTCCAAAGACCTGATCGAACTGATGGGCGGACACATCAATTTCAAAAGCAAAGTCGGCGAAGGCACAACCTTCTGGGTCGATGTCTCACGTGCCACCTAAGACTTGAATCGACATTGCAAAAATGGTGCATCCGACAGGATTCGAACCTGTGACCTCTGCGCTTCGAAGCGCTTAAATAAGCGTTTGCAGCGCAACAATAAATCTCACAACGCATTGTTTAATAGATGTATTGCAGTGCAGTACGATTCGCCAAAATGCACTCTGAGTGTACCAAGATTGCACCAAAAATTGTACCAAGTGTTTCTGACTTGTTCACGGGTGTTTCCGCCTCCTGGGGCAGAGGTCACAAATCGATTGAGTTGAGCAATTAAATAGCCCTTTTATACCTCACGAACCACCTAAGTTGTGAGTTATAGAAAAGGACGCTATCGCTCATGACTTGGAACTGGCAACACGAAGATTGGCCGCATTTTCGCTGGGATGTAAGCGTGTCATGGTCCTCGGCGGTGGTGACACGGCAATGGACTGCGTTCGTAGCGCCATACGCCAGGGTGTGGCCAGCGTCACAGTGGCCTACCGGCGTAGTCGCGAACAACTGCGAGCGTCGCCGAAAGAAATTACCGCCGCCCAGGAAGAAGGTGTGGAGCTCGTGCTCCACAAGCAGCCCCAGGCGTTTGTCGGCGAGGGAGTTCTCGAAGGGGTACGCTTCGCGGACGATGATGCTAAGTCTGTGCAACCTTGCGACATTGCCATCATCGCCGTCGGCCAAGTTGCTGAGCGTGCTGACTGGCTTACGAAACTCGACATCGCCACCGATGAGCGGGGCTTTATCTCCGTCGATGAAAATGGTCGAACAAGCCATCCCAAGGTTTTCGTCGGCGGCGACAACAGTCATGGCCCGAACCTCGTCGTCACCGCCGTGGCTGCGGGGCAGCGGGCAAGTCAGGGCATTGTGGCTTCGCTGAAATAATCGGCACTTCAGATATAGGTCCGCTTCTGGCTATTAGCCGCCCTTTCCGAAGGCTCTGCATTTTGACCGCTTTCGGGAGGTAATCAGACGTTGCCGCACAACGCCACCGTTTATTTTTTTTGAGCAAGTACCTGCGTTAATAGGGGGGAGGGGCTTTTTCATCTAGCCCCCCGCCCCCTACTGCACACGCCGCCGACATCATCGGCCAGACTCATTGGTCAATAAAAAACACCGCCAAAACAGCGGTGTCTTTTAGGGGTAAGGCAACTACGGCCGTGGAATCTGCATCATGCCTCAGGAACCCTAATTTATCTAAGGCGGGCGTCAGATGAAACCGCCACGGCGAGAATCAGTGCCAACTCCCTCTGAGCTTTTTCACTACCGGCTCCGGGATGGAAGTTCTCACGAACCAAGTAGCCTTACCTACTACTATGATGAACCTGTTTGATTTAATGTCAACTGGTACAGGGGTAAGATTAGGGCAAGGTTATTCAGCCCCCGCCCACTTGGATGCCGACAAACAAAGCCTTTCGCTGTGAGTACGTGGCGACCTGGGTTGCTGTGAAAGAGAAGTGGAGTTTGGGTATGGATGCCGTAGAAGAGGCGTTCGTTCGCGGTGTGCAGGCGGTTTGTGAATGCGTTTGAACTGCTATGAGCCAAGCTGATTATTGGCTCATATAACCTGGCAGGTTCGATGTGCTAGGATGGTAGCCTTGATCTCAACAGAAAAATGGCACGCAAAGGAAAACCTGCAATGACGCCTCCTAAACTTACGGACATTAAAGGTGTAGGGCCCGTCTCGGCGGCAACCCTAACAGAATATTCTTTTACGGTTCACACCGTCGCGTCGGCGACCCCACATAGAATTTCTGAGATTCTCGGCCTTGGGTCACCGGCAGCTAGCGCCATCATTGCCTCAGCGCAGGCAATCATTTCTGAATCGCCAAAAACGCAGCCAGAGGAGCCCGCCTTAGCAGCACCTGAAACCGAAGTGGCACCCGAAGAGACGCCTGAAACCGGAACGACACCGGCAGAAAAGAAGAAGTCTGATAAATCCTCTAAGGGCAAGAAGGACAAAAATAAAAAGAAGGACAAAAAGTCGGATAAAAAGAAGAAGTCAGGCAAGAAAAAAGCGAAGGGCAAAAAGGCCAAGAAAAAAACTACTAAGTAGTTTTATCACTTTGCCCACCAACCACTGTGACAGGCGCATTGAACATCACTTTGTTGAGCGCGATACAGACGGTACGAATGTATGGAAAGGTATCAGGTTTGCAGTGCGGCATTTAGTCGACAGTGCGCTGGGGCCGGATACGGTAGTGCATTAGCCAAACAGCGCCGCCCCACCAAGTGCAACCTGCCTACGACGCGGCTTTATCGGATTCTCTGCTAACCGCTCAAGATGTTCTCAGAGGCCAAAATTTGCATGCGCAACGTGAATAACTGTGCGCGCCTAGTATGGGGCTGGCTTCTGCTTTAGGGCGGTTTGCAGTCGCAACTCAAGGCGGGCGTATATGTCGGCTGCTGACCCAAAACAGTCATTTGTAAAGAAATACCTATCGCTGTGAACCTTATATGCACTTCTCAAATTCGTTCAACTTAACTCCAAGAATGGTTATGCCTTTTCAGGCAGTATGATTTCCGAAACGCTTTGGTCCAAGGTTTCGATCTGTTTGATTAGATCCTTGTATCCCGCAGAGTTGAACACCGCGTAGTTGAGGTTTTTCATCAACCCGGTCATGCGCGTGAAGTGATCTTGCGCGCCAGCCTTATCCGAAAAGGCGTAATCGCGGGTCACCAAGTGATAGACCAAATCGAACGCGGTCTGCTGGCGTACGATGGGGGTCGAGACATCGACCGGGTCATAAGCGTCTTGTTGCAGATACACCATATCGAGCAGGGTGGCCTTTTGATAAGTGACGAAATCGTTGAGTGTGATGCCCTCTTCGCCTGTGACCTGCATCATCTGATAGACTGAACTGCCACGGTTTAGCAATTCGATCATCTCATTCACCCGCGCGGACCAACCGGGGCGGAGGTTTTGTTCATACCAAGATGATAACTGTTCCAGGTACCGCGACCATGACAGCAACGGATCGACGCTAGGGTAAAAGCGTTTGTAGGCGCGATCGGCGGACAGGCCGAGGAACGTTTTCACGGTGGCGAGGGTGGATTGCGTTACCGGCTCTTCAAAGTTGCCACCTGCGGGCGACACGGTGCCGATCATCGTCAGGCTGCCGACGCTGCCATCATTGGTGCGCATCACCCCGGCGCGTTCATAAACGCCCTTGATGGACGAATCCAGATACGCCGGGAAGGCTTCTTCGCCGGGGATTTCTTCCAACCGCCCCGAGGTTTCGCGCATCGCCTGCGCCCAGCGCGAGGTGGAATCGGCCAGCAGCAAAACGTCCAAGCCCATTTGCCGGTAGTACTCGCTCAATGTGATACCTGTGTAGATTGAGGCCTCGCGCGCCGCCACCGGCATCGACGAGGTGTTGCAGATGATCACCGTGCGGTCCATCAGTGAACCGCCGGTCTTGGGATCGGACAGGTTGGGGAATTCCTTGATGGTTTCGACCACCTCGCCAGCGCGCTCGCCGCACGCCACGATCACCACCACATCGACATCCGAATAGCGCGAGATCAAGTTTTGCAATACCGTCTTGCCCGCGCCGAACGGCCCCGGGATACACGCTACGCCGCCACGCGCGATGGGGAAAAAGGTGTCGATCAAACGCAAGGTGGTGATCAAAGGCTCATCGGGATAAAGCCGTTCCGAGACGCCCGCGCGCATCAGCGTCAACGGCAATGGACGGCGCACCGGCCAGGCTTGTTGCAGCGACACGATGCGGCGTTGTTTGTCGCGGGTCTCAATTTCAGCGACCGGCTCAGAGATGTTGAAGTTACCTTCCTGAATCCAAATCACTCGGGCTTCGCCTTCGATGTCGAAGGGCGCCATGATTTTGTGCGTCAAATGACGTTCAGCGACGCTGCCCAAAACATCGCCCGCGCGCACCGTATCGGTGGCCTTGGCGTGGGCGGTGAAGGACCATTTTTGTTTTTGGTCCAGGGCTTCGATCTCGACTCCGCGCGGCAAAAACGTGCCGTGCGCCTGGGCCAGGCCTTCCAGTGGATTCTGCAGACCGTCATAGACTTGACCCAACAGCCCCGGCCCCAATTGCACCGACAAAAGCTGGCCCGACTGTTCCACTTCGTCGCCAATGCCGACGCCTTTGGTGCTTTCATAGACCTGTGCGTCAGCCCGATTACCGCGCACGCGCAAAATCTCGGCCTTGAGGCGTTCTTGGCGACCGCCCGCGCCGAGGCGTTTGGGTAGAATATAGATGACTTCGTTCTTCACCAACAAGCCAGGGCCATCTACGGTGCGCGCCGCTTCGATGGTGACGATGTCGTCTTGCACCGATACCACCCGCGCCAAGGGCAGGGTTTTGGCGGTGATGTTATTGGGTTTCGCGGCGGCGGCTTTTTTAGCCATGAGCGGCCTCCCGTTTCATTTGCCCCATGGGGTGCGTCATATGATCGGCGATGGACGCATCGATCAAGGCGTTAAAGCGGTCCTGAGCGGCGGGCGCTTGGTAATGGGTCCAGCGTTCCATCACGTCCCAGCGCAGGACGTAAATCACCACCGCCTCGAAATCGAAATGATGGCCTTGAGACTTGCGTCCCAGTTCGTTCCACACCTCTTCCAGCAACAAGCGTTCCAGCGCGACGGTGTTGCGCTCTTGCATCAAACGGTGGGCATCCAACACCCAGGGAAAGGCGTTCTGAACACCAAAACCGGGTTCGGCCCAGTTGCGGGCGATCACCTTCATCCAGCGGCCCACGCCCCACTTTTCACCTTCGCCGGGCGCGCCACCGCCTAGATGACGCCGGCGCATCGCCGCGACCAAAGTACGCAATTCGACGCGGTGACGGACGATGTCGGCCATCACCGGTTTGCTCAGTTGCGTCATCGTGCGGAGCGCTTGATCGATAAATCCGGCATCGTCCGCGATGCCGCCCAAACGATCCCAGCACGAGACCTTTTCGACCATCGCCAACGTGTGGGCGTCTTCGGGCGTCAAAACCTTCAGCCGCCGTTCCAACTTAAGGCGTGAAATCACCGAGTAACGCGCCTCGAACAACGATCCGAGGTGCGGCAAGCTGGTCATCAGCATGGTGTAGGCGGGCTCAAAGCTCATGGCTATTTCACGATCCCTTCCAGCAGTGCCCGAAAACGCGGTTGCAGATGATCCAAGATCACACTGGCGACCGCCTTGTCGGTGAGTTCCAACGTCACTTCGTCATCGCGCGACACAATGCGGATGCCTTTGGCATCGTCTTGGGACTGGCCAAACGTCAGTCCCTGTTTGAGCATTTCGCGCGCCAGCATCAACACGAACTTGGTCAGCGTGCCTTCTTGCAGTTCTTCCGGATCGCGACGCAGGTCTTCCAGGCCGATGGCATCATGGGGCAACAGCACGTCGAGGTTAGTTGCTCCCTTCAGCCCCGCATCGTCGCGGGCGCGGCCGACCGCTTCCAAGATCATTTGGCGCAACAGCCCTTCGTCCTCCATTTCCTGAGACACCAGACGCTGCACGTCCTTGGTGAACGAGTCCGTCATCTGCGCACGCAGATCCAAAACCGCATCGCGCGCGGCGATCTTGAGCGCTTCGTGTCCAGCGGATTTCAGCTCGCTCGCTTCCTTGCGCGCGGCTTCGACCATGGTGCGGGCCTGATCCTCGGCCCCCTTCAAAATGGTGTGGGCCTTGCGTTCGGCGTCCTTAACGATGCGCCCGGCTTGGCTCTGACCGTCGGCCACGCCTTCTTCGCGCAAGCGATCGATCAGCGCTTGAACGCTGAGCGAGACTTCGGCCGATTCCGGGGCTTTTGGGTCCGTCATGTCTTATGCCTCCTCATGCAGGCCTAAACCCCAGGGCTGGGAATGCCGCCCGCGAGCACCAGGGCGAAGATGAACGCAAACACCGCAAAGCCCTCGACGATGGCAGCAGGCGCCAGGGACAAGCCGAAGATTTCCGGTTTTTCCTTGGCCGCGTTGATCGCCGACGCACAGCATTGGCCTTGGCGGATGGCGCTGAACATCAGTGCGATCCCCGCCATGATGCCGATGCCGAACAGCGCGCCCGCCACCTCCGGCGTGACCTCGCGGTTGAGCGTAAACATCACCACGATGCCGTAGATGATTTGCGACGACGGCATCGCCGATATACCGACGTAGCGCCCATAGCCGCTTTCCGTTTCCAACATGGCACCTATCGCCGCTTGTCCGGCGATGGCACACCCGATGATGGAGCCGACGGCCGCGAGCGCCATCGCGCCGTACATGCCAGCCCATCCAAGTCCAACAACAAACTCGTTCACGACCGCACCTCTTTTCTTTCAAACGCTTTGAAGGGGTAGCCCTCTTCGGACAGGCCCCAGTTGTAAAACTCGATGAAATTAAGTCTCAATCCATGCACCACGCCGCTCATGATCGACAGGCCCAAATTGAGAATGTGACCGACAACCAAGATCAGTATACCGAACAGCAGGCCAATGCCTTGCACCGCATCCATCACCTGCACGGCCAACGCGTTGAACGTCACCGCCAATGATGCGCTGGCGAGGCCCAGCGCGAACAGACGCAGGTAGCTGAGCACATCGCCAAATATTTTCGTCACGTTGGTCAACGCCAGCAAGCCGTCGAGCACCCGCAACGCCAAGCTTTTGGCCGATGTCAGTGGACGGTCGCTGGAAAACACAAACACCGCGCCGAGGCCCACGGCGGCGACACTCATGCCGCCGGTAAACATCGATGAGCCTTCAGATGTTCCTTGGTAGGCCCACCATGCGACCAGACCGCCAAACAGCACCACGATCCAACCTAGCCGCGCGAAACTGACTGCACGCCCCCAATTGCGCGCTGACACTACCGCGTTGGCCATGGCGACGTGGACCACGCCGACGACGATGGAAATTTTCATCATCGTATCGAAATCGTTGAGATCGATAATTGCGAGGCCCGAGACCAATGCGCCGTCCGGCGGGCTAACGCCGAAATAGCTGCCGATCACCACGCCCCAGACCAGCGACGCGAGGCCGAGCGTCAAGCCGAGCACGCGCATGCGCTTGCCAGTGTTCGAACGGCCAAGCTTTTTCCAAAATGCCAGCAGCGGCACCAGCAGCACCGCCGCATAGCCGGCATCGGACAAGATCATCGCGAAGAAAACGGCGAAAGAGAAAAACACCAACACCGACGGATCCCATTCGCGGTAGTTGGGCGTTTGGTAAAACAGCGTCACGTCCTCGCCGCCGCTGAGCGTTTCGGGATTGTCCAGCATCGTCGGCGGGCTTTCGCCCGGTGCGGGCTCTTCAATCAGATACGCCAAACCGCGCGCGTCGCCGAACTGGACCAACTTATCGACTTCGTCCACAGCGACCCAGCCCTGCACCGCGAACAGCTTGTCTTGTTCCAAGGCCAATTGATGGGCGTTGCGCAGCGCGGCACGGTCGTCGGCGATGTTGAGGTTACGCTGCAACAGGTGCAGATGGCGCGTCAGGGTTTGGCGCTCGATCAAGCTTTCCTCGATCTCGATTTCCGCTTGCTCCAGATCTTCGTGCAGTTGCGACAGCGATTTCGATCCGGTGTGGGTGCGCGCTACCGGATACGCGCCCGAGGGCGGTTCTTGCGGCGCGATCACCACCACGTAGGCGACTTTGTTGGTGCGGTGAACCACGTGCCAGGGCCACTTGGTGTCTTCCAGATGACGCATTTGCGCCACCGGCACGATATAGAACCATAAACGCCAGCCGCGAAATTCGCCTTCGGGCGGCAATTCGAAATCACCCCACGGCGACAGCTCGCCAATGCGTTTGAGCAAGAAATCACGGTGGTCGTTGATGCGTTGCAGGTGCTGGCGGTTGTTCAACACCCGCTCGACGAACTCGTCCACATCGAAGTCAGCATCCTTGCGCAACTGACGACGCTTGCCCGGCACGTCGACGAGATACTTGAGCGCGCGCTTGGCGTTTTGCGCCTTGGGTGAGGCTTCTTTCTCCGGCTCGCCAGGCGGCGGGGTCAACGCGATCAAGTGCATGCAGCCGACATCTTGCAGCGCTACCAAGGTCTCGGCCTTTTCTTTGGCAATCCCGAATACAGTCACTTTGTTGAGCCGCACGATGGTCATGGCGCGGCCTCGCGCTGTTGCGCGGAAGCTTCGTTTTTAGCTTTGGCTATTTTGGAGCGCACCACTGCGGCGCGTTCAGAATCAGACAAATAAATCTGGATGCGCTTGATATTGTCTTGGGCTTTGGGGATGAGGACTTTGTCGAACAGGTTGACGCGCTGGGTGACCTTGCGCACGGCGGTCTCAAGCACCGCGAAACGTTGGCGTTGCACGTGCTGTTCGGCGCGCAGCTCGATCACCTCTTTCGCCAACTCCACATAGCGATCAACCCAATGAGGCAGCAGCAACAAACCATACTTCGTGATTTCGACGCGCACATTTCTTAGATAAGGCAGGCGGGCGCCGAGGATGTTTTCCTCGCCCACTTCAAAGCCCGCCAGTTGCACCAGACCTTCAACCGGGATGTGCTGGTTGGCGAGCATGGGCAAGGCGTGTCCGATTTCGCCACTGAGCGCATCGATACGTCGTTCGGTGTCTTTGAGCACGCGGGCTGCTTTGGCTCGCTCGGCGATCAACTGACGACGCTTGAGGTCGAGCGAAGGCAAAAACCTTTGATAGGTTTCCAAGCTTCCCTTCTCACGCGAGAGGGAGGACTTATTCAGCGCCAACCTCGCCATGGTGTAACTCCGTCTCGTCACTTAGATCCGGAAAATACTTGTCGATCAGGTCGCGTTTCATCAAAAGTTGTTCGGCGGTAAAACATTCAGCCAACGTCCGCCACGACAAATCCAGCGCGTCCTCCAACGGCATCGACACGTCGATGCGCATGAAGCGATCGCGGAACTTCGTACCGAATTTCAACAGCTGGTGGTCGAAGTCCGACAACTCGAACGCCATCGCCTGTTTCTGTTCGGCCTCGCGCGCGCCGGAATAAAAGCGGATCATGGTGTTCATGATCTGGCCGTGATCGTCGCGGGTTTCCTTGCCAATGACGTGTTGTTTCAAACGTGACAAGGACCCGAACGGATCGATCATGCCGTCGTGCATATACAGCTGGCCTTCGGTGATGTAACCGGTGTTGTCGGGCACCGGGTGGGTGACGTCGTCGCCGGGCATGGTGGTGACGCTCAAGATCGTCACCGATCCCGCACCTTTGAAATCGCAGGCTTTTTCGTAGCGCCGCGCCAATTGGGAATAGAGATCGCCGGTGTAGCCGCGGTTCGACGGCACGTGTTCCATGGCGATGGCGACTTCCTTCATGGCGTCGGCGAACGCGGTCATGTCGGTGAGCAATACCAACACGCGCTTGTTTTCCTCCACCGCAAACCGTTCCGCCACCGCCAACGCCATGTCCGGCACCAGCAAGCGCTCAACGATGGGGTCGGATGCTTGGTTGACGAACATCACGGTGCGGCTGAACACGCCGGCGTTTTCGAACGCTTGGCGGAAAAAATAGTAGTCGTCGAAAATCAAACCCAGCCCGCCAAACACCACCACGTCGGCGTCGGCCTGGATGCCGATGCGTGCGAGGAACTGGCTGTACGGTTCGCCCGCGACCGAGAACACCGGGATCTTCTGACTTTCCACTAGACAATTGAACACATCGACCATCGGCACGTCGGTGCGGATCATCTTCGACGCCAGTTCGCGCCGCGCCGGATTGACGGACTCGCCGCCGATCTCGATCTGCGCATCCAAGTCCAAGTCCGGCCCGCCGTCCATCGGCTCGCCAGTGCCGCGGAAAATGCGTCCTAAGATGTTTGGCGAATAGGTGACCTGCGGCGGGTGGCCCAGGAAGCTCACCGAAGCGCCGGTGGACAGGCCCTTGGTGCCGGAATAGACCTGAAGCGTGACCAGGGTGTCGTCGAGGCGAATGACTTGCGCCAAGGATGATCCGCCCAAGGTGTCGCGCACGATGGCGAGATCGCCAAACCGCGCTGCGACGTCACCGTCGGCTGAGGCAGGCACTTCAACACGGATGATATCGCCGACGATTTCGGCAACTTTGGAATAGTGAACCAATGTTCCGGTCATGTGTCCCGCACCTTCCTTCCCAGCGATCCTTATTTTGCATCTATCACCTAACACCAAAGACCAGTTTATACCTGTGCAGTAGTGTTGAATAGGGTAAGGGTGTCTGACGAACACGTTTGATCAAGGATGTCTGCTCTTGGCTAATTCTCACCGTTCCGACCATACCAGCATAATGGCTGTAGCTGGGGGCACATCGGAAGTGCAATGTCAGCTTTTCCAAATCGCACAATTTTATATCCGCGGTGCGGGGGCTAAGCTGACCTTTTCCGATGGCTTCAAAAGGCGTGCTGTTGACCCATAACGGACATTTCTTGAGGCTGGACCCAAGATTGGGTGCGTCCCATCTGAAGGGTCGAAAAATGCCTCATATTGATCGCATCATCTATCATTCTGTTGGGACTTCGAAGCTTTCCGCTTCCAGGCCTTTAAGGTGTCGGTCCCAAATGGTTTCATATCCGCGCTCCAAATTCTTTGCGAATAGGGTGCCGTCAAATAAGGGATTAGTGGTCCGTCGCTTCGCCAGAAGTTTCTTTTTCTTCGCAAGCGTTTTTGGTTCCTGCGCCAACTTGAGAGCCAATGCCTCATAGTCCGTGAGTGACGTGGTGATCAGGTCATCCATTTCTAGAGTTCTGAGAAGGCTGCCGGCAACGCGGGAGGCAAATGTCTCACCGGCGCAGGTGAGCACGGGACAGCCGCCCCAAAGGGCATCGCTAGCGGTGGTGTGGGCGTTGCATGGAAAGGTGTCGAGGAATAAGTCGGCCAGTTTGTATCGGGCCAAATGGGCATCGAGGGGGGCCTGGGGCGCAAAGATAATGCGCTCTGGATCGACCCCGAACGCTGCAGCTTTGTCGCGGAGGGCTTGCTCAGTATAGGTGTTGAATGCCAGTAACCACAAGACGCTGCTCTCGACTTGGCTCAACAATCGCATCCAAATGGAAAACACTTCAGGTGTGATTTTTGCCGCTTGATTGAAGCTACAAAAGACAAATCCTTTTGCAGGTAGCCCGTGAGAAATCCGTGTTCCGGGATCAGGTGCGATTTTACGATTGCCATCGTTGGGCTGGTAAGCGTCCGGCATGAACACGCATTTTTCCAGATAGTGCGGCTCATGCCCTGGAGGAACGATAAATCGATCAACGACGATGTAGTCGATAAAGTTAGCCCCCATGGTTCCCGGATAGCCGAGGAAGTTAACCTGTACCGGGGCCGGTCTCAGCGCCATGATTTTGGTCCGGGCACCTTGGGAGTACCCCTTCAGATCAACGAGGATGTCGATTTCGTCAAGATTGATCCGTTTCGCCGTCTGCTTGATATTTTCAAAACGCACGTCATGGAAATGATCGAAGGCGTCAACCAGTCGCTTGCGTGTGGGGCTGGCGTCATCGTGGCCATAAGAATAGGCAAAGGTCTCAAAACGCTTATGGTCGTGGCTCTCGAACAACTGGGCCGTCAAATATGCTGTGGCGTGTTGACGAAAGTTTCCCGACATATAGCCAATCCGCAACTTTTTATGGGCTGGCCAGTCGTGTCTGAGTTCCAGAGCGTTTGTGGCCTTGAGGGCCTCCTGTTCTAGTTTTGCGGAAAAATTTGTTGCGCATTGCAAAAGGTCTTCAGGAGCGTTGCAAACCGATAGCAGTGCAAATGGATTGATCCCGCCAGCATTGTGTTTGATTTGCGTGACCAGCCTTTGCAGCGGTGCGTCGAGGTCATCCCATCGGCAAATTTGTTGGCTCTGATGGATCAGTTGGGTCAAGGCCTCCGTATAATTTGGTGCGATGGCCAGCGCCTTTTCAAAACAATCAATGGCATCGGGCAAGAACCCTTGCGCCGTCAAGGCAACGCCAAGATTGCTCCAGGATTCAAAAAAACCGGGGTCTAGCTTCACGGCCTTACGGTAGGCTTCGGCAGCCTCTTCCATCCGCCCCTGGGCCAATAATGAAATGCCAAGGTTGTTCCAGCCGTTGGCGTAATCGGGCTTTTCGGTGATGGCCTTATGGCATGACGCGATCGCTTCGTCGATACGCCCCAGTTCTTTCAGCGCGATGCCGAGGTTGGCCAAGGCGCGATGGTCGTTCGGCGTTTTCTTCAAAGACGCTTGATAGGATTGAGCAGCCAGTTCCAGTTCACCGGCCTGGTGATGGAGCAACGCCTTCTTGAACGATTTTGTATCTGGCATTCTAAAGCGTTCTCAGATCATCAAAGGGGAACTGTATCTTTAACTTTGGGCCCCTGTATTCAACATGAAATCTGTTGTCAGGACCTGTTCGTCATCGATAAGAGCGATCATACTCAGTTCAGTGGCCTGAACACCAGCCGTACCCGCCTCCACATAATAATACACCGCTGTGTCATGTCCGCCCTGAACGGCGATTAGGCCGTCGTCACCGGTTGCTGCCGTGAGAGTGTTCAGGTTTATCGCCGTTAGCACATTGCTGAAACCGCTGGCAGTCAAATGGGCGTCCAAAAGATTGTTTGCGCTGGTGAGCAACAGGGCCTCATGGGTGCTGGTGAAATCAACGCTGATGTTGCTGCCTGAATCTGTGGCCCAGGCCAGACTTGAGTTGGTGGTGACGTCATCGAGCAATGTGGCAAAGGTGCTGTAGGGATTGAATTTGTCGACCCCCTTTGCAAAGTCCATGATTTTGTCAAACCCCGTAACTGTATTCGCATCCGCACCATCGGTGATGGCGGTATAGCGGAATAAATCTACGCCGCTGCCGCCAGTGAGAACATCGCCACCATCACCGCCAATGATGGTGTCAGAACCTTGCCCGGCGACAAAAGTCTCAGCAGTAGAAGTTCCGGTCAGGGTGTCGATTCCACTGGTACCAAGGAACGTAATGGCGCCCGTGAAGTTTCCTCCGAACACCACATAGGAAGAGCCCGATGAACTGCCGCTTGGATCGGCTCCATACGCACCGATGACGAGATCATCAAAACCATCGCCGTTGATATCGCCAGCACCGCTTACCGTGTTTCCTGAATTGTCTCCTGCCGCTACCCCATCAAGGCGAATGCCGGTGCTGCTGCTTAGCGTCGACAGATTGATCGTCGCCGCGAAACCGGAAGCCTTTCCGAACACAACGTAGGTAGAGCCCGATACGCTGCCGTTCGGATCGGCACCATACGCACCGATAACTAGATCATCAAATCCGTCACCATTGACGTCGCCAGCGCCACTCACCGAATAACCGGAAAAATCGTCGGCCGTAACGCCGTCAATGCGCAGTCCAGTGCTGCCGTCTAATGTTGACAGATTGATTGTTGCCGCGAAACCGGAAGCCTTTCCGAACACCACATAGGAAGATCCTGATGCGCTGCCGTTCGGGTCAGCTCCATACGCGCCGATGATGAGATCATCATAGCCGTCGCCATTGACATCGCCGGCACTGTTTACCGAGCTGCCGGAAAGGTCGCTGGTGGCAACGCCGTCGATGCGAAATCCGGTGGTGCCGTCAAGCACACAAACGCCCATAGAAAGATCAATGGTTGAGGCGAAGCCAGATGCCTTTCCGAACACAACGTATGAAGATCCTGCAGAGCTGCTTACCCCATCCGCACCGACAATCAGATCATCATAGCCGTCGCCGTTAATATCACCGGCACCACTCACCGAGAAACCGGAATGATCGTTGGCGGCAGCACCGTCGATACGAAAAGCGGTGGAGCCGTCAATCACACACCCGAGCGATAAATCGAGCACCGAGGCGAAGCCTGACGCCTTTCCGAACACCACATAGGATGAGCCTGATGAAGTGCCATTCGGATCAGCCCCATCGGCACCGATAATCAGATCATCATAGCCGTCGTTGTTAATGTCGCCGGCACTGCTCACCGAGGTGCCGGATGAATCACCGGCGGCGACGCCATCAATGCGAAATGCGGTGGAGCCATCTATCACACACCCCTGGGATAGATCGAGCACCGAGGCGAAGCCTGAGGCTTTGCCGAACACCACGTAGGACGCCCCCTTTGAGGTGTTCGTCCCATATGCACCGACAATCAAGTCATCATAGCCGTCACCATTGATGTCGCCGGCACCGCTGACGCTATAGCCGGAAGCATCGTTGGCGCTGACGCCGTCGATACGGAATGCGGTGGAGCCGTCGATCACACAGCCCATGGAAAGATCGAGCACTGACGCGAAGCCAGAGGCTTTGCCGAACATCACGTAGGATGAACCTGCAAAGCTGCTCGCCCCATATGCACCGATAATCAGGTCATCATATCCATCCCCGTTGATATCGCCGGCGCTGCTCACCGAATAGCCGGAAAATTCACTGGTCGCGGTGCCATCAAGGCGAAGCCCGATGGTGCCGTCGAGAGCGGATAGAGCCGGAGCACTGTAAATCGCCGCCCCATCGTGGACCGCTGCAACATCGAAACTGACCGTTGCCGTCGACGTGGCAGTGCCGTCGCTAACGGTAAAGGTAAACGACCCAGCGCCATTGAAGTCGGGCGTCAGGGTGAAGGTGTAACTGCCATCGCTGTCCATCACCAAGGTGCCGCCGACGGCTGTACCGCCCGTAAACGTCAACGTGTCACCGTCGGCGTCAACGCCTTGCACCGTTCCCGTAAAGGGACGGTCATCTTCGGACACGCCAGTGATGATTTCATTGACGCCGGTGGGCGCGGAGTTGGTTGTGGTGTTTTCTTCCGCCGCAGCATCCGCCGCCGCCTGGGCTGCATCTGCTGCCGCCTGAGCTGCTGCCGCTGCTGCTTCTGCCGCCGCTTGAGCCGCCGCATCCGCCGCCGCTTGGGCAGCTGCTGCAGCTTCCGCCGCCGCAGCTTCAGCCGCTTGGAGTGCGGCGAAATCGTCTGCGACTTGTTGGTCTTGTTGTGTGGTCGTCGGATCGGTGGTGTCCGTCGTGTCTGTGGTGTTGGCCGTATCCGCCGTATCCGCCGTATCGGCCGTGCCACTGTCTTGTTGCGCCTGCTCAAATGCTTGCGTTTGAACGGTTACCGCCGTATTGGCCAGAGAACTAAATTGCGCGGTTTGTTCCGCAGCTTGCGCTGCGGCTTGCGCCTCTTGGGTTGCTGTTTGTGCTGCAGCCTCTGCCGCTGCCGCTTCCTGGGTCGCCGTTGCCGCAGCTGCCTGGGCTTCTGCTGCCGCCTGGGTTTCTGTTTGGGCCAGTGCTTCTGCCTCTGCCGCGGCTTGCGCCTCTGTTTCTGCAGCGGCCTGTGCCACTTCCGCGGCCTCTGCCGCCGCCGCGGCCTCTGCCGCCGCCGCTTCAGCCAGTGCCAGTGATTCCGCGTCGCCAGCTTCTTGAGCTGCAAGGGCTGCCGCCTCGGCTTCAGCAGCAAGGGCCTCCGCCTCGGCTTGGGCTGCCGCCGCTTCTACCTCGGCTTGGGCGGCCTCTTCCGCAGCGGCTGCCGCTTCGGCCTCTGCCGCCGCGGCTTCTGCTTCGGCTTGGGCCGCGGCTTCTTCGGCTGCTGCCGCCTCTTCTTCTGCAGCTGCGGCTTCTTCTTCAGCAGCCGCAGCTGCTTCCTCTGTCTGCGCAGCCTCTTCGGCGGCTTGTTCGGCTTTCTGTTCGGCTTGCTTGGCGACGGTTTTCACCAAACGCGTCAGGCTGCCGCCGTAATTTTGTTGAATTTCCTGTTGTGACAACACCACGATAGGCGATGGTATCGCGGTAGCGCTGAACACCGTGGTCGATGCTCCAGATTGGTTCAAAACCAATTGGCCCGCGCCATTGGAAATGATGATCTCACCGACATTGCCGTCAATGTCACGCACCAGGGTGATCTTGTTTTCTGCCCCTTCAGCTGCTGCATTGCCCAAAACCGTGGAACCGCGAATGCCAATGGTCGCAGTTGGCGTGTTGACCACCATGCCGTCGGGAGAGGTCTTTGCCACTTGGCCGCTGACGAACGAGAACACCCCTTGCACCACCATGGCGTTGAAGCTGCCGGTTTCGGTGTCGGGGTCGTAGACCATTTCGTCCATGACCATGCGACCGTCTTCATCCAGAGAGAACACGGTGTCGTCGATGAAAATAATGCTGACTGCGCTGCTTGCACCGGTTTCTAGAACATCGCCCTGGAAAATGGGATCTCCGGTGCCAAGGCTTGCCTGGATGCCGTTCGGGTGCAGAACCGTGACGGTACCTTCGAATTCATTGACCGAACCGATCGGTTCGCCCAGGCTCAAGGCCGCAATGGGATTGTCACCGGCTTGGGCGATTTGAACCGGCACCGCTGGTCCGGCCAAGGCCATCACAGTCATAGCGTTTAGCATCGCGCCATCAGGCGTGATCAGAGCGGGCGGTGTCTCGGACATAAAATAATCAGAAACCAAGAACTGGTTTCCGGTGGGCAATTCGATCAGCAGGTCAGGTCCCGCACGGGAAAAATCGGCCCGCAAAAAAACTTCGCCGCTCGGCAAGACAATATTGCCATCGGCATCAATCGTTTCCAGTAGTTCGGTTTGGCTTACTCCCCTTTCCATAAGGGGATCAAAACTAAAACCTTCCAACGCACTGACCCCAATTGGATGTTTCTCAATTGCGTCTGATGTACCTCATTAGTATGAAATAGAACTTATTAATAAGTATGCGGGAGCCCTCTGAGATTATCAAATTAATTTGCGGCTTTACATGACTTGCCATGAGTTCTTGAGGTAGCCCTAATTTGTTAGACACCTTGCGGCTTCAATTTCTGCTGCCGTTCGAACTCGACGGGTGACAGCATCCCGTTATTGGTGTGCTTGCGCTGTGAATTGTAGAACATCTCGATGTATTCGAGCACGTCCACCCTTGCGGTATCTCGCGTGGTATAAGTTTTCTGCCTGATCCGCTCGGGTTTCAGGAGTTGGAAAAAGCTCTCGGCGACAGCGTTGTCATGACAGTTCCCTCGACGGCTCATGCTGGCTTCCAGATTATGCTGACGAAGAAACGATTGCCACTCACGGCTGGTAAATTGGCTTCCCTGATCGGAATGGATCGTCACCGTGGCCTTCGGCTTTCGTCGCCATACGGCCCAGGGCGTCGCCTGTATCCGATCTGAGCCTTGATCCCCGCAAGGCCAGCCAGTCGTGCGACGCGGTTCGGGCAACAGCGCTCGCCCTGATCGCACAGATCATCATGCAGCTTGCGATAACCGTTGACTTTGCCGCTGTCTTGCCATGCCTGTTTGATCAATGCGGTCTGGTGCGCATCTTCCCTGGCCCGGTTGCTCAACGGAGCCTTCAGCCAGGCATAGAAACCACTGAAATGCACCAGCAACATGCGACACATCTACCTGACCGAAAACTCGGCACGGTGAGCCTCGATAAACGCGTACCTCACCGGGATTTCCGCGCGAAGTACGCGGTCGCCTTTTTTAGGATGTCGCGCTCCTCCGTGACCCGGGCGAGTTCCTTCTTCACACGCCGCAGCTCCGAGGAAAGCGCTACCTCTTCAGCACGGGCCTTACCCGGCTTCGCGAACTGCGCCTTCCAGGTGTACAGCGACTTGGTGCTAATGCCCAGACGATCGGCAACGTCTTGAACCGAATAACCCCGATCAAAACCTGCGAAACGGCGTCTCTCTTGAAATCGTCACTAAAGCGAATGCGTCCTGACATGATGACCCTCCTTGCTTCCAAAATTACCAAGCAAGGCGTCTACAAATCTAGGGGCACCTCAGATAACCCTTGCGGCGGACGAGCGCCCGCCATTGATAAGGTCCGCGTTTTTGAATGGTCGCCATGTCTTGGTACACCTAAATTTTGGTACACTCTAACTGCATGAAAAATCAGGCTTAGTGTGCCAAAATTGTACCAAAAGGCAAATTTGAGTATATCGCCCTTTTGGGCGATTTTATAACACATTGAAAATATTGAAAAAAATGGTGCACCCGACGAGATTCGAACTCATGACCTCTGCCTTCGGAGGGCAGCGCTCTATCCAGCTGAGCTACGGGTGCTTACGGGGCGCACATTAGCGATAAGGTTGCGCCACCGCAAGCGTCGCCTTACACATAGTGCGTACTTGCTGCGGTCGTTCATTCGGTCAATTATATGAGGAACTTGTTCCCGGTTTGGGGCTGAGGGGCGCGCATTGGGAAGGTGAGACGGATCGTTATGCTTAAAGGCTTGTTGGATAAATTTCGCAAGGGTAAGACCCTCGATTACGAAGAAGCCAAGGAATTGGCGCGTAATGAGGATGTTAAGGTGCGCCAAGAGGTGGCTGAGCACCCGAATGCGCAACCGGAAATTCTCTATTTTCTCGCCACCGATAAGGTCGCATCGGTGCGCGCCGCCATCGCCAACAATTCCGCCACCCCGCGCCAAGCCGATGTGATGCTGACCGGGGACAAAGACGAAGGCGTGCGCAGCCAATTGGCGGCCAAAATTTCCCAGCTTGCTCCGGGTTTGAGCGCCAACGAAGTCGATAAACTGCGCCGCATGACCTATGAGGCGCTGGAAATTCTGGCCCGCGATCAAGCCACCAAAGTACGTCAGATCGTCGCGGAAACATTGAAGGATATGGCCGATGCGCCGCCCGAGGTGATCCGTCACCTGGCCGAAGATTCCGAGCTGATGGTGTGTGCGCCGGTGCTGGAAAATTCTCCGGTGCTGACGGAGTACGATTTGGAACAGATCATCCACCTCAATCCTGCCGAAGGCGCGCTGAGCGCGATTTCCAAGCGTTCCAGTCTGTCCGATGAAGTCATGGAGAAGATTTTTGCAGCCAACGATACGACGGCTGTGGCGCAACTTCTGGGCAACGGTTCGGTTTCGATCAAGGAAGACTTGCTGGAGCGTATCTGCGATCGCTCGCGCACGGTGAAGTCCTTGCAAGATCCCTTGGTCCACCGTCCGACGTTGTCCAAGGGCGTGGCGTTGCGGTTGGCTGATTTTGTTGCCGACCATTTGATCAAGGCGTTGCTCAACCGCAAAGATTTGGACCCTGAAACCGCCAAAGCGGTGCGTGAAGAAGTCTCTTGGCGCCTTGATCTTGCGGCGGAAGACGAAGCGGCGTCGGGCCAAGAAACGGCCTATGACAAAGCCAAACGCCTGCACGCCGAGGGGAACCTAGAGCCGGACATGGTCGACAGTGCGCTGAAGGCCGGTCAGAAAGAATACGCGATTGCCGCACTCGCGGTTTTGGGGCAGATGACCCCCGGCGCTGTTGAGCAAATTGCGCGCTCAAATAACCCCAAGGCCATAGTGGCACTGAGCTGGAAGGCTGGATTGGCGCCCGATAGCATGCTGCTGATGCAAAAGCGTTTGGGCGCGATTACGCCAAACAAGGTGATCAAAGCGGAAGACGGAAAATACCCGCTGAGCGAGGATGAGATGGACTGGTTGCTTGAGTTTTTTGGCGATTAGAACCCGCGCACAAACCCACTTTCAATCGGGGGCCCACTTTTACTCGGGAGGCTGTGCCATCAAACGGCTCAGGGCTTTGGCGTTGATGATTTCAAGCTCTCCGCTTTCCGCCATGTCCTCAAGGACCCGCGTCAGGTCTTTCAAAAGGTGCCGATTTTTACGGTGGATATAATGATACAAGGGCGCGCTGAGCAACGGTGCACCATGGGTGTGGATCGTTGAGTTGGGAAAGTTGCGGGCAAGTTCGACCAAGCCCACGTGATGGATTCCGATACCGACGTCGGCGCGGTCTTGTTCCAGCATGGTGAACAATTGCTTGTAGGTACCGACCGTTCCGGCCCCTAAATTGGCCGTGCCCCGTTCGGCATAGACTTCGCCGCGAATGACATAAATGTCCAAGCCCTGCATATCTTGCCACGTGTTGATATCGGGAAGATGTGTATCGCGATGGTGTTTCATGAACACGACGCCGTGCAATTCGGTTACCGGTACGGGCACGGGAATCAGATTTTTGTAAGTTTTGTCCAAGCCCCCGATGCGCACGGTTTCCGCGTCACAAGCACCGTCATTGGCTTGGATCAAAGAGCGACGGTTGGGTAGTTTCACGAACTCGACGTCGTGCCCGATGCGCCTGTAGGCTTCGCGGATAAAATCGGTGGCAATGCGATGCATGGAATTGGCGCTGTTGGTGCAAATGACGGTAGTTGGGGTTTGCACTGTATCTTGGCCATATGCATGCACGCTGAAAGCCGGTGAGCTGAGAAACGCAACACACCACAGTATCGAATAGATCGCCGCAAAGCAGAGATTGTGGCTGCTTTTGCGGGGGGCAATAGCATTGTTCATACTATTGAGAATGGGGATCGAGAGGCCGCGCTACCAGTATTTTTTCGGGGGCTGTATGCCAGCATGGCAATATGTATCTAGAAATGTTCCAGCTTCGACATTATATTAGTCCCATCTCATATAGGGCGGCTCCGATGATGATGGGCGGGCCCGACCGATTGAATAAAAAAATGACGAAAACAGTGAGGATTTACCATGGGTTACGCAGATATCGAAACCACCGATAAGGGCTTTCTGGTCAACATCGATGACTGGAACGAAGACATCGCCAAGGAAATCGCCGCAACGGAAGACCTACACGAGCTGAGCGAAAAGCACTGGGATCTGATCAAATTCCTGCGTGATGAGTACGTCAACAACAACGCCAATCAGCCCAACGAACGCAACATGGTCAAAGCCATGACCGCGATTTGGGGCGAAAAGCCGAGCACCAAAGACTTGTATACGCTGTTCCCCATGCAGCCGTCCAAGCAAGCAACCAAGATCGCCGGTCTGCCGGAAACCAAGCGCAAGGGCGGCTACTAAGTCCCGCTTGACGAAGATTAAAAAGCCCCCGCACAGACGCCTGTGCGGGGGCTTTTTGCGATGGGGCTGAGGCGCTGGCGTTTAAGGGCGCAACGCCGGGTTGGCCGGGTTCAGCGCCGTGACGTCGGCGCGGATCACCGATTGTTCGGCGATCAGGTCGTTCACCACCGCGCGGCACGCGTTGTAGTGCGGGGTTTCTTTGTGTGCGTTCAAAGCGTCGGGGCTGGCGTAGATTTCATAGAGGTAAAAGGTCTCGGGCTCTTCGCGCGCTTCCAAGACGTCGAATGCGATGCAGCCGGGCTCATCACGCACCGAGCTTTCAGCGTTGGGCAACATGGCGTCGAGAAACGCTTTTCGCGTGCCGGGCTTCAATTGGGTTTTGACGATGATGCAATACATGACTATCTCCTGGGGAACTGATCTCGGTCCTGATCTTAGACACCGCAAATAAGGGAACCTGCCCGTGAATACAAGACCCAACCCGCTGAACGGTTTGCGCCACATAGCGTTGAAAGTGCCAAACCTAGAAGAATGCGAAGACTTCTATGTCAACATCATCGGTATGAAGGTGCTGAACCGCGCCAGTGAAAATCTAGTGTATCTGACGCTGGGCAACGACAATTTATCACTGGGGCGTTGCTCTGCCGATGCCCCCAGAGACGGTGGCTGGCTGGATCATTTTGGATTTATCGTCGACAGCAAGGACGACCTGCAAGCGTGGTATCGGTTCATGAAAGCCGAGGGCGTCGAGGTGCTGGACACGCCGCACGATCACAGCGATGGCGCGCGCAGTTTTCACTGCAAAGATCCGGCAGGCAACATCGTCCAGCCGCTGTATCACGCCGCCGTTTCCGGCCAGACCTTCACCAACCCCTAAAGCCCGCATTCCATGCGCACGCTGGGAAACACGCATTCGTCGCTGAGCTGAATGTTGATCGGTCCGCAGGCTTGAAAGTCGAGCGCGGCGTAAAAGTTGCGCGCTGACAAGCTTGAGTAGCATTCCAACCGGCTGATGCCTTTTGCCTTTGCATCGGCCTTACAGCGCTCAACCAAAGCGCGGCCGATCCCTTGGCGGGTCCAGGTGGGGTGGGTGGCGAAGTGACGTATGTGGCCGAGGCCTTCGAGAATCTCGCTGTGCCCGTGGTTTTGCGGAGGACCGGGATGTTGTGCGGTCCAACCGCCGCAACCGACAATCTCGCCGTCCGGATTTTCAGCGACATAATAAGTGCTGGAGCCGAGCAAGGCGGGGTTGGCTTTACAAATGAGAGGCAGCGCCACGGCCAAGACCTCCGGCGAATAATCGCGCGCCATCAATGCCGTGTACGACGTTTTCAGCAGGGTACTCACCCCCGCTTCGTCCGATGGCGCTGCGACGCGGATGTCGAATTTTTTCATGACGCGGGTTTGCTGAGCATGCGCATGACCATTTCGATATGCAGGCGCAGGTTATAGACCTCGTCGGTGTACGACAGCGGCACATGCAGGTCGCGGACCTCCTCGGCCATGGCCGACAGCTCGTCCAACAGGGCATGGCGATCCGCGCCCTCGGCTGCATCCAGCGTCGCTTGTTCGATGCGGATCAAATCTTTGTACCAACGAAAAATGCGTGAACGGATGCGCCAGCGGTATGCTGGTGGCAAAATTTTCGCCAACGGGATCATTAAGGTGATCAGCGGAATCAGCATGACCTTCAGCCGGTCCGCCAGCACCGCCGCCCAAAACGGCAGATAGCGTTCCAAAAACGACGGGCCGTTTTCCAGGTAGCGCCGGGCGTCGTCGCTTAAGGGGTAATCGAGGTATCGGGTAGAGGGAAATTGGCCGGGTTCTTCGAACACACCGCCGGAAATGTGAATTTCGCTGGCCGCTTGCACGATCAGGGTTTGCAGCGCCGGATGCAAGGTTTCACGTGCCGCCAAGGTGGCCGCCGGGGCCAGTAAGGTTGTGTCGGTCGCCGGAATGTTGTCGCTGAGGCTGATGACCCCTTGGTGCAAGGTTACGGCGGACAGATAGCGGTGTTGACGGGTATACGCCGCCGCGCGTTCGAAATTCAGCAATTTTAGGCTCGGCTGTTGCAGCAGTTCGCGCACCAGCGTCGAGGTCGGCGAGGTGACGAAAAACGCCGCGTCAATTTCACCCGCCATCAAAGCGCGCACGGCGTTCGCTGACGACAGATGCGCGATTGCGGCGGCGTCGGACGGCACGCGATTGATGTCGAGCAACTGTTTAACCACCGCCCAGGTGCCGCTGCCTTCAGCGCCCGCAGCGACTTTCAAACCGGCTAGATCGCTGAGCTTGGTGACTTCCAAATCGGCGCGCACGAACACCCACAAGGGTTCAAAATAGAGCGAGCCCAACGATACCAGATCGGGGTTGGCGGCGGCGTCTCCGGTGCCGCCTTGTACAAATGCGACGTCGGCTTGTCCTGAGGCCAGCAAAGAGATGTTTTCGATCGAGCCTGCGCTTTGCACCACATTGAGCTTGATGCCTTGGCGCGCCAAGATACTCTGGTAGCGCTTGGCGAAAGCGTAATACGCACCGCTCGGCCCGCCGGTGGCGATGGTGATCTCACGCGGCGGCGCGGGTTCGACGAATTGATAGGCGAACACAAAACCCGCGACCAGCACGGTGATGGAAATGACGGCGATGCGCAGGCTGTCTTTGTTCATGGTCCGTCCTATGCCGGGTTGGTTTTAAGCCTTTGCCAGTTCGCTTTTCGACATGCGAAGTTCGATGCGGATCATCCACAGGGACGTGGCGAACGATAACGCATCCGCCGCCAATCCAGGGATCGACATCACCAGCAAATCATGTGTGGTCCAACTGAGGATAGCGACCAGCATCAAAGACCGCATCACCAAAGTGTTGCTCAGATAACGCGCGATGCTGAACAGCGCCAACGCCAGCGATGAAAACACCGATGGCAAACCCTGCCAGGTCAGGTACGCGCCGATGGCAATCAGCGGCAAGGTGAGCAGATAGATGATCTTAAAGCCGGGGCGCCTACCCAGCGGCAATGCCGCCAATGCTTGGCCCAGGCCCAGTGCGTTCATGATCGATCCGGTATACGCGCCAAGCAAAAAGAAGTGTGCAGAAAACGCCATATGCACGGCGGCTTGCGCCCACAACAACCCACGCCGGGTTTTATAAAGCGGCCACGTCGCGCCGAGCGCCACGCACACGATGCCGACCAAGTTGGCGGCGGGATGGGCAAGAAGAATGTCGAGCATGGGGAGGCCTATGGACGGTTAGCAAGTGGTTCAGCCGAGTAACTCAGCAGGGCGCCTCAGCCGGTGCTCCACGAGCGCGGCTTGATCATGCCGGCGATCTTACAGGTCTGTTGCACGTATCCATAGGGAAACAATTCAAACACCCAATTGCGCGACCGGCCCTGGGCTTTGACGAACTGGGTCATGTCGCGTCCGCTCGGCGCGACGCCGTGTTCCGTATGCCAATCGCGCACAAAGCGGATGACCTGCCAATGATCGTCGCTCAGCACCAAGCCTTCGGCTGCGGCGAATTGCTCGGCGATGGCCTCGGTCCAGTCGGCAGGATCGAGCAGATAGCCTTCATCCCCGGTCGGCGCGTCAATGGTGGTCATGTCTGGCTCTCGGATATTTAAGGGTTGGCGGTGTGGTCCGGTTGGCCCTGATCGGGTTGGCTGGTGAGCTGAACGAAGATATCTTCGAGCTCCGGCTCTTTGGTGGCGATTTCGGCGAACTTCAGGCCCGCGTCCTGCACGGCGATGATGATGTCGGACGATTTTATCACGCTCGGCTGATAGGTAAACTCCAGTTCACGCTGGTCCTTGAGCGTGACGTTGAAGGATTTGAGGCTACTCGGCACATAGGCCAAGTCTTCGGTCAGCATCACGGTGACGCGTTTGCTGTCGAGCTTACCCATCAGGTTTTTGGTTTGATCGCATGCTATCAATTTGCCGTGATTGATGATGGCGATGCGGTCACACAGCTCTTCGGCTTCTTCGAGGTAGTGGGTGGTCAACAACACCGTGACGCCGTCTTCGTTCAGTTTGCGTACGTAGGCCCACAACTGGCGGCGCAGTTCGACGTCCACACCTGCAGTGGGCTCGTCCAACACCAAAACCGGTGGGGTGTGCACCAGCGCTTTAGCCACCAACAAACGCCGCCGCATGCCGCCCGACAAGGTGCGTGCGTAAGCCGAGGCTTTGTCGGTCAGGCCCACGGCTTGGAGGATTTCGTCGGTGCGGCGCTGGCTTTTGGGCACGCCGTAAAGACCGGCCTGAACCTCCAACGCTTCACGCGGGGTGAAGTAGGGATCAATGTTGAGTTCTTGCGGCACGATGCCGATGGCACGCTTGGCGGCGCGGTTGTCGGTGGTGATATCGTGACCCCAAATGCGCACGTCGCCTGACGATTTGAGCACCAAGCCCGCGAGGATGTTGATCAGCGTCGATTTGCCCGCACCATTGGGACCCAAAAAGCCGAAAAAAGAGCCGCGCGGAATGTCCAGATCGAGGCCGGACAACGCGTGCATTTCGCCGCGTTTGCCCTGGGCCTTGTAGGTCTTGGACAAATTGCGAATTTCCACTGCGTTTATGGGGGCATTGCCAGAAACTTGATTAGAAAGGGAGGTCACGAAATATAGCTCCTTGGGGCGTTGCAACCGGCGGTGCTTGGGGTATCATCCGGGAGCGGTGCGTGCGCACGAAGGGGGAAATGTAAGCCCTTTGCACGCGCACGCAAGCCCATATATAAGTCCTTATATAGAGTCTCTACCAACACCACCTTGCCCAAAGGAACCTCTGAGATGACAGATACGGCCCCCACCACCGTGACGTCCACCACCGTCTCTTGCGATGGCGATGCCGAATCCGGCGGTCATCCCCGGGTGTATGTGAAGATCGATGCCAAGACCGGCAAAGCGGTGTGCCCGTATTGCTCCAAGGTGTTTGTGCTCGATCCTAACGCCAAAGCCCCCGCGCACTAAGCGCCCGGGAAATGGCTAGGCAAAATGGTATGAAACACGTTTTTTTGATCGACGGCTCGGGCTTTATCTTTCGTGCCTATCACGCGCTTCCGCCGATGACGCGCCCCGACGGCACCCCGGTGGGCGCGGTGTACGGCTTTACCGCCATGCTGCTGAAGCTGGTCGAAGACACCGACGCAGATCACATCGCGGTGGTGTTCGACCGTGCGCGCAAAACCTTTCGTTCCGATATTTATCCCCAGTACAAAGCCCATCGCCCACCCGCGCCCGACGACTTGATCCCCCAATTTGCACTGGTGCGCGATGCCACCCGCGCGATGGGCCTCAAAGCCGTGGACATGGAAGGCTATGAAGCCGACGACCTGATCGCCACCTACGCCCGTCAAGCGCGCGAACAGGGCGCCGAGGTGACCATCGTTTCCTCTGATAAAGATTTGATGCAGCTGGTCGGTGACGGCGTGGTGATGTTCGATGCGATGAAAAACCGCTCCATCGGCCCCGACGAAGTGCAGGAAAAATTCGGCGTCGGCCCGGACCGGGTCATCGACGTGCAAGCGCTGGCCGGCGACAGCGCCGACAACGTGCCGGGCGTCGAAGGCATCGGTGTGAAGACCGCCGCCCAACTGATCAACGAATACGGCGATCTCGAAGGCGTGCTCGCCAACGCCCAAAACATCAAGCAGCCCAAGCGCCGCGAACGCCTGATGGAACAAGCCGACAATGCGCGGGTGTCCAAGGAACTGGTGACGCTACGCCTGGACGTGCCCGTCGAGGTGCCGTTGGATGATTTTGATGTGGTGAAACCCGACGTGGGTACACTGCTGACATTTTTGCGCGAAATGAATTTCAAATCGCTGGTGTCCAAGGTCGAAGCACGCGGTGTTTCCATCGGCGATAACGGCAAAGCCGGAAACGTCAGAGCCGGACTTGGCCAAGCGGGCACCCCGGCTCTGGCAGCCCATATCCCCTCCGCCAAAGCTGAATTTGAGCTGGTGCAAACTGAAGATGCGTTGAAGCCTTGGATCGCCGCCGCGATGGACGCGGGTGTGGTTGCGGTGGACACCGAAACCACCTCGCTCAACGCCATGTCGGCTGAACTGGTCGGCGTATCGTTGTGCGTCACGCCGGGGCGTGCGTGTTACATCCCGCTGACCCACAAAGGATCAGAGGCCCAAGGCGATTTGCTGGGCGGCGATGGTGGCAGTGAAGCGCCGGAGCAAATTCCGCTGGCACGGGCATTGGAACTGTTGAAGCCGATGCTCGAAGACCCCGGCGTGCTCAAGGTCGGCCAAAACATCAAATACGATCTGTTGTTGCTCAGCCGTTATGACCTCAAAGTCGCCCCGGTGGACGACACCATGGTGCTGAGTTATGTGCTGGAAAACGGTCTGCACGGTCACGGCATGGACGAGCTGGCGCGGCTTCATTTGGGTCAAGAGACTATCAAATTCAAAGATGTCGCGGGCACCGGCAAGGCGCAGGTGACGTTCGATCACGTGGAACTGGACAAGGCGCTGGATTACGCCGCCGAAGACGCCGACGTGACGTTGAAACTGTTCAAGATGCTCAAACCGCGCGTGGCGGCAGAGCACATGGCGACAGTTTACGAAACCTTGGAACGCGCCCTGATCCCGGTATTGGTGAAGATGGAACGCCAAGGCATCAAGGTCGATGCGACCGAACTCAAGCGCTTATCGGACGATTTCGCCAAACGCCTCGGCGATTTGGAAGTCGAGATCCACGAGCTTGCCGGTGAAGCGTTCAACATCGGCTCGCCCAAACAGTTGGGTGAAATCCTATTCGACAAGATGGGTATCGAGGGCGGCAAAAAGGGCAAGACCGGGGCTTACGCCACCGGCGCGGAGATCCTTGACGGCTTGGCCGCCGACGGTCATGAATTGCCCGCACGGGTGCTGGATTGGCGTCAACTCGCCAAGCTCAAAAGCACCTACACCGACGCGTTGATCGGCCAGATCAATGCCGGGACCGGGCGCGTGCACACATCGTACTCGATGGCCGCGACGTCGACCGGTCGGTTGGCGTCTTCTGATCCGAACCTGCAAAACATTCCCATCCGCACCGAAGAAGGCCGCAAAATTCGCAAAGCCTTCATCGCCGAGCCGGGACATAAATTGCTCAGCGCCGATTATTCGCAGATTGAGCTGCGCTTGCTGGCCCACGTCGCCGATATTCCACAATTGAGAGACGCGTTTCACGCCGACCTCGATATCCACGCCATGACCGCGTCGGAAGTGTTCGGCGTGCCCATCGAAGGCATGGACCCGATGGTGAGGCGCCGTGCCAAGGCCATCAATTTCGGCATCATCTACGGCATCTCCGCATTTGGACTGGCGCGCCAGTTGGACATTTCACGCGGCGAAGCTAGCGATTACATTAAGGCCTATTTCGAACGCTTCCCCGGTATTCGCACCTACATGGACGACACCAAGGCGTTCGCTGCTGAGCATGGTTTTGTTACCACCTTGTTCGGGCGCAAGTGTCATATGAGTGGCATCGACGACAAGAACCCGATGAAACGTGGCTTTTCCGAACGCGCCGCGATCAACGCCCCCATTCAGGGTGGATCGGCGGACATCATCAAGCGCGCCATGGTGCGTTTGGGCGGGGCATTGGACGATGCGGGCCTTAGTGCGCGGATGCTGTTACAGGTCCACGATGAGTTGATTTTCGAAGTCGCAGAATCTGAGCTTGAAGCCACCCGCGCCTTGGTCAAAGAGGTGATGGAAAGCGCCGCCACGTTGGATGTGCCGCTGGTGGTGGACACCGGCATTGGCGACAATTGGGACGAAGCCCATTGATGTTGCAGAAAAAATAGTGTGATGTAGGCGTGAGGGCGACCATATAAGCAGATGACCTAAACCTGATTGATTTCAGGCCGTTCAGTAGGGAAAATCCCGTCATGCCCGTCGATGTTCGAAAACTGATTTTCAGCAAACAAGAATTGCGCTTGGCGTTCCAAAAATACGCCAAGGACAAGAGCATGAACGTGCCCGATTCCCATGTCGAAGACGTGCAGGTGGTCGATGGCAGCCAAGGACGGGTGGTGTCCGACGACACGCCGGAAGGCCTCAAAGTTATGCTGTATTACACGTCCAGCGATCCGCACAATCCGTTTCGTGTACACCTCAGTGAAGATCAAATTCTTGAAGCGCTGATCGGCATGTGTCGCGGTTTGAAAATTCCTTTGCCCCGGCGCGGCCAGAAATTTCTAGCAAAGCATAAAGATGCCATCGCGATGACCATCGGCATGAATGAACAAGACATTCGCGAAACCCACAGCGCCAACAATCGCTAACTTCCGTTTCACATAAATCGTTTTCCAGCGTCTCTCAATCGAATGCTGTGCGCACGGTTGCGCCTGCAGTGACGATACAGGGGGACGTGTGATGGTTTCATCATTGAATATGCTGACCTCGCAATTTGAGGTTTATGTCAATCAATACAACGCGTCTTCGCAGCTGATCATGAGCGGGACGAAAACCCCGTTTCGCGATACCGGTGTCTTGGACACCGCATTGTCGCAATTGAAAAGCGTCTTCGCTGAAGCCGATGCGGCGCTGGATAAATACGGGGTGGAAAAGACCCCGATTTCGTCCACCGACGAGATGCAGTTGACCATGTTAGGCGCAAAACTCAAGGCGTCGATCGAAGCGGCCATAAGCCTGTTTCCCAGCATGCAAGCCGCCGACCTCACCACCATTCAAAGCGCCAAAGTGGCGACCTTGGACCAGCCCAAACTGAAGGGTTTGGAAGCCAAGCTGACAGACGCGGACGCCGTGTTTGCTAAAAACCTCACGTCGATGATTCCGCCCACCCCCAGCGATCCGCCCGATATTTCCGGACTAGACCAAGTGTTTCCGGAAACGGATGGGGACCAGATTCAAAACATCCCCGAAGCCGATGAGATCGATTTGATCGCCGGCTGGGCGCCCCTGCCAACTTGAGACGAAAGGATTGTTCGCCATGGCGCGTCCTCCAAGAACTTCCGCAGCATCGTATGCCCTGTTCAAGCAGCGCGCTTGGGCTGAGCTCAGCCAGCCGGCCACGGCGGCGATGAACACCGGACTGAAATCCACCCAGTTGTATCGAAACTGTTACGTTCCGTTGTTGGATGCGGTGCCCGCCAAAGTGCGACTGACCGGTAGGCCCGTGCTGACGGCGATGCAGACGTTGCTCAACAACGCTGGATTGACCAACGTCGGGAATGCCCGCGTGGTGCATATTCAAGGGGGCAACAATCTCACCAACAATCACCGCTTGGAATATCAAGCGTGGTCAGATTACCTGAACCACTGGGCGGTCACGCGCTTTTTGTGTTGTTGTTTGCTGCCGCAACCGGCGGGCCTGAGCGCCGACGCGCTTGCTGGTCAGCGCGGCTATCTGCACATTTACGCCGCAGGCGGGCGGGTGGAAAACAACAACTGGCGGGTGGCGTTCAATATCCATCCATCCGACATACCCGCCGCCGTGGCGGCGGTGTGTCCGATCTTAGACGCCAATGCCGACATTGGTCATTTTAAGGTGTCCGCACCGGGCACGGCGAGCAAACCGGACTCGCTAATCGTTTATATGCGCAGGCAGGCCGCGACGTACGCGGGCATCCGTGCGGCCTTGGTGGCGGCGCTGCAAAACCTGCAAATTCAGGAAACCTTCGCACCCATGTGGGAAGAGTTCCAACTGGGCATGGCCGAAGCGGCGGAACCGCCGCGCGTCACCTGGCCGGTGGCGCACAACAGGTCCATCAGTTTCGGACGGTTTCGCTGCCTGGCCACGGCGATCGCGTTTGAGACGGCTTTGGCTCAGGACGCCGCCGGTGTGTTGGGCAACTTGACCCAGCACCAATTCGACGCCCGCGTCGATTTGGCGTTGCCCATTTATGGCGTGCCCATCGCCACGCCCAATGACCAAAACCAGCTGGCGTTGGCGGCGAACAATGCCGACAACCAAGCCTTCATGCAGGCGTTTGCGCTCTACAAAAACAGGGCGGCGAACACGTACACGAACCTGAATGCGGTGTTCGCCAATCGGGCCGTGTATCCCTAAATCGCTGAAGCAGAGGACGTCAAGCATGGTGGGTACGACCCAGGGATTTGCGGCATTGCTGGATGTCTACGTGCGCCAATACCGCGCCCAGGTGAATGCAGAATTAAACCGCGCCAAATGCAATTACCGCACGGTCGATAACATCGCGATCATCGACAAAGACATCACCGCCCTGGCTCAGGTCTGCACCCAGGCCGACAAGCTGTTGATCCAAGGCGGCGACGGCACGTCCACGACCTATTCCCAAGCCAGGATGATTTCGATGTTGGTCGGCGCCAACGCCGCCGCACTGAAGATCCATATGCCGATGGTTTCCACCGCCGATCTTCGCTACATCTCAGGCCCCAATGTGGCGGTCTTGGATCAGGCGCGCCTTAAGGCATCGGCCAAGCGCTTGTTGGACATCGACGATGCGTTTATCGCCAATGTCGATAGCACCGTGAGCACCATCCAAACCGCTTTGGCGACGACGTTTCCCAAGCCGGAATCGCAATCCGACACCCCGGCGCAACCCGACCCGATCCCGATGCCCGTGCCGGATCCTGATCCCGAGCCCGAGCCAGACCCAGACCCAGACCCAGAGCCCGAACCGTTCGAGGAACCAAAAGTCGAGTCCTTAAACGAGTTGGAAGAAGGCTGGGAGCCGACCGGGCCGGCGGACATGTTCGACACTCCGTCGTCACCTTTGGACGCGACGTTCGCGCCTGGCCCGCCGAACACACCCGAGTGGCCGGGTGAAAACGAAAACTTGGACCTGCCCATAGATTTGCCCGATGAGGGCGATTGGGTCGATTAAATTTAAGGAGAAACAACCATGGCCCGCGCACCCCTCACGTCCGCGCAATCGTACGCCACGTTTAAAACATGGGCTTTGCCCGTGCTGAAGACCTACGCCACACGAAGCTTGCGCACCAAAAGCAATATGCTTTATCGGCTCTGTTATACGCGTTCGTTGCATCCTGATTTGCCGCCAAAAGAGCCGTTGCGCAACCAAGATATGCTGAGGGCCATGCTGGGTCTGTGCGCGGGCGTCGGTAATCACAAAGTCAGGGTGCAAGGTGCGGGGGATATGAATGTCGCCGGATGCGCAATGGAGTATCGGCGCAGTCTTGGTGGTCCCGGGATTGTCTTGTCAGACCGTGCCGTCGGGGCGACACACGGATATTCGCATGTTTACGCTTTGAACAATCGTGTCGAAGCCAACAATTGGCGCGTGGCGGGGAACGTTGAGCCCGTGGACATTCCCGAAGTAACGCGACGTATGGCACAGGTTTTGGATTTCTTCGCCAATTGCGGTCATTTCAAAGTCACAGCCCCGGGCAGTGCGGGAAAACCCGATTCCTTTATCATGTATTTGGCCCATGACGGTGCATATGCCGCGACCGAGCAGGCGGTGCGAGATGCGCTCGGCGGCCTCGCCATTCAAGAGACCTTTGCACCGATGTGGAACGAGTTGGCCCCCGGCGTCGCGGTGGGTGCGGAACCGCCCAAGGTGCAAAATGTCGGCGGGTCCAGCTTCGGCAGCTATCGTTGCTTGCTGACCGCCATGGCGTTTGATTCTGCGGTGCAGACCCACGTGGCGGGGCAGCCGCAAAATTTGACGGTGCAAGATTTTGAAACCGAAGTGGATACGTTCTTTGGCCGGTATGGTGTACCCGCCAACGCACCGCATGACCAGTATCAGCTGGTGATCGGCGCAGTGCCGCAAAACCCTGCTGCGCGTACAGCCTATATTTCGCAGAACCAATGGGATGCCTATCTAAGCGCCTACGCCATCAGCAAAGGACGACCTGCGAACGCTTATAACGGTTCTGCGATCCAAAACCGTCCGGTTATCGTTTAGCCAAGCGAACATACAGGCGCACGCCCAACAGCGCGGCCAGCACACCCGAATGGATCATCGGCATCAAAAGGTCGGCTTTGACCATCCAGATGTAATGCAGGCAGCCCAGGGCGGCGGCGGCGTAGACCAGTTTGTGCAGGCGCAGCCAGGACTTCGCACCCATGCGCTTGATCGCCCCGTTCCACGACGTCGCCGCAAGGGCGCTCAAGATGACGAACGCGATCATGCCGACGGTGATGAAGTTGCGCTTGATGATGTCTTTCCAGATATCACCCCAGGCGAAGAACTGATCAATGGCGACATAGTTGACGATGTGCAGCGCCACGTAGGCGAACGCCCACAGCCCAATCATGCGCCGCATCCTTACCGGCCAGCGCCAACCAAACAAGATTTTCAGCGGCGTCGCGGCCAGCGCCACCAACACCATGCGCAGCGCCCAATCACCCAGATAGCGGTTGATGGCTTCAATCGGGTTGGCACCCAGGCCACCGGTGAGCGCTTGGCCCACCAGCCACGCCAACGGTAGCGACAGGGCGACAAATACCAGCCACCATGCGGCCCGGTAAGGTATGGAAAAGGAAGCGTTGCTCATGGTCGTTGCGTGCGCGCTCATCAGAAATTTTTCGCCAAATCCATGCCACTATACAGGTGTGCGACCTCTTCTTCGTAGCCATTGAATTTTAAGGTCGGGCTTTTGAAGAATTTGCCGATTGGACGTTCTTTGGCTTGGGACCAGCGCGGGTGTGAGACCTCGGGATTCACGTTGGCGTAAAAACCGTATTCGCGCGCGGCCGCCAAGTTCCACGAGGTCGGCGGTTCTTTGTCAGTAAACGTGATGCGCACGATGGATTTGATGCCCTTGAAACCGTACTTCCACGGCACCACCAAACGCACCGGCGCGCCATTTTGCGGCGGCATGACTTCGCCGTACACGCCGGTCGCCAGCAACGTCAGCGGGTTCATGGCTTCGTCCATGCGCAGGCCTTCGACGTAAGGCCACGGCAGCACACTGCGGGTTTGGCCGGGCATGCGTTCGGGGTCGTGCAGGGTTTCGAACGCCACGTACTTGGCCCGCGATGTGGGTTCCAACCGTTTGATGATGTCGGCCAGCGCCACACCGGCCCATGGCACCACCATCGACCAGGTTTCGACGCAGCGATGGCGATAGACGCGCTCTTCCATCTGGTGGGGGCGCAGCAAATCTTCGATGTCGTAAACACCCGGTTTGGCGACTTCACCGGCGATTTCGATGGTCCACGGTGTGGTGACGAAATCTTTGGCGCCCTCGACCGGGTCGTCCTTGCCGGTGCCGAATTCGTAAAAATTGTTGTACTCGGTGACCGATTCGAAAGGCGTCAAAGGCGCATCCACGGTGTAGGCGCTTTTCACCAAAGTGGGCAGCTTTTCACCTTTCACCCACGCGGCGAAAGCGTCGCGACCGATCACGCTGCCCGCTATGCCACCCGCAAGCACGGCGGCTGAGCCTTTCATAAAGCTGCGCCGTTCACGGTAAATCGTTTCCGGCGTGGCGTCCGATTCGCGCAATTGCCAGGATTTCGGCGTTTTGATCAGCATGGGGCGGCTCCAATAATTTTGAATGACTTTAATGTAGGCACGAAGTAAGGCGGTTTCATGATGGTATTCGCCCCGTATGGATAAAGGTTACGCTCCAACAAAACGCTTATGTTCCCCTTAGCAAAACTTGATGTATAAGGTTTGCATGCGCACGCTTTACCACAATTGGCTGTCCCCCCATTCCCGCAAGGTGCGGATTGTGCTTGGGGAAAAGAAGCTTGAGTTCGATCTTGAGGTCGAAAAAAC